>Ga0164241_10000080_pt1 | contig 230997 bp, 202 predicted proteins | sample OricomyardsoilBY_FD_108780 | JGI IMG/M metagenome (GOLD analysis project Ga0164241, IMG submission 108780) | Backyard soil microbial communities from Emeryville, California, USA - Original compost - Back yard soil (BY) | ecosystem: Environmental > Terrestrial > Soil > Unclassified | place... | reverse complement strand
TTCCGAGCGATTGGGACAAATAAGCACTGACTGCCTTTAACTTAAAACGTTTTGAATACTTTGACATAAAAACTGCACCTTACTTTGTTGGATGATTTGTCCAACTTTTGGGGTGCAGTTCACAAGCTGTGCCTTTTAATACTTTGAAATCTGTGCGCTCTTATACAGGGCGAACTTTATTGGCGCATGGTCCTTTTTGACCTTGACCTACTGTGAATTCAACAGCTTGACCTTCATTCAAAGTTGCGTAACCGCCGCCAGCTTGAATTTCTGAATGATGAACAAAAAGGTCTTTACTACCATCTGCTGGAGCAATGAAACCGAAACCTTTATCTGCGTTGAACCACTTAACTGTACCTGTACTCATAACTAACTCTTCATTGAGGTGAACAATATAATTCCACTTTAACTATCACCATCGTATAAAGGGATTAGGATTTTGAGGTTATAAACCTGACTGGTAAATTTTTATCAGTCGCTAATACTTCTAGCCAAGGCCTGAACTTTGATCAATTACCTCAACAATATCAAGTGTTATTTACGTTTTGCGTAGATTTAATGTCGAATAGTCGTAATTATTGCTAAATTAAGGCGCGTTTATCATCTTTATCGCAACTTATTCATATCGCAAAGCATCAGCTGGCTGGATACGACTTGCGCGCCATGCCGGGTAGATTACGACAAAAAAACTGATACCGAGCGCTGTGACGGCCACTTGTAGTACGTCCATCCATTGCAAATCAGACGGCAGGTAGGAAACCGGGTAGACATCAGATTTTAGAAATTGAATACCCAGAACTTTTTCTACAATCTGAACCGACCATGTAATTACCTGTGAAAGCGCAACACCTATCACACAACCAATAGAGGTACCTATCAACCCAATAAGGCCACCATGAAGTACAAATATCGACATTATCTCTGACGTGCTGGCACCCATAGTACGCAGGATGGCTATATCACCTTGCTTATCAACCACCACCATAATTAATGTTGAAACCAGATTAAATGCCGCTATAGCGATAATCAAAAACAATAAAATGCCAATCATACTTTTTGACATTTGAATGGCTTCGAAAAGCGGACCGTGAGTACGCATCCAACTGGATCCATAATAGCCATTCGACAGCGCATCAGTCACTTGAAGCACGATGGATTGCGCTTGAAATAAATCGTCAATTTTTAAACGAATACCAGTGACATTACCTGGATGCAAGGAAATTGCTGATGCCTGATTAATTTCCATCAGCGCCAAATTATTATCTAACTCACTTTGACTATTTAGAATCGCACATACCGTCATGATTTTAATTCGCGGAGAAAATTCATTTCCCTGCAGGTTATTGGTCGCAGGAATAATCAATGTAACTTTATCATCAAGCTCCAAGCCCAATTTATCAGCTATACCCTTACCTAAAATAATTTGATTGGGTTCACTTGCCAATCTTTCCATAACACCTGCGTTTAAGATATTGGGCAAACTTGATGTCTTATCTTCCAGCGCAGGATCAATGCCAAATAATAAAACCGGAACTACATTTTTTTTTCGTGTAACCAAACCTTCTAGCTGAACAAATGGAGAACTTGCGACAATATGCGGTTGAGCATCTATAAGTTTGGAAATAGTTTGTGGGTTTTCAATTCCACCCTGATGGTAAATACTGGCGTGCGGCATTATCGCTAAAATTTTGTTGCGTAATTCTTTGTCAAAGCCATTCATTATTGACATCACAAGAATCAATAACGCAACGCTCACTACCAAACCAATAATCGACAAGCGTGAAATAAATGATACCAACCGGCTATGTTTGCGCGATAAACCATAACGCGTTCCGAGCATCCAGACATAGGACAAAAACCAGGATTTCATCTTAATTAATACCTTCAAGTTGATTTAATTCAGCATCAACTTGAAATTGTCCTTTGGATAAACGCAAGGTTCGATCCATACGCGCAGCCAATCGAGGATCATGTGTGACTACAACAAAACTGGTGCCAATACTTCGATTCAATTCCAACATCAGTGCTTGAACAGATTCAGCAGATTCCATGTCCAAATTTCCCGTCGGTTCATCCATTAATACACACAAAGGTTTTGTCGCTAAAGCACGAGCAATAGCTACACGTTGACGTTCGCCACCCGATAATTCTGAAGGTTTATGTTCAAATCGTGTGGCTAATCCAACCTTCTCCAACAAGTCAGCTGCAATTCTTTTGGCTTCAACAACAGGTGTTTTACCAATTAACAAGGGCATAGCCACATTTTCTAAGGCTGTAAATTCAGGTAGCAAATGATGAAATTGATAAACAAATCCTAAATTTTTATTGCGAAGTCGACCACGTTGATCCGCACTTAACTGAGCTAAATTCTCTCCTGCAACTATTACTTCGCCTGAATCTGGCACATCCAACCCCCCCAAAATATTTAACAAGGTTGATTTGCCAGAACCAGAAGCGCCAACTATTGCTACACGTTCGCCTGCGGCAATAGTCAAATTAATATTGTTTAATACATCCACTGCCAATTCACCCTGACGATAGGATTTTTTGACACCGCGACATTCCATAACCAAAGATGAATTCATATGCTTTCCTGTTCTAACAATCTTGTTCTATTCATATCGCAAAGCCTCAGCAGGTTGAATTTGCGAAGCACTGTATGCAGGATAGAGTGCAGCCAAAAAACTTAGAGCAAATGCAACAGAGCAAACCAAAAACAAATCTTGCCAAAGCAGCACAGACGGCAGCTGAGCAATATAAAAAACATCTGGATCAAAAAATTGCCATCCTAAATTATTTTCCAGAAATGACATCACATCGCTTAATCCAAACGCAATTAAACTACCGAGTACTGAGCCTAATAAAATTCCGGAAAGTCCAACCGCCGTTCCCTGCACCATAAAAATCGTCATAACTTGACGAGAGGACATGCCCAAAGTGCGCAACACAGCAATATCCGATCGCTTATCTGCCACCATCAATACTAAACTGGACACAATGTTAAATGCAGCTACGGCCACAATAATCATCAACAGTGAAGTCACCACAATCTTTTCCATTTTAACTGCACTAAATAAACTACCTTGTGTTTGACTCCAATCTTTAATTTGATAATTCCCAGTCAAATGTTGTTTAACATTTGATAAGGTTGTTGCGGCGGAAAACATATCACGTGTTTTCACTTTTAAACCTTGGGGATGAGATTTGCGAAAAAACTTTTGTGCATCCTGCAAATGAATTAACGCAAAGTTTGCATCAATTTGTGCACCCGCTTCGAATACACCAACCAAAGTGAAGATTCGAGATCGAGCAAAAATACCGAGTGGAGTGATATTAATATCAGATGATGTCAGAACTACTTTATCGCCAATTGTCAGCATTAGCCGACTCGCTAAAATTCGGCCTAAAACAATGCCATATTCACCCGGTTGTAAGTAATCCAGATTTCCCGCAATCATTTTGTCCTGGATAATAGAAACCTTGAGCTCTTCGGATGGCAATATACCTTCGATCTGTACCCCGTCCATTGCACCGTTGAAGCTGACCATTACCTGTCCTTGTAGATAAGGCGCCACTCCTATTACATCTTTTTGCTGACTGACTTCTTTCGCAAATACCTGCCAATCGTCCAGCCCTCCCGGACTATCAATAAAACCATGCGGGATAACACTGAGAATACGGTTTTTCATCTCTCTATCCAGTCCATTCATGACGGAGAGAACAATAATCAGAGCCATAACGCCCAGCGTCATACCCAGCAACGAAAAGGCACTGATAAAAGAAATAAATTGATTGCGGCGTTTGGCGCGGGTATAGCGCAAGCCTATAAACAAAGGAACATTTTTTAGCATGGCGCGCATTAAACCCGTTTAATCTGTCTTGAACAAGCGGTCTGGCACATATGTGCTAAAGTTAGGACAGATCGTCCCTTTGGAAATTCAGCCCTATGAGTGAACGCCGCAGCTATTTTCGCATTGATGAAACTATTGCTATTGAATTTAAAAAAGTTGATGAAGTTACGGCCAATACAGCCGTACCTGAACTGCAATTCCCGAAAACAGCATCACTGCAATTATTTACAGAATTACGCAAAATTGATCAGGAAAATGCGCATTTATTTCATCAAATAAGGGATGGCAACCGTGCTCTAAGTGAATATCTGCATAACTTAAACCGTAAGATTGACATGATTAGCCATCAAATGATGGCTGATTTCAAACCCCTACCCCCATCCAAAACGATTCGGCAAGTCAATCTCAGTGAGGGGGGAATTGCTTTTGGTTCGAGCGAACCTGTTGCCGATAATGATTACATAGTCATCCGCATGGTTTTTCTCCCGAGTAACGCAGGTCTGGTTATTTTTGCGCGGATAATTCGAGCAGAACTTACGCCCAAAGGTGAATACCAATTGGCTGCTAAATTTCATCGGATTAATGACACACAACAGCATTTGATTGGTCAACATATCATGCATGCTCAAATGGCTGAGAAGCGCAAAAAGAAAGAACAATTAATTTAACTATTCTTCAGTCCGCCTGAATTTTCTGAGCACAAAAAATAATTGTTATTTATTTATCAAAAAAAGCTTGAATTATTTTAGCAACTGCTTGGGCATCTTCTTCCATATGTAGATGATGTCCACCTTCAAGTAGATGTGAATGGATAAAAGGATACTTAGCCAGAGCCAATAAATAATCTGCGTATTTTTTTTGCAAGCCCTGTTTACCCAATATTAATTCGCACGGAGCAGAAATATTACTGATAAATGAATGGAATTGTTCATTTGTCAATTTTACCGGCGTTGGTGCCAATAACCGCGGATCAGTACTCCAGGAGAAGCCACCATCGGTAGTTTTTAATCCACGCTCAGTAATGGCTTTTGCAGCTTCATGACTCAATGGAAACATGCCATTTTCACGAGCACTTATTGCAGTATTTATATCTGAATAAACTGTTAGCGATTTGTTAATCTGATAATCCAATCCTTTAATTGCTGCTGCTAATTGATGTGGCGATTTTTCTGCAGCAATTCCTTCAAGCAAAACACCTTCTATTAAGGCTAAATGAGAAATCCTTTCAGGAAAAGTACCCGCTGCCAATGCACCTAAAATTGCACCACGAGAATGTCCCATCAGGGCGAATTTATCCCAGTCAAAATAATCAGCAATCGCAAAAATATCGTGTATGTCATCATAACAATGATAGGCAGAAGTACCTAAACGATGATCTGTTCGCCCATGACCAGCCATGTCAACCGCGACTAAATGTACACCATCTAAAAGTGGAGCGACGCGAAAAAAACTGGCAGCATTATCTAGCCATCCATGCAACGCTAATACTGGTAGCTGACCCGGTGAACCCCATTCCAAAGCAGAAAATTTCAATGAATTGATTTCAAATTCAATTGATCTTGGCGTAGTTTGCTGAATTGCTTTAACTGCTAACGACATAAAAATTCCTTTAAACTATTAAATGCTCTGCAAAAAATGCTTGTAATCTTTTTTGCACAACTACAGCTAAATCATCTGGCTGAAATTTTGATAGAAATTCGTTACACCCTACCTTTTCAACCATTGCCCTATTAAAACTGCCTGACAAGGAGGTGTGTAACACTATATATAAATCCTTGAGTAGCGGATCTTTACGAATTTCAGAGGTTAAACGATAGCCATCCATTTCTGGCATTTCTGCATCCGTGACCAACATAATTATTTCGTCAGTCACTTTTTTTCCTTCTGATGCCCATCTTTTAAGAAGATTGAATGCTTGAAGTCCATCTTGTACGGAAATAACCTCTATACCCAAGTTGCTCATAGTTTCCTTAACTTGGCGCGCAGCTGTGGGGGAGTCTTCCGCAAGTAAAATCTTCAATTTTCGTTGCTTGGCTTGGGCCGCTAAATCAACATTTAAAATCTCATCTGACACCTGAGTGTTATATGGAATGATATCGGCCAGCACGCGTTCTACGTCGAGAATTTCGACAATTTTTTCGTCAATTTTTGTAATGGCAGTAAGAAAATGTCCACGTCCCGTACCTTTTGGTGGCGGCAATATAATTTCCCAATTCAGATTCACAATACGATCCACTCCCCCAATCATAAATGCCTGTACAGAGCGATTGTATTCAGAAATTATTAAATTCGACTTAAGATTATCTGGCAAAGGACCCGCACCAATAGCAGCACTCAAGTCTATTACTGGAACAGTATGGTTCCGTAAATGTGCAACACCCAATACGTGGGAGTGGCTATGAGGCACTGACCGCAATGGCGGTACCTGAACCACTTCCTGTACTTTGAACACATTGATAGCAAAAAGTTGTGGTCCTCCCAATCGAAACATCAATAACTCCAGACGGTTTTCACCGACCAATCGAGTCCGTTGATTAATTGAGTCTAATAACTTTGACATAAGGCCTCTAGCAAACCGCAAAACGTTGCTATTCAGTATAGGCATTAATTCCCGAAACGGATTTTTTATTCAAACTGGGAGTTTGAGAAAGGACAATATATCGTGACTAGTAAAAGGCCAGTCCAACTCTTGCCCGTCTGGCTTGGCCAATACAGGAATACGGACACCGTAACGATCAATAAGTTGGTCCGTTTCTGCAATATCTTGATCTTGGAAAATAAGCTGATGCTCAGACAATAAAGGCCAAAGAATGTCTTTGGCCTTATCACACAAGTGGCATCCTGCAGTTTGGTATAGTGTCAGGACAACAGGCATTAGCGACTAAGTAGCACAAGAATTACTATTGCGGCCAAAGCTCCCACAATTAAAAGGCTATAAAGTCCTTTATTCGATCCGGATTTGTCCTGAGTAACAGGCTGACTGCTTTTGTGAGATGACGAGGATTGAACTGATGGCTTGACACTTGGCCTGGCCGCTGGCTTGACGGGTGTATCAGGTGAAATTAACGGTGCACTACGTACCGTGGTTTTAGATATCTCCTCAGTACCGGGACCCATAACTCCAAAACTCAAGGTATCAAAACGAATTTCATCACCTTTCTTTGCTCGCCCTTCATTTACACGTTGTCCATTAATAAATGTGCCATTAGCTGAACCTAAATCTTTTACCAACAAACCACCTTCAATAATTTGGATTTGCGCATGCCGGCGAGATAGATGTGCAGCTGCCAAACTAATATCGCATTCACTGGCACGACCTATAATGGTGACTTCTTTCAGAGGAAACACGCGATTGGCCAAGGCTGTATGGTTAGCCTTAAGCGACCAGCCGGTAGTTTTGGGCGCTCGTAGTTGTGTATTGCTGGCAGCCTCTTCAACCAAAACTTTAGGCTCTCGCTTTGGATCAATAACAATTAACTCAACTGCACCTAACGTGATCATATCGTCCGGACGCAAACTACATGCTCCAGTCACCTCAACATCATTGACTTTTACAGGCTTTGTTGGCGCCAGATTTTTAAGTGTCAAGGTTTCGTTGTCGACCAAAATTTCGAAATGAACGTCAATAACATAGGGATCATCAACCACCATGGCGTTAGTAGCCGATCTGCCAATAGTAATTTTGGGTTCAACTAGCCAAACTGCGTTGTACTTATTATCTTTAAAGCGGAGCTTTAACATATCAACTGACCTTATTGATGTAGCGTTGGGGCAAGATAATGCTATAGGAATTAAGCTATTTCAATCGCTTTTTACGTGTTTAACTGATCCTTAAGTAATCATGGAATGTAGATCTCAACCTTTCCTCCACCTTTAATGCCCTGATTGGTTAACCTGATATAACCTTGGTCTTTATTTGAACAATGTAAGACCAATATGCGTCTAGCAAACTCAAGCCCCAATCCTGTCGAGCCCGTAGCTTGATTGAGTGGAAGCCCATCATTGCTTTCACCTACTATTTCCAACATAAATTCGGGAAATCCATCCCCATCATCCGAAATCTCAATTTTCAGGAACTGATGATACAAACCCACATTGAGATTAATTTGCTTTGCTGCGTAACGAGAAGCGTTGGCTAAAAGGTTATTTATAACACTTCCAATAAGTTCAGCATCCAGAAACCAGACTAATTGCTTATCGCAGTTGAGATGGCATGTAATATTTTTTGCTGCTAACAAATTTTCATTTCGAGCTAGTTGATCTTCTAAAACATCCATGACTCGCACTTCATCGATATTTACGCCAATTGATTTTTCATCAAGACGATATAAAGTCAGCAACTGAATTAAATCATTATTAATTCTTACTGCTTCATATTCCAAATTAGCGAATTGCGCTCTTTGTTGCGCCGACTGAGGAGGCGTTTCAGACAAAATATTCCGCAAGCTTAGCAACAAAGTGCCAACAGAGTTCTTCATATCATGAACACTGGATGCCAAAAGTGTTGAAAAACTTATAGATGACTGATTTTTTTCTTCGGCCATATCATACCCGGAATGTTTTTTTGTTAGTTAAGCTTAGTCAAACAAACGCTACAATTCTACAATCAAAGAGAAAACTAACATTTTTAATTGCCTATCAGGTTCGGCATCTGGAAAGTCGGGGTGAGATGGAAGACGAGTTTTCAACTGAGCCATTGGGCAATGCTCCACAAACAGATCAATTAAAAACTGAGCGTTCAAATCAGGGTTATTCAAACAACTCAAAATTAACCCTCCAACGGGCATCAATTCTGGCAAGCGTCGAATTAATTTAGCGTAATCTTTTCCCGCATCAAAACTACCCTTCTGAAAACTGGGCGGATCTAATATCACCAAATCATAAGGCCCGGCACGTTTAATTCTACCCCAGGATTTCAAAATATTTTCTGCCAAATATTGACTGCGACGCTTATCAAGATTATTAAGTTGGTGATTAGATCGCCCAAGATTAAGAGCTGCACCGCTCATATCCACGTTCACCACTTTTTCGGCGCCGGATGCAAGAGCCACCACAGAAAAACTACAGGTATAAGAAAATAGATTGAGTATGCGCTTTTCTTTAGCCTGCAATTCCAACCATTGTCTTGCGGGTTCTATATCGAGAAAAAATCCAGTATTTTGTTGTTGCGCGAGGTGCAAATGAAATCGAAGCGGGCCGCGAATGGCGTAGGTTTTTTCTGGCAATTGACCATACACAATATCACTCGGATCTCCTTGAACGTATCGATGTTGTACTACAACGCACGCAACTTTGGTCGACAAATGGGAGGGTATCCGATCAATAAATTTTATTATCCAATTATCAGGTGGCTCACGAAACAGTATAACCAAGATTACTGGATGGAACCAATCAAGGGTAACGAAATCAAGTTCTGGAAAGGTTTTTCCACGACCATGAAAGATTCTGTAACTATCTATAACATTATCGGCACTATCTATTTTTGCTTTTAATTCATCCAGTTTTTCAAAAATAAGCTGCATTGCGTTAATAGCCTACCTGATAGAGAACTGTATCCTGATAACCCACAACGACCGGATATAAACCGCTTAATAAGTAATCCAATTCAGGATCATGAGTATCAACCAGTAACGGTCGTCCATTGAGAGATAAAAGCTTGTCGCGTGCGACGGCTAAAATAAGATTAGATTTACCAACACATCTGATAACATCCGGCGTGAATTGCTGGTTACCTCGACCGAAAATATGCCCTTGACCACCAATCGCCGTCACAATTATTTTTACAGCACTTTGATGGCTATTGATTGCTTGCATTAATTCATTTGCACTAACATCCTTGGCAATCAACTGAGAATTCAATAATAAATCAACTCCTAATAGACTCCCCTCCAAACCTAACTCTTGCAGAAACAAATGTGTAGTAGATCCGGTACCGACCAGATATAAAGTATCCTGATCCAGTTGTTCAATTAGAGTTTGCGCAACATCAAGCTGGGCTTGTGCATTTTTTTCTGAGCCTGAATTTTTTACTTGTTGCAATAAATCATTCGCTTCCGGAACTGTGAGTTCGCCATAATATTTGACTTTTACTTGGCCCAAACGAAATGCATCTTCATTGATATCTTTTACATCTCTTGTGACAGAACTTACCAATTTCTTGCCAAGAATTTGCAGCAGAATATCACCAGCCGCTTCTGGAGAATAAGCATAAACTCCCGAATGAATTTTTACACCTGCAGGAACACCTAGCACCAACTGGTTTTTAGGTACAGAATCAACCAATAATCGCGCAGTTCCATCGCCTCCTGCGAACAAAAGTAAATCAAGCTGATAACTGATTAATTTTTCAATTGCATGAATAGTGTCATTTGATGTGGAAGGTATAGTTTGTGCACTTCCAACAACTTGGGGAACAAATCCAGCGGCTCTAACACTCTCTTCTCCCATCTCATGAGAAAAACAAAAAAAATCCACTTGATCAGAAAAAGGAATTAATTTGGATAAAGTTCTTTGCATTCGAGAAATCGCTTTTAATTCCGCACCCATTGCTAAAGCTTTATCACGAATCACTTGGCCATCTGATCCTTTAAGACCAACGCTACCACCAATTCCTGCATAGGGATTTACCAAAACACCAATTCGTAATCGCAACCCGTTAGGCACAATTGAAACCTAATTTTGACAACCAATCTTTAAGCGCTTGGTTTGCATGATGATAGCTGACTTGATAGTTATGAAATTCGCGACGTTTAGGATAGTGTTTTCTCAACAAATCAAATCCATCATTAATAAGATTTTTTTTCTCAAGAGAATCATGCGCTGCCTCTTTTAATCGCATGTAATCCGATTCAACATTGTATGCTTGTAAAATAAGGTGTTTTACAATCGACCAGGATTCGGTTAAATGGCCTGTGTCTAATATATTGTTAGCCAATACTGGAACCAAATTACTTAGATTTTTATCCGGAGTAACATTTAAAAATTTGCACAATGCCTGATAAATCATTTCCGTGCCGTTTAGTTTCCCATCAAAACTATATCCAGCAATATGGGGCGTTCCAATAACGACCTCATTTAATAAAGGAATACTAATATCAGGTTCTGTTTCCCAAACGTCCAGTACAAGACGCAAATCTGTTCTCTCTGCAAGAACTGCAAGAAGATCCTGATTATCAATAACCGGGCCTCGGCCAGCATTAATTAATACTGCTCCATGCTTTAACTGTAATAATTGCTCTTTCTTTAACAAATGATAGGAAGGATTAGGCCCATTAGTGATTAGGGGAGTATGCATTGACACAATATCGCAGTCTAAAACTGATTTTAAATCGGTTAACTCGGGAATAGTGGATTGAGGCAAATTGGGGTCATAGCACCTCAAGTTTACGTTCTGAGATTTCAGACAACGGTAAAGCCTGCCACCAACATTACCACAACCAATTATGCCAAAATTCAAATGAGTCCAATTCACATCAAGTGAAGCCAATACCGCATATACATACTCGACTACCGAATTAGCATTGCAACCTGGAGCATTTGCCCAAACAATTTGCCTTTGAGCCAAATAATCAATATCCAGATGATCAATACCGATAGTACAGGTCCCAATAAATTTCACATTACTGGCTTCCAACAGTGCAGCATTAACCTTGGTCACCGAACGAATAATTAAGATATCCGCATCTTTAACATCAGCAGCGGTAATTTTCCTCCCAGGTAATTGCTGGATTTCTCCTAAATCACCAAAAAATTCGTTCCCCAAAGGGACATTTTCATCAATAATTATCTTCATAGAGGCCTTTAATGACAAAGGATACAAAAAAAACAAGGCTACCAGTTGTGCTTTTTGGGATTAGCATATACTTTATATAGTGATGGTGACGCAAAAAACCATCATTATCAGGATTTATCCTACCTTTTTCGGGAGGTGTATTATGAAGACCTCGGACACCGGCCACAACATGAACAACGTGGTTGATTTTTTCACCCGCAAATCTTATTCCGATCTCCACAATGAGCGATTCATCCGTCTGGCTCCAGAACTCGACGGTTTGGAGATGCTTTACTCAAATGACAGCAATTCGGAAAAGCTCTATAGCTTGAAAGTTCTATGTTGGGGACTGAGAGCGAATGGAGAAGTCGTAGGTTTGGTCCCTTGGTTAAATGATATTGTCCCCTGCCCTGATCTGGCTGACCCGCTAAATGGTCATTGGGAAGGTTATTATGATCCCGGCATTGATGAAGTCTTCTTTGAAGCACCCATGCACAAAGTCATAGAACTGGAAACTGCCGCTGAATATTACGAAGTTGAATGTGAAAGCGGTGAAGATCTGGTTCAGGAACTACCTGATACTATCGGCACTCATGCCGTTCTGCGAATTGAAGAATCCAAACGATTGATACTTGTTGAGGTCATCAGCTGGTGCCTGCATTACGACGGCAGTGTGTTTGCCATGATATCTGATCTTGAAAAAGTCAAAAGTACGCCGGTACTTCCCGGTGACGATTCACTTTATGAAGCACAATCCAGTGAAGATTTTTTGTACTTCTTTCAACATCAGATTGCCAACAAAATTAAATCTGAAGATCCTGAAGCATTGGCCGCATTTTCATTGTTAGTTGATGGCTTGACTTGATTTAAGTCATTTTTATTTCGCGTGGGTCACTGAGACTTACGCGATTTTTTTTGTATTTCTTATTTCTTATTTTTTCTAATCACAAAGTGATATTCTTTTTCTGTTTCAGATTGAGAAATTAGCTCATGTCCTAAAAAACTGCAAAATTTAGGAATATCTCTTTTAGTTGAGGGATCAGTCGCAGTCACTTGTATTATTTCACCCTCCTTCGCCTCTTTTACGGCTTGATGCAGCATCATCACTGGCTCTGGACACAAAAGTCCAGACGCATCTAAAAATCTATTAATTATCTGATTCATAGCTTAAAAATGTCTATCAATTTGCCTGCAAATATTTTAACTCTTGCTATCCTTGGTGCAAGGGATAAGAAACAGATTGGCAACAGAATTTTTGTCATTTATTACTCACCGGGGAACCCTGTTCGATGTCTCGGAATCAAGCAGATTATTACATACCATCTGATTTTTTTAGTCGTCAAACACTGGAAAAAACTTCTCAACTTTTGAAGAAGGATCATCCCGCGCTTTCTCATTGTATACAAAGTGTTCTTGAACAACTACAAGTAGTACCCTATGAAGATCTTCATCGGGCATATACTGGCGAAATGATATTCAATTTAGAGTTAGTTGGCATATTAAAAGCCCATGTTATTGGCCGCATAGTTTCCTGCTTGACTGATATAGGCCAAAAAGCCTTATCCCATAAACAAATGCCACAATCTGAAGTAATGAGTTTACGTAGCATTATAGAAGATTGGATGGAGCTAACTGAATGGCTTTTGCGTCGTACTAATCCAGACAAGCAAGACTGCACTCCATATCAATAATCCTTTATGGTCTACTTTTTATTTTTTAAAAAAATAAATCCTGTTACTTCTTCTCTATCATGAAATAATTGTTTAAAGTTCAATTCCACATGAATGTTTTTTGTTTTCAGAGTGGAGAGAATTCTATCACGACATAGATTGACCTCTAAATAGCGCTGCTTCATTGGCAACTTTAGATTAAAAACAGCGTAACGACAGTAGCCTTGCAAAAACCATTTGCTAATTAAACTTGATGTGCGTGCAGGTTTATCAACTATGTCACATACCAACCAATCAACCGGCCTCTTTGGCTCAAAAATAAAGCCGTCAGCTTTTATATGTGTCACTAAACCAGAATCCATTAGCTCTGCATCCATTGGGCCATTATCTATTGCTTGCACATAAATACTTCTTTGTACTAATTGCCACGTCCAGCCGCCTGGTGCCGCCCCTAAATCAACGGCATGCATACCTGGCGCAAGATATTCATCCCATTTTTCCGCTGGAATAAAATGATGCCACGCCTCCTCCAATTTTAATGTTGCACGACTTGGTGCCGCTTTTGGTAAACGTAATCGTGGAATACCCATAGCCCAAGGTGAACTATTATTGGCTGGACTGATACCTAAAAAGGCTTGCTGGGTTGAAATAAAAACCAAATGCATTCGCCAATGGGATGCTAGAGATATTAGGCGATCTTTTTCCAAAGTCTTTTGAAATGGCACCGAGAATTTATTGCCGAGCACTAACAGCTCTTTGCCTGTATTTGTATCTGGCGTTTCTACTACCAAATTTTTTACCGGCGGCATTAAATGAGCAGCTACCATCAAAGGTGTGAGCCTATCATTAACTGGAAGATCATCTTGCAATCCGTTACAAATAAACCATTGCCTGACAAATACAAGATTTTGAAATTGTAGATTTTGAATTAACTTTAACGCATCATCTGATTCGTAGGTAAAAAATAATACGAAAGCAGAAGAATCCTGTACTTTGCTATAACCATAGATTTCCATTTGACTGGCTTTTTCCGTAATTTCAGCCGCGCACTCTTTTTCAAAACCAATACGGCAATGCAAGAATAAACAATTCAATTTTATAAACCTGATATGAGTAATTTGTAATATAGCGAGGAAAGAAAATAGATATTTAGACGAATATTAATCAGATGTTATCTCTTTAAATTTCTCTAGTTCAATATTAATTGCGTTAGTAGAAATATTAACTTCATAAAATGAAAACATTAAAGAAATAACCAATAATATTAAACTTGAAGCAAATAATACAGCTCCCAGGACTATCCAACCCAGTAATAAAGAAAACATTGATAGTGTACAAAAGACAAATGACGACACACCAAAAGCTTGCATCATTCGAATAACCTGCAAGCGTTTTCGCAAATTTTTTATCTGCCTTACAATAACATCCTGCGACGATGCATCTTCTACATGACTCAATTGTCGAATGACATTTGCCAAGACTACGAAACGGTTGGTATAAGCAAGCATCAATAACGAAATCGCTGGAAATAATAAGCTGGGGGTTGTAAGCGACATTTCCAAAGCAGGAATACTCAAAATACTTCTCTCCAATAAATGATACGATCATGCCCCCGATAGGAGCCAAAGCCTATGTTAGCATTAGGTAGCTGGATATCGTCATTATAATTGCCATTTTGATTCCAATCGTATCTCAACCAGGGATAAGCTGTTAAATCGACTTTAACAATGAATGATCCTGTTCCAGTAATCGGAGCCGTAAAATACTGCCCCGCCTTTCCAGAAGTGAATAATACTTGAGTTGGCAATAATGTTTGATAGTTTCCCTGAGTAGATCCACCACTTAAAGGAACAGTTAAATTTCCCGTGCTGGCAATACTACCTTGAGGAAAGGTAATAGCGGAACGATCAATCGCTGTGCAAGAATCAAAAGTGTTTTGCAGCCAAAATGAACCTGTCCAATATTCTGTTGCAAAATTAATGGGCAGGTCTGCTGTTTCTGGCCCAAATGCATCTTCAAGATGTAGACGACCGAACTGTAAATTTAACGGCGATCCAATGCTCATCGCATTGCAATTATTAGAGGTTGTACAACTACCTATAGTGTTTGCATTCATATTTAAGTTAGCCAAACTTCTTGAATCAAATGTGTCTTGTAACTGCAACCCAAATTGTAACTGCGGATATGGCCCATCAAGTGAACTTGCTCTACTAAAAATCCCCGCCGCAGTTGAATAGTTAAGCGCTCCGGATATCCAATTTGTTGCGGCCCCTAAAATCGTACGGGAACTGAGCGTTGACCCATTACCCGTATTTGCGTTTTCTGCAACATAACTAATTAATGGCGCGGGCCCGTATGCAGCTCCATAATTTGATACCACAGTATCAAACACATTACGGGCTTCTATTGAAAAAGAAGCTGGTATGGCATTTTGTTGCATATAAGTAAAACTTCCGCAGCTATTATTCACCGAGGAAGACACCAACGAAAAATGATCAGGATAAAACCGACCAATAGTTGAGCTGGCTACAAAAGCGGGATTACCCGCACCAAGATAATCGTTATCAAGTAATTGCGGGATAATAGTTAAACTACCTACCTGATTCCAATAAACATCAGGGTTACGAAATTGCCCTGCAGTTGAGGTTGAAGAAAATACGCCTCCAACTACCAGTGGAGTCAAGCTTCCTCCCGCCGGGTAAATTAAACTATTTTCTTTTAAGGTCAGACTATTTTTTTCCGAAGTAATTTCATTACCAAAGTTTGGAGTTAGGTTTCCATTTGCGTTTAAAGAGCCAAGCGTCACCGCAAACTTTTCACCAGCTGCGATAAATCCGGAACCTGATGCGCTGGTACCTGGATTATTTACTCCAGAACCTGATTGAACAGAAGCAATATTTAATGAGTAAGGTTTTACAACAACGTCGTTGCTAGTACCCGTTAAATCATAAGCAGGCTGTGATCCAGATGCTGGAAGACTTAATTTTGCAAAAAGTTTGACTTGCCCAACATCAGAATAATTAATGGGAACCAATGCACGGCCGTTTGCATCAAAATTCAGATTAACATTGCTATAGGCTAAACTTGGAACTGTAGTTGCATTGCTATTGGATTGAACTAATACACTATTAGCAGTCAATGTTTGTCCCGCAATACAAGCCACTGGATTTCGACATTGATAGGCCATTTTCACAGTCTGCGGAGATGTCAGTCGAGCAACGCAAGCACCGGAAGTTTGATCGGTTGTTACAGCTTTTAAATAAGTATTAGCGGTTGTTCCAGCGATCTGATTAGGAATATCGATGTTGGAAATTTGATTTCCGGAAAAAATGAATCCAGCACGTTTAAATGTAGTTGCGCAACTGTTAGCAACAGTACAATTCGAGGAACCAGTGCAGCATTTCCGGGAGTTAATTGCAGCAATTTGTTCATTCGATAAACTAACTGTAACGTTTTGTCCGTCGGTCGCAGCAGGATACAAAAGATAAGTTGTTGCTTCACCGGCAGATAAATTTAAAGGTGACGAAATACTTCCATTTGAGGTCGCTAGAGTTACGGAATTATTAATCGATAAGTCTTTTGCGCAGGGTACTACACTATTTGCACAAGCACGCACAGTTACCGCTGCAGCCTCACAGGCAATTGAATCGGCACTCAATTCCAATTCATAATGATCCGGCCCTGCACATGTACGTACAGTTTGCATTAACGTTTCCAGTGTCGTTTGCGTTACAGCACCCGAATAAATTTTCACCTCATCAATATTGCCAAGAAAATGCCAGGATGTTTGTGTGCCTTCACCTGAAGCAGATGATTCACCACCGATAGACGCAACACCCGTTCCATCTTGCCAGGTTCCTGAATATGTTGCCGTTGTTTTTGCCAATAGAGTTTTTGATTGGTTGTAAACATACAGCGTCACCGTTTTAGCTGCTGTGTCAACAACTGCGGCAACATAATTCCAGGCATTGCTGGTAATCACTGCATCAGTATCAATACAAAATACACCACAATTGGGGTTGCTCCCTTGCCCGGTTACCGCTCCACTATTTGTAACATTACGATTAAAAAAACGTAATTTTGGCTGCCCTGTTCCATCCGCCAAACTGAATCCCCAACCATTTTGGGCATCGTCGCGAACTAAAATTCGTTGATGTTGTGCGCTGGCATTAGACGAACGAATCCAGGCAGCAAAAGTAAATCCCTGGGGTAGCGCAGGAAGACCTGTTAGTTCAACATAGGAATAAGTTCGTGCTGGTGTTGTCGTTTTATCAAACTCACCGTAATAACAGGTACTTTGATTGCCACTGGTATAAGCGGGATTTCCAGAAGATGGGGTGGGTAGCGAAGTGGAACCTGCAGCAATTCGCGCTCGACCGTGGTTATTATTCCCACTCGAATCTACGACTTCATTAGCAGTTCCATTCCATAAACGTTCATCCATATTCCATGCACCCAATAAAACCGGTGCAGCAGTTCCAGCACTACAAAAAGGTGAGAAATTAACTGATGTTAAATTACTACCTTGATAATTAATCGAAACTTCATTGCCATTTAAATTAATACTGGAACCAGCAACCGCACCTGCAACGGAAGAACGATAGCCCATGGTGACAGTACCACCAGCATAGACATATGCATCCAGATCTACTTCATTAGCAAAAGTAATATTGCCTGTCGCATAAATTAATAATTGATTGGACACAAAACTTTGCGTAATCACCTGATAGCCAAAAGAAATATCACCATTAACAAATATTCGTGTAACACCGGAAGTTGCTGTCCGCTTCAAAGCAGTCGCTTGACTTATAGTTAAATTGCCATTAATCCAATAATCACCCGATTGAAAATTCACGATGGATTGATAATTGGTAGTAAAAGCTTGTGTACGATATACGCCTGCAGCAGTCGTAAAATTCAAAGTTCCCTGTTGCCCAACAACGACTGTCGTGTAATTTCCTGCCGCTCTACTGAGGGTTGTATTGTTGCTAACACTTATAGGGGTTGTACTCGATGCAGTTAAAAATGTTGGCGTTGACGTAGAAGAAGGAACACCCGTTGCAGCGCAACTTGAGCCAGAGCAAGCAAGCCACGATGAATTATCAGTAATTGTTTTTGCAGAAATATTTGAAGAGCCATTAGTTATTACAGAATGGTAGCTAAAATTCACATTACCATTGGTGCCATGCGCCTGTAATCCATTCGAAAAAATACCTGTACATGTTTGAGCCGAAGTATCCAGTGCTAAAAAAAATAATAGAATACCGAAAATATGACGAATATACATTTTCATTATTCTTGCTCCAAAAGCGCACTAGCTTGAATCTCTCTCGACGCATTAATACTACCCGCAGTACAACTGGCATTACTGGTAATTGTATAAATACTCGTATGAGTAGCTGCCGTCACAAGATAATTCGCAGCTGCACCTGCATTACAAACCTGATTATTTTGATACACACAAGCACAAGATACCTGACTCTGACAAAGCTGTAATCCGTCAATTGCAGAAAAATTATAGGTCGTTGCTAGACTTGCACAACGACCATCAGCTGCTTGCCTGGAACTGGCATCTGGAAAAAATAAGGTTTGCATAGCACGCTGGGTTGATGTTTCCGCAGCATAAAAAGCTTGCGTACTTAAAAGCTCTTGAGTAAACCCTCGCTGCGATAAAGTTGTACTGCGAGCTAAAACCAAAGCAAGCAAACCCATCACCACTATGATAAAAAGTGCCAAGGGAATGAGGAATCCTTTTTGACGATTTAGTGGTTCAGGGAACATTTCTTATCATCACCTGCTGAATAAAATCTAACGACTGACCAGTTTCAGAGAAAGTCAATGATAAAACAATTTCTGTATTACGATTATCACTGGCCATGGTTAACCGGAAAGGGGTAGTAGCTGTCACATCACTTGAAAGAAGACTGAATCCATTCGTAGTGTTTATACTTGCAGCACTAAGAGATTGATTTTCAAAATACTTCAACTGCCCCGCATCCACACAAAAAGCCTGGGGTGAATTTAATAAATAGAATCGCTTGTTGACAGAATTTCGCAACCAGATCTTGGCTCCACTCAAATTAACTATTGTCGAATTTCTCGAAACAACTGAAGCAATCGATAAACCAGATCCACCATAAATTTCTGTTGATGACATGGCGCCAATAGTCATGTAGTCAGCCGTACCAAAATCAATCTGATGAGGAGCTACCACAATACTGGATTGAGCTGGTGCTGTATTTTGCGAATCAGAAACAGGATTCAAATAAAATCCTCCTGAAGCGATTGGCATAAATTCGATGCATTGTCCTGCATTTGTCACTCTTACCGAATAAGGCAAAGCCGCTCGTAATTGTCTCGTCATTCGTTCCATTGCTTGACGAGCACGCATAGCCATTTTTGCCCTTGCCTGTGTATCTTGATAGGACTGTGTTGTTTTTATTACAAATGACACGCCAACACTTGAAATCAATCCAAGAATAACAATGACGGCAATTAACTCAACGAGAGAAAAACCACTCTCACTTTTTAATGAAAAATTACCATTCATTAAAAATTAGCCTTTTCAGCAGTTAACAAAATACTTGATGCATCCGGCGCCGAAACTCTTACTTGAATTCGCTTCACATCATTCAATAAAGTAACGGTAACTACACGTTGATAACCTGAATAAGGTGTATCAGTTTGATTATTAAAATCATCGACATCATTCATATCACTATCCGTTGCATTATTACAGGCTGGTGCACCTATTGAATCACACGCAGGAACACCACCAGTTGGTGTCATAGCATCATATTTAAGTGCCAGAACTTCATCCATTTTAGCCTGCGCTAAATTCAATGCTCTTTGCCGAATTAAAGGTTCGCTACTACGACTAACGCTTTGATTATAGACGGCAGTCAACGCAGTTAATGCAATACTCACCACTACAATGAAAACAATCATTTCCAGTAGAGTAACACCTGGTTGTGGCCGATTAATTTTAATGTGCATAACCTGTAGTCTCGACATTCACATTTGCTGTAAAACTACCGTCACTGGATTGAATTTGAATAGTATTTGAAGCAGTCCTGCCCAACTTATCAAAGGATATATTTGAAGACGAGGCGCTCAGTGAAATACCCGCTGGCATTGCCAACGGATAAAAATTGGAATCTAATTTAATGGAAGCTCCATTTTGAGTAACATCAATGGAACCAGAAGAAATAATAACTTGAATATTACTGCGAGACATAGCCAACTGCTGCGCAAAAAACAAAGCCGCGATGACATCATCACGGCTTGCTTGAACTCTACTAGCACCAATAGAACTAATGCGAGAAAATAAAACAACCGACAACACACCCAAAAGCGTGATAACAGCAATTAATTCAATTAATGTAAAACCAAGCTGTTTCTCACGCATAAGCACTCTGAACTAAGGGGCAGCAATACCTTGGAAAGTAGCAGTCTTACCTTTAGGGCCGGTTACTGTACATTCTCCTACAGAACCTAAGGTTGTGGCCATAGCAACTGTTGGTTCATCGACGGTGTAACCCGCTGGAGTTCCACCCAATAAAATACCATTCACTCCAGCACAAGTCGTGACAGCAACATTAGCCGTGCCGCCTACACCAGCCGCAGTTGCTACTGCTGCTGCATAGTTCATCGCCATGGCACTACCCATATTGCCTGCAACACCTTCAACTGCAGACTGTGCAGCACCGTCGGACATATCAATAAATCGAGGAAGTGCAGTTGCTGCTAAAATTCCCACGATAACAATCACAGCAATTAATTCAACAAGTGTAAAGCCCGCTTGTTTACCTATAGCAATATTTTTCATATAAAACTCCGCAAGTGACAGAAAGGTTGACCGCAAGTCTTATGCTTGATTTCTCTTCGTGAAAATCTGTTATTCCTTTGAGTTATCAAGCACAGCAAAAACTTGTCAGGCTTACCCGGTTATCGGTTGTTGTGTTAAATCCTTTAGCGATTTTTTAACAACCATCTCCTGCAGTAACTATAGTAGAGGCCAGTTAGCTTTCCAGTTTTGCTAACATTATTTTTGTATGTTGTACATCTCCCACATGGGCAAGAAAATTCCAAGTGCCAATACGGTCACAAAACCTGCCATCATAATGATAATTAATGGTTCGATTCGATCACTCAAACGTTTTACTTCATACTCCACTTCGCTTTCATAAAAATTTGCCACTTCCGCTAACAATGCATCGACCTGTCCACTTTCTTCCCCAACAGAAATCATTTGTAGAATTAATGGCGTAAACATTCCGCTGACTAAATGAGTCTGATATAGACCTTCACCACGTTCTACTCCTGCACGAATTTGTCGAATTTTATCGCCCAGGTAAGGGTTATCAATTGCGCGCGCGCACAATTCCAAAGAAGAAGATAAAGGTAGACCTGCAGATAACATTAACGAAAATGTTCTCGAATACCGCGCTAAAGATGCCCTCTCAATTATGTCGCCGATAATAGGTGCTGTTAATTTCTTTCGTCCAAGCACACGTGAACCTTCATCAGTTCTAACATAATGATAGATCCACGCAGCACTAGCGCTGATGACCAACAAAAGTAGCCACCAATAATTAACAAAAAAATTGGATATACCAATTAGTATTCGCGTATAAATTGGTAACTGAGCACCAAATTTTTCGAACATGCCTGCAAATGCAGGTATCACTTTATAATTCACAATAAATAAGGCAATTGCCATTACACCAATTACCATTGTTGGGTAACGCAGTGCCGTTTGAATACTTCGAATAGTGCTGTGGTCACGTTCCAAATATTCTGCTAGCTGTTTAAAAATAATATCCAAACGTCCGGTATTTTCTCCAACGCTGATCAGGCTCACTACGAGATTATTAAATATCCTGGGATGATGCCGCATCGCACTTGATAATTCTGCTCCCGTTTCCAATCGTTCAACTAAATCATTAATTGTTTGCTGAAACGAATAATTTCTTAAAGATGCGGCTAAACCACGCAACCCCTTAACCAAGGGAATTCCTGCGCGAGTAATAGTATGCATCTGACGACAAAACATAATTAATTCAACGCTGCTAACTTTTCCTGAATTAGTTGCGCGTTCAAATTTTTCTGACAGTGACAATTTTTCAACGAATGGCGTCAAACTAATAGGCGTGACTCCACGCCCTAAAAGTTGATTTGCCGCAGCATCAGAAGTTGCTGCGTCGAGTTGACCTTGAATAAGCTTACCTTCTGAACTTCGACCTTTAAATTCGAACACTGCCATAGTGATTAATTCTCAATCTCATCGACTTGCGCTGATATACTCATAACTTCTTCAAGACTGGTAATACCGTCAATTGCGTATTGCAAAGCTACCTGACTTAAGGGCACAAAATTTGCGCTTTCATTTGCTGCGCGAGTAAATCCATTAATATCTTTTAAACGCAGCGCCTCTGCCATAGGATTATTTAATTCCAATAATTCAAATACACCTACCCGACCACGATATCCAGTGTTATGGCAATGTGGGCAGCCCGTTCCCTGTTTAAAGGTCACTGAAGAAAAATCCCGTCCTTTTGCTAAAAGAGCAAGTAATTGTTTTTCATTGGCATCTGGTGAATGCGGCTGTACGCAAGTGACGCAAACCCGTCTCACTAAACGTTGCGCCACAATAGCTTTTAAAGAAGCGGCAACCAAATAGGAGTCAACACCTATATCAATCAAACGCAATGCCGATGTTACTGCATCATTAGTATGGAGTGTTGATAACACCATATGACCCGTCATAGACGCACGCAACGCAATTTCAGCTGATTCGGAATCTCGAATTTCACCTACCAATAAAATATCAGGATCTTGTCGTAAAGTTGCGCGTAACACATTGGAAAAAGTTAAACCAATTTTTTCATGTAGCCCTACCTGGTTAATTCTAGGCAAGCGATATTCAACCGGATCTTCAACTGTAATGATTTTCTTTTCCGGCTTGTTTAATTCTGATAATGCACCGTAAAGCGTTGTAGTTTTACCGCTGCCCGTAGGGCCAGTTACCAACACCAACCCATGAGGCCGTGTGATAGCTTTACGAAATCGATCAATTAAATTTTGCGGCATACCCACTTTTTCTAATGGCAAGACACCATCCGTATGATCCAGCAATCGCATAACAACCGACTCACCAAATTGCACAGGCATAGTTGAAATACGTACATCGATATTTCGGCTTTTGACTTTTAAATTAAAACGACCATCTTGAGGTAAACGTTTTTCAGAAATATCCAGTCCCGACATTAGCTTTAAACGTACAACTAAAGCAGGCGCAATACGTTTTTCATTCATCACTTGTTCGATCAAGGAGCCGTCAATACGATTTCGTATACGTAATACTTTTTCGTCAGGTTCGATATGAATGTCTGAGGCTTTCGTGGTAATTGCTTCTTCGAATATTTTTTGTAGCAAACGTGCAACCGGCGCTTCGCTGTCTGTTGCATCAGTAACTATATCAGCCAAGTCAACCGCTGATTCCTGAAGCTCCTCTTCAAGTTCACCCGCAATACTCGCGATTTCATGAGCATGACTGTAAGCAATATCTAATACATCCAACAACTCTGATTCGCGAACAACGGCAGGCTTTAAGGTTTTAGAAATTTGTCTTTGTAATTCATCCAACCCAAAAATATCGGTGGGATCTGCCATCCCAATCAAATAGCCGTCAAAGTCTTCTCGCAGTAAAATAACTCTATAGCGACGAGCAGTAGTCTCAGGTAATTTTTGAACTAGCTCCTTATCAAATCGAAATTGTTTTAACTCAACAAATGGAATCTGTAATTGTGCGGATAATAATTCCAATAAAGCATTTTCTTCGACATAACCCAACTCAACCAGCGTTGCACCTAATTTACGACCAGTCTGTTTTTGTTCCTGCAAAGCATATTGCAGTTGTGATTCAGTGATCATTTGCTTTTCTACCAGCAAATCACCTAAACGAATTCTTTTTGATGCGTAAGTCGTCATTTAGTTTTCTCTGGATAACTGATCAATTCGCACGCGTGCATAGTTTTGTACTTTAGGCTCAAGATCATTGAAATGTAATAATTGATTATAGGCATGACTGGCAGCTGCAAATTGTTTTTGCGCATCAAGTGATAGCGCTAAACCCAGCCAATAGGCAGGCTTTGATGAAAAACTCTGTAAGAGATTTCTGTAAGCGCTGATTGCCTGTAAATAAAGTTGTTGACGTTGATACAATCCGGCCAATAAAGCCCGGTAATTTTCATTTTGTTCGGCTAAGGATAAATTTGACTCCAACAACTGAATCGCCATCTGATTATCATTTTCCAAAATTTTAATTCGAGCCTGATGATAGGTTTTCTCAACTTGTGAAAGATTGGTGTGGGAATTCAGCAGAAATTGCATGCCCTGAATATTGTTATCTCGGTAATAAAGATCTAATAAATAGTCTTCAGATTTTGGAGATGAATATTGTGATATCTGGTTTCTTAAGCCTTCAATTGCTTCTAACTTTCTGCCCGCGGCAATTAGTATTTCAGCTGTTTTAATCGCCTGCTCATCAAGAGATTCAATATTTGGCTCAATAGACAAATAGGTATTTTTTTGGTTAAACACCGCGGGCTTTTCAAATGGATCATTCACGCTTACCGATTCTATCTGCGTCGACGTCGACACTTTCTGTTTTTGAATTTGTGTATCTACAACATCCACTTCTGGGGCCGCAATTGAGCTTAGAGATAATTTATCTCGATATTCCGCAATACGGCCATCTTGTGGATTGACCCAAGAAGCCTTTTCTAGAAAATGGTTTGCTTTGACAATTTGGTTTTTTTCTATTGCTCGATCGACCATATCTAGATATCGATCGACAATCTTATTAATTCCATTAATTGCAACTCCATTTTGACTGTCGATTTTCAATAATTCTTGATAATAGAAAAATGCATTGTCTTGCTCCGGAGACGTCAGCCTATCAAGTGTTACCGCGCGACTAGCTTTGTCGATTAATTCATAAATACGCTGATTTAGTTGATCAGATTTATTGTCACCACGACTTTCAGTTGGAATCGTTGGAGGAATCAAGTTAATTGGTTTCGATTGTTCAGTACTTGATGAGTCGTTGACTGAAATTAATTCACTAGTAACTGAATTAGATAAAGGGCTTTTTGAAGCGAAAGGTAAAAATTCCAGCCAACGAAGATTGAAATTAAATAAAGCCAGAACAATAACAAACACCAATCCGCTCAAGATAAAAACTGGTAATCGGGAATATTGAAAGAAATCAGCAATCCTTTCTTTTTCCCAAGCTGAAGATTCCATTACCATTGATGAAGACGGCGCTTCAACAGATTGCTGCCTGGAAAGATCACGCAACATATCATTGATCAAACTCATAAGCTTATCCCCATTGCGGGCGATACACTAAACGCTATTGCTGCAGTAGCCGCTATCAAAGGCCACAACCAATAATCCCGATTTGCTTGAATTCTGCCGTAGGTTTTTGCTTCCGCTGTATCCAAGACTGCGCGTACCATGTGCTGCCTACCAACACTGGAATTTGATTTTCCGTAAGCAGCCAGTAATGCTTTATGAGCAATAATATTAATTAAACGAGGAACACCGCCAGACGCAGCAAACAGCAGTGCAAGTGCAGAGCGAGAAAAAAGTTTTCTATCGCAACCTGCAGACTGCAAGCGATAGTTCACATAGTGATAGACTTGCTTTCGTGTTAAACAGCGTAATGTTTCAGCAAACACAATGCGTTGATTTAATTGCCGCAAATCAGGTTTACGCAAGACATCATCTAACTCGGGCTGCCCCATTAATACGACTTGTAACAATTTACTTTTTTCAGTTTCCAGATTGGTTAACAATCGCAATGCTTCTATAGTTTCTCGCGGCATAGCTTGAGCCTCATCTATCAGCAACACCACTTGTCGTTTTTGAGAAGCAAGCTCAATAAGTTTCTGGGTAATTTCTCGCAATAATTGATAAGAAGGCATTTGGCTGTCATAAGCAATACCAATTTCTTCTGCCAGGAACCATTTCAGTTCATCGGGAGTTAAATAGGGATTGGGAATATACGCGGAAATAAATGTATCTGATAAAGAGGTTAATAGCTTTCGGCCAAGAAGTGTTTTTCCTGTACCCACTTCGCCAATAACTTTAATAAATCCTTCGCTGTGTTTTAGAGCAAGCAATAAAGTATTGAGGACATCTCTGTGTCCCGGACTATTAAAATAGAATTGCGTATCGGGCGTGAGCGAAAATGGATGCTCGCTTAATCCAAAATGTTGCCGATACATAAGGCCACCTATTGTTTCCGATAGGCATCGCCTATGGCTTTAATTGCTGATTGAGATTGTTGCAGCTGATCTTTCCATACCTGATCATCAATCACGGTTGGTTTAAGTAAAATCACTAATTCGGTTTTGGTTTTACTTTTACTTTTTGTTCTAAATAATGTATTTAGAATCGGAACGTCACCCAGGAATGGACGTTTGCCGTTAACATTATTACTGTTTTCTGTCATTAATCCGCCAAGCACTATGACTTGGCCATTAGCTGCTTTTACAATACTGTCCGATTCACGCACACCGCGTAGGGCAAGTGGAAGGGAAAAATTTTCGTCACCCACAGTAAACACTTTTAATTGATCTGTTACTTCACTGACAACTGGATGGATATGTAAAATCACTTCACCATCTTCTGCAATTTGTGGTGTCACATCTAAAGAAATACCACTAAAAAAAGGCGACAACTCAATGTTAGGTGTGCTGGTAGTAGCAGATGAATTGGTCGTCGTATTATTGGAAATACCCGTCACAAAATATTCATCCGATCCCACACGAATAACCGCTTTCTGATTATTTACTGTTGAAACACGTGGGCTAGACAAAACTTGCACGCTACCCTGAGTTTCTAAAAGTGATAATAATTTTGTGATATCTCTTATTTGCACCAACGACGAAAAAGTAGAACCTATAGCCTCTCGCGTTGTTCCATTCAGCCTGAACTCTCCAGTAGCGGCTGATCCATCTGTATTTAATGGAAACCCGTCAGCAAGATTTTTTGCTGCTGTAATTTGCCCACTGATTTGCCCCCAATTAACGCCCGCTTCATATCCCTCACTGAGACGAACCTCTAGAATTTTTGCCTCAAGAATAACTTGACGTTTAATGGTTAATTCTGATCTTTCCAAAAATTCGCGAACAGCACTTAACTCATGAGGAAATGCTTTCACCACTACCATGCCTGCCTGAGGTGATACAACTACCGACCTATCTTCGATTTTTCCACCAATAATTGAAGTGACGGCTTGCTCTAGTGAAGACCAAAAATCTGTTTTATTTAAGGTTTGTACACGCGAACCCGGGGTTAATCCTTGCCCGGAACTTTTGGAATTCTTATTGGATTCAATCATGCCCAATAAATTTGCTGTGTCGCCAGGATCTGATTGGCCGCCACTATTTCCACCATTATTATTTGATCCGCCGGATTGAGCACGACCAATCATTACACTGGTATCTGAAACACCAACGCGCTGAACATCCAGATAGTTGATCTGGAAAACCTGCGTACGCATTTCATTTGGATAAATGGTGTAAATATTGAATTCTTTTTTAAATTCGTAACCGTAGATATCGCGTGTGACTCGCAATACATCATCAAGAGAAACTTTCTTGAGATCCAGACTAAGCGTACCCCTGACATCGGGATGAACAACTATATTGGTCCCCGTACCATTAACCAGACCAAGAAAAAAATCTTTGGCAGAAACATTATTCACCGACACATCAAATCTTTCGACTTCAGTATGAGGAGTATTGCGAACAGGTTCATTCAACAAAGACTGCGACAGCTCCTTTGCCGTTGAACTAACCCGAGCATTTTCTTTTTCGACAACTGCGTTAATTTCAGTTTCGGCTTTCAGTGTTTTTTCCTGATGACTATTACAACCAGCCAATAGTCCCATTAAGAGCATTAACTGACACATCATGATAAAACTTAACAACTTTTTCTGCATATTTAAGTCCCAGTTTATGAGGGAAATCATTTTTTAACCTTTGAGTCAATCATTGAAAGCACTCTGCTTTCACTATTCGATTTCAAGCTAACACTATTTGCTCTAATTGATATAACACGAAAACTAGTACCTTTTATTTCATCGCCTTGGCGAACAGCTTGACCATTAATAATGGCTAATTTTCGTTGCTGACTAATTAATATTGAATTCAGATGTAAAACAATTTTTTCTTCAGCGTAGTTGGTAGCTTGATTCCCAAGTGGAATTGTAGGGTCACGTAATGCAGTAACCGCGTCAGCAAAAACAGGGGAAGCAATAAATATAAATATTCCAACAATTAATTTAAACACCAAAAAGCCCCTCTTCTGAACTCAAGGTGAAAACACGCAATTCAATTTCCGCGTTAGGATATTGAACAACTTTATAGTCAAGACTTTCCCAATAAAATTTCCAGGATAAATTTTCCAATGATTTCATCAGTGCAACCACACGAAAATAGTCGCCTCGAAGTTGTAAAACCACTCCATGTTTGAATACACCTGACCCTTTAGGTTTCACCTGATTTTGCGCTACTTTTCTATTTATGGTTTTTGGATCCGGAATATTACCTACAGAAGATACACTACTGGATGAAGCCTCCGTCACTTGTTCAATAGGAACAATTTGCGCAATTACAATTTCTTCTACGGGCAAAGTTTTTAGACTAATTAACTCCAGGCCTTGCGCTTGATGAAAAACTTTTTCAAGCACCTGCGGTAAGTTTTCTGCTGCAATCAAACTTTGCGACATGCCCGATAATTGGTCTTCAGCATCTTTCAAGAATATATTAAGTTGATCAATTTCCTGTTGTTTCATTTTGGCAGGATCTGTCGCGAATGCAGAAGCCAAACCTGTCAACTGATCCTGGGCTCCTTTTTTATTCAGATCCAGTTGAGAAAGTTGAGACTTCAGTTCAAGGCTTTTTTTGGTGTAAGGAGCCTGTATTAAATAGTTCCAAATCAAAAATACTAAAGCAATTGCGCTCAATGCAATTAAAGCTCGTTCGCGAACAGGTTTTGCATCTATCCACTCGCAAGCCTTTGTGTATTGCAACAGCAGAGGGCTATTACTCATAATTTCCCCCTGACTTTTCCATTTCCTTCAGTAGTCTTTACATAGGATTGCACCGCCGACATTTTCTCACCATTTGTGTCAGGCTTGGGTTCGGCGACAACAAATTGTAAATATCCAGAATTTTTATTGACTGGCTCCATGCTAACCACACCAAAACTGACATCACTAAATGCAGATTCTGATTTCAATGCAATGATATAAGCTGGCAATAATTCTGCAGAAGTTGTTTTACCAACCAACTCCAGATAACTCCCTCCATTTTTGAGAGAAAATATTTCAAGAGCGAGATATTTGTTAGATTGTCTAGCCATTGCTTCCAGTTGAGTAGAAAATCCCTGATCATTCCCTAATCGCTGATAAGAAATAATATGTAATAGCTGTTGCCTTCTCGCGATTTCATTTTTTAGCTGGAGTATTTTATTATCCAACTCAATCAAGTTCACTTTTGTCTTGGAATTCGCAAATTGCTGAAATTGCCCCCTCAACGAATTCACTTGCTCTGTTTCCTGAAGAATTTTGGCTTGCATACTTTTATTATCAAAAGCAGATTTAATTGTCACTATCCCAAATAGACAAATGAGAACGCCCAGAATCAAAACGATTTGCGATGATCTAAATGGTTCTCGATTCGGCTGAAACTCTGGAAGATAAAAATTAATCTGTTGCATTGTCAATTTGCCTCTTGTCGTAAGGCGGCACCAATAGCATTGACACACAGTGGCAAAATGGCAGATTGAGAGGCATCTTTCAGGTCAATTTTTTCATCCAGTGGCAGCAATTGAATAGGCGTTGCAAAACTATTTCGAATAGTCGGCGTTAATTTATCGGCAGTTACATTCTCACCGCAAAGATAGATTTGGCTTGGCGGAATTTGACGCATTTGTCGTTCGAAATAATCCAGTGATCGTTGCACTTCCAGAATTAAACTATCCGCTGGAATATCGTCTAATAACCCGGCGTTGTAGGGCAAATTAAATTGGCGAGACAAATAGAGATTGTTATCTCGAACTATGATCAAGCTCCCAACACCCTGATTTAATTTCACCAAAGCCACACCACGCTTGCCGTCTTCTGCACAGAAATGAACCAGATTACGCAGAGTTAACTCGGGAATATCAATTGATTCCAAACTGACTTTCAAGCTACGCGCGTGTTCACACAAGTTTTCAATAACTGAACGCTGTGCTGCGACTGCATAGGCCATGCGGGTTGATCCACGCGCGCTATCTTCAGGAAGAAAAAATCCTTGAACAACAGCTTGCTGTATCGGAAATTGAATGAGGTCTTTTATTCTCCAGCGCAACGCTTCTGCCAATTCTTCTTCTGGTACTTTGGGTGCTTCACCTAGCACTATTTGATAAGCGCCATTAGTCAACACAAAATTACAGGGTAAATTTTGCAAGCGCATTTTTGCCAGTTTTTGACGTAGCTCTTCTACAGGATTTTCACCCTCAACAGCGGGGATAAATTCGGCGTGCTGACATATAATTTGCTCGCCATCGCGCAACAAATGAACCCAGGCAATACCTGTCGCTGTAAACTCAATACCCAGTAAAGCGTCGTGTCGCTTTGAGCGAGGCAAGAAACTTTTTAATGATGCTGCGAAATTTTTCACTCAGGCCTCTAATAAAAGACTCGGAGACTTAATAACTCTTGCTTATAATCAAGCGCTAAACCATAACCATCGTCTGTAGATATAGACCACAAAGTGAATTTTCGCCAATGTTTCATATTGTTTTGTTTGAACCAGAAATCCCGCCAAACACAGGTAACATCATACGTTTGGCCGCTAATACCGGTTGCCAATTACATTTAATAGAACCGCTGGGTTTTTCATTGGACGAAAAAAATGTGGCTCGCGCAGGAATGGATTACATGGAAGTACAAGCAGTAAAAACTCACCCTAATTGGTCTGATTTTATTCAATCCGAACAACCATCAAGATGGTTTGCCCTGAGCACCAAAGGCAAGCAATGCCACAGCGAGGTGTCATTTCAAGAAGGCGATTATCTGGTTTTCGGCCCCGAAAGCCGTGGTCTGCCGCAAGACTTACGAGACTCACTACCCGCTAATCACATTCTAAGGCTACCCATGGTAGCCAACAGTCGCAGTATGAACCTCTCCAACGCCGTTGCGGTGGTAGTATTTGAGGCGTGGCGACAGATTGGTTTTAAAGGTGGGATGTAACATGAGCAAAATCGCGCTCTTCTACGGCAGCTCAACCTGTTATACAGAAATGGCTGGCGAAAAAATTCGTCAGCAATTGGGTGTAGATAATGTGGATATGTTTAACATCACTGACACGCCGTTAGTACAGACTGGTTTTTATGATTATCTGATTTTCGGTATTCCCACTTGGGATTACGGTGAATTACAAGAAGACTGGGAAAATTGCTGGGACGAATTGGATCAACTGGATTTTACCGGCAAAAAAATTGCGATTTACGGTTTGGGCGACCAAGTGGGTTATCCAGAATGGTTTTTGGATGCCATGGGATATTTGCACAGCAAATTGGTACATCGTGGCGCTAGCGCTTACGGTTATTGGCCAATTGAAGGATATGAATTTGAACAGTCCAAAGCCTTGACACCCGATGGACAATATTTTGTTGGATTAGCACTCGATGAAGAAAATGAATTTCAACAAACCAATGAACGTATTGCAATTTGGTGTGAACAAGTTTTGCGTGAGTTTGGGTTATGAAAAGCATTTACCCCCTCCTAACCTCCCCCTTAGCAAGGGGGAGGAACTTGACTCTCTGCTTACAACAGAGTCGTATCTGTCCCCTCCCCTTGCCAAGGGGAGGGTTAGGGTGGGGTGAAATTTTTCGGCATCAGGGAAAAGGTTTTTATGCACGCCGATCTTGAATGGGACGACCAAGGCCAACCTCTTTCCAAAAATTTTGGCGATATTTATTTCTCCAAAGCCAACGGCTTGGAAGAAACACGTCACGTATTTTTACATCACAATCAATTAGCTGAGCGCTGGAAAAATTTATCTGAAAATGATTTTTTTGTTATTGGCGAAACCGGTTTCGGATCAGGATTAAATTTTTTAGCGGCATGGGATTTATGGTTAAAAACAGCGCCCGCCTCTGCGCAATTACATTTTGTATCTGTCGAAAAATTTCCATTACATAAAAACGATTTACAAAAAGCATTGGCGCTTTGGCCTGAGCTGGATGTCTTATCTGCGCAATTAATTGAGGCTTATCCTTGTTTTGTAGGAAAGACCCCCTCCCAGCCTCCCCCTTCCCAAGTGGAGGAGCAGAAAGACCCCAGCCTAACCCACCCCTTACCAAGGGAGGGGACAGTCCCTCCCCCTGGCAAGGGGGAGGTTAGGAGGGGGTCTTTTTCTTTCCATCGCCTATCTTTCATGCAAGGCCGAATAAAATTAACACTGATAATTGACGATGCAGCCGAAGGTTTTACCAAACTACTCGTTTCCACTCATCCCTTGTTTGTCCGCGCTGGATTTAAAATTGACGCCTGGTTTTTAGATGGATTTGCACCTGCAAAAAATCCACAGATGTGGAGTGATGAATTATTTACTGTGATATCTAATCTCAGTCATACACAAACTACAGTTGCTACTTTTAGCGCAGCTGCGATTGTGAAAAATGGATTAATAAAAGCAGGATTCAGTATCGAAAAAGTGTCTGGATTTGGGCGCAAACGCGAAATGGTAAAAGGCCAATTTACGAATGAACCTCTTGCACTCAATGCAAAAGAATTTGAATACAAAGGAAGTTTTTCACCCTACCCGGTTCCCTGGACTATTGATCCTGACCAAGCATCTTTCAAAGATAAAACTGCAATTGTTGTTGGTGGTGGCTTAAGCGGATGTCACACTGCAAGAGCATTAGCCGAGCGTGGCTGGAAAGTGACATTAGTAGAACGTCACGTCGAATTAGCGGAAGAAGCCAGCGGCAATCCACAGGGCGCACTCTATGCAAAATTGTCACCTTTGGATGAATCCCAAGCAGCGTTTAATTTACATGCCTTCCAATTTGCAATTCATTACTATGCGGATTTGTGGCCGGAAATTGGCGATAAAACCGGTTTATTGCAACTGGCTTACGATCCATCAGAAAGTAAATTACATCGAGAATTAGTCTCTAAATTTTCAAATGCAGAGAATCTAGTCAGCTTCTTGTCAGCAGACGAAACCAGCGAAAAAGCGGGTGTTAAGCTGGATTATCCCGGTCTTTTCTTTCCGGAATCTGGCTGGATCAACCCAAAAAAGCTCTGCAAACTCTTAACAAATCACTTTAACATTGACATTAAGTATATTACGCAAGCAATTGATTTAAATAGAGTAAATAACACTTGGAATCTTAACGTATCTGACGCGAAAAACCTTCAAGCCTCGGTTGTGGTTCTCGCTAATAGCCGCGACGCCCTAAGCTTTCAAGAAACACAACACTTGCCAATTAATAGCATTCGCGGCCAAATAAGCTACTTGCCCCAACCCAAAAATCTGCAATTGAACTGCGTGATTTGTGCGGATGGCTATATTAGCCCTGCCGACAATCAGCAGTTTTGCATTGGTGCCACTTTTAATTTGAAAGATGAGAATCTAGAACTGACTCAGCATGATCACCAAACCAACCTCAATCAACTCAAACAACACCTACCCTCAATCGCCGATTATTTTTCCAATCTGAATGCATCACAACTTAACGGCCGTGTTGCCTTCCGCTCCAGCCTACCGGACTACCTCCCCACCGTCGGCGCAGCTCCGAATAAAGAAAAAATCCAAAAGGGCTTTGCCTCTCTCTCAGTAAATGCTCGCGCCGGAATTACTCAAGCCGGCAGCTACCATCCCGGTCTTTACCTCAACATCGCCCACGGCTCTCGCGGCCTTACCTACACCCCACTGTGCGCAGAATTATTAGCCGCAATTATTAACAAAGAACCATTACCAATCAGTCAGCAATTAGCCAATGCATTAAATCCTACAAGGTTTTTAATTCGGGAGATTGTGAAGAGAAAGAAGTAAAAGTGATAATCAGATTACCTTGAAGAAAATTTTAGAAACCTGCACTTGTAGGGCGGGTCAAGACCCGCGGATACGAAGTTAGGATGAACGCGGGTCATGACCCGCCCTACGGAGAGATTGTGAATAAGGTTCCCGGACGAAAATAAAAAACTTGGCGCTTAAAAAAATTTCAATAAAAAAATATTGCTCAACTAAAGCGACTGTTTAGGCTGTTCATCATGATTTGCTCTCGCGCGAGTCGCAACCAAATCGATTTGCGGCTTGAAACTTTCTGCGCTGGCCGCGTTCCACCAGTGTGCGTAGTGTGTTTCATCGGGTGCATCCAGAAGTATATTTTCCGGTAAAAACCGATAAATTCTATCGAATACTTTTGCGTTGGTTGCACCGACGCGATGAACCAAATGATGGGGTTGTAGTTCTCCTGGGTGCTGCAAACCAGCAGCGGCGACTATGTCACTTAATGCATGTAAAGTTTGCTGATGAAATCGTGCAGCTCTTTCCGCTTGAACATCGACAACCAAACCACGTTGACGACCGGGATCTTGTGTTGTAATTCCGGTTGGGCAAGTGCCCAAATGACAACGCTGGGCTTGAATGCAACCGATTGAAAACATAAACGCGCGCGCTGCGTTACACCAATCTGCACCAATTGCTAAATTGTGTGCAAGTCCAGCTGCTGAATAAACTTTTCCACTCGCTGCAATTTTAACTTTGCTACGCAATCCGGTTCCGACTAACGCATTGCGCACTGTTATTAAACCTTCTGTCAACGGCATTCCAATAAAATCAGACAGCTCCATAGGCGCAGCACCTGTGCCACCTTCCCCACCGTCTACCACAATATAATCCAAATAAATTCCGGTTTTTAACATAGCTTTCATAATTGCCAAAACTTCATGAATTTGTCCCACGCATAATTTTATTCCCACTGGTTTACCACCAGAAAGCTCGCGCATTTTTGCAGCAAATTCCAGAAGTCCAATCGGCGTAGAAAAGGCTGAATGCCCACGCGGCGAAAGACAATCTTGAAAAGGCGTAACTTTTCTCACTTTTGCAATTTCCAATGTCACTTTTGCAGCAGGTAATAAACCACCGTGACCTGGCTTCGCACCCTGACTGAGTTTAATCTCTGTCATTTTTACTTGTGATAAAGAAGCCGATTCCGCAAAAAGATTGGAATCAAATTGTCCCTTGTCATTACGACAACCAAAATAACCCGAACCGATTTCCCACACCAAATCACCACCGTGCCGCTGATGATAAGGACTAATTCCACCTTCACCTGTATCGTGATAGAAATTTCCTAATTTCGCGCCTTTATTCAGTGATTCAATCGCTTTGGCAGATAAAGCACCAAAACTCATTGCAGAAATGTTAAATATTGATGCGTTATATGCCTGACTGGATTGTTCGTTTCCAATAGTGATACGTGGATTGGGATCGATTGTCATAGTGGGAATAATGGAATGACTCAACCATTCATATTCAGAAGAATCTGTGTCATGTTCAGTGCCAAAAGGTTGAGTATCATTTTTACCTTCCGCTCGCGCATAAACCAGATTGCGTGCATCAAGATGAAAAGGTTTTCCTTCAAGATCACCTTCTACAATGTATGAACGCAGATAGGGGCGTAAATCATAAAATAACCAGCGAATACGGGCGGCAATGGGATAATTCCGCATAAGTATCCAACGCGTTTGAAAACAATCATAAAATCCCAAAACCGTAAAACCTGCTGAAATAATCAAACAAGGAAGCCACAATGGGTTAGACCAAGTCAGGTAAGTAAATATACTAGTCAGCAGTGCGAAGCCTATCCATAATATGTAACGTTTGAATAAGTCGAGACCAGCATTAAAATTTGATGACACTTGATGCTTCTCCAACACAGGTAGAATTGCGGTATTATGCTGTGATTTCCGATTCATCATCAACCATGAGATCTGAATATCTCTGTAAAAAATAAGTTTAACCAGTAGAATTCTGAAATTACCAAACTCTCATCAATAAATCGACGAGGCCATAAATGATAAAACTCAACAAACTGTTTTGTATCACAACACTGCTATCCACTATTGCCTGTTGGTCAAGCTCCGCTCTAGCCAATTCATCTAGCTGTGCGGCATTGAAGACAACCAAATTTGCAACTCCAAATCTCATTATTGACAGCGCAGAATTTTTTACCAATCGGAAAACACCCAATAGCCAATTTGGACTCGGACAAGAGCTGCCGCCGCATTGTCGGGTTACAGGAGAAATTGATAAGCGTGTTGGTGCAAATGAAAAAAACTATGGACTTAAATTTCAAATTAATTTGCCAGAAAATTGGAGCGGACGATATTTATTCCAAGGTGGTGGCGGACTTAATGGCAGCGTTGGCGAAGCGTTAGGTAACAATGCTAGCGGCGATAAATCAGCGCTGGAAAGAGGATTTGCTGTTGTCAGTACTGATAGCGGTCACCAAGGTGAAATATTTGATGGATCATTTATGGCAGATCAAGAAGCTGCGTTGAATTTTTTCTTTTTAGGTAATATGCGTGTAACTCTTGCGACCAAACCTATAGTCGAAACCTACTATAAAAAAGACATCAAAAAATCGTATTTCGTTGGTTGTTCTACCGGTGGTCGCGAAGGAATGATTATGTCTCAACGTTATCCTTATTTATTTGACGGAATTATTTCGGGTGCACCCGCTATTCGTACTGGTTTGTCTAACCTTGGATTGCGCTGGTTAAACGTGCAAATGAATCAAGTAGCTAAAAAAGATCAAGCTGGCTTACCTCTTCCTACGGAAGAATTAAAAATCGTCGTCGATGGAATTTTGCAAGCTTGTGATAATTTGGACGGTGCTAATGACGGATTAATTTTTAATGTTAAGGGATGTCATTTCGATCCTATGTCGATTGCCTGTAGTAAGAAAAATACTAGCAATTGTATTGCTCCCGAAAAAGCACAAGCACTGATTAAAGCCGTTAGCGGTACAAAAAATTCACGAGGTCAGCAAGTCTATCCCGGATACGCTTACGATACTGGCTGGGACGACAACATGGGCTGGACACGTGGACTTTTAGCTGGCGGTGCGACTCCACCTGTAGGCCCACCAGTTGCACAAATGAAAAGTTTGGACGTTGATCAAGGTTTCATTGATGCCACAAATTTAAATAATAGTATTGGTGATGCCACGTCATACAATCTATCGTCGTTTATTGCGCATGGCGGCAAACATATTTTTTATCACGGTGTAAGTGATCCCTGGTTCAGTGCTTTGGATACGCTTGAATATTACCAAACCATGGCAAGCCAAAATGGCGGTTCTGAAAATGTTCAAAACTTTAGCCGTTTATTTTTAGTTCCCGGCATGGGTCACTGTGCTGGTGGAGTTCAAACTCTGGATAATTTTGACATGTTAACGGCTTTGGTAAATTGGGTTGAGAACCAGCAAGCACCCGATCAAGTTATAGCAACTGGAAAAACCATGCCCGGTGTATCCAGGCCACTCTGCCCTTACCCACTTCATCCCCAATATAAAGGTAGTGGCGATATCAATGATGCAACAAATTTTAGTTGCCAGGAATAGTGATATAAATTTTCAAAAAACAGAATGTGAGAAAGTTATGTTGACTAAAGAATTCGCAGATAACTTTGCCAGAGAATGGATTGATTCCTGGAATGCTCATGATTTGGAACGTATTCTTTCTCACTACCATGATGATTTTGTCATGTCGTCACCGAAAATATCGACAATCGCAAATGAACCTTCAGGCGTGCTGGTCGGAAAAGCCGAGATTGCTGCATATTGGAGAAAAGCGCTGGGCTTAATTCCCAATTTGCATTTTCAGCTCATCAACACCTTCCTGGGTTCAGATAGCATTATTCTTCACTACAAAGGCGCGACAGGTTTGGTAACTGAAGTATTTTTCTTCAATGCTGATGGATTGGTGATTAAAGCCGCCGGAAACTACGAAATCTAATTCTTGATTTTTTCTTCTCCATGTTGATGTAATTTTTAGGGGTCTATATGTACAAAGATATTATCAATTTTTGGTTTCACGAAATTGACAAATCTCAATGGTGGAAAAAAGACACAGAGTTTGATGATCTCATCAGATCAAGATTTTTGAATATTCATCAAATGGCTACAAAATGCGAGTTGTTTTTATGGCGCAGCACCGCTGCTGGAGCTTTGGCGGAAATTATTGTGTTAGACCAGTTTTCCCGAAATATGTATCGCGATAAACCTGAATCCTTCGCTTATGACACACTTGCCCTCGCGTTAGCACAAACGGCAATTGCCAAAGGACAAGATTTGGAATTAGATAATGATCAACGATCATTTCTTTATATGCCATTTATGCACAGCGAATCACTGGTTATTCATGAAACAGCCGTCGCACTTTTTACCGAGTCAGGTATGGACTCCACATTAGAATTTGAAAATAAACACAAGGTAATAATAGAAAAATTCGGACGCTATCCGCACAGAAATAAAATATTAGGGCGAGTTTCTACTCAAGAAGAAATTGCATTTTTAACACAACCCGGTTCAAGTTTTTAAAAGCGCCGCATAGCTATTTCTTAAGCTCAATAGACTCGAAGGCATTAACTGCCAGTTTCGTATACCGACCGCCGTATGATGATAAATCTTGTGTGTGAAAGCTATAAATCGTTGAGTTGAAAACAAGACAGTACATGACGCCATGAGCTTCTTCTCCTTGTACCAGCCCGGTCCATGTAACTTTTGCAGCTGGATTACCCGAAATTTGTACAAACTCAACCTGACTTTGTTTAAAGTTATTTCGTTTTTTTTCAATTCCTCCAAGAAACTGTAAAAGATACTTCTCAGAACCAGCTTTTAATTCATTTATAGACATCTCAGGAAACTTTTGACCGGGATTCCAAATAGTTATCTGAAGCAAAGCTCCACCAGCAGAACCATGAGGGAAAGTAAATCCTATTAAACTAGCTCCTTGCCCCACGCTTTGCGTGATTGGCCCTTCAAATCCATCTGGAATATTAATTGAGCCATCACCAAAATCGTAAGCCTTAACAGTACTGGATATCAGTACAAAAAGAAAAAAAAGAAAGCCTCGAGTTGTTGTCATAGATCCTCCGATTGATACATTTAAGTGTTAGTCAATAACTGCTAGTACTGACAACTCTAACCGTTACTTTGGCGTATTCTAGAAATTTTCGATTAGTACAACCACACTTTATCGAAAAGTTTTCAACTTCATCAGGGGAGAGTCTTTTACTAACATATTCAGTTTGTTCGTATACAAATTCGCCATTTGAATTGAAAAACTCAGCCTCTAGTTTTATAGAGCCAACCTTTGTTTTTCCAATATTTTTTATTGCGCCAACTACCATTACAAAGTCACCTTCACGAACATCACGAAAATTTAGTATTTCGATACTTTCAATTTTCTTTTCTTCTTTGTCTGTATATAACTCGCTATAATTATCTTCATAAAGTGATTTTGACATTTTATAACTTATAATATTGTAAGTAATAAATCCAATCACTAAAGGGATGATCAAACCAAAACCAAAAACAAAGCCTTGTCTAAATACACTTTTATTTGAATCTTGCATTTATTTCTCCGTATGAGTACGCCGAATCGACAGCTATTTTCAAGTTGTGGTTTTGGGAATATTTTTGCACAGTAAAACTACACTCCTGCGACTTAAAACAATCCACCTAATAAATTTATTATGCCTTACTACCATAGGCAAGCATTGCAACCTTTCCAGGAATTATAATCTTCTAATTCTTTGAGCCGATTTAACGTTTTTTCTGCCAAACAGTACGAACGATTAGAATTATAAAAGGGGTCGTCAGAATTTGGTTCTGGTGCAGAGAAATCACAGTCAGAATCTCTAAATAAAAGCCAGTTTCTTTGCGCAAGCTTCAGTTTTTCTTTGTCTTCCTTTTTCAGGTAATTGGTAAGGGTCGTATATTGCACATTGAGCATTTTATCTGATCTTTCATATACTCTTTTAGCGCAAGGATAGGTCTTTCTATAATCATCAAGCTGCCTGCAAGCTGAAAGTGCATCCGCTAAAGTCTTATGGCTTTCTTGTGAAATGGCAAATAAAGGGCTTTGAATCCTTAAATCTTATTACGTAACCAAACATTTTTTGCATGCTCGAGACTTGCTCCAATAAAAATACATTCGATTGTTGCAACAATCCCCATTCCGAACAGAAATATAACTTTTTTTAGATTATTAAGATCAAAATCATAGATAAGCCATATCACCCCGACTGACAACAATACCCCTGATGCTACTCGAAGAATGCCGAGCAAAGAGCATGCAGCCTCGTACAAAACTGAAGAAACCAGATTGTGGATTGATTCTACTCTTGCATTGTGAAATAAAAATCTATAGTCGAGATAAGCCACGAAATAGAAAGCAGCTGCACCAAACATCGAATAATACATTATCCATTTATGCACTAGCATAGATTTCATTGTATCAATTAGGTATTCAACTCCACCATATAGAAAAGCACCTAGCACTGGAAACATGCCGAGAAGAATTACAACAAAGATTTCCTTTAGTATTCTCATACTCTATCCTATGTCATAACGTTAAGCGCAGATGGACGTTGTAATCGGCGCATGTATGATAGACTTCGAATATTAAAGGGCTCTGATAATCATCTAGCCGTCCCCCGAAGTGAGTGCCACAATCTAATTGCGAAGTTAGAAAACGCCACTCACCAACAGGAGACGAACCATGACACTTTACTGTGGAATTGATCTTCATGCCAATAATGTTGTTGTATCAATTATTAATGAAGATGACAAAATTATTTATGAAAAACGGTTAGTTAATAATATCGACGAGATTGTGTTTGAACTCAAACCCTACCAGGAACATATATATATATGCCTGCGTAGTTGAATCAACCTTCAACTGGTATTGGTTAGTCGATGGTTTAATGGATGCAGGTTTTGATGTTCGGCTGGCGAATACAGCCGCAGTTGTTCAATACAATGGAATCAAGCATACCAATGATCAAACTGATGCGCGATTTTTGGCGCATTTATTAAGGCTGGGAATTTTACCCGAAGGGCACATTTACCCAAAAGAGCAACGTTATATACGGGATTTATTGCGTCGACGTTTACTATTGGTTCAACAGAAAACCTTGCAGCATTTGAGTTTGCAAAGTTTGATCTGCAGGCATACAGGAATTCGACTAAGCAATTCGCAAATAAAATCGTTAGACAGTAAAAAGCTGTCAGGCTACTTTAAAGACAAAACAGTATTACTGGCAGCACAAACTGCTTGCGATTTAATGAAAAGTATTAAGCAATCCATTGATGTTATTGAAGAGGAAGTATTGGCATCGCAGAAAAATAGCAAGGAATATACGGTGCTTACCAGCATCAGAGGCGTTGGCAAAATTATTGGGCTTACCATTTTATTGGAAACAGGGAACATTGAACGATTTCCATCACCAGGACATTACGCATCTTATGCACGCTGTGTTAACAGTGAAAAAATCAGCAATGGAAAAACAAAAGGCAGAGGTAATACTAAAAATGGTAATCGCTATTTAAATTGGGCATTCATGGAAGCTGCACATTACTCAGCAATATGGGATCCCATTATTAAAAAATATTACCAGCGAAAAAAAGACAAAGTACACATTATGGTTGCCAAGAAATCCTTGGCCAACAAATTGGCAAGAGCTTGTTTTCACATGTTAAAAGAGGGTACAGCCTTTGATGTGAATAAAGCATTTGCTTAACGAGTTTGCTGTTGCGGTAGATCGATTGGGGTCTGGTGAAAATCCTTCTGCTCTGAATATCACCGCAATAGCATCCTGATTGACGATTTAAGAAGCGCCTTGTTTGTGAGCCCTACACTGGTTGACCGTTTTGATATTTATAAAGCAGGTCTTTGCTCTGAACATTCACTTGGACACAAACAGGCAATGCTGATTTTTTGGGATCGTGAAACGATCAAGGGCATAAATTAATTATTAATCTGTAATTAATTTATCAACGCCTTAATCCTGATGAGTGACTGGTGCGCTTCTTTTTGAAGTGACACATATTGATTAAAAATGCAGATGCGCTATTAAACGCAAATCAGTTTATTTTTAACGGCAGAGCAAAAGCTCAGGAGTTCTTTTGCCCTATTGACTCAGGACGGCTAATGAGTGACCCCTTAAATTTGGAAATGCTTTTGCGCAGAAAATCCACACAACTGCGACTTAAAACTGTCCAATGTAGGCAGCGAAACTGCCAAAACAGTGCTTGAACTACCTGTAGAATTATTTGCTACAAGACACGCTGAGTTCTTTATTTTCAGCCGCACTAATAAATAAATTAATGTACGCGTCCCGAATTATTAATTCGGCCTGATTTTGACTCATTTCGTAGAATGAAAGAACTTGAAGAAGTTTAACTACTTTACTTTCATCACCAAACATTTCATTCATATCCTTCTCCAGCTGGTCTTTGCATTTAGCTCTAGAAACAGCGTTTACTGATGCTTCATAATACAAATTAAAAATCAATTTATTATCTTTCGTTGCCGAAACTTTCACAAAAATTGTCTTGAGGCCATGTTCTTGGTTGTTTTTCGTAAAATCATCTATCTTTATTATGAAGAGCATATTCAGATTATTAACAAGCAACTGAAAATGATTTACAGGATTCGCAGCTAGTGAATCTGCATATGTTGGTTGATTTGCGCTTGCAACGTTCATATGTATCAACATTGTAAAAAACAACAGGTATTTCATAAAAACTCTCCTAGATGATATTATTTTATGCTCGCAATTTAATAACTATAGCGACTATATATACCCAAACTGAATTATTACAACTATTTTGATGTTACCACTGCATTTAGAAACACACTTGAAAATCAATAATTCCAATTCACACCTATCGACCATTCACGGCCTGGATTCGGAATGCCTTGTGGCAAATTGTTTCCTTGAGCGGTTGCGTAGTCTTTATCTAATAAATTTTTGGTTTGTAGCTGAATATTGCATTGTGCATTGAGTTGATAACGCAGTTTGGAATTCATTAGCCAGAATGAATCCAGTTTGTAATACTGACCTAAGCGATCCACAGTTAGGATTGCCGAATGATAAACGGCGGCTAGATTCCAGCTCCATTTTTCTTCTGTGTATTGCACAACGAAAGAACCTAATTTATCTGCTTCGCGAAATGCACGTTCTGGCAATGACATAAAATCAGTATAGGTTGTTCGTAGTTGCCACTGATCATTGAGCTGTTGCAACCATTCCAACTCCACACCGTGAGTACTATGAGAGTCTCCATTAGTATAAGCTCTCGTATTGCCAACAGTTCCAATAATAATTGGGGATTTATACTCATTAAAGAATCCGCCAAGACTAATACTGGTATTTTTCCAGTTCCCCATCCAAATTAAATCCCAGGTGTTAATAGTTTCGTAATGAATATCCAGATTCCCTACCAAAAAAGGATTATTAGTTAATCCTATTTCCGACAAAGACGGCGCGCGAAAGGCTTCGCCATAAAGTACTTTAATTGACTGATTTTCTGTTAGATTTTTTACCAAACCCAAGCGTGGACTAAAATGATTTCCGATATGTTCATACTCATCAAACCTGACTCCCAAGGTTAAATGCAAACTGTCAGAAATATCACGTAGGTATTGTGTATAAATCCCAATATTATTTTGTAAATCCTCAGAGCCAATAAAATCATAATTTGAAAAATCACCGTAATAGGTAATCGGATATTGGTTATTGACCAATTCACTGAGATCAAAATTACTGTAAGCCTTGGCTGTTACTTCTTCATTTTTTTGTAAATTAATACCGAACTGCATGCTTGACGCTTGATCGATGGTCCAGTCATTAGTTTGCAACAGACTCAAGCGTCTCCCTTTTAAAATTCCATGACCATAAAAAGCTTCACTACTGACCGGGTTACTAATAGCCATCAAAGAACCAGCTGGTAATACTTCTGTCCAAAGCAACTGGCTAGTATTCACATAACTTAGCAACAGAGATGATTTTAAATTCTCACCGGCTTGCCATCTTTTTTCTATATTAAAACTACTTAACGATTCCTCGAAACGATTGAAATCATTTTGTGTAGTTTCAACTTCATAAAAATCTTCCGCCTGGGCTTTATGTTGCAGAACACTTAAACGCCAAGATCCGAATGAAATACTGGCATCCAGATTCATCAATTGATGTGGGTCTTGTGTTTTATAAGGCGACCCGGTAGTAGTACTAGGCACTATGTAATCATGGCCGTCAGTATCCGAAAATGTTCCATTGATCTTGGCTTGCCATTTTTCACCCTGCAGTGCCCACGCAACTCCAGTTTGATAACTATTGTTAGCACCTGCACTTAAACTCAACTTTTTAGTATTTTGTCGAGTCGTGATATTAATAACGCCCATAAATGCGTTAGATCCATAAATAGCAGAACCTGGGCCACGAATAATTTCTATTTTTTCTATAATGGATAAAGGAAAATTTTTAAATGTGGCGTCGCCACCTCCAGCTCGCGCATCACTAATATCTCGCCCATCCACCACTAATAAGATTTCGCGTGCTGACCCGCCGTTGCGTCGTGCACGAGAACTATAGGTAAAATTCAGTGGATTATCTGCGCCTCTACTTGATTGATAACCCGGAACTATATTTAATAGTTCGTGAAGATAATCAAACCCTAACGAATTCAATTGTGCCCGCGTAAAAACTGTTACTGCTGCTGGCACATTCTGCAGTGATTCCTCTCGAAGTGTCGAACCTTTTACTGGTACTTGCAATAATTCTTCAATGCTTAATTCCAAATAGTCCTGGGCTAGCGACATAGGAATACCACCGAACAAAAAGAAGCTCGGTATTAAATAAATCATTGATCGATTTATAGCTTTCATCTGGCACTATTTCCTTTGAAATAACCTGATTTAACGCTCTTTCAATCCCTGGTTTTTTTGTAAATGGATTCCATCCACTCTTTAAATATGTTTCCCGGCATAGGTTTCGCAATATAATATCCCTGCACTACACGACAATTACGTTCGCATAACAAATCATACTCCTCCTTGGTTTCTACACCTTCAGCAACGGTTTCTTTTCCCAACGCATTCGCTAAACCAATAATTGATTCCACAATTGCCAAAGAGGCGGAATCGATCAACATGTCACGCACAAATGATTGATCAATTTTTAATACATCAATCGGTAATCGACGCAAATAGTTAAGGCTTGAAAAACCCGTTCCAAAATCATCAATAGCAATTCGATAACCCAGGTCTCGAAATTTTTTTAAGGTGTCAATGGATGACTCCATATCATTCATCAACATACTTTCCGTGAGTTCCAATTCAATTAATTGGGGCGACGAATCAGTTTTCTCTACCAGCTTCTCTACTCGCGCAAGAAAATCCACTTGTCGAAATTGCAGCATGGAAATATTAATGCTCATCACCAAACCGGTAAAACCTTGCTGCTGCCACATTTTTTGCTGACGTAATGCTTCACCCATCACCCACTCACCGAGTGGAATAATCAAACCGGTTTCTTCGGCCAGAGGAATAAAATCATTCGGTGGAATCAAACCACGAACAGGATGACGCCAACGCACTAATGCCTCCATGCCCCATATTTTTCCGTCGTCCAATTTTATTTGTGGCTGATAATGTAGTTCAAAATTACCCTGCTCCATTGCCAGACGAAGATCACTTTCTAATTTCAGTCTGTCCAGTGTTCTGGCATTCAGTGCCGGTGTATAGAATTGAAAATTATTGCGACCTTTTTCTTTTGCCAAATACATAGCGGCATCGGCATTTTTAATTAGTGTATTAACGTCTTCTCCGTCGTCGGGATAGATTGCTATACCCACACTGGGAGTAATATGAAGACTGATACCCGAAATAAAATAAGGTTGCTGTAATATCTCACCTATTTTGATACTGATTTCTGCGATATTGGCTTCACGTTTCAATTTTGGAAATAAAATGACAAATTCGTCTCCGCCCAATCGCGAAACGGTGTCCTCATTACGTACTACTGAAATTAACCGGGCAGCAGCTTCTTTTAATATTTGGTCGCCGACCGCGTGCCCCAGAGAATCATTAACATTTTTAAATCTGTCCAGATCAATAAATAATACGCTCAGTTTATCGCCTTGACGTTTGGCAGTATTGATTGCCATTTCCAATCGATCATTTAACAAAATTCGATTTGGCAACCCGGTTAAACTATCGTGGTGCGCCAAAAATTCAATTTTTTCACGTGAATTTTTATACTCGGTAATATCACTAAAAATAGCAATGTAATTTTCCGGTTCACCTCGACTATTAGAAAGCATACTGATGGAATACCAACAGGGAAATGTTTCATTGTCTTTGCGTTGATTGGTTAATTCACCTTGCCAATGGCCTTTTTCATTTAATAATGAAATCATGTTTCTAAAAAAACTGTAGGTATGTAATCGCGAACCAATTACACTGGCATCTTTGTCCAGGACTTCTACTTCAGTGAAGCCCATAATTCTTTCATAAGCTTTATTTACCGATATGATTTTAAAATTAGCATCTGTAATTAATATCGCCTCATTGCTGCCTTCAAATACTTTTGACCACAAACGCATTTGTACTTCTTGCTGTTTGCGTTGGGTAATATCTCTAACGACCATCAGCGCTTCATTGTCATCACGTTTAATTAAACGTGTTTCCCAATGACAAATACGTGATGCATCATCTGACCATTGAAATTCAATTAACTGCATTCCATGCCCATCCAAGGCTAACTTCAAAGCGTCAGAAATTTCTGCCATCACTGTTGCAGGTAATTTTCCTTGTGAACTATCGGGTTCATATTCAACCCAGGCTGCCATGTCATGTACATGAGAGCCAACTTGCATATCCAACAAGGATCCATCGCGTCGAATACGAATAATGATGTCGGGAATACTGGACAAAAGCGCACGCATTTTGGATTCGCTTACACTGAGATCCACCAGATTTCGACTCGCCTGCAATAAATACTCAATACGATAAGGTAAAGTACCCCAACTCACTGGTTTGGTAATAAAATCTGTTGCGCCATTTTGATAGCCGAGACGAATAGATTCCAGATCATCCAATCCGGTTACCATTGCAACGGGTAGATCTTTACCTTTGGGCGTCGCTAGAAATTCTCTACATAAATCATAACCATCTCCGTCAGGCAAAAGCACGTCCAACAAAATCACATCCAAAGTCTTCTCTGCAAATACTGCGCGTGCGTTAGCGCAATTCTCTGCTGTGACTACCACAAAACCGGCTTCCTCAAGTGTTACTGACATCATTAAACGCGCAGCTTCATCATCATCAACAATTAACACCACAGCAGGATTAGGCTTTTTCACTATCATTTTTTATCCTCTGTTTCAAAAGGCGTCAGGGCAACTATTGATTTGACGAATATTTGTTTTATGTCTGCAAATAAACGGTTGAGAACTGAACGGCTCGCGTCGAAATCAAGACTACCGGTTCGGGCAAGCGATTCAAGTTCCTTACATTTTTCGGCCAACCGATTAGCGCCAAGATTGGCTGCGCTGTTTTTTAAACTATGCGCAGCTTTATAGAGTGAATCCAGATTTTTAGTTGCTATAGCCTCTTCCATAGTATTGAGTAAATCCGGACTTGTGGTTCGAAACAAATAAATAACTCGAGGCAGTAACCCTTCTCGCAATTGTCTCAATTGATTTAATATTTTTTTATCAATTTCAATGATATTTTCTTCCGCAGATTTTTTTGATTCCAACCATTGTGAAACCACTTGATACAATTGTTCTTCGCTAAAAGGTTTACTCAAATAATCATCCATTCCCGCAGCCAGGCAAGTTTCCCGATCACCTATAACGGCGTTAGCCGTTAACGCAATTATCGGTAGCCGTTCCAAGCCCATAGTCTGTTCGCGCAAGCGAATTCGTCGTGAAGTTTCAAATCCATCCATTACCGGCATTTGGCAATCCATCAACACCAAATCGATCTGATTATTTTCCAATATCGCAAGTGCTTCCACACCATTTTCTGCCAATTTGATGCCGATTCCGCTTTTTTGCAGCATGGCGATGGCCACTTCCTGGTTCACTAAATTATCTTCTGCCAATAAAACGCAACCTGTCAGCTGACTATTCGAATCAAAATTTCTATCTGGTTTTTTCTGTTGTGCTTTATAGAAAGTAAGAAGACCTTCCTGTATCCGTTCTGTTGTTTCGTTTAGTTGAGTTTCAGATTCATTCTTAAAGCTTGGTGAATTCACCCGAGTAATCAGTAGATCGTACAGTTCGGATTGACGTGTGGGTTTTACCAGGTAAATGACATCTTCAGGTAAATCCGCACCTGTCATACCCGCGGAACTCAGCACAACAATTGGCAAATTTTCAAAACGGGATTCCTGACGTATCGCACGAATAAGTTCTCCGCCATCCATTTTCGGCATCATCCAATCGGTGATGAGCAAATCAAACGGTTCACCAGTGGAAAAATTTTGGTTTAATTTTTTCAGCCCTTCAGCTGCCGATTCCGCCAATACCGGTATCAAGCCCCAACTCTTCAACCAATAGTCCATAATTTCGAGATTAGTTCGATTGTCATCGACAACCAACACACTAAAGTTACTAATATTTTTTATGATTGGATAACGCCCTGCGGTCTGGGAAACAGGAAAATCAAGACTGAAGGTAAATGCAGTCCCCTGCCCCATTTCACTGTTTAATTTAATTTCGCCGCCCATTAATTTAATAATGCGCTGGGAAATCACCAAACCTAATCCGGTGCCGCCATATTTTCGCGTCATGGATGAATCAGCTTGAGTAAACGCATTAAAAAGTCGTTGTTGTTGCTCTTCGGATATGCCGATTCCTGTATCACGCACACCAAAATGCAAACGTACTTTGTTGTCTTCCAAATTTTCCAATTTCACTGACAGCATAACTTCGCCTTGCTCGGTGAACTTGATGGCATTGCTTAACAAGTTAGTCAGTACTTGTGTTAGCCGGGTTGAATCACCGCTTACACTTATTGGTGGAATGGGTGTATGACAGAGCAACTCCAATCCTTTACTTTGTGCAATAAGGGCGTAACGTTCCGCCAAATCTTCCAGCAAAGTATTTAACTTGAATGACCTGATTTCCAATTCCAATTTTCCGGCTTCAATTTTTGAGAAATCCAATATGTCATTAATGATTGTCAACAGATCTTCGCCTGAACGACGCGCCACTCGCGCAAAACGTTTTTGTGTGGAGTCCAGATGACTATCCAGTAACAAACCGGTCATACCCAAAATGCCATTGAGCGGCGTACGAATTTCGTGACTCATTACAGCTAAAAATTCACTTTTAGCGCGACTGGCGGCTTCAGCTCTTTCCGTTTCCTGTCGCAATTGCCAGGTACGCTCGGTAACTCTCTGCTCAAGTTGTTCTTGCTGTTTAACCAGTTCGTTATTCTGTGTTTCGATACGTTCCAGCATGGCGTTGAAACGTTTAGTCAACTGTTGTACTTCATCCTGATTAGTGAGTACCGGAGCACGTATCGCATAATTACCTTCTGCACCCACTTGTTCTGCAATTTCACTGAGCCCCCGTAAAGGACGAGTAATAATGCGTAGCAATATGCTTGTCAGTATGCCGACACAAATTAATCCAATAAGCGTTGTAATTAATGCAACTGCTATTTGCTGATATAACTGAGCTTTTAATCCGGAAAGATCAACATCCAAAAACAAACGTCCCACTTGCTCATTTTGCCAACTCACATCAACTTCCATTTGACTATCAACATGATGAGCATCAGCGTCAGGATGGCGATACTCAGCCAACTGCTGATTATTGGCGAGCACTAAACGGGCCTTGACCACTTGCTGATCCACACTTAATGCAGCCAACGTTTCATTTGCAGCTTTTTCATCGGCAAACATACTGGGAGCCGCCAAACCAAAAGCGGTTGCCTCAGCGAGAATATGCAGTTGTTTATTGGTTTGCAGACGAGTCGTTTCGTATTGTTGCCAGATACCGACCAAGGATGAACCCAATACAGCAATTGACGATATCAGCATTGCAGCCAGGCTAATTTTGCGGGAGAGAGTCCAATGAAATTTCATTCTATTGTCCTCCCTTGATATTTTTAGCCAACTTCAACAATTGGCTACTCACAACAACACCAGCGATATTCATCTGATTTTCATCAACTGAAAATTCAATTCGTCCTTGCTGGTTGCGCTTGAGAGAGATAGCAACACCCATTTTGTCGGCGTCAGGCTCATCACTCACTACTAACAAGCCTTTAGGTAGTGCTTCTGGCAATGGAAATGTCTTGCTGTGGCGGGGCTCGTAAAGCATTTGGCATTGAGGAAGAAGTTGACTGACATCTTCCGCGGTTCTGAGATAAAGGAGTTCGATAACTTGTGTGGTATTGACCGATTTACCTTTGATTTGAGTCAGGGCCTGGTCAACGTCATCAGTGGATTGCCAGCTACAGAGATTGATGGCTTCATCTTGTGACTTTTCTGGCCATTCAATAAATTTAATAAAGTTATATACGAACGCAACTCGCAAAGTCGCTTCGTCAGACCAAGCAGATAGAGGGAGTAAAAAAACTCCAATCAATAAAAATCGAATAACTGAATGCATAGTTGAAACAAGACTGAAACGGGTCAGTCAACACCTCCTTTTTCTTTCCAGTGTTTCCTCTGTACTTCAATTTCAGATGAACCAAGGAAGGCCTTCATTAAACACACTTGATAATAGACCAGTTTTTGTCAGGTGACCTATCGCAGATCTCATTCCTGATTTTTTTACATATTTCTATTTCCGCCTATACTGAAAACAGTCCAAAACTGTAGAGATAAGCGCCATGTTGACCCAACGCTATACCAGCCTTGAAGACGATACTGATTTTATTCACAACTTTTATGAACGACGGGTGATTGAAGCCATTTATCAATTCAGTGATCGAGTAAAAAACGGTGATAAAAACTTTTTGGCCGATGTTGCTTGTGTGGCGCTAAACCGCCTGCCACCGCGCTACATTCGTTATGACGTGGACATGACTTTTTTTACGTCGCCACAAGAAATGATTGAGATAGAAGATAAGGTTAATGGAGCTGTTAAATATTCAATTGAGTATGTTGAAAATAGGACAGGTAAAGAATAAAAAAGCCGCGCTATGCGCGGCCAATATCCCTAATCATAAATTATCTTAGCAGTGTCAATACTTGTTCAGGTCTTGCATTCGCTTGCGCCAACATTGCTGTTGCTGCTTGTTGTAGTACCTGAGCTCGACTTAAGGCTGCCGTTTCCGCCGCAAAATCCGCATCGATAATTCGCGAGCGTGATGCAGACGTTTTTTCTGATACGTTAGCAAGATTGTTCACTGTGAATTCCAGTCGGTTGTTGGCAGCACCCAAACCGGCACGCGTATCATTCACCTGATCAATTGCTCTGTCTAAAATCGCAATGGATTTTTGCGCACCTTCAGCAGTAGAAATATTAATACTATTTACTGATCCACCACCTACTGAGGCATTTCGCTCTTGTAAACCAACCTGAGTCGCAACTGTAGCAGCTACTGCAGCGTCACCATATTTGATAGAAATTTCCTGGCCTGAAACAGAACGCAAACCCAAATTACTTGTACCTGTTCCCGCAAATGCGACGACACCTGTTTCTGCTGATTGCTCATTAATTTTCTTGATCAACTCAGTTAAGTTAGCTGCTGCCGTAGCACCAGGCAAAGTAATAGTTTCAATTTCTACGCCGTTCAGGATCAGATCGCCCTTATTCAATACACTGGCTGCTGCCCCTACGGTTGCACCTTGCAAATTTTTATCATCATCTTGTACATCAATTCCCAATGCCTGAATTTCACCTGCGGTAATAGTACCCGCTTCTATTTTCACTCCGCGCTTATCTGCACTGGTATCGGTAAACACAACAGAATAATTAACAGTTGCGTTAACTAGTCCTGAAGCTTCATTATTCGTAGATGTATCAGCAACGGTTATAGATAACGCACCATCGCGATGAAGAATTAATCTGCCATTATCATTAATACTGGCTTCTATGCCTGTTTCATTATTAATTTTATCAACCAACTCTTTCAAATTATTGGTGCCGGTTAATACATAAGACTGTGTCAAGTTATCTCCATCGACAACTGTTAATGTCAGGCTACTTGTACCAGCCACTAACTTACCACTACCAGTGCTGGTACCACTCACTTCTACCATAGCTGACGCCAATGCACCTTTGCCATCCAAACTCGCGTTTAATAATGCCAAGGTATTATTTAATGTGGTACCAGTGGTTAATGCGCCGATACTTGTATCATTAACAATGAGATCCCCGGCAGTTAGCAAATTTAATGCAGCCAGACCTGTTGTCGGTTCACCCACTGTATCGCCAGAGAGCCCACCCAGTGAGGAAGTATTGAACGAGCCAACACTTATCTCAATAGTTTGATTAGCTTCACTACCGACCTGTAATTTTGTTTTTCCAATACTGCCATCCAATAATATTTGACCATTAAAAGATGTACTATCGGCAATACGATCCAATTCTAATTTAAGTTGCTGTGTTTCTGCGTTTAAGGTTGAACGATCAGCATCCGCATAAATTCCGTTAGCAGACTGAATAGACAATTCACGCATACGCTGCAGAATATTAGTGACTTCTTGCATCGCACCCTCAGCCGTTTGAATCATCGAAATACCATCGTTGGCATTTCGAATGGCTTGATCCAATCCGCGAATTTGCGACGTCATGCGATTCGAAATCGCCAGACCAGCGGCATCATCTTTTGCAGAGTTAATACGTTGTCCGGATGACAAACGTTCCATTGCTTTATCTAGAGCGCCGCCTGAATTCATTAATTGACGTTGAGAATTGATGGCGGCCACGTTGGTATTAATGACTAATGGCATGGTGTTCTCCTAAATGGCTGTTCCTGTTCACAGCAAGGCTGCAACAAGTCAATATTAAGGATTCAAAACAGTTGAACCCCTTCGGCAAGACTTGTACGAATGTCACTGCTTAAACAGGTTTCGATACGGGATTGCCTAAAGCCACTTTTGCACGGAGTGTGCCAAAAAAATTTAGCAGAGAAAAAATTGTATATTTTTGATGAATCTTAAGATGAGGTTTTTTTAATCTTTCTCAAAATAAACGTTCCAATTACCAAAATAAAAAATAAAAAAAAACGAACAATTTTCACTGTTCGCTTTAAAGAGTATACCTAATCAAATTACATCTACTACAGTTGCCAAAAAACTCATAACTATTTGATTTGTAAACAGTTATACCTTAGCACTAAATAAGCTCAAAGGTGTCTGGGCATCTAAAGACTTAGCCAACTTTAGGAATATTTGATCTGGTATTTGTCGAATAACTTCTTGAGTATTTCGATCAATAACTTTCACTATTGTATCGCCAGAATCAGGGTCAAAAGAAAAGTGTAAATCACGTTGCGTTGATTGAATAAACTCATTCATTTGCGCAACAGCTGCTTGAACTCTCTCCTGAACAGCCTGCAAATCTTTGACGTTAGCCGTGTGATTTGTTGCCGCTTCAGTTGTTGGAGGCAATTCTTTGCCGGTTTTTTGACCTTTATCAACAACTGGCGAAGCAACAACCGGTACAGATTTAACCTGTACCGGTGTTACTGGTGCTGGTGTCACTGTTGTTGGTTTAGTTATCCCGTTCATATTCAAGCCCTCGTGCTAGAAATCCGCCAGGATCACCTGGCGGTAGCTGTTCTTTTCTCTTATCTTAACAAGGAAAGAACGTTTTGAGCTCTTGCATTCGCTTGTGCCAACATAGCGGTTGACGCTTGTTGTAACACTTGTGATCGGCTCAGGTTTGCAGTTTCAACAGCGAAGTCGGCATCAATAATACGTGAACGAGCTGCTGTGGTTTTCTCAGAGATGTTTGACAAGTTAGCAACGGTAAAATCAAGACGGTTGTTAATCGCACCAAGATCCGCACGTTGACTGCTCACTTGGTCAATTGCTTTATCGATAATGCCAATCGCTTTTTGTGCACCAGCGAGAGTGGAAATATCAACGCTGGCAACCGAACCAGAACCTGCTGCAGCATTACGTTCTTGCAAGCCAGTTTTTGTGAAAAGAATTGCTCGCTCTGCTACTGTTGTCGATTCTGCATATTTAATACTCAGACCCTGAGTAGCCGTTAAGGCAACAGAAGTGGTAAGCGCACCAGTAGAATCTTTACCTGCTGAGGCTACTACACCTGTTTGGGAACTTATTTTATTAATGGCTTCAATTACATTGGTAGCCATTTCAGTAGCATCCGCACCCGATTTAATTTCACCGACTGCAACACCATTAATCAAAATGTCTCCAGCATTTACTTTAGTAGCAAATACGCTGATGACCGTCCCTTGCAAATTACCTACATCATCAACAACATCAACACCCAAGGCGGTTGTTAGCAACTTGGTTGCTGCAGTCGCTTGTGTGCTTCCTAGTCCGCCTTCAATTTTGACGCCTTTTTTCTCTGAAGTAGTGTCAGTAAATACCATGCGGAATCTGTTAGTGTTTTCAGTTGCATCATAACCTGCAGCATCTTTCGCTTTAGTGCCAGAACCTGTCATTACAATTGAAACGACATTCTCCTGGCTGATTACCATGTTTCCTTTCTCATTTAATGATGCCTGAAGTGGTGTAGATTCATTAATTTTTTGCAATAATTCTTCCGTACTATTGGTATCTGTTATCACGTAGCTTTGACTATTACCGTCACCATCAACAACAGCGATGGTCAAGGTATCAGTACCGCCCACCAGAACACCATTACCAACACCCATCGCTTGGTATGAAACCAACGTAGATGCAACGGCACCCTTACCATCCAAATCTGCATTAATACTGGCTAACTTTTTGTTTAAAGTTGTACCCGCATCAGCATCGGCAAGGCTACTCAACGCAATATCATTCACATAAAGTGTTGTATCAGTATCAGCTGCAGTGAATGCAGATAAGCTTGCCAAACCGGCTGCAGTAGCCTCACCCACAATATCGCCTGAACTTCCGCCCAATGCATTAGTACCAAAGTTACCTACTTTTAAATCCATGGTTTGGCCACTGAAAGCACCCACTTGTAACTTTGTGGTACCCAAAGAGCCATCCAGCAAATTATTACCATTGAATGAAGTTGAACTGGCAATACGATCAAGTTCTGCTTTCAACTGTTTGGATTCTGCGTTCAAGGTATTACGGTCTGCATTGGAATAAATTCCGTTTGATGATTGCACCGCAAGTTCACGCATACGTTGCAAAATGTTGGTTGATTCTTGCAAAGCACCTTCTGCAGTTTGAATCAGTGACACACCATCGTTAGCATTACGTACTGCTTGGTCAAGACCACGCACTTGTGACGTCATACGGTTGGCAATTGCCAAACCTGCGGCGTCATCTTTTGCTGAGTTAACGCGTTGACCTGATGATAAACGTTCGGTAGCACGATCAAGACTCATACCTGAACCAGTCAATTGACGTTGTGCATTTAATGAAGCTACGTTTGTGTTAATAACTAAAGCCATGATAATTCTCCGCTGTGAAATCAAATTGCAACTTGTGCTGCAACAGTCGTTTTAGGAAGAGCCTGAGACTTGATTTCAGATCTTCTGACAAGGTTATCGTCAGGTTATGCAGGAGCTTTAGAAAGTTTTTATGGAGGAGTTAAATCGATTTAATGCATTAAAATATGAAATATAATTATTTAGTTATAAACAAACCTTTTCACGCCAAATTATTGGCCATAAGCATTTATGGCTTTATCTCCCTTATTTAACTGGCGAATTTCTGACGCAATTTCATCCTGGCGACGACTCGCCATATCAGTTAATTTTTGATTCATCATTTTAATATCACTGACCATGTTTTTTACCTCAGCATCCAGACCTGCGTTAGTAATTGCATGCAAATATTGAGAATCTTGTAATACAGCCATCGCCGCCTGACGCTGCATCAATAGCATCTCAAATGCTTGCCAGTCTTGTGCGCGTGCAAGATTCAGAAGATGCTGGGATTGTTCTACCAATGAATTAATTGGGGCGAGTAACGAGGTGCTCATGGCAAAACTCCAGATAGTGTATGAACTTTTTGCAGACAAACAATAACGCTTTTTAGCTACGAATTACAAATAACTAAATAGACTTAGCTGACTGATTTTAACAAAACTTTGTTGCGTTGCGCTTAAAACCAATGATTGCATTGATAATTGTGTGGAAGCCTCAGCATAGTCCAAAGATTCAATTTTGCTTAATACTTCTTTACTGTATAGTTCAATATCCAAATTTAAATCACGTGAAGAATCCAGCGTATTTAATCGCGCACCTATATCACCTTGAGCAGAAGAAATTGTCGATACCGAATTACCTAAAGTGGTCAAAATATTATTCAGCATTTTAGTTAACTCAGACTTACTCTCTGGTGTATTTTCTACATCTCTCATTGCTTGGCTAAAACGAGATAAAGTCGTGAGCAACCCTTGTTTATTTGTTGAATCAACAAAAAAACTATCACCTGCTTTTGCCAATACGCCCTGTGCAGATTGAGTGCCGTTTCCGCGGGTTTCAATACCCATTACATTAGTTAACTCAACTGAACCTCCGCTGAATTTAACAGGTTGATTGGATGCGGATGAAATAATGCCCGAACTACTTACCACTAATCCCATTGCAGCCAAGGTAGTGCCATTAGTTCCTGAGGTTAATGCAGCCACTAAACTGGCCATATCCGTTATGTTTTGATTTATAGTCAATGTTTGGGTATTGCTACCCACTGAAACATCAAGTGTACGACTTTGTGCTGGAAGAGAAAAATCGTAAGACGCACCGGAATTTGTTAACCGAATTGCGGCAGCAGTTCCCCCTGACTGGGTATTAAATCCCAAGAGAGAATCAGTTGCAGCTGTTCCATTACTAATGCTCACGGGTTGTCCACGCAAATTAGAAAATCCGCTCGCTGTTAAATTAACTCCAAGATTTGTTAACTTAATTTTATTAGCCTGTGCACTTGCAGTTAATGATATGGGATTGGCATTGGGATAAATTGAATCACCGCCCAGCGCAGTAATCATATCGGCAACACTGGTAATATTTTGATCCAAAACCAGGGTCTCAGTAACGCCGCCAACAGTGACAGTAATGGCAGAGTTAGTCACGGAAAAATCTGTTGCTGTAAAATTAAACGGAACTGAAGATGGAACAGATGCCACACCAGAATAAGGTGATCCAAATACTTGAAATCTCACACCTCTTGCTTCTATATCTTGACCAGAGACGTACAGCTGCTTATCAGCAATAATCTTTCCCGTTGATTTTTCGGTAATAGTGTAATTGGGCGATGGAGGTACAACATCAGTTACTGCATTGAAAGTAATTTTCATGTTTTCAGGATAGTACTGATCAAACATTTCTTGATCAATTACCAATCCAGCCGAGATAAATGCTGGCGGTTGTGATTGGTTTGACGAGCTTGCAGAGGTATTGACTGTATTATTTCCACTTGGAATTTCAACAAATAATTTTTTTCCGGAATCACTAACGCCCACAGTTACTGTAGCCGATGCTTGAATACGCAATTGCCCATCATCACCTTGGTATTTAAAATTGCCGCCGCCCAAATCTACAAAAGATTGAGTTGCTCCTTGATAGCCAGAAAAAATAAATTGACCCGACGCATTGCGAGTATTTTGCAAACTTAATAGCTCCTGAGTACGACTCTCAACTTCTATAGCAAGTGATTGATAGTCATCCTTAGTTAACACCGCCGTATTGCCTGCCTGAACAGCAAGCTCTTGCATACGCTGAATTAAACTAATAACAGAATTCAACGTTGTTTCTTCCAGGCTGAGAGAATTAGTTCCAGAATCAATATTTTTTGTATATTGTTGAATGCGACTTAATTCTCCATTAAGTTGTAAAATATTGGTTGAAGCAACAGGATCATCTGCTGGGGAAAGCACTCGTTTACCAGTAGACATTTGCTCTTGAGTTCTATTGATAGCCGTTTGCGCATTGGACATACCAATATTCACTAAGCTGTATATTTGACTGGTAGAGACACGCATGATTTATTCCTCAGATTGAATCAATTACAATGCTTGCAAAAGCGTATCAAATAATTCACGTGCAACACTGATAACACGAGCATTCGCAGTATAAAGTTGTTGGAATTGAATTAAATCGGCTGCTTCTTCATCCAAATTAACACCTGAATAACTGTCGCGTAATGCTTGAGTTTGTTCCAACAAACTTTTACTGGCCTCGGTATTAATTTTTGACAAACTACTTTTAGTGCCTACTTCCTCAACTAATCGAGCATATCCCTGACTAAACGAGGTACTGCCATTATCAATAGATTTTTTATTTTCCAATGCAACCATTTCCAATGCATTTCGATTGTCATTGGTTGCATCGTTATTAAATTCAATACGAAATAAATCACCCGCTTTTGGTTTTCCGCTGATGCTGGCTTGCAAACCCATAAAAGTTGAGCGTGCAAAATCAATACTGCTGCTATCACCAAACAATTGACTACTACCGGGTACAGTAGTAAAACTCACACCCTCTTTCAATGTCACATCAATACGCCCGCCAACCACTATCGCATCTTGCTCTTCAAGTATGCTTGCAGGGTCATCAATTCCCATGAGTCTTACATTAGGGTTTCCTTGCCCATCATTAATACTAATAAAATTATTTATAAATTGTGTTGGCAGGGAAGCTGGCACTGAAGAATAGGCTTGCAATCGAAATTCCAAATCGACGCCAGAGGATGCAACAATTTTTATTTCAGCCTCACCTGTAATTGAATTGTGCCCGCTGGTTGCGCGAACGCCCAAGGCTTTTAAATTTTCATTTGAGTTAATCTGATTGGCGATATAATCGTTAAATGCCACTTCATCTACATTGGGATCAGGAACGTCAGGCGCGAGACTAGGCCCTACATGTTCTATTAAATTTTCACCATTTAGACTAATCTGCAAAGGATAAGTAAAACCCAGTGGGTCAATTTGAATATCAGTAATATTTGCCGTTGTGTAAGCATTAGCGGAAATTCCTTTTACTGTATTCATTAACGCCGCCGTTTGAGCAGCAGAGTTTCCGCTTTGAGTAATTATATTTTTTGTGGTGATAGAGCCAGTTTCAGAGTCGCGAGTACTAAATATAAATTGTTCCGCAGGATAACCATTAGTTTGTACAAATCCCCCCACTGATGTATTAGTAGCAGTTGTAACTTGTCCGGCGGGGAGCCCCAGTCTTTGCCCTTGACCTATAACACGAGTCTCACCTTTATCAGTGGTAAATAATTCGTTATTTACACCTGGTACGAAATTTTGTTCACGAATAGCAGGAATTAAATCAACAGGATTTGCAGGGTCTGTATTGTCGAGAATGTCGTATGTTGTATCCGAGGTGAATCGAATAATTAATGGCGGCGACAATTTTCCTGGAACTGAAAATAATGGCAAAGTATTCCCATTAATATCATTCATGCTTAATACGCGACCCGAACTGATTATACCCGTACCCGAATTCTCACTCACAGCTAAAGCGCGAATAGGCACTGCAAATGCTAAATCTTCTGCGCGTGTAACTAAGCTTTGGATATCACGTGCACCTGTACGAGTGGGTGAAAGCGTGAACTTATCACCACCCTGAAACGAACCACTTTGAAGATGAAGTGTAATGCCATCAAAACTAATATCTCGCGGATAAGCTCCTGTTAATATGCCTTGTTCAACTAATTTCCCATCACTTTTTCGCGTAACGGTAAAGTTATTAGTATTGGGCACTATAGCGAACTCATAATCACTGGACTGCAATTTACTGGTGTCGTCAATGGTGACATTTAATAACCGATCATAAGGTGGAACATTACTGCCGTGTATAACACGCTCATAAGTCAAACCTTCCTCATTAAAATCAGAAAATATAGGAGCACCGTATTCTCCATCCAAATCGAGGCCTTGCGCTTGTTGTTTATTAAATTGGTCGGAAAACACTATAGCCAAGCGCCCCAAATCATTCATCGAAGGTCGAAGAACAGTGTCACGGAAATCAAGCAAGCCGCCTATTTTTCCACCTTTTATTTGTGAAGTAATATCGAAACTGGTCTGGCCATTGTTGATAACAATTTGTCCGTCATTGGTCACCCCAAAGTTACTGACTTTTGGACCTACGACTAAAGGTTCTCCGTTACCAACAAAGGCATTAATGTTCCCGTTAGTATCTTTTACTAATTGTACCGAAATTAATTCTGATAATTTTCGCAGTGCTTCGTCTCGCTGATCCAATAAATCATTGGGCCCACCGCCCTCTGCCGAAGCATTCTGCTTACCGATCGCATCATTTAAATTGGCAATAGATTTGGCAACAGATATGACCTGTTCTACATTCGTTTTTAATTCACTTTTCACACCGCTTTCAATGTCGACCAAACGGCTATAAAGATTATTAAATCGTACGCTTAAACTATCAGCCTCTGTCACGACTAATTGACGCGCAGGAATTGATGAAGGATCATCTGCAGCATTTTGCAAGGAAGAAAAATAACTTTGCATCCCGCCGGCCAAACCCGTATTAATATCCGAAAATAACTTATCAATTTTTCCGATATTGGAATTATAACTATTGAGCTGATTGTAGGCTGCAGTATCTAAACGTAATTGCGTAGTAACGAATTCATTCACTACCCGTTCTATTGTTGTAACATTGACACCCGAACCTAAAAATCCTGCGTTACCTGCCTTTTGTTCCGGTCGAGTAGCATATTCAACTTGCTGACGACTATAGCCAACAGTATTAGCGTTGGAAATATTATGCCCAGCTGTTCGCAATGCTGTTTGGCTAGCCTGCAAACCCGAAATAGCATTGGATAATACTCCGGACATAAATTACTCCAACTCTGATGAATTTTTCATCAGAGAAATAAAAGGCTCAACCCACTCACGAAAATTTCGCGCTTGCGTAATCGTGTCACTTTTTAATACAGATTTAATTTTTTCTGCATAATTCGGATCTGTGGCATAACCTCCCTCTTGCAAAGCGTCCAGGTAAGCACCCGCATCATGCGCCAAAGATTGAGCCTTTTCGTAGCGAGGACTTTCTTTAATTAACTTCACATAGTCAGCAAAACTTTCAGCGTAGTTGTTATAACCTCGAAAATGCGCAGCTTCTTTTTTTGCAATTCCCTGATTATATTCAAGTGTATTCACTGCTACTTTTTTTCCAGACCAACTATCAGTTGCTTTGATATTAAACAGATTAAAACTGCTGTTACCTTGTTCATCCTGTAGTAAATGCTTTCCCCAACCCGTTTCCAGCGCTGCCTGTGCCACTAACACATCAGGGTCAAGATTCAATTCTTTTGCTGCGCGTTGAGCGTAAGGCATAATTCCTGCCACAAAATCGTCAGGAGATGAAGAAATTTTTTGATTTGATTTTGTCTGAATAATTTCTGTGGATTCAAAAGACCCCACCCTAACCCTCCCCTTGCCAGGGGAGGGGACTATTCCTCCCCCTGGTAAGGGGAGGGTTAGGGTGGGGTCTTGCTTTTGCTTCACACCATTCGGAGACATTTGCCGATAAAAAACTTCTGCCAACCCCATTCCTTTTCCGTTAGCAAGATTCAACACCCATTGGTGATCCAACATATCTTGATGAAACTGCATTTCCTGAGAATTCAATGGATTATCTTCGGCAAATATCTGATTGGTATCGCGCATGGTTTTTAGCATTTGTTGTAAAAACATGGCTTCAAATTGTTTGGCTACCTTTTTCAGTGCGGCATCATTATCCGTTCTACTCAGAGTAGAAATTTTATTTAATGAGTTAGCATCCAGATAATTATCTGTTGCGGCTGTAATATCTGGCGCACGAAAATCAATAGCCATTTTAAATCACCACCAATTCAGCATTAAGAGCACCGGCTTGTTTAAGTGCCTCCAATATCGCCATTAAATCGCTGGGTGATGCGCCTACATTGTTCACCGAGCGTACAATTTCATCCAGGCTTGCACCAGGAGAAAATTTAAACATAGGATTAATTTTTTCTTCTGCCTTGATATTACTGGTAGGTACAACGACTGTAGTTCCACCAGCCAATGGATTCGGTTGTGACACAGTCAGGCTTTCTGCGATAGTGACCGTCAAACTACCATGAGTAACTGCTACTGGAGATACGCGAACATTTTTGCCAACAACTATGGTACCAGTGCGTGAATTAATAATAACTTTTGCTACTTCTTCGCCGGGCACTACTTGCAAATTCTCAAGCATTGAAATGTAATCGACGCGTTGCGCTGGATTCGAGGGAGAATCCACCATAATCGAAACGGCATCTATAGGTCGCGCTACATCTGGGCCCAATAATTTATTAATGGCTTTCGCCACTTGATTGGCAGTAGTGAAATCAGCGCGATGTAAATTAAATACTACAGGTTGGCCTTGAGAAAAATTATTTTCGACCATTCGTTCAACCATAGCGCCACTGGGAATTCTTCCTGCACTGGGAATATTCACAGTAATTTTTGAACCGTCAGCACCTGATGCACTTAATCCACCAACAATTAAATTGCCCTGTGCAACTGCGTAGACTTTTCCATCCAAACCTTTTAGCGGCGTCATTAATAAACTGCCACCACGCAAGCTTTTGGCATTACTGATTGATGACACGGTGATATCCAAAGTCTGACCTGGTTTTGCAAAGGCAGGCAATTCTGCTTGTACCATTACTGCGGCGACGTTTTTCATCTGCATACGTGCACCTTCTGGTACAGTAATGCCGAATTGTTTCAACATACTGTTGAATGATTGTGTTGTAAAAGGAGATTGTGTTGTCTGGTCGCCTGTACCATCCAAGCCCACAACTAATCCATAACCCACTAATTGATTTGATCTGACGCCTGCTACATTCGCTATGTCTTTAATGCGTTCGGCAAATGATAAGTTCGTCAATAAAATTAATGTAATAAAAACAAATCCCATCCTAGCCTTCCCCTTCGTAAGGGGAAGGAATAAATTGCACGTTGCATTCAGCCGGAAGTAAAGTCCCTCGCCCTTGCCACGGGGGAGGTTAGGAGGGAGTAAATTTCGTAGAAATTTCTTTATCAAATTTAATGTCATTTTTCTTGCCCCTAAAAAGGCCACCAGCCGCTATTAAAGAATTTCGAAAACCAACCCATGGTTTGGGAGTCAGCCAGTGTGCCTGTGCCGCTATAGGAAATTTTGGCATTTGCCAGGCGAGTTGAAACAACTGTGTTATCGGGCGCTATATCGTCAGGACGAATAATTCCACTGATGCGAATAAATTCATCACCGCGATTGAGAGTGATCCATTTTTCTCCGCGAACAATTAAATTCCCATTTGGAAGAATGTCTGCGACAGTTACTGTGATATTACCTTCCAAACTATTACTTTGATCTGCATCAGCGTCACCAGAAAAAGTACGCTTATGTGCCATGGCATTTTCAAGTGATAAGCCTTTGTACTCGGGATTAGCTGCACCAAATAAAGTCCCGGCATTCATATCAGTAGAGGAATTCTTTTTAACGGCGACACCGGATGATTTTTTGGAAACGGTTTTTTCACTTAACGTGACAGTAATAATATCGCCTACAAAGTGAGCTTTGCGATCATCAAATAAATTCATGCCGTAAGCATCTTGGTATAACGAACCCGCGGTACGCTGAGGAACTGGCATATTTGATGAAATCGTGGGTGCATAGGCAGGATCATCAGGCAATGGTTTGCGATTCTGCGTACAAGCAGATAACAAACAAAGCATTATAATTAAACTGATGATTCTCATCGTTTTTACTCCAGCTAAAAAACCTGTTACAAATTTTGTGAAATGTACTGCAGCATTTGGTCTGCACTGGCAATAACTTTTGAATTCATTTCGTATGCACGTTGTGTAGTGATCATACTCACCATTTCTTCTACAATATTGACATTCGAGCCTTCAAGCATGCCTTGCTTTAGTGATCCCATTCCATTTTCACCGGGAGTTCCTTGAACAGGATTTCCACTCGCCAAGGTTTCTACATATAAATTTCCACCAACAGCTTGCAAACCTGACGGATTAACAAAGTCTGCCAGTGTGATATCGCCTAATTGTTGTGGATCAACTACACCTTGGGTATAACCATTAACCGTTCCTGATTCACTGATAGTAATTTTGTTAACACCTTGAGGAACTGTAATCGCAGGCTCCAATAAATAACCATCTGCATTAACCAATTGTCCTTCACCATTAATTTGTAACTGTCCATTACGTGTATAAGAAATGGTTCCATCTGGTTGCAGCACTTGAAGAAATCCTCGCCCGTTTATTGCAACATCAAGGGGCTGATCAGTGACTTGTAAAGTACCTTGCGAAAACTCTTTTTGTGTTGCGACAACACGTGTTCCCGTCCCCAGTTGAAGGCCCGATGGCAATTGAGTTTCCTGCGTTTCTTGCGCACCGGGTTGGCGTTGATTTTGATAAATCAAATCTTCAAAAATCGCGCGATCTCGTTTAAATCCTACAGTGCTGGCATTCGCCAAATTGTTGGAGATAGTCGTTAGCTGTTTATCTTGTGCAGCTAATCCGGTTTTACTGACGTAGAGGGCAGCGTGCATAATATTTCTCCGAAAAAATTGTATTAACTCATTCTCAATAACGACGCAGAACTCACCGCATTGTCATCTGCTGTTTTCATCATCTTGACTTGCATTTCATATTGACGGGACAAAGCCATAATTTTGGTAAATTCATCAATGGCATTGACGTTAGAGTTTTCAACAAAACCGCTACGTAATTTCACTTCTGCAGAAGCCTCTGCATTTAAGCCGTCACGTTGACGAAATAATCCATCATCACTCTTCGTTAAATTTTGCGTGTTGGGATTGACTAATTTAATGCGGCCAACTTCTGTCATAGCTTCTGGTCCCTGCCCTAGCCCAACTATCGAGACAGTTCCATCAGCGCCTATTTGAATTTTTTCATTTTCTGGAATGACAATTGGCGAATCCCCACCGAGAACTGCTAAACCGTTTGCCGTACGCAAGGTGCCTGCAGAGTCAATTTCCAAATTTCCTGCACGGGTATACCCTTCTGTTCCGTCATTTGCTCTGACTGCAATAAATCCATCGCCTTGAATTGCGATATCCAGATCGTTTCCTGTTTGTACCATTGGACCTGAAGCGAAATTTGAAGACGGATTTTCAGTCAATGCGTAAGCGCGAGTGGCGTAACCTTCTCCGTAATACACACCCATTGCGCGCGCTTGCTCAAAGTCGGATCTAAAACCGGTAGTGCTGACATTCGCCATATTGTTGGCGTGGATAGCCTGGGACAACATGTTGTTCTTGGCTCCGGTCATCGCGATATAAAGTGATTTGTCCACATCAAGCTCCTACGAATAAGTCATAACCAAACGCTATTTTTTTGGCGGTTTGATCCTTATCAGGAGTTTTGCAAGAGAGGTGCCAAGTATTGAATAATACTTAAGATATTGAATTTTATGAGGTTTTTTGAAATATTCCAGAAATAGAAAACTGCCTCGGCAAGAGTCTTCCCAAGGTTCTCGTATTGAAAATGGCCGTGTGGCAAGAGATTGCCGGTTGCTCACCCCCTCCTAACCTCCCCCGGTAACTGCCCCTGCGTTACTCTACCTCCTGCATCCATGCAGTCGTTAGCAAGGGGGAGGGACTTTACTCCCTGCTTCATACAGAGTGGAATTTGTCCCCTCCCCTTGCTAAGGGGAGGGTTAGGGTGGGGTGAAAATCACTACCTCAAATTAATTATTGTTTGAGTCGTCGCATTCGCCGTCTCGATAGTTTTGGCGTTAGCTTGATAATTACGTTGCGCAATAATCAGGTTAACTAACTGTTCGGACAAATCCACATTTGATTCTTCAATAGCACCTGAGTTGATATAACCCAAAGATGCTGAGCCTGGTGCACCAATGACAGCTTCGCCGGTTTCAAAGGTTTGTGCCCACATAGTATCGCCGACAGGTTTTAGCCCTTCAATATTATTGAAATTTGCTAAAGCGACTTGACCTAGAGTTTGCGCCTCTCCGTTGGTAAATCGCGCAAAAATAATTCCAGAACTATTAATATCGAGTCCCGCTAATCGCCCAGTGGTGTAACCATTTTGATCCAGATTTTCGACAGAAAATACGCTACCAAACTGTGTACTGCCTGTTAGATCAACAACAAAATTTGAACTTGCTGGTGGCTCTGCAACAGGAATAGTTCCACCTTGTAAAACATTCAGTGGGCCTAGTGCACCTATTAATGAGCCCTGATCGTTTACTGGCGTCCAGTTGGAAATCAACATGGAATCTGTCAATGAGGTATTCAAACTTCCATCAGGATTAAAGTGAATATTATATCCGGCCATCGAGGGTTGCGTATTTTGTGGGGCAGGTAAAGTTGGATTTGGATCCCCCACATTTTGCCCATCTATCTGCACATACATCATCCAATGATTAGCTGCTGTCGTGGGATCATTTTGATCATAATTTTGTTTTACAAAAAACTGACGCATTACATGCGAATTACCCAGACTGTCATAAATAGTTGTTGACGTTGCATGGTTGTAAGTTTTTTGATCATTCGGATCAAACGCATTAATTGGCACTGCTGAAAAAAATCCTGGAACATTGATCGAACCAAACATGCTGCCACCAAAAACTGGCGTTGTCGGCTGACTCGATACAATAGAATATCCACTGTCCATTGTGATGGTAACTTCACCACCAATGATAGCGGCCTGTGTTGCATTGTTAACAATTTGTGATGCGCCTTGTGGACCTTGAACTTCTGCAGAACCCCCTGCTATATCAAATGAGAAATCCAGATCACGCCCAGTTGCAGAAGTCACTTCCAAATTACCATTAGGATCAAGTGCAGCACTGATACCAAACAAGGTTGTACTACTCAGATTATTAATTTCGTCACGTAAAGCAGTAAAGTCTGGAATATCGGTACTGGTGAGTTTCACGCCGTTAATCATGAAACTGCCGTTGTTGGTAAACGCTTTAGGTGGCACAGCACCAGCATCTGTTTTATATAAAATTGCATTGGTTGTTGCAGTCGCTTGTACACCAGCGAGCGCATTTAATTCTGACGCCGTTTCATCTGCCCCTGCACCATATTTGCTAACATAAGTAACTGGACTGCCAGTTGGCCCCTGAATAACTAAAGTGTGTGAGCCATAATTATTGGTGGCTTGAGGCACACCATTTGTGACAGTATTTGCTCCATTTATTGCGGTTGTCAGAGGATTGGCGTCTGAAGGTCTTGCAACAGTGTTCACAGGAGTCACAGTAATAGTCGAATCCACACCAGTAGCCAAATCGCGAAAGCGTAAAGTGTTAGTAGTGGTATCTGCATAAGCTTCGACGTTGACCGGGATGGCCGAATCAAAGTTAGCAGAATTGATCATATTTGCTAAAGAAGTCAGTGAGGTGGCATTTCCGGAATTCAATGTGATGGGTACTGTAGTGACAATACCTGTCACAGGATCTGTACGAGATAAATCAAAGTTTGTTTCATTACCTGGCCCAAAAGAAATACTGGGCGGGATATTAATCGCAGTATTGAAGGTCAACACTTCTGTCGATGCTGTTTTTGCACCTAATTGCGATTCACCTATGCCTGTACCATTACTGACAAATGATGAGCCAACAGTTTCTTTTACTTTTTCATTCGAATCCAAATTAAACGAGGCATTGACAGCAGTTGTTTGTCGAGGCTCCTGAGACGAAACATCAACACGCAAATTTCCTAAAATGCCGCCGATATTACCTTCAGAGTCTGCAGAGAACCCTTGCAATCTTGCACCGGTACTGTTGACAACGTCGCCGTCCTTATCCAAACCAAATGCACCAGCACGTGTAAATAATTGTCCTTCATCTGCTTGTACTACAAAAAATCCTGCTCCATTAATCGCCAGATCCAGTTCATTTTGTGTGAATTTTAAATTTCCTTGCCCGAATTGCTGTCTGATTAATTGTGTCGATACACCGCTTCCTGGAGTTACCGATCCACCACCTAAAAGTGAACTGGTGTAGACATCACCAAATTCAGCACGAGAGGATTTAAATCCCATGGTACTGGCATTCGCAATATTATTTCCTGTAACTTGTAAATCCGTATTAGCAGCACGAATTCCACTGAGAGCTGTATTAAATGACATGATTCACCTCGCCTGTGCAGACTTCAATAATTAATTAAATTGTTTAACATCTTTTACGTTGACGGGACCAATGCCCGCTAAATTCAAAATCAATTCACCATTTTCGTTGATACTTACACTATTTACATTTGCACTTAATGATGTTTTTAAGGATTCTGTTTTGCCATTTTGTGTCGCGGTAATTTCAAATTTGTAGATACCTACAGGAGCGCCTTCGTCAGGAGCCTTCCAGTCAACTAACTTGCCATTGATTTCAACATTTTGCCCATCCCAACGGAATACATTTTCACCTTTACTCAACTCGCCCACTGGAATAGTCTGCACCAACGACCCGGCTTCGTCATAAACAGAAATTTTTGTATCTTTAGCTGAATAATCCATAGAAAACGCGCCAGAAACCAAACCACCCGCTTGCAAGGTTGACGCATCGCTTTCAACACTAACACTTCGCCCAACCAACGAAGATGCTTGCAAAGCGTTAGTCGACATAAAACTGGTAAAGTTATTATTTAATCTTTCCAGCCCTTCAACTGAACTGAATTGTGCAAGCTGTGCGACAAATTCACTATTGTCTTGAGGCTCCAACGGATTTTGATTTTTCATTTGCGTGATCATCAATTCCAGAAAAGCAGCTTGACCTAATTCATTGTTAACTTTTTTCGTATCAGTTTTTTTATTGATACTTAAGCCGTCAATTGCAGAGTTGTTGTTAGTAGTTGCTGAAGATACGACAGACATGATTCAACTCCTATTGGCCAAGTGTCAGCACGCGCTGCATCATTTGTTTTGCTGAATTCATGACTTCAACATTCATTTGAAATGAACGAGATGCTGAAATCATATTAGTTAACTCTTCCACTGGATTTACGTTTGGATAAAATACATATCCATCTGCATCGGCTTTTGGATGATCGGGTTCATAACGGCGAACCAATGGCGCATCACTTTCCACTATGCCATCTACTTTTACACCGGCCACTGCTGCGGAGTCGCCTTCACTTACGGCATAACCATTTAGTGCCTGCTCATGCATGGCAGAAAAGACAGGGTGACGAGCGCGATAGACTTGATCAACGCTAGAACTGGCGGATTCAGCATTTGCCAAATTGCTAGCAGTCGTATTTAAACGCAAACTCTGTGCGTTCATCCCGGTTCCTGCTATGTCAAAAATATTTCCGAGTGCCATGTTCCACCTCAATCAAACATTAATCTGAATTAATCGCCACGAATTGCTGTGCGCAACCCCATAAATTTGCTATTTAAAAATTGAAAACTGGCTTGAAATGCCAATGTGTTTTTCATGTATTCCGCATGTTCGATTTGATCTTCTACAGTATTTCCATCAAGGGACGCCTGTTGAGGAACGCGATATAATTCATCGCCCTCGTTCATAAAACCGATTGCAGATATATGAGCCTGATTGGTTTTTTGCATTGAAAAACGATCTTGTGTTTTACTGGCATTTTGCAACGCTGTTTTGAAATCCAAATCTTTTGCTTTGTAGCCAGGGGTATCCGCATTGGCTAAATTATCTGCCAATACCGACGCGCGTTCGCCACGAAAGTGTAATGCTCTCTCATGAATTCCCAGTGCTGCTTCAAATGAAATGGCCATAATCTTGTCTCTCAAATATTGCCGGATAGTTTCCGTTTCAAGATGTTTTGCAACCCCTGTGCCAAACTAATAAAATTTTATATCTAATTGATTTGCATAGAATTTATTTTTTTCACTCAGTATTGAAGCGGCAAAGAATACCGGCACTTGCCAAACCAAAATAACAAGCGGCAAGCTATTGCCGGTATTGCGAAGATAAGAAAGGGATTTTTATTTTCGGCCGCTCATCCTGAGCTTGCCGAAGGATACTTTTGATTGAAAATTCCTTCGACAGGCTCAGGATGAATGAGCGAATGGGTGAAAAAGGCGATTATGGGGAGATTTACAATCTTAAAAAGAAATCAAGAACTGATCAAAGCGCGCGATAATAAATGCCAGGCTCACATTTAACCATTTCAAATAAATCTGATGCACCTGACAAACTTTCGGAAGAACCCACGTAGAGTACACCTTTGGATTTCAGAGAACCGTGAATTTTTTGCAAAATTTGACGTTTCAAATCGGCGTTAAAGTAAATTAGCACATTGCGGCAAAAGACTATGTCAAACTTTCCAAGTGAAGTATAAGAATCCATTAAATTCAAAACCCGAAGCTCGACTCTTTCTTTTAGAAACGGTTTAATTTGCCAAGCCTCTGAATTCGAACTATCAAAATAGCGCTCCAGTCGTTCTTGCGAAAGTCCTCGTAAAACTGACAACTTATCGTATCTGCCCAGTTTAGCCTGCTCCATCACACTGGTTGAAAGATCGGTCGCAACTATATGGACCTGCTTCGAAGTAGGAATCAATTGTTGTCTTTTAAATTCTTCAACCATAATGCTAATCGAGTATGGTTCCTGACCCGACGAACAAGCAGCAGACCATATTCTTACAGGGCCAATACTTTTATTATTAGCAGCTAAAAGTTTGGGGAAATGGACATTTTTTAGATGATCATATGGATAGGAATCACGAAACCAGAAGGTTTCGTTTGTCGTCATGGAGTCAATCACCTGATCTCTCAGCCTTCTGCTTGACCCTTGTTTTAACAGGTAAATTAAATCACCTAAATTATCAATTTTGCTATCTTCCAGAATTCTCCGGATACGATTTGAAACCAAATATTGTTTATTTTCGCCCAATGAAATACCGCAGGCATCTTCCAGAAATTGTCTAAATTGATTGAAATCACTTTGATCCATCGACTATTTCTCAACTCATAACGCTAGTTGTATGTCCTAATTTTTATTCACTCGGTAACAAGCTTTCACCTGTTATAGCCATAACACGGTCGTTGACTCGTTTTGCTAATTCATCAGGATTAAATTTTGCGAGAAAATCGTCTGCGCCCACTTTTCTTACCATGGCTTCGTTAAATACTCCGCTCAAGGAAGTATGTAAGACTATGTGTAATTTTTTCAGATCAGGATGGTTTCGTACTTCAGCAGTAAAGGTATACCCATCCATTTCAGGCATTTCAATGTCACAAATAATCATAACCAATTCTGAATAGGGATCTTTACCAGCAGCTAATAAATCTTTTAAGTAAGCTAATGCCTCAGCGCCATCTTTTTTGGTGGTAGTGTTAATTCCGATACCTTCAACAACCCTTTGGATTTGTTTTCTGGCAATTGTGGAGTCATCGACAATTAGCACATGCTTTTGAACGACTCTATCAGCAATGCCGACGTCAACAACTCCAGCAGATACATCCTCTTTCATCGGTGATACTTCAGCCAGTATTTTTTCAACATCAATAATTTCAACCAGTTGACCGTCCACTTGTGTTACAGCAGTTAAGTAGTGTTCCTTACCTGCGCCCTTGGGTGGTGGATGTATATCACCCCAATTCATATTAACTATACGTTCAACAGAACGAACCAAAAAGCCCTGCGCAGTTCGATTGTATTCAGTAATAATGACAAAGCAGGTCTCAATGTCCGGTAAAGGCTTCCGGCCTATAGCCAAATTCATATCCATAATCGGAAGTGTTCCACCCCGGATATGTGCAACTCCCCTAACAACACTGTTACGGCCGGGAATGGCATTTAATGGAGGGCACTGTAAAACCTCCTTGACTTTAAATACGTTGATGCCATACAGCTGCTGCCCATTCAAACGAAACAGCAGTAGCTCCAAACGATTTTGCCCCACCAATTGCGTGCGTTGGTTAACACTATCCATTACGCCGGCCATTGTTCACCTCTGTATGATTGAATCTTTATCTAATAAAGGCATAGCTTTTGCACTATCAACCTTATAACGGCAGAAAACTGTCAAGCTTTAAGTAATGTCAGGTCATCTGAACTAGAGCATAGGACAAAAAATGAATCTTCCCAGTGTTTTGAATAAGTTTTATTCTAAGCAACTCATCCTGCTGAGTTTGTTGAACTTTTTCTATTTTGGAAGCAATGTCATTGCACAAACAAACTCTCAGAATTTAATTGAATTGCGCCAACAAGCCGAAAGCTTTTTACTTGAAGAATACAAATCAACTAAAAACGAACGCCTGGAAATTAAACTGGGTTATTGGGACAGACGGTTATCATTATCCGCTTGTCAGCAACAAATTAGCTTTAGCCTGCAAGACCCTGCCGGTATTGGCGGGAATGTTACCGTTAATGCCCAATGCAATGATTTTCCAGGCTGGACAGTACACTTACCTGCTCAGGTAGATATTTATAGACCTGTTCTGGTAGCGACCAAACGTCTCAATAGAGGCGATTTGATTCAGTCTTCGGATCTTGGCTATGAAACACAAAACTTAAGTCAAATTCCCGGCGACTTACTCACAATTGAGGAGGCTCAAGGAAAAGCAGCAAAACGAACAATTAATGCTGGCGACCCCATTAAGTCAACACTTTTGGATCAACCCAGAACTGTTATTCGAGGTCAAACCGTCTCCATAACCGCCAAAACAGAAACTATTCAAGTAGTTATGCAAGGAACAGCTATGACGGATGGAAAGCTGGGAGAACAAATACGTGTTAAAAACATCCACTCCAAGCGAATCATTAGCGCCAGAGTGACCGGGGAAGCAACTGTAGAAATACTGTAAGACTGAAAGATCAAAAAATACTGTAAATAGTTGCTAAAGGATTTGGGACTCAGGCCGATAGCCTAACGGGAAGCCTTAATCCAGCGCCCAACGACTTTTCAGTCATTCGATTTGCGTTTATTAACTTGGGGATTTGATCATGAACTTTGACACTAACAACACTATAGGCGGAAATGCTGCTAAAGGCACTCGTAGCCGTAGCTCCAATCCGGTTGAAACAGTGCCCTCTACTGGCACCAACACTTCTCAACCTGCGGTTAAGCCCTCTGGCGATCAGGTACAACTGAGTCAGGAAGCGCAAAAGCTCGGGCAGCTGCAAGCCAAAATTCACGCGTCACCTGATGTAAATTTAGAAAAGGTGAATGAAATACGCCGAGCTATCGCTGAAGGCAAATTTCATGTTAATCCTGAGCGCATTGCCGAGAACCTGTTAAATCAGGAAGAACTTCTCAGGTAAAAACGCAGGTCTGCAAATCAACACCCCAAGGTTGAGATGCAGAATTTTTGACTGAAAAACTCGAGGTCGTTATGGATATTAATTCTCTTCATCAAATGATTGCGCAAGATAAATCCGCATTGCAAGAACTCCGTGATTGTTTAATCAAAGAACGAGAGTGTCTTGAACATCGCAAGCTTGATTCGATGCAGGCTTTGATTGAGCGTAAAATACAATTGATTGATGAAATTTCACAGCAAGTAAAATTTCGCGCGCAAGTACTGTCCAAATTGAACTTACCTCAAACCGCTGCAGGCTGGAGTCAGTTCCTAAACCGCCATCCTCTTACTCAGCCACTTGAAGCCGAATGGCAAGAAGTTGTCCAATGTTTTGAGGAATGCCAGCAACTCAATCAAGTCAATGGCAAATTAGTTGCACGTTCACAAAAAACATTTGGTCATATTTTAAACTTGATACGTGGACAAGTCGCAGCACCTTCTCTCTACGGTGCAAATGGAAGCAGTAATACCCAATCAACAGAATCTTATACTTTTGCCAAAGCTTAACCATTAATGGGCCTAAGTTATGACAAGACAAAAAAGCATGGCTATAATGCCCCCTCTTTTTTGTCTTGCTCCGGTAGCTCAGTTGGATAGAGCAGCCGCCTCCTAAGCGGCAGGTCGGACGTTCAAATCGTCTCCGGGGCACCATTTAACATTCCTACATGAATTTACTTCTACTCAATCAAACAGATTTTATTAACGATGAACTTGCCATTATTCGTGATGCTCGTCGTTGTGAGCATTTATTAAATATTCAAAAAATCACAACGGGTGATCAGTTAAAAGCGGGAAAATTAAATGGACTAATGGGTAGGGCTGAAATTATCCAGATAAACTCTTTAGGTAATAGTTCAAATAGTAAAGAAATCCATTTACGCTGTAATTTCATTCAACTTCCACCTACGCCGATCTCCTTGACTCTGGTTATGGCACTACCAAGACCGAAAATGTTTCGGCGAGTCGTTCAAACCTTAAGCAGCCTTGGCATAAAATCGGTGTACTTTATTCATTCTTATCGAGTTGAAAAAAGCTACTGGCAAAGCCCTTTCTTACAACCAGAAGATGTACATCACCAATTAATTTTAGGATTGGAACAAAGTGGTGATACGTCTCTACCACAAGTCATTTTTAAAAAACGATTCAAACCTTTTGTAGAAGATGAGTTACCTGAAATCATCAACAATAGAACTGCGTTGGTTGCTCACCCTTATACAGATTTACCCTGTCCTAATTCATTAAATCAATCGTTAGTCTTGGCTATTGGGCCGGAAGGAGGTTTCATACCTTATGAAATCAATTTACTCGAACAACAGGGTTTCAACAGTGTACATTTGGGTGAAAGAATTTTACGTGTGGAAACAGTACTGCCATTTTTAGTGGGAAGGCTGTTTGGGTAGCGTCCTCACCCAAAGGGAGAAGGTCTTTTTACTTATTGGATTACAAAATCATCCGCATCCATATGTGCAGGGAATTTTTTCCGATAATCCATTAACAATTCATAAGACAAAGTTTGCGTAAAAACTCCGGCAATTTGTGAAATAAAATCGCAATCACCTTTAGGAGAATAAACAGAAGAATCGCCGTGATAGACTTGCCCAGCTTCATCATCACCAACTCGATTCACGCCAATAACATAAGCCAGGTTTTCAATAGCTCTGGCTTGCAATAAGCGATTCCAATGCAATGCCCGTTGATGTGGCCAATTAGCAAGATAGAGCGCAAGATCATAATCATTTCGATTGCGACTCCATACTGGAAAACGCAAGTCATAACAAATAAGCGGCAAAATTTTCCAACCTTTTAATGTTACGACTAACCGTTTATCTCCAGGATTGTAACGTAAGTGTTCGCCAGCCATCCGAAATAGGTGTCGCTTATTATACTCAATGATCTTGCCATTCGGCTGTGCCCAGACTAAACGATTAAAATAATGGGCTTCTTCTTTTACCACTAAAGTACCCGCCACTACAGCATTGAGTGCTTTCGCTTTAGTTAACATCCACTGATAAGCATACCCATTAGGAACTTCAGCAGCGTCGCGAGCTCCTTCACAAAAACCGGTTGTAAATACTTCTGGCAATAGAATCAGATCTGTTCTTAAATCTGCCGACAGCAATGTATCCAAATAATGAATATTTTTTTGTGGATTTTTTGGAAAAATATGGGTTTGAACAATGCTAACTTGCAAATCAGAAACTAAATTTTCGTTCATATAGATTCCATTAATATTAAGAACCGCGCGTCCAAATGACATTCGATTGTTAGGGATTCAATACATTAGACGATGATTTATGATGAGGATAATATGCAAAACCCTTTAAGCCAATGCTCCAAGCCAAAAACGCAGCCGCTGCAGCCATTAAAAATGTTGCCTGGGTACTATAATCCCACACAAAGCCCCCTGCCAAAGCTCCGACTGCCCCACCCGCACCAAAACTCAATGAACTATACAGTGCCTGACCCTGCCCTTGATGTCCATCATAAAAGTGTTGTCTGATCCAATCTATTGCAATTGCATGAGCGATGCCAAAAGTAAATGCGTGAAATATCTGGGCAACAATGAGAATAGTTAAGGAATCGGCAAAAAATCCAATCATTAGCCAGCGAATTCCCGTTAAAAATAGACTCCATAACATCAAACTGGGCAAAGAAAAGTGTCGAAACAAACCAGGTGCCAACATAAATATAATGATTTCAGCTACTACACCAAGAGACCATAGCACTCCGGCAAAAGTACTGGAGTAATGATAATGATTCACCAAATACAAAGTATAAAAAGTGTAATAAGGCCCATGACTGAATTGCAATAAAAAGCTCACCAATAAAAAACAAATCATAAATGGGTGGCTAACCAACTTCATAAAACCTTTCGAATCTTCTGATTTTCTGGACTGGATTTTGTCAGTAAAACCAAGACTCGACAACCAAATCAAAATAAGAAAACTCATAATGCACAAAGGCAAATGTTCAATAGATACAATATCAAACAACAATCCCAGTCCCAGTACAGTGACAATAAAACCAACAGAACCCCACAAGCGAATTTGACCATAACGTTGATGTTGATCATGTAAATAGGATAGCGTAATTACTTCAAACTGAGGCAGTACAGCGTGCCAAAAAAACGTGTAACAGATAACACTCAGTAGCAACCAAAGGTAATTCTGTTGAATTAAAATAAACGCAAAACAGACAAGCGCCAAAAAACTACCCAGACGAATAATCGATAATCGTTGTTGAGTTTGATCGGCTAAGAAGCCCCAAAAATTAGGAGCAATAATACGAGTGCCTAAAATAATAGACGAAAAAATGCCCACATCAGTCGAAGAATATCCCAGATGATGAAGATAAACAGGCCAATAAGGAACCATTGCCCCTACGACACAAAAATAAAAAAAATAAAAACTGGAGAGCCGCCAGTAAGGATAGGTAGAACGATTTTTCATTCAGAACTTCAATCTGTTCCCTCTCCCTTGATGGGACGACTGCATGGATGCAGAAGGTAGAGCAACGCATGGAACTGTTGCCGAGAGGGATGGGAGAGGGTGTTTTGATTTAATAAACACTACCGGGAATCACAGGCACCGAGTGAGAAGCACCTGCATTCTGTGCACGATGACGAAGAAAATGATCCATTAAAACCAAGGCCATCATGGCTTCCGCAATAGGTGTTGCCCGAATGCCAACACACGGATCATGTCGTCCTGTAGTGACAACATCGATTGCATTACCATGAGTGTCTACACTGCGACCGGGAATACGTAAACTGGATGTCGGCTTCAATGCTAAATGCGCAATAATATCTTGGCCAGATGAAATTCCACCCAAAATTCCGCCGGCATGATTTGATAAAAAACCTTGCGGCGTTATTTCATCGCGATGCTCAGTACCGCGTTGTGATACCACATCAAATCCATCACCAATTTCAACACCTTTTACTGCGTTTATACTCATCAAGGCATGCGCTAATTCTGCATCCAATCGATCAAAAATTGGCTCACCCAATCCAGGTGGAATACCTGTTGCAATAACAGAAATTTTGGCACCAACAGAATTACCTTCTTTAATTAATGCTTGCATATAATTTTCAAGTTCTGGAATTTTGCTGGCATCAGGGCAAAAAAATGCATTTTGTTCAACTTGATTCCAGTCAACCAATTCAATTTTAATTGGACCAAGTTGCGATAAATATCCACGAATTTCAACACCCAACTGCTCTTTCAAATATTTTTTAGCAACCGCACCTGCTGCAACCCGCATTGCAGTTTCACGCGCAGAAGAACGACCACCACCGCGATAATCGCGCACACCGTATTTTTGCATATAGGTGTAATCAGCATGTGCCGGACGAAAAGTATCTTTAATATCAGAATAATCTTTTGAACGTTGATCTGTATTTTCAATAATCAATCCAATCGGTGTGCCGGTTGTTTTACCTTCAAATACGCCGGATAAAATTTTGACTTGATCGTCTTCACGGCGCTGTGTGGTATAACGCGATTGGCCAGGTTTTCGTCTATCCAGATCAATTTGCAAATCTGCTTCGGAAATTTCTAACCCGGGGGGGCATCCATCAATAATGCAACCCAATGCAGGACCATGGCTTTCGCCAAATGAGGTTACCGTAAACAATTTACCGAAGCTATTTCCAGACATAAAGTCAAACCTGTATACAAAAAAGTGCGCGAATTATAACAAGATTTTGTGCTGTAGGATGCTGTGGAGCGAAGCGATACGCATCGCTCTTTCAAATATTTCGATGCGTATCGCTTCGCTCCACGACATCCTACAACTTTGCTTTACGTAACTCTTGTGCAGAGATAACAAATACCCCATCACCACCCTTTTCGAATTCAATCCATTGTAAATCCAATTGTGGATAAGCTTCAGCCAATGCTACCCAAGAATTGCCAACCTCGACGATTAGTAGTCCATCATCGGTTAGATAGTCAGCAGCTTCTTGTAATAATCGACGAGTGAAATCAAGCCCATCCACACCAGATGCCAAACCGATGGCTGGCTCTGCACGATATTCATCTGGCATATCTGCCAAGTCCACTTCATCTACATAGGGCGGATTAGACACAATTAAATCAAACTGCTGACCTTGCAACTGCTCAAACAAATCCGATTGAAGGGGGAATACACGATCAAACAAATTGTGATACTGAATATTTTGATCAGCGACTTCCAAAGCCTCAAATGAAATATCACTTAATTGCACTTCCGCATCTGGAAAAGCATAGGCGCAGGCAATCCCAATACAACCGCTGCCAGTACACAAATCCAGGATTCGTTCGGGCGATTCAGACAGCCATGGCGAAAATTTCTTTTCAATTAATTGTGCAATGGGTGAGCGTGGAACCAAAACGCGTTTATCGACATGAAACATTAGGCCTGCAAACCACATACGGCCAGTAATATAAGCTGCCGGAATACGCTCATCTATTCGACGCTGTAAATGTTCAAGTACTTTCTGTTTTTCAGTATCGGTAAGATGAGAATCCAACCAAATATCGTCTAATGGAGGATTCAAATGCAGTGCATCCAGAACTAAAAACTCTGATTCATCCCAAGCATTAGTGGTGCCATGACCAAAATAAAGGTTGGCGGATATAAATTGACTAACACCCCAACGAATGTAATCGCGAATACTGTGCAGATTTTGAGTGATTGAATGTGCCATAACAGAACCATTTTATTGAAGAGAATTTATCCTACCCCGTTTTACCGTCCTCTTAATAATAGTAGGGAAGGAGTTAATCAGTAGCTATTCTAACCCAATTATTCAGGTAAACTGACGGGCAAATTATTTGAGGAAAAGGCCATGCAAGAATTCTTTTCAAGCATTATTGAATCCATTGGTGAAGATATAACCCGTCCAGGGCTTGTAGATACCCCTAAACGAGCTGCGAAAGCTTTTCAATTTTTAACACGCGGATATCAACAAAATATTGATGATGTAGTAAATGATGCATTATTTCCTTCAGATTCAGATGAGATGATCATTGTGAAGGATATTGAGCTCTATTCGCTGTGTGAACATCACTTATTGCCATTTATTGGTAAAGCACACGTGGCCTATATTCCTACCGGCAAAGTGCTAGGTCTTTCAAAAGTAGCCCGCATTGTGGATATGTTTGCACGTCGATTGCAAATACAGGAACAACTGACATTACAAATCGCTCAATCCATTCAAGAGATCACAGGTGCAAAAGGTGTTGGTGTTATCATCGAAGCTAAACATATGTGTATGATGATGCGCGGTGTAGAAAAACAAAACTCATCCATGAAAACTTCTGCCATGCTCGGAAGTTTTAGAAGCAATCAAGCTACTCGCAATGAGTTTTTGTCTTTATTGAGATAATTATCGACGATTAATCCGATTCATACCATCCAGAGCTGCAATACGATAAGCCTCTGCCATAGTTGGGTAATTAAAAATGGTATTCAGGAAATACTTGATCGTGTTTCCGCCATTGGTTTGATTCATTATGGCTTGACCGATGTGAACAATTTCTGCAGCTTCTGCACCAAAACAATGAACGCCTAAAATTTCCAACGTGTCTATGTGAAATAATAATTTCAACATACCCACTTCTTCACCACTAATTTGGCCGCGCGCAGTGTATTTAAATAATCCTCTGCCCACTTCGTAGGGAACTTTCGCTTGGGTCAACTCATGTTCGTTTTTTCCAATTGAGCTGATCTCCGGCAAGGTATAAATACCTGTAGGAACTTCTGCAACCAATTTGCATTCACCACTGAAAATACCGCCTGTCACTGCCCTACCCTGTCCATAAGACGCACTTGCCAATCCAGGTGCACCTACCACATCACCCACAGCATAAATATTATCGATATTGGTTTTGTAGCAGTTATCCACTTTTAAATTTCCGCGGTGATCTACTTCTACGCCAATCGAATCCAAATTCAAACTTTCAGTATTCCCACTGCGACCATTACACCAAAGAATTGCATCAGCTCGCAGTCGTTTCCCGGATTTCAAATGCACTGTCACACTGTGATCATTCGCTTCAATTTTTTCATATTCTTCACCGTGACGAACGGTGACCGCGTTGTCTCGCAAGTGATAGCTCAATGCATCGGAAATTTCGTCATCAAGAAATGACAACAACCTTTCTCGGTTGTTGATTAAATCGACACGCATGCCAAGACCCGAAAAAATTGATGCATATTCACAACCAATAACACCTGCACCATAAATAATGAGATGACGCGGATTATGTTGCATATCCAGAATCGTATCACTGTCGTAAATACGAGGATGATTAAAATCAACATCGGACGGTCTATAGGGACGTGACCCAGTAGCTATGACTATATTATCCGCATGAATTATTTCTTTAGCTCCGTCAGGTAGCTCCAATGTAATTCGGTGCGCATCCACAAACGATGCCTGACCTATAAATACTGTTACTCGATTACGCGCATAAAAGGCAGCATGTAATTCAACTTGCTTTGGGATAACACGAGCAGCAGATTGTAAAATATTGGGGAAAGTTAATCGGCGACTATCACCAATTTCATGAAACAGACTATTGGATTTAAATTGAATAACTTGTTTGACTACATGGCGCAAAGACTTAGAGGGAATAGTACCTTTATGCGCGCAGCTACCACCAACAAAAAATCGATTTTCAATTATGGCAACACGCTTGCCCATTTTCGCTGCAGAAATTGCTGCGCTTTCACCTGAAGGGCCTGAACCTACTACTAACAAATCATAAGTGTAATCTGCCATTCAATCTGCTCCACATTAATACCCATTGCCGAATTCTTACTGTTTTAATTTCTTCTATTTAGTTTCTTCTATTTAGTTTCTTTACTCGCATCATAAGAAAGATCAATCTGATTGTCGTTGACTGATGATTTCTGTTTTTCCGCTTCGCATTTAGCTTCATCGCCGCCACAAAGCTCGCATACATAGTTGGGATCACCCAATGCTTTACCGACCCCACCACAAGAACCCGAAACAGGTTTACGGCCAGCAAGCACGCTGATCGATAATGCAAATGCAACGAACAACATGACGAATAAAGTTGCTAATAAAATTGTCATTTTTTTTAACTCCTAAAAACACCCTTAAACAAAAACGAGGCACTCGGCCTCGTTTTTGTTATTAACCACCAAAATCGTCGAGCAAAATATTATCGTCTTCCACACCAAGACTTTTTAACATTTTAATCACGGCAGCATTCATCATAGGTGGACCACACATATAAAATTCACAATCTTCCGGTGCAGGATGATCTTTCAAATAATTTTCATATAGCACGTTGTGAATAAAACCAGTCATCCCACTCCAGTTATCTTCTGGCTGCGGATCGGATAAAGCGACATGCCATTTGAAGTTTTGATTCTCTGCTTGCAACATGTCGTAATCTTCTTTGTAGAACAATTCACGTAAAGAACGTGCGCCGTACCAAAAGGTTATTTTACGATCTGTTTTCAATCGACGTAGCTGATCAAAAATATGTGAACGCATTGGTGCCATACCAGCACCGCCGCCGACAAATACCATTTCTGCATTGGTTTTCTTGGCAAAAAACTCACCGAATGGACCATAGACAGTAATTTTGTCGCCTGGTTTCAAACTGAAAACATATGAAGACATTTTACCTGGTGCAATACCTTGCGATTTTGGTGGAGGGGTAGCAATACGAATATTGAATTTCACAACACCTTTTTCATCAGGATAGTTAGCCATTGAATAAGCACGAATCACTGGCTCATCCAGTTTTGACTCCAATTTAAAGAAACCGAAACGCTCCCAATCACCACGAAATTCTGGCTCTATATCGAAATCAGAAAATTTCACATGATGTACTGGAGCTTCCAATTGAACATATCCGCCCGCACGGAAATCAACACTCTCACCATCAGGCAAACGCAAGGTTAATTCCTTAATAAAAGTAGCAACGTTTGGATTGGATTCAACTGTGCATTCCCACTGTTTTACACCAAATACTTCTTCCGGCACGTGAATTTTCATGTTTTGTTTAACAGGAACCTGACAGCTTAACCGCCAGCCTTCATTGGCTTCACGACGATTAAAGTGTGCCTCTTCTGTTGGCAGAATTGAGCCACCACCTTCATCCACTACACACTTACACTGCGCACAACTACCACCACCGCCACAAGCAGAAGCCAAAAATACGTTATTGGCTGCGAGTGTTTGCAATAATTTTCCGCCAGCTGGAACCGTAATGGTTTTTTCATCATTAATTAAAATTTGCACATCGCCACTGCTTACCAGTTTTGCCTGCGCCATCAGAATAATCACTACCAACGCCAGTACGACGAAGGTAAACATTCCAACACCTAATAAAATTTCGGTATTCATTTAATATCCTCGCCTTAGAGAGAAATGCCGCCAAAGGACATGAAGCCCAATGACATCAATCCTACGGTGATGAAGGTAATACCTAGGCCGCGGAGCCCTTCAGGTACGTCTGAATATTTTAATTTTTCCCTAATAGAAGCCAAGACAACTATAGCAATTGCCCAACCAGCACCTGAACCCACACCATACACGACACTCTCAGAAAAATTATAATCGCGTTCAACCATAAACAAAGAGCCACCCATAATCACACAATTCACGGTGATCAAAGGCAAAAACACACCCAAAGCGTTATAAAGTGCAGGCAGGTATTTATCCATAACCATTTCCATAATTTGCACAATCGCAGCGATTACGCCAATAAAAGAAATAAAATTAAGGAAAGTCAGATCAACACCTGTGATGCCCAACCAGGACAAAGCATCTTCTTTTAATAAATAAGTCAGGATCAAGTTGTTAGCTGGAACGGTAACGGTTTGTACCACAATTACCGCAATACCAAGACCAATTGCTGCATTGATTTTTTTGGACATAGCCAAAAAAGAACACATGCCCAGAAAAAAGGCCAAGGCCATATTTTCAATAAAGACAGACTTAACAAATAAACTTAATAAATGTTCCATTATGCGATCTCCTGATTCACAGAAGTATTTGGTGCAATTTTAAAATCTGCTTTTTCTATCTGATTCTTCTTCCAACTACGGAGAGACCAGATAATGATACCGATGATAAAAAATGCACTAGGCGGCAACAACAACAGGCCATTAGGTACATACCAACCACCGTCGTTGACCGTTGGCAAAATTTGCATTCCAAACCATTTGCCTGCGCCAAATAACTCACGGACCGTTGCGATAACCATTAATAATGCCGAATAACCCAAGCCGTGACCAATACCATCAAGGAAGCTGGGAATAGGTGGATTCTTTAACGCAAATGCCTCGGTACGCCCCATGACAATACAGTTGGTAATAATCAAACCAACGAATACGGAAAGTTGTTTACTTACGTCGTAAGCAACAGCTTTTAGTACCTGATCTACCACAATTACCAGTGCAGAAATAATAATCATCTGAGCGATGATACGAACGCTGTTTGGTAGAAAGTTTCGCACTAAAGAAACAAAGAAGTTGGAGAAAGCTGACACCAATGTCAAACCAATGGCCATTACCAAGCTGACTTTTACACTGGAGGTCACCGCCAACGCCGAACAAATTCCCAATATCTGCAAAATAACCGGGTTATTTTCCAATATGGGTTTGGTTAGGAGATCTTTTGTATTTGCGCTCATAATTACGCTTCTCCATTTTTCAAATTAGTTAAGAAAGGTTTAAAACCACTATCGCCCATCCAGTACTTGATAAGATTTTTCACACCATTACTGGTCAGAGTCGCTCCAGACAAACCATCAACTTTGTATTCTGCTTCTGGTGTGGACTCATCGACATGGCCCTTAACAACCGTTAACTTTACATCACCCGAGCTGGAATAAACTTTTTTATCAACCCAAAGTGATTTCCATTTTGGATTGTCGACTTCACCACCCAAGCCAGGTGTTTCGCCTTGCGAATAAAAACCAAAACCTTTTACGGTATTCAAGTCTTTATCAACTGCGATAAATCCAGACATAGTAGACCAAAGACCATAACCTCTGACGGGAAGAATGATTTTATTCAAACCATTTTCATCATTAACCAAAAATACTTTCGCGTATTTTTCACGACGAAGAATTTTGGCAATGTCTTCTTCAGAGTTTAATTTCTCAGAAAGCTCAGGCTTCTTTGCGGATGCTGATTGATCAAACTTTTCAACATCAGCAATGGCATCGGTAAATTTACCTGTTCGCAAATCTACAATTTTCACCTGGATTTGCTCAAACTGGGAATCCACTGATTTCGATGCATCATAAATGCCAGCAACTTTCAGAACGTTCTTTTTAAAGTCGATTGCTTTGTTGGTTACCTGAAGTGGCTTTAATAATACCGCAGATCCAGCCACCAAAATCGACGCCACCAAACACATAATCAGTGTTACGGTGATGGTGTATTTAGCTGTTTGTTGTTTAGCCACGAGCCAATCTCCGTTTAATGTTAGATTGAACCACGAAGTAATCGATGGTCGGTGCAAACATATTGGCAAACAAAATCGCCAACATCATGCCTTCTGGATAAGCCGGGTTAACTACACGAATGGTAATCGCCATAAATCCAATCAATGCACCGAAAATCCACTTGCCAGCATTAGTCATTGAAGCCGATACAGGATCAGTTGCCATAAAGAACAAACCAAATGCATATCCACCCAGCACCATGTGCCACCAAAATTCCATATGGAACATTTCATTTTTACTTTCTGCACCCAACCAATTGTAAGTGTAAGTTGTAAGGATCGTACCTATCAGTACACCCAACACAATACGCGTTGACGCAATGCCCATAACCAAGAGTGCGACACCACCAATCATTAACGCCAAGGCAGAGGTTTCACCAATTGAACCATGCTCAAAACCGATGAATGCATTCATCCAAGTTATGTGGCCTTTCATTGCTTCCAAACCACTTTGTGCTGCGATAGAAAGAGAAGTTGCACCAGAATAACCATCAACCGCGGTCCAAACTGCATCACCTGACATTTCTGCAGGATAGGCAAAGAACAAAAATGCACGGCCAACTAATGCAGGATTCAAAAAGTTTTTGCCAGTACCGCCAAAAACTTCTTTACCGACAACCACACCAAAACTAATACCGACTGCTACCATCCATAAAGGAATATCCGGTGGGCAAGTCAAAGCAAAAAGGATAGAAGTAACAAAGAAACCTTCATTAACTTCATGTCCACGCTTCATGGCGAATAGCACTTCCCAAAATCCACCCACTATAAATGTAGTGGCATAAATTGGCAGGAAGAAAGCCGCACCGAGAATTAAATTATCCCAAATACTGTTGGGATTATGACCTGCAAACCAACTTGTGATTACACCATGCCAGTTATCAATACCTGCAACACCCGTCGCATCCAAAATCATATTGGCCTGCAGACCGACGTTGTACATACCAAAAAACATTGCCGGAAAAGCACATAACCACACAGTAATCATAATGCGTTTCAGATCAATGCCATCGCGCACATGCGAAGTAGATTTGGTTACATCTGAAGGTTTGTAAAATACAGTGTCTATCGCTTCGTAAAGTGCATACCACTTTTCATATTTGCCGCCTTTATGGAATTGCGGCTCCATTTTGTCGAGTAAACTTCTCAGACCCATGACTAGCCCTCACTCTCTATGCGCGTCAGATTATTACGGAGAATAGGACCATATTCGTATTTGCCCGGGCACACAAATGTACACAGAGCCAAATCATCTTCATCCAATTCCAAACAACCTAATTGCTGTGCTGTTTCAGTGTCGCCTACGATTAATGAACGCAGTAACTGCGTTGGCAAAATATCCAAAGGCATAATTTTTTCGTAAGAGCCGACGGGTACCATTGCACGTTCGCTACCATTAGTAGAGGTAGTAAAAGCATATTTTTTGCCGCCAAACAATTTAGAAATATACAAACCCAACACCGAAAACTTCTCAATACCAGGACGCAGGTAATGCAGCATTTCACGCTCGCGACCCTCCATCAACACGCTAACTTGCGTATGAAAACGGCCAAGAAAAGTGAGATTGCCATGAGAGCGACGACCACCAAATACTGAACCGGAAATCACACGATTTTCGCCGGCTTTGGTTTGACCTTGAGTTAATTGATCCAGATTGACACCTAAACGAGTCTTCACCAAACGTGGACGCTCAACTTGTGGGCCTGCCAAAGCAACCACACGTGACACATTCAATCGACCAGTAGTGAACAATTCACCTATTGCCATGACATCTTGATAGCCGATAGTCCAAACCGTTTTCCTGGCTGACACTGGGTCGAGAAAATGAATATGTGTTCCAGGATTACCTGCAGGATGTACACCACTAAAATCTTGATAAGTCAGATTTCCTTGGCCTTTTGGTAAATCAACTCCGGTTGCATGACAAACAAATACTTTGTCAGCTAATCGAGCCAACAATGTCAAACCATTGGCGAAAGCTTCTTTATTCGTATCAATGACTACTTTTGGATCAGCCGCTAATGGATTGGTATCTATAGTCTGAACAAAGATAGAACTGGGTTTGGAACCGGGAATGGGCGCTTTGCTAAAAGGACGTGTACGTAAAGCGGTCCACAAACCAGATTGTAATAACTGTTGCTGTACTGCTTCAGCAGGCAAACCGGCTAAATCAGTCGCGTTATAACGCGTAAATTCAACTGCATCATCACCCTCTATATCAATGACCAAGGATTGAAATACACGTTGATCACCGCGATGAATAGCACTGACTTTACCTGACGCGGGCGAGGTGTAAATAACACCGGGGATTTTTTTATCAGAAAAAACTTCCTGACCTAATTTAACTTTGTCGCCAACTTTGACGGCCATTGTCGGCTTCATGCCATGGTAATCAAATCCAATCAGTGCAACCTGATTAACTTGAGCACCCTCCTCAATGGACTGAACAGGACTACCGGTAATCGGTAGATCCAATCCTCGACGAATCTTAATCATACGTCTCTGCCTGGTCATTCGAGTGGATATTAATCTGGTTTAATTCCAGATCGCGAAACATCTAATCAATGCAAGATTGCTGCCTATTACATCCTGGCGGGAATAGACAGAAATAATGACAAGGATCGGATGGTGTGGACTGCAAGTTAATCGCTGGCGCGCCAACTCACTGTCCTAAGCTGGTCTCCCCTCACACAAATGTGAACAAAATTTGTTCAAGCTTTTGATTTAGCGGGAGTTTTTACTTAGCCCTTACAAAACGGCGAAATTATAAAGGGCGAGTACCGCAATAACCATAGCAGATTTCAGGATTTATTCTTTTTCGAGCAAAAATAAGGAACTTTTTGCGTAAAAACTTGACGAGACAATACGAAGTCACAATCACAAGGTAGAATGCCCATACATTTTTTGCAGCTGTGTTTTACCTCATGACGATTTATTCACCAATTCAACCACCTAAACTCACCAAAAGTCAGCGCGTTACCTGGGGCCAACTTACTGGCTGTGCTCCCGCTTTAGCGATAGTTGAAGCTACGCAAACTCAAGATAATTTCAGCTTGGTAATTACACCCGATACCAGCGGCGCTATAGCATTGGAAAACGAGTTGAATTTTTTTGCTGAAAGAACCGGGTTAAAAATACTTCACTTGGCGGACTGGGAAACTTTACCCTACGACAGCATCTCACCCCATCAAGATATTATTTCAGAACGACTTCTAACACTTTATCAATTACCGCAAAACACTCGCGGTATATTAGTTGTGCCTATTACCAGCCTCTTGCAGCGACTAATGCCGCAATCTTACCTTATCGCCAACAGCTTAATCGTCAGCGTTGGCGATAAATTTAATCCCCAGGATTTACGTCAACAACTTGAGCGCGCAGGATACAGAGCGGTAGACAGCGTCTATGAGCATGGTGAATTTGCTTTGCGCGGTTCACTGATGGATATTTTTCCTATGGGAAGCAATTCGCCCTATCGCATCGAATTATTTGACGACGAAATTGAGTCTTTGCGAACCTTTGATCCCGAAACCCAACGCACTCTAGAGAAAGTCGACCATATTCACTTTCTACCGGCTAAAGAATATCCATTGGATAAAACCGGCATTCAATTGTTTAAACAACAGTGGCTGGCAAAATTTGATGTAAATCATAAAGCTTGTCCGGTTTTTCAAGATATTAGCGATGGTATTTCACCGCCAGGTATCGAATATTACTTACCTTTATTTTTTAACGAAACCTCAACACTCTTTGATTATCTACCTGAGTCTACGCAGGTTTTTACTTTAGGCTCTGTTGAAAGTTCGGCAGAACATTTTTGGCTGGAACTCAATCGCCGCTATGAAAGCCGCAAAGGTGATTTATTACGACCGCTATTAACACCAAGAGAAATCTATCTGGCCGTCGATGAATTATTTTCGCAGCTTAAAAAATTTCAACGCATCGATATCACTCCGGAAAAACAAGAAGATAAAACCGGATACTACTCTTTTGCTACCCAAACCCCACCCAGCCTTCCCATTCGCATGCAATCGGAAAATCCCTTAACCAGCATTGAAGCGTTTTTACAGGAGCAATCAGGACCGATTTTATTTTGCGCAGAGTCGGCAGGCAGACGAGAAGCTTTACTGGAACTCTTACAGCGAATTCGTATCAGGCCTGAGATTGTCGATAACTGGAAACTATTCAGCGAAAAAAAATCCGGCATCGGTATTATCATTGCACCACTTGAGCAGGGTTTATTGCAAACCAAACCGCCCTTGGCCATTATAAGTGAATCGCAATTATTTGGAGAGCGTGTACAACAACAACGTCGACGTAAACAAACACAAGATAATGCTGATTTAGTTGTTAAGCATTTAACTGAATTAAAAATTGGTGCTCCTGTTGTACATATTGATCATGGTGTAGGTCGCTATCGTGGCCTGGAAACCATCACATTGGATAATCAAACCAATGAATTTTTAACACTCGAATATGCAGATGGTGCAAAACTTTATGTTCCCGTCACCAATTTACATGTTATCAGTCGTTATAGCGGAAACGACGAAGCTCTCGCTCCATTGCACAGACTTGGCAGTGAGATTTGGCAAAAAGCTAAACGCAAAGCCGCAGAACAAATACGCGACACGGCAGCGGAGCTTTTAGAAATTTATGCAAAGCGTGCTGCACGAAAAGGTTTTGCTTTTCCTGATCCGGAATTGGCCTACCACTCCTTTTCAGCCAGTTTTCCTTTTGAAGAAACACCTGATCAACAACGTGCAATTGAAGCTGTACGCGACGACATGCTATCCAAAAAACCTATGGACAGACTAGTCTGTGGTGATGTGGGTTTTGGCAAAACTGAAGTTGCCATGCGCGCCGCCTTTATTGCCAGCCACGCTGGAAAACAAGTAGTGATTTTGGCACCTACCACTTTATTAGCGCAGCAACATTATGAATCACTGAAAGATCGTTTTGTTGATTGGCCAATTAGTGTTGAAGTTTTATCGCGATTCAAAACCAATAAAGAAGTAGACCTGATACTTGAACGATTAGCCGAAGGAAAAATTGACATCATTGTTGGTACCCATAAATTATTACAAGCTGATGTGAAATTTAAAAATTTGGGTTTATTAATTATCGATGAAGAACATAGATTTGGTGTTCGTCAAAAAGATCAAATGAAAGCGTTTCGCGCCGAAATCGATATTCTCACTCTCACGGCTACTCCTATCCCACGTACATTAAATATGTCCATGGCCGGCATTCGAGATCTATCCATAATTGCAACGCCACCTGCACGTCGCCTGTCAGTTAAAACGTTTGTTCGCCAATATGACGAAGCCACCATTAAAGAAGCCATTTTACGCGAAATTTTACGTGGTGGTCAGGTGTACTATTTGCACAATGAAGTGGACAGCATCGAAAAAGTAGCGCGCGATTTACAAACACTGGTCCCCGAGGCGCGTATTGGTATTGGTCATGGACAACTACGTGAACGTGACCTTGAACGCGTGATGTCAGATTTTTATCACAAACGTTTTAATATTTTGGTTTGCACCACCATTATTGAAACCGGGATCGACATACCCAGCGCCAATACTATTATTATTCACCGTGCTGATAAATTTGGCTTAGCGCAACTGCATCAACTGCGCGGTCGTGTTGGCCGTTCGCATCACCAAGCCTATGCCTATTTATTAACACCTGAACGACGAGCCATGACCGATGACGCAGTGAAACGGTTGGAGGCCATTAGCAGCGCCGAAGATTTGGGGGCAGGATTTACCCTCGCCACTTACGACATGGAAATTCGTGGTGCCGGTGAATTATTGGGGGAGGAGCAGAGCGGTCAAATTCAAACCATTGGTTTCTCACTTTATATGGAAATGTTGGATCAAGCCGTTAAATCCATACGTCAGGGTAAACAAGCAAATTTTGAACAATCGTTGCACGATGTGACCGAGGTCAATTTACATATACCGGCACTAATACCTTCTGATTTTTTGCCCGATGTTCATGGGCGTTTGGTCATGTATAAACGATTGGCCAGTGCTGAATCGAAAGAGGACTTACGTGATTTACAGGTAGAAATGATCGATCGATTTGGTTTACTACCCGATCAAACTAAAAACCTGTTTCGCGTTACGGAACTAAAAATTCAGGCTCAATCATTGGGCATAAGCAAAGTTGAAGCTAATAGTCGCGGTGGATATATTGAATTTTCCAGCGAGACTAAAGTAGATCCGTTAAAGATTGTGACTCTGGTACAATCCCAACCACGCATATTCAAACTGGAAGGTGCCAGTAAATTAAAATTCAATGTTCCCATGGAATCCATTGAAGATCGGCTGTTGCATATCCAACAACTCTTACAGAGCTTTTTATGAAAACCCATCAACTTTTTTCAGCTTCTGTTTTAATCAAAACGATAATTTCAATTGCCGGTTTTTTGGTTGCTTCATCTGTAACTGCGCAAGCCGATCAGATGCCACCTGATCATCAGGGCTGGTATCAAGTTGAAATGATTATTTTTTCACGTAATAACCCAAGTATCCAAGAATATTTTCCGACAAATATTCCACTTCATTACCCTTCTCACTGGCAGGTGCTGAGAGATACTAATACCATGCCTTCTACTCCTTCGGACCCGTTGAACTTATTCAAATCCAGTAACACAGATGAAAGTCTTCAAGTCGATACAAACATCGATTTAATTAATCAAGCTTTTTATCAACTGCCCGAAGATATGCGTCAACTCAATAATCAAGCTAACAAACTATCTCGTTCTTCTGAATACAGCGTTTTATTTCATCAAGCCTGGCGTCAGCCGATAGTCAACAAAACACAAGCAGAATGGATATTAATTAAAAGCAACCCGCAAAATGAACATTCGCCAATTTTAGCCGGTTCGATTCGTCTGAGTGTTGCAACTTACTTACGACTAGATACCAATCTATGGTTTGCAGAATTTGAACCGAAATTAGATGACTCTGAAAATCTCTGGCCGGAATTACCAGACAGCCCTGATCTACCTGTAGCAGAAACCAATGCAGATGCAGTTTTCTCAACAGAGTTAATTAGAGATGACATTCAAAACCATAATGAACTCATGAGCCCACAATGGCAGACCAAACGTATAGTTTTATTGAAAAGTAAGCGCGAAATGCGCAGTAAAGAAGTGCATTATATTGATCATCCCATATTAGGAATATTAATTACTATTTCGCCTATTACTCAATAATTAATAATGGTGGTCAGCTTTAGCCTGTAGGCTGCAACCCTAGCCCTGAAAGCGGAATTGAGCCCCCTCCTAATGTAGCAATTTGTGCAAGCAGCAATTCAGCTGTCGCCATTGCGTCTGCTAATGCGTTGTGTTCAACCGCATCAGGCAATCCATATCGATCACGACAAGCTGAAAGAGATAGATCCAAAAATTTTCCCTGCAGTGAAACACGCCGACTCTCAATCTCCATAGTATCCAAGTAATAGAAAAATAATGGGCATTTAAAAATTTCACGTGCAACTTTTTGCAAAAAGCGCAAATCTATCGGTGCATGATGAAACACCAAAACACATCCTTGCATTTGTTTTAAAAGCAGCAGGATTACTGAGGCTACACTTTTTGCGCTCGCCAAATTTGCATCACGCAATCCATGAATAACGCTGCTAGATCCTCCGCCGTAATCATTTTGAATTAAAACCTGCCGACCACTGCTGTTAATGATTCGCTGATTTTCAATTAATACCCAACCTATGCTTAATAAGTGATTGGTTCTAACATCCAACCCATTCATTTCACAATCTATAACTAAAAATTTCGTACTGAACACCGATTGCTTACGGGAAACAGGAGGCTGGTCATAGAGCGGTTGCAATGCTTGCCCCTGTATTCGTTTTCGATAACGCCAACGATAATAATGGTAACGCCAATTAATCATGAAAACGCCTTATCTATGCAATAGTTTTATCCTACAGCATTCCCGCACCAAATTTTGCTTTCATCGCAGTCTGAGCTTCTCTTACAACGCTGAATGCATCTTTTAATTGATATCGCAATAATGCAGATATATTATCTGGATCCAAAAAATTACTACTCTCTTCATTTTTATGAAATTTCTTTGCCTGCGCTTTTAAACGAACAACCGCAATAAATTCATGTGCGTCAATAAGATTAGCAACCAATGACTCTGAACAGACTTTCTTTTCGGCCAATAATTCTAATCGTTGAATAGTATTAACGACATTTATTTCAGCTGATAACGCATAGTTTCTAGCAAATTCAACAATAGGAATAGTGCCTCTTTTTTTTAAGTCCAATACCCTGTCATGATTTCCGTCTTTCTCCAACACAAAGGTTTTAAAAAACCCCAGAGGAGGTGAATGCAATAAAGCATTTTCACACATCAAGGCTTGAAAAATAGTATTTCCTTTCGCTAGGGACAATACATATTTCTGTAAATCACGACAAAAATTTTCATTACCTGAAATTATACGCATATCGAAAAAAATACTGGCATGCAGCAATGCTTGAGGTGAACGCTGTTCTATCCAGTGTCTAAAACATGCCTTCCATCCTTTTAATGGTAATCGCCATTTATCATTTCGAGCCATAATTCCACCCGGGCAAAGGGGCATACCACATTTATCCAGACTGACATTCATGAAATCAGAAAAATTACGAAAATATTCTTGAGCAGATGTATCCGCACCGTCATCCAAAATCAATCCATTATCCTGATCTGACCCAAGCATCTGCTCCTTTCGTGCTTGTGATCCAAATGCCAACCACGCATAGGCACAAGGTGGGCTACCGAATTTTTCTTCCGCTATCTTAATAAGTTTGCGTGTAATGGCATCCGTTAAGGAAGTAATAATTTCACCTACATCTGAAGCACGTGCATCCCTATCGATTAGCTTGACTACCATGTCAGGAATCTGTCTGGAGACCAACGTAAGATCTTCAACTGTCACAGCATGATTAATACCTTTGTTTAAGGATAGTGGCTCTAAATTATGCGAACGTAAAATATCGCTCAGGGTAATCATTCCAACCAATTTGTTATTATCTACCACGGGTAAATGATGAATACCTGCTGCAATCATCTGTAATTGCGCCTGATGTAATAGTGCGTATGGCTCGGTACATAATGGCTTGGCTGTCATTATTTTTTCCACATTTTCCGTATGCAACAAACCTTTCGCTAACACCCGATTACGAAAATCTTTATCAGTGACAATGCCGGCAATGTTATTTTTTTCCAACAACAACAGCGAAGAAACGTTGTTATTACTCATCAAGATTGCTGCGTCTTGAATACTGATGTCAGGACTAGCGTAAATAGGCAAACTTGACATACTGTCACGCACAAAAGCACTCTGATTCGATTCGACAACAGTTGTACTTTCTACTTTGGTAATATTTTTTATAGGGTTATTAATCAGGCGTGCCAATTCATTATTATTAGCAACAAGTGTTTGCAATGCGAAATCGGCTAATTCGTAGTAGAGACAGTCCTCAAGTACCAGTACGCGCTGTGAATTATTTAACGCAGCAATCAACACATAATCTCCAACACTTAATCTGTCTTCCAAACCAGTATCTGACTGCACCTCCAAGCTACCAGATCTAACTAAAATAAGTCCCGGTGCTGGTGTTATGCCAGCATCTGAACGAATAAAAGAAAGTTGAGATCCAGATTTCCCATAAGCAATATAGATATGCTTACAAGCAAAATCAATTTGTTCTGAAGTGAGATGTGAAAATAAAGTACGGTCTTTAAGAAAATGTTTTACATCCGCAGTATTATTCACCCAATTTATACCTCATCAGTTTGATGGATAAAATTTAACAAATACTACTGAGTTATTTGTTATTTTTCTTTTCATTTTTCTTTTATTTCAAGTTACTCTTCGTTTTCTTTTAAAAAATTCTCTTGCGAAAAACTTGTACCATAATCTACAAAGACAGCCGATGTTTCAGCATAATAATTTGACCCCGCAATATGCAAAGCAAACCGAAGTACCGTACCAGCCGGATTGTCAATCGTAACCTTACCCGAATAAAAATCACCTTCCGTACCCTGCTCTTTCTGTAAAGATAGAGGAGCTGATTCGGTAGTGTCAGTTACAGAAGATACTAATACGGCCTGAACAGCCAGCTCTGATAGGAAATCCAGTTTTATGATATTCGCATTTAATCGTTGAGCTTTAACAATAACCCTTACATCTCCATTCATCAAAGTACATACGCCACTCTGGTAACGACAATTGGATTTTGCCGCAAGCTTATAGCTAGCACCTGTTTTAGCCACTTTAGGTTTTTCAGAGACTATATAATCAGTCGCAAAGTATGCCCCCAAAGCTAAAATTGGAGTCACTATCATAGCCACAATTACATGCTTGTTTTTTAAAAAATTCACGATATAAATCAACTCCATTGCATTAAAAAGAATAACCTAAATAAAAACAGCGTATTGCTCAACTAGCCAATACGCTGTTTCTCACAACACCATTTTGTTAATTAATGGGATTGTGCACTGTTTGCACCAGAGGGTACACGAATATGCTCGATCAAATCCTGTACATCTTGTGGCGGAGCTTTAGTCACCATTGATACGCCGTAGGCAACTACGAAATTGACCACAGCGCCAATTGCACCAAAAGCATTTGGCTCAATACCGAAGAACCAATTAGGTTGCATAGAGCCCATGTATTTAGTACTGGCGATAAACATAATGCCCGTGTGCTGAAACACATACAGCAAAGTGACTGTAATGCCCGCAATCATACCCGCTATCGCGCCTTCTTTAGTGACACGCTTGCTAAATATTCCCATCATTAACGCCGGAAATATAGAAGACGCAGCCAAACCAAACGCCAATGCAACTGTTCCAGCGGCAAAATCTGGAGGCTTGTACCCAAGATACCCCGCCATTCCAATTGCCCCAGCCATAGCTACTCGACTGGCAAGTAATTCTTGCTTCTCCGTAATATCTGGACGGAATACACCCTTCAACAAATCGTGAGAAATCGCAGAGGATATAGCTAAAAGCAAACCTGCCGCAGTTGATAAGGCTGCTGCCAAACCGCCAGCGGCTACCAACGCAATGACCCAATTCGGTAACCCGGCTATCTCAGGATTAGCGAGTACCATGATGTCATTATCAATTTTCACCATTTCGTTTGTAGCAGGATCATTGTTATAGGTAATCCGGCCGTCACCATTCAAATCGTTGAATTGCAATAAGCCAGTTTTTTCCCAGTTTTTGAACCAGTTAGGGCGTTCGTCATAAATCATTGCCTCACCACCCGTGGGCTTGATAGTCTCATGCAAATTCAATCGCGCCATAGCGGCAACTGCCGGTGCAGTGGTGTACAAAATCGTAATGAATACTAACGCCCAACCCGCTGAAGTACGAGCGTCACGCACTTTCTTAACCGTGAAGAAACGAATGATAACGTGAGGTAAACCTGCCGTACCGATCATGAGAGACAAGGTATAAACAAAGGTATTCAAGCTACTAAGCCGCGCCGAGGTCGTATATTGCGCAAACCCAAGCTCTGTCACCACTTGATCAAGACGATCCAATAGATAGGTATCAGTACCGACTAATTTACTACCAAGACCTAATTGTGGAATTGGATTGCCAGTCAAATGTGCCGAGATGAACACAGCTGGGACTGTGTAAGCAAAAATAAGAATTACATACTGCGCAATTTGCGTATACGTAATCCCCTTCATTCCACCTATTACTGCATAGATAAATACAATACCCATGCCTAATAGCAAACCTGTTTCATAAGTCACTTCAAGGAATCGGGAGAATGCAACCCCAATACCTTTCATTTGACCAATAACATAAGTCACAGAAGCAACAATCAAACAGATCACAGCAACGATACGAGCGCCTTTTGAATAATAACGATCACCAATAAATTCTGGCACAGTGAACTTGCCATATTTACGCAGATAAGGTGCCAATAATAAGGCCAAGAGAACATAACCACCTGTCCAGCCCATCAAGAATACTGTACCGCCGTATCCAAAATAGGCAATCAAGCCCGCCATTGATAAGAAAGATGCCGCTGACATCCAATCAGCAGCTGTGGCCATACCATTAGCTATTGGGTGTATACCGCCGCCCGCCACGTAAAACTCGCTGGTTGTACTGGCTCGCGCCCAAAATGCAATACCAATATAAATTGCAAACGTAATACCAACGACGATAAATGTTGTTGTTTGTAAATCCATGATTCCCCCTACTCGTGTACGTTAAATTTACGATCAAGCTTATCCATCAAGCGAGCGTAAATAAAAATAATCGCTACGAAGCCGTACATAGAGCCTTGTTGAGCGAACCAAAAACCTAATTTGAAACCTCCCAAATGAATGGCATTTAATTGTGTTACAAACACAATGCCGCATAAGTAGGAAATTGCGAACCAAACAGAGAGCATAATGGTAAGAAGCTTAAGGTTTGCTTTCCAATACGCATCTCTACTGACTTGACTTTCTTGATTATTATCTGCCATATGGCCTCCGGTTTTTTTAAGGGTCGACAGAGGTTAACAGTTGTCGTCAGATTACCGCCCTCGACTTTGGTCTATAGGTAGACTAAAGTCTTAGGCCTGCCGATTGATACCTCAACGAATTGTATAATTGAATTACAACAATAATGAAGGTGAGTTATTTGTCTCCGATTATTCTATTGATTACCCTGATCACATATCTCGCTATTTTATTTTGGGTAGCTCGCGTTGGTGATCGCCATCGATTTAACACCAATCATTGGTCTCGACACCCGCTAGTGTATACATTAGCGCTAGGAGTGTATTGCACATCCTGGACTTTTTTTGGATTGGTTGGTACAGCAGCATCAAGCGGTTGGTATTACCTACCTATTTTATTAGGTCCCGCATTACTTTTCTCTCTGGGATTTCCCATACTGCGCCGAATTGCGGCTATATGCCGCGAAGAACACATTCACTCCATCGCCGATTTTATTTCTTCACGTTTTGGAAAGCGCCAATCGGTCGCTGCAATAGTTACACTTATTTTACTCATAGCAACCATTCCATACATTGCACTTCAACTTAAAGCAGTATCTGACACTTTATTCTTTTTAATGGATAACGCTGCATTTGCAAGTGAAGATTTAACTCTGTTTGTTACAGCCGCCATGGTGATGTTCACTCTTATCTTTGGTGCAAGTCGATTAAACATTGCCAACTATCACGCAGGAATAATGACGGCAATTGCATTTGAATCGGTAATTAAATTGGCCGCTTTAATTGCCGTTGCCATTTTCGCACTCAGTATCTCTCAAGGATTTGATCCAAGTACTCTGAGCAACAATGCTAATAGCGTATTCAAACGTTCAGTTATTACTCCCTCCTTCTGGGTGCTAACGTTAATTTCTGCCACTTCCATTTTTTGTTTGCCACGCATGTTTCAAGTCACTTTTGTAGAATGCCTAAGCGAAAAACATATTCGTTCAGCTCGCACAGGTTTTGTACTCTATTTACTCGCGATAATCGCAACTATTTTTACTATAGCTTGGACAGGCAATCAAATATTATCAGGCAGCTTGGTGGCTAGCGATACCTACGTACTTGCCTTACCTATTTCATTTGGTAGCAAAACCATCAGTCTAATTGCATTTATCGGCGGCTTTTCCGCTGCTACCGCAATGATTATTGTGGAATCATTAACACTCAGCCAAATGCTAAGTAATGATGTTATTTTACCTTTATGGATACGTACGCGAAATAAACGAAGCGCGCAGTCCGATTATTCCAAATTATTGATTCTTACCAGGCGGCTTACCGTAATCGTCGTCATTTTTATGGCATGGTTGTATCAACATGAATTTGCCGAAAATGTCGCACTTACGGAAATTGGTCTATTAGCTTTTGCATTGTCAGCTCAATTAGCGCCCGCCATTTTATTTGGACTTTATTGGCAACGAGCCAATGCTGTCGGCTTACTTGCGGGTTTAGCATCGGGAACATTGATTTGGTTTATCACATTGATGATTCCATTACTCTGCAAGACAGGCCTCATTAATAATATTATTTTACAACAGGGTTTATTTGGCATTTCATTTCTATCTCCGGAAAACCTTTTTAATTTTACCTTTAGTGATAGTTATACGCGTGGCGTTGTCATGAGCTTGGCTGCGAATATTATTGTTTTCTTTCTGCTGTCTACTCAAAACATTACCCGCCTTACTGATCGTATTCAAGCGCTTGCATTTGTCGACCGCTTTGCTCGTGTTAATACACGCCATTTACATATTACAAAAAGTGACATTAATGACTTACTTTCACAATTTTTGGGCGCGTCAGCAACTGAACGACTGATGGAAACGACTCTAAAAACTAGCAATACACAAGCCAGTACGCATGATATTCTATTAGCAGAACAAGCACTGTCAGGCGTCGTTGGTGTTTCTTCTGCACGTGCACTACTGAATAATTTGAGTCACGGAGAGAAATTTGGCGTTGAGGACGTTATTCACATCTTTGAAGAAACCACTCGCACCCTTCAATTTAATCAAGATATGTTATTTGCCTCTTTCGAAAGTATTTCCTGTGGCATAAGTGTTGTTAATGCAGAGCTACAAATTGTTGCATGGAATAAACGTTATGAACAAATGTTTAACTATCCAAATGGTATGCTGATTGTCGGGCGTCCTGTTAGCGAACTTATTCACTATAATGCTGGCCGCGGAATGTTGGGTGCTGGCGATTTAGAAAAGCTGGTACAAAATAGACTCGAACATCTAATGTCAGGAGGAGCCTATCGCGTCGTCAGGCACCACAATCAAAGTGTCATTGAAATAAAAGGGCGCCCTTTGCCTAAAGGCGGTTACGTCACCACTTATGACGACATCAGCGAATTCATTTCGGCCCAAACAGAATTGGAGAAGGCCAACGAACATCTGGAAATGCGAGTAAAGGAAAGGACATTTGAAATTGAAAAAATTAATAATTCTTTACTACAAGAAGTAGAAAAGCGCCGCCAAACAGAAGTGGAACTTATACAGGCAAAAGCTATTGCAGAAACGGCCAATGCCAGTAAAACGCATTTTATTGCCATTGCCAGTCATGACATTTTACAACCGCTCAACGCCGCCAACTTATATGCTTCTGCTCTGCTTGAATCCCCAAAACTTGACCGCAATCTATTAGAAAAACTACAAAATGTACAAAATGCTATAGGATCGGCCGAATTAATTCTCTCTAACCTGTTGGAAATATCCAGATTAGATACGGGAATTATCAAACCACAAATTAAAATTTTTCCTCTTGGCGAATTATTAACCTCACTCGCTACCGAAGTTCAAGTTCAAGTTGCGCAAGATGTTACTTTTCACTTTATAAATACACAACTATGGACAGAATCTGACCCTAACTACTTACGCCGAATTTTACAAAATTTTTTATCTAACGCTGTCAAATACACACTGACCGGAAAAATATTATTTGGCTGCAAACGACGGGGTTCTCAAATTGAAATTTGTATTTTTGATACTGGACCTGGCATTTCAGAACAGCACAAAGAAAAAATATTTGATGACTTCTATCGCGTTGAATGTAATGTCGAAGGCGCGGGGTTAGGTTTGGGTATCGCAATGCGATTTTCAAGACTACTTGATCATAAAATTCAAGTAAGCAGTCAATTGGGAAAAGGCAGTGTCTTTTCTGTGGTAGTTCCTTTGAGAGAAGCGGAAGTCAATATTCAAGATGAAACTCACATAGACACGCAATCCAGTTTGAAAGAATTTGTTATTTTGTATATTGATGATGATGAACATAATTTACATGCACTAAATGCTTTGGTGAGTAATTGGGGATGTACCTTAAAGGGAACTACCAGCGCTAATGATGCACTCTCTCTTTCAAAAAATGAGGAATTGCCGGACGCAATAATAATTGACTTTCAATTAGGAACTGATCTGAATGGAATCGAACTTGCCAAAAAAATCAATATGAAGTGGAAAAACATTCCAATTTGTATTGTTTCCGCTGCACCCGACGAAAATCTCAGTTCAATAGCAATGTCTAAGGGATTCGATTTTTTGAAAAAGCCTATTAAGCCCAGCAAGCTCCGCGCGCTCTTGGAGTGCTACGCAAAAAAATAATATATTTAGCCTCCGTTCACCGAAAATCGATTTAAAGTGATGACAGTTTGGGTTCGATTGGTAATACCTAATTTACGGAAAATAGCTGAAATATGCGCTTTAATCGTAGCTTCAGTAAGTCCCATTTCATAAGCGATTTGCTTATTTAACCAGCCTTCACGCATAAAACACAACACCCGATATTGTTGTGGTGTCAAAGTGGTAACTTTGGCTGCTAAATCGCGATCTTCACTTTTGATCGGCGTTATATTCGAATGAAAGGCTTCAGGCACCCAACGATTGCCATTTAACATTGACTCTATTGCCTGATAAATTAATTGTGGCGTACAGGATTTAGGTATGTATCCGCAAGCGCCATGCCCAACTGCGCGGCTTACGGTACTAACTTTGTCATCAGCAGAAATTATTGCAACAGGGATACTGGGAAATTTTTCACGGATTAAAATTAATCCAAATAAATCCTGACTGCCTGGCATATGAATATCAAGTAGCAACAAATCAGTTTCAGGATGCAAACTTAATTCTTGTATTGTGTTATCCAGATCACGAGATTGAGAAACGCGTGCTTCAGGATAATAAGTTTTTATTACTTCTAATATTGCACTTCGAAAGAGTGGGTGATCATCGGCCACATGAATGTGATGCATAATTTCCTCCAATCTAATTATTTTATTTTTTATTATTTCTATAAATGCAAAACAAACACCCACTAAATATGATTAATCTTATTCAAATGCCGAGTGATTAGCCCACCTTAACACAGACTCTTTCAGTTGTTGAATTATTCTTTTTGGCAACCACCCATCTACGACTTTAGTAGAGCATAGACTAATATCTAATAGCCCAAAAAGAAATAAAAGTTGAGTCTTCCTAGCGGTAACACAACCTTAAAACACTAGGAGAACAATAATGATGACTTTTAGAAGAAAAGCCTTACCGGGCCTTGTATTAGCGAGTCTTTTCGCAGCAGGTGCTTCACAAGCTGTCACCCTCGGAACGGCGGAAGAAACTACTGTTACCTATGGTGGTTTTGTGAAGTTGGACGCCATTATGAGCGATTACAGTGATGGCGATTTATCGGCTGGTAATCTTGGCCGAGATTTTTACGTCCCTTCTTTGACGCCTGTCGGTGGCGCAAATGAAAGTTCTCACTTCGATATGCATGCGCGACAAACTCGCTTAAATTTGGGCACAAGTACCATGATAGATGGAGTGGCGCTGAAAACTTTTATAGAAATGGATTTTATGAGCTCAGCAACTAATGCTGATGAACGAATTACCAATGGTTATTCACCAGGCGTTCGTCATGCTTTTATCACCTACGGTAATTGGCTATTTGGACAAACCTGGTCAACATTCCAAAACACTAATTCTTTACCTGACACAGTTGATTTCGTCGGCAACACTGACTTCGGGATTTTCGTACGCCAACCACAAATTCGCTATAGCAACGGCGGATGGCAATTCTCTATTGAGAACCCTGAAAGTACAATTACCCCATTCGGCGGCGGTACTCGTATAGTGTCAGACGATAATTCTCTACCAGATATTGTTGGGCGCTACAATTTAACTTCCGGCGGACTGACAATGAGTTTTGCAATTCTTGCGCGTCAGTTAAATTATGACAATGGTTCAAACATTGATACGAAAACATCTTCAACAGGTATTAGCATTACCGGTAAAGCAATGTTAGGTAAAGATGATATTCGTTTTGGTTTTAACGCGGGTAAAGGCTTAGGACGCTACATTGGCTTAAACGTTGTTAACGGCGGAGTATTGGATGCCAACGGCGACCTTGAAACTATCGATTCAAAAGCAGTCTATGTTGCTTATCGTCATCTTTGGAATGATAAATGGCGCTCAACATTCACCTATTCCGCAATTGCCATAGACAACGATGTTGCACTTACTGGTGCTAGCGCCATTGAATCAACAAATAGTGCACGTGTTAACTTTCTTTATGCAGCGACACCAAAACTCACTTACGGCCTAGAGCTAACTCGCGCCAATAAAGATTTGGAATCAAATGCAGATGGAAGTATGACGCGTGTACAGTTTATGGCGAAATTGGATTTTTAATTAATAACAATCGTCGGGCATTACCAAGCGGGCTGAAAAGCTCGCTTTTTTTTGCAAATTTGAAAACCTGTGAATTCTTGTGAGTTCTTGTGAATTCTACAGTCACTGCATTGATTCAAAGAGCCCTAAGACATTAGACTTTTCTGCGAATTGTGATACAGAAAAATTTTGGATTCTTGTCTGTTAACATATTTATATCAAACGCATAAAACAAAATGGGAAGTGAATATGAAAAAATCAACCATATTATTACGAAGCTGTATTTCTTTAATATCGCTGCTGTGTCTTATCTGCGGAACGGCTCAAGCCAAAACCATCTACGGCAACTGCCCACAATTAAGCGAAGTCTTCACAACATGGGAAACTGTTGCAACCAGTTATAGCGCTGGCGGCGGCTGGAAAGTACCCAAGTATGCTTTTAGTGGAGGAGCTACTGATGGGATAGCCACAGCCAAAAAATATCAAGGTTGCTCTGCAGAGATCAGCACCTCCGCCAACAAAAATAAAAACCGAATTCACTGCATCTTCGCATTAACAAACAGTGAACCTACATCATCAATACATGTTTTTAAGAATAAACCCGAGAATTATAATTGCTCTTGCACCAGTTCAACCGGGCGTTATAGTTGTGTGGTGAAATAGAATCAACACTAACTTTTACAACATTTAACTCGGATATAAAAAAACCGAAGCAAGCTTCGGTTTTTTACTACAACCTCACAGGAAAATTAGACTAGTACTACGTCGTCTGCCTGTAAACCCTTGTCACCTTTTTGAAGTATAAATTCTACATTTTGTCCTTCAGCGAGGGAGCGGTAACCTTCAGCTCGAATGTTACGATAGTGAACGAAAATATCTTCACTCTCCTCCCCTCTTGTAATGAATCCATAACCACGCACATTGTTAAACCATTTAACAATGCCTTTTTCACGATCTGACATACAAATACCTCAACCGCTGGATGTTATTATTAAACTTATTCAGTCATCCAATGAAGGCCGTTACCTCTGGCGAATCCTGCAAATGTCGCCTTTCACCCAAGTGTTACATTTGCTTGGGAGTGATGTTAACAAAACAAAACACTAAACACCAACTGACCTAATAATTAGTTGATGATTAGATCACATATGTGCGAATTAACCTGAAATGGATTTACGCGAATCCAAATAGGCAGCGTAATCAGGAATGAGCCTTTCACATTCACCGGAAAATAACGGCGATGAAATTAAAAAATCAGCAGATATTGCATTCGAGGCTATGGGAATATTCCAAACAGCCGCAATTCTCAAAAGTGCTTTTACATCAGGATCATGAGGCATGGGCTCGAAGGGATCCCAGAAAAATATGAGTATATCCACTTTACCTTCAGTGATCAGTGATCCTACTTGTTGATCGCCGCCCAAGGGGCCAGATATAAGTTTGTGGAGCGGTAAGGAAGTTTCTTTTTCAATCAAACTACCCGTTGTACCAGTAGCAAATAATTGATGCTTACGCAATTCATCTTTGTGCTGCTGGCACCAAGCCAATATCTCTTTCTTTTTGTTGTCATGAGCAACAAGAGCGATCGATTTATTTTTGGAGAGTTTCGCTTTTTTGAATACCATGATGGTTTCCTAATGAAGATGGATGTGTATTTCGTCCTTTTCCAGGAGAGCACAAAACAAAAACCCCGCATCGCGGGGTTTTGGGCTAGTGACTTAACTCAAGTAACAATTTATTCAATCGTTGAATATACGCCGCCGGGTTTTGCAACTGGGCACCTTCTGCCAAATTCGCTTGATCAAACAGAATATGAGCCAGGTCGCTAAATCTGTCTGCGTTGTCTTCTGCTTCCAGCTTTATCACTAAAGGATGATCAGGGTTCAGTTCAAAGGCCGGCTTTGAGTCAGGCAGTTTTTGACCCGCTGCTTCCAGAATACGACGCATTTGCGCGCCCATATCCTGCTCACCAACAACTACGCAGGCAGGTGAATCAGTCAGTCTATGAGTTATGCGTACATCAGATACTTCTGCTTCCAACACTTGCTTAACTCGATCCAATAACGGCTTTTTCTCTTCAGCCATTTTTTCTTGAGCTTTCTTTTCGTCTTCTGAATCAAGTTTGCCCAAATCTAGTTGACCTTTGCCCACGTCCTGGAATGATTTTCCGTCGTACTCAAACAAATGGCTCATCAACCATTCATCAACACGATCATTTAGCAATAAAACTTCAATGCCTTTTTTACGGAAAACTTCCAAATGGGGACTACTTTTTGCAGTGTTGTAATTTTCCGCAATTGTGTAATATATTTTTTCCTGACCGTCTTTCATTCGAGTGATGTAATCATCCAAAGATTGTGATTGCTCTTCGCTGTCCACATGAGTTGATGCAAAGCGCAGCAATTTTGCAATTTTTTCACGATTAGTAAAATCTTCTGCGGGACCTTCTTTAATTACCTGACCGAATTCTTTCCAGAATTTGCTGTAGTTTTCTGCATCCCCTGTAGCCATTTTACTGAGCATATCCAATACACGTTTAGTCAAGGCTGAACGCATAGCGTCGATGTTGGGATCTTTTTGTAAAATTTCGCGTGACACATTCAAACTCAAGTCGTTTGAATCAACTACACCTTTGATAAAACGCAAATACAAAGGTAAAAATTGCTCCGCATCATCCATAATGAAAGTACGTTGTACGTAAAGCTTTAATCCGCGTGATGCATCACGGTTATATAAATCAAACGGCGCTTTTGCGGGGATAAACAGCATACTGGTGTAATCCAGATTGCCTTCTACACGGTTGTGGCTCCAGGTTAATGGCTCAGTGTAGTCATGGGAAATATGCTTATAAAACTCTTTGTACTCTTCATCTGTCACATCACTGCGGGAACGTGTCCAAAGTGCAGTTGCAGTATTGACCACTTCATCTTCAATCACATCTTTCTTATCTTCATCCGTTTGCTGTTTAAGCATGACAACAGGAATCGCAATATGATCAGAATATTTTTTGATAACATTACGCAAACGCCAGCCATCGGCGAACTCTAATGCATCATCTTTCAGATGTAATTCTACTTGCGTGCCGCGTGTCGCTTTTTCAACGGTTTCAACAGTAAACTCTGCTTCGCCAGTACATTCCCAACGAACAGCTTCAGAAGCCGGAGCACCTGCACGACGAGTGGTGACAACCACTTTGTCTGCCACGATAAAAGCTGAATAAAAACCTACACCAAATTGACCAATCAATTGAGAATCTTTTTTCTGGTCACCGCTCATCTTTTGTAAGAATTGTGCAGTACCAGATTTTGCGATTGTACCCAGGTTGTCTATCACTTCATCGCGCGACATACCAATTCCGTTGTCGCTGATAGTGATGGTTTTGGCTTCTTTATCAAAGCTAATACGAATCTTGAGATCAGCATCGCCTTCATACAAATCGCCGTTGGACACTGCCTCAAAGCGCAGTTTATCCGCGGCATCAGACGCGTTGGAAATCAATTCACGAAGGAAAATTTCTTTATTGGAATAAAGCGAATGGATCATCAAATGCAGCAGCTGCTTGGCCTCTGTCTGGAATCCACGGGTTTCTTTTTGTGCATCAATGGTCATGGAAAATCTCCTCTGAATAAACTAGTGCTGAGGAGATGGGGTGTCACTCGAAAATTTCAAGGGGGTAGAATTACTTCGCAGTAGCCTCACTCATATCATCATCACCATCATCCATACCCTCATCACCAGCATCCTCATCTTCCATGCCATCATCCATTGGAGCAGCCTCTTCGAGCAATATGGATTCCAGGGTTTGTATGCCTATGTGATGTGTGGCAAAACCAGGCATGACGACTTGATCCAAAGCCATGCCAATAACACGACCATCATAAGGGGATTTGATGTAACTCTGGGCGTTGGTGATTGGGTCAGTCACAGTTCCCAAGAGGTCACCTTTTTTGACTTTGTTACCAAGCTCGACCTTGCTAAATAAAATACCACTTTGATTGGCTCTCACCCAACTGGATTTATAGTACACAGGGGACGATTGCTTCCATCTAGGCTGTTTACCATACATGCCCAATTTGGAAATTAACATCATGATGGCATCGGTTCCTTGTTTCACCACATCGTTTTGCATAGCCATGGGCTCACCCGCTTCAAGAGTAACCGTCGGTATGCCAGCTCTCACAGCTGCTGCTCTTAACGAATTGGGATTACCTCGACCATTCAATACTGCAATGCTGCCAAAGTTTTGTGCTAATGCAGCAACTTTTTCATCTGCCAAATCGGCTCGTAATTGTGGCAGGTTAGTTCGATGAAATGACCCTGTGTGAATATCCACTAAAGCATCGCAGTTCATAATCACTTTAGTGAAAAATGAACGCGCTAAACGCGAAGCCGAACTACCATAATTGTTACCGGGAAAATAACGATTCCAATCACGTCGATCTGGTAAATAACGTGAGTTGCGTCGAAATCCCATAATGTTGGCAACCGGAACTCCAATAATAGTACCAGTTAATTTTTCGGAATTGATGTCATGCATAATGCGTCGAATCATTTCAATTCCATTTAACTCGTCGCCGTGGACTGCACCTGTCAAACAGAGCGTCATACCTGTCGATTTTCCTGAAATAACCAGTACTGGTGTCTGCTCACTCATTCCACCCGGCATATCTTCGGGTACCCAAGTCAGAGTATGTGTGGTGTTGGATAATATATTCACACCTAGAATATTTCTTGGAACAACTAAGGGTACACCCAAGGAGTCAACTGATGAATTATCTGAGTTGATAGAAGAAGCAGTCGACGATTTAGACGAACCTTCTATCGATTTAGAAGAAACATTAGCAGCAGCTTTCGAAGATACAGTTAATGCATTTACAGACAAATTCGATTCAAGAGTTTGACTCTCTGATTGCAAAGACCCTACATAAGAAGACTGTGAACTTGAAAGCTGCGATTCTGACGGTTGGGATGAAAAACTTGCTGAAGACGCTGAGTTTAATGCAACAGAATGCGATGCGGAACTTGCTGACGAACTGGATTTCGAAACCAGCAAAGGATTTACAAATAAACCTGGATCAAGGCTTGTTGAATGGCTCGACGAATTCTGTGCGACAGCAACGCTTACCATAACACTGGATAACAGCAATATCCATCGAACCATTTTCTTCATGCTTGTTCCCATTCAAATGAAATAGTCAATTAAATCGATAATTTTTCAACATAAAATAAACAATTAACATTTGTGTAATTTTAATTAGAAAATGTTACGTTTAATAATTTTATTCCAATTCACCTTCAACTGAATCCATGTCTAAACTACATTCGTTTCTTGGGAAAGCACTTCAGAGTTTGCTAATCATAAACTTGCTCTAAAAAAGGCATCAGCAATTTGTTAACTTGAAACTTACTCCCAGCAACCGATAAATGATCATCATCAGCATAAAGCAGCGAGCCGTCATCATCGAAAACAATGCACTTCTTTTCAGGGCAAAAAATACTAAGGCTATCAATGATAATAACGTTTTTAAGTTTGTTGAATGCCTTAAGATAATCTTTTTGTCGCTCTAAAACTACTGACCTATCAACTGAGCAATTTCTAACGGTTGATTTGAACGGTCGAGCAAGACAAGATTCTGCCGAATAGTTAAGTTCCGGATTTTCAGTTACATAAAAAATTGACTTGCCAGTCTTTGACAAGCTGTTAATGGAAAGTTGAGCAGATTTAGCAAGCTTATCAATAGAAATAATGTTACCGCCTATGATATCTCTATTTCCAGTTACAGGCTCAGTTCCAGTATTATAGAAGGCACCTCGGGTGAAGATAAAAACTCTTTTGATGTCCTTATGGCTGTTTACTACTTCAAGTAATTGTGCCGTGCCATCCCTACAGGTATCTATTTTTGCCTGATTAATACCAGTAGGGCTACCCAAAAACGGAGGACATCCACTGGTAGCTAGAAGTACTGTATTTACTCCTTTATTTTTAAGAAATTCAGCTATTCCAGGATAAGCAACGTGTGCATGACTATCGCCAAATACAGCAACGGTTTCAGTCGAATTGACGTTTGTAAATCTACAATATGTAAATAGCGGCTTTTTTAGTCCGGCATAATTCAAGCACTCTTCGTCTTTCGCCGGAGTACGAGTAAGTTCGTTTTTGTTATTGGCAAATCTCTTAATAGTACTCCTAAATTCATAGCCGTCACGGGAATACATGTTGTAACCAAGATAACCAATGATAATCATTAAGACAACAAGTACCAAAACCTTAACTTTGGCACCGTTACCTAAACGGATAGGACGTTCAACAAGTTTATACGTAAGCCAAGCAAGTGCTATAGAGAGCACAACAGCCGTAATACGAATGGTACGGCTTGGCATTTCACTCTCAACTATCCTGGCAAAAGACAATATCGGCCAGTGCCACAAATACAGCGGAAAGCTAATTAAACCGAACCAAACTGCTATCTTGTTAGAAAAAATAGTGCGATTAATCCAAGCTTTCTGTCCAGCAAGGATAATCAGCATAGCACCCAACACTGGTACAACAGCCCAGCTTCCAGGATAATTTACTGTTTTGCTAATTCGCAAAAATCCATAAGCCAACAACATGCAGCCTAATATAGAAAGAGCATTAGAAAGTGTTGTTCTATCAGTCTCAACACCTTCTCTATAAACAGCCATTGCAAGCCAACTGTCTATTTTTAACTTCAAATCGGAATAGGAATTTTTCTTGTAAAGAGAAAACCAAGCCAAAATACTTCCACTCAATAATTCCCAAAACCTTGTTTGTGGAGAATAAAATGTCGCAACTGAATCTTGCTTAACACCTTTTACGTTTAAAACGAACGACACAAGTGCAACAAGTAATGTTAGTGTCAGCAAATTGAATTTGCCTTTCCATGTAACCCACAATATCAAGGGCCAAATGATATAAAACTGCTCCTCAATTCCCAAACTCCAAAGATGTAGCAATGGTTTATTCTCAGCAGTAATGTCGAAATATCCTGCTTCGTCCCACAGAACAAAGTTTGAAACAAAGCCAGCCCCAGCGGCCATGTGCTTACCTAATTGTTTATACTCATCAGTAAGTAAAGCAAACCAGCCAAAAGCATGTACCGCAAGCAGAATGAGTAACAATGCGGGAAATATTCGCTTGATACGACGAGCATAAAACTCAGAAAAGCTAAAGGTTCCCCTATCCAAGTTTTCAAAAATTATTGAAGATATTAGAAAACCTGAGATGACAAAAAAAATATCAACACCAATGAAGCCACCTTTCATCCAAACAGGGAATGCGTGGTAGGCGACGACAGCTAAAACAGCAACTGCCCTTAAGCCATCTATATCTGCTCGATACTTTGGATGTGGTAGATGGGAAATCGATGTTGTCATTGGTTAAGATCATCAAAAAAAGAAGTGTAAAAACGATTTGCAAAAAATTCGTTAGAGAATTAAAAACGTTATTAGATTAGAGATTAATCATCACAAAATTCACTCCCATTCAATGGTCGCTGGAGGTTTGCTCGACACATCGTAACAAACACGCGACACACCAGAAATTTCATTAATGATTCTGTTAGAGACTTTTTCTAAAAGTTCGTAGGGTAAATGCGCCCAACGAGCTGTCATAAAATCAACAGTTTCAACAGCACGCAAAGAAATAACCCATTCGTATCGACGACCATCACCAACAACACCGACAGATTTTACGGGTAAAAACACAGCGAAAGCTTGCGAGGTTTTTTGATACCAATCGGCGGCGCGTAATTCTTCAAGAAATATGGCATCTGCTTCGCGCAAAATATCCGCGTATTCTTTTTTCACTTCACCTAAAATTCGAACGCCCAATCCAGGGCCAGGGAATGGATGGCGATAAACCATGTCATAAGGTAAACCCAATTCCAATCCTATTGCCCGCACCTCGTCTTTAAATAATTCACGAAGTGGCTCAACTAATTTAAAAGCCATATCCCCAGGTAAACCGCCCACGTTGTGATGCGACTTTATGACATGTGCTTTACCAGTTTTTGCTGCAGCAGATTCGATCACATCAGGATAAATCGTTCCCTGCGCTAACCATTTCACATCTTGTAGTTTGGTCGCTTCTTTATCAAACACATCAATAAAAGTACCACCAATAATTTTACGTTTTTTCTCCGGATCATTTACACCGGCAAGCTTTGATAAAAATTGATCTTGCGCATCTGCACGAATTACTTTCACACCCATGTTTTTAGCAAACATGTCCATGACTTGATCGCCTTCGTTTTTTCGCAACAATCCGTTATCAACAAAAACACAAGTTAACTGAGTACCAATAGCTTTATGTAAAAGTGCGGCCACTACGGATGAATCCACACCACCGGAAAGTCCCAATAACACTTTGTCAGTGCCGACAAGTTCACGCACTTTTTTGATTGCATCTTCAACAATATTGGCTGGAGTCCATAAAGATTTGCAGCCGCAAATATTTAATACGAAATGTTCATAAATACGTTTGCCTTGCAAAGTATGTGTCACTTCAGGATGAAACTGCACACCATAAAACTTTTTAGATTCGTTCACCATTCCTGCGATCGGGCATGAAGGAGTTGAAGCCAGCAAACTAAAACCCTCTGGCATACGCGTAACTTTATCGCCATGACTCATCCAGACATCTAGTAGCGCACCACCCTCTGCATCTAGGTGATCTTTAACACTACTCAGTAATGAAGAATCACCATGCACTTTAACTTGCGCATAACCAAACTCACGAATATTTGAACCTTCAACCATTCCGCCCATTTGCATAGCCATGGTTTGCATGCCATAACAAATACCTAAAACCGGCACACCTAAATCAAATACTATTTGCGGTGCGCGTGGAGAATTTTTTTCAACGGTTGATTCAGGGCCACCCGCTAAAATAATTCCACTGGGTTTGTAAGTACGAATTTCATCGTCACTCATATCCCATGCGCGGATTTCAGAAAACACGCCAATTTCACGCACACGTCGCGCAATCAATTGCGTGTACTGCGAACCAAAATCCAGAATTAAAATACGCTGCGCGTGAATATCTTGAGACATGTTGTTACCGATGAATTAAAAAATTAAAAATCACGCAGGCATGACCCGCTCTATCAATACTTGCAATTATATTAAGCAGCATGAATTGTATTTGGCTGCCAATCGGGAAACACCAAAACAGCTGGATGGCACTTTAACGCTGTCGCTAAAATTTTTGCTCGCTCAACACCAAGATTAATTCGACCCGACTCAATACTAGAAATTGTTGATTGCGGAATGCCAGTTAATTCTGCTAATTGATTCTGACTAAGCTCTTGCAGCTCGCGAATAATTCGAACTGAATCCCCAACGCTGAGCGACAAATGTTTTTTAGCTGGAGTAAATTCTTTCATTACGATTTCCTCTTGTAATCATGCGGAGTTACTTCTACCACGCTTACAAAAAATTCCTTTCCATTGATTTGATAAATGACTCTGTATTGAATATTTAATCGAGAAGATCGAAAACCCTTCCATTCACCTGAAAGACTTTCATCATTGAATCCTCTAATTGATCTAAGCCCTTCAGGGCCAGAAAGCTCGACGATATTTTTCCAAACTTCATAACGCGCAATTATTTCAATAGGTAACTTTGCAATTTGTTTTGATATACGACGATGCTCAAAAATATTCCACATAACTTAGACGGCCTCCATACCATATTTAGTATATACCTTTTTCGTAATCTCTACCGCCCGCTAATAGGATAATTCGGCGCTTCTTTAGTAATTTGTACATCATGTACATGACTTTCACCCATACCCGCAGCGGTGACGCGTACAAATGTGGGTTTGGTGCGCATAAGTTCGAGATCAGCACAACCGGTGTAACCCATAGAAGAACGTAAGCCGCCCATTAATTGATGTACGATTGCCGCCAGTGGGCCTTTATAAGGAACGCGACCTTCGATACCTTCAGGCACCAACTTTTCTGCACCGGCACTTGCATCTTGAAAGTAACGATCACTGGAACCGCTGGTCTGCGCCATTGCACCCAACGAGCCCATACCGCGATAAGCTTTGTAGGTACGTCCCTGGTAAAGCTCGACTTCACCTGGAGCTTCTTCTGTACCGGCAAACATTGAGCCCATCATTACGGAATGAGCGCCTGCAACTACGGCCTTAGAGATGTCGCCAGAATAACGAATACCGCCATCAGCAATGGCTGGAATACCAGTTCCTTTTAACGCAGCAACAACGTTGGCAATAGCTGAAATTTGAGGAACGCCCACTCCACTGACTATACGCGTAGTACAAATAGAACCTGGGCCAATACCGACTTTGACTGCATCCGCACCGGCTTCAACTAAAGCCAAAGCAGCTTCGCCAGTGGCGATATTGCCACCGATAACTTGTACATGAGGGTGTTTTGTTTTAATTGATCGAACACGATCCAGTACATTTTTTGAATGACCGTGAGCCGTATCCACGACCAATACATCAACGCCCGCTTCGACTAAGGCATCAACACGATCATCAGTATCGCGGCTGGTACCAACGCTGGCGCCAACGCGCAAACGCCCTTCTGGGTCTTTACAAGCATTGGGGTATTTTTCGGCTTTGTTAATGTCTTTTACTGTAATCAATCCCTGCAGTTTGAAATCATCATCAACCAATAAAACTTTTTCAATACGATGAGTATGTAGAAGATCGCGCACCTCTTCAGGCGTGAAGCCTTCTTTTACGGTCACTAACTGCTCTTTCGGTGTCATGATGCTGGACACACTTGCGTCCAGATTTTTTTCAAAGCGAACATCGCGGCCAGTGACTATGCCAACCAAATCACCCTTTTCTAGAACAGGTACGCCCGAAATATTGTGTCGACGTGTCAAGGCAATCAGCTCACGAATAGTGGCTGAAGATTCAATGGTTATAGGATCTTTCACCACACCGGCCTCAAACTTCTTCACGGCACGCACTTCGCCGGCTTGTTGTTCAATAGTCATGCTCTTGTGGATAATGCCAATGCCACCTTCTTGGGCCATAGCAATTGCCAAACGAGACTCAGTTACTGTGTCCATCGCGGCGGAAATCAAGGGAATATTGAGCTGAATCTTGCGAGTCAGTTGGGTTTTGAGTGAGACATCCTTCGGAATAACTTCCGAATATCCAGGAACCAGTAACACATCATCAAAGGTGAGCGCTTCTTCGGCGATTCTCAACATGGCAGAGCCTCAACAGCAATAAAAAGAAGCACGCGATTATAGCCAGTTGGCCGATAGAATCCAAACAAGTTTCATATATTCAGTTTTAATTCCACTCAAAGACAGAGAACTGGCGAAAATCTCGCCTAAAAGTTAAAGTCTTTTCCTGTTTTAAATAGGTTATTGGCTTGGACTGAAAGCTTGGGAGCTGAAGAGATGCCTAAACTCGACTTGTTTTCGGATAAATCCGACCTTTACGCAAAAGCTCGCCCACAATACCCATCCTCATTATTTGAGTTTCTTGCCACACAAGTGCCAACGAATATAAAAGCATGGGATTGTGCAACAGGTAACGGCCAAGCTGCTCTCGGTCTCGCCAATTATTTTCGGGAAGTTTACGCCACCGATCTAAGCGCACAACAAATCGAAAATTCATTTAAAAAAGACAACATTACTTACTCTGCACAACTGGCCGAAAGTACAGATTTTGAAAATGAAAGTTTTGACTTGATCACTGTTGCACAAGCACTGCATTGGTTTGATTATGAAAAATTCTGGCCGGAAGCTCTACGCGTATTAAAACCCAATGGTATTTTTGCAGCTTGGGGCTACAGCTGGTTTCAAATAAATCCAGAATTAGATGCCATATTGAAAACAATGCTATTCGACATCATTGAACCTTACTGGGCTGCACAAAATAAAATAGCCTGGCGAAAATATATCGACATAAACTTTCCATTCGAAACTCTTCAATCACCCGAATTTAACATGAATACTGAATGGAATTATTATCAACTCATGAATTATCTACACACTTGGTCAGCAACGCGACGTTGTATGGATGCATTAGGCAAGGATTTTTTTGAAAACTCAAAAAAGGCTATCGCAACTGTTTGGGGTGATTTGGAAACAACACGGATGATTTATATGGATGTACAAATTTACGTGGGGAGAAATAGCTAATATTCTTTAACCATTAGTTATCAACTCATCAATTGTACCTAGATGTCTAATCAACCCGTTCGAAGCAAGTTGAGTAGCAGCAAAATACTCTTCAGCCATTGGCGCAATTGAGCAATTAGCTGGAAGAGTTTGTTGATCAATTAAAAAAGCCATTTTCGGAATAAAAATAAACTGCAACCATTGCGGGAATGTCAGCGTATCAATTGCAAAGGGTTCAGTGCTGGCAAGAGCATCAGGGGATGGCTCAATAAACTCCCATAGATTCATTACACGCAATTCTTGTTCAAGATCAATCAACAAGGAAGCCACTTCGATTAAACGACTATTCATGTTTTTTGCAAATAACCATCAATCAATCACCTGCCGAAACGGCGGCAATGAATTTAAAATCGCTTTGCCGTAACGTTTACTGATAATTCGGCGATCCAATAAACTGATTTTTCCTTTATCGGTTTCGGTTCGCAATAAGCGGCCACAAGCTTGAATTAATTTTAATGAAGCATCGGGAACTGTCAGTTCCATAAATGCATTGCCCCCGCGTGCTTCAATCCATTCTGATAAAGCGGCTTCAATGGGATCATCAGGAACGGCAAAGGGCAACTTGGCGATGATCACATGGGTACAATAATTGCCAGGCAAATCTACGCCCTCTGAAAAACTGGCCAAGCCGAACAGTACGCTGCCCTCACTTTGATCGATTCTTCTCTTATGCTGAACTAACATTTCTTGTTTGGATGAATCACCTTGCAACAAAATGATATTTTGTAAACTGTCTGGCAAATCTTCATACACATCTAACATTTGTCTTCTCGATGAAAACAAAACCAATGTTCCTGCAGAGAGATCAATTAAATTGGGCAACTGATTAATAATGGCAGCCGTGTGTGCATCTGCATTACTGGCATCTACTGTTGCAGGAGGAATTTCTAATGTGGAATCTTGAAAGTTAAATGGGCTAAGTAAAGAATGATATTGCGCGGAATCTGGTGTGCCTGCTCGCATCTTGAATCGTTGAAAATTCCCCAATGCAGTTAAGGTCGCCGATGTAATAACTACACCGCACGCACGTGACCACAAAGTATTCTGTAAAGTTTTTGCGGCAAGAATTGGGCTGGAGCAAACCTCCAAATCAATACCGGAGGACTGATCAACCGGTGTTAGCCAACGTGCTTTAGGCACATCACCTTGAGCATCCGAAGATGCATAGGTCATCCACAAATCACGATTTAATTCTGCACGCGAATGCCAGGTTCCCAACAAGGGATAATAATTTTCCAAATCAATTTTTGGTACAGGACAGTGCTCATCCTCCATGGATCTATTCACTTCATCACATATTTTTTTCAACACTTCAGTTAAACGATCAAATTCTTTATAGAGACTGATACAAATTTCAATTAAGTCGCCCGGTATTTTTCCTTGTTCAAAACGGTAGTGTGATTCACGATCAGAAAATTGTATTTGTTGCGCCAACTGTTCGAACTGTGGAAAAAGCTGATCTAATAAGTGTTTACAGCTCATTAATAACGCGGGTAATTGCTCCGCAAAACGATCAACATTCCCTGCCCCACTTATTGCACCTAACAATGCACTCAGACCTTTGTTGGACTGATCTAACCATTTGCTAGTGGATTGCATACGACTGTGATGGGCAAAATGATTTAGTGTTTTTTGTGGCAGATGATGCCCTTCATCGAATACAAAAATGGCATCTTCAGGTGCAGGTAAAATTGCACCACCACCCAAGGCTAAATCTGCCAAGACCAAATCATGATTAGTGACAATACAATCGACGTTATGTAAGGAGTCGCGTGCCTTAAAAAAACTGCAGGCAGATACATTTGAACATCGACGTCCTGTGCATTGTCGATGATCAGTAGTAATAATTTGCCATTCGTCTTGATCCAGGGCTAGCGGCCAAGTATCACGTTCACCGTTCCATTTGTTGGTTGCTAATGATTCCACCATAGACTGATAAAGTTTGTAATGCTGCGCAGAAAGACTGGGATATTCATCTTCGTACAAAGCACGAGTGGGATTGATGCCACTTTCATATTCAGCCATTAGATTATCTAATTTACTTAAACACAAATAGCGGCCACGGCCTTTAGCTAGAGAAAAAGTAAAATGCAAACCGGAATTTCTTGCTAACTCAGGTAAATCTTTGTGAATAATTTGTTCTTGCAGCGCAACAGTAGCAGTAGATACCACTAATTTTTTCCCTAAAAATTTTGCAATAACTAATGCTGGCAATAAATAAGCAATCGTTTTTCCGGTACCTGTGCCTGCTTCAATTACACAAATATGATCACCTTCAGAATCTGATGTCTCCCGAATACCCTCTTCGTCCAATTCGATTTTGCCCAAACATTTGGCAATTTCGGCAATCATCATTTTCTGGCCGTAGCGAGACTTCAGCCCTTTATTTTCTAAAAATTGACTGTAGGCCGTTTGAATGGTTTTCTTGACGTCATCACTGAGCATTAGGATTCAATTTATTTTTGACCGGGTTGGCGTAAATAGCTAATGCAATATCGCGATACTCCTGTGGAATAGCCTGCATGCGATTAATGAAAGTAGCCTTTTCTTCTTTTAGCTGAGAGGGATCGTAATTCAGTTGCTGCGATGAATATTTTACTGCGGGAACTTGATTAAATAAGATTTCATAGGCAAAACAATTGGTGGCATGCAAAACATAGTTATTGAGAATTTGCTGATCCAATTCTTTTACCAGATCATCTGTATCCTGATAATCGGACATCATTTCCTCACCAAAAGCCAAATGAATATTGCCCTTTTGTCCCGCAATACCCATGGCAATACTGCGAACATCCTCATGTTCTTCTTTTTGATAACTGCCGTCTTTTTGTTGAAGATAAAGTTCACGTGCTTTAGCTGCATCACAAGGATCCAATTCATAAGAAATGGAAACCGGTACAATGTGTAAGGATTTAATATAGTCTGACAGGCTTTCAGTTTTAGGTTTGTTTAAGGCTATCATGCCCAATACTGCTGAGTTGGTTTTATCGCAGCCATCTTTGGCGCGACCTTCGCGTTGCGCTATCCAAATACTCGAATGCTCATTAACAATAGAGTGATGTATATAGGCAGACAAATGTTTTGCTGCTTTTAATTTTTCTCGCGGAGCTTTAGCACGACGGTTGACGATAAAACTTTTATTTAAACGCATTAAATCAGACGCAAAGGGCTTGGTTAATAAATTGTCACCAATTGCAATACGTAATGTATTACTTTCATTGTGATACAAAACCCAGTTGATAAATGCAGGATCCATTGCGATATCGCGGTGATTACTGATAAACAAATAGGCTTGTTTTTTATCGAGTTTATCCAGCCCTGAAACTGTTACCGACTTGACTCGCGAATCGATCATTTTGCTCATATACTTTTCAACGATCTGCTGAAAACCCATCACATCCTTAACTGGAGCTAAATCTCTTTTCAATTTTGTTTTGATTAACGGACGCCATAACCAGCCCAACCAATTTTCTGTTTTGGGAAAGGTTAAATGAGTTACAGCCTGGACTAATTCGGGATCGGCGAGAATTCGATCCAGTGTAGACCTAACCTCATGATCATAATAAGGACGAATATCATCAAAATCACTCATAAACCAAATCTCAATTCACGGAAAAAACGCCCGCCAACATACAGAAAACAAGCCCGAATTACCACTTTAGTTAATGTCTTGGCTTAGCTCAAACCACCAAATAGAATGTCCAGACCGACAAAAAAACCGACACTAGACTCGTCTTGACAGAGTCTAATAGACAGTCAATAGTGACATCCGAACAGGAATTCCATAATTAATCCATAAAAACGCGTAATAGTATGAAAATTCTACTGGTTGAAGATAGCGCAACACTCCGACATGCGATGCGCAGCTATATAGTTGAAGCTGGGCACACCGCCATCATTGCAAGAAGTGGCGAAGAAGCCTTGCAAATGCTGGAAAATGATCCTGTCGACATGATTATTATGGATGTCGAAATGCCGGGATTAAACGGTTTCGAAACTACCCGATTAATTCGAGAATGGCTAGCTGGCCATTGGATTCCCATTATCTTTGTGACCGGCCTTTCCGACGATGAAAACTACCGGGAAGGAATAGAAGCTGGTGGCGATGATTATCTGATTAAACCTGTAAGCATGATGATTATCAAAGCCAAGATTCGCGCGATGGAACGTATTGCAGAAATGCGGGATCAACTTAATCGTCTGAATAATGAGTTGGAAGCACTGAGTCAACTCGATAGTTTGACGCAGATATACAATCGCCGTTCATTCAATGAATTAGCAATGCAACAATGGGCATTAACCAAACGCCATCAACTGCCAATCAGCGCACTAATGATCGATGTTGATCATTTCAAACTTTATAACGATCATTATGGACACCCGGCAGGTGACACCTGCTTGAAGAAAATAACCCAGGCCATTAAAAGCTGTTTACATCGCACCACAGATTTGGTTGGGCGTTATGGCGGTGAAGAATTTATTGTGCTTTTACCTGAAACTGATACGCAAGGTGCCTACTGTGTTGCGCAAGCAATCAACGAAGCGATTTGTAAATTAGCTATTCCACATACGACATCTTTATCTGGAGTCTATGTTACAGCCAGTATTGGTGGTGCAACCTGTTTAAGAACTACTACACACAGCCTGGATGAGTTAGTTAAAAATGCGGATAGAGCACTCTATAAAGCCAAACGAAGCGGGCGTAATCGCGCATTGGTTGATGAGGTTGCGACGCATAAAACTATTTTAGTTGCTGATGTAGATCCAACATCTGTCCAGCATTTTTCTGATTTACTCACTGCACATTTTAATATTTTAACCTGTGAATCAGGAAAAGAATGTTTTGAGTATTCACTGGATTTAAGTCCTGATCTGATTTTAATCAGTGAAGACATTATGATAATGGACGATCAGTTATTGTGTCAGGAATTAGCGCGGAATCCAAAAACCAGCAGTATTCCCGTGACTATATTCAGTGACATGCCCTGCCCTAAACATCCGGCACTTAACGCCAACTTGGGGATTAAAGCCTGTTACGACAAAACACAAAGCGCACCGACTTTGTTAAATAATATTTTACAACTCATTGATTAATACTGATATGGCATTGGTAGAACGCACATCTAATCTTTCCCAACGGATGGTACAAGAACTGGGAAAAAATATAGTCGCCGGGGAATACGATAAACGAGAGAATATCCCAACTGAGGCCGATCTCTGCGAAAAATTTAATGTCAGTCGCAGTGCAGTCAGAGAGGCAGTAAAAATGTTGTCGTCAAAAGGACTCATCGTCAGCAGACCTCGACAAGGGATTAGTATTTTACCTGAAAGCCAATGGAATATTTTTGATCCTGATTTGCTTAAATGGATGCTGGAAAGTAAACCATCGATGAATCTCCTTAAAGAATTTTTGCAGATGAGAATTGCAATTGAACCTGAAGCCGCTGCTTTGGCGGCTCGTTTGGGCGATCCAAAAAAAATAGAAGCCATAGAGTTTGCTCTTCAAAAAATGAAAGATGCTGAAGACGATAGCGATGAAGATTTGGAAGCTGATATTGAGTTTCATATCAGTATTTTATATGCGAGTAATAATCGATTTTACATTAGACTGCGTGATTTTATTCAGACCGCTCTTCGAGTTAGTATTACCTACACTACATCCATCAAAGGAAATCACCAAAGCATCCTTGACGACCATGCAAAAGTATTAAATGCAATAAAAAATGGAAATGCAGAAAGAGCCAAGCAAAGCATGACTCTCTTAATCGACGAAGCTCTTTCTTTTATCGAACAAGAACTGAAATAAAAATCAAACAAAATATGCAACCATAGAAAATGGATTATTCTGTCGCAAAACGAAAAATAGTCCTGGTTTTATATTCTTCACCCGGATTCAAAATGGTTGAAGGAAATTGTGGTTGATTTGGCGAATCAGGAAAGCATTGTGGTTCCAGACAAAAACCAGAACGATAATGATAAGTGACTTGTTTACCCGTCAAAGTTCCATCTAAAAAATTACCCGAATAGAACTGTACACCCGGCTCCTCGGTTAAGACCTCTAAAACACGTCCGGATATAGCATCAGAAACTCGTGCTGCCAGCGTCAACTCCTTTTTATGTTTTTGATTGATTACAAAGGTATGATCATAACCAAGACCATTTTCTATTTGCTGATGCGCTTGATTTATATCGCGACCAATCAATTTTCCTTCGCGAAAATCAAACGGCGTATTTTCAACGCTCATCAATTCGCCTGTGGGGATAGATACAGAATCGATAGGTACTATGGTGTCCGCAAAAATTTGCATTTGATGACTCAAGATGTCCTTTGAACCTGACAAATTAAAATAACTATGCTGAGTTAAATTGACATGAGTGGTTTGATCAGTTGTCGCAAAATAATCGACAATTAATTCATTTTCATGAGTAAATTGATAGATCACTGTGACATTTAGATTACCGGGAAACCCTTGATCACCATCTTCACTTAAGAGGTATAGCTTTAATCCGGGACCTTTTTCATTTTCAAAGGTTTCCGCTGTCCAAACTTTTTTATCGAATCCGATAGGGCCGCCGTGAAGATTATTCACTCCGTTATTAGGTACCAAATTATAGGTCCTGCCGTTTAATTGAAAACTGGCGTTCGCAATACGATTGCCATAACGACCAATAATTGCGCCAAAGAATGGAGATTTTTCCAAATAGGGTTCAAGTGTATCGAAACCCAATACCACATCAGCAAGCTGTCCATTTCTATCTGGAACCTGTAACTCTGTAATAATTCCACCAAAGTTAATAATCTTGGCCAAACTGCCTGAAGAGTTTTCCAATCGATATTCTGTAACCTGCTCACCAGTAGATGTCATCCCGAACGGAGAAGTAGTAATCGCTGCCATATAAAAATTGCCCTGAAAATTAAGATGCCACCAAAAATTGGATGTCATCATAAACTAAGGACAGCGGATTATCAGCAATAAAACAGGATAATATGAGGTCGCTCACTACTTATAACTGCTTCAAGCTTTAAAAATATTCGGGATGCTCTTGGGGAATCAATTCAAGAATAGAATACACATCCTGCAAATGCATACTCATTGCTGTAGCAGCCTTATCGGGTGATCCAGATCTTATAGCTTTGATAATCGCAAGATGCTGGTTCAATATTCGATTGTATTGACCTCGCATATGCAAACTTAAACTCCTAACTCTGTCCAGATGGGATTTTTCTGCTTCAATTAATTCTGCAACGTGCACATGATGAGTAAATATAGCCAAGGTCTGGTGTAATTTGTCATCCAATTTCTGGAATAGTATGAAGTCATCATGATCCGCCGCAATTTTTTGGGCATCAATAATTTGCTGGCATTCATCGGCAATATGATTACGAAACTGGATCTCCCCAAGAGTAAGTTTACGAATAATCGCCACTTCCAATGCTTCTCGAATAAATTGAGCCTCGCAGATTTTTGTCATACTCAACTTTGTGACGTAGGTACCTCGCTGTGGAAATATTTCTACAAAACCTGCGCCGGATAATCTCACCAAGACACTTCGAATAGGAGTTCGACTGACACCAAACTGTTGCGCCAACCCTGTTTCTGAAATCAGTTGGCCTGGCTGAAATTCCATAGAAATAATGGCATCGCGAACAAATTCATAAATTTGATCAACACTAGAACGATAATAAGAAATTTCCTTTGCAGGTTTATTTAATACTAATTGTTGTGTCACATAAACTCCCAGTTAATGAAATCCCAATGGCGAAATAACTCAAATATTATCGGTATGGATCCATAGCTGGTGGACCAAAATAGCTTTTACTCAATTTTTTATCAGTGATAATAATTTTTTGCAGCACTATAGCTGGATCAACCATTGCCACTTTTAATAAATGAGGACCTGCGGTTTCAACTTTATGTGTTGAATTTAAATATCGCGCATTATCTTTTGTAAAACGATTCCACCAGCCTTCACCTAAAAATGTTTCAGCTTGACGATTCGCAAAAATATCCAGGACCTGTAATGGTTGACTATCTAACGCAACCGCAATACGCATTCCTCGATCTGGAACAATATCCATGACTGGCCCAAGAACCAGGGTAATTTCGTATTCACCGGAGCGAGGAAGATAAACTGGATATTCCAGTAATGGAGCCGGTTCAGGTGGCAAGATACTGGCAGTCGTAACAGGGAACACTTCAAGTGCTGAAGATTCGCGACCGTAATCAGGCAACACTGACCAAGTCGCACCCTTCACAGCTTTCTTCACCGGTGCATCAGCCGCCAGAATTGCAATAGGACCATCAAGGCTAGCGAATCGCCCTTTCGCTTGACGATTTTGTTTTTGTGTAGCCTTAATAACAGGGACTTGAATTTCAATTTCTCCTCGATTGCCATCAACCACAATCATGCCTGTCGTTTTACCTTCGGGAACTTTTTTCCAATCAATCTCTACCCAATATCGATGATCTACTTGATCAGAAGAATCCTCCTTAAGAATGATCCAGGATTGTTTAGCCTTGATGGAATATGTATAAGGTAAAGTTCCTTCAGCAAAAATTTCAACATATGAACGCCGAGGGTGAAAAGATTCAAATGTCGGTAAAATAGTATCCCCATAATGCTCAGGCCAAGCACTAATATCGCCTTCTATAGCCACGCCAAAATTCGCAGTTTCTGTCGGTAAAATTTCAGAAATCAAAGGCATAGAGTCAACGCGAGGTGGTTGCCAATCAAATTGCCCCAAATGAGGCTGAGACATAAAATAATTCCACTTACCACCCGCCAATACTTTATTGTAATAATCTGTCATAGCACGATCGCGTTTAAATAGATCGCGCACACGTGCTGCCTGTAAATTAGTGCTTTCTAATCGACCCTGTTTAGCATAAAGATGATTGAAACCTGCAGCAATATTCATTTGCGTAACCAATGCCGACGCTTTGGTCGGATGCAGTACTAACTGATAAAATGCATCGCGGTGATCTTGAGGTAACCTTGAATAAATTTTTTCAGCCTTGTTTACTATATCCTGCCATTCAGCGTCTACTCTGTCGGCTTCAAAATAATTAACAACACTAAAAGTTTCTGGTTCGATTAATTCAGGCTTTCTCCAACCATTATATTTTGTATATCGAGACATTATTTCTGCAATGTCTGATGCGTACTTAGAACCAAATTCGCGTTCAGCCCAACGGCGAGTATATATTCCTAATGTATCTTTACTAATACTTTTTGGATCCCATGCCATGCGCAAGAAAAACTCAATCGGAAATTCATGTGGTTTCAAATCTCCGACATTTACAATCCAAATTTGCTTGGCATCATATTCAATCGCCAAGTTCATTTGCTCCCAAATTTTTGGAATAGGATTGGTATTTATCCATTGATAAGCAAAAGGGCCACCATGCATATCAAAGTGATAATAAATTCCTGCACCTCCAGGACGCTTACGCTCTTCTTCGGTTGGAACTCGTCGTAAATTTCCAACATTATCATCTGTCCATAACAAAGTAACATCTTCAGGCGGGCGCAGACCATGATCATAATATTTTTGTACTTCAGTAAATAATGCCCATAACTGCGGAATCTCTTCAGGATTACTTTTTGTTTCTTCTGCAATAATTTTTCGCTGATCAGTAAATATTCTTTCAAGCAGTTTAATATCGGATTCAATATTGCCGGTAGATGCCATCGCCTCGTCGCCATCACCACGCATGCCAATAGTGATCAAATTTTCATAGTCTTTACTATTGGCTATTCCTTCACGAAAAAACTGTTGTATTGCTTGCGTATTGCTTTGGTAGTTCCATTTTCCATTACCATATTGATCTTTACGACGCACCCACTCCAAATGCGCACGCATCATAGGTTCATGATGAGAGGTCCCCATCACAATTCCGTACTCATCTGCCAACTGAGGATTATTCGGTTCATCTTCATTAAATGCGTTATGCCACATCGCGGGCCATAAATAATTCGCTCGAAGACGCAATAACAATTCAAACACTTTTGTATAAAAATCGGCGTTCATTCCACCAAATTTTTCTGTGGTCCAATTGGTTAAAGACGGCCGTTCATTATTTAAAAATATTCCCCTATAACGAACCGCCGGTTCTCCAGACGAATAACGACCTTTAAGAATATAGGCTTGATCATGTCTTTTTGGCGGCACATCGGCCCACCAATACCAAGGCGACACCCCCAACTGCTCGGATAGTTCATAAACACCGTAAATAGTTCCGCGCTTGTCACTTCCTACTATAATCAGCGCCTGCTGCATGCCGGGAAGAGGATCAACCACTGTGGTGATCACAAAACTTTCCCATTTTCCTTTTAAATCTTCTACTGATAATTTTCCTTCACTAACAAGTTTGTCTATTATTTTATTTCGACCCAAACTACCGATAATCACAGCTGTTTTCTGCTTGGGGTTCTGAGTCGTTATCACTGGCTTCTCTGCCGTGACACTTTCAATATCTTTTTGTAAATCACCAACTACACGTTTCACACCTGGATAATCAGTCTCGTCATACCAAAGTGGCGATACCTGATGTTGCGTAACCAATCCAAAAGATCCCGCAACTGATTTATCTGACACAATATTTTGTTGCAAACCAAGACTGGGCTCAGCTAAAGCTGTTTTAAATAAAAAAATAAACGTGATAACGACAATAATATTTTGCAATTTATTTATGTTTTTCAAAACAGACTCCGGCATTTACTACTATTCGATTTCAAGAAATGACTAACTGAGAAAAGAGCCCCTGCAACGCAGGGGCAAAAAGCCAGTTAAGGCCAGCACAAATCTAGAACGAGGCTTTAACACCAAGAGTTGCTATATAGCCTGTTTTGAAAACACTGTAAGTAGCAGCGTCAGAATCAAATGTCATTCTGATAGGTGCATCAGTAATATTTGAAATATTCAGGCTAACTTGTGGTTGACCTTTAATATTTTCAAAATCATAACTGGCCGACAAATCTAACTGACCACGCGCATCAGTTTTCAACTCAGTACCCAATACACCATTTTGATTCGGTCCGGATGAAATTTGTTTGTCATTCCACACGTAACTTAATCGAACAGAAGCACCGTAATTTTCCCAATAAGCTGTGAAGTTATAAGTTTCAGGAGAAACACCTATAGCTTTTGCTGGTGCGCCAGAACCCTCACCGCGCTGGTGAATATGAGTGTAGTTAGCGTTGAAACCTAAACCTTCAAACACCATATCCAATGGCTGTACCCAAGTAAGTTCAGCACCTTCCAACTCCAGATTACCGGGCGCATTAACCTGTTGGGATACCAAAATTGGAGCAACATCCGGACCTCCGCGTGCATTAATAGCTGCTTGTCTGCTATCACCCAAAGTGCCAAATGGAACCGTAACATCACTACCGATTGCGACAACCAATTGACTAAATGGAACTGTGAAGGTGTTAGATACAGTAAATCCTGTCATTTGCTTGCCAAAAAAAGTAGCACCAATATAACCTTCATCACCGGTATACCATTCACCACCAAAATCGATATTGGTTGACAAGTAAGGTGACAAACCAGGATTACCGTAGCTGGCATTTTGTGCAGACGGATCACTGAAGTTGGTCGCTGGCAACATGGCACTTGGATTGGGACGTGTCATGGTTCGAGAAGCGGCAAAACGCAAGATCACATCATCAGTTGCATTGAACGCAATATTCATAGATGGCAACAGGAAGTTATAGTTAACTTTGTTGGCAACATAGAAGCGTTGCTCAGGAACTTCAGGGGTGCTACCCACTGCAGGCTGTCTTGGAATAACAACTGGCCCGGCAATAGTTTGATCAGTATCAATGTAGCGGCCACCCAGGTTGATTCGTAAATCATGCCCAACAACTTCTGTTTTACCATTTAACTCAATATATGCACCTAAGGTACTTTCATCCAGTCGTGCTGTTGAAGCTCCTGTTGCTGAACCGCCACCCTCTGGAGCCGTATCTCTTAAACGGTAATAATCTGTATCGCGCTTTACTTGATCAAAATCAACAGTAATAAAACCTGGACCTTTCGATAAATATGAACTGAGCTCACTCAACGGAATTGCTGAATTGGGGTTCAATCCGTTACACGGTGCACGGCCTGTTGCAGGGGAATTCCCATCGGCATCCAAACCATTTCGGCAAGCAACATCCTCCCAACGAGCACTGTTGTCAAAACCCGCTATACGGCGCTCAATATCGTCACTAGCCAGACCAAACTTGATATTGTTTTCATCGTCACCAAAACGATAGTCAACATGTAACCCATCGGTTTCGGTGCTGCGTTTTTCATTGGCAACGTTCAGACGACCACCATTCCAACCCCAACCCAATTCAGGATTATTAAAGTCAACTGTTCCATTAGCATCCTTCACATCAAATGTGGGAGTTTCGCCATTTTTATAGTTAACATAAATGCCTTGATTCAATTGAGTTGCAACCATCACTGTTGGTGCTTCACGAAACCAATCACTTTCACTATGGTTGGCCTGAATATCCAGCATATGGTTTTCGCCGAACTCAAAATGTGCCCCAGGGTTAATATTGTCAAATTGCGCATCTTCTTTATATGGACGAGCTTCTTGGAAAAATTGAACGTTAGCAAAAGTGCCTGACTTCACGACATTATGGCTATCCAACTCCATATTTAATGGAATCATGCTGCCGTTACGCCCCACCATGGTCATGGCCAAACGCTCAACATCTTTGATGGTTCTTGAAGACATTACGTCCAAATAAAAACGCATTTCTTCAGATGGACGATATTCAAATGTCACCAAGCCGGTTGTACGTTCATCAGTTCCGGACATATAAGCTCTACGGCCTAGACGAGGCATAAGAGCTTCAGAAATTTGCGTGATATTCAAGCCAGGGTTATGTGCCAACAACCAGGCCTGATCAATAATTTCGCCGTCGACTAAACCTGCACCAGCATTGACGGGAACCTTACCGTAACCCAAGTTGGGGTTAGGAATATCATCTGAGGTATCGGATGGAGTATTATTGGGATCCAATGTCGCTTTTTGATCGAGACCTGCCATTAACCAGTTGTTACTGCCCGATGGATTACAACCACCTGTAGTTGCGAGAGTTTGCCCTGAACCAGGTGTAGTACCACAGACTGCATGAGAAGTATTCAGATTGCTGTAGCCAATGGTTTCATACCCCTTGGTGATCAGCTCTTTTTTGAAGTGTGATACTCCGGCCAATACACCAAAGGTGTCATTTCGCCAGCTACCCAATGCCGCAACTTTTGGACTGGAAGTAGATTCCATTTCAGTAAATACATTTTCTGCATTCACGTTTAGGTGAAATCCATCTTCCTTATAGTCGAATGGTCTGGCCGCACGGATATTGACTATCCCAGATATACCACCTTCCAACATATTGGCAGTTGGTGTTTTTTGGATGTCGAAGCGCGAAAAGAGTTCTGTTGGAAAAAGATTCAAATCCACTTCACGATTTTGGTTTTGAGTATCAATAGTTCCTGATGTAGCGACTGCCATTTGCGATCCGTTAAGCAACACTTTGGTGAAGCTGGTTCCCAAACCACGAACCGATACGTTGACACCTTCACCAAAGGGATCACGGTTAATTTGTACGCCAGGCATGCGATTAATTGCTTCAGCAATATTATTGTCTGAAAACTTACCAATATCCTCCGCAAATACCGATTCAACCAGAGCGGTTGATTCACGCTTGGCATTCGTTGCACTCTGCAAGCTGCCTTTATAGCCTGTCACAACTATTTCATCTTCGACTAGGTTGTCTTGCGCTTGAGCAATGACTGAGGCCATTGCCAGACTTAATAAACTGACTTTAAAAACTCGGCGTGTGTAATTCATAGGTATATCCTGATCAGATTATTCTTGTATTAGTGCCCGCTTATGCGCGCACCCCGTGTATGCATGTATACATGCATACGAAAAGTCTATTGATCAGTCAGGTTATAGGTGCAATATGTCTAACAATAAAACTAACAAAATTTACAGTAACTCTTGCAGTAACCGAAATTTGGTCATCTATTAATCAAAAAAGAGTTTTTCATTATCTATTTATAATATTTTTTATTTACAATCAGCCCGCCTAGAATACCCAGATCAAGCATATAAAAAAGAGTTTGTTCCTTTACATATCAGGTCAAAAATGCTGAAATTTTATAAAAATACCACTATGGTGCTACTAGCTTTAATAGCACTAACTTCAGTCATTATTTATTGTGGTATCGCTGAATCCCGGTTAAAGGCCTCGCTATTTCCCAGCCGAGATAAAAGTTTTTTGTGGACAAGATCTTCAGAGCCAAGGGTCCCTGTCGACAACACAACCCTAACCATTAAAAATGAAGTCGGTACTATTGAGTACGATTTTATTTTAGACCAGACGAAACCCTCCCCCTACACCCATTACTCTATGTATTTTATCGACTTTCAAGATGGATATAAAATGATCAACTTAAGTCGATACAACAGCATTTCCTTCAAAGTTATTTGCGATCCGAAGAATGTATTGCTATTTGTGCTTTTTAGCTTCGATGACAAAGTGACAGATTTACGTGATCCTCCTAGTCGGCGTGTTTCGAGGACCGCCTTTTCTTGCGACCGCCATTGGAACACCATTACTATTAAATTCAACGAGCTGGACACACCACACTGGTGGCTTGGACGATATGGTTTTGATTTAAGCGATAAGGGGTATGCGCTAGATAAAACACTGGGATTTGCATGGATAAACTCATCGCAGAGTCCTTTGAATACACTTTCACACGTCAGATTGACTGATGTGAATCTGCAAGGGCGAGATTACCGCTACATTTATTTAACCATAATCGTCAGCCTGTTAATCTGGGTAATATTTCTGATTCTGATACTACGAAAATACGTTTCTGTACTGACAAATCAATTAAAAGAAAAACTCATACAGGATCAACAATTTTTGGCTTATAAAAAGCTCTCTATTGAACCCCAGCGTGATAAGGCAAAAAGTGCTTTACTACGTTTTATCGCCACTGAATATGCCAATGCTGAACTGAGTCTGGAATCTACCGCGACTTTTTTAGGCAGTAATCGCTCAAAAATTAATGACATTCTAAAAGATGAACTAGGTCTCACGTTTACAGCTTACTTAAATAAATTACGACTTACTGAAGCAGCCCGATTACTTGCTGAAAATGAAGAAGCAAATGTATCCGAAATCGCCTACCTTGTAGGCTATAACAATATTTCTTATTTCAACAAACTCTTTAAAAATGAATACCAGTGCACACCAAAAACATTTAAATCTCTCTACCAAAATAACAATCAAAAAAGTGATTAAGTGTGTACAGATAATGAATACACTTAATCACTAATTTTCATTGTAGTTTTATTCCCGGAATGATTTCAATTTTTTCAAGAATGACGTTGTCGTCAATACGCCAAATTTTAAGGCTGTGATTACCTGATGAAATATCAGAGAAAATAACCTCTTCGGTATGACCATTGCTGATAACAGCATCGGACCAATATTGTTGCTCTGGTATTTTAACCGCTCCACTTGTAGGGACTAAATGGTAATTCACAATTTTTACTTTACTATCATCTATAGAAACACCCAAACGTATACCTTCATCTCCCAAAGTATCCAGTGTAGGACTGAAGTGCAACAGTATTTTCAAATCACTTAAGGACATTATCGAAAAATCATATTCTAACCGTACTGCATCTTGAATACTTGACGACGGTTGACCTTGAGGATAGGCAATGACAGCAGCCATTGATTGGCCCAAATTTTTAATTACGGTCCAGGAAATTCCTGCACCACTCATCGAACGATTAAATGCAGATGCATTAAATTGAATTTGATTGGATGGAGTTATTGTTTTGTTTTTAAAAATAGGACTGGGATTTAATTCATGGATGGGTTTGTCTGCAGCGACTCTAACTAAGCTAGGCAAGGTCTGTTGAGTAGGTGTATTCCAGATTGCATAATTCATATGGACCTGATTCATCATGCCATCCCACTTGCCTTTATTAATGCTGTGATATTTTTCTGTCAGCGTTGAATCGCGTTTAAAACTTTCTTCAGCAAGCCCAAGAAAATAATTGGCGCGAGCGTCGTGGCTTCTAGCCAATTGCCTATTCCAGGCTGTCGCGAAATAAATTTCATATAAATTCCCCAGCGCGAGTACGGGATACTCGATTAATTGAAAATAAGCGTCCCGTTGTTGCGGTGTTAAACTCTTTTTCATCTCTGTAGTTGAATTCATCAGCTTGCGCCATTGCTCTATCATGGCTTCAAATTCACCATTAATAAGTGCCTCTTTTGTGACTTCACCCACTGCATAGGTATTTTCATTAATCAGTTCCGGTTTACGTCGTGCAGCAAATTGGCTATACCGCGTCATCAACTCGGCGATACCTTTCGCATGTTCAACACCGAATTCTCTTGTTGCCCACGCCTCCGGAAATTTCGCCAAGGTATCAGGCGTCATAGACTTAGGCGCCCAAGCCATTTTCATGAAAAAATCCAGAGGATATTCAAGTGGTTTTATATCGCCAACATTTACAACCCAAATATTTTTGGCACCGCGTTCATAAGCTAAATTCATTTGCTGCCAGACTTTTTCAATTTGGACTGTATTGAGCCATTTGTAATTACGGGGCGCACCCACATAATCAAAATGGTAATAAACACCAAAGCCACCTTTGCGATCCAAATTTTTGGTAGGCAGGCGACGTATCTGGCCCCAGTTATCATCTGCAAATAACAAGGTCACATCGTCAGGAACCATCATTCCCTGATCATAATAATCTTGTACTTCCTTATAGAGTGCCCAGACTTGTGGTGTCTGCTCTGCGGGTTTACCTGTTACATCCTGAATAATTTGACGCTGATCTGCGACTACTTTTTCTAACAATCCAATTGCAGTTCCTTGCGACATAGGTTCGTCACCATCGCCACGCATACCAACAGTGATAAGATTTTCATAACCAATTCCATCGCCCTTTGACATCATTCGCTCAATTCCGCCGCGCCAAAATTTGCGAAGATTTTCTTGATTAGTTACATAGTTCCACGCACCACCTGCTCCAGTTTCTGGTGAAAGTCTATGCCATTCGTTTTGCGCTCGCGTCATAGGTTCATGATGAGATGCACCCATCACTATTCCCATATCATCCGCTAATTTCATATTTTGAGGATCATCCAAATGAAACGCTTTTGGTGCCCACATTGCAGGCCAGATATAATTCGCTTTTAATCGCAAAAGCAAATCGAATACATGCTCGTACATTTTTGCATTCACACCGCCAAATTTCTTGTTAGCCCAACCACTCAGCGCAGGATCTTCGTCATTAATAAAAATGCCACGGTATCTGACTCCGGGTTTGTCACTGCGGCTGCCGCCTGTCACAAAAATGTTCTCTTGTTTTTGGATAGGGACATCGGCAAACCAATACCAGGGGGAGACACCCATTTTTTCGGATATATCGTAAGTACCAAAAATCGCACCTCTCCTATCCGAACCTATAACCAATAATGCCTGCTCCACTTTTGGCCAAGGATTATCAACTACTATTATTTTGAATGCCTCCCATTGATCTTTTATATCACCGACATCTAATTTTCTTGCATCAATCAATTCATTAATAAGTGTACTCTGTCCAAGAACAGCGATTACTACGACGAATTTTTTCATTTGTGACTTATTATGACTAATGACTGCCGCACGACCGCTAACTCGTTTTAAATCCTCCGCGAAATTCTTCGCTGCCCTCTGCACAGCAATACTATTGGCTTTTTCTACAATTACCTGCGCTGGCCGGGAGTTATCGATCAAAGAAAAACTGCCCTTACCTTTAACAGAACAAATTGATACGGGAGTTGTACAGGCAAACCCATAATTGATTGAAAGGATGAAAACAAATACGGACATCCATAAAAAACGGTTTTTCAAAATTCTCTCCAGATTTTAGTACACATGTACACAAGACTAGATGACTTTATCCATCTACTCAAATAAAAATAAGTTTACGACAGACATAAAACTAACAAAATCTGCAAGATATCTAGCAATAAGAGCAGTTTTTATTGAACAAGTTAAGGGCTATAAAAATGGAGATAAATCGCAGATGTTAGATAATTTTTATTGGTATTTTAGGCACGTAAAAATGGGGCCATCGTTTAATCTGATTCAATGGCGCCATTTCTAAAAAGGAAGATGCGATAGTAATAAAAACAAGAAGCTAACTAACTTATTGTTTTATACTACTGATGTATTTTTTGTATGAAAGTATGGAAAAGTTATTCATGCATAGACTCCATAGATAGACATAATTAATTAAATACTGCAACAAAACCCGCTACTGGTTTCAATACCAATTCCTGAGTGGACTGGCTATTGATTTTAGTTTGTACAAAATTACGACTGGTATCACCATTTTCGATCAAGACGCCATTTTTATTCCCTAAAAATTTAAGATCAAGATTGATTGTTCTAGCTTCCTTTTCAGCATTCATCCCAGCCACATACCAGGTATTTCCTGCACGACGCGCCAACACTAAATATTTTCCAGGATACCCATCGACAAATTTCACTTCATCCCACTCACGAGGCAATTCACGTAAAAAATCTTTTACATAAGCCGGCACTGTCGCCATGCCTTCTGGTATTTCAGCAAAATGCTGAATGCCTGAAACCATTAAAACTGATTCAGCCAATTCAAACGAGTTAGTTGTAACGCGCTTGATATTTGGAATTTCTCCGAACACCATAGGTGTGAAATCCATAGGGTCAAATACATTGCGAGTAAATAATGAACCGGCGACCATATTGGGTGCTGCATCCTGCCCCTTCTGTGAAAAGGTTGTGAATTCAAAACCTCTGATGGCTTCCATAGTCATTAAGTGTGGATAAGTTCGTTGCCAGCCACGAGGCAAGGTTGCACCATGAAAATTAATGAGCAGGTTAAATTGCGCTGCATCTTTTAAGATATCCACGTAATAAGCAATCATGGATTGACCATCTCCATTGAAAAAATCAATTTTTAGTCCTTTAACACCTATATCACGCAAACGCGTGAATACTGCAACGCGTTGTTTATGAGTCAGCAATTCACTTTTTGGAGTGTAAGGTGTTTCATTCCAATCACCTGAAGAATTAAACCAAACGAGAATGCCAATATTTTTTTGTGCTGCGTAGTCAACCAACTCTTTTAATTTTTCATAACCTATTTTTTGATCCCAATCTGCATCTATTAAAGTGTAATCCCAATGCATTTCAGCAGCATAATCAATAAACTTCTTCTGCACTTCAAAAGTTGTAAAGTCGTCTTTTAAAATTGCCCAACTCCATGATGCATGGCCGGGCTTAATAACAGAAGAATCTAATTTAATTGCTGGCGGGGCAACATCGGTGCCCAACGTTGATTCCATTATTGTGGCGAGAGAACCTACTGCAATAATTCGCCATGGGGAAATTAATTTATCCTTAGCGGTGGCAAGCAAGCCTCCATTCGTAAATACTTCAGGAGATTGAGGAATTGCAATTTGGTAATTACCATTTTCAGAATTATGCGCTAAATGTGAACCATGCCAACTGCCATCCAACCCCACCTCAGAAATTAACGCCCAATTCTGATTAGCATGAAATAACCCGGGGAAAACCCACCCCTGTTTAAAGACTGATGGGGTCCCTACCGCTTCACCCATAGAATATTCTTCCTCATAAGACGGGTTCACATTACTCCAACCTGACTGTGCAATCGCCATAGGTTGCAGCCATGCTTTGGAATCGGCGGAAAAATGAAAACTGGTGATTTCTTTGACAAAGTTCTTATCGGAAATATGACGATCAGTAATTTGATAACGAAAAGCTACTCCATCATTGGAAACACGAAAAACCATTTCCATTTTTTGTTTTTTTGAATTCGACACTTCTACAGTTTGTTCATTTGCGGTATAGGCGATATGACTTTTCTTTCCTACACGCATTTGATAAGTATCAGATATCTTTTTCAGTTTAGTTTTTTTAGTAATTTTAAGATCTTTTGTAAAATCGGCCTGACTTAAGACTAATCCTAATTGTGATTCCAGAACTACAAGCTGACCATCATGCTCTATGCTATAGACCAATACAGACTGAGGGTTTATAGCAACATTAAGATTAATCTTTTTATCTGGACTCGTAATGGACAAGCTTTTAGCCTGCACATTGAACGACACACAAGCAATCAAAATGACAAGAAACCACTGGAAATATTTGATCATAGTCTTACCTATTATTTTCTTTAACCTAAGAAGTAAAAAACCCCTGCAAGCAGGGGAAGAGGTCGTTCAACAGAACATCTAAAATAACGTTACACACCATCTTTTAAATGGTAATAAGCTGCATTGTGACGCAACTCGGTTTTGAAATTTCTAACGGTGGTATCTGCACTAATCACTACGGCTTCTATACCGGCCATTTCAGCATAATCTACGACTTCATCAGCGGTCATACCTTGAGTGTATGTGCTGTGATGAGCACCGCCGGCTTGAATCCAGGCTGCTGCTGAAACTTCAAGATTGGGGCGAGGTTCCCAAAGTGCTTTTGCAACGGGTAAATTGGGTAATTCTTGTGGAGGATTAACTGTATCAACTTCCGCAATAATCATGCGGAAACGAGTTCCCAAATCAATCAAGGAAATGCACAGTGCAGGACCCGCTTTGCCTGTAAAAATTAAACGTGCAATATCATTTCGACAACCGATGGTGTGTAAGTGCACTTCCAATTTTGGTTTGGAAGCAGCAATAGAAGGGCAAACTTCCAACATGTGTGCACCCAATATTTGATCTACAGCACCAAAGTGATAAGTGTAGTCTTCCATAAATGAAGAACCGCCTGCACGGCCTTTTGAAACAACTTTTGCTATGCGCACCATGGCAGCCGTTTTCCAATCGCCTTCACCACCGTAACCAAAACCTTGCTGCATTAATCGTTGAGTTGCAAGTCCTGGTAAGTTGGTTAATCCTGTCAGATTTTCGAAACAATTGGTGAACGCACCAAACCCACCTTCAGTTAGAAATTTGTACATACCTAACTCTAAACGAGCTTCGTTTTTCAACATTTGAAATTGATGAGCATCGCTCAATACCGATGGTGCAACTTCGTATTCTTTTTTGTAAATTTCAATTTGTGCCGCAACTTGCTCTTCAGTCACAGCATCTACAACTTCTTGAAGATCGCCTAAACCGTAAGCATGCACTTCATAACCGAATTGAATTTGCGCAGAAACTTTATCGCCATCAGTAACCGCAACTTGACGCATATTGTCGCCAAATCGCGCCACTTTTAAATGTTGACTTTCATTCCAGCCCACGGCTACACGACACCAACTATCAATTTGTTTTTGAACAGATTCGCTGGCCCAATGACCGACAACCACTTTTCGATCCTGACGCAAACGAGTACTAATATGACCGAACTCGCGATCACCATGCGCACTTTGATTCAGATTCATAAAATGCATGTTAATTTCGCTGAAAGGTAATTCAGCATTAAATTGTGTGTGCAAATGCATATAAGGTTTATTCAATGCGCGTAAACCACTGATCCACATCTTGGCCGGCGAGAAAGTATGCATCCACAGAATTAAACCAACGCAATTGGAGCTACTGTTTGCTGCTTGAGCAACCGCCAAAATTTCTGCGGGTGACTTTACAGTATCTTGAGCAATAATTTTTATTGAGATATTGGACGAGGCCGTTAAACCTGCAGCAATGACCTGACTATTCTCAGCTACTTGTTTCAACACACCTGGACCATATAAATCTTGTGAGCCGGTAACCAACCAGACTTCTTTATCACCGTAGACTTTCATCTTTTTTTCCTCAAATATATATTCAGTTTTGCTTAGTTAATAGGTTAGTTGGTTTTGATGATGCGTATCGTATCGCTTTGCTCCACGGCATCCTACTTACATTTTTATTACTGGTTTCATTTCTGCCCATAGTAGGCATTTTTTCCATGCTTGCGCTGATAGTGTTTATTCACAATATTTTGTTTCAAAGGCGGTGTATTAGGTTGCAAAGTTTTAGTTAGGTAAGCCATACGCGCAATTTCTTCCAATATCACTGCGTGATAAACAGAATCAGCGGCCGTTTTCCCCCAAGTAAAAGGTGCATGCCCAGCTACAATGACCATTGGCACTTCAATTGGATTTCTATCTTTAAAACAGTCAACAATTTGAGCGCCTGTTTCTTCTTCATAATCGCGTTGGATTTGTTCGTCAGTCATTAAGGCCGTACAAGGAATTTCACCGTAAGCATAGTCCGCGTGCGTAGTACCGTAGCAGGGAATGGATTGCTGTGTTTGCGCCCAGGCTGTTGCGTATGTCGAATGGGTATGGGTAACGCCACCAATAGATTCAAAGTGTCGATACAAATGAGTATGTGTTTTAGTATCCGAGGACGGACGCAATTTTCCTTCAATAATGTTGTTTTCCAAATCAACTATTACTATGTCATCTGGTGACATTTTTTCGTAGGCAACACCGCTAGGTTTGATAGCGACAACACCCCTAGTCCGATCAATTTGCGAAACATTTCCCCAGGTATATACAACTAAATTTTTTCGTTGCAGCTCCATGTTGGCTTCATAGACTTGGCGTTTTAATTCAGTAAAACTCATGCCGCGACTCCCTTACCGCTAACGAAGTTACCTAAGTTTTTGTAATCTTGATACAAGATTTCGTAGATCGCGGCCGCTTGTGGATTAGGTAAATAAGTTTTACACACACTCGATGCCATTACTTTTTGTGCAGCTTCGACATTGGCATAAACACCGCCACAAACTGCAGCAAAAATTGCTGCGCCCAACGCACAACTTTGTTCACTTTCTAAAACATCGATAGGACAATTCCAAACATCCGCACAAGTTTGCATAACAAAATCCGATTTTTTTGAAATGCCACCAATAGCCACCACAGAGTCAACTGCAACGCCCTCTTCTTTAAAGCGTTCGATAATGGCTCGCGCGCCGTAAGCCGTTGCTTCAACAAGTGCGCGAAAAATTTGCGGTGCCTGACTGCCCATTTTTAAACCGGTAATTGCCATAGCCACTGTTTGATCTGCGTCAGGTGTGCGTCGACCATTCACCCAATCCAAAGCAGTAATTCCGGTCTCACCGATTTGTAATTGACTGGCTGCATCACCAAGCGCCACTAAAGTTTTATTTTCAATTTCTTCCGCAAGCTTTTGTTTGGTGACTCCATCAATGAGTGCTGATGATTCTAATAAATTGGCAACTGGCCAACTGAGCAAATTGCGAAACCATGCGTACAAATCGCCAAATGCGGACTGCCCTGCTTCAAGCCCAATTAACCCTGGAGTGACAGATCCATCAACTTGGCCACAAATGCCTCGAATCGGTTTACCACCCACATCAGCATAAGAGGCAACGGTAATGTCGCAAGTCGATGTACCCATGATTTTAGTCAGCACACCAGGTTTTACTTTGGCGGCAACCGCGCCCATATGACAATCAAATGCACTGAAACCAACTGGAATACCGATGGGAAGACTTAACTTATTCGCCCATTCTTCAGTTAACTGGCCACAGATTTGATCAGACGTAAAAGTTTCCGCGGGCAACTTATCTCTCAGTCCATCTAATAGTGCATCTATACCAGCGAAAAAGTCGTTAGGCGGATAACCGCCCCAGGATTCATGCCACATAAGTTTATGGCCAGTCGCACATCGCCCCATTCGCAACCGGGAAGGATGTGTTGTTTCGGTTAATACTGCAGACATCCAATCACAATGTTCAACCCAGGTATAAGCGGCTTTCGCAACCGCTTTGTCTTCACGCAACTGGTGTAGAACCTTTGCCCAGTACCACTCTGACGAATAAATTCCACCTTCATACTTCAAGTAGTTTTCAGTCGATCGATTTGCTGCTGCTGTGATTTCTTGAGCTTCTTTAATTGCCGTATGATCCTTCCAAAGCACAAACATCGCATTGGGGTTTTCGGCAAATTCGGGGGTAAGTGAAAGCGCTATGCCATCCGCGTTCAGTGCTATAGGTGTCGATCCAGTGGTATCGAAACTGATCCCACGAATTTTTGTTGCACTGCCTTCGGGTGCTTTCAACCAAAGCGCTTGCACGGCTTGCTCAAGACTTTCGAGATAGTCTAGAGGGTGCTGGCGAAATTGATCTTTAGACGCCTGACAATAAAGCCCTTTTTTCCAGCGGGGATAATAGGCAACTTCAGAGGCTAATTCGACCCCTGAAAGCGCATCGACCAATAAGGCGCGTACAGAATCTGTACCGTAGTCCAAACCCAAAACATAAGCAGACATATAGAGTAACTCTTGAATTCAACCTTGGAAGGAACACATAATTTATTGTCTGACAATTAACCCACCGAATCCAGTCTATGTCAATAAAATTAAAATGTGTGTCTATTTACATAAATTGATGGTTAAGCCTTTAAATATAACTGTTTTTGGTGATAGGCTAAAAAAAGAAAGCGTAAAATAGTCACGGAAAAAGCAAAGACATAACACCATGTATTGTAATACTATTACTGACTTTCCAGCTTAAGTTAAGACAAACCCACCAAGAGATCAGCTTATGAAAAAAATAATAGCCCGTTTAGCCTTGGCTAGCTGCCTAATTTCCAGTTTTAGTGCAGAGGCCATAACTGTTGGATTTGCACAAGTGGGATCAGAAAGCGGCTGGAGAACCAGCTTCTCGGAATCAGTTAAAGCCGAAGCAACCAAACGCGGAATTGATTTGAAATTTTCTGATGCACAACAAAAACAGGAAAACCAAATTAAAGCAGTTCGCAGTTTTATCGCTCAAAGAGTTGATGCGATTTTGATTGCACCGGTCGTAGAGACAGGCTGGCAACCTGTATTGATGGAAGCAAAGCGCGCACGTATTCCGGTGATTATTTTAGATCGAAATGTCAGTGTGACTGATGATTCACTCTATATCACTCGTATCGCTCCTGACTTTGAATTGGAAGGACAAAACGCAGCTAAATGGTTAACAGAAAAAACCCAAGGCAAATGCGATATTTTAGAACTTCAAGGCACAGTGGGCTCGAGTGCCGCCATCGGCAGAATGAAAGGCTTTAATTCTATCATTGAAAAATTTCCTGAAACCAAAATTGTTCGCAGTCAAACGGGTGAATTTACTCGTGCCAAAGGCAAAGAAGTTATGGAAGCCATGCTGAAAGCCGAAAATTCAGGTAAAGGCATTTGTGCAATCTGGGCTCACAATGATGAAATGGCATTAGGTGCTGCACAAGCCGTAAAAGAAGCTGGCTTGATTCCAGGTAAAGATATTCTAATCGTATCGGTTGATGCAGTAGATGATGCACTTAAGGCTATAGTCGCAGGTGATATTAATGTTTCAGTGGAATTAAGCCCGCACCTTGGCGGTCCCGCTTTTGATGTTATTGATGAATATCGAAAAGGCAAAAAAGATTTTGAAAAATGGATTCACATGGGCGGTGCAATCTACACACAAGAAAACGCAGCAGCCGAATTAGCTAAACGACAAGCCATGTAATTTAGACAGCAATTTAATAGAATTCCTAATCCACAAAGATTTACGTGGATTAGGAAGTCGAGTTTTAGTCATAATAAAAAAACTTAAAAGATATGCACATGCAAACTACGCCACAGCAACATTCGCCCTTACTCCAATTAAAAAATATCGATAAACGTTTTCCTGGAGTTCAAGCTCTCGATTCAGTTAGCTTCACGCTATGTGCTGGTGAAATTCACGCCTTGCTTGGCGAAAATGGTGCAGGCAAATCAACACTGATTAAAGTCATGACGGGCGTTTATCAGCGCAATGGTGGTGAAATACTTCTAGAGGGAAAAACCATATCGCCCTCCAATACACAAGACGCACAAGAACTCGGCATCAGTACAGTCTATCAAGAAGTTAATTTGCTGCCAAATCTATCTGTCGCTCAAAATATTTATCTCGGTCGAGAGCCTTACCGTTTTGGATTGATTCATTGGAAAAAAATGAATCAGGATGCCAAAAAACTCTTAACGCAATACGATTTAGACATAGATGTAAGCCAGGATCTTTCACACTATTCAGTTGCCGTCCAACAATTAATTGCAATTGCTCGCGGTGTAGACATGTCGGCAAAAGTCCTGATATTGGATGAACCTACAGCCAGTCTGGATAGCCAGGAAGTTGAATCACTTTTTCGTATTTTACGAGACTTGAAAACCAAGGGTGTAGGCATTGTCATGGTGACACACTTTCTAGATCAGGTTTATGCAGTCACGGATAAAATTACGGTATTACGCAACGCAAAGCTAGTCGGAGAGTTTACTACCGCTGAGCTTTCCCGATCAGAATTGATTTCACATATGCTAGGGAAAGAATTAACAGAATTGGAAAAACAATCAGTCAGTGAATCAAACGAAAAGCCTGATGTTATTTTTCAAGCCACCGACTTAAGTGCACAAACCTTATCTTCGATCAATGTCAGTGTATCCAAAGGGCAAGTAGTGGGTCTCGCTGGTCTTCTAGGTTCCGGCCGTACAGAATTATGCCGTTTAATTTTTGCTTTAGATAAAAAGCAAACCGGAAAAATAGATTTTAATGGTCAATCTGTAAGTTTTTCTTCACCACGTGACGCCATTCTTGCAGGTATTGGGCTTTGCCCCGAAGACAGAAAACAAGATGGCATTTTTGATCAACTTTCTATTCGTGAAAATATGGTTATCGCTAAACAAATTAAACAAGGATGGTGGAAAAAAATAACTTTCCAGAATCAGAAACAAATAGCAGAAGAGTTTGTAAAAGATTTACAAATCGCCACTTCCGATATTGAAAAACCGATTGGGCAGTTAAGCGGCGGAAACCAACAAAAAGTCATTCTGGCTCGTTGGCTGGCAGCCCAACCGCTACTACTAATATTAGATGAACCTACTCGAGGCATTGATATAGGTGCTCATGCTGAAATCATCAAACTGATTCGAAAACTTTGCAGTCAAGGCATGTCATTAATTGTCGCCTCATCAGAAATTGAAGAACTGATTGCATTTAGTCATAGCGTGATTGTCTTGCGCGACAGAAAAAAAGTCGCCGAACTCACGCCACCCAATATTAACTCACAACAAATAATGAAAGCGATTGCCGCGCACTGATTGGACACCATATGAAACCATCTGGACTTTCTAACTTGCAAAGACTCTGGCCTTTGGCCGGATTACTCATGCTACTTGTTATCAACAGTTTTCTTTCGCCCGATTTCTTACATCTGGAGTTTAAAGATGGTCGACTTTATGGAAACCTGATTGACATCTTGAATCGTGCAGCGCCGGTTGCACTTTTAGCGATAGGTATGTCATTGGTAATCGCCACTGGTGGTGTTGATTTATCTGTGGGATCTATTATGGCGATTGCTGGTGCCACTAGCAGCTTTTGTATTGCAACTGGCATTGACAGCTTACCTATTATTATTTTTGCTGGTTTATTCGCGGGTTTAGCAGCGGGATTTATCAATGGTTATCTCATTGGATACATGCAAATTCAACCTATAGTCGCAACACTGATTTTAATGGTTGCAGGTCGAGGCATAGCGCAATTAATTAATCAGGGACAAATTGTTACCTTTGATCATCAAGGCTTTGCATTTTTAGGTACGGGTAGTTTTCTCGGTATACCTCTGCCCATTTTGATTGTGATTTTTACTTTTTTAATTGTCAGATTTTTAACTAACCAAACAGCCACGGGACTTTATATTCAGGCAGTGGGTGCAAATCCATCTGCAGCTCGTCACGTTGGATTAAAAACCAATCTGATAAAAATGAGCGTCTATTTAGTGATGGGCGTTTGTGCCGCCATTGCAGGCTTAATTGTCACAGCCGATATTAAGGGTTCAGATGCTAACAATGCAGGCTTATGGCTTGAGCTTGATGCTATTCTCGCTGTAGTTATTGGCGGTGCATCCTTAATGGGCGGACGATTTTCAATTTTCTTAGCTATCATTGGCGCTTTGGTTATTCAAGCACTCAGCCTCACCATTATTCTTAGCGGCATACCACCAAAATATAATTTACTGATCAAAGCCTGCGCGATACTGATTATTTTGTTAATGCAGTCACCTCGCTTTCAACAACAACTGCAATTTTCTCGTTTGTTTAAATTTTCTCGTCTGTTTAAAAAGGTCTAGAGGTTTTCTGTGATTAATAAAAAAATGATTCCTCTGATTATTACTACATCGCTATTTGTGTTGTTGTTTTCAATAGGTGCAATTCAATTTGATGGTTTTGGTAGCGCGCGCGTATTCTTTAATTTATTCAGTGATAACGCTTTTTTAATTATTACGGCTGTTGGCATGACATTCGTAATTTTATCTGGCGGTATAGATTTATCTGTCGGTGCTGTAATAGCACTAACAGGCGTAATATGCAGCCTACTCATTACCCAATACCATTGGTCACCCCTGCTGGTTTTTCCATTTGTATTAATACTGGGAACAATTTTTGGCAGCATCATGGGTGCCATCATTCATTACTACAGTATTCAACCTTTTATCGTTACTCTAGCCGGAATGTTTTTCGCACGTGGATTAGCGAGTGTGTTAAGCGAAGAATCTATTCCTATTGATCACGAATTCTACAATCAAATTTCAGCTTTTGGTTTTGAATTTTTAGATGGCGCCTGGATAGGTAGCTCCAGCATTATTTGTTTAGTGGTAGTTATCTTTGCAGTGGTCATAGCACATTACTCACGCTTTGGTGCAAGAGTGTATGCACTGGGTGGCGATGCAAAATCCGCTGCGTTAATGGGTGTACCTATAGCATCTACCACCATTCGTATTTATGCACTCAGTTCATTTCTCGCAACACTTGCTGGCATTGTATACAGCTTCTATACCTTTTCTGGATATTCACTCGCTGCAGTGGGTGTTGAACTGGATGCGATTGCTGCGGTTGTTATTGGCGGGACATTATTAACAGGCGGCAGAGGCTATGTAATTGGTAGTCTTCTTGGCGTATTAATTATGGGCGTAGTGCAAACCTATATTTCTTTTGACGGCAACCTGAGCAGCTGGTGGACAAAAATTGTCATTGGAATTTTGTTATTTGCATTCATTGCATTACAACAACTTTTGTCGTTAACGAACAAATCAAAACATTAATAATGGAATGCCGAAGGCAGAAAGGGATTACGAGCTTAGAAATTAAATGTAAACTGATTCAAATAACTTATTTGAGTCTGGGCAGATGCAACCTACTGATCAATTCGTTAATCATCTCTATAAGACCGAGGGCCGCCGCGTTCTCGCGACACTCATTCGCTTGCTAAAGAATTTCGATCTTGCAGAAGAAGCTATGCAGGATGCATTTACAATTGCCTTAAAACAGTGGCCAATCGATGGCATACCTAAAAACCCACGTGCCTGGTTAATTTCAACTGGTCGATTTAAGGCTATAGATCAAATTCGCAGACGCGCCACTTTCAATGCGTCACTGACGCAGATTGCAGATGAATTAGAATCGGCTATTAGCGACAGTGAGGACTGGGGAGAGCGCAATCTTGAAGACGATCAACTGCGATTAATTTTTACTTGTTGTCATCCCAGCCTGTCAGCCGAGGCACAAATGGCACTCACTTTGCGTGAAGTTTGTGGATTAACAACTGAAGCCATAGCAAAAGCCTTTCTATTAAACCCAACCACTCTGGCACAACGAATTGTTCGTGCCAAAAATAAAATTCGCGACGCAAAAATTCCTTACGAGATCCCAACTGAAAACGAATTGGCACCTCGTCTTGATACTGTGCTGCATGTCATTTATCTATTATTTAACGAAGGTTATTCGGCTTCAGAAGGTGAACATCTGATTCGTCACGATCTCGCACAAGAAGCGATTCGTTTGGGGCGCTTATTGAAAGAATTATTACCCACGACAGAAGTTCTCGGACTATTGGCGTTAATGTTAATTCAAGATTCTCGTCGCGATGCCCGTACCGATACGGCAGGCGATTTAATTCGGCTTGAAGATCAAGATCGTTCTCTTTGGCATCATTATCAAATTCGCGAAGGATCGGACTTAATTCAACAAGCACTATCGCGCGGAGGAGCCGGTGTTTACAGTTTACAAGCGGCGATTGCTGCACTGCATGCAGAAGCAAGAAGTTTTGCTGAAACCGATTGGCAAGAAATTGTCGGGCTTTACGATTTATTATTTCATATTAATCCATCGCCCATTATTGCATTGAATCGTTGTGTCGCCGTTTCTCATCGCGATGGCGCAGCACAAGGCTCAATAGAGTTAGATCTACTTGTAGATCAACTGCAAGATTACTATTTATTTCACGCAGCCAAGGCTGACTTGCTCGTTAAGACCGGTGATATTAGCGCCGCTAAAATTGCCTATGAAACCGCCATAAAACTCACACAACAAGAGCCGGAAAAACGGTTTTTAGTAAATCAACTATCAAAATTAATTTGATAATCTAAAAATCCTTACCATTAAAATGCTGCACCGGAACCTTGTTTAAATCCAAATCTTCCAGGCAACGAATATTGATGGCAGCAATTTTATTTCCCTTTTGATCTACTCCTTCGGCATAAGGAGCAACACCGCATATAGGACAAAACTTATGGTGTATCACTTCTTTATTGAAGGTGTAACTGCTAATTTTTGCGTCAGGTGTGAGTAACCGGAACTCTTCCCATGGAAAAAAACTCAGCAAGGTCCCTTTCCGCTGGCAAATAGAACAATTACATGAAATTGCTGAATCTATCTCACCTTTGACCTGAAACTGAATATTCCCACAGTGACAACTACCTTTATATTGCATGATCAACCTCGCCTTTTTGAACGTCTTTGCTAGACAGTGATAAAAAATTTTACCTTATTGTCGAATAGCAATCAGTGATATCGACAATAAGGTAACAATTTTTAAACTCACGACAATGGGAGACACCTAATGCCAATACAAGTATTTATCAATTTACCTGTTAAAGATCTTGAAAAATCCAAAGCGTTCTTTGCCCACTTGGGTTATAACTTTAATCCGCAATTTACTGATAACAATGCCGCCTGCATGATCGTCAGCGACACAATTTATGTCATGTTGTTGACCGAGCCATTTTTTAAAGGATTTATCAATAAGTCCATAGCAGATGCACATACCACTAAAGAGGCGCTAATCTGTTTTTCCGCAGAATCACGCGAAGCAGTTGATCAGTTGGTTAATAAAGCTTTGGAGGCCGGCGGTAACTGCCCAACACCAACACAGGATCATGGTTTTATGTACTATCGCAGCTTCGAAGATCTGGATGGACATCATTGGGAAATCATGTATATGGACCCGAATCACCTTCAAACTGAACACTAAAGGTAATAAGATGAAATATAACAATATCTGGTTAAATCTACCGGTAAAAGATGCGAGTATTTCACGTAATTTCTATCAAAAAATAGGATTTACATTAAATAATCGATATGGAAATAACGAAACCTCATCCAGCTTTTTTATTGGCGAACACAATTTAGTCTTGATGCTATTTCAGCAAGATCTTTTCAGCAGTTTTGTTGCGACTGATATATCTCAGCTTAACTATAGTAACGAGGTTTTATTTAGCCTGTCGGCAGAGAGTAAAACAGAAGTTGATCAAATGGTTGATCTGGTTGAGACTGCCGGCGGCGGCATCTATTCATCCCCTCGTGAAGCACAAGGCTGGATGTACGGCATGGGCTTTGCCGATCCCGATGGACACAAATGGAATCTATTATTTATGGACTTTGAAAAACTGAATGGATAATTTCAATAAATCAATCAATTAACAAACGAGGAAAACATGAAATATTTATGCCTGGTTTATTACGATGAAAACATCATTAATAAAATGACTTCGGAAGAATGGGAATCATTGAATAAAGAATGCGTCGCCTGTGGAGAGTCTTTACGCAGTAGCCAGCATATGATCGGTGGAAACGCATTACACTCAATTGCAACGGCAACCAGTTTACGCGTACGTGATGGCAAACCGATTATCACCGATGGTCCTTTTGCAGAAACCAAAGAACAGCTTGCCGGTTTCTATATGCTGGAGGCGCGAGATTTAAATGAAGCTTTGCAATTGGCAGCAAAAATTCCACCTGCGCGTTTAGGCACTATTGAGGTTAGGCCCGTAAGAGAATTAGATCCTACTAAAGATGAAAGGTTTATTGTTTGAGGTTTGTTTTTTATTGAAGATCTTAAATCCCCCCTAGCCCCCTTTTTCATAAACCACTTCCTGTGGTTTCCCCTTTGGGCAGCTTCGCTGTGCAAATTGCTCCTTGCAATTTGTCAAAGTGGGGAACTGGATCACCTACCCGCTTTCTGCATTACTTCAAGCAATGAAGCTTCGGCGCGAGATAAACCGCAGCGGCGAGCGACTTCGTCGGCGTCGAGGCCCATTTGAAAAAGTTGAGCGGCTTGGGAATAGGATTGGAATTCGTCATCGTTGTAAACGTCTATTTTTTCTGATTGTTTTTGGCTGTTTTGCAAACGCTTTTCCATGGCGATTAAACGTTGTCCCATGCCAACAGAACCGCTATTGGATGCAGTTATGTCGCGCATGAGTTTTTGCAAAAGTTTATCTGTATTGTCGGCCTGACGGCGGGAGGATTTTAAACTGACCAACGCAAGGATTAACGCCAGTAAGCTGAGTGCCAAACTGGCGAGTAATGCAATTTCAAATATTGTCATGGCCAGGCCTCTGGGAATTCCGTTCAAAGAAGGAAGCAAGAAGCCTTTTTATTAGATGTCTTCTACTTCATTCCACTCTTCGCTGGTGAGGAGTTTATTCAAGTCAATCAAAATCAACAACTCATTATTTTTATGACATACACCCTGAATGAATTTAGCACTTTCTTCGTTGCCCACGTTAGGTGCCATTTCAATTTCGGATTGACGCAAATATACCACTTCAGCAACGCTATCGACCAAAATGCCAATCACATGACGATCAGTTTCAATAATCACTATTCGCGTGTTGTCGGTAATCTCACCACTGGATAAATTAAAACGATGACGAGTATCAATAACCGTAACCACATTACCACGCAAATTAATAATACCTAATACATAAGACGGGGCGCCAGGTACAGCGGCTATCTCAGAGTAACGTAACACTTCCTGAACTTGCATCACGTTGATGCCGTAAGTTTCACCATCCAATCGAAATGTCACCCATTGCAAAATTGGGTCATCGCTGCCTTTGGCATTATTTGCTTGAATTTTATTTTTGATGACATCGGTGGCCATAGGGAATTCCTCAACAATAGGCACAATACAAGTCTGTTATCAGACCAAGGTTGTTATAACTATAGACAAGTTTGGCATAGCTGCCAGTGGGTGAAGAGCTTATCTAGCGAAGGTTAAAAAGCTTAAGATTTATGGTTTTTATCTGCGTCCAACATAAGTTGTGCTATACGCGGAACATCCAATAATGCACACATGTGTTCTTTAACTGTTCCTGCCAGCCATGGACGCTTACTCCGATCACCACGCCATTTCACTTGATCAGGATGCAACCTCATAGGCTGATTCACTGAGTCCAAAGCTAACCCCCAAGGCACACCATCCAATGACATGACATATCGAGTATTAGCCAACAGCGATTCATTGTATTTTTCTGGCATAACGAATAATGCAGTATTGATGGTACGAATCTTTCCCGTCGGCGTGGGCTGCAATCCCATAAACCATTTCGCTTGACCAAAAAGTGGCGTTAAGTCCTCTGTTAGAGGATAAATTTGGCCTAGCGCAATGAGCGGAACGGCCAGTGTGAGTCCGGCAACATTGAATAGAAGTACATCAAAAGGACCTTGTGCCCATTGGGGCAATCCATTTTCGGCCCACTGAACATTAGGGACTTCAAAAGTTTGTGAGTGATACTCATCTTCACTTTCTTGCTCAACTTTTACGTCAACCTGAGTGATAACCTCAGGAATTATCTCAATTGTTTGAGCAACTTCTGCAGTGGTTTCTATGGGCCAATCTTGAATTTCTTCGGGTATTTCTAGAACCGTTTGAGTCTGCGTTTGCGGTTCTATTTTTTGTTCTTGTTTTAAGAGTTGTTCTTGTACTGTTTGTAATAGCTTTTCTAATTTTTGTTTTTTTTCCAGCTCTTCAACAGACGGAATGGGTTCAGCATATTCCGTTATTGGTTTGGCCAAAGGTTTAGCCGCTTCACGCAATACCAGCATTTTTTTATCTTGTGAACCTGAATGTTTATTTCGTGAATTCAAACTCACAACATTCGATGTCCCAGACAAAGAATGACTGTCGCCCACCGCAAGCGGTAAACTAATTTGCGCAGCATTATTAAAATCTTCACCCAATAACTCATCGAAATAGCTGCTTAAACTATCATCGGGCGGTCTAATATCACTCACAGATTCACCTTGGGATGCAAACGTTTTTCTAACCAATGCCAACAGGATAAATAGGCTTCAACACCTCGACTTTTTTCATCAAACAGATGAGGTGGAATTCCAGCTTTACTGGCGTCGCGGAATCGCGTGTCTATAGGAATATGCCCTGGCCACACCCTATCACCGTAAGTATTGCGTAACTGCCGCAAGCTAGTAACTGATGCCTGCGTACGACGATCAAACATAACCGGAATTATAGTGTAGTCAAGATTCCGTTTCTGCGAGCGCGACATCATGGTCAATGTACTCACCATTCGCTCCAATCCTTTAAGTGCCAAATACTCAGTTTGGGTAGGCATCAATAGATAATCAGCCGCTGCCAAAGCATTCACCATAAGCACACCCAATAATGGCGGGGTATCCAACAGGACGTAATCATAGTCCTGCTCAATCAGTTTCAACGCACGCGATAATACCAACCCCATTCCATCTTGCCCTATAGCCTGTCTTTCCAAGGTCGCCAAAGCAGTTGCCGAAGGAATTAATGACATATCGGGAAAGGATGTCGGCAAAATCAGACCGTTGATAATGTCAGGCGACAAATGTTGCCGCTCTTGAAAGAGGGTGTAACTAGTGTGGTGATGTTCGTTATTCGGAAAAAAATAACTGGTTAATGAACCATGTGGATCAAGATCGACAAGTAATACTCGCTTACCCGAATCAGCGATTAAGCCGCCCAGTGCTACAGTTGAAGTAGTTTTACCCACCCCACCCTTTTGATTTGAAATGGCAATTACCCGCACAGCTATCTCCGCTTCCCCATACTTTGGTTGTAGCTCTTACTCAAGATTTCGCAAATGAATAATGAACTATCAAGTACTAGAGCAACATCTGTGCCCGAAAAAAGCGACAAATTAAGGATATAAACTGATGGGCGTACCGTTTTTTACCAACTTGCCAAATTCATCAATTTCTTTGTTAGTTATGGCGATGCAGCCATCGGTCCAATCCACATTTTTTAATACCGCTTCTGACCACTGAAATTTATTGGGTGAGCCATGAATCATGATACTGCCACCTGGGCTAACACCTAACTTTCGAGCATTTTCTTTGTCTTTTTCGTTGGGATAGGAAATATGGAAAGATAAATGATAATGACTTTGCGGATTGCGATAATCAATCACATAATCCCCTTCTGGTGTCCGCTCATCACCTTCTTCAACTTTGTGCCCAATGGGGTTATCACCAAGCGAAATCGAATAGGTTTTGATAACTTCATCGCCTGACAATAATTGCATCTGTCGTTTGGCTTTATAGACAACGACTTTATTGACAGCCTTTTCTTCAGCGTAAAGAAAAGTAGACGTTAAAATAAATGCGAGTAATAAAATTATATGTTTCATAACCTACCAATCGAAGTCTGCAAAAGTTGAGTCATAGATGAATGTACTTTCCAAATAAAATGCACTATTAATACACTCCAAATGAGTGAACCGCATCACAATTTCACCCGAACATTCCATATTTGCACCAAATAAACGCAATTTTTGAAGAGAAAATGGCTCGCAAGGCCCAAATTAAAGGATATATAAATTGGCTTATTTATTGCCTTTCTAAGCAGTAATTACTTTTGGAGTTTCGCTATGCAGTACACCCGACCTATGATTGACTTGGTACTTGAAATTCGCCGCCGCGCAGACTCAGAACTAAAACCCAGCATCAAACTCGCTAACACTTCGCTCTTGGAAGATCTGGCGAACTATTTTCCAAAAACCAAAGATAATGTTTGTAAGACGCTTATCAAAGAAGTTCTCTTTCTTGCTGGAGAACCCTGGAGCCTCTTGTTGAACTCACCGCCAGAAACTATACCTAGGCAGGTCACAAAGATCTATCGCGGTCAAACTCAACTAGTTGATGCCTTTATGGCTGAAAAGTCCGTCCCGCCAAAAACGCAACTTATGTACCGGGGTCATCCTGTAGTTTGAAGATATTTATTTTTATCATCTTCGACTTTATTCATTAACAAGCAAATCGAACTCTGCATAGCCAATGTTTGAGTCATTTTCTGTATCTCCCAAGGCTCTTAACTTGACGTATTTGGCATTCACAGCGTCAAATCTTTTTATTTGCATTACCGGGTTATTTTTTATGTTAGAAAATTCACCCGCGCTAACCGTTTTCCAATTTACTCCATCAATAGAAATATAAAATTCGTAATGTGTAATCATACCCGGACCCCAAATAGTTTGGTCTGGATAATATTTAAATCCTGAAACTTTTAAAATCTCATTCAATTCAATTACCAAATCTACGGGATACTGGCTGTTTTTATCCTGATGCCAAGCGGTGTTCGGGTCACCATCAAAAATCAGATTTACCTTTTCATCTTTTATTTTTGGGGTGGCCCATTTGAGTTTGGAAAATTCAAAAGACTCTTCGGCTATGTCGCTGTATTTTTGTGTCAGTTTGTCAAATGAAACTGCTTTGACCGTGACATTATCAGAATGTAAAAAAGGCTCGGTATAATGGATGGCGTTTTGATCAGGTTCTGTGCCGTCAAGTGTGTAATAAATTGTCGGACCGACATCATCAGTAAGCAATGTAACGACACCTTCTTTATTTCTGAATATAGAAGGAGGGTTTAACATCACTTGGGCATTATAAAAACCTATATTGGAAATAGTCGGACTGTCTTTGGCATCATTAATCACAAATCTGATCTTATCTACAGTAATACTGGGAAATCGTAGAATTCGTTTATAACCAATCGTGGTTCCTGTCACAATTTCAGTCCATTTATTATCGATTATCGCTTCAAGCTTAAAGGACTTGACTCGTTGTCCAAGCGCAATATTTTCCTGAACCAAAAATCTGTTAATTTGCTGAGGTTTCAATAAATGGAATTCAATGCTTGCTTCTTTAATCCCGTCATCTGTTGACCAGTAACTTGAAGAGTTTTCATCTACCAGATTCTCGACTCCAAATTCAGAGCGATTATATCTAACATTGGAAGCTGCTATTTTCGAATTTTTTACCAAATTATTTGAGAAAGTGTTCCGAATTATTTCACCCATCTGGATAACATTTTCAGCATCCGTTTGATGTATTTTTCCGTTCGGCATTATAGGAAAATTGAGAAGCAAACTAGCATTTCTGCCTATCGAGTTATAATAGGTATCGACTAACGTTGAAACCGATTTTACTTTTGCATCTTCAGCAGGGTGATAAAACCATTCAGGGCGAATTGAGGTGTTAACCTCTGCAGCAACCCAGGCATCGCCTGTTTCCAATCCAAAATGCAACATATTCCAACTGACATCACCTGTGCGATTTAAAAGGCTCCAATTAGTCTCGCCTACAAATCCTGCCTCAGTGCCTACCCAGCGAAGATCTCCCCTTACACCACCATCATTCCAGATAACAGCATTAGGTTGTAAACGTCTTACGAGGTCATAAGTATTTTGCCAATCATAATAAGTGGTCTTGTCAATAACACGAGTTTCATTGGCACCACCATAGTATCCACTGCCACCATTCGCTCCATCAAACCAAACCTCAAAAACCGGACCGTAATTAGTCAATAATTCTGTTAACTGATTTCTAAAATAGGTGATGTATTCTTTAGTACCGTAATCTGCGCGATTTCTGTCCCACGGCGACAAGTAAACACCAAATTTCAACCCATATTCTTTACATGCATCAGACACTTCCTTTACCAAATCTCCCTTTCCATTTTTCCAAGGCGTATTTTTAATAGAGTATTCCGTATATTTTGAAGGCCACAATGCGAATCCATTATGATGTTTGGCAGTCAAAATTATTCCTTTCATCCCTGCATCTTTCGCCGTTTTAACCCATTCACGAGCATCAAGTTTTTGCGGATTAAAAAGTTTCAAATCTTCATTGCCGTATCCCCAGGATTGATCTGTGTAGGTGTTCAAAGAAAAATGAATAAATCCGTAGAACTCCATTCTCTGCCATTCAAGTTGATTCATTGAAGGAATGGGCAATAGGGGTTTCGGAGCCAGATCAGTCATTTTGTCTTCAGACGAAGAACATGAACTCAATAAGCACACGACAAAAAAAATAATGAAGGACTTGGTTTTAAACATAAGATTTTTCCAAATATCAATAGTCTAAAAGAAATAAAAAACTTATTAAGTTCTTATAGAATTATTCAAGTAATTCAACGCCGTAAGGTTCCAGTACCAGCTTCTTGTGAATCAATCTATTAGAAAAATATCCCTTTTTCTTACCCTCAAAAGCTACTTCTTTGACTGTAGTAGTAGTGTTGACGAAAAGGGTTTTACCATTAACTTCTCGAGCGAAAACACCATCTGGAGTTTTAGGGCCAACAGGAATTTCAAGTTGCGAAAGCAGATCTCCGTAAAGCACAGACATAACTGCTGGATCAGACGGTGTTGCAACATAATAAGCTTTTCCCTTTCCAAAACTATTTTCTGTGATCAAAGGTGGATTACCTTCCACATTTGAAATACGGGCAATTGCTTTAGCAGTATTCATTTCCAAAATTTCATAAAAACTGGAAGCGGTTTCAATAGTTAATTTATTCTTTTTGCCAATCAAGGGTTGTTCGGATCGATAAAACTCTCTGGTTCTCAATCCAAATACATTCGTTAATCCACCCGGTAACGGAGTATCAAACCACTGATTATGTTCATTCACTTTCCCGGAAAAAGCGGTCATGACAACTGTGCCACCATTTTGTACATATTGGCGAATCGCGTTTATAGCAGCTTTATCCAATAAGTATTCGCCCGCAACAATAAGTAATTGATATCCGGATAAGTCCTCATGTGAAATATTCACTACTGCCAGATCCATATTGGATTTAAACAAAGGAGCATAAGCATTGTGCTTATGGGTCATATAAGGAATTGTGTAATAGTGTTTCAGCGAATTTGAATCAGAAGGGCTTTTAGGACTTGAGGCCATTCTACTTTCAAATGAATAAGAAAAAGCGATTTCCGGTTTCGGCTTTCTTGGAAATCCCATGGTTTGCAATATTTTGAATTCTTCGGCAATTTTTGCGAATTCACCCAACTTCCATGACGGAGTATCGTCATGGTCAAGCAATCCAAATAAGGCTTGCTCTTCACCACCCAAATGCGAGTTGAAAGTCCAAGCCATAACACTTTGAGCGCCCATCAATAAACCAAAATAAGCCCACATACGTGAACGACCTTTGGTACCGTAATATCCACCGCCACCTGCAGTAAATTCCACAAACCACATAGGTGTCTTTAATGTACCTTTAGTCATCAACACGTCGAAACTGGAACCTATGGGCTCACCAGGATAAAAACCCATTGCCGGAAAATCCACGTAGTTTTTGTATGAAGATAAATAATCGAATCCCTTTCTTTCAGATGAATCCCACAGATTTGATATTGCTGGTTTATTCGGAATATTTTTATTTCTGATTATTTCCAGATCATTTAATACATCGATCGTCACTTGCGACCAATAGCGTCTTAAATCCAGATTGCGCTCAAATGGCCCAGGCCCATCACCATAGGGCAACTGAATATCATCCCAGGAACTTAATTGACGGGACCATCGTTGGGATGCCCATGCTTTATTGAGATTGTCGAGATCTCCATATCTTTTTTTCAACCAATCAATAAATCTTTCTCTATCAGCTGTTGAGTAAGACATAAAACCATTTCCGATTTCATTATCAAATCCTATGGCGATCAGCGCCGGATGTTTTGCATAGTGTTTCGTTAAAGTATCGGCATATTTTTTTACAAGTCTTCGGTAATCGGGATCACTGATATTCACCATATAACGTTCTGCAGGATGCAGTACTGTGCCATTTTGCGCGACCAGATTGGCTCCTGGGTATTTGCGATGCAACCAAAGTGGCGCAGGTAATCCCGCAATATCGAGAATCACTTTTATGCCATTCTCATGCATTTCATCCATTACTTTGTCGAAGTGTTCGAAAGTAAAAACTCCCTCCTCTTTTTCAAAATAATCCCAGGATAAATCTCCCATTCGGACAACTTTAAAACCGGAATTCTTCATTAGACCTATATCGGTATGAACTTGTTTCAAGGTTCTATCAACTGGTTGATAGCAGGTACCCACAAATAATTCACCCTCAAACAATCCACCGTCGAGCAACACTGGAGTTTTATTATTTTCGCCCGCTTCCACTATCAAAGAACAGATTCCGAAGAAAACTGTAGCAAATAACATAATTAGATTTCTTTTCATTTGTAAAAAACCTCGGCATTGACATTTAAGAATGGAAAATCTGGTTCCGGCAAACGATTACTCACCTACCGGAATTTGATTAAATAAAAATAAGTTTTCTTTATACTAATCACTTTACCTGAATAATACAGAGTTTGTGTAACATCATAATTTACAGCATATTTGGTCGGGCCGAAGATGTAATTAAAGAGCGCCGCTCCCTTTAATCCAGCAAATAAAATACGTAATCTTGCTCAGTTGAATAATATGATGCGAACATCCCTGCACATATAATCTCGGCAACCTTGCCATATTTCTCTCCTTGAAATTTTAAAATTTTATGCGAATTTTTATCTAAAAATTCTTAGCCTTTAACACTGTCGTCTCCATTTTAATTATGGATCATGGTGACTGACCCTTTGATCCCAAAACCATAATTTCCACTGTCATCTCCCGTAACACTTGCTGCTCCAACAAAACCAAGTAAAGAGCCAGCAGTTTTTTGTAAACCTGACTTTAACCCTGAGTCAGGCAAAACACTGAATCAAAGGTTCAGTCTGACCCTCTCGATCCTTTTCCTGGACCTCTCAACTTCTTCAAAAAAAATGCTAGCAACAAGAACACAACTGATGACGAGAGAGCGGTCAATTGAATTAATACTGGTATCTCACCGCCACCCCAACCAAGGAAAAAATAAGTCGTGATATATTTGAAATCAAATTCCATAAGTATTACGTACGAAAAAAACCAAAATAATACATAAGTAAATACTGATATTAAAAAATATTTAATCAATTGACGTAAGGTTACACTCATTTCATTTCACCATTTTCCAATTAGGGAAGCTAAATACTTGGTCATATGCAGAGTTTAATTGTTGTGACTGAGAATCCAAAATTGCGGGAGTTAAATCGCTGCTTGTTTCATTTCCAATCCAATCAGTTGGCGAGTGACCAATCGCATTAAGATCCATTCCGGTCCATTCTTTAGGATCTCCATTCAGATCTTGATGCTCGAATCAAAGCGAATCAAAGGGTCAGACTCCTTGATCTTTTGAAATTTTATGCTGATTTTTATCTAAAAATTCTTAGCCTTTAACACCGTCGTCTCCATTTTAATTATGGATCATGATGACTGAGCTTCCCCCGAATTAACCCAGATAAAGGCTTCTTTTAATATCTCATTGTCAAAAAAATTTGATTCGGATAGTCGAGAATCATATTCACTTGCCGCATATATAAACGAATCTAAATCATGAAAGCTATAATCTGCCAGCTTAATTGATATGTCCCATATTTTACGAGCCCCCTCATACGGCGTTAACTCACCATCAATAATCTGCTTTGAAATCACTACTGCTAAAATACGCGCAGCGTCTGCTTTGGAAATCGAAAGAAGATCATTCTCTTGCAAAATTTTCCTAAAACATGTTCGAGCATCTTCTGGCTCATCAGTAGTTAAACTTGCCAATTCATAAACTGCTTCTGAATCCAATCCTGCTTCTAATCCACATACTCCAACTTTTTGAGGAAGTTCTCTATCAGAGATATATCCAAGCACCCAATAGCTCTGTAAAACTCTTAAATTCATTTTCTTAGTCCTTAAATTTGAAACCAGTTTTAAAAGCATCTTCTATTCTTTGCCAGTAGTGAATCACAATATTATTTCCTTCAGGTGTAGTATGTACATGCTGCATTTTTGCCAATTTATGTTCCGGAAATTTTTGATCGTAGCCCCCTTTTCTAAATTTATCTCAACTCCATTCTAGAGATCCACTTACACAATGAATCACGCCAGAGTTTGCCTTTAAATATAAATCACGTGGAATAAATGAAATTAATTCACCTTCAGAGTAGCCAATCCACAATTCCGGAGGGGGCACATCATTAGAATCAAACAAGCCACCTGAATACTCTTCGGCTAAGCAATCATACATTACTTCTGATGGATGTAATTTTAAAAAATCACCACTAATATAATCTTCATCATAATTTAAACACTCTACTATAGCTCTCCTTCTCGCCAGACATTCACCAACCAATACTTCTAACTGATCTATTTTTGAATCCAAAAAATCATCCAAAAAATTCTTTTCTATTATTTTCCAAATACCATTACACCCATAAAAATGATAATATTTTTTAGCATTTATAATTTCACTATCTAAATATTGATTTTTCATAAAAGGCATTATTCCAATAATAATTTTAAAATTTCCAAACGAGTTTTAACAATTGAATCCGAAAGACCAGATGCCTTAATCTGATCACGATATGCGGCAAACGCTGCTTTATCCAATCCTTTAGGTAAAGCGTTTTTCTGAATTTCACTCAAAAGTTTTTCCGCACCCGCCAAACTTTTACCATTTGTTCCTTTCCCAAATTGAGTCATAAAACCATTAACCATTTGCTTTCTTTCTGTTGAAAGTGCCTTCCAACCAACGCTTCTAACAACAACACGCTCAACTGCTAGTTCACCAAGTCCAGGCACAACAAGAGAAGCCACAGTAGCTCCAGCCTCTAAACCATTAGCAACCATGTTAACCGTCTGTTCAATAGCTTCAAAATCCTTTGTAAGGTTTTCCAAATGCTGAATGTCAGGCGGAGTCGCCGAACCACCATCTTTTGGATTGCCAGTTTGGGAGCTCATAGGTTTAGATTCATTGTATCCAACATACTCACAGCTAGAACCCATCACTGCACTCATCGGATGACATTGCATCCCAGTCGGATCCATTCTATTCACCGGATCATTTCCCACATAAGCATACCAATTCATCCCGTCCTTATACCCAATAGGATCAGACTGCATAAAGCGACCAAGGCTTGGGCTGTATAAACGCGCTTTGTAATAATACAAACCCACTTCAGGCAACCAGGTTTGGCCTGTGTATTGGAATCGACCAATAGTTGTTAGTTTTTGATTGCCATATTCATCATAAGAATTAACCGAGGTGCTCAATCCACTTTGCGTAGTAACACCAACAATACTGCCTTGACGGTTTGCTGTGTAATAGCGTTTATCAGTGGTGCCTGAACCTTCATACCACACGATTGGGTCATCATCTTGAGGGCCGTGTACATAGCGGCGCAAAATAGTATTACTGGAATTGGTTTCTGCAATTAAATCTGTACCATCGTACATAAATTTTGTTGTAGCACCAGATTTGATAACACTATGCAATCGATTGTCTGCATCGTAACTAAGCGTAGTTGTAACGCCTGCTTTGGTTGCATTTAACAATAAATTATTAGCGTTATACGCATAGACAGTGCCGGTATTGTCTTGCGTTAAATTGCCTCGGCCATCATAAATAAAGGCAACACCATTGGTACTGGCAATGCGATTCAATGCATCAGGAACATAATTGGTAGTCACACCCGATGATGGGGTATAGACATAATTACCATTGGCAGCATTTAGCGAATGCGTTTTTAATTGGCCAGATAAGGTATAGGTAAAGCTTTCAGAAATATCATCTACCGTATTGCTGCCACCGACATCTGTTGCTTGAGACTTGAGTTGTTGCAAATTATTATATTGATAGGAGGTGATTACACCATTTCCCCGGCGCAATGATTTACGGTGACCATTATCATAATAGTCAAACTCGGCGAGAAGCGTTCCATTACTTTCTGTAATTTTTCGAAGGAACTCACCGGAAACTCCGCTGATACTGTAATCATATTTTACACTGAAGTTATCTGGCCAAGTCAGTGACGTGCGACGACCAACACTATCATAACCATAACTTACAGCGCCTAAAGAAACGCCGCCCGCTACACGGGTTTCACTTTTTAACCAGCCTAGTGGATTAAACACATAGGAAGAGGTTGCCGATACGCCACCTGTTGTATTATTAGTGTGACTGACAACCTGATTAAAATTATTATAGGTAAAGCTTTCACTTAACGCACCGGATTTTGTTTTAACTCGCCCTAGTGCATCATAGGCACTAAAGTTAATGATTAGTCCATCTCGCAATCGTACCGAATCAACCAACTGTGAGCCGCTTCGATAATTCGTTTGCGTATAATCTGTTGCGCTTTCAACAGTGCCGTTAGACGGCGTTGGAAAAACTGTTTTCCATAAACGATTAAAATCATCGTACTTGTAAAAAGTCTTATTACCTTTTCCGTCAGCTTCTGTTGTCAGCAAACCATTTGTTGAGCTGTAAGTATTCGTTCTGTCGACACGTTGTAATGCTGTTCCATAAGCACTGATTGTCGATAAAACAGCACCCGTTGCATCGTACTTGTATTTTGTAATTCGATCATTACCTTCAGACCCTGTAGAACCCAAAGTACAAGCGGTTGCTGAAAGATTTGACCAAGCATTACGATTTAATCGGCGCGCAACACAATCAACGCGCAACATAGAATCGTAACTCGTTTGCGTAACCCCTTCCAACACACCTGCAGCGTAATAACGCTCTACAATCGGCAAGCCATGATCAGTACTATATTCTGTTGTTGCCTGCTCTTTTGTTTGCATTGCGTCCAGATCAGATTTACTGGTTCCGTAAACAATCCCTTTCTCAACAGAACTTACTTTGCCGTCATCGTTATAAACTGTTCTAACAGCTTGACGAGGCAAAGCGCCTGAACCATCAGGATCAACACCAATTTCACCAATTTTTTGACGCATCAAATCGTAAAAATAAAAGACTTTGTCATCTGTTCCTGCACGCGGCCCATCAACCGCAGTTACATTCCCATAAATGTCATATTCAGTGAGCGTTTCTAATTTCAGTGCACCACTGCCATCTTGAATAGTTGTTTTTTGTGAGAGCAAGTTATTGGTGAAATCGGAATAAATTGTGCGCCTTTCATCAGTAGAACCAACACAATAATTCAAGCTTTGTGTCATACATTCCGATATTTCTGTCAATACCCAAACAGGCGGGTTAGCAACTAAATTTCCTGAACTATTTTTTACGTAAGGATATTTTTGTGCGTATGTATACCGTGTTTGTGCTTGAACTCCATTGACAGCAGGCTTGGTAATGGTTTCTACATAACCACTTTGAGAATGATATGTGTAAGAGGTCATTACACCATTAGCATCAGTAACGGTAGTGGGTTTGTTACAGATTTTCGGAGAAGAACTACAGGTTGATTCAGCCGGGTAAGTCAATGTAGTGACTATCGGCGCAGCCCCGGTAGCTTTAGGAAGCTGAGACAAGCTGACAATGTTACCGCGAGAGTCATAGCTGGCTTTACTCTTTGCGTCATTCGCATAACCCACTTCTTCCAGCAACCATTTAGAGTTGTATATGTCAGAGTTAGCTTGATACGTATTGACATATTTTCTCGAAAGATTGTCGTAGAAATAAAATGGATAGCGAGACATTGCAGGCACATATCCAACCTTTCCTTCTGGCCCAAAACCTTCGTGCATAACAGAGTTTTGATCTGCATAGCCACTAGGCTCCATAGATTGGTATCCATAACTGAATGACGCCGCACCTATCCTTAAAGATATGACACTACCATTGGGCTGGTCGCATTTAAAAAATGATTTTACATATGTTTTATTAACTCCAGAGGGGAAGGCGATTACTGTATCATAAGATGGATCCGTATCACTGGCCTTGGTGTAGCCGAAATTCATTTTTGTTTTCTTTCCTAGCGGATTTGTCAAATCCGCAGAGAAGCGCCATGTCGAATAATTTCCAAGTGCACAAGACCCACCGCTAGAAACGACCGAAAAATTTTGATTTAACTTAAATCTAGGCCACACTAATGAAACGTTTCTGCAAGATGACGACACACTTGGATTACAATATTCATGAGCTGTGTTAACAATGACAGCCTCTTTTACCAAAGTGCGCCCTACAGAGGTCCCAGCACTACCCGATGACGAGACAGATTCATTTTTAAAAATCCAACCCAAACTACTTTTAACTGACACTAAATCCGATTCTTCATTTGCGTACGCAACGACTACATCAAGAATCTCTCCGTTTGGCCTTTCAATTTTTACAAGCGAACTAATATCTGCCAGCGTACAGCCAACAGCAGGGATTGAGTAACTAGAAGAAGAGATGCCGGGACCTGATTGCGGATAAATATATTCAACACCGTCTTTATTTCGATAGGCCATCCAGCCTCCCGATCTAACAGCCAAGCTACCCCTGCCTCTAAGTAACTGAAAAGTGGTTGAGTTTATATACTTAAAAACAGCGGTTTCTTCACCTGTTGATACCTTCAAATAAATACCTGCAGGTAACAACTCACAACCACTGGAATTTCCTGAGACCTGATAAGTAATCAAGCCGTTGTATTTGGTTTTCATTCCATTAAAACTGTTGTCAGATATCAACAACCCATTCTCTCCACTACCAAGAGAAAGATTAACTCCCGGAATCAATGCAGTTCGGGAAAGAAGATCAATACCCTTTGAATCAACGGCTACTTTGGTTTCCAATTCTGGAACAGGGTAACCTGGAATTACTTGCGCTTTCGCAAAGCCAGTCATCACAACCAAAATAAGTAAAAATTTATTCAACTTTTTTAAGAATTTCATTTTTTATTCCTTAAAATTAATTTGTTGTTGATTCTTTTTTGGTTCTATTATCTGCAGCATCATATTCGTATTTATTTTTGACGCCGTTGGGATGTATGACTGTTATGACTCTTCCCAAATCGTCATAACAATAAGTAATGGTATTAGCTGCACCTGTACAAACAACCGGGTTTACAGGAGCTAGAGTGACGGTGATAGACTTTGTACCTGACACAGCATAACAACTGGCACCACCCTGTCCAACGGTACAATTTAACATCTGATAAGTATAAGTACCTGAAACTGTTTTGGTGACTGCAACATTTCCACTTTTTTGCCCTCCTCCGATTGATATCCAGGTACTTCCATTCCATTCCTGTATAAGTCCCATAGTTCCCGATGCTGAATATGCTATCGTATAAGTTCCTGTCGTACTGGTACTTGGCAAACTGAATGTTTGTGCGTAGAGATTTTTTGAGAGAAAACTGAGTAAGAAAAAAAACGAAAAATACATTAGATGACGAGTAAACATTATTCACTCCCTGAAGGTTTATGAAATAAAATATTTTTGCAAGATTGCCGATGCTATCCACATAAAATTACAATGTCAATTTAAATAAAAAACAAAAAAACCTCCACAATAGATGTGAAGGTTTTTATGTAAAAGTATTACAACCAGAAAATTATTCAACGCGCTTTACACTCAACTCTTTTCCTGAGTAATTCACGGTTTGCGCAATATCTGCATCAAAATTTGCGGCATCTTTGGACGGGCCGGAAATGAAACGAATGCTGATTTTTCTGGATTCTGCCATGCCGGTAAAACTACCAATGCGATCACTTATGGTGACCGTACCCGTTGCGTCATCGTAGCTCACAGGAATGCGCGACCATTCGCCGTTTTCGTATTTCACTGAACGGCCATCATCTTCATAAATTTCAAAATTGCCGTTAGCGCCTGTGTAAATATTTAACGTTAATGCCGCATTTAAACCTTCATCGACGTGTTGAATTAATGGACCAGTGGGCACGATTGAACCCGCTTTTACAAATAACGGCATTTGTGACAGTGGCGCGTCCGCTTGAATAGTTTGGCCACCCTTTAATTTTTCACCCGTGTAGAAATTAAACCAATCTGCACCTTCTGGTAAATACACTTCACGTGAACGCGCTTTGTCTTCATAAATTGGATTCACCAAAAACGCAGGACCAAACATATATTGCGTATTAATATTCCAGGCTTTGCGATCATTCGGGAAATCCATTACCAATCCGCGCATGATGGTGCCATCTTTGTGGAAAGTATCCCCCGCCAAAGTGTAAATGTAAGGCATCAAACGATAACGCAATTTAATATATGACTCGAGCGTGTTGTAAACCTCTGTACCCTCATCAGCCAAACTGAAAATTTCGCGATAAGGAAATTGACCGTGCGAACGGAAAAGAGGAACGAAAGCACCGAATTGGAACCAACGGACATTCAACTCTTGCCAATCTGCAACTAATTCTGGCTTTAAATCATGAATGTTGTGTACTTCTTTCTCAGAACCATCTTTGTTGCCCCAACGGTATTTATTTTCTGGTGTAAATCCTCCAATGTCGAAACTCCAGTTAGGAACTCCAGCCATACTCGCACCAACACCCGCTCCCACTTGTTCTTTTAAATTTTCCCAACGAGAGGACGTATCACCGCTCCAAAATGCAGAACCTGTGCGTTGCAATCCACCAAAAGCAGAGCGAGTTAAGATAAATGAACGTTTTTCAGGATCAGCTTTACGTTCACCGTTGTAAACGGCTTCCGCATTTGGAATGGCGTAAGAGTTGAAATATTCAGCACCAGAACCTATTCCACCTTCACGAGAAATTATTTCTTTGCGCTTGGTGAAAGATAAATTCGAATGAATATCCGGTTCGGCTGCGTCCAACCACCAAGCATCAAAGCCTTTGCTATTTAAATTTTCATTAATTTGTTTCCAGAAAATTTCTTGCGCCTCTTTTGGATAAGGATCATAGAAAGCGTTCAAATATCCTGGGCCAATCCAGTCCAGATTACCTTCTTCGATATTTTTATTGAACATATAGCCTTTATCGTTCAACTCTTTGTAGTTTTTAGTGGTTGGATAAAATTTTGGCCAAACAGAAATCATTATGTTGCCGTGCATAGCATGAATTTTATCGGTCATAGCTTTTGGATCAGGGAAAAATTTCTTATCAAATTCATGACTACCCCAGGCATTTTCTTCCCAGTAAGACCAATCCAATACTATATTATCAATCGGAATTTTTTTGTCGCGATAGTATTTAAAGGTATTCACTATTTCATCTTGATTTTTATAACGCTCACGACTTTGCCAAAAACCGTATACCCATTTTGGCAACAAAACTGCCTCGCCCGTTAAGTGACGATAACCTGCGATCACATCATCTTTGTTATCACCAATTACAAAATAATAATCTATTGCCTTTCCGGTTTCGGAAGCCAGTGACAATTCCCCCTGCTCTTCTGCAGGCATAGGATCCAGATGCGTTAAACGAAAGTAGCCACCATCAACTGTCCAATCAACTTTAATGGCTTTTTTCTCACCGGCCTTCATGTCCATATTGTAAGTGTGCCACCAAGGGTTCCAGTTCATCCGCCAACGATCCAATACCATCTTTCCATCAACATAGAGTTTGGCATATCCTGAACTATACATTTTAAAACGGTGGATACCTGCTTCATCCGTTTCAATACTGCCTTCCCATTCAATACGTAATTTTTTTGCATTGGCCACTTCAGCAGGAAATGGGATTTCACGTATACTATTATTACTGAGAAATTGATAATTCAAATCAGCTTCAACACGAGTTAACAATAATTGATCGCCATCAAAATAACGTGCTGTCAAACCACCTTCTTTACCTTCAGCATCAAATAATTTTAAAGATACATTTAATGGTTGAGTTGCACGGGGATCACCAAAATAAGATACCGAATTGTTATCCCACAAGAGACCATAGTTTTTGCTGGACACGACAAATGGAATTGTTTTTGCCAAGTTGTATGTAGTCAATTCAACATTTTCACCAGCGTAATTAACTTGACCATTTTGTTGTTGCCCCAAACCAAAATAACCTTCATCACTGCCGCGATTAAATTCCTGGCGCAACGCAAAGGAATCTGCATCAGGCTTGATTGGATCAGCAGTTACCTCAGAAAAACTTCCTGGGTTTTCTTCTTTTAACAGACTATTGCCTTTGGCATCTTTAAAATTAACTCTACCATCGATTAAAGAAACTTCGGCTGTTATCTGTTTTGTTTTCAACAACAGACTGTCTTTCACTTGCTCCAGTGAAAACTGAACATCGGTTGTTGGCTTGGCAATAACTTGTATAGATTCCGGAACTACCGCAAAGTCGTTTCCAGGCAATGCAGTAACATGAATAATTTTCTCGCTCATAACTTGTAAGCGCAGTTTTTTGACTGGACCTTCTGCCAGAGTGAGGACTATTCCATCACCCGTTTTTTCGAACTGAGCCAGTTCTTTTACTTGGCCAACATCAGATTTTGTATCATCAGATGATTTCGAACAGCCTTGAAGCAAAGCAACTGCCACCATTCCAATAACACAATGCCGGATTATCTGTTTAGCAGAAAGCATTTTGATTTCCTCTTTGGTTTTTATATTAAAAAGTTAAAACACCCTCTCCCCCGCCCTCTCCCATCAAGGGAAAGGGAGCCGATTTTACTTCGAAATAACCATTCTTATCTCGTAGCTCTATCTGTTCCCTCTCCCCTTGTGGGAGAGGGTTAGGGAGAGGGGGAAAATTTCTACTCTGTTACATAACTCGCCATTTTCACCTTCAGCAAATGTGGACGATCTGTAAAATTGAGCCCCCAATCAGTTTGATCGCCATTCCAAACACGTTCCATAATCCATTTACCTTTTTCGAAATGACCTTCTTCCACTCGCTCAGTCATAAATTTTTTATCTTTGATTTCATGTGAAGCTTTAAATTCCACTCTAGCTTTGAATGCAGTAACCAAAAATTCATTTTCATTTAATTGTGCTATCAACGCACCACCGGATGCTGGCGTATTGCCAACAGGTGGATCTATCCAAAACATATAACGGCCGTAGCTTACCTCAACATCCCACAAACCTAAATCCAATGTTTGAGTTAAAGCTGCAGCGCGATTTTTTGAGTATTCACTTTTTTCGTCAGGCGTAGCTTCGGCATTCCAAATTTTTTGAGTCTCACTGGTATCAAGTGGTTCTGCCACACCCCAGACTTTATTTTCAAAACTCAACTGTGCCCATTCCCGCATCATAGGCGCAATTACGCGATAATGTTGAGCAAACTCCTCAATAGTCTGATCATTATAAATTTTGGTACCCAAGGGATAATTATTATAGTCAGTATCATCCATTCCAAAAGGTGAAAAGCCAATGCCGCCATTACCAAGCGTCGGATAAATAAAACGAGCGAAGGGTTGATCGTTTCCAATCTCGGAAACAAACAAGGCATTGTCAGGACGCGCATAAAGCTCCAAAACCTTGGAAACTGTTTTGTAATCACGGAAATAGATATCCGGGGCGATTAAATCAATTGCAGGAGCGGCAGCTTTCCAAATATGCAATACATTATCCGTCGCGCCCCCGCTGGAATACTGCCCAGGTAAGCCTGGATTAAAGGGATTACGCAAAGCTACATTGGCGTAGATAGGCAAATTCTTAACGGCTTTACCCGCTTCTGTAATTTCGTTGCAATATTTCGCAATATAATAGGCATGAAAAAATTCATCGGCATCTTTACCAAAAACGTTTGACCAATTCCCGGGTTTTAATTTTAATTTTTGAATTAATTCATTGGGAACTGGCGCATTGAATACTGATTCTGCAATTTCAGAATAGTCGCGAGCAGATCCGTAAGTTCCTACTTCATTTTCTACTTGCACCATAATGACTGTATTTTGTTTGTCATTTTTTTTCAGATAAGCCATTAATTCAACAAAGGCTTTTTTATCTGCTGCCAATGTATTTTGGCCGAATGGCGACATTGAATTTAAGGTGTCGCCGTCTTTTTTAACGACACGAGGAAAACGCTTATTATCCAGCTTTACCCAAGCCGGGGCGTAATGAGGCGCATTGTTTTTCCAGGTAGCAAACCAAAGCAATACCAAACGCACTTTATGTTCTCGCGCTTCTTTCAATAGAACATCTAAATAAGAAAAATCAAATTTTCCTTCAGCTGGCTCAATTTGTTCCCAAGAAACCGGAATGCTCAACGTATTGGCGTGCATTTTTTCAATTGAAGGCCAAACGAGTTTTAAAGCAGCTGGATAGTTACTGGAATTATTCGCTTGTGCTCCGAGAATTAAATATGGCGCACCATCTACCATCAATGCATGACGATTATTTTTAGTAACAAGTTCAGGCAGCGCATTGGCAAAAGTAAATTCTGAAAACAAAACTAACAAACTAATACTGATTAACCGTGTGATCATAAGAAACGCCTCAACATTATTTTGTTAATTATCTCATTTATATCTTGAATAGGGTTTTTTGTTTTACTTTCTTTTACACACGATTTTACAAGCGCTTTTATACGGATTTTTATAGAGGTTTATTTAATTTTAAAAAGCAAAAAACCTCACAAGTAAATGTGAGGTTTTTTGTAACACGGACTAATTAAAACTTGGCACGGAAACCAATTGCATAGCGAGCATCCTGCGCATAGCTATAGGCCACATGATCACCGGCTGAGTTTTGTTGCACAATACCAACTGTTTTCTCTTTCAGAAGATTGGTTGCCTCGAAAGATACTGTGTAGTTCTCAAGGAAGGTATAACCAATTGACGCATCCAATTGACCATAATCATCGTTGTAAACTGGAATTCGTGCCTTTCCTCCATTACCATCGTTAAAATCAGGGTCAAAACCATTAGTTCCCCAGCCAATTAAATACTGACTGCGCCATGAGTAAGCCAAGCGAGCTGAAATACCATCTTTCTCATACATACCAATAATGTTAAAAGCATTTTTGGAAAGTTGATCGATTGGCATAGAACCATAGGTGGAGCGATCTGTATCCAGCGGAGATGCTCCTCCCAAGGTGTCACCGGTTGCTGGTTGAATAACCAAAGGAATTTTTGTTTTAGTATCAATGTATGTGTAGTTTGCCTGAACACCTAAACCATCGAATGGCGCAGGTAAAGTATCAAAGAATTTACTAACACCCAATTCAATTCCATTAATATCACCTGAACCAAGATTGTCCAACCAAGTATATTCTGCTGGAGCAACTACACCAGCGCCAAGGTCAATCGTATCCGCAACAGAACTTTTTCTAAAAAAGTCTTTCACTTGCTTATTGAAAATTGACACATGGGCCATTCCGCCTTTTTCATCGAAATACCACTCAGCAGAAAGATCAAACTGATTCGCCGTCATTGGTGTTAAGTAAGGATTGGTATCTTGAGAGATAGTAAATTTATAATCATCAAGACCAGTTGCCGTAGTAACACCATCTTTAACGGAATTCGCAACTACCACTCTTGCATTTAGATCCGAAAATGCCGGTTCCCAAATAGCTTTAGAGGCAGCAAATCGAATAAATACATCATCAGTTGCCTGTAATCGCATGTTAAAACTTGGTAACACATAGGTATCTTTTGTTTTGGCAGCAAGTGGTGTTGAAGTAGTCGGAATACTCAGTGCGTCAATCGCGTTAACCACCAAACTTCCATATGCAGTATTTTCTATATCAACAACACGTACCCCCAAATTACCATCTACGGGCATTGCTGATTCAAACGCATAATTGATCATCACATATCCAGCAGTGTTTGTTGTCTTTTGCTTATTTCTATATGCTGGATCAGTCAAACGATTCCATTCCGGATAAATAGAATCACAAACCCAAGACTGATAGTCAGCGCAGACAGTCGTTCGATCACCATTTATAGCATCTGTTGTAGCTCTAAAGTTTTTAACAGAGTCTGATGAATACAAATATCCAGCGGCAGGTACATCGACATCCCCTCGTTGGAAATCGTCGAAAGAGTACAAACTCAAATATTGAGATGCTTGATCTGATGTAACTTTTGGAAGAGTATTTTTGTCATAACCATTCCAATCCATTTTAGTAAACCAAGTTGCATATCGAGTGTTCCAATCGTAACCGGTATTAATATTGTCAGCTGTTTTTTCGGAATAGCGCACACCCGCTTTTACAGACTTGATAACAGAATCATCGAAATCATATTCTACGTCGAAGCGACCTGTTTTCGCTTCAGCATTGTTGCGCTCAAAGTGAGTCATCTCTTGACCAAGACTATAATTCGCATAGTCAGCCATGAATGCATTATCAATCAAAATTGATGGAGTCGTGCTTCCTATTCCATCCAATCTTGCCTCAGAAGGAATCACTTTCAAACCCAATGTGTAGTCATCTACATTGGCTTCTGCTTTTATATATTGTAAATCAGCGGAAAAATGTAAACGGTCGCTGGGAGACCATTTGATACCTGTCGAGTAATCTGTTGTTTTTGATACATTTTGTGCCCAACGAGTACTTGTACCAAAATCCAGTCCCCAATTTGCTGGATTCGCGACAGTAGCATTGCCCGATATCATGGCACCGTTACTATCATAGACCCAATTGTTAGCGGCTGTAGGAACCAAAGCCTGATCACCATTTCCGCCTTCAAGGAAGAAAGCATTTTCGTCATATACAGTGTCGTGTTTGCTTTGAAAGGCCGTTAAATAAACTTCTACTTCATCATTCGGTGCCCACTGTAATGCGACATAGCCACCATCACGGGTACTGTTATAATCATTACGACGCCAGTCAACCCCTTTGGATACCCATTGATCGCTGCCATTGATATTGCGAGGCATAAACGCTCGGGAATAAACTTGATCAGAACGACTTGACAGATCCGATGTTGACAGATCAATCAAGAAGCCAATATCGCCTGCTCCAGTTTCCCATCGATTACTATACAAGCCAGAGTATTCACCGTTAGTTTCTTTTATTTGATCACCGTAGTTAGCTTTTGCAGAAACACTTGCCAATTGACCTGCAGAATCAAATGGCATGCGTGTACGCAAATTGACTGTACCACCCAAACCACCTTCGATCATGTCAGCTGAAGGGCTTTTATAAGTATCAACGCCATACATCAGTTCTGCAGGAACATCTTCGAAACTTAATCCGCGACCACTGGCAGCCGAGAATATATCGCGACCATTCAATTCGCCACGAACCTGGGTCAAGCCACGCACAGCCACACCACTACCTTCAGCAGCAGGATGCTCAGCATCGTTATTGGTGTAGCGACCAACGGTTACACCTGGAACGCGCTGCAACGCTTCTGTCACACTGCGATCGGGTAATTTGCCTATGTCTTCAGCAACAATAGAATCTACCACTACGTTGGAGTTCTTTTTCAGATCTTGTGCAGACTGAATACTCGCACGTTGACCGGTTACGATTATCTCATCAACATCACTATTCGCATCGGCTGATAGTGCAGGCAAACTGACACCAGTCAAGGCACCCAGTGAAGCCAAGGTTATCAAGCGACTCAAGCGCTTTTTAACAAAAACTGTATTGTGATTTTTCATGTGTATCTCCGCTTTACTCTTTGTATTTAACCCGATTATTTTTTTATCAATCCACTTTTTTCAGGCAAAAAGATCCCATCAAGTGAAAATCACTCGAAAAAAATTGATTCACTTTTAAGTAAATCTAATTGCCGGTTAAAAGGTAAATCATCTGTCCATGGAGTGAAAAATAGGTAAATCCGCCCTCGGTTTTCACCGGGATTTTTTTACCTGATGACGTCAAAACTCCAATACTGGATGACGCTATTCTGAATTGATGTTGGCCGGGTGACGCCGCTTCAATTCGAATTTGAGAAATCTTTTTATTTTGCCACTGCAAACCGATGGTTAAGCCACCGCGCGCGCGCAAACCTTTTACACTGCCATCAACCCAAACATCAGGAAGCGCAGGCAACAAATCAATCGCTTGATCATGGCTTTGCAACAACATTTCGGCGATACCCGCGGTCGCGCCAAAGTTGCCATCAATTTGAAACGGAGGATGGTTGTCCCATAAATTGGTTAAGGTACTGTGCTGTATTTGTTCGGTTAATAATTTATAAGCGCGATTGCCTTCTTGCATTCTGGCCCACAAATTTATTTTCCAAGCTTGTGACCAACCGGTGCCACCATCACCACGTGCGTTTAATGTATTTTTTGCAGCTGACAATAATTCAGGTGTTGTTTGAGCCGTAATTTGTTTGCCAGGATGTAATGCAAACAATTGGGATATATGACGATGTTGATTGGTTTTATCGTCCAGATCTTCCTTCCATTCCTGTAGCTGCCCCCAGCTACCCACTCTCACACCTTGATCCAAGTTGTTTAATTTTGTCAGTAATACAACAGCGAATTTTTTATCACCTGTCTGAGTCGCGGCAGCCAAGGTATTGCGAAATAAATCCAGGACAATTTGCTGGGACATAGCGGCACCGGCAGTAAAATTTCCTTGCTCTGGCGAAAAACTGGGATTAACAACCCACAAACCATCGCGCTTATCTTTTACTAAAAACTCTAGCCAAAATTGCGACGCCGATTTCATAACGGGATATGCGCGCTGCTTTAAGAACTGCTCATCATTTGAAAATAAATAGTGTTCGTAATAATGCTGTGCTAACCATGCCCCTGCTTCCGGCTGCCAAAAAGCCATGGGCCAATCGATGACACCGGTAAATCCCCAAATATTGGTATTGAGAAAGAGTGTCCAACCTTCTCGGACATGTGCAATTTTCTTCGCAGAAATTTTTCCTGGCTCAATTAGCTGATCAACAAAATCAAAAAATGGATTCATTAATTCCGGAAGATTGGTGGTTTCAGCTAACCAATAATTCATCTGTAAATTTATATTGACGTGATAGTCATCATTCCATGGCGGAGTAATTGAGTTATTCCAAACGCCTTGTAAATTGGCTGGCAATGATCCGTTACGCGAAGATGCAATTAATAAATAACGACCAAATTGAAAATACAATGCCTCTAATGTTCTATCTAACAGCACATTGCCTTTTTTATATTGTGTCAGTAATTCGGGGGTAGATAGTGAAGTCTTAGTTTGACCTATATCCAAACTGACACGACTGAATAGATTTTGATAATCCTTAAGATGATTTTTTAATAATTTTGAATAAGATTGATTTGTAAGATGATCCGCTTGTCTTGCCACTTTTACAGTCGCCAACTCACCTCTATAAGTTGGATAAACAGGGGCATAATCAGTCGCTGCTGTTATTTTTAAGACAACCTGATCGGCGTGACGAATAGCAAGATGATCTGTTTCTTGTATTTTCTGCCCGCCGTCGACTTGCCACAAAACAGCGGATGCAAATCCTAATAAATTATCCGCAAGCTGGCCTTGCGTAATCAGCTGGGACTCTTTCCACTGATAATTAAATTTGCGATTAGCAGGCAATCGCCATTTCAAATTAAACGAAATTTTTCCCAGCTGACTTGCCGATAATCGAATGACAATTGCTTTGTCAGGATAACTAGCGAAATACTCCCGAGTATAAATAACACCCATATGAGTAAATTCAACTCTGGCCAAAGCAGTTGTTAAATCTAATTCTCTTTTGTAGTTGCTAACTTGATCCGTTAATTCGGGCCATTCCAGGATTAAATCGCCAAAGGTTTGATAGTCGCCATAGCCTTTGATTTTCTGTCCCATTTTTTGAGCGGCGAGTTCTGGAGTAACCAATCCCTCTTTCTCAATTTGTTTACGGACCTGCTCCAGCCCTTTACTCTCCTTTTCAGGAATTCCGAAATCATAGCCCCGCACAGATCCCGGACCACCTGTCCAGAGAGACTTTTCGTTAATTTGAATTTTATCCTGAGTAATGCCTCCCAGTAGTGCTGCACCCATAGCACCGTTACCAATAGGAAGAGATTCTGACTCCCAATCACTGCCAGGCTGATCAAAACGAAGTTTGGCCGACCCCTCAGCCACAGATAAGGCGGAAATCAGCAATATGTAAATCGCTACTGAAATCGTCAATACTGGTTTCATTTAAATTTCGTTATCATGGTTTCTGTTATCAGCACTTCAGTGTAAATTGATAAATAAAAAAATAATTTACACATGAAAATAAAAAGCAATTTAAAAAATGGGGATTTCTCCCCAAGGGGTTGGACAAAACTCAAAAATGTCCAGTCGCACATAAATCATTGACTCACTGTTTGAAGAAATGCAGCATGAGAAAGCGCATAGCTCCTGCCTTTTTCAATGGCAGACTGCATCTTATTCATAATGGAATGGGTTTTATCTTTATCCGATGAGAATTCAAGATTTTCCGGATCAACACCAAAACCAAAATACATGCTGGCCCAGCTCTCTTCTTTAAAGGATTCCTGTTCAAATATTTTGATATCTCCTTTCTCTTTAAATATCGAAATTTTTTCTTCCAGACTCAATGGAATTTGCATGTCTCTCACTTCTTTCCAAAAAGAACCAGGTAATCCATTCAGTTTGTAATGCAAAATAATAAAATCCCTGACCCGCTCAGTTTCAAGTCGATTTAAGCGATTGGCTTCAGCGACGTGTTTTTCATCAATTTCAAAGTTGTCCAGGAAGCATACGAGTTTGGCGATTCCGCTTTGAATCAGTGAAATACTGGTCGATTCAAGCGGCTCTAAAAAACCACTCGACAAACCAATAGAAACACAATTTTTGGCCCAAAAATCGCGGCGCATTCCTGTTCTAAAACGAATCAATTTTGGATCGGTAACAAGTTCACCTTGTAGATTGCCGATCAATTCTGCGCGCGCCTGATCATGCGAAATATGCTGACTGGAATACACATACCCATTACCTACGCGATGTTGTAATGGGATATGCCATTGCCAACCTGCTGTTCGCGCTATAGAACGAGTAAATGGATCTGGATCAGCAAGGTTTTTGGTTTGCACAGCCAGCGCACTGTCACTTAATAACCAATGCCCCCAATCTTCGTATTCCACACCCAGTGTTTTCTCAATAAGGAGTGCAGCCATACCGGTACAATCAACAAATAAATCGCCTTCCAGAATTTGGCCGGACTCCAACTCTATGGATTGAATCTCTCCAGAGGTTGTGTCCAAAGCAATGTGATGAACCTTGCCTTCAATTCTTTTAACTCGTCTTTTTTCTGCGTATTCACGGAGAAATTTTGCAAACAAAGAAGCGTCAAAATGGTAGGCATAGTTGTACCAAGCCAGTCGGCTTTCATCATCAAAACTGGGCAACGCAAACTTGCCATCTCTCGCTAACTGCGTACAAAGGCAGAATTTATCCAACTCAGTTGTATAGCCTTGTTTTTTAGCGGCCCACCAAGTTTTATAAAAGGGTCTTTCTTCAATTTGAACACCGTATTCGCCAAAAGGATGAAAGAAACGCTTACCCCTTCCTGCCCAATGCTCAAAATCGATACCTAATTTAAAAGTTGCATGAGTGGCCTTGATAAATTCCGTCTCTTTTATTCCAAGACTTTTAATAAATTGATGGATACCCGGCACTGTCGCCTCTCCCACCCCAACCGTCCCTATTTGGTCAGATTCAATCAAAGTCACATGAATAGACGTTTTATCCAGCCAATTAGATAGATAGGCAGCCGTCATCCATCCAGCAGTACCGCCTCCAACAATAACTATGCTTGATACCCGTTTACCCATGAAATTATTCTTATTAATGAAATGTACTCGATATCAGCCATAGTATTTATCATACATATACATGTCAAATACCTTTACGTTATGAAGAGTTATGGATTCGAGGCTAACAGGATAAATGGCTATGGTTTGGCGGGCTGATTACCAGTTTCTGTTGGCTTTCAGTATACTTCCAGCCCTCTTTATCTAAGGTGTGACCTGCATGAGTGCCAGTCAGTTACAGGATTCCTCTGTTGATTTAATTATTAAGGCTCGATGGATAGCCCCTGTTGTGCCAGCCAATAAACTCTTTGAAGACTGTGCGCTGGTTATTGATCAAGGCAAAATACTTGCCCTGTTACCGCATCAGGAAGCCAGCCGTCGCTTTGTTGCCGAAGAGACTATTGATCTGGCTCACCATCTATTAATACCAGGATTAATTAACGCCCACGGTCACGCCGCCATGAGTCTGTTTCGTGGTTTCGCCGACGATCAGCCCTTACAGCAATGGTTAACCGAATCCATTTGGCCAACAGAAAAACGCTGGTTGAGCGAAGATTTTGTACGCGACGGCAGTGAACTGGCGATTGCGGAGATGATTCAATCCGGCATCAGTTGTTTTTCGGATATGTATTTTTTTCCTGAGGAAACTGCGCAAGTTTGTCTGGATGCAAAATTACGTTCGCAGTTAAGTTTTCCGATTATGGATTTTGCAACCGCTTGGGGTGCTAATGCAGATGACTACATGGCAAAAGGTTTGGCTCTGCGCGATACTTTTCGTGATAGTGAATTGATTAATATTGCATTTGGTCCTCATGCTCCTTATACAGTGTCTGATTCTGTTTTGCGCCGCATTGCGATACTTGCACAAGAAATGGATATGCCAGTGCAAATACATTTGCACGAAACCGCACAGGAAATTAATGACTCCCTAAAAATTTACGACAAGCGTCCAATCCAACGCTTGATGGATTTAGGTTTATTATCGCCGCTAACACAATGTGTGCACATGACTCAAATTGATGCGACAGATATTGCACTTTTACAACAAACCGGTGCCTCAGTGATTCACTGTCCCGAATCCAATTTAAAACTGGCTAGCGGATTTTGTCCGGTTCAACAATTAATGAATGCAGGTATTAATGTCGCGTTGGGAACCGATGGTGCTGCCAGCAATAATGATTTGTCGTTATTAGGCGAAATGAAAACAGCTGCACTTTTAGCAAAAGCTGTTGCGCAAGATGCCACTGCGGTGAATGCACACACTGCTCTTCGTATGGCAACTTTGAACGGCGCTATGGCTTTAGGACTTGAACACAAAATTGGCAGTTTGGAAGTTGGCAAGTCTGCTGATATTACCGCGATAGATTTATCACAACTCCATGCGCAACCCATTTATGATCCTGTGTCGCAATTGGTTTATAGCGAATCGGCCCAGAATGTATCTCACCTCTGGGTAAATGGTGAATGCTTATTGAGTGATGGAAAATTGCAAACGCTGGATGAAACAGAATTAAGAGCGAAAGCAAAGTTTTGGCAGGAAAAGATTGCGAATTGATTTAAATATTGAGAAAAAAATTAGCTTATTCACCCTCTCCCCCGACCCCTCTCCCATCACGGGAGAGGGGTGACGCAAGACCAAGGCAAACTGCCAAAATCTTGCGAGTCTCTGTCCCCTCTCCCATTGTGGAAGAGGGTTAGGGAGAGGGGGAAATACCAAGGTAAACACAAATGAACATAGACGCAGCCGAAATCGCAAAATTTGAAGCACTCGCCAGTCGTTGGTGGGATAAAAACAGTGAATTTAAACCATTGCATGACATCAACCCGCTTCGCGCAAACTTTATCGATTTGCATTCGCCTGTCGCTGAACAAAAAATTATTGATGTCGGTTGTGGCGGCGGAATTCTCGCGGAAGCTTTGGCACAACGTGGCGCGATAGTATCCGGTATCGATATGGGTGCAGCACCTTTAAACGTAGCACGTTTGCATGCATTGGAATCAGGTGTCAGCATTCACTATGAGCAAATTACTGCAGAAGAAAAAGCAGAAAAAATGCCCGGTGAATTTGACATAGTGACTTGTATGGAAATGCTTGAACATGTTCCCGATCCTTCATCCATCATTGCGGCTTGCGCAAAACTGGTAAAAGAGAATGGTGATGTTTATTTTTCAACCATCAATCGCAATCCCAAATCCTATGCCTTTGCCATTTTAGGTGCAGAATATATTTTGCGTATGTTGCCACGCGGCACTCACGATTACGGAAAATTTATCCGTCCATCGGAATTAGCAAGTTGGATGCGCGCAGCCGGTTTGGAATTAAAAACTATCACCGGAATGACCTACAATCCGCTCACCAAACACTACAAATTAAATGCGAATGATGTCAGTGTGAATTATTTAATTCACGCGAAAAAAGTGAGCGGCTAATGAACAGAAAAATTCGCGCTGTAATCTTTGATCTGGATGGAACCCTGTTAGACACAGCACCCGATTTTATCAATGTTGTGAATCAATTATTGAATGAATACCAGCAATCACCGCTTGCAGCCGACGCAATCCGATCACAAGTTTCTAATGGTTCCAAGGCATTGGTGAAATTAGCATTTACAATGGAGGAAGAGCATCCGGAATTTGAAATACGTCGTCAACGATTATTAAATTTGTATCTGGACAATATTGCAATAGAAACAAAACCATTTTCGGGAATTGAATCACTGATTGAAAAATTGGCTGCGTATAACATTATGTGGGGAATTGTCACTAACAAGCCCGCACTTTATACCGATGCGCTAATGCAAAAGCTAAAGATGCAACCTGCGCCTTTCAGTGTAATTTGCCCTGATCATGTCACCAAGACAAAACCTGATCCGGAATCTTTGTTACTAGCGAGCCAACAATTAAATTGCACGCCCGATGAAATAATTTATGTTGGCGATCATCTACGCGATATTGAATGCGGCCGACGTGCGGGCAGCATAACTATAGCCGCCGCTTATGGTTATCTTCATGAAAATGACTCACCTGCAAGCTGGCAAGCAGATTACACAGTCAATTCCGTCGATGAAATTTGGCCGATAGTACAGAGTTATTTATAAGTACTTACATTTTTGAGAATATTTATTTATGCAATTACCATCTGATTTTTCTGTCACATCAACCTCTCTCGCTGACAAAGTTATTCTTGTTACAGGCGCTGGTGATGGCATTGGTAAAGTAGCAGCGAAAACTTTTGCCTCTTGTGGTGCAACTGTAGTGTTGTTGGGGCGCACGCTTGCGAAATTGGAACAAGTCTACGACGAGATTGATGCTGCCGGTTTTCCCCAAGCAGCCCTCTACCCTATGAATTTAGAGAGCGCTACAGAAAAAGAGTACGACGATCTATGTGATCGATTGAATGAAAACTTTGGCAAACTGGATGGAGTTTTATTTAACGCCGCCGACTTGGGCGAGCGTACACCTATCTCCAATTATTCCGTCAGTGCCTGGATGCGCTGCATGCAGATCAATGTCAATTCACCTTTTATGATGACCCAAGCTCTTTTCCCTCTTTTGGAAAAATCAGCAAATGCTAGCCTGCTGTTTACCAGTTCAAGTGTGGCTTTCGAGGGTCGTTCTTTTTGGGGTGGCTATGCGGCTTCAAAAGCGGCTCAGGAAAACTTTATGCAAACACTGGTAGACGAATGTGATGGCACCAACAGTATTCGCGCAAACAGTATTAATCCTGGTGCAACCCGGACCAAAATGCGTGCGTCGGCCTACCCTGCCGAAGACCCCACCAGCGTCAAACAACCTGAAGCCTTGATGCCTTCCTATGTTTACCTTTTGAGTGACCAGTCAATAGGTATTACAGGTGAATCGTTTTCTTATTGATTATTTTCCGAACCAACCCATAAAAACACAATATATAGTAATAAGCATTTGCGTTTCGTATAAGAAAATAGTCTAAGATTCCTCGAACAGCATCGAAGAGCTTATAAGTCCCGCAAGAACTGATACTTCTGGTTTTCACGTGTTTTTATGCCCTTGTGACTCACAGCTTATCCACAGCTTATCCATAGTTAATTTTGGTTGCATTCCGGTAAAAACCGCATTATCTTGTAGTCCGATTGCCACCAGACCCTATATATAGGGTGCGAAGCTCCAAGAAAGCAGGTCTTAAATGGACAAAAAGATAATAAAAAGTTGATCTTCGCCTTGGCAAAATATGTAGATCCTGAAGAACACTTAGGTATTTGGAACTAGCAAATGACACTTCCTTATAAGTCGGTCCTCGCTATTCTCTTCCCTATTGATCGATGGAACTAAATTAAAACCGGCAATACCAAAATACGCACAAACACAATATGTAGTGTTTATAAACACAATAAACAGCCACTGATGTAGGAGAAGTGACATGCTGACTGAAACTCAAAATTCTGAGACCCTAACCCCAGTGCAAATGGACTCGCAAACTGGAACTAGCCTGGCCGCAACTGCGCCTGGCCAATTACGTGTAATCAAGCGAAACGGTACAGTGGGTAGTTTTGATGCCAGCAAAATCGCCGTGGCTCTAACCAAAGCATTTTTGGCTGTTGAAGGCGGTACTGCCGCTGCCTCTTCCCGCATTCATGAAAAGGTTGATAGCCTGACCAAACAAATCGTGGCGACCTTTAAGCGTCGTATGCCATCCGGCGGCACTATTCATATTGAAGAAATTCAGGATCAGGTGGAATTAACCCTGATGCGTTCCGGCGAGCAAAAAGTAGCTCGTGACTATGTACTCTACCGTGAAGAACACTCTCGTTTACGCGCTTCACAAAAACAAGCTGCGCAACAAGCAGCGGATGACGCCGATTACCCATCCATCAATGTCATTAAAGCGGATGGAACACGCGCTCCTCTCGACATAAACCGCATGCGCACTATCGTTCGCGAAGCCTGTGCTGGTTTGAAAGGTGTTGACGAAAAAGCCATTCTCGATGAAGCCATGCGCAACCTTTATGACGGTGTTGACCAAAAGGATGTGAATACCTCTTTAGTGATTACCGCGCGTACATTGGTAGAAAAAGAACCTAACTACAGTTATGTCACAGCGCGTTTGCTGCTAGACAAACTTCGCGCTGAAGCTCTGGGCTTTTTGGGGATTGCTACTGAAGCCACCCAGTCAGATATGGAACTTTATTACTCTCGCGCCCTGCCGGTTTACATTCAGCGCGGTGTTGAGCTGGAATTAGTCTCTCCAGAACTCTTGAATTTTGATTTAGAAAAGCTTGGCAAAGCATTGATTTCAGACGGAGATTTGCAATTTACCTACTTGGGTTTGCAAACTTTGTATGACCGCTATTTCATCCACAGCAATGATGTTCGCATCGAATTGCCACAGATATTCTTTATGCGTGTGGCTATGGGCTTGGCCTTAAATGAAACCAATCGTGAAGATCGCGCAATTGAATTCTATCGATTGCTGTCTTCTTTTGATTACATGAGTTCTACGCCTACTCTCTTCAACTCAGGCACTTTGCGTCCGCAATTGTCTTCTTGCTACCTGACAACAGTACCCGATGATCTACACGGTATTTACGGAGCTATGCAAGACAACGCCATGCTCAGTAAATTTGCTGGTGGCTTGGGTAACGACTGGACACCAGTTCGCGCATTGGGCGCTTACATCAAAGGCACCAATGGCAAGTCCCAAGGCGTGGTTCCCTTCCTGAAAGTGGCTAACGATACCGCTGTTGCCGTAAACCAAGGCGGCAAGCGTAAAGGGGCTGTTTGCGCTTATCTCGAAACCTGGCATATGGATGTTGAGGAATTTTTGGAGCTGCGCAAAAACACGGGTGATGATCGCCGCCGTACACACGATATGAATACCGCTAACTGGGTACCTGACCTGTTTATGAAGCGTGTATTTGATGATAAAGGTTGGACTCTGTTCACGCCGAATGACGTACCTGATCTACATGACCTTTATGGCAAATCCTTTGAAGAGCGTTACGAGCATTACGAGCGCGAAGCTGCGGCTGGCAAAATCAAAGTATTCAAATCTGTCCGCGCCCTGGATCTTTGGCGAAAAATGCTGGGCATGTTGTTTGAAACCGGTCATCCATGGATCACTTTCAAAGACCCATGCAACCTGCGCAGCCCACAACAACACGTTGGTGTAGTGCATTCATCCAACCTGTGTACAGAAATCACACTCAATACCAAAGCCGGTGATGAGATTGCCGTCTGTAACCTGGGTTCGATCAACCTGTCACAACACATAGTGGACGGCAAGTTGGATCAAGCCAAACTTGAGCGCACAGTCAAAACCGCTATCCGCATGTTGGATAATGTTATCGACATTAACTACTACGCTGTCGCCACATCCAAACAATCCAACTTACGTCACCGTCCTATCGGTCTTGGCATTATGGGTTTCCAGGATGCGCTTTATGATCAACGTATAGCCTACAGCTCACAAGCGGCTGTCGATTTTGCGGATAACTCTATGGAGGCCGTCAGCTACTACGCGATTAAAGCCTCTTGCGAATTGGCTCAAGAACGCGGCAAGTATTCAACTTTCGATGGTTCTTTGTGGAGCAAAGGCGTATTGCCAATCGACTCTATCGAGATGCTGGCGCAAAACCGTGGCGAGCAATACATCAAAGTCGATCGTAGCCGTACCTTTGATTGGGAAAGTTTGCGCGCTGAAGTGAAAGCCAAAGGTATGCGCAACTCCAACGTTATGGCGATTGCACCGACTGCAACCATTTCCAACATTACTGGCGTGACTCAATCCATTGAGCCGACTTACCAAAACCTTTATGTGAAATCCAACCTGTCTGGCGAATTCACCGTGGTTAATCCACATTTGGTTCACGACTTGAAAGCCCGCAATTTGTGGGACGCAGTAATGGTTAACGATCTCAAATATTACGAAGGTTCCGTACAAAAAATTGATCGTATCCCCGATGACCTAAAAGCCATCTACGCCACTGCGTTTGAAGTTGAACCCAAGTGGATTGTTGAAGCCGCCAGTCGCCGTCAAAAGTGGATCGACCAGGCACAAAGCTTGAACCTTTACATCGCTGGCGCTAACGGTAAAAAACTGGATATCACCTACCGCATGGCATGGTTCAGCGGCCTGAAAACCACTTACTACCTGCGTGCCTTGGCCGCAACCACTACCGAGAAATCGACCATTACCACTGGCGCATTGAACGCAGTCAGCTCAAGTGCAGGCGGCGGTGTAACAGCAGCCCCGGCGCCAACAGCCAAAGCCGTCGCCAGCATAGCCGCACCCGAGTTTGGCGAAGCCGCACCAGTGCCAAAAGCTTGCTCAATAGACAATCCGGATTGTGAGGCTTGCCAGTAAAGTAAACACCCTCTCCCCCGGCCCCTCTCCCATCAAGGGAGAGGGGTGACTCAAGACTAAGCATCTCAGCTGAATCTTGCGAGTCACAGTGCCCTATCCCCTTGTGGGAGAGGGTTAGGGAGAGGGGGATAATTGAATAAAAAGCATTCAGAGAGGAACAACCATGCTAAGTTGGGATGAATTCGACAAAGAAGAAACCATTAAAGAAACCGCGCGCGAAGTCGCTCGCCAAGACATGCAAGAAACCAGGAGCCAGCCAGCACAAGCCAATGCGCGTCCTGCCAGTGATTCTGTTGTGAACAAACAATTTGCTGAAGCCGCGAAAGAAGAAGGCATTAGCCCTGAAGTTGCCAAAGCTCGCGCTGCCCTCGCCCACCTCGATCCAGCCCCCGGTTTGGAAGAATTGCAAATGGGTGCTGCGCGTATTCAAGTTGATGAAAAACGCATGATCAACTGCCGCGCTGACTTAAACCAATTAGTACCTTTCAAGTACGATTGGGCATGGCAAAAATATCTTGATGGCTGCTCCAACCATTGGATGCCACAAGAAGTGAACATGACCGCTGACATCGCAACCTGGAGAAACAAAGAAGGCCTGACTGAAGACGAACGTCGCATTGTGATGCGCAGCCTCGGTTACTTCTCCACTGCTGACTCTTTGGTTGCCAACAATTTGGTTTTGGCGATTTACCGATTGATCACTAACCCGGAATGCCGCCAATATATTTTGCGTCAATCTTTCGAAGAAGCGATTCACACTCACGCCTATCAATATTGCATTGAATCTTTAGGCATGGATGAAGGCGAAATCTTCAATATGTATCGCGAATTGCCATCAGTCGCGAATAAAGCTGCATGGAGTTTGAAACACACCCAAACCTTAGGCGACCCCACTTTCACCACCGGCACACCCGAAACCGATCAAGAATTATTGCGTAATTTGGTTGCGTTTTATGTCGTCACCGAAGGCATTTTCTTCTACTGCGGTTTCAGCCAAATCCTGAGCATGGGCCGCCGCAATAAAATGACCGGCGTTGCCGAACAATTCCAATATATTTTGCGCGACGAATCCATGCATTTGAATTTTGGTATCGACGTCATCAACCAAATCAAATTAGAAAACCCACACCTGTGGTCAGCCGCATTCCAACAAGAAGTGCTGCAAATGATTTTGGAAGGCACCGAACTGGAAATTCAATACGCCAGAGATTCCATGCCCCGCGGTGTACTCGGCATGAACGCAGCAATGATGGAAGAATACCTCCACTTCATCGCGAATCGTCGCTGCGCGCAATTAGGCTTAAAAGAACAATTCCCCGGCGCACAAAATCCATTTCCGTGGATGAGTGAGATTATGGATTTGCGTAAAGAGAAGAATTTCTTTGAGACCAGAGTTATTGAATATCAAACTGGTGGGGCGCTTAGTTGGGATTGAGCCTAATATAAAAAATCAATAGCGCCGAATATCATCCCTGAATTCGGCGTTTTTGTTTAGGATATGCAAACGAACAAAGAAGGAAAGACATGAGAAAGCCAAAGTTATTCATAGCATCTTCTATAGAGAGTGTTGCTGTAGCAGAGGCAGTAAACGTAAATTTGGATCATGAATTCGAAGTTACAATTTGGAAAAATGGCACATTCAAACTTTCTTCATCAACAATTGATGATTTAGTCACGAAATCCTCAACCGTCGATTTTGCTCTCTTTATTTTTTCACCAGACGACATATCAATAATTCGCAGCAGAAAAGAACATGTCGTTCGAGACAACGTAATTTTTGAAATGGGTTTATTTGTAGGAGCAATAGGCAAAAATAGATCATTTTTCATGAAGCCACGCGGAATAGATATGCACCTACCCACCGATCTTCTTGGGGTCACAGCTGCAGATTACGAAGCAAACAGAACTGACAATGATTTAGTATCGGCAACAAACAGAGCGTGTGCACTAATTAAAAATCAAGTAGAGCAACTTGGTTTGATTAATCATGCAGCTTTGTCTGAAAGCAAAATAATTAGAGCAAATCCAAAAGTCTATAAAATATCCGAAAAAGATATACAGATCCTTGCAGCATGCCTACAGAGCTATACATCTAGACCTGAAGGACTTTCATTTAATGAAATATCGACAACATTAAAAAAACATGAAGACTCTTCAATTCAACTCTCCCTAATAAAATTAGAAAGAATGGAGTATATCGGCAAAACAATCGAAACGAATCATGAATATGGCTATGATTTTTATTCTTATCGTATAACAGAAAGCGGCATTGAGCATTTGCTTGAAAACGAAATAATTTTAACGCCTCCTGTAGAAATTAAAACCGAAGTGATACACGATTCTTTTGATGATGACATACCATTTTAAAGATTTCGATAAACGGGAGGGATTTATTTTTGATCAAGGTACGATCATGTAGGTTGGGGTGCAAACCCCAACATTCGTCCTCGATAAAAATGAATAACCTTAATAACATATTGTATTTGAAAATTTGATATTTGTTTTAAGTTGTGGCGGTTCTTGCGAGATGGACATGTTGGGGTTTGCACCCCAACCTACGCGGATTTGAACGTTCGTGACAAGATCGACATGAATAAATAACTTTGGCAACACGCTGTATTCGAAAATTTGATATTTGTTTTGAGTTGCGGTGGTGGTTGCGAGATGGTCATGTTGGGGTTTGCACCCCAACCTACGGGTATTGATTATTTAAAGGGAAATTTATGCAATATCGACGGGTTTATGTAAAAGGTGGTTGTTATTTTTTTACGGTTACGCTGGCCGACAGGCGTAATGATTTGTTGATTCGGCATATTGATTTATTGCGTGAATGTGTTGCTGATGTAAAACGTAGGCATCCGTTTGAAATTAATGCCATGGTAATTTTACCCGATCATCTTCATGCGCTTTGGACATTACCCAAAGATGACTGTGATTATTCAAAACGCTGGACATTAATTAAATCCTATTTTTCACGGCAATTATCCAAAGACGAACATATAAACAAAAGTCGATATCAAAAAGGCGAACGCGGAATTTGGCAAAGACGTTTTTGGGAACACTTAGTTCGAGATGAAGAAGATTATAAAAACCATGTGGAATACATTCATAATAATCCGATAAAACATGGTTACGTAAATGAAGCAAGGGATTGGCCACATTCGTCAATCCACAAATTCATGTAGGCTGGGGTGCAAACCCCAACATTCGTCCTCGATAAAGATGAATAATTTTAATTGCACGATGTATTTGGAACTTTGATATCTGTTTTGAGTTTCGGTGGTTATTGCGAGATGGTCATGTTGGGGTTCGCACCCCAACCTACGGGAAGATTGAATTGAACACGCATTATTTTTAATTTTAAGATTAAAAATGCAACACAAGTCACGATCTACAAATAAGGAGCTATATGCATCGAAAAATTTTTATATGATGGCTTATATTTACCAAGCATTAAGGTTAAATATATTTTCAAAAACTACAACCAAACTTTATCTAAAATAGGATTAGACAATATGTTACAGAAAACTAAAATTTCGCTTTTTGTGTTACTTGGCTCAATCAGTATGTTCAGTGCGGCGGATCCAGTTACCGTTCAATCCGGCATTCCTTATGCTGCTGATGCAAAAGTAGCAAAGAACATTCGTAATGAATGCACCAAGCTCGGCACTCAGCTTGCTGAATTCACCAAACAATTTGGTAAAAAATTCTCTGTCGATGTTCAACTGACTGAAAAATTGGATACTGCGGCTAAAGGTCGTGTTTTGCTGATCGAAATCACCGATGCAGTCAGTATGGGGAATGCGTTTATTGGGCATCAAAAATTTACTTCGTCACAAGGCACACTCTTTGAAGACGGCAAAAAAGTGGCTTCATTTGAAGCTCGTCGTCAATCAATGGGTGGTGCATTTGCTGCCTATAAAGGCTCTTGCTCAGTATTAGGTCGCACTGTAAAAGCCATGGGTAAAGATATTGCTCAGTGGTTAAAAGCACCGACTGACGAAGCAACGCTGGGTGATTTGTAATAAGTAAATTAAAGGAAGCGCGGTGCGCTCCAAGTGTTCGGAGTGAAATATTTTATGCAATCTTTAAGCGAAAAAACCTGTACTGCCTGTGGGCTTGATTCACCAAAAGCGACGCAAATGCAAATACAAGAAGCGCTTGCGGAATTACCGAAATGGAAAGTTATTCAGGTTGACGGTGTTGATCAATTACAACGCGTTTACACGGTAAAGAATTTTGTGTATGCAATGGCCTTGACGCAAGCAATAGGCTTATTGGCAGAAGAATACAATCATCACCCTGCTCTACTGACTGAATGGGGAAAAGTGACAGTGACCTGGTGGACGCACAAGATAAAAGGACTGCATGAAAATGACCTGATTATGGCGGCAAAAACAGAAAAGATATTTAACCAGGAAAGCGCTCAAACGCTAAACAAGGTTTGATTTAAAAATAAAAACCACTCTTGTTGTATCGCTGTAAGAGAGGGACATTGACATTATATCGGAGGATTCTATGTTGTCTTATTTTAAAACAGGCATCAGCTTGATTGTTATAGGTTTGCTAACTATAGTCACAGCCTATCCCGTTACCGCAGGATCGGCGTTTTTCTTTACTATTTTTATCAGCATGGTGTTAATTTTGATTGGCCTATTACAAATCTGGCTTGACCGGGATGACTATGTAGAAAGTGAGAATAGATAAGTTGAATGACGTAAAAAATAGAAAGTAACATCAAAACGGGTTCAAACTCATGAAAGTAACATCTTACATAATCTCTCTTGGTCTATTTTTTATAGCCCACGTCAGTTTGGCTGCAACGCCAGAAACAAAACCAGACACACAAACGCCATCTACACCCGCTAAGGAAATCACCTATACAGCCCGTCATATATGGGATGCGAAAGTGGAAATTGGTGAGGTGACTGAACTGGGTGCAACAAAATATGGCACTCGCAGGATGATCCCTATAACAGGCGGCACTTTTAGCGGTGAGAATATTAAAGGCATTGTTTTACCCGGTGGCGCAGATTTTCAAGTTACGCGTGCAGATGGGGACACTGAGTTTGAAGCAAGGTACATGGTAAAAACCCATGATGGCGTAGCGATTCATGTCCACAATCGTGTACTCTTCCACATGCCCAAAAATGCAGAAAATAATCCTCAACCCTATCTTCGATCAGTCATTGAATTGGAAACGCCATCCAATAGTCCTTATGATTATTTGAATCACGCATTTTTTCTTGGAACTCTCGAAGTCCCTAAAGTAAAACCTGGCGAAACACCCTATGTAATCATTGGGGTTTATCAATTACTTTAATTCAGTATTGATTTAAATTTTACGGAAGCATAAATATGAAAATCAATCCAAGAATGCAGAAAGTGTTAGCGGCAATACACGATCGATTTATTGAAGAGGTAGGCCCTGTCGGCGATATTCTTATTGCAGACGCAATGGTGAGTATGGAAAAAAAACAATGGAATAATCCATCCACTATTCGACATTACACAAAAGAGTTGGCAGCAAATATCGATAATGAAGTGTTATGCAATCGTTTTTTAGATGATGTTGGCACATTACTCTTGGCATCGGAATCTAGCATTTAATATTAATGGAGTTTAATTTATGTTTAGCACTCGTCTTTCACTGACCACACAATTTTTAATTCTGTTGCTAGTGGTTTTGGTTCTCAATGCAACAGCTTACCTGTTTATTATGCAGAATATGTACAAACAGGAACTCGAATCTCAAGCCAAAACAGTGGTCGATAACGTCGAATCCTTTGGCTCCTGGGTGTCACAGTCTGGCCGGGTGTGGGTGAAAGGCGAATCCAAAAATTATCTCAGCAAAGAAGAAGTTATCTCCGCAAACGACTCTGAAAAGCGTTTCCATATATTTTCAAAAAATCCCGCGCTGGCAACACGTGAATATTCAGAAGTGGTAGCGAAATCAAATTCACCTGCAAAATTTCGTATGACATCTTCAAATGTAATGAACCCGGCGAATACACCTGACTCATTTGAACTGCGCGCCTTGGCAGCCGTGGCAGATAAACAACAAATCGACTATTCCGAATTTACCGGCGATACCTATCGCTACGCCAAAGCAGTGATACACCAGGAATCTTGTATTTCTTGCCACGGTGATTCTGCAAAAGCGCCTGCAGATGTATTATCCGTTTATGGAAATGAACATGGCTTCGGTTTTAAAACAGGTGATGTCGCAGGTGTTATCAGCGTTACCTTGCCAAAACGCAGTGTATTTCAAAGTGCCTTTTCATGGATTAACGCGATTGAATTGTTAATTATTTTATTATCGATTTTACCAATGATATGGTTTATTCGCCGCGCAATTATTTTACCCATCAAACACATTACTCACGCAGCCGATGAAATTTCTCGCGGAAAAGATGTTCATGTCGACGTGACTGATACAGCTGCCGATTCCAAAAATGAAATTCACACCCTTAAAATTGCCACTGCCCGCATGCGCAACAGTTTCGTCATTGCCCTGAGAAAAATGCGCGAAGCCAGAAAAAATTCCGATCAACTTAAACAAATGTTGAAGAATAGAGAAAAGCCGGAATAAATTTTTATTAAAATCAAAAACCTCTCTTGTTTTATCCTTGCAAGAGAGGTTTAGTATTTTACTGATTTCATTCAAATCACTGACCACAACATCTTTACGCTCAACAGCAATGAAATAACAGCTAATATTTTCTTCAAATAAATATCAGGTAAGCGCTGTGCAAATTTTGCTCCCAAAGGTACAGCAATAACGCTGGCGATAGACACTGCGATAAATGCGGGCAGATAGACGAAGCCCAGTGTATAGGGAGTATTCGCTGTGCTGGACCAACCGTTTATCATGTAACCCAAGGTGCCTGCAATTGCTATAGGAAAACCTATTGCAGCAGAAGTGCCTATGGCTTTTTTCAAATCGAAATTTTTATAACTCAAATAGGTCACCATTAAAAAGCCACCACCCACTGCCGCCAGTGCTGACACTGACCCTATACCTGTTCCAGCTAAAAACAGTCCTCTAAAGTTAACAGCTTTATCACTGGCTTTAGGTTTCCAGTTTAAAAAAAGTTGCAGCGCAATCAGTGCCATAAACGCAGAAAAAAATATCGCGATATAAATAGAATTAACATAGGAAGCCAAGCGACTGGTAAAAAACGCACCGATAATAATGCCGGGAGCCATACCGTAAACCACTTTCCATATCACGGCACCATGTGATGCATGAGCTCGCAAACTGGCGATTGATGACACTATCATGCAAGCCAAAGCTGTACCCAACGCCAAGTGAATCACTCTGTCTGAACTAATGCCTTGAAGGCTAAAGATTGTGGCAAGTAACGGCACCAATATTCCACCACCACCCGCCCCTAACAGGCCTGCTATAAAGCCGACCAAACTCCCCAATAAAATAAAGATTAATATCCATTCAATACTTAACATAAAGACTCCCGATTCAGTTGCTAGTCACTATCGACGAGGCTAAGATACGACTTCAAGTCGACTTTAAGTCAAGTGTTTTGATGATAAATTCATGAGGAACAAAATGGATATTGCTCAGGTATCAAAAGCAACCGGATTACCCTCATCAACTCTTCGCTATTACGAAGAAAAAGGACTTATTGCATCTGATGGCAGGAAAGGTTTACGCAGGCTCTACAACAAAAATGTTATCGAACGCCTCGCTTTTATTTCACTGTCTCGCAATGCAGGATTTTCACTTAAAGAAATTGCGGATATGTTTACACCTGAAGGACCGGATATAAAAAGAGAGTTGCTGTTAGAAAAAGCAGAAATATTAGATAAAAAAATTAAAGAGCTATCAACAGTACGCGACGGCCTACGCCATGTAGCGGCATGCAAAGCTCCCAATCATTTTGAATGCCCGAAATTTTTACGCTTGCTCCAGATTGCCGGAAAAAAACGTGTAAGGTTACCAAATAAATTACATAAGCATTTGGAGGCACTTTGAGTTTCAATTGTCACTAGTCGGTATCCTTAACAAATTTCCATTTATTTTTCTTTCATCCCACTAATTTATTTTTCCAATAAAGGCTTTATATGAAACAAACAATATTCACCGTGATAGCACTGGTATCATCTATTTTTATCAGCTCTTTTGCTATTGCAAAAGAAAAAAAGGAAGCTGTGAAATCTTATGAAATTGCACCTGGTTCACAGATACAAATTCCAAAATCATGGAAGTTTAATACCTACTTTATGCCGCCCGATCTTTCTGCGACAAATATCAGGATTTATACAAAGGGAGTCACTATCGCGATTACAGGTATGTATGAACTCAAGGGCGAAGACAAAACTCCGGAAGATCTTGAGAAAATGCTCCAACAAGCAACTCTGCCCTATGTTCAACAATCCACAGAGCAGAGTTTTACACCGGTTCATTTCACTACACCTACTACAATTGGAGTATACACTTCGTATACGGCAGCGAATAAATCCGCAGGATTGAGAACATTACCCAATGAAATTTCGTTAAAAACAACTACTGCAATTGTTTATAAGACGGGCAGCATTTTTTCAATTTCAATTTCATTAAATAAAAATAACAAGGCAGGTTTAAAAAATTATCAATCAGCAATAGATGCACTTTCAACAATTCAGTAAGTTTATTAACCTAAGCAGGTCAACAGCGTCATGAAGAAAACTATACTGCTTGCAACACTAATCTGCGGCACCCTGGATATAGCTTACGCTATTATTATGGCCGTGTTGCATGATGGAAACGCATTGGGTGTTCTGCTATCGGTAGCTTCGGGACCTTTTGGAAGCATGGCGAAAACATGGGGATGGACGGGCGGCATGCTAGGTCTCGCAACACACTTCTCCATTATGTTGGTTATGGTAACTGCTTTCGTTTTGTTAATTAAATATATTCCCAACCTTGCCAGAATAAATTCCATAGTATTGGGGATTATTTACGGCTGTCTGCTCTACACTTTTATGTATTGGATAGTGCTAATCCTGAGATGGCCTGAAATTTTTCCGCAAACACAACCCATGCAAATTATTAGAGCATTAGCTCCGCATATTTTTATGGTGGGTATTCCATTATCTTTAATCGTCAATTTTTTAATAATTAACAAAAAGTCATCTGCCCAAATACGGTAAGTTAACATTCTTGATTTGACCACGCACCTATAGGTTATACTTTCCAGAACTTTAATTTCTAAACGGCTCACATTAATCATACAGACCCGGAGTAAAAGATGGATGCCAACGCATTATCTGCATTGATAGAGGCTTACAAGCATTCCAAATCAGCCGACGTAGCAAAACTGATTGTGTTCTCCTATTTGGAAAATAATCAATTAGATGAAGCCACTGAATATCTGGCATTCCTACCGGATTCAATGATATCTGCAGATTGGGTAAAACTATTTACGTTTTATCACCACCGGAATGAAATCGAATCCCTATCCAAATTCTTATTATCGAAAGCAGATCATTTAAATCAATTTCTAGACGCCTTAATTGGTGGCAATCAGGAATCATGCGCTAAGACGCTCTATCGATATTGGATAACAATAAATCCACACATTCAGCAAACTTACTGGGATAATCGATTACAAGTAAAGCAGGAGAGCGAAAGTAAACCTAAATTGCGCGTTATTGAAAAAGTCGATATAGCTGAAGTTACTCATATTAGCGACTATAAACAAGCAACTGTTAACTTTGATGATGTTGTAGGCTTGGCAGAAGTTAAAGAACAGATCACCAAAAAAATTATTTTACCTTTTCAAAAGCCCTCATTCTTTCAGAAATTTAAAAAGAAAGTGGGTGGCGGGGTTTTACTCTATGGCCCGCCGGGCTGTGGCAAAACCTTAATTGCGCGCGCAACCGCAGGACAGTGCAAGGCCAATTTTTATAATATTCAGGCGGCTGACGTACTCGATATGTACATTGGGGAGTCGGAACAAAAGTTGCGAGCTATTTTTGAAAAAGCACGTGCAGATAAGCCCTGTATATTATTTTTTGATGAGCTTGAAGCATTGGCGGGAAAACGTGAACATGCACGTAGTAGTAGCACCGCCAATATTGTCAGCCAGTTTTTAACCGAACTGGACGGATACACACAAAACAACGAAGGTATTTTAATACTCGCATCAACCAATCTACCTTGGGCAATTGATTCCGCATTTTTGCGCCCCGGCCGATTTGATCGTATGTTCTTTGTACCGCCACCCGATAAAATTGCACGTGAAGCGATTTTACATTACCAAATGAAAGATCGCCCGCAAGATAGCCAAATTGATTTTTCGTTGCTTGCGAGTAAAACACCAGGCTATTCAGGTGCTGATCTTGCCAATTTAGTCGATATGGCAGCCGACGAAGCTATAGATGAGTCTATTCAACAAGAAAAAGAAGTGGCTATTTCTTTTGAGCATTTTAAACAAGCCTTAACACAAAGTCGTTCATCTACTTCAGAATGGTTAACAACAGCACGTAATTATGCGCGCTATGCTAACGAAGGTGGTCGTTATGACGATGTGGTTGAATTTTTAAAAAAACATGGCAAATAAAATATGACTGATTACACCATTATTGATGAACCTAAACCGGGAAAATTCAATCATTTAATTATCAGTCCTTTGATAATTATGTTTGCCTCTATTCTTGTACCTTTGTTTATTAACCTGCCCTACTTTGGGCGTATCTGGATTCCCGCTGTCTGGCTTGTTGCTAACGGACTATTTCTTGGCAGCGCATCAATTGTCAAAGAAATAATCATGGCTATAGCCGCTGTCGCTTTATGGTTCGCGATTATTTTTGGCTCTGTCTACTTATCTGAGTTATTACCACAATCTATCAACTTTCAAAGTATTTTTCCTTATTCACGAATTTTATCGCAAGCTATATTCTTTTTCTTTTTGATGTATATAGTGAATTTACAATCTACAGCTTATTCACTCTATGAATATATGCACAAGGGAAACAAATAATGAATCATAATTCACGACTTGAAAGAGCTTGGGCTCACTACATGGCTGACAGAACATCTGCTGCTATTCAATTGCTTAAAGAACTGTTGGGCGAAGATCCAAACCATGCGGAATACCATTCACTACTGGCAGCTTGTCTGTTGCAGGATAAACGCCTGCACGCCGCAGAATACGAATTGGGATTAGCATTAAAAATCGATCCGCAAATGCCATTTCTCTATTTATTACAAAGTAATATTTTGGTTTTTAAAAATAAATTTAAACAAGCTCTGGCTGCCTGCGATCAGGCATTGGCACTGGCTCCCGAATTTATTGATGCCTTGTTAAAAAAGGCCGAGATACTTTTACTACTTAATCAATATGCTGAAGCCAGAAGTTGTTTGGATCAAGCCGCAAGAATATCACCCGATAATCTCGCTGTCACACTTGCCTACGCTGATTTTCATTTAACCAATGGCGATATTAAAAATGCTGAAACATTTGCATTGGAAGCTTTGCATCAAGACGCTCAAAATGAAACGGCCAACGTACTGATGGGAAAAATTCGTCTTACTCAAGGTAATATTCAAGAAGCAGAATACCACGCGAAATTTGTTATATTGAATAATCCCAATTCCGAACAGGGTCTAGCATTATTTTCTAACATTAAGGCAAGAACCAATTGGTTTCTGGGCTTATGGTGGAGACTTAATAACAAGCTAGCCAACAGTACTCAATTCAAACAGATAACTTATTTAATTTGTGCTTATCTATTTTTTAATTTGCTATCACAAATTGTAGAAGACATGGGTCACAAATCCCTATCTGACATGATTGGTTATGCCTGGTTAGGTTTGGTAGTTTATTCCTGGGTTGCCATACCTATCTACATCAAAATGTTAAAGAAAGAGTTGGATAACTTTCAATTTAATCGGGATTTTTAATTAACCTGACGATATATATAGTAGAAAAATAAGTACACTTGTACACCGGCATCTCAAGTTATATATTCTTATCAATTTTCCTATTCGTAAATGACTATGGCTGCTCTATACTAGAGTGGCCATATTGTTAATGGATCTAATCGGCAACTCAAAAAACTAATTTATAATAATCAGGTATCAACCGATGAAAAAATTTCCATTAAAAACTATTTTGTCCACATTTTTTGTTATATCTATTTTGCACTTATCCGCTTGTGGCGGTGGCGGTGGCGGAACAGTCTCCAATCCAGCAACCAGCTCAAGTACTACACCCAGCTCTATTTCATCATCGAGTGCGCAAATCAGCTCATCGACGTCAAGTACAGCTGTGTCCAGTATTCCTTCTGGCGGAATAGCCAGTATAAAAGGCGATTATTCTGTGGCTCCTTCATTTTGGGAGGGTGATGGCCCTGTGGGTAGCTACAGTTTAGTTAATGTGGATCATCCCGATTTTGTAAAAGCAGCCAGAATTGATGTGACCAATCCTTCGGGCACATCCTGGAATGGACAGCTTTCATTTCCGATTACGCGCGCAATTGCTAAAGACGACGTTATTTTAATTCATACCTGGTTTAGAAAAATTACGTCGGCAGATGAAACAGGAGCAAGTTTCGCTCAATTATATTTGGAATCAGCAGCGCCGGATTACACTAAGTACGCAGACATTGAAATGAGTAGTACGGGTGATTGGCAAGAATATTTTATTCCAGTCAAAATGCCCGAAGCAGCTGTTGTTGGAAAACTCGATTTAAAAATTGGATTCGGCGGTGGCAATAAAATACAGACATTTGAAATTGGATTTACTGAAATCCTAAATTTCGAAAAACGATTAACGACTGCCGATCTACCTGTTACTTTGATTAGCTATGACGGACGCGAACCCGACGCTGCCTGGCGTGCTGAAGCAAATGCCCGCATTGAACAATACCGCAAAGGCGACTTCGAAATTACTCTAAAAAACTCAGATAATTCTTTGATGACTAATACACAGGTCGAAGTAAAATTTAAAAAACACGCTTATCATTTTGGTTCCGTTATAGTCAGTAATTTGCTGATGGGTGAGTCTAGCGACAGTCAAAACTACCAAGAAAAAGTTGTCGAACTATTTAATCAAAGCGGAACTGAAAATGATTTGAAATGGGGCCCCTGGATTGGTGAGTGGGGTGTAACTTTTAATCAAGATACAACAAAAGCGGCGTTGCAGTGGTTGCGTGACCGCGGTTTCTATTTGCGTGGACATGTATTAGTTTGGCCATCACGTCGCAATTTACCCGACTTGGTTAAACCCTATATCCCGGAATCCGATCCCAGCAGTGCTGATCCGGCCGCAAAACAATTGGTATTGGATCACATTGATGATATTACCAGCTCAACTCAAGATTTATTAGACGAATGGGATGTACTCAATGAGCCCTATGATAATCATGATTTGATGGATGCATTTGGCAATTCTGTGATGACCGATTGGTTCAATCGTGCTCGTTTTAATTTGCCTACTCACAAACTTTATATAAATGATTATTCCATTCTCTCCGCAGGTGGCCGTGATGTTGCACATCAAGATCACTATAAAGAAATCATTCAATATTTAATCGATAACAATGCACCTATTGATGGATTTGGATTACAAAGTCACTTTGGTGCCGAACCCACATCGATTACTAAAATTTACTCTATTCTCGATGACTTTCACACAGAGTTTCCAAATTTGAAAATTCGTTCTACCGAATTTGATGTACGAACCAAAGATGAGAATATGCAAGCCGATTTTACTCGCGATTTTCTGACCATATTCTTTAGTCACCCTTCGACTGTCGGCGTACAATTATGGGGCTTCTGGGAAGGCGCTCACTGGATTCCAGAAGGTGCTATGTACACAACCGATTGGCGAGAAAAACCTAATGCCACAGCTTGGAAAGATCTTATCTATAAAACCTGGTGGAATGATTTCTCAGGCACCACAGATAACTCCGGAAAATTTGCAGAACGCGGCTTCTACGGCGACTATCAAATTGAAGTAACAAAAAATGGAAGCCTACATACCTTTAACTTCAGTGTAACCCAAGATGGCAATAATCAATTTGAATTTACCCTGCCGTAACCTCCCAGCTATAAATCAGGGCGCTAGCGTCCTGATTTCACATTGCTAAACTCCCCTTATTGCTTTCAGTATAAAACGTCGATAACCTCGATCTTACAAAATTTGACAAATAGCTAATACCCAAATTATGCCATTCAGGAAATCATACAAATAATTATTTTATTAAGTGACTTAACGGAGAAGGAAAATGAAACTCACCTCAATACTTTTTGCTACACTTCTTTCTTCCGGCGCGCTGGCTAACAATCTTGTGGACGACACAACTTTGAACAAATGGGGATTCGTCAATGTAGAAAGGCAATATTACAATTTACTACTTTGCGAAACTCCTCAAGAAGCTACAATAGTTACACAAACTATTCGAGCCAAACTGCCAGAAGCAAATAATCATTCAGTTTTCCCTCGATTTACTCTTGTAGAAGAAAAATATGCAAATGCAGACTTGGCATCAGCCAGAATTCAAGAATTAACCAATTGGAAATTTGAAGATTCTTTGCAGTCCAAAAGTTGTTATTTGCGAAAGGCTCGACAAATAAGATCGTCGGTATTTTTGGTTCACACCGATGCGCTTCGCTTTTCGGATCAGCTTGATATGATGCTATCCCAACTTACGGAGTACGCAAACACTATGGCCCCTTCATCCGAAACAGCTGCAGCCTATTTTCGGTTACTGTGCGACCCTCAAATGCAAAACCTCTACGCCGAAATCATGAGACCACAACCTCCAAACATGCCAGCCAGTCATCTGGCTTTTTTAGATCAACAACTAGTCGCGTTAAAGCAAAGAAAGTATTTTCGTCACAACCTTTTGTTAATGCTGGAAAAACACGGTGTTGATGGATTAACACCTTCCGATGAAATCAAAAAAATCACCTGTAAAGACTCTACGATCGATCCAGGATATATAGAAAATACTTTGAAAATTATTTCAGCATACCTTTCGATAAATGATCAAGAACTGGAAGCTAATATATTGAAATTAGAACAGCAACTGGAAGATACTATTCCTGAACTACCTACAAAACCCGAAGTTGAGCCGGAGAAGAAATGAAAAAATCCAAATCCCTAAGTACAAAAAAGAATGAAGAGTTTATTGGTCTTTTAAGAGCACGCTTCGAAAAAAATATTCACCGTCATAAAGGACTTGATTGGTCAAAAGTGCAAGCCAGACTTGAAGCTAATCCAGCAAAACTTTGGTCGCTCAGCGAAATGGAAGCTACGGGCGGTGAGCCTGATGTTGTCGGTTTTGATAAAAAAACAGGTGAAGTCATTTTTTATGATTGTTCTGAAGAAACTCCAAAAGGTCGTCGAAGTACTTGTTATGACCGGGAAGGATTGGAGTCCAGAAAAGAACATAAGCCGGAAAACAATGCGATAGATATGGCCACCGCAATGGGAGTTAATTTATTAACTGAAGCAGAATATCGTGAGCTACAGACGCTTGAACGCTTTGATTTAAAAACATCTAGCTGGGTACAAACGCCATCTGAAATTAGAAAACTGGGAGGCGCCCTCTTTTGTGATCGCCGTTATGACACTGTCTTTCTGTATCACAATGGCGCGCAATCCTACTATAACGTCAGAGGATTTCGCGGATCTCTAAAAATCTAAATTTACAAGAGTGAAAATTTCTGCAAACCCGGTTGCATTTGTCTGACAAACGAATATTCTCTAGAATCTTTTTGAACAGAATAACTACAGAGGAAAATAAAATGAATAAATTCACCAGTTGTATTGGAATGTTTTTACTCTCTTGTTTAATTTGCTTACCGTCACTTGCAGAGATGAATGATTTCGTGCCAGCGACGACTAATGTTATGAACGCTAAATATCCACAGGTTAATAGTGAAGGACGTGTCAAATTACAAATTAAAGCACCTGATGCTGTAAAAGTAGCCGTGAATTTTTGGAGCGGCCCCAAAATGGATATGATCAAAAAAGAAGACGGCGTATGGGAGGTAACAACGCCCGCACAAGTACCCGGCTTGCATTACTACACTTTTACAATTGATGGTGCCGGTGTTAGCGATCCTAACAGCAAGGCCTTCTTTGGCGGCAGTCGATATGTCAGTGCGGTAGAAATTCCCGAGCCAGGTTCAAATTATTATTCGATACAAAATGTAGCTCATGGGCAAGTCCGGGATATTTGGTATTTTTCAAAAGTCACAGGCGGCTGGCGACACGCGATGGTTTACCTTCCTCCACAATATGAAAAACAAACAAAGAAACGTTTCCCAGTGCTTTATTTGCAACACGGTGGTGGCGAAGATGAAACAGGCTGGATCAGACAAGGCAATGCAAATTTTATTCTCGATAACTTAATTGCTGAAGGCAAAGCCAAGCCCATGATTATTGTTATGGCAAATGGTTATCCTACTCGCGTGAATCCAGAAGAAATTGATATGAGTAAAGTTCAATTTGGATCTCCTGAGTGGGTAAAATTCTTTGAAAAACGCATGGAAGTCTTCGAAGAAGAAATCACTCAAGTATTAATTCCATTTGTTGACAAAGAATACCGAACCCTGAATGATCGCAATAATCGCGCTATGGCCGGGCTCTCAATGGGCGGCATGCAAACTTATTACGTCACGACAAAGAATTTACCTCTGTTTTCTTACATAGGTGGATTCAGCGGTGCGGGTGGATTTTTGACTGGTGGGAAATTTGATCCGAAAACGGATTATCAAGGCGTATTCGCGGACCCCGAAGCTTTTGCAAAAAAAGTTCATTTACTTTGGTTGGGAATTGGTACTGTAGAACCAGAAAATATGCGTAAAGGTATTCATGGATTACATCAATCATTGAATGATGCCGGTATTAAACATGTATTCATTGAATCACCAGGCACCGATCATGAATGGCAAACCTGGCGAAGAAATCTTCAAGATTTTGCTCAACGTCTTTTTAAATAGATAATAATCTCGCGCTCTGCCTCACCCTTCATAAGGGGAAGGAAATTTGACTTGTATAAAAAAGGCTGGCTCGCTTTACAGCGGCCAGCCAAGCGGATAGCTCCATCAAAAACTCATTTCAATTAACAACTTGCCCTGACTCCAGGAAAGTTAAGACATACTGTACAAGCTATAGATAGTCGCTCAAAATAGCGATTCCCTCTCCCCTCTGCCCCCCTGGCCGCTCACCATATTCACATCAAATTTCTATAAATAAAAGAAGATAAATATTATTTTGTCAGTTGAGATGCACATCACAATAATCGTATAGCGGTTTTTTAAAAACAAAGTAATCTCAGGCTATATCCTGAGTGTCGCGTTGCAATGTCATTTCTCTGTGTCCTGCTGCGCTGCAGGAATTTTCTGCAGCACAGGAAACATAAATATAATGATGATACAAGAGAGAGAACAACCCAATAAAAATCAGGTTGTTGATTTGGATTTCGCTGAGGGTTTATTTGCAGATGGCTTGGATGCAAAAGGTTTTGATGACCGTTGTTCAGCCGGTTTTGTACTGCGTTGGTTATTGGTTCTTGAAGTCTGCAGTTTACCAGAACTTGAAGATTTACCTGAACTTGACTTGCCAGTGTTACCTCGAGGCTTTGCACCCAATTTAGCTGTTGGTTTTCCACGGCCACCAATGGTCATTCTATGCCCTAATTTAATAGGTTCAGGTTTAGCATTTGGATCTGGCTCAAAACCGGGAATCACTACTTTCGGAATATCTTTTTTAATTAATCGTTCTATGTCACGCAAGAAATCCAGTTCATCAACACAGACTAAAGAAATCGCTTCACCCTCTGCTTCTGCCCTGCCCGTTCTACCAATTCGGTGGACATAATCTTCCGGCACATTCGGTAATTCAAAGTTTACAACGTGAGGTAATTTATCAATATCAATTCCGCGTGCTGCAACATCTGTAGCAACTAACGCGCGAATGGCGCCGGATTTAAAATCGGCCAAGGCTTTTGTTCTTGCTCCCTGACTTTTATTACCGTGAATGGCTGATGCTTTTACGCCATCATCGATCAACTGTTCAGTTAATTTGTTGGCCCCATGTTTAGTGCGTGTAAAAATTAATACCTGTTTCCAATCGCCTTTTTTAATCAAGTGAGATAAAAGTTCACGTTTGCGATTACGATCAACTGGATGCACTGACTGCTCAACCAAATCAGATGACGTATTGCGTCGAGCGACTTCGATCAATTCAGGGGAGTTTAATAATTTATCAGCAAGCGTTTTAATTTCTTCAGAAAAAGTCGCAGAGAAAAGTAAATTTTGTCTTTTCTTCGGCAGCAATGCCATGACCTTTTTAATATCGTGGATGAATCCCATGTCCAACATACGATCGGCTTCATCCAATACAAATATTTCTACTGTATTGACGGAGACTGCATTTTGATTAATCAAATCCAACAAACGTCCAGGAGTCGCTACTAAAATATCAACACCTGCACGTAGATGCATCATTTGCGGATTAATACTAACGCCACCAAAGACAACCTGTGAACGCAACTTAAGATGTTTACTATAAGTTCGTACACTGTCGTGAACTTGAGCCGCCAACTCACGCGTCGGGGTTAGAATCAAGGCACGTACAGGGCGACGACTATTAGTTAATTTATCTATAGGTTTTTGTTGTAACAATTGTAATAAGGGTAATGTAAATCCCGCTGTTTTGCCCGTGCCGGTTTGCGCACCGGCCAACACATCCTTACCTGATAAAATTACTGGTATAGCCTTTTGTTGAATTGGGGTTGGTGAGTTATAGCCTTTCTCGGAAAGAGCTTTAAGAATTTCAGGTGCTAAACCTAATTGATCGAATGACATAATGACTCGCTGGTAAATGATGAATGGGCGAGGTCATTTAGAAAAGAAAGTTACCGACCTCGAGTAACTTTTACGCCCTGACATTGACAGGGGCCGCGCATACTAACGAGATTGAGGAAATATTTCATCTATTTGTTTGCGCAAATAGTCATATCGAGCATATTGTGAATCTTGCGGATCAATACTGCTAACACGCTGAAGGGCTTTGCGGCATACCGATTCATAAGGCTTTTTATCGCCACCTTCTTTGATTTCAGCGACTACAGCCTGAATTAAATTTAAATTTAATCCCAGATGACCGGGGAATACTCCCACAGCATTGCGAAACACTTTAATGGCGTCCCGATATTTTTTTTGCTCATAAAAATCAATTCCATTTTTCGTCATATGTGCTGCACGAGCCCTGCCCTCCTGACTTCTGGGATTATCCGACATAGCATCCACTTTTGCTAAAATACCCGGATCATCATGATGCTTTTCCGCTAGATCCTGTAATATTTGATTGGCTTTTTCCTTATTCCCCGACTTAATCAATGTTGTGACTAATTCGAGCCTGGCTTCAGGTCGCATAAACACCTTTTCTTTACTTTGTATCTTCAGTGCTTTGTTGAGAAATTCTTGCGCCTCAGTTGTTTTTCGCTGATTCATCATAGCTTGGGACTTAAGCGCATTGGCTTGCATATCTGCACTGGCATTAAAGTATGGTTTTTTTTGTAAGCGCCCCAGCACCTCAAAACTTTCTTTTACATAAGCTTCCGCCGAACCTGGACTTACTTCACCACTCAACTCCGTTAACTCTCTGGCGAGATTGAAAAAATCATCCTCTGATTCATAACAGGAATTTTTTGCCACACGAATTGCCTGACGACTGGCGTTTAGCAAGGCGTCAGTATCATCGTTTAATTTAGCGAGAGACGCCAATCGGCGCTGACGCATTACTGATTTGGGAGAAATATTCGCGGCTTCTTGCATTGATTCCTGAGCTTTAATTTGATCTCCTGTGGCTAAATAAGTATCTGCCAGCAAATCATGAGCTTCCACATAGCGACGATCGGTGCTAATCACCTCTTCTAATTTTTCTTGTGCTTCCTGGTATTCTTTTTTCGCAACCAGTGTTTTACCCAACCCCAATTTAGCCCAAATAACCGGGCGATCTTTTAATACATCGCGATAAATATCTTCAGCCTGTTTGAAATTAAATAATCGTAAATTCATTTCCGCTTTGATTTGTAAACAGTTGCTGCGATAAGACGTATTATCGTTAAGGCGATCATCACAACTGATAATCGCTTTTGCATAATCTTTTTCATCCATGGCTTGCTTAATCTGAATTAATTCCTGATGACGCAACACAACTCGATCTAATCGAGTTTGAAGTAATGCAGAGGTAATGGGTTTGGTAACATAATCATCAGGACGATATTCCAATGCACCTAACACCATTTCTCTTGAGGACTCGGCAGTCACCATGACAAAAATACTGGTGTTGTTAAGACGATTGCGAAAACGTAATTCTTCCAATACTTGCTGGCCATCCATCCCTTGACCAAGATTGTAATCACATAACACCATGTCGAAATGAGTTGATTTACAAATTTCCATGGCCTGCTCACCATTGGCCACCAAATTAATATCTTGCACACCAAATACTTTCAACATTCCTGACAGCGAAACGCGCACGTCCGGCATATCATCGATAATCAGGCAACGTTTTTGTGCATAAAGTTTGACTATATCTATCTGCCGCATTTATTTTCCTTCTGCGAAAGCCCTTGCAACTTCTTCGGCTATTAATTTTGCACCCAACTCAAGTTTTTCCATATCTTGACAATAGGTCACGCGAATACATTCATTGACATGTTGCCAATCCTCATCCAATCCAGGGAAAAAATGATGCCCCGAGACCGCTAAAACCCCACGTTTTTTTAAACGCTGATACAGTTCTTCACTCGTAATAGGTAACTCCGGGAACCAGAGCCACAAAAAAATAGCACCTTCAGGTTGATGAATTCGATATTGAAGATCGCCTAGTGCGCTGTAAAAACAACCGACCGCAAGCTGCATACGTTCCTTATAAAAAGGTGCAATGATATTTTTACTTAACCACAGCAGCTGATTATTTTTCATTAATGCGTGCAAAATTGCAGGGCCAAAATTACCCGTAGCTAAATTTAAAATCGTATTGGCTTTTGCAAAAGCTTGAATAACTTCAGGTTTAGCAATAACAATTCCCGTTCTGGCGCCAGGAAGCCCTAATTTGGAAAGACTCAATACCAAAATGACATTATCATTCCAGAAAGGATTTGCCTGAGAGAAGATAATATTCGGGAAAGGTGTTCCGTAAGCGCCATCAATGATTAACGGAACTTTATGCAGTTTCGCTAAACTATCTAACTCAGCCAACTCATCATCACTGATAACATTGCCGGTTGGGTTAGTAGGCCGGGATACACAAAGCGCTCCGGTTTTTTCTGTTATTTTTAGCGCAGAAAAATCCACATGATATTTAAATAAATGATCAGGCAGTAATTCAATTGAGGGTTTTGTTGCCGTAAAAAAATCGCTGGATATACCAAGGTCACTATAACCCAAATATTCCGGAGCTAAAGGAAACTGAATTTTTTTAAAATCTCCAGTGGAAAATTCCCCAGCGAATAAATTAAACAAAATAAAAAATGCAGACTGGCTACCATTTGCCAATGCAATATTATCCTGGGCAACAGGCCAGTGATATTCACGCTCAAATAGTTCGGCAATGTCTGCCAACACTCTGGCATCACCTTGAGGTGGCTGATAGACGCCCAAAAATTCTTGAGATAACAACTCGTCTTTTAAAGTTGAATCCAATGCAGATGCAAAGGCTGTTTGAATTTCAGGAATAATAGCGGGGTTGCCGCCACCCATAAAAATCATATCGGGATTATTTCGCAGGGCATCACCCAAGTCATCCATCAGCGTGACTATGCCGGACTGTTCACACAGTTTTTGACCAAATTTTGATAGAGCAATTTTTGAAGGAAACACAGAGAACTCGCTATTTATTGTAAAGTTTTCGAAAACTAGCGGTTATCTAAACGCAGAGGAAGAACTAAATCAAACCAAACTTTTTCAAGGTCTCTACCAATTTTTCGGGATTAACAGGCTTTTGAATAAAGTCCATGGCTCCAAGGCCTGTAACTCGCTCATGTGCTGTTGGTTGGATATCACCCGAAATCACTATAATCATAGCGTTCAGGGCTTCTTTTTTAACGGCTTCCAGCACTTCATAACCATCCATTTCGGGCATAGTCAGATCCAGAAACACCATCTCACCCTTGCCTTCACGTATGGCCTGTATCCCTTCTAATCCGTTGGTAGCAAAGGTGATCTCAACATCCCACCCTTCAGGTAGAGAACGTGCAACCTGCTTGCGCGCCATATTGGAATCATCACAAATCAAGAGGGGTATAGCCATAGCTGCTTAAGTCTGGTCATGGTTAATTTTTTAAATCTTCACCAGAGTATAGACAGGGAATTTCAACCTGTTGATTTTTTTTCCAATTCTTTGTCATCGGGACTATAAGGGCGATATTTTTCTATGCTAAAAACCAGAACAGCTCCCCCCAGAATGATTGCCCAAGTTAGGTTAATCCAGAGTAGAAATAACGGAATAGCAGCAAATGCACCATATACCAAGCTATAGGAAGAATAGCTCACTACCCAGGCAAACGCTGTTTTCAAACCATGAAAAAACAAGGTTGTAATACCTGCCCCAACCACCCCGTGCCATAGTGTGACTCGACTGTTGGGTAAGGCCACAAATAAAATAGTGAACGCGGCCCAAGTCAAGAAGAAGGGAGCAGTTCCCAGCAGGCTTTTAATTGCCTGGGTTTCACCGATGCCGCCAAATAAATGTAAAGAAAACACATAGGTACTGATTGCCAATGTTGCGCCCAAAAGCAGTGGTCCAATACTCAAAATCAACCAATACATAATCAATTTGATAAACCCTCGAGGGCGCCGTGTGACCCCCCAGATGGCATTGAGATTGTCTTCAATGTTCTTCAGCATCATAAGTACAGAAAAAATCAGAAAAATGACCCCAATCCAGGTTAGATTTTTTGCTTGATAGGCAAAGTTTTTTAGATATTTGATGAGATCGGCACTGGTGTCAGGCAAAAAATGATTGAAGAGAAATTCTTCGACTTGCACACCAACTGACTGATAGCTAGGGAAAAATGAGAAGGTGACATAAGTGACGGTAATTAATGGCACAATTGCAAACAGCGATACATAAGTGAGAGCTGCTGCACTGGTTAAGCATTTACTAGAATCAAAGTGTTTATAGCCAAACCAGAGGAAGCCCCGAAGCCAGACACAAATTCGACAGAGCTTCCCAAACCATGGCAATTTTGCTTTTAATTCCGCTAACAACATCCAATCTCCAAAAATTCACAGGAATTTCACAGCTATTTTAATACGCCCACTGATGACTAACCGCTATAATCGCCGCACTTTAGCACAAAGTACCCACAAACCTGAGGCGGCCAATGCAATACATCTTGATTCTCTACTACAGCCGATACGGTTCTACACTGGAAATGGCGAAACAAATTGCTCGTGGTGTTGAGTCAGTAACAGGTATAGAAGCCAGACTGAGAACTGTCCCCTCTGTCTCCCCAACTAACGAAGCCACACAAGCTGCCGTGCCAGATGCAGGAGCAGTTTATTGCACATTAGAAGATTTATCAGGATGCTCCGGCTTGATCCTCGGCAGCCCAACCCGCTTTGGCAATATGGCCGCGCCAATGAAATACTTCCTGGATAACACCTCAAGCCAATGGATGAACGGTGATTTGATTGGCAAACCCGCTGCCGTTTTCACGTCGACATCGACTTTACATGGTGGCCAGGAAAGTACCTTGCTATCCATGATCCTGCCGCTTTTACATCAAGGTATGGTGATTATCGGCATCCCTTATTCCGAATCTTCACTTCACACGACAAAAACCGGTGGCACTCCTTATGGCGCCTCTCATCTTGCAGCGGGTGGAAAGCCTCAACAATTAAGTGAAGATGAAATCCAACTCTGTCAGGCACTGGGTAAACGTGTTGCAGAGATTTCCAAAAAATTATCAAGTTGATCGATTATGTACAAACGAAAAAAAGAACCTCTTGTCATAAATGACAGCGACGGCAAATGCTATGGTGTAAAACTGAGTTGGAGTAGACCTATAGCACTTATCAGTTATGTGTTTTTAATTCTGTTAATTGTTATGACTGAATGGCAATCAGCCATTAGCCATTGGTCAGTGTGGTTTCTCAAATTACTGCCATTATTAATTTTTATACCCGGACTGATTAAACAAACTTTTCGCACCTATTCCTGGATCTGTTTTGTTTGTTTGGTTTATTTTGTCGTCATATTTCCTGTCGCCTATACTCGCAGCACTTGGACTGATTGGTTAATCACCGGTTTAGTCACTACCTTATTTATCTCCTCTATGATGACCAGTCGTTGGCTGCAATATTGGAGATTTTATTTACAGCAAAAAGATTAAGGAATTGTTATGTCAGTAAACTATTACGAACCACAAAACAACAACGCTGCGCCGGCCTCCAAACCGCCCGCAGCGGCAACACCGGCGCCCGCACCGAAAAGACCAGGACCCTTTCGGTTGTTTTTTACCGCAATCGGCAAAATATTTAATGTCATTCGCATTATCATTAAAAGTATTTTTTATTTTTTTGTGGTGATGATTTTATTAAGTGTTGTTGGATCTAAAGCTCCCAAGCCTTTACCGGCAAGCTTTGCATTGACCGTGGCGCCGTCAGGTGTATTGGTAGATCAAAAAACCTATATTGATCCTATCAGTCTGATGATGTCAGACAACGATCAACGAGATAATGAAACACTGGTTCGCGATTTAGTCGATGCCATCAAAGCAGCGAAAACTGATAAACGCGTAACGCATTTGGTATTGGATCTGTCGTATTTACAAGGAGGTGGTTTGTCCAAAATGAATGATATAGGTCAAGCCTTGACTGAATTCAAAACTTCAGGCAAAAAAATTATTGCCATCAGCGATAGCTACGCACAAGATCAATATTATCTGGCATCTTTTGCTGATGAAATTTTAATGCACGAAATGGGCGGGTTGGAACTTACCGGTTTTGGTCGCTATATGAATTATTATAAATCCGCATTGGATTCTCTTGGCGTTACCGTCCATGCATTTCGCTCAGGCAAATACAAAGATTATCTGGAACCCTATTTACGCGATGACATGTCAAAAGAGTCCCGCGAACACAACTCACAATGGATCAATGAATTGTGGAATCAATACACACAGCAAATAGAGACTGCCCGCCATTTGTCACCCGGCATGTTGCAAGATTTTATCGACAATATGGATGCCTATATATTATTAACCGAGGGCGACACTGCAAAACTTGCACTGGAAAAAAAGTTGGTTGACCAGATCTTATCTCGTCAAGAAATAGAAAATTATTTACAAACCATTATAGGCATAGGCGCTGATGATCAAACTTATGCATCAGCATCAGTTAAAAATTATCTTGCTCATGTACGCAGTATTCCACATCTTGGCAAAGAAAAAATTGCTGTGATAGTCGCCGCAGGCAATATTGTCGATGGACGTCAACCGGACGGCACAATTGGCAGCGACAATATGATCGAATTACTGCGTAAAGTGCGTAAAGATGAAAGTGTTAAAGCGTTAATTATTCGTGTTGATTCGGGTGGCGGCAGTGCTTTTGCTTCTGAAATTATTCGCTCGGAAATTGCTGCACTTAAAAACGCTATGGGCGACAAAAAATATCCCGTTTATATTTCTATGGGCAGTGTTGCCGCCTCAGGAGGCTATTGGATATCAACAGCCGGTGATCAAATCTGGGCACAACCAACGACAATCACAGGTTCAATTGGTGTGTTCGGCGCTTTCCCTACTCTGGAAAATTCCCTGAAAAAAATTGGTATCAGTACCGATGGTGTTGGCACTACAGAACTCGCAGGTAGTATGCGATTGGATCGCCCACTTTCTGAAAAAGCCGGAAAAGTTATTCAAGCCGGTGTCGACCATATTTATCAACGCTTTATTCATTTGGTTGCTGATTCACGTAAACAAACTGTTGCGCAGATAGACGCCATCGCACAAGGTCACGTATGGACCGGCAGCAAAGCTAAAGAAATAGGTTTGGTCGATCAGCTAGGCAGTTTGCAAGATGTGATTACAGCCATTGCGAAAGATGCAAAACTTACCGACTACAAAGTTGAATACGTCGCGCACACGCTTTCGCCAAAAGAAGAATTTTTCAAATCAATTGCAGAAAACACCAGTATTCCTACCGCAAATATACTGAATCGTTTTTCAAGCCTACAAATGTTGAATCAACTTCAACCTCTGATGAAACCTTTACAGGATATTCAACAAATGGAAGATCCTCAGGGCATTTACGTGAAATGTTTTGAGTGTTCGGGATTATAAGATAGTTTTATCCGGGGCTGACGAGTCCCGGATAAAAAACAAATAAAAACGCTATTAAATAGCTATAAATCAATCGCTACTTTTTGAAGGTAAAAACAATAAAATAACTCCTAGCACAATGAATAAGTCCGCAAGATTAAAGATAAAATAAGGCGTAGCAATAAAATCAACGACATATCCTTTAATTAAACGGTCGATGAAATTGCCTACAGCACCGGATAAAATTAACACTAGGCCTACAGGTAATTGATATTTTTTGTACCTTATTGCATAGGCCATTAACGCAATGCCTATTGCCGATAAAGTAAAAATAAACATCCCTAACATCAACATGCTCTTCTCTGACAGGACGCCGAAAAGTGCCGCAGAGTTATGTGACCGAATCAGGGTTAGGTATCCGTTCAGAATAGATAGCGATTGATTTTCTTGCAGTGAAATCGAAATCACAAATTTCGTTATCTGATCCAAAATCAATGTAGCGATAAAAATAAATAATTTCATCTGTGTGAGCTGTCAGTAACCTAAACCAATAATTAAAAATTTCAATCTAAGTTACCGAATTATTTATTTATCAATAATAGACAGCAACTTTATCTTGCATTTCGCAGTGGTTTCTTACCTTAAACTTTAACTCAACATTAATTGTGATTAAGTCATTTTTATATTGGCAACCAATTCGGCATTCATTTTTAGAATTTGTGTAACCAGTCGAAACAGATATTTTGGAAAATTTAAGTTTTTGTGTCTCACCATTATTAGTGAAAGTATATTTTGATGGACATTCGTAGATTGAGCTGTCCATTGCACCACCCGAAGATGATGACCCGCCTAACATGGTACCCGTAGGTGCAAGCGATCCAATGCTCAATAATAAACCACCCAATACCATTATTATTTTATTTTTTAGCATACCGACCTCAATAATTGAAAGTTAATGTAAATAGGAAATTCGGCGCCAGCAGTTGATTTGTTGCCGGCATGCCATCATAAATGAAATTCAGTATAAACAGTATTAAATTTGCTTTTAGTCATTTATTGCTCCTTCGCCTCCATATTTTTTTAATCCAATAGCAAGGACTAAAAAACTTGGCTAACTTATTATTCTAAAAAAGAAGCTTAATACCGCCCCGCTTATTAGCCACAATGCAGTTGATCGTTTAAATTATTGATTGATTGCACCTCACTTAAGATTTCAATACTTCGAGTTTCACCGACGTTGAAATAATAAAATATTGATCCTGCTCATTTATTTCTACAGACTCATCAAAAGGGTCTAACGAAATATAATATAATCCACTTTTGATTTTAAAAAACTTAAGGCTTTCAACACAATTCCCATAGTCACCAGACGAATAGAAACAATATTCCTCCACACCTGAAAATTCCAATCTAATTATATCGAAATCACTTTTAGCTCTCATTTTTAACTCAAGACCAACTACTTTTACATATTCCTGCTCGTATATTTCTATTTTTAGGAGTGATGTATCAAGTAAACAATTTTCACCTACAAGAATGTCAAAAATATTTTCATTTGGGTGGAATCCTAAAACATTTTTCATTCCTCAACCCTCCATCACCATGGAAAACTTTTTATAATAGTTTGTCAACCTTAAACCATCTTAGACGTTTTTTGCAGTTAACTTCCGATTTAATTGTCAACCACAGTTTTTATTTTTATATTTAATTACCTTAAATGCATTCATTAAAAATCTTCAGAATATTTTTAAGTCACACAGAAGTGTACTGTCGTTCTTCTAGCAGTTTTTTTACTGCCGCTGCTGTTGAACTATTGATCTCCCATAAAAGATATACATAAAACAACAAACCAATAGTTAGCGAGAACACCCAAATAAACCAAGGTGGAGTGTCTACAAGGGGGCTGACTATGCCAACGATAACAGAAAGTACAAATACAGGACTAAAGGCAACCGAATAGCGAAAAGCCTTTGCTCCACCATACTTTATTATGGCTTCAGAAATTAATGCTTTGCGCGCAGCATAATTAAGATTTGATAGCCCTGGAAGATCGCGAGTCCTGAAGTACATTTCTTAGTCATCCTCTCGAATCTTCAACCCAATCTTTTCTAATTTATTGTTCTTGATGCTAATCACAACGAAGTCGACGTGACCTAGCGTGACACGGTCGCCGACTACTGGCTGACGGTATTTGCTGATAATGAAGCGGGCGATGCTCCAGTTTTCCATATGTTCCGGAACGTTGAATTGATAGAGTTCGGCGAGGCTTTTTAGTTTGGCGTGTGAGCGGATAACGAAGTCACCGAAGAATTCTCTTGCGGACAAGCGTTCGGTTTCGTTGACGCCGACTAATAGTTTTTCGAGCGCTTCCAGATCTTCGGGATTGCTAAGAAAGAATACATGATCGTTAACTTGGAATTTTTCGCTGTCGACTAATTTTTGTGATTCACCATTGCGCAGTAAACACAATATTTGTGATTTTTCTGGTAGACGAATTTTTTTCAAGGTTTTATTCAGTACAGGACTATCATCTGCTAATTGATAGCCTATAAATTCGTGACCAATCTCACCGGGGACACCCAACTCGACACGTTGCACGCGTGAACTTTTTGAAGGAACATCCAATCTTAATCGTCGTGCGACTATACCGACCGTCCAACCTTGAATGACTAAGGATAAAATCACCATTACGAAAGCGAGATTGAAAAAGAATTTCCAATTTTCGAGGCCTGCCATCCAGGGGAACATGGCTAGCACAATCGGTACTGCGCCGCGTAAACCTACCCAGCTAATAAAAGTTTTTTCTTGCCAGGAAAATTGGAAAGGAATTAACGACAACCAAACTGCAATGGGTCGTGCAACAAAAATCAGCACTGCACCTAATAATAATGAACCCAGGCCGTAGCCCAATAACTCATGTGGTGATACCAACAAGCCCAACATCAAAAACAAACTGATCTGTGCGAGCCAGGCAAACCCATCATGAAAGCGTTGAATATTGTACAAACCCCGCGAAACACGATTACCGACCATTAATCCAGCCAAATAAACCGCGAGAAAACCACTTGCATGAACAACTGAGGCCAGACCAAAAATAAATACACCGCCAAATAAAGCGAGTAATGGATAAAGCCCCGGGCTGAGCGATAAGCGCTGTATTCCGGCGACTAAAATCCGACCACCAAGCAATCCTATAACGGCACCAGCACTCATTTGCCATACAAAATCACCTAAAACCCAAAAGCTAAATCCTGCATGCGTACTCACAACCAATTCGACGAGAATCAGGGTGAGAAATACTGCCATGGGATCGTTAAGACCTGACTCTATTTCAAGAGCGGCCCCTACCCTCGCCTTAAGCGCTAATCCCTGATTAGTTAATACTGAAAAGACCGCAGCGGCATCAGTAGAACCGACAATTGCACCTAACAACAGGCCTTCCAAAATGGATATCTTCAGAATCCATGACGCCAGCAAGCCACAAACTACAACTGTCAAGGCAACACCTAAAGTTGCTAACGACAAAGCCGGGCGCAATCCAACTCTGAATAGCCCGATTTCTGTCCGCAGCCCACCGTCAAACAATATGACAGCCAAGGCCAAGCTGCCCATAAAGTAGGCAGCTTTTACATTCTGGAATTGCAACCCAAGAAAACCGTCCTCACCTACTAACATCCCAATAATCAGGAATACCAATAACAATGGCATACCCATGCGCGGTGACAAGGTCGTAGCCAGAATGCTGACCAGAAACAAAGCGCCGCCAAGAAAAATCAATTGATTTAATGCTTCCAAGAATCCAACCCTTTGCCTTCGGAAAAAAATTGATGAGATGAGTATGACTCAGCGACGATAATACGCAATTTTTGTTATCATCCCCAGTCCAATATTTAATGACTCATTCTCATGCTCAATAAAAACGCGTTAGAACAACTTTCACAGCTTAAAAGCACGCTGGTTGCGCAAAAAGACATTGCCACAGGTCGAATTCGCACCACCATCAAACGATTTGGCTTCGTTTTACTGGAAGATGGCAGAGAAGCATTTATCGATCCGGATCAAATGCAACGAGTTCTGCCCGACGATCAAGTCGAAGTCGAGATCAATACTAACGCTAAAAATCAATTTGAAGCTAAATTAATTAACCTCATACAACCGGGATTTCATTCCATGGTGGGCAAGGTTGTTAGCAAAGGAAATAATTTATTTATTGAACCCGACCACCCGCATTTTAATCGTTGGTTATTTATTCCACCGCAAGAGCGCAAAAATATTGAAGCAGGCGATTTGATTCAGGCTCAGGTTTCTCGCCACCCTTTTAACAACGAAGGCAAAGCACAGGTTCATGTCTTACAGAATTTGGGGAAGCCCAATGATCCGGGACTGGAAGCGCGGTACTCGCTCGCGAAATTTGAGCTGCCTTGTGAATGGACAGCCAATGTTACGCAACAAGCCAACACCATTAATTGGACTCCGTTGACCTTTGAAAACAGCGAAATGGATTTAACGCATCTAGCGTTTGTGACTATAGATGCTGAAAATACACGCGATATGGACGATGCCATCTGTTTGCAGCAAACTGAAAAAGGTTGGGAATTATTTACTGCCATCGCTGACCCAAGCAAACATATTCATTTAGGTACACCACTTGAACAAGCGGCACGTGAAAGAGCCAATACGCTTTATTTATTAGGCCAAATTCAAGGCATGCTGCCCTCTGAATTATCGCAAGATACTTACTCCTTGGTTGCAGACCAAAAACGTGCAGCCTTGGTATGTAAAACCCAATTAAATCAAGCGGGTGATATTGAGAGCTACGAATTTATTGAAGCGCAAATTCGCTCACGTCACAAATTAAGTTATCAAGCTGTTTTCGAATTTTTAGTTAATCAGTCTGCACTCGAATTACCTGACAATATTTTACAACAATTAAGGGCGTTACAAGCTTTTACAGAAACTCGTACACAATGGCGTCAACAACGTGCGTTGGTGATGGACGATAGAGCGGATTATTTTTATGTATTGAATGATCAAAAGAAAATTGATCATGTCGAAAAACGTGAACGTAATATTGCGCATCGAATTGTCGAAGAAGCCATGTTAATCACCAATCTTTGTGCAGGCGATTTATTTAGCCGCAATCCGGGTTACGGTATTTTTTCAACTCATTCCGGATTTCGTACCGAACGTTTGGATGAGGCCAAATATTTATTACAGCAAGATCGACCTGATCTGACATCCACTGATTTAACACAACTGGAAAACTATTGTGATTTGTTTCGTCTATTGCGTCAGGAGCGTGACAACCCTGTCAGCGCATATTTGCACTCGTTACTGCAGCGTATGCAACAAATGGGCAGTTTATCTTTCGAGGCAATTCCCCATTTTGGTTTAGGTTTTCCTGCTTATGCTATGGTGACATCGCCAATTAGACGTTATCAGGATTACTACAATCATCTGGCGATTAAAGCATTACTGCGCAATCAGGAAGCTCCCATTATCAATAAAGAAGAACGTGAGCTGCTTGCGCAACAATTGCAAGAACGCATATCACTCGGGCGACAAGCCAGTCGCTTTACCGAAAATTGGCTCTGCTGCCAGTTTGCGCAACAACAACTGGGCACATTGCACATTGGCACAATTGGTTTGGTAAATTCGCAGGGTATAGGCGTAAAACTGGATGATTGGGGAATCGACGGTTTTGTACTCCTGGTCACTAAAGACTCTGAAAGTAAAAGTCATTTTGATTCAGGCAGATTAACGTTAACGGTAGATGGAAAAACATTTAAAGTGGATGAAAAAGTACAAGTCTTAATTGAATCCGTCGATATTGATAAACGCCGCATTCAATTAAAACTTGTGGATGATCAAACAGCTGAACGATTAAGCGCCTGGTTGTAATTGTTGTAACTCATCGCCAGATGCCATTGAGAGATTAATGCCATGACAGAAAAATCCTGGTGGTTATTTAAAGCCGAGCCTCATATTTATGGAATCGACCATCTCAAAGCGGCACCTAAAAAAATTGGCCGCTGGGATGGCATCCGTAATTACCAAGCAAGAAATTTTTTACGCGACCAAGTCAAACTCAATGACGAGGTTTTTATTTATCACAGCAGTTGCAAACACATTGGTATTGTCGGCACTGCAAAAGTAGTTAAAACCGCCTACCCCGACCCTACACAATTTAATCCGGAAAGTGATTATTTTGACCCCAAAAATAATCCTGAAGATCCGCGCTGGGTGTCAGTCGATATTAAACTCACACAAGAATTCAAAGATTTAATTCCATTGACAGAATTAAAAAAACATTCAGCACTAAATGATATGGCGTTATTTAAACAGAGTCGGCTGTCGATACAACCTGTGCGGAAAAGTGAGTGGGATTTTATTTTGGGATTGGCTAGTTAAGATTACTTAAAAATTTAACATTTTAAATCCCCCCCGCCCCCCTTTTTCTAAGGGGGGAGTTTAGTTCCCCACTTTGAAAAAGGGGGTTAGGGGGGATTTAAAGATTTTGTATTGAATTAAAACTTCAACTCCATACCAACACCGATCCAATTGTCGTCAGAGACGTTAACTGATCCGGCATCTGCTTTTTCTTGAGTATAAAATCCAAACAGAGTGGTATTTTTAGACAAAGAATAATCTGCACCAACACTTAATTGTTTTCTCTTTCCATCAGCCAAATCAAGATCAGCATCGCCATATTGTGCTTTTAATGCCCAACTGTCATTCAGGCTATATTTGGTTGAAACTAACCAGGAATTTGTTTTATTACTTGCAGCATCTTTTGCTTGTTGAATTAACAAACCAAATTGCCAGGCATTCAATGTGTAACGACCTACAGCGCGAGTAATGTCTGCACCTTGTGCAGTGATGTCTTTTTCGGTTGCCAAGGCAGCGTACCAGGAAGCACTGGTGTAAGTAGCCGAAACTGATAGTCCGTCATCCATAGCAGGATCCTCTGCCGATACTTGAGCAACATTTATAGTCACTGCTTTGCCTAAAAGTGGAGATGAGTATTGAACAATATTATTTGCACGGGTTTCACCAACCATCACAAAGCTCATATCGCCTTCAAGGTCATTAAACAAATCTACTTTCTCTTGAGCAGCTTTTACCGGAGTATCAAATTTACCCGCAATAAGAGTACCTGCAGTACCTTGTAAGCCGACAAATATATTGCGTTGCCCAAAAGTTTGATTGTTTGAGCCATTGGCACCATCATCTACTTCGGTTTGATATTCAAATTGATAAATAGCTTTTAAACCATCATTAATTTGTTCCCCACCTTTGAGACCAATACGTGATGCATTGCTAACCAATTCAAATTGGGAATTATCCGATTCATCGGAATTTTGAAGAGACACATTCGCCTTTCCGTAAACAGTCACATCAGCAAAAGCTGACATTGGAAGTGCAGAAGCAATCAAAAGTGGGAGTAATGCTTTTTTCATAAAATAATCCTGATAGTGAGACACGGAGTAAGTATAGCGACGAAAATTAAAAATACAGGTTTGTAACAAAATACCCAAAATGACAATTAGATTGCCGTTTTGTGGCGTTCTGAGGTCAATTTTATGTCAGATATATGTCAGTTTTATTACAAAACAAAAAAGAGTAGATCCAACTGATAAAGTTGTTTCAATAATGCTTCTAATTTAGGTAAAAGCCGGGGGATGGAGACCGAATCCAGTTCCTGAGTCAATAAATCGAGTTGTTGTTGCAGAGAAGATTGCGGATTATCACGACACAATTGTAGAAATCGTGAGCTCACCGCGGTTAGTTCCATAAACTGAATATCGTCTTGCCGATCGCGATAGACCATTAAATGGGTATCACCTTCAGATTTTTCAGGTATGAAACTATTGGATATTTTATGTACTGGCCAAGGATATGCCAGCAACATAGATAAAGGGGAAAGGCTAATACTTGTCTCTAACAAACGGGATGGCCAAGGAGTAGGATCAGGCAGTTCATCTTCCGAAATATCCAAAGCCAACTCTACCCACTCGTAATGAGCCAGCGCCAGGATAAAAGGATACTCACTCACCAAACTATGATTCGCCTGAAAAAGATAAGACAAAAATTCCTGGCTAATCTCCAAAAAATACGGCGTTTGCGCGCGGTGTTGTTTAATAAAATCTCTGGCCAAGCCGTGCCATTTATCATCGGGAATAATGCTGCGTAACACTGGGAAAGATCCTGATAAAAATCCTTCAATATTGTTATAAATTAATTCGAGATAAACCTGCATTCGCGCAGAAGGTAAGTTGGTCGGCACACCAGTTTCAGGGTCACGCAAATATTGTGTGAACGCTAACTGGGTTTGCTGAAATGAATAAGTCATAGTGTTTGCGACTGTCGAATAAGATTAATTTCAGTCATTAATTCATTAACCGGTGGAATATTAAAATCACGCTCCAGTAAGGTAGGTTTCACACCAAATTCTTTGTAGGCAAGCTTCAACAATTGCCACACATCAGGAATGACATCTGCACCATGGGTATCAACACGCAAATCTTCAGCTTCAACATAGTGCCCTGCAATATGCATATAGGCTGTTCTGTCACCTGGTAAACTTCTTAAAAATTCTTCTGCGTTGTATTGGTGATTGATACTATTGACGTAGATATTATTCACATCCAGCAATAAGGCACAATCCGCTTTTTTTACAACAGCATTGATAAATTCACTCTCGCTCATTTCTTGTTGTGGAGCACAATAATAAGATGCATTTTCTATCGCAATTCGCTGCCCTAAAATATCCTGCGCCTGAATTATTCGCTCAGCAACATAATTTACGGCATCTTCAGTAAAGGGAATAGGCAATAAATCGTAGAGCTGCCCTTCATCACTGGAATAACTTAAATGCTCACTGTAATAAACAATTCCATGTTCTTGCATAAAATGTTTAACATCTTTCAGGAATTCAATATTCAGTGGTGATGGCGAGCCAATGGACAAAGACAATCCATGGCAAACAAAGGGAAATCGTTCGGTATAGCTGCGCAGTTTTTTACCCAGTCGACCACCCAATCCTATCCAATTTTCCGGAGCAATTTCCATAAATTGAATCTGATCAGTTGTCATAGACTCAAGTGACTGCAAGAGACTCCGGCGCAGGCCTAAACCCGCACCGGATATTGACGCCTGATAACTCACAGAGAATTATTCAGCTTTTTTAGTTTCGTCTTTTTTCATATCGCCGCAGCTACCTTCACTATCGGCTTTCTTTTTGTCACCGCCACAGCTACCTTCAGCTTTCTTTTTATCACCGCCGCAACTACCTTCAGCTTTTTTCTTGTCAGCACCGCACTTACCTTCTTCTTTCTTCTTATCGCCGCAGCTGCCTTCAGCTTTTTTCTTGTCGGCGCCACACTTGGCTTCACCACACTTGCCTTCGGTTTTATCAGCAAGGGTATAGCCTGACGACAAACTAGTTGCCGATACATCAGCAGATGCCGCATAGCTCATAGCTGACAAAGAAGCAGAAGCAACGAAAGCAGCACCAACCAAAGCTGAAATTGACATTTTATTTTTCATACGAATCTCCAAATGTTAATGAAAGTAAAGCGATTAAATAAAGGGTTAACGTCTTAATGCCCGGGATAGACTTCGTTAGCGGCGCAATGTTACAAACTTTTTTTCTTTATTTTCCTATAACCAATTCCCACTGCTTATCCATGCGTTTTGAAGACACAGATACCAAGGTCTTCAAGGTCTGGGCGAACAAGGATACACGTAACTCTTCTATCCACCAACGGTATTCGAAGAGTGCGAGGTTCTGTGCTATGGAATATTCACCCTCCTTCTCCAAATATTGAGAGAACCGCTGCCAATGCGCGGTTACCTCAGTTAATTGCACGCGATCCTTCTGCGGATTTAAAATCATTTTTTCAATTCGCAACAATATAGCACGGCAGTATTTGGGATACTGACTCAACCAGATTTCAGTTGTGTGATAAACCGCTCCAGGATAAAACAAATGCGTTAATTGTTGTTGTATATCGCCCAGACTCAATGCCACCACCAAATTGGATTTCTGTTGTTTCAAGCTTTTTTTGATATCCACTAAAAGCGGTAGACTTTGTACAAGATAAGTTGACAATTTCAACGCGCAGGTAATTAATGTTTCTTTGGTTTTTGCAACTGTCGCATCAAATTCAGCTTTGGTTCTAATTAGTTGTTGTGAGTCATCACAAGCAATTTGTTTGATCGCTGCCATAATTACATCATCAATCACCTGATCCACTTTTCCCATATCAGCGAGCGCCAAACCAACTGTTTGACCTTTAAATAATTCTTTCTGTAAATACTTCACGGGTGTGGGAACTGACAAATAAATTAACCGTGTTAGCCCACGTTGAGTGATGCTTAATGCTTCCAATGGATTATCAATCACCTGCAAAGATACTGAAGTGCCTTTATCCACTAATGCCGGATAGGCGCGAATACTAATACCGCCTCTGGGTAACTGCACATGCACCGGTAAATCGTCAAAATCCCAAGTGGTAATGCCTTCGCGCTCAATATTGACAGCGGCAGTCTGAATATTTTCTTGTACTTTGGTTCGATATTGATTACGCAGCGTCGTTAAATTTCTATCACTGGTAATAATTTTTCCCTTGTCGTCTATCACATGAATATTGCATTGGTAATAAGTATCCCTATCCGTTTCATTCCAGGCATCCTGTGGAATTTCAATTCCCGTCATTCTTTTTAATTCTTGCCCCACAACCTCTGTTAAAGGTTTATTGTCTGGTGACAGACGTGTCAATAATTTATCCACCACATCGGGAACCGGTACAAAATGTTTGCGCAAGGATTTAGGTAAGGACTTTATGATGCCGATCAGTTTATCGCGCAGCATTCCCGGCACCAACCATTGCAATCTATATTCAGGAACCAGATGCAATAAACTCATGGGCACGTGAATACTTAAACCATCACAAGGATGATTGGGTTCGAAATGATACGACAATGGAAACACCATGCCCCGCCATTCCAATTCATTGGGAAATTGCGATTCAGTCACTTCATCTGCTGCATGGCGCATCAAACGTTCGCGCGGAATAAATAATATTTGCGGATCTTTTTGTTCGGCTTTTTTTCGCCAGGCTTCAAAGCCGATCCAATTGGTGACTTCTGGCGGAATCCGATCATTGTAAAAATCAAAAATCACTTGTTCATCGACAACTATATCGCGACGGCGAGATTTGGATTCCAAGTCTTCCAGTTCTTTTAAAAGATTTAGTTGATGGGTGAAAAAATTTAGGGCTTGACCCCCTCCTCTGGCAAGGTGAGGGCCAGGGTGGGGTCTTTGTTCTACCAATGCCGCACGAATAAAAACTTCACGCGCAAGAATGGGGTCAATATGATTAAAGGCAACTGCTTTTTTCTCAACAATAGTTAAACCGTATAAGGTAATTTTTTCATAAGCCATCACCTGCCCGCTTCGACTGTCGTAATGCGGTTCATAGTGTTGGCGCTTAATCAAATGCTCGGCTGCGGTAACTACCCACTCAGGTTCTATTTTGGCAACTGTGTGCGCAAATAATTTTGAGGTCTCAAGTAATTCAGCTGCAATAATCCATTTAGGTGTTTTCTTAATTAAAGATGAACCCGGAAAAATGCCGAATTTTTGATTGCGTGCACCTATGTATTCTCGCTCTTCGTGATTAAAACCTATATTGCCTAATAATCCTGTCAGCAAGGCTTTATGCACAGAGTCATAACTGGCGGCTTGACTATTCATCTGTAAATTCAGCGTTTTAATTGCCACACAAAGTTGATGATGAATATCTCGCCATTCAATCATACGCAAATAATTTAAAAATTCCTTTTTGCATAACTTGCGTAATTGATTTTGCGATAATTCCTGACGTTGAGTTTCAACATAGTCCCACAAACTGACATAGGCAATAAAATCAGAATGCTCCGACCAGAAACGACGGTGCATTTGATCCGCAGCCTGCTGTTTTTCAACGGGTCTTTCACGCGGATCTTGCACCGAAAGCGCACTGACAATAATTAAAAGTTCACGTAAACAATTTTGCTCTTGCGCCGATATCACCATGCGCGCCAATCGCGGATCAAGTGGCAAACTTGCGAGTTGTCTTCCTAAATGGGTTATCTGATTTTTCGCATTAACTGCATGTAACTCTTCCAATAACTTAAAGCCATCACTGATCATCCGGTGATCGGGTGGATCAATAAATGGAAATTTATGTATGTCACCCATGCGCAGTTGCAGCATTTGTAAAATAACTGCGGCTAAATTGGTTCGTAAAATTTCTGCATCGGTAAAGGCAGGACGGGATGCAAAATCCTCTTCCGAATAAAGTCGAATACAAATACCATCAGCAACACGACCACACCGACCTTTACGTTGATTGGCGCTTGCTTGAGAAATGGGCTCTATTGGAAGACGCTGAACTTTAGTGCGATAAGAATAACGGCTAATGCGAGCAAATCCGGGGTCTATGACATAACGAATCCCCGGAATAGTAATAGAAGTTTCTGCTACGTTAGTTGCCAGAACAATGCGTCTACCAGTATGTGCAGAAAAAACTTTTTGTTGTTCGGCCAAACTCAAACGCGCGTAAAAAGGTAAAACTTCAAAATGCAATAACTGCGCTTTACGCAATCTATCTGCGGCTTCACGTATTTCGCGTTCACCACTTAAAAAAACCAGTATGTCGCCACCGCGAGCTTTCCCGGTATTTTTTCCGTATTGATCAATTTCATAGACAGCATCCAGAATTGCTGAATATTGATCGGCATCCTGTTCACTATTTTCATCCTCCCTGGTTTCATAGGCAGGCCTGTACCAAAGATCCACCGGATAGGTTCGACCAGAAACTTCAATAATCGGTGCAGCATTAAAATGTTGGGAGAATCGCTCGAGATCAATAGTGGCTGACGTAATGATGAGTTTTAAATCGGGACGTCTGACCAGCAATTGTTTTAAATAGCCCAACAAGAAATCAATATTCAAACTGCGTTCGTGAGCTTCATCAATAATGATAGTGTCGTATTTATTTAAAAAAGGATCATGTTGAATTTCAGCCAACAATATTCCATCTGTCATAACTTTGATCAGCGTATTCGCTGACGATTGATCAGAAAAACGCACTTGATAACCAACTTTTTCACCCAGTGTGGTTTTCAATTCTTCCGCAATACGATTCGCGACTGTATTAGCGGCAATTCGTCGCGGTTGCGTATGACCAATTAATCCTCTTGTGCCTCTCCCAATCGACAAACAAATTTTTGGCAACTGCGTAGTCTTCCCCGACCCTGTCTCCCCCGCCATCACGACCACTTGATGATTGCGAATCACTTCTGCAATTTCGTCCCGCTTTTCACACACAGGCAAATCAGGGAATTCAATCTCCATCGGTATCAATGCCTGTCGAGACTGCACTTCTGCAATCGAGGTATCCCGTCGCTGCAACCATTTTTTCAGGATCAGATCAAAGGATTTTTTCTCTCGTGCCAGCTTCTCGATCTCATCCAATCGACGCGACAAGGCATGGCGATCTTTCACCATCGCCTGCCCGAGAGATTGTTTATATTCTGACCACGAAATTGTCATCTAGACTACCTGAAATGAGTGGCGGCCATGATAACAAAATAAGAGATCAGTTTACTCGACTTTTACAACAGACTAATTTCCATAACCCCCCTATTTGCTTTAGACTCTAGCTCCGCCGAAAGCAATACAGAAACATAACGAATAATAATTTCTGGAACGACTATGACGAGCGCAGCTACGCAAAATATTAATCCACTAGCGGAAACACCACATACTCGACGAGGGTTTTTAAAATCCAGAGGCTTTTTTACGCCATTGGGGGTTTTTAAAACCAGCTCCGCAACAAAGCGGTTTTATCAATTGGCGGGATCCGATGAATTAATTGATGTGAAAGAATGGAAGCAGGCATTAGCATCAAACAATAGTCTCATGACCAAACGCTTATTTGAATTAGTGGATACTGATAATTCAGGGTTTATTGATCTGGATGAATATCTGGCTTTTGTAAACTGCCTGATGGACACCAAAACCGATCGCCGTTTTCAATTAGTGTTTGCCATCTATGACCAGGACAATGATGGCCAGTTAAAATTTAAAGACATCCAACAATTATTGGCCGCGAGCCTTGATGAACAATCGTTAAATGTTAATTCAGAGGATCTATCCGAGTTGGCAAAAGGATTCCTTCGCTATTTTGAAGGCGCTCGCAAACGAAAATTGGATATCGATGAATTTATTCTTGGCATTAAAGATTTGCCGAAAATCAATCAATTGTTTGAGCAATTTGTCAGTTTATGGATAAACGATAAAGTATCAACTCGCAACGAAAAACGTTTTCTTAAGGTCAGCAGTTGGATCAGATACATTCATTATTTAAAATTTCACTTACCTATTCATTATTGGTCTTTCGCTTATATCGTTTGTAATTTATTTCTATTTCATTACACCGCCAATATTTACGCTGATCAAGGCGCAAGAACCAGCCTGCAAGTTGCACATGGGTTTGGTGCCTGTTTAAATTTGAATGCGGCGCTAATGTTAATCCTCATGGCCAAATGGTTTTGGTCAGTATTGCGACATAGCTTCATTGCGCGATTGGTACCGATTGATTCACTCACTGACTTTCATCGACGAGTGGGCTGGGTAATTCTGATTCTGTCGCTAGGCCACATAGCTGCACATAGTTATCATTATTGGAAGACACAAGCAGATCCATTGTCGCTGATTACTGATCGATATTTTTTAACCGGAGTGATTCTCAGTTTGGTCTTTACCTTTATTTTGATTGGGGTGGCCTTTCGCAACGGAAGAAAACGTGAATATTTTTCTGCCAGTCATTTGCTATACGCCGTATTTTTAGTTTTCACATTACTACATGGCCAAAACTTTTGGATCTGGCTAGCTGCGCCACTCACAATTTATTTTATTGATGTTCTGATTCGCAGCTTATTTAAATCGCGAAAAGTAAAGATTCTGGCGATAGAAGCCATGTCAGATGGTGTAACTAAAATCCGCTTCGCAAAACCCAAACATTTTCGATTTCACCCCGGTGATTTTATCTATCTGCGTATTGCCGTACTATCGTCCTATCAGTGGCATCCCTTTACCCTGAGTGCTGCACCACAAGCAGATTATTTTGATTTACATATACGCAACAATGGAAACTGGAGCGGCGCACTACATAATCTTGCACGCAAATCGAATATTGATTTAAATAGCCTTGCCGCAAATATTGATGGCCCTTACGGTGCTCCTACGACTCATATATCAAAGGCAAAAATTGCGGTAATGGTTGCCGCCGGAATTGGTGTAACCCCCTTCGCCAGTGCATTAGAAAGTTTGGTATTCAAAACTTCCAATCAAAACGCATCTGAAGGTGAATCCCAAACTCCGCAGCAAACACTTTACTTTCACTGGTTAAATCGCTCACAAGCCTCTTACGAATGGTTTCAAAACTTATTGATACAAGCAGAAGAAGTTTTGAAAGATCAATTCAAACTTTACATCTACCTCACCAGCTTCAATCACAACCTCACCAATATCGCGATGCAAATTGCAGTAGAAGAGTTTTATTCCGCTCATGGCCGCGACCCTTTTACTCAACTGCATGCCATTACCAAACCCGGACGCCCCAACTGGTCATTGGTTTTCAGTGAACTACTTGCTAATCATCCAAATGAACGCATTCAAATTTATTATTGCGGCCCACAAGAATTGGGTGATGATTTACAACATCATTGTTATAAGTTCGGATTTGAATTTTATCGCGAAAGATTTGATTAGTAGAGCCATATAGACTTCACGCCATCATTATTTATAGCAACCACTCATTGGTCAGATTTTGAACTTTACACTGAACATTGTTTACTCCAATATATGCTAACCTTTGAGAGACGATTGTATTACCAGAGAGAATATTTATGAGTGCACAAACCCTGAAGCAAGAAGCGCTTGAATCACTTCAACGCTTACCCGAAGACACTGACATTGATGAAATGATGTACCGTCTATACGTCATCGATAAACTACATAAGAGTCGTGAAGCTGTTCGCTTGGGTCACGTAATTAGCCAGGATGATTTAGAGCAAGAGATGCAAAAGTGGTAATTTTTTGGTCTATACCGGCACGCGATGACCTGAAAAGTATTTATGACTATATTGCACGCGATTCCAAACGTTATGCAACCCGCGTTACTCAAGACATTCGTGAAAAAACTTTACCCTTAGCAGAATTTCCAGACCTCGGCAAAAAAGTTCCTGAGATAGGTGAAGACAATGTACGTGAAATACATTTGTACTCTTACCGAATTCTCTATGAAGTTATGCCCGAGCTGATTTACATTCACGGCGTTATCCATATGCGCCGAAATTTCAAAGCCGAAGAATTAGAGCGTTAAAAAATCCCGCAATCGGTTTCACTCCTTGCGGGCTACTCACTTTAATCCATGACGATTGAAATTTATTCCAACAAACTACGCAACATCCAGGCAGTTTTTTCATGAATCTGAATACGCTGTGTTAACAAGTCTGCAGTCGCTTCATCATTGGCAGACTCAACCACCGGATAAAGTGAGCGGGCTGTTCTGACCACAGCCTCCTGACCTTCAACCAATAAACGAATCATTTCTTCCGCTTTCGGAATACCGTTTTCCTCTTTAATACTGCTTAATTCAGCAAACTGCTTGTAAGTCCCCGGCGCCACCACACCCAATGAACGAATACGCTCGGCAATTAAATCCACCGCCAATGCCAATTCAGTGTATTGGGTTTCAAACATTAAATGTAAAGTCTGAAACATCGGCCCAGTCACATTCCAATGAAAGTTATGAGTTTTCAAATAGAGCGTGTAAGTATCCGCCAATACACGCGATAACCCCTGCGCAATCTCGACACGATTGGTTTCCGAAATACCTATATCGATTTTCATAATATCCTCCAAGTGTTGATGTCAGTCACAAAGTAAAAGAATTAAGCAGATATGGCTATTTGAAAATATTAATGGGGTCCATAGCGGGGCCAGATGTCGTACGACTAAAAACAATTATTAGGCAGGTTGTGAATCAAAAATCAAAGAATCAAAAGAGAATCAAAGGATCAGATTCCTTGATTCTCACCCTCTTCGATTTTCGCCCTTCCCACAACGTTCCTGTTCGGCGATAAGTTAGATTGATGTATTTTACATATTTTCTGCCGAGCGATTGCATCATCTTTCCGCAAGAATCCGCAGCCATTGGTGTTACCAGCAAATGTACATGATTAGTCATCAATACAAATGCATGAATGGCAACACCAAATTGTTCGGCCGAAATTTGCAATTGCTGTAAATAAAATGCGTAATCTTGCTCGTCAAAAAAACATGCATCGCGATTATTGCCTCGCTGAATAATATGATGCGAACATCCCGGCACATATAACCTCGGCAACCTTGCCATATTTCACTCCTTGAAATTTTATGTGAACTTTAATCTAAAAATTCTCAGCCATTGACTCTGCTCTTTTCATCTTGATTATTGATCATGGTGTCTGACCCTTTGATCCCTTTGATCCAACTTTTTAAAATCAATCGAGACTGACCCTATTGATTACTTTTGATCGCTTTGATCTAGCGCTTTTTTAATCAAATCTTCTTTTGCCACCATGCCCTGATTCGAAATATAGGTTCCATATCCATCATCAAGATGACTACAGGCATCAGCTACCTCATCATATTTTTTAAGGCTTAATAGAGCATTAGCCTTGTAAAAATAACATGCTTGAAAATAATACAAATTATTGTGCTTCTCACAGAGACTTATCCCCATATTTGCCATGGATACTGCCTCTCGGTAATATCCCAGTCGTAAAGCTAAACGTGTTAAATCATAATAATCACTTGGCTCTTCTGAGTTTACAGCGATCAAATGTTGTCTCACCTCCCACTCTTCCTTGTAATTTTTTTGATCATTATAAATATCTGCTTTCATCCGATAGACATTCCATGCATCAGGAAATAATTTTATTAATTCATCACATTTATTTAATGCTAATTCATATTCTGAATTGCTTAATAAACTTCGTATTTCCATAACGTCCTGATCAATATTCATATGTAACCTACCTTATGTTATTACCACCACACCTTTTACTTACTAATCCACGAGCGCAAAGTTCTACATCTTTAAAGCCGCCAGTTACACCAGTTACACTCCGTTTCTTCTTTTTCCCGGCAGCTTGTAGCATTTCTTCATAAATAAGCTGACGACAAATTTTTCTAGCGTCCTTCCACTCTTGTTCGCATCCATCATCGTCGTCATCATTTGTTGGGCAACTCTCTCCAGCTGCTGGTTTAACATCATCGTTTTCATTATCTGCTTCATTTATCGCCGCCCACTCATCCTTATGAGTCCAACCATAAATTGAAGTGCCAGGTGATTGACCCGAAGCTTGTTCCCAAACCCAATTACCGGCTAGACCTACACCCACTCCTGCCGCTGCAGCTAATACAACAGGATGAGGGGGAGGAATATTGATAGGATTAATTCTTGGAACTGCTATTGAGTCTAGCCCATAAGGATCCACATACCTTAATGGATTATTCAACACATACCCATAAGTATTAATCCCGCCAGCTAACCCAATCGGATCACTCTCAATATACCGTCCAATACTCGGATCATAATCTCTGAAGTAGTTGTAGTAGAGATTGGTTTCTGCATCAAAATACTGCCCCGGGAAGCGGGAATAAATTTCTATGCTGTTGGATTGATTGGCGGACAATTTTCCGAAGGGTTCGTAGTTACCCATCCACACCACTTGTTGATTTTGATTGGTGATGACTTGTGGGGTGTTCAAGTGATCGTTGTGGATGTAATAGATATTATTGCCATTCACTAAAGCGATTTGTTGATTACCCCAATAAATATATTCGCGTTGTGTGGTGCCTGCGGCATCAGTAACGGAAATTAATTGGCCCGCTTCGTCGTAGTGATAAATTTCTGTTGTGCCATTCGCTAAAGTTTTTGATACACGTTGACCCAATGGGTTGTAGGTGTAAGTCGCGGCGAGCGAGTTGTTAACCTTGACGCTGCTTAAACGATTAGCATTGTTAAAGGTGTTGTCATGTGTGTTGTTATCATCACTGGTGCGTTGTGTGGGGTTACCGGCAGCGTCGTAAGTGAAATTGCGGTTACCACTGTTGCGTATGATTGAAAACAATTGGTTGCTGTTACTCGCGTATTGATAAGTATCGGTTGTGCCATTACGTGTTTCGCTTAAGCGATTACCAACTGCGTCGTAACTGTAAAATAAATCACCATAACCACCGGTAGCAGCCGTTAAACGATCCAACTCATCGTAATCAAACGATTGTGATTTAGTTAAATCCACATTGTTCACAATGCTGGTAATGCTGTTGACATTATCGTAACTGTAAAAACGATCCACTATGCCGCCGACTTGAATCGCATTTAATCGATAGTCCTGATCGTAGGTTTGTGTGTGCGTTAAACCATTACCATAGGCAAAAGTATTGGCAGGGCCAAAAGGTAAGTACTGAACGTCTTGAATAATAGTCTGTGCAGTTGCACCCTGTTGTGTGTTGATATTATTCAAGCGACCTAAAAGATCATAACCATAATTCACCGCACGACCTGAAGGATAAATTACTTGAGTTAAATTACCTGCAATGTCGTATTGATATTGCGTGCTACTACTCACACCAGAAAGTTGTGACATTTTTTGCGTGATCAAACCGCGATAATCATAGACGTAAGAAATCGACAAATTATTTTGAATCACACCCGTTAAACGCCCAACACCTTTGTTGCCGTTAGTCACATCATCATAAATAAATTGAATATTTTCTGAAGCAGTTGGATAACTAATAGTCGTTAACCGATTCAAGGCATCGTAAGTATAATTAACAGTGATATTGCGCGCATCAATACTGCTGGTACGGTTGCCTGCTTCATCATAAGTGAAAAGTGTGGTGCCTGTATCAGGGCTGGTAAGGGATAGCAAATGACCTAAACCATCGTATTGATAAGTGGTTGTATTGCCGCGCGCATCAGTCACTGTGGTAATTTGATTCTGTGAATTGTAAGTGAATTGTGTTTCACCCAACTTAGGATCAATCACTTTTTGCACACGATTTAACGCATCGTAAATATTTTGTGAAGTGTGATTATTGCCATCGGTCGCAGCAACAGGATTGTCATTCACATCATAACTTTGTGTATCTTGCTGGCCGTTATTCCCCACTACACGCATAACACGACTTAATTCATCAAATACTTTTGAAACAGAATACACAATGTTGCCGCTGGAGTTTTTAATCACCTGTTGAGTGCGATTACCTTCGGTATCCAAAGTATATTCAATACGCTCGTCAATCGCGTTATGAATAGCTTTTAAACGCCGCGCATCATCGTATTCGTAAAAAATCTGCACGCCATTCGGTAAAGTAGTTGAAATTAACTGTCCGACAGGATCGTATTCATATTGCGTAATCGCATCCAACGCAGAATTGGATGGATGCTTCAAAGTTGAACTTAATAACCAACCACGCTCATGATAAGTAAATTCCGACGCTGCACCGTTTGCATCAATCACTGACAATAAATTTCCACTGGCATCATAGCTGGTGTACTGGGTTGTGTGACCTAAGGCATCTGTTGCCGTTGCCAAATTTGATTGTGCGTCATAGGTATAAGTCGTGACATCATTCACATCACTACGCGGGCCGTCTTCTGTTAACACCTGCCCTTCTACATTGTAGGTGTAACCTGTTGTTGTCTTGATCGGCAGTTGAGGTGTTACGGCAACAGAATTTACTTGTTGTCGATACAGTCCATTTAAGTCGATTGCAATAACAGCAACATAGTAAGTTTGCCCTGCAATTAAATTATCCACCAAGACAGAAGTAGCAGGCGCCGTAATTTCTTTTACCATTGTCGCTTGTGCAATATCCGAAAATGGAGCGTTGCTTGAATACACTCGGTAGTTAGTTAAACCAACTCCAAAAGTGGGCTTTATGTAAGTTGGCCAAGTAATTAACGCATTATCACCTGAGCCATCTCCAAGTGGATTTGGCGAATATATAATCGCCGCGGGAATATCATATTGAATATTGAGGAGACTAATATAACTATCATCCACTTCTCCTGGCACAGCATTAAAATTTTGATCCATCAAACCGCTAGCATTTGAAACATCTGGGCCAATTTGTAAGGTATATAAACCCTGAGGCAATAGATTGGAGAAGTTGATCACGAATTCTTGTGCGGAAAGCATTTCAATATCATTAATGGTCTGCTGCATTCCATTTTGGTCAACCAAATTGATATCGCCCACAGTAAAACTATTAATGTCTATATTCTGATTAAATACAACATTTATAGACGTAAATGTATCATTTTGAACAACAAGATCACTCAGAACTCTTGGCAATTTCTGTGCAGCAATCAATTCCGCCCAAGTAAACACTCGATTCTGTATTTCAATATTTTCTACTTGGTATGATGCACTTCTATAATGATTTTTAAACGTAATCGTATTCATTGGATCTTTGATTTCTAACACCAAATCATTTCCAACTTTAGTAATATTTATATCTTTAAAAAATATATCAGATCCGAAGACTATTTTATCATTTCCTGCGCTGTCATCTATTGTGTCCTGACCATCTCCTAAATTGAAGTGGTATGTATCATTTCCTGCCTCACCCGCCAAATAATCATTACCTTCGCCACCCTCAAGGTGATCATCACCATTTCCACCATAGAGAGTATCGTTACCTAAATTACCCAGTAACACATCATTTCCAGCATAACCATAGAGCGTA
>Ga0164241_10000079_pt1 | contig 231682 bp, 236 predicted proteins | sample OricomyardsoilBY_FD_108780 | JGI IMG/M metagenome (GOLD analysis project Ga0164241, IMG submission 108780) | Backyard soil microbial communities from Emeryville, California, USA - Original compost - Back yard soil (BY) | ecosystem: Environmental > Terrestrial > Soil > Unclassified | place... | reverse complement strand
TCGTGCCATAGAGCGGGCGAAACCCGCACGCGGCAAGGCCGAGCACCAGAACCAGGACTGACAGCCGCCAGATCATGCCACCACGTTCACAATCCGCCCCGGCACAACGATGACGCGGCGCGGGGCCTTGCCTTCGAGCGCGCGCACCACACCTTCGAGCGCCAGCGCCATTTCTTTCACCGCATCTTCGCTCAAATCCTTGGCGATTTCGATGGTGCCGCGCAGCTTGCCGTTGACCTGCACCGCCATTTTCACCGTATCGGATTGCACGAGCGCGGCGTCAGCCTTGGGCCATGCCGTTTCGATCACCGGGGTGGCGTGACCAAGCTCTGCCCATGCGCCCTCCGCCAGATGCGGCATCATGGGGCCGATGAGGAGGATCAGCGTTTCAATGGCTTCTCGCCTTGATGCGCCATCGGCCGTTTCCGCAGCGCCGATCGCATTGGTCAGTTCGTAGATGCGGGCGACCGCGCGGTTGAAGCGCAAGGCGGCCAGATCTTCGGTCACCGCTGCGATGGCGCGGTGGGTAGCGCGGCGCAATTCGAGGCTCGCATCTTCAGCCGCATTTACCGGCGTGCCGATGGGGGCGAGGTTTTCGCTTTCGGTCGCGATGCGCCAGATGCGCTGGACAAAGCGCCAGCAGCCTTCCGCGCCCGCTTCTGTCCATTCGATATCGCGTTCGGGCGGGGTATCGGACAGCATGAACCAGCGAATCGTATCGGCGCCGTAGGAGGCGATGATGGATTCGGGCGCCACCACGTTCTTTCTTGACTTCGACATCTTCTCAGACGGGCCGACCGTGATTTCGGTGTCGGTGCCTTTGAGGAAGGCTTTGTGCCCACGCTTTTCAATATCTTCCGGCAGAATCCATTCGCCTTGCAGTCCGCGATAGGTTTCGTGGCAGACCATGCCTTGCGTGAACAGACCGGCAAACGGTTCGTCGACGCCGACATGGCCGAGCTTTTTCAGCGCCCGCGTGAAGAAGCGCGAATAGAGCAGGTGCAAAATCGCATGTTCGATGCCGCCGATATATTGATCGACCGGCAACCAGTAATCGGTGGCATCGCGATTGAGTGGCTCAACTGCATGGGAATCGCAGAAGCGGGCGAAATACCAGGAGGAATCGACAAAGGTGTCGAGCGTGTCGGTATCGCGAACGGCGGGCTCGCCGCAAGCGGGGCAGGTTGTGTGCTTCCAATGCGGATCGGAATCGAGCGGGTTGCCGCGCGTATCGAATTTGATCTCATCGGGCAATTTCACCGGCAGGTCATTGGCCGGAACGACGCCGCAGGATTTGCAATGCACCATCGGGATGGGGCAACCCCACGGGCGCTGACGCGAAACAAGCCAGTCACGCAGGCGATAATTCACGGTGCGTTCGCCGATGCCTTGTTGTTCGAGGCGGGTGGCGACGTCGCGTTTGGCGCTTTCGATGTCCAGACCATCGAGAAAGCGCGAATTGGCGAGCTTGCCGGGGCCGGTATAGGCTTCATCGCCGATGGTGAACGTTTTCACATCGGCATCTGTTGGCACAACCACCGGGGTTACCGGCAGATTATATTTGCGCGCGAAATCGAGGTCGCGCTGGTCATGGGCGGGGCAGGCGAAAATGGCGCCGGTGCCATAGCCCATCAGCACGAAGTTCGCGACATAGACGGGAAGCTGCCAAGTAGGATCAAACGGGTGCGCGGCGGTGAGGCCGGTGTCGTAGCCCTTCTTTTCGGCTTTCTCGATCGCTTCTTCAGCGGTGCCGACTTTGCGGCATTCTTCAACGAAGGCGGCGAGTTTGGGGTCGCGCGCGGCGAGTTCTGCGGTCAGGGGGTGTTCGGGAGAGAGCGCGACGAAGCTGGCGCCGAACAGCGTATCGGGGCGGGTGGTGAAGACATCGAGTTTGCGCGTGTCGCTCAAGGTGAAGGCGAAGCGCAGACCTTCGGAGCGGCCGATCCAGTTTTTCTGCATCAGGCGAACTTTTTCGGGCCAGCGATCCAGCGTGTCCAACCCGTTCAGCAGATCGTCCGCAAAGGCGGTGATCTTGAAGAACCATTGCGAGAGCTTGCGCCGTTCGACCAGCGCGCCGGAGCGCCAGCCGCGCCCCTCGATCACCTGTTCATTGGCGAGCACGGTCTGATCGACCGGGTCCCAGTTCACATCCGCTTCCGAGCGATAGACGAGACCGGCTTTATAGAAATCGACAAAGAGTTTTTGCTGCTGGGCATAGTATTCGGGATCGCAGGTGGCGAATTCGCGGGACCAGTCGATGGCAAGGCCCATCATCTTCAACTGGTCGCGCATCGCGGCGATGTTCGCATAGGTCCAGTCGCGCGGGTCGACGCCCTTTTCGCGGGCGGCGTTTTCAGCCGGAAGGCCGAAGGCATCCCACCCCATCGGGTGCAGCACGTTGAACCCTTGCGCCCGCCGGAAACGGGCGATCACATCGCCCATTGTGTAGTTGCGGGTATGGCCCATGTGAATCTTCCCCGACGGATAGGGGAACATTTCGAGCACATAGCATTTGGGGCGATCTGATGTGTTGGACGCGGCAAAGCTGTTCCGGCGCGCCCATTGCGCCTGCCAGTGTTGTTCGGTCTCTTTGGCGTTGTAACGCGCCATCGTGCAAAGCCTTTCATTCTGCCCGGCGCAAGCGTGGCCGGTGACGGGAAGGCTTTAGCGTGGCGAACCCTTAACTTCCAGAACCTTGACTGGCGAGCCGCAGTTCGCGTGCCCGTGTCAGGATGGCATCTTCCAGCTTGTTGCCGGTTTCCGGGTTGGTTGCGGCATCGACCCAGGCGGCCCCGTTGCGGGTTTGCCGGAAGACGGAAATCTTGATCCCGTCGGCGCGCAGGCGGCGGTCGAGGATATAGATCGTGACCTTCAGCCGCTCATTGGGGCTTTGGGGGGCGGCATACCAGTCGGTGATGATGACGCCGCCAAACGGATCGGCTGAGGCCAGCGGCATGAAGCGCAGCGTATCGAGGGCGGCGTGCCAGAGATAGGAATTGACCCCAAGGGTCACCTTGCCGCTGGACGAGGAGATCGCCGTGGCCCCGGTATCGGGATCCTGCGCATCATTGGAACCACAAGCGGTTAGCGCAGCCGCGCAGATCATCACAGAAACAAAGCGGATCGGGCGTTTCATTTTTATCCTTCTGGCGCAGACAGGCGAGCCTTCCTCTTTGGAGCAGGCTCTGGGGATCAAGCTCTGGAACGATGATCGCATAATCCTTTTCAGATCATGCTTTAACAACCGCGAGACGCCCCGATGGACGGCTGCGGCTTATACTTAACTGAGGTTGCGCGTGCAACGCGACTGTTAGCCCCCGCCGCCCTGTCCGGGCTGGCGCTGGCCCCTTCGGATCACATCCTGCGACTGCTTTTCGATCAATTGCCATTGCGCATAGGTATGGCACACATCCTTGTTCTGGGAGATGTGGCTACCGGTCGGCGCGTCTGTCTTGCGGCAGATGATGCGGTCTGCATTGGTGGAGTCTGGGTCGCCCTGGCGCAAAGCCACGGGATTTCGTGGCGTTCCGGCGCATCCGGCGGCAAAAATCAGGGCAATGGAGCCGACAATGGCTGAGGTATGTGCGCGCGACATGGGGACCCCCAACTATTCAGATAACGAAACCGCAACTACCGCGTGCGGGCAAGGGGCACCTCCGGCGCGATCGTTAAATCGACGCAAGATTGATGTTTTTGGCCTGCTGACGGTGTTTTCGCTGCTGGTTGCCAGACCGGTGGCCGCCGAGGACTGGAATGTTGAGCCGCTTTCCACCGAGATCGGCTCCATGACCGCGCGCCTTGGCGGAACCGCCGATGGGGCACTGTTTTTGGCCGATGGGCGGGCGGGCGGCGCGGGCGCGGGGCTGTTGCGGCTGAACCCGAGCCTGACCCGCAGCTATGACACCGGCATGGTGCTTTCGCTCGAAGCCTCGATCCTTGCGGCTCATGACGCGCTGGCGCTGAACCGTTCGGGCAACAAGGTGTTCGAGCAGGTCTTCGGCCGGATGCAGTTCGGACTGGGGCGGTTTGAGATCGGGCAGACAGACGGGGCTGCCTATCGGCTGGCGGTGAGCGGGCCATCCATCGACCCGGCACTGTCGCTGGCCGACCCGCAAATGACCTTTTTCCGCGATCCGCTATCGGGGCGGGCCTTTGCGGGCGTTTTCACGCCGCGTATGCAGGCAGGCGCGTCATCCAGCTTTGCCAAACTCAGCTACTATACGCCAAAGATTTTCGGAGTGCAGATCGGCCTGTCCTACACCCCGTCGGAAGGGCGCAGTGTGTTGCCCTTTCTCTCGGCGGGGCCAGATGTGGCTGACCGGCAGAACCGGATGTGGGAAATGGCGGCGCGCTATGAAGACCAGTTCGGCCCCTTCACCACGCGGATCAGCGGCGGGCTCATCATGGGGCACAATGAATGGCGCACGCCGGGCCATGAAGGGCTGACCGATTGGGCCTTTGGCGCGGAAGTCGATTACCCGCTCAGCGAGGATGTGACCCTGACGGCGGGCGGCGCTTACCGGCGCAGCAATGCCTATGTCTTCGACGTGAATGCGGTGCAGGCATTTGACAATACTGGGGCACTGCATCTGAGCACATCGCTCAGCTGGAACGACTGGCGCACGGGTTTTGAATATTCGGACGGTACGGCGCGGGCGCTGGATGCGCCGACGCTGACATCGCGCGGGATGCAGGCGCTGCTGGGCTATAACATCAACAGCAATCTGCAAGTGACCGGCGGCTGGCAACGCTTCGCGTATAAGCGCGATATGGGCGCGTTTTATAATGGGCGCACGCGCGTTGTCATGAATGCGGGCTTTGTGCATTTGCGCTTCAAGGCGTGAGTCAGTCTGGCAGGAGCGCGCCTATGGCGGCGATGCCTGCGAGGGGAATGTCTGACAGTTGCGCGACATTGGAGGCATCAATTCCGCCCAATGCATAAAGCGGCAAGGGCGAGGCGTGGGCGATGACGCTGAGCTGTGCGATACCCAAGGCAGGGCTGCCCTGATGGCTGTGCGTGGCGAAGATGGGGGAGAGCAGCGCCGCATCGGCCCCGGCCAGATGGGCGCGTGAGATGGCCTGCGCATCATGCGCGGCAGCCGTGATGAGCAAATGCTTATGCGTTGCACGCAGATCAGCGGCGTGCGCGATCTGTGCTTGCGCCAGATGTATGCCGTCGGCGGCAATGTCTGTGGCGAGGGCGACATCGCCCGCGACCGACAGCAAAAGCCCGTTCTGTTGGGCGATGGGGGCGATGGCATGGCCGAGCACGCGGCGATGCTGCGCATCGCGCGCGCGCAGGATCACCAGCGTGCCACGCGGCAGGGCGGCGATGGCGGGCAGCGGATCGGGGGTGCGCGCGTCATCGGTGAGGAAAATCAGCGACGGCAGATGGCTGTGCCCGCTTTGCGCGTTGAGGCGGGACGCGGCTCTTGCCAGCATCGTTCGGGCAAGCGTATCTGGCACCCATGTCTCCTCAAGAAAACCCGCACGACTCTGCTGCCGCGCTTGGCACCATTCTTTCGCGGATCGCCGCCGCGCGAAAGGCGGCGTTGGCGCCCGCCGCTTCAACTGAGCTTGTAGCGGTCAGCAAGACCCATGGGGAGCACGAGATTGCGCCGGTGCTGGACGCAGGCCAGCGCGTTTTTGGCGAAAACCGGGTTCAGGAGGCCGCTGCCAAATGGCCCGCTTTGCGGGCGCGGTTTGACGGCATCCAGCTACATCTGATCGGGCCGTTGCAGACCAACAAGGTAACCGAAGCGATTGAGCTGTTCGATGTTATTGAAACGCTCGACCGACCCAAACTTGCACTGGCGCTGAAACAGGCGATGGAAAAAACCGGGCAGGCCCCGCGCCTTTTCATTCAGGTCAATACTGGGGAAGAAGCGCAGAAGGCAGGTGTTGCGCCTTTGGCGGCGGCGGCGTTCATCCGCCATTGCCGCGATGAGCTTGGCCTGCCGGTGGTGGGGCTGATGTGTATTCCGCCCGCCGATGAGCCGCCTGCGCCGCATTTTGCGCTGCTGGCGAAGCTGGCGCGGGAAAACGGGTTATCGCAATTGAGCATGGGGATGAGCGCGGATTTTGAAACGGCGATTCGTTTCGGCGCGACCCATGTGCGTGTGGGCAGCGCGATTTTTGGCGAGCGGCTTTAGCGGATTTCTATTGTCGCGCCGGGCTCAAGCTCTGCCAGTGCCTTGCGAAGATCGGATAAAGCGAGCGCGACGCAGCCTTCAGTCGGCGCATAATCCTCCCGCGCGACATGCAAGAAAATGGCGCTACCTGCGCCATCTGTCACCGGATCGTCGTTGAAGCCGATCACGCCCACCACATCGTAGAGCAAATCATCCCGCCACATTTTTTCGGCGCTTGCAGCGTAAGGGTGTTTTACGGGGCGATTGTAGAGCGGATCGCCGGGCGCATCGCACCAGCCGTCATCGGGGTTCAACGCTTCGACGGGGAGGCCAGTGCGGGGCGCCGGGCCATGATCCGCGCGATAGAGGATTTTGCGCAAGGGATAGATGCCGAGCGGGGTGATGCCATCGCCTTCGCGCAGCTTTACCCCGACACCGCCGCGCCCGATGGCGCAGCGCGCGGCACCGCTGGCCCAGCGCAGCAAGCCGCTACGGTGATCGACAACTAGAGAAGGGGGCGTTGTCTGCATGACGCCAAACTATCAGAAGATCGGACTGGGCGCGCCAAAAGGCGGGGTGAGGTCCACCGCACGGCGATAGGCAGCCATGGCGCGGGGAGCGAGGCCCCAATCCCGATTGCGGGCTTCCAGTGTGGCGGAAAAGGCGGTGGCGGGAGCCATGTCCTCTGTCCGGTCGAGACCCGTGGTTTGGCCCAGACTGGCGAGGGCCGAAAGCTGGCGCGGCGCGGCGGTGGCAAGCTGTTGCGGACTGTCCTTGTCGGCAAGGGCGGTGGGCTTTTCGCGATCCCCGGTAAGAAGGGCGAGGGCGGTATCGCCGAAATCCTTGCCGGTGATTTTTTCGAAAGCGAGATTGGCGAAGGACGAGACGAAGCCCCACAGCCCGCCATAGAGCGCATCCCCTGCCAGGCGACCCACGGGTTTGATCGTATCGCCTGTGATGGCCCGGTAGATCGTGGACACGATGGGGATGTGTTGCAGCGGATTGATGATGTCGAGAAGGTCTCCGAAGGAGAAGCCATCATCATCCTTTGCGGCGGCTTTGGTGGAGGGCTTGGCAGACTCAAGTCCCCGCGCTGACGCGATGACGGCGCGCTGGTCGATCTGCTGCTGATATATCGGTGCGGGCATGGCCCCTCCTGCATTCCCCCCAGCAAGAGGCTTGCCACACTTAAAAGGCGGATTGCCGGGATTTCTTGCGCGGAGGGGGCGGCAGGAATTGCCGGTCAGAACAGGTGACCGGCCTTTTTGGCCTTGGTGTCGAGATAGGCGCGGTTGTGCTCGTTACTTTCAAAGGCGTGGGGCACGCGTTCGGTCACGGTGATGCCATGGGCGGCAAGGGCGGCCACCTTGTCCGGGTTGTTGGTCATCAGGCGGACAGATGTATGGCCGAGCAGGGCGAACATGCGGGCGGCGATGCCATAGAGCCGCTCATCGGCTTCAAAACCGAGGCGCTGATTGGCTTCAATCGTGTCGAAGCCCTGATCCTGAAGGCGGTAGGCCCTGAGTTTGTTGATGAGGCCGATGCCGCGGCCTTCCTGCGCGAGGTAGAGCAGGATGCCGCTGCCCGCCGAAATGGCGTGGATGGCGCCGCGCAACTGCTCTCCGCAATCGCATTTGAGGGAGCCAAGCAGATCGCCGGTGAAACATTCCGAATGCAGCCGGGCGAGGACCGGGCTCTGGGTGGAGGGTGCGCCGATCACAATCGCGTAATGCTCCGGCCCGCCATCGCCAGGGCGGAAGGCCACCAGCTCGGCCTGCTCTGCCCCTTCGAGGGGGACGCGGGCGCGGGTGACGATGTGGAGGGAGCCTATCAACGCATCGTCATAATGGAGAATGTCGTCCGCCTCTATCTGAACGGTGTTTGATTTTTCGTCCGCCGTTTCGATTGCGATGACGGAGGGTAGCAGACCCGCCAGTTTTGCAAGCTGGATGGCGGGGAAAAGGGCTTTCGGCAGGGCTTCGCGCCGGGTTTCAAACGGGCCCTTCATGGGATCGGCCAGATCGTTTGTCGGGTCGGCGATGGCGCGCAAGGCGGCAACGGTGGTGCCGGGGTGGACGGGCAAGGCGACCACATCGGGCGTGTAGAGCCTGATCTTCAGCGTAGCGGCGCGAGCATGGGTCAGGGCGAGCAGGGGCGTTGGGCCCAGCGCGGCCAAGGCTGCGTCGGTCGCGGTTTCGGTGGCGAGGATGAGGAGGGTTTGCGCGTCTGTGCGGATCGCGACCGGCTCGCCCCGGCGCAAAGCAGCGGCAGCACGGGCGACGGCGGCCACGGTCTGCGCGGAGGTTTCAGCTATTGGATCGGACATGGCTTTCACATAGCACCCCTGACCGGAAAGCGGGTAGAGTTGCAAGGCCCTGACGGCCCGGAGCGCATGGAATGGCGAGCGCGAAACGCGTTCTTCTCGTGGATGACGACCAGATGCTGCGCAGTTCGCTGGCCGAGCAGCTCGGCGCGGAGGGCGCTTTCGAGCCGGTGGAAGCGGCAAGTTGCGCCGAGGCGACGGCGGCGGTGCAGGACGGGGTCTTCGACTGCATGATTCTGGATGTCGGCCTGCCGGACGGGGACGGGCGGGGGCTGGCGCGTGCCTTTCGCGGCAGCGGTATCACCTGTCCCATCGTGCTGCTGCATGATGGCGAGCACGGCGCGGACGAGGAGGCGCTTCACGATATTGACCATATCGCCAAGCCGTTTCGCTTTGCGGTGTTGCTGGCGCGGTTGCATGCCCATTTGCGCAGCCATGGGCAGAACGAGGAGACGGTCTATCGCATCGGGCCCTATGCCTTCCGGCCCAGCGCCAAGCTGCTGGTTGATGGCAAGGGCAAGCGGGTGCGGCTGACCGAGAAGGAAACCAATATCCTCAACTATCTCTATCGCTCCGGCGATACGGTGGCGCGCGATACGCTGCTGCATGAGGTTTGGGGCTATAATCCCGCCGTCACCACCCATACGCTGGAGACCCATATCTATCGGCTGCGACAGAAAATTGAAGTGTCGCCGGGGCAGGCCCAGCTTCTGGTGACGGAGAGTGGCGGCTACCGGCTGATGCCATGATGTTCCCGGTTCAACTCTAGTTTGTTCCAGTTTGATTTCCGCATGACAGGATTGCGGGAAGAGGGGACTAGCGGTAGCACGAAGTTCGCACTAGTTATAAGTCCGTAATAGGTCAGCAGGAGCGGACGGATGAATCAGGAATGGAGATCGGCTCTGATTGGCGCAGGCGTGGCCGCGCTGCTCATCATCCCGACACTTGCCCATAGCCAGACGCCAAATCCGGCCCCGGCCCCAGCCCCGGCTAGATCCGCCAATTGGGTGACAAAGCCGCAAGCGCGTTTTGCGGTGCGCAAGCTCTCGATTGATTCGGTGGTCGGGCAGATCAAGGTCGACGTGAAAGACTCCGGCCCCATCACGCTGGAGGTGGCCGGGACCAGACGCGCGGTGGATGGCCTGACCGCCAAGGTCGAAGATGGCACGCTGAAAATCGAAGGCGCGAACGCGCCCAAAATCGCGGTGTGGGACTGGCGCAAATGGTTCGACTTTTCCGATGCGCGCGGGACCCAGGACTACAAGCTGAGCCTGCATTTGATTGTGCCGCGCGGGGCGGACATTGAGGTGGAGGATTTTGTCGGCAGCGCCATTATGGGCGACACGCTGGGCAATCTGGATTTTTCGGCCAATGCCACGAAATCGAAAATAGGCCGGGTGAAAAGCGCCAAAATCGAGATGAACGGATCCGGTCAGGTGGATCTGGCGCAGGTGGCCGGGCCTTTGCGGATTGAGGTCAACGGGTCGGGCCGGATCAATGCGGGCAATGTGCAGAGCGTGCGGGCCGAGTTGAACGGTTCGGGCACCGCGGCGCTTGGTACGATCAGCGGGCCGCTGCATCTGGAAATCGCAGGGTCGGGCGATCTCACCGCGACCAAGGTGGTGGGGCCGGTGCATATTGAAATCGCGGGCGCGGGCTCGGTGAAGATTGCCGATGGCGTGGCCGATCCGTTTCATGTCGAGATTGCCGGATCGGGCGATGTGGTGTTTGGCGGGCTGGCGGTCGATCCGCATGTCGAGGCGCTGGGTTCGGGCAAGGTGCGGATTCATGCCATGCGCGGCAAGCTTAGCAGCCAGGGCATGGCCAATGTGAAGATAGGTGACTGAACCGCCGAGGTTCCGGGCGGCAGAGAGTTAACAAGCCGTTAAGCCTTGGGCCCGTAAGACACCTAGGCTTCTTAAGACAACGCTATGGCGCGCCAGCCGGACAGACGGGAACCGAGTTTCGACACGAAGCGGCGCACACGTGGTCAGCCGCCGCAGCCGCCTGAGCCCCCCGATGATGAGGACGATGCGGATGCGCCGCCACCGCGCCGCCGCAGTTGGCCCCTTGTTGTGCTATTTCTCTTTGCCTGGATCGGCATCATTGGCGCGGTGATCTATGGGCGTTGGGCATCCGATCTGCCGGATGTTTCGCAACTGATGATTAAGGCGCCCTCGCATGACATCACCCTGCTCGACAGCAAGGGCCGCTTCATCGCCCGGCGCGGGTTGACGCAAGGGGCGATGATCGACACGCGCAAGCTGCCCGATTATGTGCCCAATGCCTTTCTGGCGATTGAGGACCGGCGCTTTCGTAGCCATTGGGGGATTGATCCTGTCGGGTTGATGCGGGCGCTGCGGGTCAATCTGCTGGAAGGGCGCGTGGTGCAGGGCGGCTCGACCATCACCCAGCAGCTTGCCAAAAACCTGTTCCTGAAACCGGAACGCACCTTTGAGCGCAAAATCCAGGAAGCGGCGCTGGCGCTCTATCTGGAGGCCCATTACAGCAAGGACGAAATCCTCACGCTCTATCTCAACCGGGTTTATTTTGGCGCGGGCGTGTATGGGATCGAGGCGGCATCCGAACTGTTTTTCGACAAACATGCGAACCGGCTGACGCTCACCGAAGCAGCGATGCTGGCTGGAAGTCTGAAAGCCCCCTCGCGCTATAATCCGCTGGCCGATACCGATGCGTCGGCACAGCGCGCGCGTGTGGTGCTGGCTGCCATGCAGGAGGCCGGGTTTATCAGTGCAGAACGGCGCGCCGATGCGATTGCCACGCGGCCCCGCGTGGTGCGCGGCGGCGGCACACCGAGTTCGGGCTATTTTGTCGATTGGGTGCTCGCCAATCTCTCGGAGGAAATCGGCGAAACTGGTGAGCCGGTGACTGTGGAGACGACGCTCGATCTGCAATTGCAGGATGAAGCGGAGCAGGCGGTGAGCACGGCGCTGGCGGTGGACGGCGCCAAGGCCAATGCAGGCGAGGCGGCGCTCATTGCGATGACACCTGATGGCGAAGTCCGCGCCATGGTCGGCGGTAGGTCTTATGCGCAGACGCCGTTCAACCGTGTAACAGACGCCTATCGCCAGCCCGGTTCGGCGTTCAAGCCCTTTGTCTATCTTGCGGCACTCGAACAGGGCCACCAGCCGACGGACATGATGCGCGACGCGCCCGTGACAATCGGCAAAAAGTGGCGGCCGGGAAATTATGCGGGCCATTATGAAGGCGAGATTTCGCTGACCCGTGCTTTTGCCGAATCCTCCAATGTCGTGGCGGCGCAGCTGGGGCAAAGTGTGGGGCCGGGCGTTGTGGTGAAGACGGCGCATCGTTTGGGCATCACCTCCAAACTCGACGCTGTCCCGGCGATTGCGCTTGGAACGTCGGTGGTAACGCCGCTGGAGCTGACGCAAGCCTATGCAACCATCGCCAATGGCGGGAAGCGGGTGAATGCGTTTGCGGTGAAACGCATTGTCAGCAAATCGGGCAAGGTGCTTTATGCCCGCAGCGGCAGCGGCATTGGACGCGTGATGTCCCCCGGCAATGCGGCGGCCATGTCGCGCATGATGGCCGAAGTGGTGGCAACCGGCACTGGCAGGAACGCGCGGCTGCAAGACCATGACAGTGCGGGCAAGACCGGCACAACACAGGATTTCCACGATGCCTGGTTTGTCGGCTTCACTGCCGATTATGTGTGCGGCGTATGGTTCGGCAATGATGATTCTTCGTCGATGACACATGTGACGGGCGGCACGCTGCCTGCGCGCTTGTTCAAATCTTTCATGCAGAGTGCGGAAGCCGGTTTACCGCCACGTCCGCTCCTTGCGCTCGGCACTGCACAGATTGCGCAGTCGCCACCTGCGGACGCAATCGTTGTCGAGCCCCCTGCTGTTGCAACCGCGGCGCCTGAGCCTGCGCCCACAGCGGCGGCCGACAAGCCCGACAGTTTCGACAGCATATTGGACCGGCTGTTCGGCGGCACTTAAAGCGCGTGGAACCTTTGCGCCGCTCTTTCGTTTTCTATGTGCTATGGGATCGGTCTTGAGACTACATGCCCGTTTTGCGGGCGCGCATTTTGAGCAGCATGGTTTGCGCTTTGGCGCACAGTGGATCACCCATTTTGCCCCGGAAGATGTGCTGGAATTCAGCGAATATGCGCGTGCGCCACGCGGTGCATGGTTCATGGTCTGCCTGGCTCTGGGCAGCGCGATGTGGGTGGCGATTGCCGCCGCCGTGATAGGTTAAGCGATGCCGCGCGGCGCGTAGCGGTGCAACGCGGTGCCATTCTCGGCGAGCCAGCGTTGTGCGCGCTCGACATTATCATCCACCGATTCCAGCAGACGCCAGAAACGCGGCCCGTGATTCATTTCGCGCAAATGCGTCACCTCATGGGCAACCACATATTCGAGCACGTAAGGCGGGGCCATGATGAGCCGCCACGAAAACGAGAGGATACGCCCGGAAGAACAGGAGCCCCAGCGGGTTGCTGTATCGCGCACGGTGATGCGCGCGGGCCGCACGCCCAGCGCCTGCGCGTAGTGCATCACATGGCTATCGAAGGATTTGCGGGCTTCGCGCTTGAGAAAATCGAAGACGCGCCGTTCGGTATGTTCGTTACCGCCGCAGACGCGGATGACCGGCTCGTCCTCCGAGCGATCCACCCAGACGGGGCGGCTTCGCGGTTCGCCGCGGCGGATGACATGCAGTTCGCCGCGCAAGGGAATGCGTGCGCCGAGTTCGAACGCCACAGGACGCGGCACGTTTTTCAGGCGGCGGGCGATCCATTCGGATTCGGTGCGGGCAAATTCCAGCGCCTCGCTGAAGGCGCTTTTTGACGGCGCGACCACGGTGACTTCGCCGGTGGAGGGATGCACTTTCACAATCAGTCTGCGCGCGCGGCGATTGAGCTGCATCGTCACCTCGACGGGGCGTCCGTCGATGCGTAACAACGCACGGCGCGCCAGATCCCGGCGCGCGCGTTTTTTGCGCGATATGCCCACACCCATATTGTCCGAACCCCACTTTGCGCGCGGCACTGACATGCGCGCGGTTTTAGCCTGTGTTTATTGGACATTCAGAAGGGTGGTCGGATGCCGAAGGCGCCGTTTCAGGGCTTTTCGGACACCCGACCAGCCCTCATTTAAGCGCAAGGCCAAGCGGGGCGGAAGGGGCCAAACGCGTCTTAAAAGAGAAGAATTTTGCACCGGAACAGGCCCCACATTCTTGACATGGCGAAGTCGCGGAAAAGGATGGGGAAAATGGGAAGACCCTTGTTTCGTCAGGCCGCCCGCTTACGGTAATATGCGCAGATTCAAGGTTTTCAGCGGCAGGAGAGATGCGTGACAGGCGAGTTCCCATCTCCGAGAGGCCGGGCCCCTTTGCCGGTGCTGATTGCGTTTGCCGCAGGCGGCCTGTCTCTAGCGCTGCTTATCGGGGCGCTGGGGTTTCAATATCTGGGCGGGTACCCCCCTTGTGAAATCTGCCACTGGCAGCGCTGGCCACATATTGCGTCTGCCGTGATCGGGCTGGGCGGTTGGGGGCTGATGCAGGCGGGTTTTCTGGCGCGCAAATGGGCCGCCGCGATTGCCTGGGCTGCCGTGCTTTGCATCCTGATTTCGGGGGGAATCGGGGTGTATCATGCGGGGATTGAATGGCGCTGGTGGGCGGGACCGCAGGCCTGCACCGGCAGCGGCTATGTGTTTACCGGCACCCTCGACCTTTCAGAAAAAGTGGTGATGTGCGACCGGGCGGCATGGCGGCTGATGGGCATTTCCATGGCAGGCTATAATGCCATTCTTTCTTTGGGCGCCGGACTTCTCGCAACACTGGCGCTAATCAGGCACAGAGCATGAGCACTCCGCGACAGGCACGACCGGCAGCACCGGGCTCACAAAGGCAGGCCGAAACCGAGGCGATGATCCGGGTCGATCATGCCGGTGAATATGGTGCGGTGCGGATTTATCAGGGGCAGCTTGCGGTGATGCGCACGCGCGGCGAAAGCCGGGGGGCGGCAGAGGCCATTGCCCATATGGCCGAGCAGGAACGCCACCATCTGGAAACTTTCGACGGGCTGGTGAATGCGCGCAGAGTGCGGCCCACAGCACTGGAGCCGGTGTGGCGGGTGGCGGGATTTGCGCTGGGCGCGGCCACCGCCTTCATGGGCGAGAAAACCGCCATGGCCTGCACTGCGGCAGTGGAAGAAGTAATCGACGAACATTATGCGCAGCAGATTGCGAAGCTCGATCACGATCCGGCGCTAAAATCTGTGCTCGAAACGTTTCGCGCCGATGAACAGGCGCATCGTGATGAGGCCCTTGCCCATGGCGCGGAAGACGCGCCCGGTTATCGGCTGCTGAGCGGGGCCATTCGTGCGGGGTGCCGGATGGCGATCAAACTTTCCGAGCGCATATGAGCCAAGATATACGGTTTGAGCGATTGCAGGCAGCATCGGCTCCGCGTCAAGCCAAGGCGATGGATGCCAGTGCGCTGGGGCAGCTTTTTGGGGCGGCCTTTCTGCACGATCCGGTGTTTGCGTGGATCGCGCGGCCAGGGCCAGAGCGCAAAGCGGTGCTCGAACAGTTTTTCAGCTGGATGATGGATGCGCGGGCCATCCCCTTTGGCGAAGTCTGGATTGCGCAAGACGCAGGCGCCGCCGCTGCGTGGCTGCCGCCGGGTGCACCCGTAAGTCCGGGCGGGTTGGTGGAGCAGGTGAAGCTGTTGCCGCTGTTTTTGAAGCTGTGCGGGATCACCCGGCTTTCACGCGGCGCGGCGATGGCCGATGCTTTGGAAAAGCATCATCCGCATGAGCCGCATTTTTATCTCGCTGTTGTGGGCGTCGCGCCGGGCAGTCAGGGCATGGGGCTTGGCTCGGCGATTCTGGATGCAACGCTCAAGCGCGTGGATGCGACGCATCTGCCCGCTTATCTGGAAAACTCCAACCCGAAGAACACACGGCTTTATGAGCGTGCGGGGTTTGTGACACGCGGCGATATTGCGCCCAAAGGCGCGCCGCCTTTGCTGGGCATGTGGCGCGCTGCGCGCTGATCCGCGTTCAAGGCTCTAATTCGCTATCCCAGTACAGAAAGTCGGCCCAGCTTTCATGCAGATGGTTGGGCGGGAATTTGCGGCCATTGTTGCGCAGCTCGATCACCGTTGGCTTGTGCGGACGGCCCCGTGGATGCATGCCGATTTTGTTGGGCATCATGCCGCCCTTGGCGAGATTGCAGGGCGAGCAGGCGGCGACGACATTTTCCCATGTCGTGCGGCCACCGCGCGAGCGCGGGATGACATGATCGAAGGTGAGATCGTCTTCAGCGCCGCAATACTGACATTCGAACCGGTCGCGCAGGAACACATTGAAGCGCGTGAAGGCGGGATTGCGCGCGGGCTTCACATAGGTTTTGAGCGAGACGACCGAGGGCAGCTTCATCTCGAAGCTGGGCGAATGCACCTTGCGCTCGTACTCGGCAAGAATGTTCACCCGCTCAAGGAAGACAGCCTTGATGGCATCCTGCCAAGACCACAATGACAGCGGATAGTAACTCAGCGGACGGTAATCCGCGTTGAGCACAAGGGCCGGGCAATTGTCGGGCAATCGCGCGCCTAGCATGACGAATATCCTGTGAAGGCCACACCTCCATCCGGTTATTCAAGCGTTCCGGGCGCGAACCTTAGGGCCAAAACTGAATGCCGCACAAGAATCACTGCCCGCATCCAGAATATGCGCAAAACCGTGATGGATTGAAGACATCACCTGACGGGGCAGGAAATTTCTGTCGTCCGGGCCAGAAGGCCGCGCAATGCCAGGGACAGGAACATGCCGCCGAGCGAAAGCCCGTCCGCATCAATGGCATGGCCGATGCCTTGGGAGACATGCCATTGCACGCTTGCGCCCGCCTCACCCAGCGCGGTGGCCGACGCGAACAGGGCTTCCGCCGGGATCATGGGATCGGCATCGCCATGGATGAGCAGGATGGGCGGCGCATCCGGGCCCTGGCGCTGAAGTGACCCCGCCCCCGCAAGCACGCCGGAATAGCCGACGATGGCCGCCGGTTTAACAGGGCGGGTGAGGCCGACATGGAGGGACATCATGGTGCCCTGACTGAAGCCGACCAGTGAAAGCCGTTCGGGTGGCAGCTCCAGCCTTGCAAGCTCGCTGTCGAGAAAAGCATTCAGCGTATCGGCGGCGCTTTCGACACCCTTTTGCATCTCCTCCGGGTCGAGCCGCGAAATCGGGAACCATTGGAAACCCATGGGCGACCCGGCGCAGGGTTCGGGCGCGTTGGGCGCCGCGAAGGCGACCGTTGGCAACAGGCGCTGCCAGTGCGGGGCAAGGCCGATCAGATCGTTGCCATCCGCGCCATAGCCATGACAGAGCACGACCAGATGGGTGGCGGGCCCGCGCGAGGGCGCAAGGCGTGGGCCGGACAGGGGGCGAGACGCCATCAGGTTTTTCCTTTTTTCGATTTTGTTTTTTGAAGTGCCTCACGCTTTTCACGGCGCAATCCATCTTCGTGCATCCAGAACAGCCGCGCGGCGACGGTGCGCCATGGGCGCCAGCGTTTCGACAGCCGCTCCATCGCCTTTGGATCGGGGCGCTTTTTCAGCTCGAGCGCGCGGGCGATGGCGGCTTGCAGCGCGACATCGCCTACCGGCCAGATGTCGGCACGGGCGAGCGAGGACATCAGGTAAATATCCGCCGTCCAGGGGCCGATGCCTTTGATGGCGGTGAGATGGGCGCGCGCGTCATCATCGCCAAGCGTGCGGATAGTGGCGAGGTCGAGCGTGCCTTCGAGGATGGCCGCCGCAATCGCTTTCATGTGTTTCTGCTTGGGCGCGGAGAGGCCGCAGGCGCGCAAGGCCGCTTCGTCTGCGCCTAGCACGGTTGCCGGATCGAACGGTACAAGCAGCTGCTTCAGCCGCGCGAAGATCGTATCGGCAGCGGCGGTAGACAATTGCTGGCTGACCACGATGGAGATCAGCGCTTCAAACCCTTCTGTACGGCGGTGGCGATGGGGCGGCTTGCCGGTGCGTGCCAGTACCGCGTGGAACCGCGCATCGGCGGCCAGAAGGCCGGTGATGGCCGCATCAAGGTGGCGCGGCGTTGTAATACGCTGTGGTTTCGGCATGTTTCAGGATTGGCCGGAAAATGATAGCTCGGGTCCATGATAGTCACGCGGTTTGCGCCAAGTCCAACTGGATTGCTGCATCTGGGCCACGCTTTCGCGGCGCAGACGGCGGCGCTGGCGGGGACGCGGTTTTTGTTGCGGATCGAAGACATCGACAATACCCGCACGCGCGAAGACTTTGTATCGGCGATTTTTGAAGATCTTGGCTGGCTGGGGCTGCGCTGGGAGATGCCCGTGTTGCGCCAGTCTGCGCGGATGGACGCCTATCGCGCGGCATTGGCGCGGCTGGAGGGGATGGGATTGCTCTATCCCTGCTTCTGCACGCGCAAGGAAATCGCCGATGAGATTGCGCGGGCCAGCGATGCGCCGCAGGGACCGGAAGGGGCGCTCTACCCCGGCACATGCCGCGGGCTTTGCGAGAGCGCGCGTGCAGAGAAGATAGCGTCCGGTGCGAGTTATGCGCTGCGGCTGGATGCGCAAGCGGCGGCGCGCTGCGCGGGCGCGCTATCATTCCACGAACAGGGTGCGGGGCCTTGTGGGGAGCATGGCCTGATTGCCGTTGATCCGCTGCTGTTTGGCGATGTTGTGCTGGCGCGCAAGGATACGCCTGCATCTTATCATCTGGCCGTTGTGGTGGATGATGCGTTTCAGGGCGTGAGCCTTGTCACGCGGGGCAACGATCTGTTTGCGGCGGCGCATGTGCAGCGCGTGTTGCAGGCCTTGCTGGGATTGCCCGAACCGGCTTACGCACATCACCGGCTGGTGCTGGATGCTGACGGGCGCAAATTTTCCAAACGCGACAAGTCTGTGACGTTGCGCCAGTTGCGCGAAAGCGGGATCGAGGCGAGCGAGGTGATTGCGCGCGCGTTCAGTCTGTAGCCAGATGCACGATATCGCGCATGATGGTGTTGAGATCGTAATCCTTCGGGCTGAAGACGGCGCTGACACCTGAGTTTTTCAGGATCACTTCGTCTTCCGGCGGGATGATGCCACCTGCGATGACCTTGATGTTGCCCAAGCCCGCGGCCCGCAATTTCTCCACCACTTCGGCGGCGAGCGGCACATGGCTGCCTGAGAGGATCGACAGGCCGACGATGTGGGGATGCTGCGCTTGCGCGGAGGTGACAATTTCATCCGGCGAGAAGCGGATGCCATTATAGATTACATCCATGCCGACATCGCGGGCACGGATGGCGATCTGTTCCGCGCCGTTGGAATGGCCATCGAGACCGGGCTTGGCAACGAGGAAGGTGAGCTTGCGGCCCAGTTTGGCGGAAGCTGCATCCACCTCTTCGCGCAAGGCCATGATGCGTTCGTCGTTGCGTGCGGGCGCAGATGCCGAGACGCCGGTGGGCGCGCGATACTCGCCAAAAGCATGGCGCAGTTCTGCCGCCCATTCCCCTGTCGTCACGCCTGCCTTGGCGCATTCGATCGAGGCGGGCATGATGTTGGTGTTTTCCTTGGCGGCGGCGGTCAGTTTGAGTAGCGCGGCGGCAACTTTATTGTTGTCGCGCGCGGTGCGCCAGGCTTGCAGACGGGCAATCTGATCGCGCTCGGCGGATTCATCCACCACCACAAAGTTCGATTCGCCTGCCGTCAGCGGCGAAATTTCGGTCTCGGTATATTTGTTGACACCGACGCGCACTTCTTCGCCCGTCTCGATATCTTCAACCCGCTCTGCATTGGCGCGGACGAGGCGTTCTTTCATATATTCCAGAGCGCCCTGCGTGGAGGCGCCGCCCATCTCTTCGATGCGGGCGATTTCGGATTTGATCTGGGCGGTGAGGAGCTGCACCTTCTCCTCGATCACTTTCGATCCGTCGAAAATATCCTCGAAATCGAGCATGTCGGTTTCGTAGGCGCCGATCTGTTGCAGGCGCAGCGACCATTGCTGATCCCATGGGCGAGGCAGGCCAAGCGCCTCGTTCCAGGCTGGCAATTGCACCGCGCGGGCGCGGGCGTTTTTGGAAAGCGTGACGCCCAGCATTGCGAACAGGATGCGATAGACATTGTTTTCGGGCTGCGGCTCGGTGAGACCCAACGAATTGACCTGCACGCCATAGCGGAACAGGCGGTATTTCGGATCGGTCACGCCATAGCGTTCGCGGGTGATCTCATCCCACAGCCCGCCCATCGCGCGCAGTTTGCAGATTTCGGTGATGAACTTGACGCCGGAATTGACGAAGAAACTCATCCGCCCGACGGCTTTGGGAAATTCGCTTTCAGGAATCGCACCGCGCTTTTTGGCGGCATCGAGCACCGCAATGGCGGTGGCAAGCGCGAAGGCGGCTTCTTCCACCGGCCCGGCCCCTGCTTCCTGCAAATGGTAGGAGCACAGGTTGATGGGATTCCATTTGGGCAGTTCGGAAGTGGTGAAGGCGATGGTATCGCTGGTCAGCCGCATGGCCGGGCCGGGCGGGAAAATATAGGTGCCGCGGGCCAGATATTCCTTGATGATGTCGTTCTGGGTGGTGCCTTGCAGGCTAGTGCGCGGGGCACCCGTTTCATCGGCGACGGCGACATAGAGCGCGAGCAGCCAGGCTGCGGGCGCGTTGATCGTCATCGAGGTGTTCATCTTGTCGAGCGGAATACCGTCGAACAATTTGCGCATGTCGCCCAGATGGGAGATCGGCACGCCGACCTTGCCGACTTCACCCTTGGCCAGCGGATGATCGCTGTCATAGCCTGTCTGCGTCGGCAGATCGAAGGCCACCGAAAGGCCGGTCTGGCCCTTGGCGAGGTTGGTGCGATAGAGGGCGTTCGAGGCTTCGGCGCTCGAATGCCCGGCATAGGTCCGGAAAATCCAGGGCTTGTCGCGTGTCATGCGCAACATTATCGCCGAAAGTCTGGTTGCGGCGCAACATGGTTGTGGTCGCAGGGGAAATGCTATGCTGGGCAGGGCTTTGGCGGAGATTTCAAGGTGAATCGAGCAGTTCTGGGCGCGATCATGTTGGCGCTGGCCGGGGTTGGTGCTGGCGGGGCGTCCGCCCAGAGCGCGGCCGAGGCTTGGGCGCAAGGGATCGCGGAGGCCAATATCGGCTGGGCCAAGGCGCCCCATGCGATCCTGAAAATTCAGGATGCCGCCTATCTGGGCGAAGGCGAGGGGGCGACACTGACCGGCCGCCCCGGCACGCCGGAGAGCTGGCGCTGGGTGAACGGAGCGGCCAAAGGCGCGCTCACCGTGCGGGTCGAAAAGGGCCATGTGCGGGTCATCAAAGATGGCAAGCGGCTGGGCGAGAACACGCTGTTCAAGGGCATTCCCATCGACAAGGATGTGGAGATCATCGCGCAGCCGACACAGGTGGCCGCAGGCGTGATGGGGATACGCGTCATGCTGTTCAACCAGCAGGCCAAGGCGGCGAAGGCGTTCAAGGGCGTTCGGTATTTCGATTACGATCCCGCCTTTCGGGTGACTGCGGTATTCAAGCCTGATCCGAAACTGACACCCCGCATTTTCCGCACCTCGCGCGGCACGACAAAAGAATTCTTTCATGCGGGCGATGCGCTGTTCACACTTGCTGGAAAGCGCGTAAAACTGCCGCTTTATGCGGGTTCGCGCGATAGCATTGACAGCCTCTCGGCCTTTTTTACGGATGCGCTTTCGGGCCTGAAGACCTATGGCGCGGGGCGTTATGTCGACACCGAAGGGTTTGGCGCCTTTGCGCCCAAGACCGTCACCATTGATTTCAACTTCGCCTATAATCCCAATTGCGTGTTGTCGCCTTTTTTCACCTGTCCGGTGGCGACCGATCATCTGGATGTTGCGGTGAAAGCGGGTGAGCTTGATCCGCACACACAGCACTGACGTGAAAAAGCGAACGTCTTTTCCAACGGCGAAAGAACGCATCGACAGCCAGCGCGCGCAGGCCAAGCGCGCGGCGCTCAATGCGCTGCGCCGGGCACGCAAAGCAGCGGAAAAAAGCGGCGCGGGGCTTTCGGAGTGGGAGGGCGAGTTTCTGGGTTCAGTGGAGGAGCGGGTGGAAAAATATGGCCGGGCCTTTGCCGACCCGGAAAAGGGCGCGGCTGGAACATCGCTTTCAATCCGCCAGACAGTTAAGCTGAAGGAGATTGCAGGTAAGGGGCGGAAAAAGCCCTGGCAGCGCGGCAAAAACTCTGAGGAGCGCAATTAAATTGCGCAGCGCCCTGCGGCGTTGTTAGCAATGATGTTGAATCCTGTTGCAATGCAGCACAAGCCACGCCTTAATCCGCGCGGGACTGACCTTAAGGTCAGCATGGGGATATTCGCAGGAGTACCTGTTATGGCGTCATCGGCTGAAGCCAAGCCTTCGCTCGAAGTCTACAAGGATCTTTATGACATCGGCGAAATTCCGCCGCTGGGCCATGTGCCTAAGAACATGCATGCCTGGACGATCCGCAAAGAACGTCACGGGCCGCCGGAGCAATCGTTCCAACTCGAAGTCGTGCCGACCTGGACGCTGGACAGCCATGACGTGCTGATTTTGGTGATGGCGGCGGGCGTCAATTACAACGGCGTATGGGCCGGGCTCGGCACGCCGATTTCGCCGATCGACGGCCATAAAAATCCCTATCACATCGCGGGCTCCGATGCGTCCGGCATTGTGTGGGCCATCGGCTCCAAGGTTACGCGCTGGAAAGTGGGCGATGAAGTTGTCGTGCACTGCAATCAGGATGATGGCGACGACGAGGAATGTAATGGCGGCGATCCGATGTTCTCGCCCAGCCAGCGCATCTGGGGTTATGAAACGCCGGACGGATCGTTCGCGCAGTTCGCCCGCGTGCAGGACCGCCAGCTCATGGAACGCCCCAAACATTTGAGCTGGGAAGAAAGCGCCTGTTACACGCTGACCCTCGCCACGACCTATCGCATGTTCTTTGGCCATCGCCCGCATATTCTGCGGCCCGGCCATAATGTGCTGATCTGGGGTGCCTCTGGCGGGCTGGGCTCGTTTGCCGTGCAGCTTTGCGCGGTGTCGGGCGCCAATGCGATTGGCGTGATCTCGGATGAGACCAAGCGCGATTTTGTTTTGTCGCTGGGCGCCAAGGCGGTCATCAATCGCAAGGATTTCAATTGCTGGGGGCAGATGCCGCAAGTTGGCACGCCTGAATATGACAGCTGGACCAAAGAAGCGCGCAAATTCGGCAAAGCAATCTGGGACATCACCGGCAAAGGCAACGATGTCGACATGGTGTTTGAGCATCCCGGTGAATCGACCTTCCCGGTGTCATGCCTCGTCGTGAAACGCGGCGGCATGGTGGTGTTCTGCGCCGGGACCACCGGCTACAACATCACCTTCGATGCCCGCTATGTGTGGATGCGCCAGAAGCGCGTGCAGGGGTCGCATTTTGCCAATCTGAAACAGGCAAGCCAGGCCAACCGGCTGGTGGTGGAGCGGCGGATTGATCCGTGCATGTCGGAAGTGTTCTCCTGGGCCGATATTCCGCGCGCCCATACGAAAATGTGGAAGAACGAGCATCTGCCCGGTAATATGGCGGTGCTGGTGAACGCCCAAAAGCCGGGCCTGCGCACTTTTGAAGACGTGAAGGAAGGCGGCGGCCTATAAGGCCTGGCGTATCCGCATTTCCGCTGGAGAGGAAAGATACGCATGATGCGCCTTATATCCGTGCTGTGCGCTGGTGTTGTGGTGGCGGCACTGCCTTGTCTGGCAGCGGCGGCAACACTGACCGAAGCCGATGCGGGCAAATCGTTCAACGTCGTTTCGGGCGAGGTTTTGACGGTGCGCCTGCCGGGTATCAGGGGCACAGGGTTCTGGCGGCTGGACAGCGATGTTTCGCCAGAGCTTTCCCTTGCAGGGCGCAGTACCGAAAGTGTGCTGGCGCCCGACGCGCCAGAGACCACCATCTTCACTTTCGCGTCGCGCCAGGCTGGTACGGTGACGTTGAAGGCGAGCTATGTGAAGACCGGCCCAGCACAAACATCTACACAGGCGCCTGCCGAAAGCTTTGCGGTGCTGGTAACAGTGAACGGCTCTTAGAAACGGAAAATATGCCGCTGCCGCGCGGGATGCGTGGGCGGATCAAGTTTTGTAAATATCCGGGAGACTAGACCTCCTCAGACTTTTATCGGGATTCCTCATGACCGACGCGCCGATCGTACCCCACCTGCTTGACCGTTGTGACGAGGCCGTTCTCGCCGCTGAGGGCTTGTTGATTGCCGCCAAGGATTCCGTGGCGGCGCTTGTCACGGTGGATGGGAAAATTTCGTCCAAGGCCATTGAGCGGGAGCAACGCGCGGCCCATGGGCTTGCCTGGCTTGCGACCTATGTCGAAGCGTTGCGCCAACTGGCCCGCTGGGCGCGCGAGCTTGAGGACCAGAAAAAATTCGGCGAGATCGAACGGCTGCTGCTGGAAGCAGGCTTTGGCGAATATCTGGCACAGATCGTCGGCGGTATTCCCATGAGCCAGACCGAGATTTGCCGCCCCTATGACATGGGGCTGACGGACGAAGACATTGCGGGCTTCTGGACACCGACGGTGCGTGAACTGGTGGCGACCGGCAATCGGCCCGCCGTGCGCGCTGGGATTGCCGAATATCTCGCCAAGCATCAAGGCGCAATGTTCATTGGCGATCCCGGTCTTGATGACACGATGGGGATGATCCGCAATCAGTTCTTCCGCTTTGCCGCCGAGAAGGTGACGCCCTTTGCCCATCAATGGCATTTGAAGGATGAGTTGATCCCGCTCGAGGTGATTGAGGAATTGTCGGCGCTCGGCGTGTTCGGCCTTACCATTCCTGAACAATATGAAGGCGCGGGCCTTTCCAAGACGGCGATGTGCGTTGTTTCCGAAGAGTTGAGCCGTGGCTATATCGGTGTCGGCTCGCTGGCGACGCGTTCGGAAATCGCCGCCGAACTTATTCTGACCGGCGGCACCAAGGAACAGCGCGAACGCTGGCTGCCGTTGATCGCCAGCGGCGAAAAGCTGCCCACCGCTGTTTTCACCGAGCCCAATGGCGGCTCCGACGTGGCGGCCTTGCGCACGCGCGCGGTGAAAGAGGGCGACACCTACAAAATCTACGGCAACAAGACCTGGATCACCCATGCGGCACGCGCCGATGTGATGACGCTTTTGGTGCGCACCAATCCTGATGTGCCGGGCTATCGTGGCCTGTCGATGTTTTTGGCCGAAAAGCCGCGCGGCACCGAGAGCGAGATTTTTCCGGCAGAAGGCATGAGCGGCGGCGAGATCGAAGTGCTCGGCTATCGCGGCATGAAAGAATATGAGATTGGCTTCGACGGCTTTGAAGTGCCGGTGGACAATCTTCTGGGCCATGAAGAAGGACAGGGCTTCAAGCAATTGATGCAAACCTTTGAATCGGCCCGTATCCAGACGGCGGCGCGCGCCGTGGGCGTTGCGCTGTGTGCGCTCGACCTTGGTTTGCGTTATGCGCTGGAACGTACGCAGTTTGGCAAGCAGTTGATCGAATTCCCGCGGGTGCGTGACAAGCTGGCGATGATGCCGGTCGAAATCGCCATTGCGCGCCAGATCGCCTATCACGCCGCGCGTGAGAAGGATGAGGGACGGCGCTGCGATCTTGAAGCGGGCATGGCCAAGCTGCTGGGTGCGCGCGTGGCCTGGGCCTGTGCGGACAATGCGCTACAGATTCATGGTGGCAATGGTTTTGCGCTGGAATATCCTGTCAGCCGCGTGCTGTGCGATGCGCGTATTCTGAACATCTTTGAGGGTGCCGCGGAAATTCAGGCGCAGGTGATTGCCCGCCGCCTGCTCGACGACCGCGCGAACTGACCATGGCGGAACACGCGCTCGACCGGCTGTTTGCCACCATCGCCGCGCGCAAGGGCGGCGATGCTACGCAGTCTTATACCGCGCAGCTTTTGGCGCGCGGGACCGAACATTGCGCCCGCAAGTTCGGCGAAGAAGCGGTGGAGGCGATCATCGCCGCCGTGTCGAAGGACCGCGCGGGCCTAACCGCCGAATCCGCCGATGTGCTGTATCACCTGGCTGTGCTGTGGGCGGCGAGCGGCGTGACGCCCGAAGATGTCTATGCGGCGCTTCTCGCGCGCGAAGGACAATCCGGCCTCGCCGAAAAAGCATCCCGTCCAAAAAAATAATAAAAAATGACAGAGGCGTCAGGCTTGGCGCGTGCAACCTGACGATCAGCGCAGGTTGCAGCGCTCACTGCGTTCGTCGCTGTTCTAGTCGTTGCTCTCTGACGGATCGGCCATGCTCTTGACCAGGTCGAGCACGCGTTTGCGCATTTTAGCGTCTTTGATCCGCATGAAGGCGAGACTGAGTTGAAGCCCTTCGCCGCTGGAGATGAATTCCATCACCGGGGGGGCATCTTCTGCAAAGCCTTGTGCGCCTTCCAGATGGTCCTGCACGTCCTGGAAAAAATAGGGCACGTCGACGCTGAGAATACGCGCGATGCGGAACAATCGTCCGGCACCGACACGGTTCACGCCCTTTTCGTACTTCTGAACCTGTTGGAAAGTGAGGCCCAGCATATCGCCGAGCTTTTCCTGGCTCATCCCTACGAGCATGCGCCGCAAGCGCACGCGGTTACCTACCTGGGCATCAATGGGGTCTGCTTGTTTTCTGGGCACGGGCTCTTCGCGGGCTCTGCTTTGCATGTGGAACTTAGACACATCGCACGCCTTACCGAAAGGGCAATTATCAAATGAGTTAAGCTGATTGATCAATTTGTTGGGCGTGAAAGCACCCCAGCAACCCCGGCCAGCACACATGTGATGATGGCGAATATTATATCACCAAACCGCGCATAATAGGTGGCGGACAAGGCCTCTGGTAACGGCGCGTCAAGCACCCCCATCCGATCCATACCCAATGCCGCGATTAAACGTCCTTTAGGGTCAATTACCGCGGAAACGCCGGTGCCCGCGGCCCGCACAATGGGTAACCCTTCTTCTATGGCCCGCACACGTGCGGTAAGCAGATGCTGGTATGGCCCGGAAAATGTGCCGAACCAGGCATCATTGGTGACATTGACGAGCCAGCCCGGACGAGGATTTCCGGTAACCGCGTTTGGAAAAATAATTTCGTAACAGACAAGCGGGCCGACCTTCGGCGCACCGGAAATCGCAAATGTGCGCGGGCCCGGGCCAGCGGAAAAGCCGCCCGGAGAATTCACCAGCCGATCAACACCTAACGCATGAAAAAACGATTCGAGCGGCAAGTATTCACCGAATGGAACCAAGTGGAATTTATCGTAAATGCCCTGAATTTTGCCGCCATGGCCGAAGAAATAGACACTGTTGTAATAATTCTGTTTTCCGTCTTTACCCGGCGTTATGCGCACTGCCCCGGTAATGAGAACATGACTGTTGCCGGTGAGCACGGTGATTTCGTCGAGCGCTGCTGGTTCTCTTTCGAGGACAAACGGCACGGCGGATTCCGGCCAGATAATATGGGTTGGCGCGACTGCGGCCGGGCTGCGGCTGAGATCGAGCAAACGGCGCCAGTTGCGTTCGGTAAAGCGGGCGTCAAATTTTTCCGCTTCGGCGATATTGGGCTGCACGATCCGCAAATGAACATCAGGTACGGACGCTACGGGCGCGGAAAGGCGTAGCGCGCCCCAGCCCCAAAAAGCCGCGAACAGACCAAGCATCGCAACCGGCAAGAAAAACGCGCGGGAAATCTTGCGGGCAAATAGCAGGCTTAACGATACGCCCAAGAGGATGGTGACAAGACCAAGCCCGTAGGCGCCAAAGAAGGATGTCGATTGTAGAATTTCCGGTATGGCGCCCCAGCCATAGGCGGCGATGTTCCACGGAAAGCCGGTGAGGATGTGGCCGCGCAGATATTCTGAAGCGCCCAGCGCCACCGAAAGCGAAAGCACCCGCGCCACAGCCGTACGCCAGAACAGCGTAGCAGCGACAGCTGTACGCCAAAATAGCGTAGCGGCGGCAGAGGCAAGCGCCGGGAAGAGGGCAAGGCCGCCGGGCAGGAGGGTGAGCACAAAAGGGATTTGCCAGGCATGTTTGGCGGCATCGACCTGAAAGGCGTGCGAGATCCAGAACAGGCCGACAAAAAATTGACCAAAGCCGAAGGCCCAGCCGGTCAGCGCCACGCTGAAGAGGCGGCGCGAGCAGCCTTCCAGAAGCAGCAGCAGAACCGCATAGCCCAGAAGTTGGGCGGCAAAGATGTTGTACGGTGCGAAGGCGAGGGCCGAGACGGCACCGGCACAAAGCGCGGCGCCAAAGCGCCGCCACCCGGTAAGGCCGCGCACACCATCCCCCAATTGCCCCAGCACGCGAAACGACGCTTCCCCTGTCGCCGTTTGTGCCATCAGGCCTGCTCCGCAAGTGGAGGAGGCGTGGAGCGAATGCGCAGGCGTTTGACGCGGCGCGGGTCGGCTTCCAGCACCTCAAACAGATAACCTGCGGGATGGGAGACGATCTCGCCGCGCTGCGGCACCCGGCCAAGCAGTGAAACGACCAGCCCACCCAAAGTATCGAACTCTTCTTCCGTATCGGACAGGTTGAGATCAATGCCGGTCAGCTCGCGAAAATCTTCGAGATCGGTGCGGGCGTCGGCGGTATAGACGCCCGGCTCCTGCATACGCACCTGCTGGGCGGTTTCGTCATGCTCGTCTTCAATATCGCCGACGATTTCTTCAACCAGATCCTCGATGCTCACCAGACCATCGGTGCCGCCATATTCATCAATCACCAGCGCCAGATGATTGTGGCTGGCCTGCATCTTTAACAACAGATCGAGCGCGGGCATGGAGGGCGGCACGAACAGCACGTTGCGGCGGATTTTAGAAAGCGGCACATCGGTTTTGAGACGGAACGCGCCATCGGCCTCGATGTCGATCAGGCCGACCACATCTTTCAGCAGCACAATGCCGATCGGGTCGTCCAGCGTTTCGCGATAGACCGGCAGGCGCGAATGTTGTGCTTCGCGAAACACGGCCAGAAGATCGCACAGGGTGGTCTTTTCCTCGACCGCCACAATATCGGCGCGCGGCACCATCACATCATCGACGCGCAATTCGCCGAAGCGCAGGAGATTGGCCAACATCAGCCGCTCCTGCCCGGAGAGGGACGGGTTTTCCCGTTCACTTTCGGCGATCACCTCTTGCAGGCTTTCGCGCATTTGCACGCCGGGGCGATTGCGCAGGAAGACGCGTAGTCGCTCCAGCAGAGACAATTTTTCCGGCAGATCGGCGGGATTGGATGAATCGGCCATCAGGTTAAACGGCCTTTATGAGATAGGGATCGGGGATGTTCAGGCTTTGCAGGATTTCGATTTCCAAGGGCTCCATTGCCTTCGCATCCGCTGGCGTTTCGTGGTCGTAGCCAAGCAGATGCAGCACGCCATGGACGGCAAGATGGGCGGCATGATGGATGAAGGGCTTGCCTTGCGCCTCAGCCTCAGCCGCCGTGACACCATAGGCGATGGCGATGTCGCCCAGATAATCCATTTCTGCCGAAGGGAAGGACAGGACATTGGTTGATGTGTCGTGCCCGCGGAAGCTGGCATTGAGTGCGCGCAGTTTTTCATCGCCCGTGAGCAGAAGCGTGAAGGCGTTGCGGTCACTGCCTGCACGCGCGAAGGCGGCGAGGGCGGCGCGTTTGACTTCGGCGCGGGCACCTGTGGCTTTGCGCCAGAGCGGGTCTTCTATGAGGATTGTAATGTCCGGTGTTTCGCTCATGACGTGCTCTTGCGTCGCCCGCCGGGTAAGGGCGGAAGACCGATCGGCGCGTCCGCTTTGGTATAGGCTGCAACGATGCGCGAGACGAGCGCATGGCGCACCACATCCGCATCCGAAAACTTTGCGATAGCGACGCCTTCTACACCGTTCAAAATGTCGAGCGCGGTATTGAGCCCTTCGGCGCGTGCGCCCGGCAGATCGCTTTGTGATGGATCGCCTGTCACCACCATGCGCGAATCCTCACCCAAACGGGTGAGCGCCATTTTCATTTGCGGCGTGGTGGTGTTCTGCGCTTCATCCAGAATGACAAAGGCGCGCGACAGGGTGCGCCCGCGCATGAAAGCAAGCGGGGCGACTTCGATAATGCCCTGCTCCATTAGCCTTGTGCATTGATCGCCCATCACCTCAAACAATGCGTCGTAAAGCGGGCGCAAATAGGGGTCGATCTTCTCGCGCAAATCGCCGGGCAGAAAACCGAGGCGCTCACCCGCTTCAAGCGCGGGACGCGAGAGGATGATGCGCTCCACTTTGCGTTCATAGAGCAGATGAGCTGCGAAGGCGGCGGCGAGATAGGTTTTGCCGGTGCCCGCAGGGCCGATGCCGAAGACAAGCGGATGGGTGCGCATCAGATCGAGATAGGAGCTTTGCGCCGGGGAACGGGCACGCGTTACCCGCGAGGATGCGGTTTTGATGGATGGGGTACCGAAACCTGCATTGACGCCACTCGGATCGCGGCTGGCGAAACGCAGTTCGGCCTCTATTTCAGCAAGGCCAACATCTTCCTTCGCTTCCAGCCGCGCATAAAGCGCGCGCAAGACGGCGCTGGCGCGTTCACGGGCAGCAGCAGGGCCTTCCACCGCAATCAGATTGCCGCGGCTTGCAATGCGCACACCGAGCTTTTGTTCGATGCGGGCGAAATTGCGGCCATGGCTGCCGCCCAGCGCCGCGATCAGACCATTGCTGGAAAATTCGAGCGTGACCTGCTCTTTGGGTGAAGGGGCGTTGCTCAATGCAGCGCCACCGTTTCACGCGCGTGGGCCAGGGCCAGCACACCGCGCAAGGCGTTGGGGCGCGCTTCTTCGATGCGCACTTGCGCGATTGTGCCGATCAGATGTTCGGCATCTTCGGCAAAGACGGCCTGCAAATAGGGGCTGCGCCCGATGGCCTGACCCGGCTTGCGGCCCGGCTTTTCAAACAGAACGGGGAAGGTGCGGCCCACGCAGGACTCGTTGAAGGCATCCTGCTGCGCGCGGAGCAGCGCCTGCAGGCTTTGCAGCCGCGCATCCTTCACCTCTTCCGGCACCTGAATTTTGGCGACAGAAGCGGGCGTGCCGGGGCGCGGGCTGTATTTGAAAGAGAACGCAAAGGCGAAACCCACTTTGCGCACTAGCTCCATCGTGGCATCAAAATCGGCATCGCTCTCGCCGGGGAACCCGACAATGAAATCGGAAGACAGAGCAATGTCAGGTCGCGCGGCACGAATGCGATCGATCAACTCTAAATAGGTTTGCGCACTGTGCTGGCGATTCATCGCTTTCAACACACGGTCAGATCCCGATTGCACCGGCAGATGCAGGAACGGCATCAAAGTGGGATTATCGCGATGGGCAGCAATAAGGTCTTCGCCCATGTCGCGCGGATGGCTGGTGGTGTAGCGCAGTCTTGCAATGCCTTTGATCGCGGAGAGTGTTTCGATAAGGCGCGCAAGGCTGGTGGGTGCGCCCGTCTCATCCGGCCCGTTAAAAGCATTGACGTTCTGGCCGAGGAGGGTGATTTCGCGCACGCCTTTTTCGGCGAGGCGTTGCGCCTCGGCCACGATCTGGGCAATCGGGCGCGAATATTCATTGCCGCGCGTATAGGGCACGACGCAGAAGGTGCAGAATTTATCACAACCTTCCTGCACGGTGAGGAAGGCCGTGGGGCCGTTGGTGGCATTTTCCTGCGGCAGGGCATCGAATTTTTCGTTCGCCGGAAAATCGGTTTCCAGCGCATGGCCTTTTTCGCGAGAAACGCGCGCAATCATTTCGGGCAGGCGATGATAGGATTGCGGACCGACCACCATATCGACGGCGGGCTGGCGGGCGATCAGTTCCTCACCTTCGGCCTGGGCGACGCAACCGGCCACCGCGATCAACATGGGCGCACCGCTTGCGGCCTTTTCATCTTTCAACTGCTTGAGACGGCCAAGTTCGGAATAGACTTTTTCCGCCGCTTTTTCGCGGATGTGGCAGGTGTTGAGAATCACCATATCGGCGCCGTCGGGCGCATCGGCCATTTCGTAGCCGAGCGGCGTCAACAGATCCGCCATGCGGGCGGAATCATAGACGTTCATCTGGCAACCATAGGTTTTGACAAACAGCTTTTTCATGCGGCGGCTCCGGCGAGGGCGGCGCTTTGCGCGAGTGCCCTCTGCTGGGGTTTGGTGAGTTTAATGCCGCCGTGCAAGGCGCGCGTCTGACCATCGCGGACAATCGCTTCGGTGATGCCGGCGAGTTTTTTGCGCCCGCCGGCCTGATCGACGGTAAGCGGCGCGTGAAACTCCACGATCACATCTATGGGGCCGGTTTTCACCGCCTCGATGAGATGGGGGATAAGATCCATATCGCCATACCAGGCAAAGAGCGGGCGATTCTCGCGGCCCATGGGCATACCGTACAGACCCACATAGGCAACAGAGACCGGCTGCACCGGCACATAAATAGGATTGCCCGCCGCATCGGTGCCGATGGTGGCTTCGGCAGCGCCCATCAACGCGCTTTTGAAAGGCAGCACGCTATTGCCATCATTCGATGTGCCTTCGGGAAAGAGCACCAGCGCATCGCCTTGCAGCACGCGGTCTCTGATCTGGTCGCGCGCCTCGCCGGTTTGCGAACGGCGGCTGCGTTCCACGAACACGGTCTGCTGCAATCGCGCCAATGTGGAGAAGAAGGGCCACGTCTTCACTTCGCTTTTGGCGACAAAGGACACCATGGCCGTGCTCGACAGCACCAGAATGTCGAAATAGGAGGTGTGATTGCCAATCATCAGCACACCCTTGTCCTGTACAGGCGTGCCAATCACGGTCACACGAATCCCGAACAGCTTGCAGAGGAATTTGTGATAGCGGTGCGGAAAGGTTTTGCGGCGCGGCAGATTGAACCGCACCGCGCTCGCCTGCCAGGGAATGCCCGGCAGGGTTACCAGAACGAAGGCGAACAATATTCCGAAAGCGCGCAGGCGTTGCATGGTCAGCGCTTCGCGCTCTTGTCCTTCGGCACGCCATAGAGTTCGAGCCGGTGGTCCACCAGTTCGAAGCCCAGCTCCTCAGCAATCATACGCTGGAGCTTTTCGATTTCTTCATTACGGAACTCCACCACCTTGCCCGTCTGCACGTCGATCAGGTGGTCGTGGTGGGATTCGGAGAGCTCTTCATAACGGGAACGGCCATCGCGAAAATCATGGCGCTCCAAAATCCCGGCATCCTCGAACAGCTTGACGGTGCGATACACGGTGGCGATGGAAATATGAGGGTCCACCGCCGAGGAACGGCGATACAGCTCTTCGGCATCAGGGTGGTCGGTGGCGTCGGACAGCACGCGCGCAATCACGCGGCGCTGCTCGGTCATGCGCAACCCTTTATCCACGCAGAGTTTTTCTATCCGCGACAACATTCGCTCCCAAGGTGTTGAGGAGGCATTCTAATCCACCCCGGCGACTTTTCCCAACCCGTAAAGCGGCAGGGCGGCGACAAGGATCAGCGCATCTTCCGGGAGACCGCCGGGAGGGTGGTAATAGGCCTTGCGTTCTCCCGTTTTTACAAAGCCCAAACTGGAATAAAGGGCCCTTGCGGCAACATTACCCGACGCCACTTCCAGGAACATCCGGCTGGCGGCGTGGGCGCGGGTGGCAGCTTCGACCAGCGCGCGGCCAACGCCGCTGCGCCGGGCGGTAGTATCCACAGTGATTGTGAGGATTTCGACCTCATCCGCCGCTTGGCGGGTGAGAATGAAGCCGGTCAGCCCTCCCGCAGGGCCCGCAACAAGGGCTTGCCCGCCTGCGGCGAGGAGTTGCGCCAGCGCCGCTTCATCCCAGGCGGGGGCAAAACTGGCAGCATGGAGGCGGGCCATTGCGGGCAGGTCTGCTGACGTTGCGCCGCGCAAGGTCATGGTCTGGGGGCCGGAAGTTTGGCATCTGGCGGGCGCAGATAGAGCGGGGCGGGGGCGCCCTCTGTCACGGCTTTGGATTGGGCGATACGGGCGACCCAGATGGCATCGGGCTGGCGAATCTGGGTGAGGATTGCGCCGGGGTAGAGTGCTGCTGCGCTTTCTCCGGCTGTTCCGGCGAGGCAGAGGGGGGCATTGCCCGCAGCACTGGCAAGCTGCGCCACCGCGTCTTCAAGCGTGGCGATGGCTGGCGGGATCAGGGTGCTCTCGCCCTTCAGCAGTTCGAAATAGACTTCGTTGCGCCGTGCATCATGCAGCGCCGCGCCGATGAACAGCCCGGTTTGCGCCATGGCGGCGCGGGCCATGGCTTCAAGGGTGGTGACGCCGGTGAGTGGAATTTTCAACGCCACGCGCAAGCCGCGCATAAACGACAAGCCAATGCGCTGCCCTGTGAAGGTGCCGGGGCCGGTGGTGACAGCAAGGCGCGTGAGTGCATCAAAACCAAGGCCCGCTTCGGCCATCACCTCCGCCACCATGGGGGCAAGGCGCTCGGCATGGCCGCGCTCCATCACCTCGAAGCGGTGGGCGATGGTGCGCGCATCCTCCAGCACCGCGCAGGAGCAGGCGCCCAGTGCCGTATCGACCGCCAGAAGCTTCATGAGGCGCAGCCCATCAAAGGATTTTGCACGCCTCGTCAAAGGTCAGGCGCGGTGAGCGCGGGAAGAGGCCGGACGAATCGCCATAGCCGAGCGCGCAGATGAAGTTCGATTTGATGTTGGTGCCCGCGAAGAATTCCTTATCGACACCCGTATTGTCGAAGCCCGACATCGGCCCGCAATCAAGCCCGACGGCGCGCGCCGCGACAATGAAATAGCCGCCTTGCAGCGTGCCGTTGCGAAAAGCGGTTGTCTCGCGCAAGACCGGATCCTTGAACCAGTTCTTCGCATCCTGATTGTGCGGAAACAGGCGCGGCAGATGTTCGGGGAAGTCCACATCGTAACCGATGATCGCGGTGACCGGCGCGCTCATGGTCTTCGCGCGATTGCCTTCGGACAAAAACGGTTTCAACCGTTCCTTGGCTTCGGGCGAGGACACGAAGACGATACGGGCCGGGGAATTGTTGGCGCTGGTCGGCCCCCAGCGCATCAGATCATAGATCGCCATCAACATGGCCGGGCTGACAGGCTTGTCCTGCCATTTGTTCTGGGTGCGCGCGTCGCGGAAGAGGATGTCGAGGGCTTCGTCGTTAACGGCGTGGGTGGACATGGAGGGCGCTCCGAAGGGATATGAGGCAAAGGCATAATGCCCCGTGGGGCAAGGCGCAAACGCTCCTGAGCCTCAATCAGATCCTGAATATCAGATCGCTTCGACGGCGCTCACTTCGGGCACATAGTGGCGCAGCATGTTCTCGATGCCGTTTTTCAACGTCATGGTCGAGGAAGGGCAGCCAGCGCAGGAACCGCGCATGTGCAGATAGACAATGCCGGATTTGGCCTCATAGCCCTTGAAGATGATGTCTCCGCCATCCTGCGCCACGGCGGGGCGGACGCGGGTGTCGATCAATTCTTTGATCTGGGAGACGATTTCCTCATCTTCGGCGCTATAGGCGGTGTCTTCCGCGCCCGGTTCTTCGGCATGTTTTTCGATCAGCGGCAGGCCGCGGGTGAAATGGTCCATGATCGCGCCCAGCACGGCGGGCTTGAGGTGTTTCCAGTCGCCATCCCCTTTAGTGACAGAGATAAAATCGGAGCCGAAAAACACCCGCGCAACATCGGGCACCTGAAACAGCGCGACCGCGAGCGGAGACCGGTCAGCTGAGCCCTTATCCGGGAAATCGGCGACATTGCCTTCCCCCATAACCTCACGGCCGGGAAGGAATTTCAGGGTTGCCGGGTTCGGCGTGGATTCGGTCTGGATGAACATGACTGTTAAATGGCCCTTCGGGGCCGCCCGATCAAGCACTCAGAAGTCGGAAATGATGCCCTTTTTCTCCCAATCGCCATAGCGCGTGGGTTCCAGCCCCTTCTGGCCCTGATATTCGGTAGGCAGGGGGCTCGCGTTTTCGGCGGCTTCGCGCCGGACTTGCGCCTCTTTCAGGGCGCGGGCGGCGGCCTCTCCCAGACGGGCGGCGATTTCGGCTTCGGTGGATTTGGACATGTGGCTTGACCGGGGGTCTCCAGACCATACATCAACACTGATCCATCCGTTTCAAGGGCAAAAATGAACGTCCTGCGTACCGCAATGTTGATGGCCCTGATGACGGGCATCTTTCTTGCCGCCGGATTTCTGATCGGGGGCCAGGTGGGGGCGCTTGTTGCACTTCTGGCAGCGGCAGGGATGAACCTTTTCGCCTATTGGAATTCGGACAAGATGGTCTTGCGGCTGTATCAGGCCGTGGAGGCCGATGAGGCGCGCTATCCCGATCTTGTGCATCTGGTGCGCCAGCTCTCAAGCCGGGCCGGGATTCCCATGCCGCGGGTCTATGTGGCGCAGAACGACCAGCCCAATGCGTTTGCAACCGGGCGCAACCCCGAACATGCCGCTGTCTGTGTGACCTCGGCATTGCTTCAGCGGCTGGACACCGAGGAACTCGCAGGCGTTCTGGCGCACGAACTCGCCCATGTGAAGAACCGCGATACGCTGACCATGACCATTACCGCGACCATTGCGGGCGCGGTGTCGATGTTGGCGAATTTTGCCTTTTTTATGGGCGGGCGTAACCGCAACATCATCGGCACCATTCTGATTTCGCTGCTGGCACCGCTGGCGGCGGTTGTCGTGCAATCGGCGATCAGCCGGACGCGCGAATATGAGGCCGACAGAATGGGCGCGGAAATTTCGGGGCGGCCTTTGTGGCTTGCTTCCGCCTTGCAGCGGATTTCCCATAGCGCGCAGGCGATTGAAAACCCGCAAGCCGATGCTCATCCGGCAAGCGCACATATGTTCATCATCAACCCGCTGCATGGTGGGTTAACCAGCCTGTTTGCGAGCCACCCTTCAACGGAAGATCGCGTGGCGCGGCTCAATGCGATGGCTGCAGCGATGGAGCAAACTCCAAAACCCGGTCCGTGGTCGTGAGCCCGGTGAAGGGCGAATTAGGATCGCGCGCGGCGGCGCTGGCGATTTTGTCCGAAGTCTTGCGCAAGCGCCGTCCGCTCGATGCGGTGGCCGATGACGTGCTGGACAAAGCCGGGCTCAGCTCCCGCGATGCCGGTTTTGCGCGCGCCATTGTCGGTGAGACCTTGCGGCGCTTCGGACATTTGGATGCGGTGATCCGCCATTTTGTTCCCAAGCCGCCGCAGCCGCAGCGCGCGGGCTCCGCGCCCGAAATTCTGCTGATGGGCGCGTGCGAGCTGCTGTTCCTGAATGTTGCGCCCCATGCTGCCGTCGATTCTGCCAACCGGCTTTGTGCGCGCGATAAAAACGCTGTGCATTTCAAACCGCTGGTGAATGCGGTGCTGCGACGGATTTCGCGCGAGGGCAAAGCGGTGGTGGAGACGCAGGACGCTGCCCGCCTCAACACGCCGGATTGGCTGTGGACACGCTGGTGCGAAAGCTTTGGTGAAGACGCCGCGCGCAAAATTGCAGGCGCGCATCTGGTGCCGCCGCCACTCGACATTGCGCTGAAGAATGGCGCCACCCTCGACGACGCAACGCCTGTGTTTGGCAATATCGTGCGGCTAACCGAGGCCGGACGTGTCGATCAATTGCCCGGCTTCGCTGAAGGCGCATGGTGGGTGCAGGATGCGGCAGCGAGCTTGCCTGCGCGTTTGCTGGGCGATGTGCGTGGGCAGCGCGTGCTTGACCTCTGCGCCGCGCCGGGCGGCAAGACGGCTGAACTGTCGGCGATGGGCGCTGAGGTGACCGCTGTGGAACGCGAGCCTGCGCGGCTTGCGCGCATTGCAGAAAACCTTGCGCGGCTGAAGCTCACCGCCGAACTGGTGAACGCGGATGTGCGCGATTTCACGCCGCGAGAACCAGCGCCCTTTGTATTGCTCGATGCGCCGTGCAGCGCGACCGGCACCATACGCCGCCACCCCGAACTGCCCTGGATCAAAAATGCCTCGGACGTGACCCTGTGCGCGGCGACCGCGCAAGAATTGCTGGATGCGGCGGCTGAGATGGTTGCGCCCGGCGGTGTGCTGGTGTTTGCCGTCTGTTCGCTGGAGCCGGAAGAAGGCCCGGAACAGATCGCGGGCTTTCTCGCGGCGCATGAGGATTTCCGGCGCGAGGCGGTTCAGCCGCATGAGGTGTTCGGCTTAACCCAAGCCATCAGCGCAGACGGCGACTTGCGCACGCTGCCGTTTCACCGTGCCGACACTGGCGGCATGGACGGCTTCTATGCCGCGCGCCTGCGTAAATTGGAGCGCAAATCAGGATAGACGCCCAAGCGCGTAGGCAAGCGCGAGATAAATTTTGCCCGTATCGGCGCTCAGCATAGTCGAGGTGAGAAGACCGCCGCCATCGCCGTCTCTGGCGCGGTCGAGCAGGGCCTCGAAGTCGGTCATATAGCTATCGGCGGCATCGCGGAATTTTGGGGCCTCGCGATAGAGGTTGACGATGCGATTCATCGCATCGGAATCAATCGCGCCCGCGAGCCTGCGCGCGAACACGCTGCGGTCGCCTGCGAGATAGAGCCGCCAGTCTTCTTCACCCGGCGCGGGGCCGGTGTCGAAGGCGGCCAGATCAATTGCCAGATCGGCGAGTGCCACTTCCAGCGCGCCAAGGGCGGCGGCGGAAGCCGGGCGCAATGCCTTGTCCCGCGATTCCCCATCTTCGACGGCGGCGAGCAGGGTGCTCATGTTCCAGCCCTTGGGGTCGTTCATCTCAACCGGGCGCTGCTCGACCTTGCGCTTGGGACGCTGGGTCAGTTTGCGCGCGCGGGCGAGCAGACTGTCGGGATCGTTCTGTGCGGCATCGCTTTCAGTGCGCGGTGTGCGCGCATTGGTGCGGGCGTGAATGGTGGCGATGGTGCGGGCCGAGAGGTCGAGAATTTCTTCTGTCTCGCCGCGCAGCATTTCGCGCACGCGCACCGCTTCCTGCTGCGCGATGCCGGGCAGGCTTGCCATGTGGGCCTGCACATCGCCGACGGCCCGGCCCAGTTCTGCACTCACATCTTTTGATTTCGCGGCGAGTTCGCCTGCCGCGCGCATCAGCCTTTCACATTCGGCCATGGCTTCGCCGACCAATGCCGCCGCGTTTGATTTGGCATTGGCGGCTGTGTCGCCGATTAGCATATGGGCGCTGTCACCCGCTTCGCGCAGCGTGTGGGTGATTTTTTCCAGACTGTCGCTGGCGCTGTTGCTGATTTCGGTAAGGCGGGCCGCCTCGCGCGACAATGTTTCGGTAATAATGCCTGCGCGCGCCGCCGCGTTGGACATGATCATCTCGACCTGACGCTCGGTATCGGAGGCCAGGGTTTCAAATTTGCGCGCTTGCGGCGACAGCGAGGCGATGGCTTTTTCGAGCGCGCCGCGTTCGTTGGCAATCGCCGTATCGAAGGCCTGACCTTCATCGCGCAATTTTTGCAGCAGGTCATTCATCTGCGCGCGGTGACGTTCGTGGCGGCCAAGCACGAATTCGGCGCGCGCCATGGTGGCATCGGCGACCTGCTCGATCTGCTTGGCGTGTTTGTCGAGTTCAACGGCGACAGTATGCGGGGCCTGGGCCGCGCTTTCGACCGAGGCGCGGAAATCACCCGTCTGTTTTTCCAGCGTCTGGCTGGCGGCGATGAGCTTACCTTCCGCTGTTTCCATGATCGCCTGCAACTGGGCGACACGGCCGGCAAGATGTTCGCTTGCTTGCCCTGCGGCGCGATCCAGCGCGCCTTCGGAGGATTCGATCACCGTCTTCATTTGCGTGACGCGGCTGGAGATCAGATCGTTGGCGCGTTCGGTGCGCTCGGCCAGCAATTCATGGGCGCGGATGGTGCCATCCATCAGCACATCGCCCGCAGACCCAATCACCGCTTTCAACTGTTCGACCTGCGCCGCCAGAATATCCTGCGCGCGTGAGGTGGAATGTCCGAACGCCTCCTCGGCGGAGCCGATGCCTGCCTTCAATTCTTCCGCGCGATCTGAAAGCACATCCTGCACTTTGATGGCGGAGGCGGCGAGCGCGCTGCGTGCAGCTTCGAGCGTTGACTGCATGGTCTCGGTGCGGTGTTGCAATGCATCGCCGGTCTGCGCGGCGGTGGTGGACAACGCGGTTTGCGCGGTTTCGATCACCGCCGTGAGGTTGGTGGCATGGGCGCTCACCGTTTCGCCCGCGCGGGCGGCGGCATCCCCTAACATCCCGCCAATGGATTCGAGCTTCTCGCGTTCCTGCATCAGGCGGGTGGCGAGCGCCTCGCCCCGGACATCGGTACGGGCGCCTGCTTCGTCCAGCGCGGCGATCTGGGTTTGCAGCACGTTTTCGAGCGCGCGCAGGCGTTGGAAGGCACCGTCGATGCCAGCATTCAGGGCATCGAGTTCATGGCGCACGGTGCGGCCCAGCTTGGCGGCGGTCTTGGCGGTGGTGTCATCGGCGGTGACCAGAAGTTCCACCCGATCCGAAAGCTGGCCGACCAGATGGCCCATGGCCTGCCCCCGGCCAAGCACCCAGGCAATGGCGATGAACAGAAAAGGCGGGGCAAGGATGATGGCGGCAAAGAGCGCGGCCATTTGCGGATCAATCGCGGCCCAGCCACGCGGGCCGACATAGCCGAAAAGATAGGCGGCAGCGCAGCCGACCCAGAAACCGGCGAAAATGACAGCAAAAACAATGCTGCCCTTACCGGTGGCCACAGTGGGCGCAGGCTTTTTCGGGCGCTCGGGCGGAGGCTCACGCGCCTCTTGGACCGGCGTTTCGGAAATATTGGCGGCAACCGGCTGAACCGGTTCTGTGGAAAAATTACGCAAAACAACCCTACCCCTCAGCGAAGCCTGAGCGCTGATCGACCCACGCATTTAATCACTTCCAGCACGCCCGCGCGAATCCCGGCCCCTGCGGACAGCGAAAAATCTGGCGCGGCAGGGCAAAGCGCGCCAGTCTTGCTTAAACGAGCTTGCTTAAACGGGCTTGCCTAAACGGGCTCACCCCGAACCGGGCCCATGGGAGGGACGCATGGGTATGTTGTTTGCCGCCGCCGCCGTGTTTCTGGCGATCCATTTTCTCGTCTCGGGCACCAAGTTGCGCGATGGGCTGGTGGGGACAATAGGCGAGGGGCCTTATATGGGGCTGTTTTCACTTGCCTCCATCGCCGCGATTGGCTGGCTGATTGTCAGTTACAACCAAGCCTCGGTGGGGGCGGATAATCGGCTGCTCTTTGATTTGGGCGTCGGGGTGAAGCATCTGGCACTCCCTGCGGTTTTTCTGGCTTTTATTCTGGGCGTGCCGGGGCTTTTCACGGCCAATCCCACCTCTGTCCGGCAAGAAGGAGTGGCGACACGACCCGATGCCGTGCGGGGCATTCTGGCGGTGACGCGCCACCCGTTTTTGTGGGGGGTGGTGATTTGGTCCGCGATCCATCTGCTAATGAACGGGGATCTGGCCTCCGTCATCCTGTTCGGCACTTTCTTTGTGCTGGCGTTGTTCGGGCCGCTCTCCATTGACGCCAAGCGCAAGCGCAAGATGGGCGTCGATTGGGATGGGTTTGCCGCCCGCACCTCCAACCTGCCTTTCGCCGCTGTGGCAGCGGGGCGGGCAAAGTTGAACTGGGCGCAAATTCTGGACTGGCGCATGGGGGTGGCCGTGGCGCTCTTTGTGGTCGTGCTGTTTAGCCATGCCTGGCTGATCGGCGTTTCACCCTTTCCCAGTGGCTGGCGGCCTTTTTAGGCTCCAGAGCGCGATTCATTTGAATTGAATCGGCTGTGCGCTCTAGATTCCTGATTTGTCGCTCTTTCTTACGCCGAACCGGCTCCACTTCGGCGGAAAACGCTCTAATAGTGCCGCCATGGCTGATGAAACAATCCCTTATCCTGCCGTCGATCTTGCGCATCTGAACCAGTACACGGGCGGCGACGTTGGTGTGAACAGCGAGGTCATGCAGCTTTTCAAGGCGCAGGCGGGGGAAATGTTGGCCCGGCTTGAACGGAGTTTGGCCGCTGCCGATCAGCCGGGATGGTTCAGCGCCGCCCACACTTTCAAGGGCGCATCACGCGGGATTGGGGCTTTTGCGTTGGCGGACGCCATTGCCGGGGCGGAGCAATTTGATCTGGCCACGCAAGGGGCGTTGGCTCAGGCCAGCCTTGCAACGCTGAAGGCACGCACCGGGCAAGTGTTGGCCTTTATCGAGGCCTATCCGGGATAGCTATTTGCTCTGTTTGCTGTCGAAGGCTTCGAATTCCAGCGCGATGGAACGGGCGATGAGTTCGCGCCAGACCGGTTCGGCGATGGCGGGGCTGAGGCCTTGTTTTTGAGCCTCGGCGAGCACCTTGGCCACCACATCTTCTATGCGCGCATCATCATGCACGGTGTTGCGGGCGTTTTTCAGGATTGCGGCGCGCTCGATATAGCTTTGGCGCTCCGCCATCAGCGCAACCAGCGCCCGGTCTACCCGGTCTATCTGGGCACGAAGATCGTCCATTGAGCGACATTCCGTGGCGGGAACGGGCGTTGTCATGTGGTTTGCCTTGGCAGATCCGCGCTTTACTCTTGCCGCCCGTGGCTTGCCGGGGGCAAGAGAACTGTCCGCGACACTTGCGCCCCGCCCCGGTACGGGTGCAAGGATTGCCCCGAAACGCCTTTTTACATATACCGAGTGAAGTTTGGCGCTTCATACACTCTAATTTTGTGGAATAAAGCATGACGAGCCCCATCGAAACGGATGTTGTCATCATCGGCGCAGGCCCCACCGGCCTCTTTGCCGTGTTCGAGCTGGGATTGCTCGATCTCAAATGCCACCTGGTCGATATTCTCGACCGCGCGGGCGGGCAGTGCACAGAGCTTTATCCGGAAAAGCCGATCTACGACATTCCGGGCCTGCCGATTGTGACCGGTCAGGAATTGACCGACCGGCTGATGGATCAGGCCAAGCCGTTCAGCCCGACCTTCCATTTTGGGCAGATGGCGTCTGGCCTTTCCAAGCTGGACGACGGGCGCTGGAAGCTTTCGACCGATGCGGGCACTGAGATCATTGCCCCCGTGGTGGTGATTGCCGCCGGTGGCGGCAGCTTCGTGCCGAAGCGCCCGCCCATTCCGGGGATCGACGCCTATGAAGACAAGAGCGTGTTCTATGCGGTGCGGAAGATGGATCACTTCCGCGGCAAGGATGTGCTGATTGCGGGCGGCGGCGATTCCGCGCTCGACTGGACACTGAACCTCGCCCCCATCGCCAATTCGCTGACGCTGGTGCATCACCGCGATGGCTTCCGCGCGGCGCAGCACAGTGTCAATCAGATGCGCGAGTTGGTGGAACAGGGCAAAGTCAAATTCCATGTCGCCAGCGTGAAGGGTTTGCATGGCGATGGTGGCAAGCTCGAACAGGTGACGTTGGCCGGTGCCGACAAACAGGAATTCAAGATCGACGCCAATGCGTTTTTGCCGTTCTTCGGTTTGACCATCAAACTGGGGCCGATTGCCGACTTCGGTTTGAACCTGCATGAAAATCTGATTCCGGTGGACACCGAGAAATTCCAGAGCGGCACGCCGGGCATTTTTGCCATTGGCGACATCAACAATTATGCCGGCAAGCTGAAGCTTATTCTTTCGGGCTTCCACGAAGCGGCGCTGATGGCGCAAGCCGCCTTCCACGTTGTAAAACCGAATGAGAAGCTGCGCTTCCAGTACACAACCTCGTCTTCCAACCTGCAAAAGAAACTGGGCGTTGCCTGATCATGAAAATTATTGCGACGGACAGAAACGGCGATGTGCGCGAGCTTGAAGGCCGCGATGGCTGGACGGTGATGGAAATTCTGCGCGATGCGGGCCTGCCGATCACCGCCGAATGTGGCGGCGCCTGTGCCTGCGCCACCTGCCATGTCTATGTGGATGAGGAATGGGCGGCAAAGCTGAAACCCAAATCCGATGCCGAAACCGACATGCTGGATATGGCGCTGGCGGTGGAAGGCAATTCACGCCTCTCCTGCCAAATCATCTGCGCCCCCGAACTGGACGGGCTGAAGGTCACGGTCGCGCCGGAATAATCCGGGCCTTGTGTTGTTATTACGACTGTTATAACCTGAACTAACTTTTGTTAGAACAGGTGCCTTATGCTTAGCAAGACCAAGATCATCCAGATTGGCAATTCGGTTGGCATTGTCCTTCCGAAAGAGGCGCTTAACGCCCTCCATGCCGACAAGGGCGATTCCCTGACCCTGACCCAGACAGCGGACGGGCTGCGGCTGACCGCCTATGACGCGGACATCGAAAAGCAGATCGAGGCAGGGCGGGAGTTTATGCGGGACTACCGCGATACTTTGCGCGCGCTCGCAAAATGAGCGAACCGCTCTGGCTTGACCGGCGCGTGCTCGAACTCCTTCATGGCGAAAGCGTTGCCGAACATGGCGGCGCAGACGGATTGAGGGACGAGGGATTATTTGAATCCGCGCTCGCACGGCCGCAAAATCTTTATGCGTATGAAAACGTGACAGATATGGCGCGTCTGGCGGCATGTTACGGCTATGGGCTTGCCAAAAATCATGCCTTTGTCGATGGCAACAAACGCATCGCTTTTATCGCGACCGGTCTCTTTTTGCGGTTGAATGGGTTTCGGCTGGTCGCAGATCAGGTGCAGGCGACGCTTACTGTATTGTCTGTCGCGTCTGGTGCGTTTTCCGAAAGCGAATTTGCCGACTGGATACGGGGCCACAGCAAACCCCTTTGAAAGGCACGACCTATGGGATTTTATGATCGCCATGTTCTGCCGCCGCTCCTCGGCGCGATGATGGGGACAAAACCTATCCGCTATCAGCGGCGCAAAGTCGTGCCACGGGCTGAGGGCCGGGTTTTGGAAATCGGCTTTGGGGCCGGGCATAATCTGCCATTTTACGATCCGCAGAAGGTCACCCATCTTTGGGCGCTGGAACCATCGCGTGAAATGCGGGCGCGGGCAGCGGAGCTGGTGGCTGCCTCACCGCTCACCATCGACTTTCTCGATCTCGAAGCTGAGGCCATTCCGCTTGAGGATGAGGCGGCGGATACCGTTCTTGTTACCTATACGCTGTGCACCATTGCCGATGTGAAAACTGCGCTGGCTGGTATGCGCCGCGTGTTGAAGCCGGGCGGGCGCATGATCTTTTGCGAGCATGGGCAAGCGCCGGATGAAAATGTCAGGCGCTGGCAGATGCGCATTGATCCGCTTTGGCAGCGCATGGCCGGGGGCTGCCATCTGTGCCGCCCTGTTCCGCAAATGCTGGAAGAGGGCGGCTTTCGCATTGACGATATGGATGTGATGTATCTGCCCGGAACGCCGCGTATTGCGGGATTCAATTATTGGGGCAGCGCCAGCAAGGCTTAGAGCGTTTTCAGCCGAAGTGGACCCGGTTCGGCGTAAGAAAGAGCGACAATTAAAGACGCTAGAGCGCGCAATCGATTCAATCCAAATAAATCGCGCTCTAGCGGCTCATCAATTGATAGGCGCCACCTTTTTCGACACTGCGTTTGAAAGCGGGCCGCTCTTCCATGCGCTGGCGAAAGCCGGTGAGCGCAGGATAAGGTTCAAGCCGCGCGCCCGCCGCCTGCACCACGAAGAGCAACATAATGTCGGCGCCCGTCAGATCATTGCCGACGAAGAAATCGCGGCCCTGTAGCGCGTTTTCCATATAGGAAAGATGGTTGGCGATTTCGCTGTCCACGCGCGGTTTGAGCATCATCGCGCCATCGCCCATCATGCCGGTGTAGAGCGCCATCAGCAGCGGCAACATGGCCGAGCCTTCAGCGAAGTGCAGCCACTCGACGTAAGGCCAATAGTCTGCGCTGTCTTTTGCAGGCTGAAACTTGCCCTTGCCGTAAGTCGTGATGAGATAGTCCACAATCGCGCCGGATTCTGCGATTTTGCGCGTGCCATCTTCAAGCACCGGAGATTTCCCGAGCGGATGCACCTCTTTCAATTCCGGCGGGGCGAAGGGCACTGGCGTCATGCGTTGATATTTCACGATCTCATAGGGCAGGCCCATTTCTTCGAGCAGCCACAAAATGCGCTGCGAGCGCGAATTGTTGAGATGATGGATTTTCAGCATGGCATATCTCCCAAAAATGGCGCTAGCGGGTCAGTTCCCGCATCGCATTTTCCAGCCCGCCCAGTGTGAGCGGGAACATGCGGTTATTGGTGATCTGATTGATCAGCCCAATCGACGGGGTGTATTCCCAATGCTTCTGCGCTACCGGATTGAGCCAGACGACATGCGGGTAGATTTGCGCCACACGGTCCAGCCAGACAGCGCCTGCTTCTTCGTTCCAGTGTTCGACGCTGCCGCCAGGATAGGTGACTTCATAGGGGCTCATGGTGGCATCGCCCACGAAGATCACTTTGTAGTCATGCGGAAATTTATGCAGCACGTCCCAGGTGTTGGTTTTTTCGTTCTGGCGGCGGCGATTGTCTTTCCACACTGTTTCATAGAGGCAGTTGTGGAAGTAGAAGAATTCCATATGTTTGAATTCGGTTTTCGCGGCGCTGAACAGCTCTTCGCAGAGCTTGATATAGGCATCCATCGAGCCGCCAATATCGAAGAACAGCAGTACTTTTACGGTGTTGCGGCGTTCGGGCACAAGGCGCAAGTCGAGATAGCCTTTGTTCGCCGTATCGTGGATCGTGCCGGGCAGATCGAGTTCGGTTTCCGCGCCCTGCCTTGCCCATTTGCGCAAGCGGCGCAGCGCCACCTTGATGTTGCGGGTTCCAAGCTCGACAGAATCATCGAGGTTTTTATATTCGCGCTGGTCCCACACTTTCACGGCCTTGCCGTGGCGCGATTTGTCCTGACCGATGCGCACCCCTTCGGGGTTATAACCCGAATTGCCGAAGGGTGAGGTGCCGCCCGAACCGATCATCTTGTTGCCGCCTTCGTGGCGCTTTTTCTGCTCTTCAAGGCGCTGTTTCAGCGTCTCCATCAGCTTTTCCCAGCCGCCGAGCGCCTCGATCTGTTTCTTTTCTTCTTCGCTGAGGAATTTTTCGGTCAGCGCTTTGAGCCACTCTTCAGGCACTTGCGCGAGCATGGACGGATCAACCGATTCCAGTCCTTTGAAGACATGGCCGAACACGCGGTCAAATTTGTCGAGATTCTTTTCGTCCTTCACCAGAACGGTGCGGGAGAGAAAATAAAATTCCTCGATCTTCAATTCGATAACGTCTTTGGAGAGCGCCTCCATCAGCGCCAGATATTCTTTCAGCGTGACGGGAATTTTGGCCGACCGCAGCTCGTCGAAGAATTGGAAAAACATCGTTTGCAGTTCCTGATAGCGATGCGCAATCTTACGCCCACGCCGGCGCGCTGTCCAAAATGCTTATTTGCCTATCTGCGCCAGCGCTGCCGCATAGATGCCGTCGAAGAACGTATCTTTTTCCGGCTTGTCGCGCGGATCGGCATATTCAATGATGGTTTCCACCACCCAGTTCTTCACCGCGCTGCTGGAATAGAGCACCGTATATTTCAGATTTTCCAGCTTGGCGGTCTGGTAGAGCCGGATGTAGACGGCAAGCGGCGGCGTGCCGACGGTTGCCGTTCCCTGCCAGACCATTTTGCCGCCTGTCGCCTGCTGCTGCTCGAACTGCGCGGCGAGCGAAGCCTTGGGCTCATAGTCGCTGCGCAGCGGCAGAAGCGTGACGGTGCCGTAGACACCATCCTGGGTGGAGTAATTGCAGGTCACGGTCTGCCGCTCGGGGTCGGTCTCGCCCGCAGCGTCGCGCACGAAGGGGCCAAGCGCATGGGGGCAGATAAAGCCGGAGCTTTCGTGAATTTTTGCGCCGTCCTTTCCGTCGCTGAAAACATCCATGCCTGCGGGCTGCGCGTATGCGGCGCCCGCAAAAAGCCCCGCACACAAAATCGCAGCTGTGAGCTTCATGATGGGTTCAGCTACGCTCGCGGCGCGCAAGAAAAGCGAGGCGTTCGAACAGATGCACATCCTGTTCGTTCTTTAACAATGCGCCGTGGAGCGGCGGGATCAATTTAGTCGGGTCTTTTTCCTTCAGCGCCTCGGGCGGCACGTCTTCATTGAGCAGCAGCTTCAACCAGTCGAGCAGTTCGCTGGTCGACGGCTTTTTCTTCAGGCCCGGCACATCGCGGATCTGGTAGAAGACGTTGAGCGCCTCGGCCACCAGCTTCTGCTTGATGTTGGGGTAATGCACATCGACGATTTTCTCCATCGTCTCCCGGGACGGGAATTTGATGTAGTGGAAGAAACAACGGCGCAAAAACGCGTCCGGCAGTTCCTTTTCGTTGTTGGAGGTGATGATGACGATGGGGCGCACTTTCGCCTTGATCGTTTCACCCGTCTCGTAAACGAAAAATTCCATGCGATCGAGTTCGAGCAGCAGGTCGTTGGGGAACTCGATGTCGGCCTTGTCGATCTCGTCGATCAGAAGGATGGAGCGTTTTTTGGCGTCAAAGGCTTCCCACAGCTTGCCCTGACGGATGTAGTTCTTCACATCCTTGACGCGTTCGTCACCCAATTGGGAATCGCGCAGGCGCGTGACGGCGTCATATTCATAGAGGCCCTGTTGCGCCTTGGTGGTGGACTTGACGTGCCAGGTGATCAGCGGTGTTCCGAGCGCATCGGCGACCTGAAAGGCGAGTTCGGTTTTGCCGGTGCCCGGCTCGCCCTTGATCAGCAGCGGACGCTCCAGCGCAATGGCCGCGTTCACGGCAATGCGCAGATCTTCCGTTGCGACATATTTGTCGGTCCCCTCGAAACGCTGCGATGTCATCTTGTCTCTCTCAGATCAATGGCGGAGCCTCACGGTAGGGGGGGCGGCAGAGCTCCGCAAGTGCGGCAGTTGTGCCCCGTCAGCACCTGGAATGGGAGCCGGCAGACATGACAACGATGACAAGGAAACCGGGCAACAAGCGGGTGGAAGCCCTGCTGGCGCAGGCCGTCGGCCATTTGCAGCGCAATCAGGCCGATGAGGGTGAAGCCCTTCTCCAGCAAGCCCTTGCCCTCGACCCCGATGACGGGGAGAGCCTCAAGGTACTGGGCGCGTTGCGCGCGTCGCAGGGGCGCTTTTCGGAAGCCGAGGAACTGTATCGCCATGCTCTCTCGGTCAACCCGGATCAGCCGCAGCTTTTGAATGCGCTGGGGCAGGTGCTCAGCCACCGCAATCGCAATGCCGATGCCGTAGACGTCTTTCGCCAGTCGATTGCGCTGAAGCCCAATTATGCCGAGGGCCACCTCAATCTGGGGCTGGCGCTATCTTATGAGCGCCGCCATTTGGACGCCGAGAAAAGTTTCCGCGACGCGCTTCGCCTTCAGCCCAATCTGATGATGGCCAAGCAGAGCCTGGTCGCCAATCTCAACGAACAGCGCCGCCACCGTGAAGCGGAGGCGCTGGCCGTCATCACTCTGCGCCAGAACCAGACCGATCCGCGTCAGGCCTCGGCGCTCTATTACAATCTCGGTGTGGCGGTGGCTGCCCAGCGGCGGGATGTGGAGGCACTGGGGCTTCTCAACACCGCCCAGTCGCTGGCCCCGGACATGCCTTATGTCGATGCGGTGCGCGGCTCGGTGCTGCACCGGCTCGGCAAGCTGGATGACGCCATCGACGCCTATCGCAAGGCCATCCAACGTAATCCACTGGACATGATGGCCCATCGGGAGCTGAACCATCTGCTCTACCGACTGGAGCGCGATGACGAGTTCCTGAAATCCTATGATGCCGCGATCGACGCGGTGCCGGGCGTGCCCGCGCTGGAATTTGATCGGGCGAGCCTGCTCTTGCGCGCCGGGCGCTATGAAGACGCCAAAACAGGGTTTGAAAAGGGCATCGCGGCCGAGGCCAACACCATTGTCGGTCATGACGGGCTGGGCCGGGCGCTGGCGCGGCTGGGCGATTTTGATGGCGCGATCGCAGCCCATGAACAGGCCGTGACGACCGAGCCGGATAATGGCGCGGCGTGGAGCAATTTTGCCGAAACGCTGCTGCGCGCCGGGCAGGCAGCGCGCGCGCTGGAGGCGAGCGAAAAGTCTTTGCTTCACGCGCCCGCCAACCCGCAAGCCGTCGCGCTCGGCGGGCTTGCCATGCGCAAGTTGGGCGATCCCCGCGAGGCGGAGATCAACGACTACGCAAGGCTGGTGCAGACCTTCGATCTGGAAGCGCCCGACGGCTTTGCCGATATGGAAAGCTTTAACCGCACGCTGAACGAGGCGCTGGACCCGCTCCATGCGGTGGGCCGCGAATATCTCGATCAGACCTTGCGCGGCGGCACCCAGACGATTGAAGACCTGTTCGCCACCAACCATCCGCTGATCGTTGGCTTGCGCGCGCGCTTTGACGATGCGGTGAACGCCTATATTGCACGGATGAAAGAGGATGCGGACCATCCGTTGTTCAGCCGCAAGACGGAAGGCTTTGGCTATGCCGGGGCCTGGACCACGCGGTTGGGCCGCGGCGGTTATCACCTGAACCATGTTCATCGCGGCTGGATCAGTTCGGCCTATTATGTAGCGCTGCCCGAATGCAGCGGCGAAGAAGGCTGGCTGAAATTCGGTGAGCCGCCCTTTGACATGGGCTTTGAGGCGCCGGTGCGCCGCATGGTGGAGCCCAAAGTGGGGCGGCTGGTGCTCTTCCCCTCCTATATGTGGCACGGCACCGTGCCTTTCAGCGCGGATGGTACACGCACCACCATCGCCTTCGACGTTCTGCCGCGCGCCTGAATTTCGCGGCGCGCGCAGGCGCGATAAGCGAATGATTGCACAATGACGTGAAACGGGCGCTAGATTCTTGAATTGTCGCCCTTTCTGATGCCGAACCGGTAGCTACTTCGGCAGAAAACGCTTTAGTCTCTCCATCTTCCGGGGGGATGAGCATGACGGTCGCGCATATATTCACAGTCGCGTTTCTGGGCATCGAGGCGCGCGAGGTGGACGTGCAGGTCCATATCGGCAGCCATGCCGCCGCGGGCAATAATTTCAACATCGTAGGTCTGGCCGACAAGGCGGTGGGCGAAAGCCGGGAACGGGTGCGCGCCGCGCTTTCGGCCATCGGGCTTGCCATGCCGTTTCAGAAAGTCACGGTGAACCTTGCCCCTGCCGATCTGCCTAAAGAGGGCAGTCATTACGATCTGCCCATCGCGCTTGGTCTGCTTTCCGCCATGGGTGTTTTACCGGCAAGCGAGATGGCCCGGTATACGGCGCTGGGCGAACTTTCGCTGGATGCGCAGATCACGGCGGTTGCCGGTGTTCTGCCTGCCGCCATTGCCGCCAGCGAAGCGGGGCGGGGACTTATTTGCCCCGCAGCTTGCGGGGCGGAAGCGGCATGGGCAGGCGAGGTGGAGATCATCGCCGCGCCCTCGCTGATCGGCATCGTCAATCACATGAAAGGCGCGCAGGTTCTGAACCCGCCGAATGTGAAACTGGCAGAGGACAATATTGCGATTCCCGACCTAAGGGATGTGAAGGGGCAAGAAAGCGCCAAGCGCGCCATCGAAATCGCGGCAGCGGGTGGGCATAATCTGTTGATGATTGGGCCGCCAGGTGCAGGCAAATCCATGCTGGCGGCGCGGCTGCCGGGTTTGTTGCCGCCGCTGGATGCGCGCGAGGCGCTGGAAATTTCGATGGTCCAATCGCTCGCTGGTGAATTGCGCGATGGCGCGATTTCGCGGCGGCGGCCCTTTCGTGCGCCGCATCATTCCGCCTCCATGGCAGCGTTGATTGGCGGTGGTTTGCGGGTACGGCCCGGCGAGGTGAGCCTTGCCCATCTCGGTGTTTTGTTTCTTGACGAACTGCCCGAATTTCAACGGCAGGTGCTGGATTCTATGCGTCAGCCGATTGAGACGGGTGAGGCGGTGATCGCGCGGGCCAATGCGCATGTGCGCTTTCCTGCACGCTTTCAACTGGTCGCTGCGATGAACCCGTGCCGCTGCGGGCATTTGAACGATCCGGCGCAGGCCTGCGGGCGCGCGCCCAAATGCGGGCTCGATTATCAGGCCCGGCTTTCGGGGCCGCTGCTCGACCGTATCGACATTGCCATCGAGGTCGCGAGTGTTTCGGCACAGGATCTGGCGCTGCCGCCACCGGCGGAAGGCAGCGCCGAAGTTGCCGCGCGCGTGGCGGCGGCCCGCACCATTCAACGCGCGCGTTATGCGGACGATCATGTGCGCAGCAACGCGGAAATCGAAGGCGCGCTGCTCGACAGGGTCGCCACGCCCGACGAGCGGGGGGCAGCCCTGCTCACCAGCGCGGCAGAGACCATGCGGCTGACGGCGCGCGGCTATCACCGCACCTTGCGGGTGGCGCGAACGATTGCCGATCTGGAAGGGGTGGATGGTGTGCGGCGCGCGCATATTGCCGAAGCGCTTTCTTACCGCCGCCGGATCGCCGCACAGTAGGGAACTATAGTGTCCTTCCAGCCGTTCTGGTTTCAGATCATGGAGGAACTTTTATGCGCGGGCTTTCCCTTTTAGGCGTTGTACTGGTCGTTTTGGGCATTGCAGGTCTGGTTTTCACCAATTTCAGCTACACCGAAAACAAGCCTGTGGTGAAAGCCGGGCCGATCGAAATAAATGCTCAAGAAGAACACCATGTCTCCATTCCGACCATCGCGGGCGTGGTGGTTCTGCTGGCCGGTGTGGCGCTTGTCTTCATAGGCCGCAAAGCGACATGAGCCATAGCCCGGCAGAGCCGGGGGGCCTTCATATCCGGACGACTGCCGAACTCTCCCACTTAAGCGGGCCCGAAGGCTTTGCCCATTTTGCCAATTGGACGGCGCGGGCAACCGGCAGGCCGATGACTTTTGCCTTATGCTGCCTGGTGATTTTGCTCTGGGCGGTGACGGGGCCGATTTTCCACTATTCGGATACGTGGCAACTCATCATCAATACCGGGACCACCATCATCACCTTTCTGATGGTGTTCCTGATCCAGAACACCCAGAACCGGGACGGGGCGGCGCTTCAGGCCAAGTTGGATGAGTTGATCCGCGCCACCCACGACGCGCGCAATGATTTTGTGCATATCGAAGCCCTGCCCGAAGACGAGGTCGAGGCATTGCGCGACGCCTGCGAGGAGGACACCAAGGATTAGGCGCTTGCGCCATCCTAAAAGCTGCGCATGATGCGCCCCGGCAAATGGGGCATGGGCAGTTGAAACAATCCGAACCAAACGGGCCGCGGTTGCGCCCGATACATCTTCTGCTTGTGCTGCCCTTCATCGCGATGTTGTGGACCGGGCTCTACAACCGCACCGAGCCAATGCTGGCGGGCATTCCCTTTTTCTATTGGTTTCAGCTTTTGTGCATTCCCATGGGGGCACTGCTGCTCTTTCCGGTCTTCCGTGCCGAGGAAAAGGGCAGTGAGCACGACCCGAAATGAGCCCCGCTTTAATCGTATTCTGCCTGCTGTTCGCCACTGTGACGCTTTTGGGATTTTTCGCCGCCCGCTGGCGGCAGGGCGATTTAACCCAGCTGACCGAATGGGGGCTGGGAGGGCGGCGCTTCGGAACGGTCGTGACCTGGTTTTTGCTGGGCGGCGATCTCTACACCGCCTACACCTTCATCGCGGTGCCCGCGATGATGTTTGGCGCGGGCGCTGTCGGCTTTTTCGCCGTGCCTTATACGATCATGATCTATCCCATCCTGTTTCTCGCCTATCCGCGATTGTGGTCGGTTTCAAAAGTCCGGGGCTACATCACGGCAGCCGATTTTGTACAGGGACGGTTTGGTAATCGCGCGCTGGCGCTGGCCATTGCTGTGACCGGCATCTTTGCGACGCTGCCCTATATCGCGTTGCAGCTTGTCGGCATGGAAGTGGTGATTGGGGCGCTCGGCGTGCGCGGCGAGTGGGCGCTGTTTGGCGCTTTCGCCATTCTCGCCGCCTATACCTATACCAGCGGCCTGCGCGCACCGGCGATGATCGCGGTGGTGAAGGATATTCTGATCTATATCACCGTCATTGCGGCGGTGATTTATATTCCCGAACAACTGGGCGGCTATGGGCGGATTTTTGAGACCGTTGGCGCCGACAAATTTCTGCTTACGCCCGCCACCCATACCAATTGGGGCGCGGAAAGCGCCTATGCCACGCTCGCTTTGGGCTCAGCGCTGGCGCTGTTTCTTTATCCTCATGCGATGACGGGCATTCTCAGCGCATCGAGCCGCCATGTGATCCGGCGCAATGCTGTTGTGCTCCCGGCCTATTCGTTTGCGCTCGGGCTGATCGCGCTGCTCGGCTATATGGCGATTGCGGCAGGCGTGAAGGATAACCCGGCCTTTGCAGACGGGTTCAAGACGTTCGGCAATAATTTTGCGGTGCCCGCGCTGTTTTTGCAGATGTTCCCCTCCTGGTTTGTGGGCGTGGCCTTTGCGGCGATTGCCATTGGCGCGCTGGTACCGGCCGCGATCATGTCCATCGCCACCGCCAATCTCTTTACCCGCAATATCTACCGCGAATTCTTTGCGCCCGATTGTGCGCCCGCGCGCGAGAGCCAGGTGGCGAAAATCGCCTCTCTGGTGGTGAAGGTGGGAGCGCTGGCTTTTATTGTGGCGGTGCCGCAATCCTATGCCATTCAACTGCAATTGCTTGGTGGCATCTGGATCATCCAGACGCTGCCTGCGGTACTGATCGGGCTTTATACGCGCTGGCTGAACCCATGGGCGCTGCTTGTGGGCTGGGCTGTGGGCATTATCTCGGGCACGGCCATGGCGGCGAGTTTGAACTTTGCCAAGTCGATCTATTCGGTCACGCTCTTTGGCGTCACGATACCGTGTTATGCGGCGCTGAGTTCACTAATCCTGAACCTGGTCCTCGCCGTACTCTTGAGCGCGGTGTTCAACGTGCTGGCAAAAGTGCCGCAAAAAGATGCGACCCTGGCGAGCGATTATCACTAACCAAAGCGGCCAGTAATATAGTCTTCGGTACGTTTGTTGTCGGGCGCGGTAAACATTTTCTCGGTTTCGCCATATTCGATCAACTCGCCCAGATACATGAAGGCGGTATAATCGGAGGCACGGCTCGCCTGCTGCATGTTGTGGGTGACGATGATGATCGTATAGTCCCGCGATAGCTCGTCGATCAGCTCTTCGATTTTCGCCGTCGAGATCGGATCGAGCGCCGAACACGGTTCATCGAGCAGAATAACTTCAGGTTTGATCGCGACCGTGCGGGCGATGCACAGGCGCTGCTGCTGGCCACCGGACAGGCTGAGGCCCGAAGCGTTGAGCTTGTCTTTCACTTCCGTCCAGAGGGCGGCGCGTTCGAGGGCGCTGCGCACACGTTCATCCATCTCGGATTTCGAGATGTTTTCGTAAAGCTTCACGCCAAAGGCGACGTTGTCGTAAATCGACATCGGGAAGGGTGTCGGTTTCTGGAATACCATGCCGACGCGCGAACGCAGGAGATTGAGATCCTGCTTGGGGTCGAGCAGGTTCTCGCCATCGAGCAGCACTTCACCTTCGGCGCGCTGGCCCGGATAGAGCGAATACATGCGGTTCAAAACCCGCAGCAAGGTGGACTTGCCGCAACCCGATGGGCCGATAAAGGCGGTGACCTTTCGGTCATAGATCGGCAGCGAAATGCCTTTCAGCGCCTTGGACTCGCCATAGTAGAAATTCAGATCGCGCACATCGACGCGGATATTGCCGTTGGGTGCAAGCATCTGGGACATGGTTAGTTTCTCTTCGGTTCCAGGAGGCGGGCGATGATGCTCAAAGAGAGCACAGCGAACGTAATCAGCAGGGCGGATGCCCAGGCCAATTGATGCCAGTCCTCATAGGCAGAGTTGGCATAGTTGTAGATGACTTGCGGCAGGCTCGCCATTGGCGCCGCGACATTGGTGGACCAGAACTGGTTGCCGAACGCGGTGAAGAGAAGCGGCGCGGTCTCGCCTGAAATGCGCGCAACGGCCAACAGCACGCCGGTGACAATGCCCGCCCGCGCGGCCCGCCAGGTTACTGAGCGGGTGATGATGCTGATCGGCGCGCCCAGTGCTATTCCCGCTTCACGCAAGGCGTGCGGCACCAGAAGAAGCATATTGTCGGTCGTGCGCACCACCACGGGGATCACAATCACAGTCAACGCCGCCGCACCAGCAAGGCCAGAGAAATGGCCCATGTTGAGAACGATTAATTCGTAGATAAAAAGACCGATCAGGATGGAGGGCGTGCTGAGCAGTATGTCGTTGAAAAAGCGGATGGTGCTCGCAAGCCGCGACTGGCCGCCATACTCGGCCAGATAGGTGCCCGCCATGATGCCAATGGGCGTGCCGACAAGAACGGCCATGGAGCTCATAATCAGGCTGCCGACAATGGCATTGAGCACGCCGCCCGCCGAACCCGGCGGCTTGGTGGATTCGGTAAAGAGTGTCGGCGACAGCCCGCCCAAGCCCTGACTGACAAGCGTAAAAAGAATGAGACCAAGCCAGATCAGCCCGACAATCGCCGCCCCGGTGGAGAGTGATAGAAATATCCGCGCCGTCATGCGCCGACGGGCATAGAGCACCGGGTTCATCGTTTGCCACCGCTTTTTTCGAGGCGGCGCAGCATGAGTTGCGCTGCTGCCAGAACCAGAAAGGTGATGAGGAAAAGGATCAGGCCAAGCTCGACCAGCGCGGGCACATAGAGATCGCCCAGCGCTTCGGCGAATTCATTGGCGATGGAGGCCGAGATGGTGGTGCCCGGCGCCAGAAGCGAGGCGCTGATGCGGTGTGCATTGCCGATGACAAAGGTGATCGCCATGGTCTCGCCCAGCGCGCGGCCCAATGCGAGCATCGCGCCCCCGACAACGCCGCTGCGCGTATAGGGCAGCACCACATTCCACACCACTTCCCAGGTCGTGCAACCAAGACCATAGGCCGCCTCTTTCAGCATTGGCGGCACGGTTTCAAACACGTCCCGCGTCACCGATGAGATGAATGGCAGGACCATGATCGAGAGGATCAACGAGGCTGTGAACATGCCGATGCCATAGGGCGGGCCTTCAAACAGTATCGAGAAGAAGGGCACATCGGCGAAGGTCTCGATCAGCCAGGGCTGCACCGAGGTCTGAAGAAAGGGCGCCAGAACGAACAGGCCCCAGATGCCATAGATGATCGACGGGATACCGGCCAGAAGCTCGATAGCAATGGAAATGGGGCGCTTGAGCGCGTTGGGACAAAGTTCGGTGAGGAACACCGCAATGCCGATGCCCATGGGCACCGCGATCAACATCGCAACGAAAGACGTGACGAGCGTGCCGTAAATCGCGGCAAGACCGCCGAATTTTTCGGTGACCGGATTCCATTTCTCGGTCCAGAGAAACGGCAAACCAAACGCCTTGATCGCGGGCCAGGCACCGTCGATCAGAGCCGCGACAACGCCCAGAAAAATTGCCACCACAAGCAATGCGGCGGCGAGTGCGAGAAAGCGGAAGCGCGCTTCGCCGCGGCCGAACCGCCGCACCATATTTGCGCGTTCGTCGATTGCGTAATTTTCCAAAGCAAGACCGGCCATGTGAGATGCTGCCGTGTTTTAGACGAAAAGGGGCCGAAGCGGAGCCTCGGCCCCCTTTGTCGCGGAACGGGACGGAAGATTAGAGACCGGCGCCTTTGATATTGGCCTGCCAGCTTTTGGCAACAGCCTCGACCGTCGAGTCCGGCAGCGGCACATAATCGAGATCGGCCGCCATCTTGTCGCCCTCGGCATAGGCCCATTTGAAGAATTTGAGCACGTCAGCCGTTTTGGCCGGGTTCGCCGGGTTTTTATAGAGGAGGATGAAGGTCGCGCCCGCGATCGGCCACGCTTCTTTGCCCGGCTGGTCGGTGAGCATCACATAAAAGCCTTTGGAACGGATCCAGTCGGCTTTGGCAGAGGCCGCCTGAAAGGCATCCGCCGTGGGGGCCACGGCAACGCCATTGTGATTGACCATGCGCACCGAGGTCAGGCCATTCTGCTTGGCATAGGCATATTCGACATAGCCGAGCGCGCCGCGTGTCTGCTTCACATTGCCGGCCACGCCTTCATTGCCTTTGGCGCCAATGCCGCTCGGCCATTCGACCGAAGTAGCCGCGCCTACATCGGTTGCCCATTGCGGGCTCTTTTTCGACAGGTAGTTGGTGAAGATGAAGTTGGTGCCCGACCCGTCCGAGCGGTGCACGCCCACCACGGCCAGATGCGGCAGGCTGAGGCTAGGGTTCAGCTTTTTGATCGCCGCATCGTCCCAGAATTTGATCTTGCCGAGGCAGATGTCGGCCAGCGTTGCCCCGTCCAGCACCAGCTCATTGGCTTTGATCCCCGGAATATTGACCACCGGCACCACGCCGCCGATCACGGTGGGGAACTGGGTCAGGCCCGCTGCATCCAGCTCGCCTGGCGAAAGCGGCTTGTCGGTGGCGCCGAAATCGACCGTCTTGGCCTTGATCTGGGCAATGCCGCCGCCAGACCCGATCGACTGATAATTCAGGCCGATCCCGGTTTTGGCCTTATAGGCCTCGGCCCATTTGGCGTAGATGGGGTAGGGGAAGGTGGCGCCCGCGCCGGTCATATCGGCGGCAAAGGCCTGCACCGCGAACACGCCCGCAGCAAGGCCCACTGAAAGCCCGGTGAGGTGGCGGAAAATCGGTTTCATCGACGTCCTTTCGGAAAATTTTGCCCTTTCGGGCCGGATTGCCCATCGGGGACCAGACCCTTTGAGGCCCGGTCGCGCCGGTTCTGCGGGGCTGGCGTGCAAGCCACATCACAGTTCTGCAAAGCTTTTGTGACGGGCCAGGGAACCTGGAGATCTGTCGCAATCGGAAGTTGAGTTAAGCCTTTCGCAAGCAGCTTTGCGCTTTACTTATCCGATTGCCGGGAAAGGGTCTTCAGATGCGGGTTGTGCGCGTCGTTCGGGTTGTTTTCGGCGTTATTGCGCTGATCATTGCCATGGCGGCACTGGGCGACATCATGTTGCACAGCCGCCTGACCATCATTGCGCCCATCACGCTGGTAGCGTTGATCGGGGTTGGCATCGCCATGGTGCTGCATGGCTTTTTGTTGATCCGCGAAAAAGCCGATGCCCTGCATCGCAAGACCACCGAATTCGCGGCCGCCTCGGCCAAGCTGGAAAATTCGCTGAAAAATGCTTCGGCAATGAACGCACGGCTGCATGAAAGCGAACAGCGTTATCGCGGACTGGTGGACAGTCAGGGTGACGCGATCTTCCGGCGCGCCGCCGACAGCCGCCTGACCTATGCCAATGATGCGTTTTTCAAACTGTTCGGTCTGGCGCCGAAAGATGCCATCGGCTTTCCCTTCGCGCCCGAACTGCATCCTGACAGCCGGGCACCGATGTTCGGCAGCTTTGCCGGGCTGGAAACCGGCAAAGGCCGGGTGCGCTACGATCAGCATGTCCGCACCGCCTATGGCTGGCGCTGGATCGCGTGGGAGGATTATGCGATCCGCGATGCGTTTGGCCGCCTCGTCGAAGTGCAGAGCGTCGGGCGTGATGTGACCGAGCGAAAGGCGCTGGAAGATGCGCTGACCGAAGCGCGCGACCGGGCTGAAGCAGGCAGCCGCGCAAAATCCGGCTTCCTCGCTACGATGAGCCATGAAATCCGCACCCCGATGAATGGCGTGCTGGGCATGGCGCGACTGTTGCTCGAAACCGATCTCAAAGCTGAGCAGCGCACCTATGCCGAAGCGATCCGCCAATCGGGCGAGGCGCTGCTTTCACTGATCGGCGACATTCTCGATTTCTCCAAAATCGAATCCGGCATGATGACCCTTGAAGAAGAAGAGGTCGAAATGCGCAGCCTGATTGAAGGGGTGGTCGAGCTTCTGGGCACGCGCGCCCATGCCAAGGGCATTGAAATTCTTTCCATCATCAACGCATCGGTGCCGCGCTCCATCCGCACCGATGGGATGCGGCTGCGTCAGGTGCTGACCAATCTGGTCGGCAATGCGATCAAATTCACCGATACCGGCGGGGTTTGTATTGCGGTGTCGCTGGTTGAAATCAATGAGCGGCGCTCTTTACGCTTTGAGGTGCGCGACACTGGCGTAGGCGTGGCCGATGAAAAACGCGAGGACATTTTCAACGAATTCGTTCAGGCCGATTCCAGCCATGCGCGGCGCTTCGGCGGCTCCGGCCTTGGGCTTGCGATCTCAAGACGGCTGGTCGATGCGATGGGCGGCGATATTGGGATATTGCCGGGTACAGGAGCGTTTTCCAGCGAAGTGGACACCGGTTCGGCGCAAAAAAGAGCGACAATTAAAGATTCTGAATCGCGCTCTAGTGAAGGCAGTACCTTTTGGTTCACCGTGCCCGCTTATATTGTGCAACCGGCGCAGCCGGGCTTTGAGCATTCGCTGGCCGATCTCACCATCGCCATTGTCACCCGCAACGCGGTGTTGCGCGAGGGACTGGCCGCGCAAATCCGGGCTGCGGGCGGCGAGGTTGCCGATCTGATGTTCAATGACGATGCGGCCCATTCGGCCAAAACCATCGACGTCATGCTGATAGATGCGGGTACCGAGGAGCCTTCGCCCCCCACTGGGCCGGATGAGCAGATTCCCGCCATCGTGCTGGTCACACCGCAGATGCGCTCGCGGCTCGATACGCTGAAAGAAGCAGGCTTCGGCAGCTATCTCGTCAAGCCGGTCCGCCATACGTCGTTGGTGGAGCGGTTGCACAATTCTTATGGCACGATTTCGACCGAGCCGCCGCCGGTCGAAGCTGCCTATGCCACCGCTAACAGCCTTGCGCCAAGGGCCCGGCTTGATGGCGGGGCTGGCCTCAAGATCCTTCTGGCGGAAGACAATCCGATCAACGCGCTGCTCACCCGCGAATTGCTGCGCCGACGCGGCCATGTGGTGAGCGAGGTTGTCTCCGGCGAGGAGGCAGTACAGGCCATGCAGCAGAATGCCTTTGACCTGCTGCTGACCGATATTCATATGCCCGGCCTCGATGGGGTGGAGGCGACAAAACTGATCCGCGCCGAGGAAAAATCGACCGGGCGCCCGCGTACCCCGATCGTTGCGCTGACCGCAGACGTGCTGGAAACCGGCAAAAGCGCCTGCCGCGATGCAGGGATGGACGGGTTCCTTGGCAAGCCCGTTGACCCGGCAGAGCTTGACGCGGTGCTTGCAAGTCTCTTTCCCTCAGGTGAAGACGAATCGGAACTGCGCCACGCCGCTGCGTGAGCCTGTCCGCGCTAGCCCGAGGTGAGACGTGAACGCGGCATCACGCAATGTCGAGGCGCTGAAGCAATATCTGAAACCGCGTTCGCTGCTGATGCTGGCGCTCGGCTTTTCATCGGGCCTGCCGTTTCTGCTGACGGGCAACACTTTCGGCTATTGGCTGCGCGATGAGGGGACCACGCTCACGGCCATCGGCTTTTTGTCGTGGGTGGGTATTGTCTATTCCCTGAAATTTCTCTGGGCCCCGGTGGTGGACCGGGTGCGGGCGCCGTTGTTCGGGCGGCTCGGCCATCGGCGGGGTTGGATGGTGCTGTCACAGCTTGTCGTTGGGGCAGGGCTTGTCGGCATGGCGGTGATCGGCACCCAACATGGGTTGATCGCGGCGGCGGTGCTGGCATTTGTGGTCGCTTTCGCGGCGGCGACACAGGACATTGCGGTGGATGCCTTGCGCATTGAAAGCGCCACCAGCCCGGAAGATCTGGGCCTGCTCTCGGCGCAATTCCAGCTTGGCTATCGCGTGGCGCTGATTGCGGCGGATGCGCTGATCCTCATCACCGCATCGCGTTTCGGCTGGCCGATCTCCTACACACTGTTCGGCGCGCTGATGGGGATTGGGCTGGTCGCCACCCTTCTTGTGCCCGAACCCGCGCGCGCCGATGCCGCGCTGGATGACAAGCCGGCAATGAGCAATGCGCGCGGGTTTGCCGATGCGGTGATTGGGCCCTTTAGCGAATTCTTCCGTACCCATGGCGTGATGGCACTGGGGATGTTGGTGGCGATCAGCCTTTACCGGCTGCCCGATTTTGTGATGGGGCCGATGGCCAACCCCTTTTATCACGATATTGGCCTCACCAAGGAGATGGTCGGCACGGTGCGCGGCTCGGTCGGGCTGATCGCGTCTTTCGCAGGGATTGCGGCAGGCGGCTTCTGGGTGCTGCGCTTTGGCCTGTTGCGAGCCCTTGTCGCAGGCGGAATTTTGCAGGCACTGGCCATTGCCGCCTATGCGCTTCTGGCGCGCGCCAATGTCGATCTTGGCCTGTTCGCCACCATCATGGCGGCGGACAATTTTGCCATCAGCTTTGCCGGAGTAGCACTGGTTTCCTACCTGTCGAGCCTGACCAGCCTTGGCTATACGGCCACACAATATGCGCTGCTGACCTCGTGCTATGCCTGGATCGGCAAGATCAGCAAGGGATTTTCCGGCCAGATTGTGGACGGATTATCTGCTAGTCATGGCCATCTTGAAGCCTATGCGATGTTTTTTGTCGGTGCGGGGCTATTCGGAATCCCTGCAATTGTGCTTTTTGCATGGATCGACGCAACCCAACGTCGGCGTTTGCCGCCAGCGCAGGGCTTCAGGTAAAGTTAAACCGGTTCCGCACAAGGCGAGCATCTTGGTTACACTCCATGAGCCTGGCCCCATTGAGGGCGGCTTCGCGCACTGGCCCGTCTTATCGACGTCGTCGGCGCTCGAAGTGCGCGTGGCTCAGACGCCCGAAGAGGTCGAAGCGGCTCAGCGCCTGCGCTATCGGGTGTTTTACGAAGAAATGTCGGCCACGCCTTCGCCGGAAATGCAGGCCCAGCGCCGCGATTTCGACCGCTTTGACGAAAGATGCGATCACCTCCTGGTGGTGGACCGCGCGATTACCGATCAAGACGGGCGGCCTTCGGTAGTAGGCACCTATCGGCTGATGCGTGACGAGGAGGCAGTCCGCGCAGGCGGCTTTTACAGTGCGGGCGAATATGACCTGACACCGATGCTCAAGGGCCTGCCGCCCGGCACGCGTCATCTGGAGCTTGGGCGCTCCTGCATTCTGAAGGATTATCGCACCAAGCCGGGCACGATGCAGCTTTTGTGGCGCGGCGTGATGGGGTATGTGGCGCGTTACAACATCGACCTGATGTTTGGCTGCGCCTCGCTGGCTGGCACGGATGCGGACGAGCTGGCTGTACCGCTCTCCTATCTCTACCACTTTCATCTGCTGCCGCCGGAATTGCGCGTGCGGGCGCGGGCTGAACTGTTTGTGGAGATGAATCGGCTGCCGAAAACCGCCATTGCACCCAAGGAGGCGCTGCGTGCGCTCCCCCCGCTGATCAAAGGCTATGCACGCGCAGGCGCGCTGATCGGCGATGGCGCGGTGATCGACCCACAGTTCGGCACGACCGATGTGTTTATCTATCTGCCGGTCGAAAATATCGACCGTCGCTACAGAAGCCGCTTTGGCAAAACAACCTGATTAGACCATATCAAACAGAAGTGCTTCCGATGGCGCGTGGGCGCGCACGAGAATGCGATCCTCATCGCTGATGGCAATGCCATCGCCTGTAGAAAGCCGGTGGCCGCAGACATCGAGATCGCCGCGCGCCACCTGAAGCCAGGCCCTGCGGCCTTTTTCCAGCATATGTACATCTTCCACGCCCTCTTCGAAGCGCGCGGCCCAGATTTCGGCGTCCTGCACCAGTGTCACCTCATTGTCGCGCGGGTTCGGCGCAGCGATACGGGCAAAATGATTTTTGATCGCCTTGGGATCGACGGGCTTTTGCTCATAGGCCGGCGCAATGCCCGTTTTGGACGGTTGAATCCAGATCTGGAGCAGATGGCAGGCGCTGTCATGCGAGGCATTGAACTCACTATGCACAATGCCTCTGCCCGCACTCATCTTTTGAATCTCGCCGGGCCGGATGACTGAACCAGTTCCGAGGGAATCGCGATGTTGCAGCGCCCCGGACAATATGTAGGTGATGATTTCCATGTCGTGATGAGAATGGGGGCTGAAGCCGCCACCGCCTGCGATCACATCTTCGTTGATGACACGCAGAGGCCCGAAACCCATATTCTGCGGATCGCGATAATCGCCAAACGAGAATGAGTGCCTGGAGTCGAGCCAGGCGACGCGCGTTCGGCCGCGGTCACCGGATTTGCGTAGTGTCAACATAAAACCTCCCGCGCATGAAACGCTGGCGCACCCGTGGTTACCCCCTGCTTTTCAATTTACTGTCGATCGCATCCCAAACCAGCGATGCAATATCGGCGCCGCCAAAGCGTTTGACCTCCCAGATTCCGGTGGGGGAGGTGACGTTGATCTCGGTCAGATAGTCGCCGATCACGTCGATCCCCGTGAACAGCAGCCCGCGCTTTTTCAGTTCGGGGCCAAGCGCGGCGCAGATTTCTTTCTCGCGCTGCGTGAGTTCGGTCGCTTCGGGGCGCCCGCCGACATGCATGTTGGAACGAGCCTCGCCGTCTGCCGGAACCCGGTTGATCGCACCGGCAAATTCCCCATCGACCAGAATAATACGTTTGTCGCCTTTGCGCACCTCCGGCACATAACGCTGCACGATGACGGGTTCGCGATAGAACTGGGTGAACATTTCCAAAAGGCTACCGAGATTCTCGTCATCTTCCTTGACCCGGAAGACGCCTGCGCCGCCATTGCCATAGAGAGGTTTCAGGATGATGTCTTTATGCTTGGCGCGAAAGCGCGCGATCTCGGCGCGGTCGGTTGTGATCAGCGTGGGCGGCATCAAATCTTTGAACAGGGTGGCGAAGATCTTTTCCGGCGCATTGCGGACCTCTGCCGGATCATTGACCACCAATGTTTTGGGATGGATGCGTTCGAGAAAATGCGTCGCGGTGATATAGGCCATGTCGAAAGGCGGATCCTGACGCATCAGAACAACATCGACCTTCGACAGATCAATCACCGCGGAATCGCCCAGCGTGAAATGATCGCCCTTGACGTTGCGCACCGAGAGCGGACGCACATTGGCAATCACATCGCCATCACTGAAAGAAAGATCGCGCGGACCATAATAAAAAAGGCGCGCGCCCCGTGCCTGCGCTTCGAGCGCAAGCGCGAAGGTAGAATCGCCCGCGATGTCGATGCGCTCAATGGGATCCATCTGGATGGCGACGTTCAGGGTCATGCAAATATCCTAGTTCAGTTTACGTTTGAGGGCGTGCAAAGCCAGCGCCGCTTCGTTGCGCAGCGCATCGCCCGGCTTTGTTAGCACAAGGGCCGCCTCATAGGCGCCTTTTGCGGCGCCGAGAGACCCTGCCTGTTCCTGAAGCCGTGCAAGATCGAGCCAGAGCTCAATGCGGCCAGGCCCAATCAATACCATCCGCCGTGCCAGATCGAGCACCCGTTCGGTGGCTCCGGCTTGCGCGGCACGTTGCTTCAAATTGTTCTGGAGCCTGAGCAGCACATCGGTGTCGCTGACACACTCCGTCATCTGGGGTCCATGGGCGGGCAGGCTTCCCATGCGCGGCGGCGCGACAAGACTGTCGCGCTCCAGCGTCACACCGCCATTGAAAGGATCAATCAATGCCTCGCTGTCGCGGTAAGTGAGACGCATCAGAAAATGACCCGGCGAATTCAACCCGTCCGCCGTGCAACCCGCCGCACGGGCCGCATGGATATAGAGAATCCCCAGTGTTACCGGCAGGCCACGCCGCCGGTCGATCACGCCCATCAGATCGGCGTTTTGCGGATCGTCATAAGTCCGCCGATCACCATCATAGCCGTAGCGGTCGGCCATCAGCCGCGCGAGCGCGTGGGCCACATCTTCTGCCGTATGCGCGGCGCGCGTATCGTCCTTCGCGAAATGAGCGATCTGTTCGAGATGCGCCCGATAGGGCGCGGGCGAGACGCGCGGATGATCGAGCAGCGACAGAGCGAGCGCTGCCTCGGCAATATTGTGCGGTCCGTCACCGGCGCCCCCCAGCGCTTTCAGATAATTGGCAGGATCTTTCAGAGCATCGGCCATTTAAGCAGTCTAGCGCCCTTCATCACGCCATGCATCGCGCACATGCTGCGGCAGGCGATTGGGCGTCAGTGTGATAATATCATAACGCCATGGGCGACTATGCAGACCGGGTCGGGCCGCAAGCCATAGCCGGGCCGCCTGTGCGATGCGGCTGCGTTGGCGCGCGCCCACCGACTCCAGCGCGGCCAAATTATTGTTGCGGGCCTTCACTTCGATGAAACACAAAGTTCCACCTGGACTGCGGGCAATGAGATCAATTTCGCCAGCCGGTGTGCGCACCCGGCGGCCAAGGATGCGATAGAATTTCACCCGCAACAGAAGAGCGGCAACGGTTTCGCTGCGGCGTCCGCGTTTTTCGGCGGCCTTGCCACGCAGTAATCTTGCCTCACCCATGGGCGGCCTTTCGCGCCAGCGCCCGTTCGTAGATCGGCTTGCGTGGCTGATCCAACGCTTCAGCCAGCAGATCGGCGGCAGCGCGCACAGGCATGAAGGCGAGCGCCTTGTCGAGCAGCGGATCGAGTGTTGCAAGATCGGTGGTGCAGTCCTTCGCGCCTTCCACAACAAGCGTGATCTCGCCCTTCGGCGCGCCCGCCGTCGCATAATGGGCCGCGAGTTCGCGCAACGATCCGCGGCGCGCTTCTTCAAACAGTTTGGTCAGTTCGCGGGCGACGACAGCGCTGCGATCCCCCAATGCCTCGGCCATATCCGACAGGGAGTCTGCCAGACGCGGGCCGCTTTCAAAGAAGATGAGGGTGGCGCTTTGCGCTTTCAACTGTTCCAGCGCGCGCAACCGCTCGCCGCTGCGCGGTGCAAGAAACCCGGCAAACAAAAAGCGATCACTCGGCAGGCCCGAAAGGACGAGCGCGGCCAGCGGTGCGGAGGGGCCGGGAATGACATGGACCTTGATGTTTTCGGCCAAAGCCGCTCGCACCAGCTTGAAACCGGGATCGGAGACCAGCGGCATACCCGCGTCGCTGACCAATGCGATCCGCGCGCCCTCTTTTAGCCGCGCGAGCAGGCGTGGCCGCTCGCGCTCACCATTGTGATCGTTATAGGGCGACAGGGGCTTGGATATGCCGTGGATGGAGAGGAGTTTGGCCGTGACCCGCGTGTCTTCGGCGGCGATGCCATCACAGCCCTCCAGCACATCCAGCGCCCGCAAGGTGATGTCGCGGGCGTTGCCAATAGGTGTCGCCGTCACATAAAGGCCGGGTGAAAGGTCTAACGCGTCTGGCGATTTGGCTTCCCAGGTCCTACTGTGCGCGGAGACCTTTTCGCCCCCCTTGCGTCCGCCCCATGCGTTTTTTTCCGATGACGTCCCGCGTCCCATCCGGTCCCTTTATCCGCTCGCGGTTGTCCCGCCAGCCGGTTCAGCAAGTCTTGCGCTCAGTTTGTGCCATCGCAGCCGCCCTTGCGATAGCTACGCTGACAGGCTGCCAGACTGAAGGGGCTGGGCCCCGCGCGCCAAAGCCTGCGCCCGCAGCCCAGAATGACATCGCGCCGCATCAGTTGAGCGCCGATCAGCCGCAATTTCTGCGTCTACGCAATACGCCCAAGGATCATCCGCCGGTGCGGATTGGGCTGATGCTGCCCTTCTCGAATGGCTCGCCTGCCACCCGGGCGCTCGCCAATGCCATGCTCAACGCCGCCCAGATGGCGATTGCAGACACATCGAATCAGGATCTGCTGCTGATGCCAGTGGATGAAGGGGCCACCCCGGCAGATGCCGCCAAAGCGGCGCAGAAGCTGCTGGCCCAAGGGGCCGAAGTGATTGTAGGGCCGCTTTTCGCCGGGTCGGTGACGGCGGTGGCCCCGATTGCGCGTGATCGCGGCGTGCCGGTTCTGGCCTTCTCAACCGACCGGGCGGTGGCGGGCAAAGGTGTTTATCTCCTCAGCTTCCAGCCGGAAAATGAGATCCGCTATATTGTGGGCTATGCCAGCGCCCAGGGACGGCACAATTTCGCGGCGCTGATCCCCCAGAACGCCTATGGCGATCGGGTAGCGCAATCCTTTTCCCAGATCGTGAGCGAAAATCGGGGGAAGATCGCCGGTGTCGAGCGTTTCGCGCCGGGGGCGGCCAATGCCAATGACCAGATCGCGCGGCTGGCCAAGGCCGGGCCGGATGCGCTGTTGATCGCCCAAGGGGGCGCAAGCCTCAAGGGCATTGCCTCGCTTAGCGCGAGCAACGGGCTCGACACGCGGAAGGTGAAATTGTTGGGCACCGGGCTTTGGTATGATCCAGCGCTCACGAAGGAAGGAGCCCTTCAGGGCGGCTGGTTCGCGGCCCCCGCACCCCATGCACAGGACGGGTTCGCCGCCAGATATCGCAGTATTTTCAATGGCCAACCGCCACAGCTCGCCACCCTTGCCTATGACGCGCTGTCGCTGGTCGGGCTTCTGGCGCCGGGCGAGCCCTATCACCGCTTCACCCGGTCCGCTCTGATCGACCCCAACGGATTTGCGGGGGTGGACGGCATTTTCCGCTTCCGGGAAGACGGGACCGCTGATCGCGGCCTTGCCATTTTGCAGGTCGAGGCAGACGGGTTTCGCGTGATCGCGCCCCCGCCTGCAACCTTTCAGTCTATCGGCCAATAACGTCCGGCGCCGCGCGCCGGACGTTCAAGAGCAAGATTTAGACGCTTTCAGGTTCGCTGGTGGCGCGCGCCTGCTGAAGTTCCGCCTGCTTGGCCTGATAGAGGTTGGCGAAATCAATCGGCTCGATCATCAAGGGCGGCATACCGCCATCGCGAATCGCATCGGCAACGATACGGCGCGCGAAGGGGAACAGCAGGGTTGGGCCTTCGATCAGAAGGGTGCGTTCCAGCGCGTCTTCCGGGATATTGTGCAGCATGAACAGGCCGGAATAGACCAGTTCCAGCAGGAAGATCGGACGTTCTTCGGACTTGGCCGAGACCCGCAGCTTCAGTTCGACCTCGAATTGTTCGTTTTCCAGGCGGCGGGCCTGAAGATCGACGCCGAAGTCGATCTGCGGCCGACCCTGCACATTGCCCGGCGCACCGGGATTTTCGAACGAAAGGTCCCTGACATACTGCCCGACGACCTGAATACGGGGCGCGGTCCCCTCGCCGTTTCCTGCGCCGTTGGCGGCGCCATTGCCCTGATCGCTCATGCGTGTTCCCATTTTTGCTTGGATTTGGGCACGCGCGCTACCATGGAACGCGCCGATGTGACAAGGCGCGGGCTGGAAACAGCGGCACTTCACCCCATATCTGTTGCAGTGAATTGAGCTGCTGGACCCATCCCACCGTTGGGGGGTAACCTGCGCCCGGAAGGTTACTGATGCCCGATACCCAGCTTTTTGAAATTCTTCTGGCCGCCGTCGTGGCCGGAATTGTGCTTTTCCGCCTCTATACGGTGCTTGGCCGCCGCACGGGCGGCGAAAACACGCGCCAGGAACGCTATCGCGGGCAAACCCAGACCTCTCCCCCAGGGGACAATGTGGTGGCGATTGCCGATCGCGGAGCTGTGCGCACCGCAGTCGGCAGCCAGAAGCCGGCAGATGCCGCCGCCCGTGGCCTGCTCGACATCAAGATGGCAGACCGCAAATTTGAGGCGGATCATTTTGTCGAAGGCGCGCGCTCGGCCTATGAAATGATTGTGACCGCTTTTGCCGCAGCCGACCGCCAAGCTTTGCGCCCGCTCTTGAGCGAGGAAGTGTATGCCGCGTTTGACGGCGTGATCCGCGGCCATGAAGAACGCGGTGAAAAAGTTGATTTCACCTTCGTCGGCTTTTCGGATGTGAAAATCGTTCAAGCTGAGTTGAAGGGCCGGATGGCGGAAGTGACCTTGAGCTTCGGCGCGCAATATATTTCGATCATCGCCAAGCAGGATGGCGCAATTGTCGAAGGCGACCCGAAGGCCGTGCGCGAAGTGACTGATGTGTGGACGTTCGCGCGTGATGTCACCTCGCGCGATCCGAACTGGACGCTGATCGCCACGTCTGGCGAGCAGAGCTGACCGGAGCCGCGCCATGACACGGCGCGCCGCCCTTTTCACTGTTGCCGTATTTCTGATCACCGCAGCGGCTATCTGGTTTTTGTTGCGCCCACGCGTGACGCCGCCACCTGCCGCGCCTGCGCTACGCCTCTCCGCCACGCAGTTTACTGATCTGCCCGGATGGAAGACCAGCGATGCTGCGGCAGCGCTTGCCGCATTCCGTTTATCTTGCGGTGCGCTTGCCAAAAAACCTGCGTCGGAAAATATGGGCGGCGTTGGTTATGCCGGAACGGTGGGCGACTGGGTGGATGCCTGTAACGAATTGTCTTCTGCCAAGAATGCGCGCACCTTCTTCGAAACGAATTTCAAAGTTTTCACACTCGCTGCGTCTGGCGTTCAGGACGGTTTGTTCACCGGCTATTACGAGCCGGAACTGCGCGCAAGCCGGATACGGCATGACAAATATCAAACACCTGTCTATGGCCTGCCGAGCAATCTTGTCAGTGTCGATCTAGGCAAATTCCGCGAAACGCTGAAGGGCGAGCAAATTTCCGGACGGCTGGAAGGTAATCGACTCGTTCCCTTTGCGACGCGCGCAAATATAGACAGAACAGGTCTTTCCTCCGCACCTGTGTTGTTTTACGCTGAAGATCCTGTCGCGGTTTTCTTTCTGCACATTCAGGGATCAGGCCGTGTCCTTTTCGACGATGGCAGCAAGGCGCGTGCCGCCTATGCGGGAAAAAATGGCAGACCCTATACCGCCATTGGGCGCACACTGATTGCGCGCGGCGCGCTGACCAAAGACAGCGTCTCGATGCCAACGATCCGTAGCTGGCTCAAGGCGCATCCCGATCAGGCGGGAGCGGTGATGCGCAGCAATGAATCCTACACGTTCTTCGTCTTGCAGCCGGATGCAGGGCAGAATGCTTCCGGCAGTCAGGGCGTGCCGCTAACAGCGGCGGCGAGTCTTGCAGTCGACAACCGGATTCATCCGCTGGGCGTGCCGCTCTTTCTTGTCACAACCCTGCCGGGCAAACCGGACGGACAGGCCTTCCGGCAATTGCTCATCGCACAGGATACCGGCGGGGCCATTCGCGGCGCAGTGCGCGGCGATGTCTATTGGGGCACCGGGGCACGTGCGGAATTTCTGGCTGGGGCCATGAAATCGAAAGGGCGGTTTTATGTGCTTCTGCCCAACAAGGTTGCAACACACCTTGGCGGCGGCAAAGATTTTGCGTTGCGCACGCCATGATACGAAAACCCGCCCGCCGCGTGACAGACGAAGAACGCGCACTGTTTGAAGAGAGTATCCGTCAGGCGAGGCTCTTTGCCGAGACCGTGCCCAGTGCAACACCGCGAAAAGCGGCCAAAGTGCCTGCGAAGGGCTTGACCGGTGTGGATGGTCACACCGCAGAGCGGCTGCGGCGCGGGACGCTTGAACCAGACGCGCGGCTTGATCTGCACGGTTTCACCGAAGCGGCAGCCCACGGGGCCTTGATAACTTTTTTGCGTAGCGCGCAGGCGCGCGGGCACAGGCTGGCTTTGGTGGTGACCGGCAAGGGTGCGAAGGCACCGGACCCTTATGCACCGTTCGATCTCGAACTCAATGCGCGCACGCGGGGGGTGCTAAAATCCGTTGTTCCGCGGTGGCTGGGCGAACCTGCGCTTGCGGGTATTGTTGCAGATGCGCGCCCCGCTCATATCAAGCATGGCGGGGCAGGGGCGCTCTATGTCTATTTGCGGAAGAACCCGCAAGCCAGATGAAACAGCATTTCGACACGCTGAACATCTCCACACCCGGCCCCGGTCTCTATGACGTCACCGAGTCCGTGCGCGGCTTCGTGCGCAAGTCTGGCGTGAGCGATGGATTGCTGACCTGTTTCATTCGGCACACCTCCGCCTCGATCCTCATTCAGGAAAATGCCGACCCGGACGTGTTGACCGATCTGGAAAATTTCATGCGCCGCCTTGTTGCGCGCGATCCGGCGCTGTATCGGCACACGACCGAAGGGCCGGACGATATGCCGTCGCATATTCGCTCGGCGCTGACAGCGACCTCACTGGGCATCCCGTTGCGCGCTGGCAAACTCGCGCTCGGAACATGGCAAGGGATTTATCTTTTCGAGCACCGTGACGCGCCGCATGAGCGTGAGCTCATGCTGCATGTCATTGGCGTATAATCAGCCAAGTCCTGATTTTGCGGCGAGTTCTGCGAGCTTCACTTCGGGCCGGGCGCCGTAATGCGAAATCACCTCGGCAGCGGCGAGCACGCCGAGCTTGCCGCAATGATCCAGCGTCTTGCCGTGGGTGAGCCCGAACAAGAACCCTGCGGCAAACTGATCGCCCGCGCCTGTCGTATCCACCACCCGCGCAACGGGTGCCGCGTCGATCACATGCAGTTCGCTGCCGTTCGCCACCACGCAGCCTTTTTCGGACCGGGTGAGGGCGAGAATGCCTTTGCTTTTCCGCGCGGCCTGTAATGCCGCATCGAAATCAGCCACCTCGAACAGGGCTTTTGCTTCTTCTTCATTGGCGAACAGAATATCGAGATCGTTTTTCCAGAGATGGAGAAACTCATCGCGCCAGCGGCCGACGCAGAACGGATCGGACAGAGTGAGCGCCACCTTGTTGCCCGCGCGCTTGGCGATGATGATGGCGCGGTTGATCGCGTCCTTGGCTTCAGCCGTGTCCCACAAATAGCCTTCGATATAGAGAACTTTGGAGCGGGCAATTTTCTCCTCATCAATGTCCGAAGAGTCCAGTTCGCGGCTGGCGCCGAGATAGGTGTTCATGCTGCGCTGGCCATCGGGCGTAACCGCGATCAGGCAACAGGCGGTGGACGCGCCGCTGGCCGCCATTTTTGTGCTGTAGTCGATCCCGGTCTGCGCCATGCTGGCGGCAAAACTTGCGCCGAGCCGATCGTCCTTGACGCGGCCCACGAAATGGCCCTGACCGCCGAAAGAGGCGACGCCCGCCAGCGTGTTCGCAGCAGAGCCGCCCGCAACTTCCCGCCCGCCCGGCAGAACATCCAGGAGTGATTGGGCGCGAAACTCGTCGATCAGTGTCATCACGCCTTTGGCGATGTTGTGCTTGAGCAGAAACGCATCGTCTGTGGGGGCGATCACATCGACAATCGCATTGCCGAGGGCTGCAACATCAAATCCGGTCACGAACAACTCCTATATTTTCTTCGCAGGTTTCTTTTTTGCGATTTTCTTTTCTTTGGGCGATTTTACCAGTGGGCCTTCCGGCGTCTTGGCGGGGTAGAGGCAGATGTCGCGCACCACACAGACGGGGCACTTTGGCGTCCGCGCGACGCAGGTATAGCGCCCGTGCAGGATCAGCCAGTGATGGGCATAAAGCCTGTAGGTATCCGGCACCCGTTTGTCGAGCGACAATTCCACCGCCAGAACGGTTTTGCCGGGCGCAAGTCCGGTGCGATTGGAGACGCGGAAGACATGCGTATCCACCGCAATCGTGCCTTCGCCATAAACGACATTGAGCACGACATTCGCTGTTTTGCGCCCGACTCCGGGCAATTCTTCAAGGGCTGCGCGGGTGTTCGGAACCTGGCTTGCATGGTTTGCAATCAGCGCCTTTGAAAGAGCGATGACATTTTTCGCCTTGGTGCTGAACAGGCCGATGGTTTTGACGTGGCCGATCAGGGCTTTTTCGCCCAATGCCACCATCTTTTCCGGCGTGTCGGCAATTTTGAACAATTCTGCGGTGGCGCGGTTGACCCCCTTGTCGGTGGCTTGTGCGCTCAGCACCACCGCCACCAACAGGGTATAGGGGTTGACGTAGTTCAGTTCCGTCACCGGCGCCGGCATGGAATGTTGCAGGCGGGCGAAGAACTGGTTGATCTGGTCGGGGGAAAGTTTCCGCGGCACTGGCACATCAATTGGGTTCCATCCAGAGGAATGCCTCAAAATGGCCTGAGAGGAAAGCGGGCTACTTTCTTCTTGATCTGAGCCCGCCTCGCGCGGATGCTTGGGGCATGAGCGATGGTCAGGCTGTTCTGCTCGACAGTGTGTTGACACCCAATCCACCGATGTCGCGGCGGGCGCTTTTGATTATTCTGGTTTTTGTATCTCTCATCAATCTGGCGTTTGCCATCAGCTTTATGCTGCGTGGCGCTTGGCCGATTGCGCCGTTCATGGGCGCGGATGTCGCGCTTCTGGCCTGGGCATTCAGGGCCAGCAGGCGGCAGGCGCGCCGCTTTGAACATGTCACGCTGACGGTTTCGCGATTGCGGATTTTGCGACAGCCAGCGCGGGGGGTAGGGGAGGAAGTTGAACTCAACCCCTATTGGGTGCGGGTGGAGATGGACGATCCGCCGGAACCCTGGAGCCAGCTTACGCTGTGGAGCCATGGACGCCAATGGCTGCTTGGCAGCTTCCTGTCGCCGGATGCGCGGGCGGAGTTTGCGGATGTGTTGCGGGCGGCACTGACGCGGGCACGCAGTGGATGAGCAAGAAACGGGTCGCGCCGGTGAGTGGAAACGATCATGCTTCTGTCATGAGCACGATCCTTGAAGGTGAAACACCGCAACTTCGCCGTATGGCGCGGGCGATCCGTTATTTGACTGAGCACTATCAGGCGCAGCCTGATCTGGAGGCGGCGGCTGGCGTGGCGGGGCTTTCGCCCTTTCACTTCCAGCGCCAGTTCACCCGTCATGTCGGTGTGAGCCCGAAGGCGTTTGTGGCGCATCTCACTTTGGGCCACGCCAAGGTTGAGCTTGCCCATGGCGCGTCTGTGCTGAATGCGGCGTTGGAGGCCGGACTTTCGGGGCCGTCGCGGTTGCATGATCTGTGTCTGAAGATCGAGGCGATGACGCCGGGCGATTATGCGCGCGGTGGCGCTGGTCTGCTGATTGAATATGGCTTTCATGACTGTCCGTTTGGCGTCACGCTTATTATGGCGACAGACAAGGGCGTTTGCGGCATGGCCTTTGGCGATGAGGGCGAGGAAGACGAGATGCTCGCCGATATGCAGAGCCGCTGGCCGCGTGCGCGCTATCGCGAGGCGGTGGAACGCACCGCGCCGATCCTGCGGCAGATCTTTGAGCGCCATGGCGAGATCGGGCTGCATCTGTTGGGCACGCCGTGGCAGATCAAGGTCTGGCAGGCGCTGCTGGAGATTCCATCGGGCTCGGTCACGACCTATCGTAACGTCGCGTCGAAAGTTAGGGCACCGAAGGCTTCGCGCGCTGTGGGCGCGGCGGTGGGGCGTAATCCGATTTCACTTTTGATTCCGTGTCATCGCGTGCTTGGCAGCGATGGCGCTTTACATGGCTATCATTGGGGGTTACCGCGCAAGCGCGCGATGCTGGCGGTTGAAGCGGCGCTTCAGTCCTCCAGCCCTAATACATCGGCCATTGAATAAAGGCCGGGCTTTTTGCCCTGGCCCCAACGCGCGGCGGTGAGTGCGCCGCTGGCGAAGATGTCGCGATCTTCTGCGACGTGACGCAGCACGATGCGTTCCTTTGGCCCTGCGAGAATGACATCGTGATCGCCGATTACCGTGCCGCCGCGCAACGCTGCAAAACCGATATCGCCATCTTTGCGCGCGCCGGTATGGCCGTCTCTGCTGCGGACTGATTTATCATTCAGAGTGATGTTGCGGCCTTCGGCTGCGGCCTGCCCCAGCAGCAACGCTGTGCCGGACGGTGCATCGACTTTCAGGCGGTGATGCATCTCCACGATTTCCACATCGAAACCGGGCAAGGCGCGGGCGGCCTTTTTCACCAGCGCGGCGAGGAGGTTCACCCCAAGGCTCATATTGCCGGATTTGACGATCACGGCATGGCGGGCGGCGGCGTGGATGGTGGCTTCGTCTTCAGGCGACAGGCCCGTGGTGCCGATGACATGGGTGATGCGGGCCTGTGCCGCCAGCGCGGCCAGCGCGCGTGTGGCGGCGGGGGTGGTGAAGTCCACCACCGCCTGCGCGCTTGCCAGGAGGGGGAGGGCGTCATCGCTCAAGGGCACGCCGAGGGTTTTGACGCCTGCGAGTGTGCCTGCATCCGCACCCAGATCGGGGTGGCCTTTTTCCGCCAGCGCACCGGCGAGGGTGAGGTCGCCGCTTTCCGCGATCATGCGGACGAGGGTGCGGCCCATCCGGCCCGCGGCACCGGCGATGACGACACGAATGGACACTTCAAATTCCCCTTACCCTTGCCGCCCTATTCGAACCTTCAAAAAACGAAGAGGGGGGTGGTGTGGCAAGTCTTTGACATACCACACCAAAAAAGTTTACCCCGCTGATGAGGGGCGGAACCTGCCTATCATACAGCGGGGCTGGAACTGTTCGATAGCTTTTCGGCTCAGTCGCCGCGCGAGACCGTGACCATGGCCGGGCGTAAGAGCCGACCGGCGATGGTGTAGCCGGCCTGCACGGTGGTCACCACAATGCCCTTGGGCTTGCCTTCGCCCGGCACCTCGGCAATCGCCTGATGCAGATTGGGGTCGAATTTGGCGTCTTCGGTCTCGATGCGTTTGACCCCATGGTTTTCGAGCATGGAGAGAAGCTGGCGCTCGGTCGCTTCCACCCCGTCGATCACGGCCTTGACCTGGGGGTTCGCGCTTTCGCGCGCATCCGCCGGACAGGCTTCGATGGCGCGCTGGAAATTATCGGCAACCTGCAACACATCGCGGGCGAATTTGGTGACAGCATATTGCGAGGCATCGGTCTTTTCGCGCTCGGCGCGGCGGCGGGTGTTTTCGCCTTCGGCCAGGGCGCGCAGCAGCCGGTCTTTCAGCTCCGCATTTTCGGCGCGCAGCATCTCCACTTCGTCGATGGGGGCATCGACGGGGGCTTCAGTCTGGGCGGCTTCGTTCTGGTTTTCGTTTTCGTCGCTCATAACTCTTCCTTTAATGTCAGCCTAAAAGACGGCCAACGACTTTTGCAGTGTGATCTACCATGGGAATGATGCGGGCATAATTAAGCCGTGTGGGCCCAAGAACGCCGATCACCCCGATAACCTTGCCTTGTGCATTGGCATAGGGCGCGGCCACGATGGACGATCCCGAAAGGCTGAACAGCCGATTTTCGGACCCTATGAAGATACGCACGCCATCACCTTCGGCGGCCAGTTCGAGCAGGCGTATCAGATCGTTCTTGCGCTCAATATCATCGAACAAGGTGCGGATACGATCCAGATCGCTTTGCGCTTCCATACTTTCGAGCAGGTGCGAGGTTCCGCGCACAATGAGCACTTTTTCGTCCGCGCCGCGCGTGCCGCTATTGGGCATGGCAAGGGTGGCAAGCCCTTCGGCCACGATTTTCGCGGTCAGCACATCAAGCTCGGCGCGCTCGGTTTCCAGCTCTTTGAAAATCTCGTCACGCGCGCTACCCAGCGAGCGGCCGCGCAGCCGGGCATTGAGATAGTTGCTTGCTTCCGAAAACACCGAGGCGGGCAGGCCCGGCGGGGTTTCGATCACCCGGTTTTCCACCGCGCCATCTTCAGTCACGATCACCACCAGCGCCTTGCCGGGGCCGATATTGACGAATTCGATATGTTTCAGCGTGGCCGCATCCTGCTTGGCCGCCACCATCAGCCCTGCGCAGCGCGACAGGCCGGACAGCATGGTGGCTGCCTGGGTCAGCACATCTTCCATGCCGCGATCCGAGCCGGAGATGCGTTGCTCGATGGTGCTGCGTTCTTCGGGCGCGAGTTCGCCGATCTGCAACATGCCATCGACAAAGAGCCTGAGGCCCCGCTCGGTCGGCACCCGGCCCGCACTTGTATGGGGGGCATAGAGCAGACCCATGGATTCCAGATCGGCCATCACATTGCGGATGGAGGCGGGCGACAGAGCAATGGGCAGGCGTTGGGACAGGGTGCGCGAGCCCACCGGCTCACCGCTGGTCAGGAAAGCTTCCACAAGGCTGCGGAAGACCTCCCGCGGGCGATCCGCGAGGCCGGTGATGGAAGCGCGTAAAAACGGATCGTCCAACTTAACCTTTTGCTTTCGTTGAGTTTCGGCAAATCCACCCTCAGCGGTTTGCGCCATCGCACCATTGTGGCTAGGTAGCCTCAGAAACCCCCGACTTCAAGAGAGACAACATGCGCCCAAGCCAACGCGCGGCCGACCAGATGCGCCAAGTGACCATTGAGACGGGTGTTGCCAAACATGCGGAAGGTTCCGCACTCGTCAAATTCGGCGATACCCATGTCTTTGTCACCGCCAGCCTTGAAGAAGGGGTTCCGGGCTTCCTTAAGGGCACCGGCAAGGGCTGGGTCACCGCCGAGTATGGCATGTTGCCCCGCTCGACGGGGAGCCGGATGCGACGCGAATCCGCCCAGGGCAAGCAATCGGGCCGGACGCAGGAGATTCAGCGGCTGATCGGGCGCTCTTTGCGCGCCATCACCGATTTGAGCGCGCTGGGCGAAAAGCAGATTGTGGTCGATTGCGATGTCATTCAGGCCGATGGCGGAACCCGCACCGCCGCCATCACCGGGGGTTATGTCGCGCTGGCGCAATGTGTGGCTTTTATGAAAAAGGTCGGGATGGCGACCAAGCCGATCCTGAAGGATCATGTGGCGGCGATTTCCTGCGGGATCATCCGCGGAACCCCGGTGCTCGATTTGGATTATGACGAGGATTCCACCGCGCAGACGGATGCGAATTTTGTCATTACCGGGTCCGGCGGCTTGGTGGAGATTCAGGGCACCGCGGAAGGCGCGCCCTTTAGCGAGGACGAATTTGCCCATTTGCTGCGTCTGGCGAAAAAGGGCGTGGGCGAATTGGTGACGTTGCAGAAGCAGATCATTGGATGAAGCTGACGCGTGGTTCCGAACTGGTGGTTGCCAGCCATAATCCCGGCAAGGTGCGGGAGATCCGCGATCTTTTGCTGCCGTTCGGGATTGTGACGCGCGGGGCTTCGGAGCTTGGTCTGGCGGAGCCGGACGAAACCGAGACAACATTTGTGGGCAATGCGGCGCTGAAGGCGCGCGCGGCAGCGGATGCGAGCGGGATGGCGGCGCTGGCCGATGATTCGGGCTTGAGCGTAACGGCACTGGATGGCGCGCCCGGCATTTATTCGGCGCGCTGGGCGGGGGAGACGAAAGATTTTTCCGCCGCCATGGCGCGGGTGGAGCGCGAGCTGAAAGAGACGGGCACGCGAGATTATTCCGCGAAGTTTGTATGTGCACTGGCGCTGGCCGAGCCCGGCAAAGTGCCGCTGATTTTTGAGGGCGAGGTGCAAGGCACGCTCAGCTTTCCGCCACGGGGTACGCGTGGTTTTGGCTATGATCCTATTTTTATTGCCGATGGGATGCGCGAAACCTTTGCCGAGATTGAGCCTGCGCGCAAACATGCGATGAGCCACAGAGCACGCGCGTTTGAAAAACTTGTCGCCGCGCTGACGCCATGAGCGGCTTTGGCATTTATGTGCATTGGCCGTTTTGCGCGGCCAAGTGCCCCTATTGCGATTTCAACAGCCATGTTCGCCGCGAGATCGACGAAGCGGGCTTTGTGGATGCGATTATCCGCGAGCTTGGCTTTGTGGCCGACGCGCAAGGGGCGCGGCCAACCGTGGACGCGGTGTTTTTTGGCGGGGGTACGCCCTCGCTGATGCAGGGCGCATCTGTTGGCAGAATTTTGGAGGCCATCGCCGCGCTTTGGCCGATGGCGGCTGATTGCGAGATCACGCTCGAATCCAACCCAGCCAGCGTTGATGCGGGGCGGTTTGCGGATTATCGCGCTGCGGGCGTGAACCGGCTTTCGATGGGGATTCAGGCGCTCAACGATGTTGACCTGAAAATGCTGGGACGCTTGCACAATACGGCGGAAGCCAAAGCGGCGATTGCGCTGGCGATTTCGACTTTTCCGCGCATGTCGTTTGATTTGATTTATGCGCGGCCCGAACAGACGGTGGCGGCGTGGGATGCGGAGTTGAAAGAGGCGCTGGATTTTGGCACCGAGCATTTGTCGCTCTATCAGCTCACCATTGAACCGGCGACGCCCTTTGCCACGCTGGCGCGCAGCGGGGCGCTGGTGATCCCTGATGAAGATCGGGCGGTGGCGCTTTATGAGGCGACGCAAGAGGTGTGCGAAGCGGCGGGGCTAACGGCGTATGAGATTTCCAATCATGCACGGGCGGGCGCGCAATCGCGGCATAATCTGATTTATTGGCGCTATGGCGATTATGTTGGTGTTGGGCCGGGGGCGCATGGGCGGGTGGTGCTGAACGGGCAGCGCGTGGCGACAGCGTGCGAACGACTGCCGGAGCGCTGGCGGCAGATGGTACTGGACGCAGGGTGCGGATATTCTTCGACGCCTATTCTGGATGATGAGGCGGCACGCGAACATCTTTTGATGAACATGCGGCTGACGGAAGGGCTGGATGTGGAGGCCTATCAGGCACGCTGGAAGATTGCGCTGGATCAGCGGCGGATTGCTGCGTTGGCCAAGGCGGAGTTGATTGCGCGCGAGGGCGCGGTTATTCGCGCGACGGCGCGCGGGCGGCTGGTGCTGAATGCGGTGATTGCGGAACTGGCGGTTTAAGGTTCGCGGCGCTTTCTGATGCGGATCGCGGCATCACCTGGGTGGCCCGCACTTGGCGGGCCATGACACTTACGCGGCATTCCAGACTGCGTTTTCGCCGAGGGTGGCGACGAAGGCTGTGTGGGCCTGTTCTTCGGCTTGCGTGATGCGCGGTGGTAGCGGCGTGGGGCGCTGGCGGGCGGCTTGCTGGATCAGTGTGCTTTCGGGGGTGATGCTGTCGGTGGGGGAGAGCATCAGCTTTGTTTGGCGGCCACCGAGCAGTTCAAGATAGACCTGCGCCAGCAGCGAGGAGTCCAGCAGCGCGCCGTGCTTGTCGCGGCTGGTCAGGTCGATGCTGAAGCGGCGGCAGAGTTCATCCAGCGAATAGCGCGAGCCGGGGAATTTGGCTTTGGCGATGTCGATTGTGTCTATTGCGCGGTCGAAGGGGATCGGGGCGCGCGAGACTTTCGCGAGTTCGGCGTTGAGGAATTTGAGGTCGAAGCCCGCATTGTGGATGACCAGCGGGGCATCGCCGATGAACTCTATGAATGCGTCCACCACATGGGCGAAAAGCGGTTTGTCGGCGACAAACTCTTCGGTGATGCCGTGGACGCGCTGCGATTCAATCGGGATGTCGCGTTCGGGGTTGAGATAGGCCTGATAGCTGGCCCCGGTGGGCACATGGTCGAAAAGCTCGATACAGCCGATTTCGATGATGCGGTGGCCGTCATTGGGGTCGAGGCCGGTGGTTTCGGTATCCAGAACAATTTCGCGCATGGTCTATATTTGGGATGCTTCGCGTTTTTTGTGAAGAGCGGCCACGATTTTCTCCACCTGTTTGGCGGCGTGATCGAGGCCCTGATCGGTTTCCACGATGAAATGGGCGGCTTTGCGTTTTTCTGCATCCGGCATTTGGCGGGAGAGGATTTGATCGAGTTTTTCTTCGGTCATGCCTTCGCGCGCCAGCACGCGGGCGCGCTGGATGTGGGTGGGGGCGGAGACCACCACCACTGCATCCATCCGGGTGTGGCCGGAGGTTTCGAACAGAAGCGGGATGTCTAGCACCACCATTTCGGCGCCTGCGTTGATGGCGTCGCTGAGGAATTGCATCTGTTCGCGGGCGACCAGTGGGTGGACGATGGCTTCCAGTGTTTTGAAGCCGCTTTCGCTTTTGCCGATCACCTGCGCGAGGCGCACGCGGTCCACTTTTCCGTTCCGCACAGCGTCGGGGAAAGCTTTTTCCACCTCGGGGACGGCGGCGCCGCCCGGCTCATAGAGGCGGTGGACGGCGGCGTCCGCATCGTAGACCGGGATGCCTTCGCGCGCGAACATTTTCGCGGTTTCGGTTTTGCCCATGCCGATGGAGCCGGTGAGGCCGATGAGGAGGGGGCGATTGGGCATTAAACGAGGGCCTGTTCGAGTTCGGCGCGCAATTGCGGCGTGACCATGGGGGTGATGCCGTAAAAAGCGGCGAAGGAGGGCACGGCCTGGTGCATGAGCATGCCCAGACCATCAATCACTTTGTGGCCGCGCGCATGTGCACGGGCCAGAAGATCGGTGGTGAGGGGGTTGTAGATCAGATCGGTCACGGCGGCCTCGATGGGGAGAGGATCAAGCGGCAGGTCGAGCGCGGGCTCGCCTTTCATCCCGGCGCTGGTGGCGTTGACCAGAAGTTTTGCATCGCGCGCGGCGCTGGGCCAATCGGTGAGGGGCTGAGCCGTGAGACGGGCTTTGACGAAAGGCGCAAGGGCGGCGGCGAGGGTTTTTCCGCTGGCGGGATTGCGGCTGAGGATGCGGATTTCGCCAGCGCCCAATTGATCGAGGCTGAGGATGGCGGCGCGGGCGGCTCCGCCTGCACCAAGCAGGACGGCGGGGGCGCCGCTGAGGGCGATGCCCCTTGCGCTGAGGCTGGCGGTAAGGCCTTGCGCATCGGTGTTGCGGCCTTCGAGTGTGCCGTCTTCGTGGAAGATGAGGAGGTTCGCGGCACCTGCCGCGCGGGCAGCATCATCGACCCTGTGGGCCAGCGCAAAGGCGGCTTCCTTGTGCGGGATGGTGAGGTTGACGCCGCGAAAGCCCGCGAGGCGCAGGCCCTCCAGCGCGCGGGCGAGATTTTCGCGGGCGATGGGCAGCGGGATATAAGCGCCGTCGATCCCATGGGCTTTGAGCCAGTGGCTGTGGAGGCGCGGGGACAGGGAATGGCTGACCGGCCAGCCGACGACGCCTGCGAGTTTGCTCCTTTCGACTTTGCTCATGGCCCGATGATCTCATATTGCCGCAAGGCGGTCAGCAAGGGCAGCAGCGGCAGGCCCAGCACAGTGAAATAATCGCCTTCGATCCGTTCGAAAAGCTGAATCCCCAGTTCCTCCAGCCGGTAACAGCCGACGCCGCTTAAAAGCTCCTCGCCCTCCGTCAGGAGATAGTCATCGAGAAAGCTGTCGGAGAAGTCGCGCATCCATAATTGCGCGCTGTCTACGTTTCGCCAGACGGGTGCGCCGCCGCGTGCCAGAACCAACGCACTGACCAGCGTGTGTTTTTTGCCGCGCAGGCGCTTCAGAAGAACGCGCGCGTCATCGAGGCTCTCGCATTTGCTGATGAGTTCGCCCTCGAAATCGAGAATCTGATCGGCGCCAAGGACCAGCGTTTCGGGGCGGGAGGCGGATACGCGCAGCGCCTTGAGCTCGGCCAGCGTGTCGGCAATATCGCGCAAAGGGGCGTGGGCCGCGAGCAGCGACTCCTTGATGGTCTCTTCATCGACATAGGCCGGGCGAACGTCGAAATGCACACCGGCATCTTTCAGCAGCCTTGCGCGCACGGCGCTGGCGGAGGCGAGGATGAGATCGCTCACAGCCCCATATCCTGCGTCACGCTGTGCTCGCGTTCTGCAAGCAGGTTGAGGATGGTGGCCGCCGTTTCTTCGACCGAACGGCGCGACACATCGATGGTCGGCCACTCACGCTGTTCGAAAAGCTGGCGGGTGTTGGTGACTTCGGCGCGCACCACTTCGAGATCGACATAAGATGTATCGCGCACCTCGCCCAATGTGGTGAGGCGGTTGCGGCGCACCTGCAAAAGACGATCAGGGGATGCCCAGAGCCCGACGATCAAGGGTTTTTTTGCGCGCAGCAATTGCGGCGGCAGCGGCATACCCGGCACGATGGGCACATTGGCCGCGCGAATGCCGCGAATGGCGAGATACACGCATGTCGGTGTTTTGGAGGTACGGCTGGCACCGGCGAGAATGACTTGCGCATCGTCGATGGTTTCGAGCGCCTGGCCATCATCATGCTGGATGGTGAAGTTGAGCGCCTCTATGCGTTCGAGGTAACGCTTGTCCACACCATGCTGGCCGCCGGGGCGATGACTTTCGGCCGTGCCGAGAAATTGCCGCATCACCGCGATGGGCGCTTCGAGCACATCATAGGTCGGCACGCCAATCTGTACACACTGCGCTAACAAGGCTTTGCGCAAATCGGGATTGACGAGGGTGAAGAAGACAAGGCCCGGCTCTTCGGTGATATGTTCAAGAGCGCGGTCCAATTGGCGTTTGCTGCGCACCAACGCATAGAAATGTTCGTTGACGGTGACGCCTTCGAACTGCGCCAGCGCGGCGCGCGCAATCGCATTGAGGGTTTCGCCCGTCGCATCGGAGACGAGATGCACATGAAATTCGACACTCACAGACTTATCCTCAATTGCATGCCCAGCGTTACGGAACATCCACACAATCACCACACCGGACAGGGCTGTCCACAGGGTACAAGGCGCTTATGTGTGTGGCAGTTCGTGGCGGTGTAACGATCTGGGTACAAAGCCGCATCCCCTTTTGTGCGTGTGGACTTGCCAAGCCCTTGAGCGAACACAGGTTAAAGCCTAGATCAAAAGCTGCACACGGATTTCTCCACAGATCACAGCCCTTACATCAACTCCAACACCTTACTTTAGGAGTCTTGTTTTGAAGGACGATAAGAAGATCGTGAGCGTTCTGGACGGCGAATCCGTCTGGCCGCCCCCTGTCTGGCTTATGCGACAGGCTGGCCGCTATCTGCCGGAGTACAGGGCCTTACGGGCAAACACCGGGTCTTTTCTCGGTATGGCGATGAACCCGGAAATTGCCAAGGAGATTACACTCCAGCCGATCCGCCGGTTTGGCTTTGATGCGGCGATCCTTTTTTCGGACATTTTGGTGGTGCCGATGGCGCTGGGTTTCACCGTGACTTTTGATGAGGGGGTGGGGCCGGTTGTGTCGCTGGGCAGCGAGGACGGGGAGGGGCTGGAACTGGACCCTGAGGTCTGGGGCCGGACATTGGCGCCGGTCTATGAGAGCCTTGGGCTGGTGAAGGGGGAGCTGGATGGCAAAACCGCTTTGCTGGGTTTTGCCGGGGCGCCCTGGACGCTGGCGAGCTACATGGTGCGTGGGGCAACCAAGGGGGAAGAGCAGCGGGCGGCCAAGCTTTGGGGTTATCGCGATCCGGACGGGTTTGAGAAGTTCCTTGGCGTGATTGGGGAATGTGTGGCGTTCCATCTCATCAGGCAGCTGGATGCGGGCGCGGACGCTGTTCAGATTTTCGATAGTTGGGCAGGTAGTCTGACGGCGGAGAGTTTTGAACGCTGGGTGGTGGAGCCTACGCGGCGGATTGTGGAGCGCGTGCGTATGGCGCGGCCCAAGGCGCGGATTATCGGCTTTCCCCGGGCGACCAGCCTTCAGGGCTATGAACGCTATATGGCGGTTACCGGGGTGAACGCTGTTTCGATTGATACGACGGCCCCGATTAACTGGGCGTCGGGCTTGGGCGTACCGGTTCAGGGCAATCTTGACCCGATCAGCCTGATCGCGGGCGGGGCGGCGCTGGATTTGGCGACAGACCGGATTTTGGAGGCGATGCGGGGAAAGCCGTTTATCTTCAATCTGGGCCATGGGGTTTTACCGCCGACGCCGCCGGAACATGTGGGCGCGCTGGTGGCCCGCATTCGTGCGGCTGGCTAAAGGTGCGTTCGTGAGGATTGCGGTTGTTCTGTTCAATCTTGGCGGGCCGGATTCACCGGAGGCGATTGAGCCGTTTCTGCGCAATCTGTTTTCTGACCCTGCGATTTTGAGTGTACCCGGTTTTGTGCGGGGGCCGCTGGCCTGGTTCATCGCCCGGCGCAGGGCCCCGATTGCGCGCCAAATTTATGCTCAGATCGGCGGGCGTTCGCCGATTCTGGAAGAAACCGAAAAACAGGCCCGCGCGCTGGAGGCGGAACTGGCCGTGCGGGGGGTCGAGGCGCGGGCCTTTATCGCCATGCGCTGCTCGCCGCCCGATAGCGGGCAGGCAGCGCGCGCTGTGGCAGGGTATGCGCCCGATCTGGTGGTGGCGCTGCCGCTCTATCCGCAGTTCTCGACCACGACCACTGGCTCATCCCTGACGGCCTGGGGAGAGGCGGCTGCGCGTGCGGGCGTGACGGCACCGACCCGTTCGGTCTGCTGCTATCCGCAAGAGCCGGGATTTGTGGCGGCGGTGGCCGGGCTGATCCGCCAGAGCATGGCGGGGCGTAAAACGGGGCTGGAGTATCGGCTGCTTTTATCGGCCCATGGCTTGCCGGAGCGGACCATTGCGCGCGGCGACCCTTATCAGTGGCAGGTGGAGCAAAGCGCCGCCGCCATTGTGGAGGCTTTGGGGATAAGTGCGCTGGACTGGCGGGTTTGCTATCAAAGCCGGGTGGGGCCGCTCACATGGATTGGGCCGGCGACGGACGCGGAAATCCGCGCGGTGGGGGCAGAGGGCAAAGGGGTCATCATGGCCCCGATTGCCTTTGTCTCCGAACATTCGGAAACGCTGGTCGAGCTGGATATTGAATATCGCCATCTGGCGGACGCGAGTGGGGTGCCTGACTATTTACGGGTGCCGACGGTGGGCACAGCCCCGGAATTCGTTCGTGGGCTGGCCGATCTGGTAGAGCGGGCGGCGGCCTCCCCCGGCATGATCTCGGGCACGATCTCGGGCGTGGGTGGGCGCAATTGCCCGGCGATGTTTAAGGCGTGCCCATTTTAGGCATACCGGTGGGGCAAATGGTTTTGGAGGACGGGCGGTAATGCGGTTTCTGGCGGACAACATCCAATGGATCAAGGTTGTGCATGTGTTCGCGGCCTTCGCCTGGATGGCGGGGATGCTCTATTTGCCGCGGCTCTTTGTTTATCACACTGAGACCACGCCGGGCACGGCGGATTATGCCCGCTTTGTCACCATGGAGCAGCGTTTGCTGCGCGGGATTATTTTGCCCTCCATGATCGTTGTTTGGGTGGTGGGGCTTTTGCTCGCCTATCAGACCGGGGCCTGGCATGCCGGATGGTTTCACGCGAAATTCGCGCTGGTTCTGGTGCTTAGCGGGCTGCATGGGGCCTTTACCGGCTGGTTCAAGGCCTTTGCCCGGGGTGAGAACCGGCATAGCGCACGCTTTTTCCGCCTGTGGAATGAGGTGCCCGCGGTTCTGCTGATCCTCATTCTGGTCATGGTGCTTGTGAAACCCTTCTGAGGTATTTTTGCGCCGTGGGCGGGCGGGGCCCTTGAACTGACTTTGCATCGCGCCCAAATGACGCTATAAGCGTTTGTTCCCCTTCAACGCCGAGGTGGCCCGCGCAAGTCTTTGCGTGCGGCGACAGCCCAAAAGGCGAAAACGGCGTCCGACCTTCTTAACCAATCTTTGCTGTGGGCCATGCTGTTTGCGGGCCGCGGCTCGCGATAAATCTCCCTTTTTCAATCCGTACCAGGTGTTTTTAATGACTGTGCAAACTGGCCTGCAGGCAATGAAGCTGCAGGATCTCAAATCGAAAATCCCCACCGATCTTCTGGCCTTTGCCGAGGAATTGGAGATCGAGAACGCTTCGTCCATGCGCAAGCAGGACATGCTGTTCGCGATCCTGAAAGAACTCGCTGAGCGCAATGTGGAGATTACCGGGCAGGGGGTCGTCGAGACCCTGCAGGATGGCTTTGGCTTTCTGCGCTCGCCGGAATCCAACTATCTGGCGGGGCCGGATGATATTTATGTCAGCCCGTCGCAGATCCGCCGCTTTGGCTTGCGCACTGGCGACACTGTGGAAGGGCCGATCCGTGCGCCGAAAGATGGCGAACGCTATTTCGCGCTGCTGAAGGTCTCCACCATCAATTTCGAAGACCCTGAAGCGATCCGCCACAAGGTGCATTTTGACAATCTCACGCCGCTCTATCCGACCAAGCGGCTGACGATGGAGATTGATGACCCGACGCTCAAAGACAAGACCGGGCGGGTGATCGACATTGTGGCGCCGGTGGGGTTGGGCCAGCGCGCGCTCATCACCGCGCAGCCGCGGACCGGCAAGACGGTGATTTTGCAGAATATCGCGCGGGCGATTTCGGCCAATCATCCTGAATGTTATCTCATCGTTCTGCTGATCGACGAGCGGCCTGAAGAAGTGACCGACATGCAGCGCTCGGTGAAGGGGGAGGTGATTTCCTCCACCTTTGACGAACCGGCGACGCGCCATGTTCAGGTGGCCGAAATGGTGATTGAGAAGGCCAAGCGGCTTGTCGAACACAAGCGCGATGTGGTGATTTTGCTCGATTCCATCACCCGGTTGGGGCGCGCCTATAACACCGTTGTTCCGTCTTCGGGCAAGGTGTTGACCGGCGGTGTGGATGCCAATGCGTTGCAGCGGCCGAAGCGGTTTTTCGGTGCGGCCCGTAATATCGAAGAAGGCGGATCGCTCACGATTATCGCGACGGCGCTGATTGATACCGGCAGCCGCATGGACGAAGTGATCTTTGAAGAATTCAAAGGCACCGGTAACTCGGAAATCATTCTCGACCGTAAAGTGGCGGACAAGCGTGTCTTCCCGGCGATCGACATTCTCAAATCGGGCACCCGCAAGGACGAGCTGCTCGTCGACAAGGCGACGCTGTCCAAAATGTATGTGCTGCGGCGGATTTTGGCGCCGATGGGCACTATCGACGCGGTCGAATTCCTGCTCGACAAGCTGCGTTCCGCCAAGAACAACGCGGACTTCTTCGACAGCATGAATACCTGAATAAGAAGAGGCCGGTCTTTCCAGACCGGTCTTTTTTAATGGCCAGCCTTGGCATGGCCGAGTTCGGAAATGTAATCCATCAGCGCCAGCATCACTCCGGAGGCCACGAAGGTCAGGTGGATGATGACCAGCCACATCAGCTCGTTCTCGCTGTGCTCCTTCATCGACATGAAGGCTTTGAGGAGCTGGATGGCCGAGATCGCCACGATGGAGGCGATCAGTTTGAGTTTCATGCCGGAGAAATCGACTGTGCCCATCCAGCTTGGACGATCTGGGTGGTTGACCACATCCATTTTGGACACGAAATTTTCGTAGCCGGAAAAGATCACCATCAGCAGCAGATTGGCGGCCAGAGACAGGTCGATCAGGGTCAGCACCCAGACCACCACCGCGCTTTCGCCGCCGCTGAACAAAGTGGGCAGGGTGTGGAAAATCTCGTTCACGAAGACGGCGAGGAGCGCCACAAGCGCCAGCACCAGCCCGATGTAAAACGGGGCCATCAGCCAGCGGCTGGAAAAAAGGAACATTTCGAGCGCGCGTTCGATCTTCTTCGCGGACATGCGGTTTTGCCTGTTTCGTTAGGTTTGAACCGTTCTTAGCATTGGTTGCGGCTTGCCAAAAGACGCGGTTGACGGCTTGCGGGCCTGGGCGGACACTGGGCGCTGGCCACAAGAAAGGGTTTGCCATGACCGAACATCCCGCCGACCGCGCGCAGTTTCATGCGATGACGCAAGGCACCCAGGACGACTGGATGAAAATTGCCATGGCGGCGGGTGCGTTCAACAAGGGGTTGGCGGATCGGGTTTTGACCCATCTGAAATTGCTGGAAGGCGATTGCGGCGGCTTTGCGGTGGACCGGATGGAGCATTCGCTGCAAGCGGCGACGCTGGCGTTTCGCGATGGCATGGATGAGGAATATGTCGTCTGCGCGCTGCTGCACGATATTGGCGACACGCTGGCCTCCCACAATCATGCCGAACTGGCGGCCACCATGTTGAAGCCGTTCGTTTCAGACGAGAACTGGTGGATGTTGCAGCATCATGGCATTTTCCAGGGCTATTACTTCTTCCATTATCTGGGGCTTGACCAGAATTTGCGGGATCAGTTTCGCGGCCATCCGAATTTTGAGCGCACGGCTTTGTTCTGCGCCCGGCATGACCAGAACGCGTTTGATCCCAATTACGACACCATGCCGCTCGATGCCTTTGTGCCGATGGTGCAGCGGGTGATGGCGCGGCCTCTGCGCTCGATCTATCTGCGCAATGCGGCGAAAGAAGCCGCAGAATAATCACGGAACGAGGATTGTTGCCCCTGTGGTGCTGCGCGCATGGAGCGCTTCATGCGCGGCACGGGCATCGGCCAGTGCGAAACGCTGGCGGATGTCGATTTTCACCGCGCCCTTGGCGATCACCTCAAACAGATCGCTTGCGGTGGTCTGCAACTCTTCATGCGTGAGCGTGTAATGGGCGAGTGACGGGCGGGTGAGATAGAGCGAGCCTTTGGCGGCGAGGATGCCGGGTTCGAATGCGGGCACGGCACCGGAGGAATTGCCGAAGCTCACCATCATCCCGCGCGGGGCGAGACAATCGAGGGAACCGGCCCAAGTATCCTTGCCGACGGAATCATAGACCACCGGCAGACCGCCGCCTGCAATTTCGCGCACGCGGGCGACCCAATTGTCTTTGCGCAGGTTCAGCACATGTTGATAGCCATTGGCGCGTGCAAGCTCGATCTTGTCATCTGAGCCGACTGTGCCGATGACAGTGGCGCCGAGATGTTTGGCCCATTGGCCCGCGATCAGGCCGACACCGCCTGCCGCCGAGTGAAACAGGATGGTCTGTCCGGCCTCGACCTTGAAGGTGCGCTTGAGCAGATATTGCGCGGTCATGCCTTTGAGGAGGGCGGCGGCGGCATCCTCATCGCTGACGCTGGCGGGGAGTTTGACCAGCCGCGCGGCGGGGACGTTATTTTCTTCGGCATAGGCGCCGATGGTTCCGGCATAGGCGACGCGATCACCGGGGGTAAAACCTGTTACGCCGTCGCCCAGCGCATCGACCACGCCTGCCGCTTCCATGCCGAGGCCGGAGGGGAGGGTGGCGGGGTAGAGGCCGGAGCGGAAATAGGTGTCGATGAAATTGACGCCGATGGCGGTGTGGCGCACGCGAACCTGACCCGGCGCGGGCGGGGCTAAGGTGATGTCTTTGAGTTCCAACACTTCCGGGCCGCCAGTGGTTGCGATGCGGATGGCTTTCATGGGCTTGGTCCTATGGCTTTGTGCAAAGTCTAGCAGAGCGGGCGGCGATTATCATTCATCGCGATTTGGTTTTAGGATTGCGGCTGTGAGATGGGGGTGGGTGTGGCGATCATTCTTGAAAACATTCTGAATGCGGCGGAGTTGTTGCGGCTTCAGGCGTTTATTGCGCGCGCAAGCTGGCGCGATGGGGCGGCGACGGCTGGCTGGCATGCGCGGGGCGTGAAGCATAATGAGCAGGCGGAAGGTGCAGGGATAGACGCCGCGCGCAGCACGGTGGCCGAGGCGCTGGCGCGCAATGAGCAGTTTCGTGCGGGCGCTCTGCCGCGCAATATGAGCACCGTTCTGTTCAGCCGTTATCTGCCGGGCATGGAATATGGGTTGCATGTCGATGATGCGTTGATGCCGGTGGGGGCTGGACGCTTGCGCAGCGATCTGGCGATGACGATTTTTTTGAACGATCTCGACTCTTACACAGGTGGCGGGCTTTTGATGCCCGGTGCGCCGGAGGGCGGTTTCCGGCTGCCGCCCGGCCATGGCGTGCTGTATCCTGCAACCTCGTTGCATCGGGTGTTGCCGGTTGAGACAGGCGCGCGGGTGGCGGCGGTGTTCTGGATTCAGAGCATCGTGCGCGAGGATGCGGCGCGCGAAACCCTGTTTGATCTTTCGCGCGCGCGGCGGATGATTTTTGACAAAGAGGGCAAATCGCCCGCGTTTGATCTGATCTCTAAATCCCACGCCAATTTGTTGCGGCGTTGGGCGGAGGTGTGAGTCTGTCGCGGTAGATAGACTCGGAGATGTTTGCGTGTGGCGCGCGCCCCCTCCACCGCTGCGCGGTCCCCCTCCCCCGCTGGCGCGGTGGAGGAATCTTTTTCGGGAATTTTTGGCGTGATTGTTTCTAGCTTAAATGCTGGCGCAGGAATGTCTGGCTGCGGCCGTTGGCGAGGTCGGCGCAGGCTTTATCAAAATGTTCGCCGCCTGCGCGGGCGAAGGCGTGATCCATTTCCGGGTAGGTGTGCAGGGTCACCAGCGGACGGGATGTGAGACTTTCGGCGATCTGCTCTTGCGCGGCTTTGGGCACGAATTGATCTTTGCCTGCGATGTGCAGCAGCAGCGGGGCTTTGATATTGGTCGCTTCACTTAAGTGCGTTTGTATATTCACGCCATAATAGCCCACTGAAGCATCGCTATCGGTGCGGGTGGCGCTGAGATAAGCGAGTTGTCCGCCCAGGCAATAGCCGAGCGTGCCGACTTTGCCGGTGCAGCCTTGTGTGTGGCGCAACTGGGTGATGCTTGTCTGGATGTCGCGCACGCCGGTGGCGACATCGAATTTATTAAAGAGCGCGAACGCTTGGTCCCATTCGGCCTTGCTTTGATCGGTGATTTGAATGCCGGGTTTGATGCGCCAGAACAGATCAGGGCACAAAGCGAGATAGCCGCGCGCGGCCAGCGCATCGGCGACACCGCGCATCACCGCGTTGACGCCAAAAATTTCTTGAATCACCACGACGCCGGGGCCGGTGCCTGCGCTGGGGGTGGAGAGATAGCCGGAAAATGTGCCGTCCGGACCCGTGATCTCGATGTCGTGTCCCGCCATTTTCTCTCTCCTCTTGGCATTCGATTTTATCAAATCACAGAAGGCGGGTGTTGCCACCCCCTTCTGTCATCTGATGTGACCAGATCAGGCCTGGCCCGGTGGCCGCGCGGGCAATTGCAGCGATTGCGACAGTTGCACGGCGTTGGTGATGGCGGGCGAGCAGGTGTTGCGCACGCAGATATAGGCGGTGGGTTGGCCGTTCTGCATGGTCTTGCCGTAAGCGGGATGGGCTTCTGGCAATTGGTCGTCGGGATCGACCACGATCAGCGTGCGATGGGTGATGCTGCGGCCATGCACGGCGGCCAGCAATTCCTGCGTTTTGGCGTGGGCCTTGGGGCCGACGATGATGATTTGCAGGCCGGTCATGATGGTTTCAAGACCGTTCAGATAGGACGCCATCGAGGCGGAAGCGCGGTTCAGTTCACCCGAAAAAGCGCCGACCACCGCATTGGAGCGTTCGCGGTAATTGGCATCCGCCGTTGCGAAATGGAGTTTCGCCAGCACTGTGAGCATGGTGCCGTTGGCGCTTGCCACCGCCTGATCGAACACGGTGCGCGGGCGGAAGAACAGGACTTCGGAATCATCGCTGGTCTGGAAATAACCGCCGGTCTGCATGTCCCAGAAATGTTCGTTGAGCACATCGGTCCAGGCTTTGGCGCGGTCGAGGAAACGCTCTTGCTGCGTCACCTCCCACAGCGCGAGGGCGGCGCGGGCCATATGGGCGTAATCATCGGCAAAGCCGGTGTGCTGGTTTTGACCGTTGTGCCAGGAGTGCGAGAGCCGGTCGCCAGTGCTCATCGACTTCACCACGAAGTCGAAGGCGCGTGTGGCGGCCTCGATCCATTCCAGACGATTGCACGCGGCACCCGCATGGGCCAGCGCGGTGATCATCATGCCGTTCCAATCGGCCAGCACTTTATCGTCGCGCAAGGGGGCGACGCGTTTGTTGCGGGCGGCGAGCAGGAGTTCACGCTGGCGGCGGAACAGGGCTTCATCGGCTTCCGGCATCGGATAGGGCGCGCCCATGCGGTGCAGGATGTTTTTGCCTTCCCAATTGCCCTGGGCCTGGATGTTGTAGACCTGTTTGAAACGCTGCGAGAAGGTGCCGGCGAGCGCGGCGTCGATTTCCGCTTCGGTCCAGACGTAGAACTTGCCTTCTTCACCTTCAGAATCCGCATCGTAGCTGGAGGCGAAGGCATCGCCCACTTTCATGTCGCGCAGCACGAAGGCCACGCTTTCCTGAATGCGTTCGAAATAGAGCGGGTTGCGATTGTTCTGCCAGACCAGCGTCAGCACATCGATGAGCTGGGCATTGTCGTACAGCATCTTTTCGAAATGCGGCACCAGCCAGCGTTCATCGACCGAATAGCGCGCGAAGCCGCCGCCGACATGATCGTAGATGCCGCCCATGCACATATTGTCGAGCGAGGTTTGCACCACTTGATAGAATTGCGGGGCACCGGTGCGCAGGTAAGCGCGCCATAACAGTTCGAGCGAGGTGACGGTGGGGAATTTGGGGGCGCCGGTGGGGCCGCCATAGAAAATATCGAAACGCTGGGCGATGTGGACGGACGCCATGTCCAGCGCCATCGGGTTCAGATCGCCGCGCATGTCTCGCGCCCAGATATTGGCGAGCGACTGTTGCACCCGGTCGATCGTGGCGGCGATGGGTTCGGGCTGTTCGCGATAGATGCGGGCGACATCTTCCAGCACGCGCTTGAAGGGTGGTTGGCCGAAGCGTTCTTCCTTCGGGAAATAGGTGCCGGGGAAGAAGGGCTCGCCCTTGGGGGTGAGGAACATGGTCAGCGGCCAGCCACCGCTCGCGCCCATGGTCTGGGCGGCGGTCTGATAGAGCTGGTCGATGTCCGGGCGCTCTTCGCGGTCTACCTTGATGTTGATGTAGTTGGCGTTCATCAGCTCCGCGGTTTGCGCATCGGCGAAGCTTTCGTGATTCATCACATGGCACCAGTGGCAGGCGGTATAGCCAACCGACAGCAGCACCGGCTTGTTCTGGGCCTCGGCTTCCGCAAAGGCTTCTGGCCCCCAGGGGCGCCAATGAACGGGATTGTCCGCATGCAGGCGCAAATACGGGCTGGATTCCTGGGCAAGTTGATTTTGGCTCATGGATGCTTTCCGCTGTGTCCCCCGGGGCGGCCGATTGCTGTGTTGCGCGCGCGGCCTTAACTTCCTTTAGCGCGGGGGTCGTTGTCCTAACAAGCGCGCGAAGATCGCAGGAGTGCCGGATGAAGATGCATATCGAGATCGACATGACCCCGGAAGAAGCCCGCAAAGTGATGGGCTTGCCCGATGTTTCGGCGCTTCAGGACAAGATGATGGGCGAAATGGAGCGTCGGATGAAGGCGGCAATGGATACCTCTGACCCCGAAGCGATGATGCGGGCCTGGATGCCAATGGGTGGGCAGGCATTTGAGCAGGTCCAGAAATTTATCTGGGACAGCGCGAAAATGGCGGCGGGCGGGGCTTCCGCATCCAAGAAGGCTGCAAAATAAAGCGTGGGTGTGCGGCGTCACGATACGATTTTTGCGCTGTCCACCGCGCCGGGGCGGGCCGGGGTGGCGATTGTGCGTGTCTCCGGGCCTGAGGCCGGTAAGGCTTTGCAGGATTTGAGCGGGGCGGCATTGCCCCCAGCGCGCAAGGCGGTTTTGCGATCTTTGCGCGGGAGTGGTGAGGAGATCGACCGGGCGCTGGTGCTTTGGTTCGAGGGGCCTTTCAGTTTTACTGGCGAGGATTGTGCGGAGTTTCACCTTCATGGCGGGCGGGCTGTGGTGGAGGGGATTTTGGCGGCGCTGGCCGCTGTGCCGGGCCTTCGGCCTGCGGAGGCAGGGGAATTTACGCGGCGGGCAGTGGAGAATGGGCGGCTCGACCTGACGCGAGCCGAGGCGTTGGGCGATTTGATCGACGCGGAGACGCAAGGCCAGCGACGGCAGGCTTTACGGCAATATGATGGGGTGCTGTTCGCGCTGTATGAGGGCTGGCGGGGGCGGCTGATCGCGGCGGCGGCCTGGGCTGAGGCGGCTATCGACTTTTCCGATGAGGAATTGCCTGAGGATGTGATGGCGCGGGCGCGTGCCGGGATAGCTGCACTAGGGCGAGAGATTGCGGCCCATCTGGCGGATGGCAGGCGCGGGGAATTGGTGCGTGATGGACTGCTGATAACGGTGATCGGTAAACCGAACGCTGGAAAGAGCAGTTTGGTCAATGCCTTAGCGAGGCGCGAAGTGGCAATTGTCTCCGAGATTGCAGGTACGACGCGTGATGTGATTGAGGTGCGGCTGGACCTTGAGGGTTATCTGGTCACGCTGGCCGACACGGCGGGTTTGCGCGACACGGTGGATGTGATCGAGGCCGAAGGGGTGCGGCGGGCGCGGGCGCGGGCGGAGGCTGCCGATCTGGTGGTGCTGCTGCGCGATGGCTCTGTGCCCGATGACGGGGAGATGGAGCGGGCCGATCTGGTGATCTGGAACAAGGCCGATCTGGGCCTGGCGGGGGAGGGGCTTCCGCTGTCGCTCAAAACCGGGGCGGGATTGGAAGCTGTGGTCGCCGAACTGGCCCGGCTGGTGGCGGCGAAGCTGGAAGGGCCGAGGGATGCGCCGGTGATTTCCCGCGCGCGCCACCGCCATGCTTTGGAAGAGGCGGCGGTTTCGTTGGAACGGGCTGTGGGGGCGCAGGCGCCGGAGCTGATGGCCGAGGATGTGCGGCTGGCCTTGCGTTCCATCGGACGGATTACCGGCAAGGTGGATGTGGAAGATCTGCTCGATGTGATCTTTCGGGATTTCTGTATCGGCAAGTAGGCCGGTGGTCAGGATGGAGTTTCGCCTATATGAAGGCGCCGAATTTCTCCAGACGCTTTAGATGGCCAATTCTTCAAAATGCGTGGCGTTGATTGATTATGGCTCGGGCAATTTGCGCTCGGCTGAAAAGGCTTTGGCGCGGGCCGCCGATCAGGGCGCGACCGGACATCAAATAGTCGTGACGGGGGACCCGGATGTGGTCGCCTCTGCCGAGCGGATTGTGTTGCCGGGGGTGGGGGCTTTTGCCGATTGCATGGCGGGGCTGAAGGCGCTGCCCGGCATGATTGCGGCGATGAACGACGCGGTGCTGAACAAGGGCACGCCGTTTCTGGGGATCTGTGTCGGGATGCAGCTTTTGGCGAAAGTGGGCCGGGAGTTTGGCGCGACGCCGGGGCTTGGTTGGATTGATGGCGAGGTGGTGCGGCTTTCCCCATCCGACCTTTCGCTCAAGATTCCGCATATGGGGTGGAACGGGCTTTCGTTTGCGCGGGATCATGCGCTGACCAGAAATATTGCGCCCGGCGCACATGCCTATTTCGTCCACTCCTTCGAGATGCGGCTGGCGGATGACGCGGATGTGATTGCGCGCACGGATTATGGCGGGCCGGTGAATGCGATTGTCGGGCGCGGCAATATTGCGGGCACGCAGTTTCACCCGGAAAAAAGCCAGACAGTGGGACTTACCTTGCTTGAGAATTTTTTGACGTGGCGGCCATGATTTTATTTCCGGCGATTGATCTGAAAGACGGCCAATGCGTGCGTTTGAAACGCGGCGCGATGGATGAGGCGACGGTGTTCAACGATAGCCCTGCCGATCAGGCGCGCGCCTTTGCGCAGGCCGGATTTGAGTGGCTGCATTGTGTTGATCTGAATGGCGCGTTCGAGGGGCGCTCCGTCAATGCCGATGCTATTCGCGCCATTCGGGCGGCGATAGATTTGCCGATCCAGCTGGGCGGTGGTTTGCGCGATATGGCAGGGATTGAAAGCTGGCTGGAGGCGGGGATTACGCGGGTGATCCTTGGTACGGCGGCGTTGCGTGACCCTGATTTGGTGAAGCGCGCGGCGGCAGCCCATCCGGGGCGCATTGCTGTGGGGATTGATGCGCGGGACGGCAAGGTGGCGGTTGAGGGCTGGGCCGAGACCTCTACGCTGGAGGCGGCCGATCTGGCGCGGCGGTTTGAGGATGCTGGTGTGGCGGCGATTATTTTCACCGACATTGCGCGCGATGGGATGTTGCAGGGGGTGAATGTTGCGGCGACGGCGGAGTTATCGCGCGCGGTATCCATTCCGGTGATCGCATCGGGTGGTGTTGCCGGGATTGAAGATATTGCTGCGCTGCGCGCGGCGGATGCGCCCAATGTTGCGGGTGTGGTGATCGGGCGGGCGCTTTATGATGGGCGGATTGATGCGGGCGCTGCGCTGGCGCTGGCGCGGGGGTAGGCTGGGTCGCTCTTTGAAAACCTGTAGGTTGCTTTCACCTGGGTTCCCTTCCCATCGCGATGCGGGGCGCATCGCTCTGCCGGGAATGACAATGAGGTGAGGGTTGTCTTGCGGCGGGCCTCATCCGAAGAATTGTTTATGACGGGTGGAGTGGTGCGCGCTGCGCTGGCGCGGGCGCGGAGGGTAGGCTGGGTCGCTCTTTGAAGACCTGTAGGTTGCTTTCACCTGGGCTCTCTTCCCATCGCGATGCGGGGCGCATCGCTCTGCCGGGAATGACAGTGAGGTGAGGGTTGTCTTGCAGCGGGCCACATCTGAAGAATTCTTTATGACGGGTGGAATGATGCGCGCTGCGCTGGCGCTGGCGCAGGGGTGTTCGGTCACCGATGTATGCCTGGGAAGATTCCGCGCGATTTAAGGCGGCGTGTTTGTGTCAGCTGGGTGGCCCGCACTTGGCGGGCCATGACAAATGGTGGGGTGTTGAGGCTTATTCTTTGAGAGCGGCCCCCCACCCGAAATTCTAATGCGCTGCGCTTTTAGAATTTCGACCTCCCCACAGGGGGGAGGTTGGGTGTTACGTGCGGCCGAGGCGGCGGCAGATTTCGTCTAATTGTTCTAGCGTTTTGTAGCGGATTTTTACTTCGCCGCCTTTGGTCTCGCCGCGGTGGTTGATTTCTACTTGCAGGCCCAGGCGTTCTGCTAACTGGCGTTCTAAGGCTGCGGTGTCTGGGTCTTTGAAGGTCGGGGATTTTTGGATCGCTTTTTTGATTTTATCGGATGAGCGTTCGGCATCGCGGACGTTGAGGCCAGCTTCCACGATGGCGAGGGCGCGGGCTTCGGCTTCAGCATCCGGTGCGCCGACGAGAGTTCTCGCATGGCCTGCGGTGAGGCGGCCGTCGCGCAGCATGGCTTTGACTGAGTCCGGTAAACGCAGCAGGCGCACGGTGTTGGCAACATGGGGGCGGCTTTTGCCGACTTCTTTGGCGATCTGCTCTTGGGTGTAGTTGAAGCGATCCATCAGATCCTGATAAGCGGCGGCTTCTTCAATCGCGTTCAGGTCCGCGCGCTGGACGTTTTCGATGATTGCGAGTTCGAGGGTTTCGCTATCGCTCAGTTCGCGGATGACGACCGGCACGTCGTGCAATTTTGCGCGCTGCGCGGCGCGCCAGCGCCGTTCACCGGCGACGATTTCGTAACTGTCGCTCACGCCGTTTATGGGGCGCACGAGAATGGGCTGGATGATGCCCTTCTCCCGGATCGACGTTGTTAGATCTTCGAGTTCGGATTCGGTGAAGGTTTTGCGCGGCTGGTTGGGATTGGGCTTCAGAAAACTTACCGGCAATGTGCGCGCGGTTTTGTTGTCTGTGGGGCCGCGCGAGGGCGCAACATCATCGCCGATCAGTGCGGAGAGGCCACGGCCCAGGCCTGATCGTTTCGCATCCGCCATCATGCTGTCACCCGTAATTGTTCGCGTTGAATGAGTTCGCCTGCGAGTTTGATATAGGCCTGGCTGCCGGGGCATTTGAGATCGTAGATCAGCGCTGGCAGGCCGTGGCTTGGCGCTTCGGAAATGCGCACATTGCGCGGGATGACGGTTTTATAAACCTTGTCCGGCATGTGGCCGCGCACATCGGCGGCGACCTGATCGGACAGGCGGTTGCGCTTGTCATACATGGTGAGGACGATGCCTTGCAGTTCCAGCGCGGGGTTGAGGCCCTGGCGGACGCGCTCAATTGTTTTGAGCAATTGGGTGAGGCCTTCGAGCGCGAAAAATTCACATTGCAGCGGCACCAGCACCGCATCGGCCGCCGCCATGGCGTTCACGGTGAGCAGCGTGAGCGAGGGCGGGCAATCAATCAGCACATAGGCGAAATTTTGCGCGCTGCTTTGAGCGAATTGGGCGATGGCATCTTTCAGCCGGTAATTGCGCCGGTCGAGATCAATCAATTCGAGTTCGGCGCCGGACAGATCAACCGTGGCGGGGACGATGGAGAGGCGCGGGACTTTGGTTTGCACCACCGCATCCGCAATCGGCGCGCCGCCGAGCAGCACGTCATAGATGGTGACTTTGCGATCCGCCTGGTTGATGCCCAGACCTGTTGAGGCATTGCCCTGGGGGTCGATGTCGATCAGCAAGGTTGGTTTGCCGATGGCGGCCAGCGCGGTGGCGAGGTTGATTGCGGTCGTGGTTTTGCCGACGCCGCCCTTCTGATTGGCAACGACCATCACGCGCGGGTGGCGGGCATCAGGATTAGACAAGCGGGCGACCAGATTGGACATGTCTCAGCTTTCTGATTTCCAGAATGGTGCCGGGGCCGGTTTGGGAGGCATGTCTGGTAATCTGCATCCTCCAAGATTTAGTGGTGTCTTTCAATTCTACCTCTATATCTTGACCTTTGAGAAGTAGATTGACGGTATTTTGGGCCTGGAAACGGGCGGCATAAGACAGGAGCTGGTAGAGCGGGGCCAGCGCCCTTGCGGTCAGCACATCAAAGCCTTCCAGCTTCGAGTCTTCAATGCGGGCGTTGCGGATTTCCACGTCTAAGCCCAGCACGCCTGCTGCTTCGGCGAGGAAGCGGCATTTCTTGGCAACGGATTCATAAAGCGTGATTTTGAGGCCGGGGCGCATGGTGCCGAGAACCAGAGCGGGGAAGCCTGCGCCGCTGCCTAGATCGACAAGCGTTTTCGCCTCTGGGGGGAGGAGGGGGGCGAGTTGGGCACTATCCCAGATATGGCGCTGCCAGACCTCGGCCAGCGAGGATTTGGAGACCATGTTCTGGCGGGCGTTCCATTCTGTCAGGAGCGCGACATAGGTTTCGAGCCGGGACAGTGTTTCATGTGAAACAGGGCTGGTTTTTGCAATTTCTGCGGCGAACTGGGTGGGGCCAAAGGGATCAGGCAACTTTGTGATCCTTTTTGCTGGTTTTGGCGGCCCGGACATGCGCCAGAACCAGCGTGAGGGCTGCGGGGGTGACGCCATCTATGCGGGCGGCCTGGCCCAGCGTGGTTGGGCGGATGCGGCTGAGTTTTTGGGCGGCTTCGGTGGAGAGGCCGTGGACCTTCGCGTAATCGAGGGATTCCGGCAGATGCAGGGCCTCATCCCGGCGGAAGGCCAGAATGTCGGCATCCTGCCGGTCCAGATAGCCGGAATAGCGGGCGTCTATCTCCAACTGCTCCACGATGGGGGCGGGGAGGGTAGCCAGATCGGGCCAGATGCGGGTGATTTGCGCGAAGCCGACCTCCGGCAGGGACATCAAGGCGTGGGCGGAGCGGCGGGGGCCATCCAGCCGCACCTGAATGCCGTGTTTCTGGGCCTCGGTGGGGGTGATGGTGAGGGCGTGGATTTTGGCGCGGGCAGCTTCCAGCGCGGTGGATTTGGTGGAAAAGGCGCGCGCGCGGGGGCTGAGAACGATGCCATTGGCGAGACCGAGGCCGGTCAGGCGCTGATCGGCATTATCCGCCCGCAAGGTGAGGCGGTATTCGGCGCGGGAGGTGAACATGCGGTAGGGCTCGCTTACCCCTTTGGTCACCAGATCGTCGATCATCACGGCGATATAGGCGGTGGCGCGGTCCAGAATGACCGGGTCTGAGCCGCCAGCGGCGCGGGCGGCGTTCCAGCCAGCCATCAGGCCTTGCGCGGCGGCTTCTTCATAGCCGGTCGTGCCGTTGATCTGGCCTGCGAGATAGAGGCCGGGGACCGCCTTGGTCTCCAGACTGGGTTTCAGTTCGCGCGGATCGACATAATCATATTCGATGGCATAGCCGGGGCGCAGGATGCGGGCGGTTTCCAGCCCCGGAATGGTGGCCAGCAAGGCGTGCTGCACGTCCTCTGGCAGGGAGGTGGAGATTCCATTGGGGTAGACGGTGTCGTCATCCAGCCCTTCGGGCTCCAGAAATATTTGATGGCTGTCCCGCTGGCCGAAACGGACCACTTTATCCTCGATAGAGGGGCAATAGCGGGGGCCTGTGCCTTCGATCTGGCCGGAATAGATGGGCGCGCGATCCAGATTGGCCCTGATAATGGCGTGGGTCGCCTCAGTCGTGCGCGTGATGTGGCAGGCGATCTGGGGTGTTTCGATCTTTTCAGTGAGAAAAGAGAAGGGGCCGGGGGGATCGTCGCCCAATTGGGGCTCTAGCTGGTCCCAGGCAATGGTTTTGCCATCAAGGCGCGGCGGGGTGCCGGTTTTGAGGCGGCCCATGCGCAGGCCGAGGCCATAAAGGGTTTTGGAGAGGCCGATGGAAGGGGCTTCGACATTGCCGGGTTGGATGGATTCGCCTTTGGGGGAGGCCCGGCCTGCCGGGATGCGGGTTTCGCCGATATGGATGAGGCCGCGCAGGAAGGTGCCGGTGGTGAGAACCACGGCGGCGGCCTCGATGGTTTCACCCTCGGCGGTGATGACGCCCGCGACTTTGCCATCCTTCAGGATCAGGTCTTCGACCGCATGGCCGCAGATGGTGAGGTTTTCAACTTCGGCAAGCGCAGCCTGCATGGCTTGGCGATAGAGCTTGCGGTCGGCCTGGGCGCGCGGGCCGCGCACGGCCGGGCCCTTTTTCTGATTGAGGACGCGGAACTGGATACCGCCTTTGTCAGCGACGCGGGCCATCAGCCCGTCCAGCGCATCAATCTCCCGCACCAGATGGCCTTTGCCGACCCCGCCAATGGCCGGGTTGCAGGACATTTCGCCAATGGTCTCAACATTATGGGTGAGAAGCAGCGTGGCTGCGCCGAAGCGCGCGGAGGCCGCCGCCGCTTCGCAACCCGCATGGCCGCCGCCAATGATGATGACATCAAATTTCATGCGGCGTCGTTTAGGGGCGATGGGCCCAGCGCGCAAGCGGGCGATGTTTCATGTGAAACAAAGAGCAGGGAGGCTTATGTATCCGATAGATACATCTATCTGTGGCAGATGCGGTTTTCGCTGATCGAAGTGAATGTGAAACTGTTCCCGCCGATTTCCAGCACGCGATATTTCGCAATGGGGGCTTGGAGCCGGAAGGCCCCGGATTTCAAAGCCTCAACATCTTTGGGGCATAGGGCTGTGGGCAGACGGCCCACCAATTCCCATTTTTTGTTTTGGGCGAAGACCGTCCCATGGCCGCCTTCGGAGACGACAAGAATCTCGTTTCGCCCATCCTGATCGAAGTCGATCAAAAAGGCGTCACAGGCAAAATCCTGATGCCGCAAACAGACGGGGCCTTCGAAATTCTTGTCTAGGCGTTTGACATCTTTGATGAAGGACAAAGGGAGCGATGTGCCTTTGGGAAAAACGGTGAGCGTCGTCTCAGGCGAGGGCGGGGTGGTCACACTTGCATAGCGGGAGGGTTTTGCGAGCATGGTGGCAGCACGCTTCGCGAGTGTGCGATCCGAGTCTTTTGCAAGCTGTTCAAGTGCTGCCTTGCCGAAGCGGCCACCTTCCCAGCGCAGTTCTGCCAGATCGAGTTTTTCAGCGCTGATCCTTTTGTTTTCCAGCCGCGCCAGTTGGCTTGAAACGGAAATGCGATAGGGATCGGCGATGGGTGAGAGATAGGCAAAGAGTGTTGCGAGGGTCAGAAGCGCGACAGCGAAATTCCAGCTTTCAATACGCTTGAGCCATGCGCCTTTGCCCAGCACCGCGAAAGTGTAGCCGCCCGCATAGCCAAGCGCGATCAGCACAAAGGCGGCGGCGGTGATGCGGTCCACCGTCCAGCCATATTGCTGTACGCGCAAGGTGAGCGCGTAGGCGGCCAGCAAAGACAAAGGCGTCAACGAGAGAGCGGCGGCGGAGGCGGTGAGGCGGAAGATGCGCGAGACAGGCTTTTCGGGCACGCCGTCCTGATAGGTGGCGTTTATCAGAACGATCAGGGTGGAGACGCAGATGAGCAGAAGGGCGGTGGCCCGTCGTGTTTGCCACAGCGGCGTGAGACCGGTGAACACCAGCGCAAACAAAAAGCCGATGGCGATCAGCGCCATCAGGGGCAGCAGCCAGGAGAATAAGATCAAAACCAGGGAGCGCACGCCGCGCACAAGGTTGGGGCGCACATCGGTGACGTGAAGCGCCAAGGCTATTGCCAGCGCACTCATCGGAATGGAAAACCATTCCTTGCCGATCATTTCGCGGAAGAATGTTAGTTTGACGAGGCCGAAAAGGCTCGCGCCCAGCCACAGCAGGCCCCAGAAAATCGCTACAAAAAGAACGGCAAGCGCCAGTTGCAGGCCGAGCTTCCACGATACATCGAAATGGGTGGGATAGGTGGCGCGGAAGCGGCGATCATGGTCCCCGCCCGCAATCAGCGCATGGGAGATGAAGAGGAGAACCGCCGCGCCGAAAAGCGTGACGCCAGACGGGATGATCTGCGGCAGTTCCAGCGTGCCGGACCAATAGGTCGGCCAGCCATGCCAGATGTCGTACCAGCCGAGAAAGGTGGTGAGCGCCGCCCCGCCCAACACCCAGAGCGCCACGCTGCGCGTGCGAAAATTGCCAACGCTCAGGATGAAAATGAGCGGGACGGCGAGGCTTGCGACCAGCAGCGGCGCGAAGACCTGCCCGTCCGTGGCGGGCCAGACTTTATGGTTGGCGGCCTGATAAAGAAGGTAGAGCGCAAGGCCCTGCGTGAGGCCCGCTGCCAGCCGGGCGGCCACAAGCGTCTGCCCCGGCGCACGTTTGCCGGCGGTGTCGTCGATGGTCATGGGTTTTCCCCCGCTTTACGCGGGAAGGCTAACCCGGATTTCAGTTATCATCCATCTTCAGGGCGGCGATGAAGGCTTCCTGTGGAATCTCCACCTTGCCGAACTGGCGCATTTTCTTTTTGCCCTCTTTTTGCTTGTCGAGGAGCTTGCGCTTGCGGGAGATGTCGCCGCCATAGCATTTGGCGGTCACGTCTTTGCGCATGGCGCTGATGGTTTCACGCGCCACCACCTTGCCGCCGATGGCGGCTTGAATGGGAATCTGGAACAGGTGGCGCGGGATCAGGTCTTTGAGCTTTTCGCACATTGAGCGGCCACGGCTTTCGGCGCGGGTGCGGTTGACGATGATGGAGAGAGCGTCCACCGGATCGCCGTTCACCAGGATCGACATTTTGACCAGGTTGCCTTCTTCGTAGCCATCAATGTGATAGTCGAAGCTGGCATAGCCGCGGGAGACTGATTTCAGGCGGTCGTAGAAATCGAACACCACTTCGTTGAGCGGCAATTTGTAGATCACCATGGCGCGGGCGCCGGCATAGGTGAGTTCGATCTGGGAACCGCGGCGGTCTTCGCACAATTTCAGCACAGAGCCGAGATATTCATCGGGCACGAAGATGGTGGCTTTGATCCATGGTTCTTCGATGGATTTTATCAGCGTCACATCCGGCATGTCGGCGGGGTTGTGCAGCTCTTTCATCGTGCCGTTGTTCATGTGCAGGCGGTAGATGACGCTCGGCGCGGTCGTGATGAGATCGAGGTTGAATTCGCGTTCAAGCCGCTCGCGGATGATTTCGAGATGGAGCAGGCCCAGAAAACCGCAGCGGAAGCCGAAGCCCAAGGCGGCGGAGGATTCGGTTTCGTAGGCGAAGCTGGCATCGTTCAGATGCAGCTTGGAGAGGGCTTCGCGCAAATCATCGAACAAAGCGGCATCGACCGGGAAGAGGCCGCAGAACACCACCTGTTGCGCCGCTTTAAAGCCGGGCAGCGCGTGGGCGGTAGGCTTTTTGTCGTCGGTGATGGTGTCGCCGACTTGCGTATCGGCCACCTGTTTGATCGCGGCGGTGAAAAAGCCGACATCGCCGGGGCCGAGTTTGTCGAGCATCACCTGTTTGGGGGTGAACACGCCGACGCGTTCGGTTTGATAGACCGCATCGGCGGCCATCATGCGGATTTTCTGGCCGCGCTTTAATTCGCCATCGACAATGCGCACCAGCACCACGACGCCGAGATAGGCATCGTACCAGCTATCGACCAGCAGGGCTTTGAGTGGTGCGTTCACATCCCCCTTGGGCGCGGGCAGGCGGGTGACCACTGCTTCCAGCACGCCTTCGATGTTGAGGCCGGTCTTGGCGGAAATGCAGACGGCTTCGGACGCATCAATTCCGATCACATCTTCGATTTGCTGACGCACCCGTTCGGGTTCGGCGGCGGGCAGATCGACCTTGTTGAGGACCGGCACGATGTCGAGCCCGGCATCTATTGCCTGATAGACATTGGCGAGGGTTTGGGCTTCGACGCCCTGGCTCGCATCCACCACCAACAGCGCGCCTTCGCAGGCGGCCAGGCAGCGGGAGACTTCGTAGGCGAAGTCCACATGGCCCGGCGTGTCCATCAGGTTGAGGATGTAGGTTTCGCCGTCCTGCGCTTTGTATTCCAGGCGGACGGTTTGGGCCTTGATGGTGATGCCGCGCTCGCGCTCGATATCCATCGAGTCGAGGACCTGATCCTTCATCTCGCGATTGGTGAGGCCCCCGGTGAATTGAATCAGCCGGTCGGCGAGCGTGGATTTGCCATGGTCGATATGGGCGACGATGGAGAAATTGCGGATTTTGGCCAGGTCGGTCATGGGAGCGGGGGTATAACGGGGGTGGTGGGCAGCGTCCAGCCATTGCGCCGTCGCGTTGGGTGTCTTGAGCGCGAAGGTGGAACCGGTTACGCCTGTAGCGTCCAAAAAGGCGGGCCGGTGTGGTTAGTCCGGTCGCCTCCCGAAGGGTCGGGAGGTTCTGGCGGGGGCCTGTCGGCCTTTAGTCCCATGACGGTCATTTCGTGCGCCATGGTGGCGCGCGGAACAACGCATGGATGGCTTTAATGAACCTCTCCACTCGAACGCTTGCTGTTTTTATCGATCGGCCGTTTGCCGTGGTCGCTGCCTATCTTGCTGTGCCGCCCAACTTTCCCGCTTGGGCGAGCGGGCTGGCCAGCGGGCTTAAGGCGGAAGGCGGCGCCTGGATCGGGCAAGCGCCTCAGGGGCGGATTGTCGTTCGCTTTTCCCCGCCGAATGATTTTGGCGTGGCCGATCATTGGGTGAGCTTGCCGGATGGGCAGGAGGTTTATGTGCCGCTCAGGGCGCTGGCGCATGGGGAAGGGTGTGAGGTGATTCTCACGCTGTTTCGGCTGCCCGCGATGAGTGACGCGGATTTTGCCCGTGATGCAGAGTGGGTGGCGAAGGATCTGGCGCGGTTGAAGGCGGTGTTGGAGGGGTAGGTTCGCACCGAAGAGGCTTTTTGCGGATACGACCTGGACCCCTCCCCGAAAAACGCGCTGCGTTTTTCGACCCTCCCTCAAGGGGAGGGTGGGATGATTTATCCGCGCAAGCTTGCGCCGGTTGCTTTTTCTACTGCTGCCACGATCTTTTGGGTGATGGCTTCGATGTCTGCGTCCGTCAGGGTTTTGTCTTTGGGTTGCAGGCGCAGCGAGATGGCGAGGGATTTTTTGCCTTCGGGGACACCTTTGCCTTCATAGGCATCGAATACGCTGGCGGCGTCGATCAGGTTGCGGTCGGCTGATTTGGCGGCGCGCAGCACGTCTTCGGCGGCGATGCTTGTGTCCACCACAAAGGCGAAATCGCGTTCCACCGGTTGCAGCGGGGAGGGGGCGAACAGCGGTTTGGCTTTGCCTTTGGATTTGGGTTCGGGGATAGCATCGAGATTGACCTCGAACGCCACCACGGGACCTTTGAGATCGAAGGCGGCGAGGATTTTGGGGTGCACTTCGCCGAATTGCGCCAGCACTTTGGGGCCGAGGGCGAGGGTGCCGGAGCGGCCGGGGTGATACCACGCGGTGGCCCCGGTTTTGATGGGCGCGGTCATCGGCGCGCCCATCGCGGTTTCGAGAACGTGCAGCATGTCGGCCTTGGCGTCATAGGCATCGGCGTTGTGACCGGACTTTTGCCAGTCGCGCGCTGCGTTGCCGATGCGGATGCCGACAGCCATGGCGGTTTGGCCGCCTGCGGCGCCGGTTTGGAATTGCGGGCCGATTTCGAACAGCATTTGTTCGCTGAAGCCGCGTGCCTGATTGCGGGCGGCGGCGGCGAGCAGGGAGGGGATGAAGCTGGGGCGCAGCGCATCCATATCCGAGGCAATCGGGTTTTCGATCTGGCGCGCATCATCGCCGCCGCCGAACAACTGCGCGTGGGCGCGCGGGATGAAAGAGTAAGAGATGGTTTCGTTGAAACCGCGTGCGGCGAGCGCCCGGCGCGTGGTGCGGGTGCGGCGTTGGGCGGGCGTGAGGGTGGGCCGCGCAATCGCGTTGGGACGATCCATCGGGGCCGAGGGGACTTTATCGAAGCCGTGGATGCGCACCACCTCTTCCACCAGATCGGCGGGGCCGGAAAGGTCACTACGCCAGCTTGGGGTGGTGACGTTCAGCGTGTCGCCCTCTTCCACAGCGAAACCGAGATTGCCGAGAATGGTGATGATGTCCGCGCGCGGGACATCAAGTCCGCCAAGGCGTTTCACTGTGTCCGGTGCGAAGGCGATGGTTTTGCGAATGTCGGGGGCGGCACCTGCAACAACGATTTCGGATGATTCGCCGCCGCAGAGTTCGAGAATGAGTTTGGTTGCGAGTTCGAGGCCGGGCAACACGAAATCCGGATCGACGCCGCGTTCGAAGCGGTAGCGCGCATCCGACACGATGGCGAGTTTGCGGCCCGTTGCGGCGGTGCGTAACGGATCGAAAAAGGCGGATTCGACGAAGACGTTTGTGGTGGTCTCAGTGCAGCCGCTGTCTTCGCCGCCCATCACGCCTGCAATGCCGAGTGCGGTTTGCGCATCAGCGATTACGGTCATGGTGGAATCGAGCGTATAGGTTTTTCCATCCAGTGCGGTGAGGGTTTCACCGTCTGTTGCGAGGCGGGCTTGCAGATCGCCTTGTACTTTGTCCGCATCGAACACATGCAGCGGGCGACCTCGATCATGGGCGATCAGGTTGGTGACATCGACCAGCGCGGAAATCGGGCGCAGGCCCACGGCTTTCAGCTTGTCTTGCAGCCATTTGGGCGACGGGCCGTTTTTCACGCCGCGAATGAAGCGGCCTGCGAAGATCGGGCAAGCGTTGGTGGCGTCGGCGGGGAAATGCAGCGCGACGGATTTTGGGCTTTTGAATGTGCCCTCAATGATTTCCACGCGGCCATCTTTCAGCGTGCCGAGGCCTGCGGCTGCGAGATCGCGCGCTACGCCGAAGGCGCTGGTCGCATCGCCGCGATTGGGGGTGATCGCGATGTCGATCACCGGGTCGGTGAGGCCGAGGGCGCGGGCGGCGGGGCTGCCTGTTACGGCGTCGGGGCTAAGCTCGATGATGCCGCCATGTTCTTCCGACAGAAGTAGTTCGCGTTCCGAACACAACATGCCGTGGGACTCGACGCCGCGAATGGTGCCGACTTTCAGTACGTCGCCGGTGACGGGAATGACTGTGCCTGCTGGGGCGAAGACGCCTTTCATGCCGGTATGGGCATTGGGTGCGCCGCAGACGACCTGAACCGGAATACCCGAACCCACATCCACCATGCAGAGTTTCAGCTTGTCGGCATTGGGATGTTTTTCAGCCGAGATCACATGGCCGACGACGAAATCTTTCAGCCGCGCGCCTGCATCTTCCACCGCTTCGACTTCGAGGCCGATGGAGGTGAGTTTTTCGGCGACGGTTTGCGCATCGGCATCGCTGTCGAGGTGATCCTTGATCCAGGACAGGGAGAATTTCATCGTGACAGCCCTCCATCCAGCGTGGGCAGATCGAAGGCGCCGAAACCGTAATGGCGCAGCCAGCGAATGTCGGAGTCGAACATCGGGCGCAAGTCGGGGATGGCATATTTCAGCATGGCGAGGCGGTCGAGGCCGCAGCCAAAGGCAAAGCCCTGATATTTGGTGGGATCGAGGCCGCACATTTCCAGCACGCGCGGGTGGACCATGCCGGAGCCGCCGAATTCGAGCCAGTCATTGCCGGTGCCGAATTTGATCTGGCCGCCGGAACGATCGCAGCGGATGTCCCATTCCACGCTCGGTTCGGTGAAGGGGAAGAAGCTGGGGCGGGCCCGCATTTCTACTTTATCGACTTCAAAGAACGCTTTGGCGAATTCTTCCATCACCCATTTGAGATGGCCGAGATGCGTTGTCTCGTCGATCACCAGACCTTCGACCTGATGAAACATCGGCGTGTGGGTGGCGTCGGAATCGACGCGATAGGTGCGGCCCGGCGCGATGATGCGGATCGGCGGTTTGCTGGTCAGCATGGTGCGGACCTGCACGGGCGAGGTGTGCGTTCTCAAAACGTGACGAATGCCGTCGCTTTGCGGGTTCACATAGAACGTATCGTGCATTTCGCGCGCGGGGTGGCCGGGCGGCATGTTGAGTTTGGTGAAGTTGTTGTCGTCCAGCTCCACATCCGGCCCTTCGGCGACGGAAAAACCCAGATCGGCGAAAATGGCGATGACTTCATCCAGCACCTGGGAGACCGGGTGGATGCTGCCGCGCGGTTCGGGGCGGGCGGGGAGGGTGACGTCTATCCGTTCGCTGGCGAGTTTGAGGTTGAGGGCGTCATCGGCAAGCGCGGTTTTGCGCGTGGTGATCGCGTCGCTCACGCGGTCGCGCAATCCGTTGATGAGCGGGCCTTGGATTTTGCGCTCATCCGGCGACATGGGGCCGAGGGTTTTGAGAAGCTCGCTGACCGAACCTTTTTTGCCCAGTGCGGCAACGCGCAAGTGTTCGAGCGTCGCTTCATCGCGCGCGGCAGCGATAGCGCTCGTCAGTTCGCGCTCAAGACTTGTGATGTCGGTCATGAAATCATCCCCAGTCGGAACGAAAGGAAAGAGCCCCGGCGAATGTGCCGGGGCTTTGCTCCGATGGGCGGCGTGTCGTTAGGCTTGCGCCTGATCCACCAGAGCCTTGAACGCGGCGGGCTCATGAATGGCGAGGTCCGACAGAACCTTGCGGTCGATGTCGATGCCGGCCTTCAACAGCCCGCAGATAAATCGGCTGTAGGTTAGCCCATGCTCGCGGCAGCCGGCATTGATCCGCTGGATCCAAAGCGCGCGGAAATTCCGCTTCTTCAGTTTGCGGCCGATATAATTGTATTGCAGCGCTTTATCGACCGCGGCGTTGGCCGTGGTGATGTTATTTTTGCGGCGGCCGTAAAAACCTTTGGCCTGCTTCAAAACTTTTTTGCGACGGGCGCGTGATGGTACGGCGCGGGGTGCTCTGGACATCTATTTCTCCCTCAACCGTAAGGCATCCAGCGCTTGATGCGCTGGGTTTCGGAGGCGCTCATCGTCGTCGTTCCGCGAAGGTCGCGGATCTGTTCGTTGGAGCGTTTGATCATGCCGTGGCGCTTGCCTGCCTGACCGTGCTTGACCTTACCGTTGGCCGTGAATTTGAAGCGCTTTTTGGCGCTCGACTTGGTCTTCATCTTGGGCATTTTGCGGTCTCCTTATTGATCCTCCACGGCCGCTAAGCGGTAGGGATCTGTTCGCATTGGGAGCAGCCACGGCATGCCCAGCCGGGCCGCTCTACGAGAGGGCGGGTCTTATACGGGAAGAACGGGGCTTTGCAAGGCGGGAAACCGCCCGCGAAACCGCGCAACCGCCCTTTGAAGGGATATAAAAGAGGGCCGGTCAGGGCGCGGGCCCCGCGAAAAACGCTTAACAGTTTGTAATATCAGAAGAATTTGGAAAATCCGGCAAGGTTTTTGTGCCAGGCTCTTAACCCTCCCCGCAAAAGGCCGGGGAGGGCCTGCTGCAATCGGCGCGGACCACGGCTAGAAAGCGTCCATGCTGAGCCCGAAATTCATCCATATTCTTGCGACAGGCGCCTTTTGGGGGCTGGCCGGGTTTGTCATCTGGGGTGAGTTGGGGCCGGGTACTGTGGGCTTCAATATCTGGGACAAGCTCCAGCATTTCGGGGCCTATGCCCTTTTGGCGGGGCTTGCCACGGTGGCGATGCAGGCCCGCGGGCGCTGGCTCTGGGCGCTGGGCGGGCTGATCGCCTTTGGAGCGGCGCTGGAAATCTTGCAGGGCATGGTGGGGCGGGACATGAGTTTCCGCGACGAGATCGCCAATACGCTGGGGGTGATCGCCGGGGGTTCCGTGGGCTGGGCGTTCTGGGCCCTGATGCGAGCCTGGGTTGTTGAAGTCCCGGCAGGAGAATAACCTCCCTGTTGATTTTAAGCAGGGCTCCCAATGTTCGATGAATTCAAAAAGTTCGCCATGCGCGGCAATGTCATCGACCTTGCGGTCGGTGTCATTATCGGCGCGTCGTTCACCGGCATCGTGAATTCGGTGGTCAAGGACATCATCAACCCACCGCTCGGCCTTGTTCTTGGCGGGATCGACTTCTCGAATTTCTTTGTCACGCTCAAAGGCCCGGTGACCAGTTCGCTCGCCGAAGCAGCCAAGGCTGGCGCGGTGACGCTGAACTACGGCAACTTCATCAATGCGCTGATCAACTTTCTGATCGTGGCGCTGGTGCTGTTCATCCTGATCCGCCAGATCAACAAATTGAGCGCGCCCAAGGCGGATGCACCTGTTGCTGTTCCTGAAGATGTGACGGTGCTGCGTGAAATTCGCGACCTGCTGAAAAGCCGGGGCTGATGGCCGAGCGTATCGTCAAAAGCAAGGAAGACTGGCAGACGGAGCTTGCGCCGGAGACGTTTTGTGTTCTGCGCGAGCACGCCACCGAACGCCCCGGTTCGAGCCCGCTCAATCACGAAAAGCGTGCGGGGACGTATCTTTGCGCGGGCTGCGGCCAACCCTTGTTTGAGTCCGGCACCAAATATGAAAGCGGCAGCGGCTGGCCGAGTTTCTTCCGCCCGCTGGAAGGTGCGGTGGCGATGACGACAGATGTGAGCCACGGCATGACGCGCACCGAAGTGCATTGCGCCACATGTGAGGGGCATCTGGGTCATCAGTTTCCCGATGGACCCCAGCCCACCGGCTTGCGCTATTGCATGAACGGACTTGCGCTGAATTTTCGGCCCCAAGACTGAGCATGACTATTACAAACGCGCCTGGGCTGGCCTTGCGTGCGGGCGATGGTCCGCAATTGCAGGAAAATCAGCTTTCCGTGCAATCACGCCGTCATATCGACATGCGGGTGGCGGTGTTGAAGGCGCACCCGCAAGCATCCGCGCTGGCGGGCGCGGACTGGCGCGGGGCTATCGGCGCGCTGCTGCTGCTGGGGTTGCATTGGACGTTTGCGTGGCTCGTTTCGGCCACGAATATTCTGGTGGTGTTTGTGGCGGCCTTTGTGGTCGGGCAGTTGGTGCTGCATTCGGTGGGCTCGCTCATTCATGAAACGGCGCATCGGCTGGTGTTTCGTGAGCGGCGCGCGAAGCTGGCTTTTGATCTTCTGCTCGAAGCCATCACCACTTCTTTCGGGCGGCAGCTCACCTATCAGCATGAGCATGTCTCCAGCCATCATCCGCATCTGGGCAATTATGAGCGCGATTATGAGCATGAGGATTTGTGCCGCTTTGTGGCGCGGCGCAGTCATCGCGCGGCCAATCCGAAATTGCAGCGCCTGCTCACGCTGGCCGAACTTTTTGTGCAGGCGATGCCGCTGGGCTTCATGATCTCCAACAAGATCTTCAATCCGTTTTATCGCCGCCGCACGGGCCTGGCGACCAAGGACCGGGCGCGGCGCATCGGCGCCACCAAGCCGCCGGTGTTTGAACGGCGGCTGTTTATTGCGGTGTCGGTGGTGGTGAATATTTTTCTGTTCGCGGCGTTCGGCTTTTTGGGCTGGCTCTATCACATCTGGAGCCTGTCATTGTTTTTGGGCAAATGCGGCGTCACCAATCTCGGCCAGTCTTTGGCCGAACATCCCGGGGATGATGATGAGGCGCCGACCCGCTCGACCTATTCGTGGCTCAACCTGATCCTGTTCAACACCGGCTATCACAATGAGCATCACACCTTTCCCAATGTCGCCTGGACGCGGTTGCCCAAGCTGAAGGCGCTGGCGCCTGAAACCTTTGGGCCGGGAACCGAAAAATCCTATGCCGGGTTCTGGTGGGCGCATGTGTGGGCCGATTTCAGCCCCTCCCGGCGGACCAAGCTGCAGGACGAGGATCAATCCGTCCGCTGCGCGCAAGAGACGGGGGCTTAAAGCCCATAAGGGTGTCATGTGGGGTGCGGGCGGTCGTCACACCGCATCCCCGGTTCCACAGAAATGCTCGACCTTGCTCTGGCTTGGGTCTAGAAGTTGAGAATAAGTCTCACCTTTAAGTCAGGCGCTCCCATGTTTCGCAAGATTTTCCCGGCCATTCTGGTGCTGATTGGCGCGTTGACGGTTGCGCTGCCCGCTTATGCCGATACCGCCGAGGTCCAGACCGTCTGGCGGCTGCTGGATTATATCGCGGTGGATTATCCCGGTGCGGTGCAGGACGGGAAGGTCATCAGCGAGGGTGAATTCAAGGAGATGGTGGAGTTTTCCGGCTCCGCCCGCGAACGGCTTTCCGCGCTCCCTGCGACCTCCGCCAAGCCAGCCCTGTTGACCAAGGCAGGCGAACTTGCGGCGAGTGTGAAAGCGATGAAATCCGGCGCGGAGATTGCTGTGCTGGCGCGCGGGCTCGCGGCCGATCTGCTGATCGCCTATCCGGTGCCGCTGGCGCCTGCGACGGTGCCTGATGTGGCGCGCGGCAAGGCGCTGTATGCCGAGAACTGTGCGATCTGCCATGGCGAGACGGGCAATGGGCAGGGGCCGGGCAGTGTGGGGCTCGATCCGCCGCCGGTGAATTTTACTGACCGCACCCGCGCCCGCGAGCGCAGCATTTTTGCGCTCTATCAGGTGATCGAGCTGGGGCTCGATGGCACCAGCATGGCGAGCTTTGCGCATTTGCCGGTCGCTGATCGTTGGGCGCTGGCTTTTTATGCGGGCGGCTTTGCCTATCCGGCAAGCGATGCGGCCAAGGGCGCAGAAAAATGGAAAAGCGATCCGGCCTTGCGCGCTGGCTTCACCTTGAAATCGTTGGTCGGCACGACGCCGCATGTTCTGGCCGATCATCTGGGTGAGGCGACGGCAAATGAGATCACCGCTTATCTCAGGCGTAATCCCGGTGCAGTGACCGAGCCGCAGACCGGTGGCCAATTGACCTTGGCGCGCAGCCGCCTGAACGAGTCCGTTGCCGCCTATGCACGGGGGGATAAAAAAGGCGCGCGCGATCTGGCGCTCTCGGCCTATCTTGATGGCTTTGAGCCGGTGGAGCCTTCCTTGTCGGCGCGCGACAAGCCGCTGATGATCCGCATTGAAAAGGCGATGGGCGAATTGCGCGCTGGCATTGCCAAGGGCGCGCCGGTGGACACGGTGCGCGGGCAGATCGCGGCGCTGGATGGATTGTTTGCACAAGCTGAAATCGCGCTGGGGCAGAGCGATTCATCGAGCGCTTCGAGCTTTGTTGCTGCTTTCACGATTTTGCTGCGCGAAGGACTTGAGGCGATGCTCATCGTGATCGCGATGATCGCCTTCCTCAACCGCGCGGAGCGGCGCGATGTGCTGGGCTATGTGCATGCGGGCTGGACCACGGCGCTGCTCGCAGGTGCTGCCACCTGGGCGGCGGCGACCTATTTCATCACCATCAGCGGCGCCAGCCGCGAACTGACTGAGGGATTCGGCTCGGTCTTCGCGGCGGTTGTGCTTGTGTGGGTGGGAATATGGATGCATGGCAAGAGCAATACCGCGGCCTGGCAGCTTTATATCCGCGAAAAATTGAGTCATGCGCTGACACAGCGTTCGGCGTGGTTTCTGTTCCTGCTGGCTTTTGTGGTGGTCTATCGCGAAGTGTTCGAGACCATTCTGTTTTATGCGGCGATCTGGAACCAGGGTAATGGGCAAGCGGTGCTGGCGGGCGGCGGCTCGGCGGTGGTTGTGCTTGCCATCATCGGCTTTGTGATGATGCGGTTCAGCAAGACATTGCCGATCAGCAAATTCTTTTCCTACAGCTCGGCGCTGATCGCGGTGCTGGCGGTGGTGTTGATCGGCAAAGGCGTTGCGGCCTTGCAGGAGGCGGGAATTTTGCAGATCAATCCGCTGGCGGGCTGGCCGCGGGTGGAAATTCTGGGAATCTTCCCGACTTCGGAAGGCGTGATCGCGCAAATCGTGGTCGCGGTGCTGCTGATGCTTGGGTTTTTCTACAACGCACGCAAGGCGCGGGCGTTGACGCAGGCCGGGTGATTTTGAGGGTTTCAGGTCGGGTGGTTATGGAGATGTAGCGTCTGGCGTTTGCGCCAGCGTGAAACCTTCATCTATCCAGCCGGTGATGCCGCCTGCCATGATTTTGACCGGGCGGCCGAGCCGCGCAAGCCGGATGGCGCCGCGGGCCGCGCCGTTGCAATGCGGCCCTGCGCAATAGGTCACGAATAACGTATCGGCGGGCCATTGCACCAATTTGGAGGCGATGATCTTTGCGTGCGGCAGGTTGATCGCGCCCGGCACATGGCCGCGTGCGAACAGCATGGGGCTTCGGACATCGAGAAGGACAAAGCCGGGGTTTTCGCGGGAAAGCGCATCATGCGTATCCCAGCAGTCGGTTTCGAATGCCAGCAGGGATTCGAAATAAGCGAGCGCTGTGTCGGGGCGCGCGGCAGGAACGGCGGTGACAGCGTTTTGCATGGCGATCTCAGCGCGAACGTCAGGGGTGGGCTGGCGCACCCGAGAGGATTCGAACCTCTGACCTCTGCCTTCGGAGGGCAGCGCTCTATCCAGCTGAGCTACGGGTGCGGACGAAGGTTGCTATAGCCCAAGGGCCCGGCGGGGGGCAATGAAGGATAATCTGTGGTATAATCGCACTGTGACGCCTGTTTCGTGGGGTATGCGATGCGGTTTGTCTGGCTGGGTATCGTGGTTGCGGGCCTTTTGGTGGCGCATCCGCCTTCGGCCCTGGGCGCGGATCATGGCAAGGACGAGGCTGCCATCCGCCAGCTTGAAAATGCCCAGCAGGAAAGCTGGAATCGGCACGACATCAAGGCCTATGCCGCCCTCTTCGCCGAGGACGGGGATGTGGTGAATGTCTTTGGCTGGCGCTGGCGCAGCCGCGACGAACTTCAGGCCAAGTTGACCCGGGCGCACGCCTCTGTTTTTGCCAAGAGCGCGCTCAATGTCGGGGCGATAGACATTCAGTTTTTGTCTCCCGACATCGCGGTCGCTCATGTGGAGTGGCAGTTGATCGGCACGCTGAAGCCTGATGGCACCATGGCCAAAGTCCCCGATACCGGCATCCAGATGCAGGTGCTGAAAAAGCAGGGCGGCAAATGGCTGATCGCGGCGTTCCAGAACACCGGCACCCAGCCGGAGCAGGATTTTCCGTCGCCATCGCCCGGCCTCTGATGGCCATTCCTCAGGCGAGGGAGGCCAGCGCCGGATCGGCGGTTTGTTTTGCGTGGGTCCAGACCTTTTCCTTCCAGTCCGCACTGTCGGGATAGAAGGCTTCGCGGATTTCGGCCTTGATATTGGCCCAGAGTGAACGATCCGGCGATTTTTGCAGGTGCAGCCAGTTGTCTTTGCGCAGGGCGTTGAACACGTCGCGCATCGGGGCGGTGCCGACTTCGAGGGCGGCGAAGGTGAGTTCGGCCCGGTGCATCCACTGCGCCATCGCTTTGTCGATGGTGCCGGTGAGCGGGGGCGAAATCGATTCCCCTGTTTCGTTGGATTTGATGCGATCACCCCAGATCGCGCGCTGGCGCAGATAGGCGGGTGAGCCGGGGAGGTCTTCGCAGATCATTTCGGCGGCGCCGCTTTCACCGAGGCCGGTGTGATAGTCGATCACCACAAGTTTCGTGAGCCCGCGCAAATGTTCGGTGATGACGTCTTTCAGCGCGGCGGAGGACCAGCTTTCGTGCTGGCCGCCGAAATAGACGCCATCGGCATGTTTGTATTGGCCCGCGCTGATCGCGGTTTGCAGCGCGAAGGGGCCGTGTTCGCCCGCATAGTCGCGCAGTTTCGCATTGGCGCTGCGCAAGGTGTCGTCCGAAATATCCTTGGGCGAAATGAAAGGCGCGAGCGCGTCATAGGCCGGGTTTTCCGGCAGCTTTGTGTAATCGACGAAGTTGCGATTGATGTCGGCATTGTCTTCGTTGACGCGGCGGTCCCAGGCGAAGCCGAACGGGTTCAGCCCGTGCAGCATCACCAGCTTCACATCTTTGGGCAGGCGCGTGGCAATGCCATCGCCGATCAGCCCGGTCTGCACGCCGGAGCCGAAATAGCCTTCGACCCCATGGGTGCCGGAGATCAGCAGCAGTGCGCGGGTTGCGGCGCGGTTGCCGGCGCAGGCCACATCCATGAATAGCGGGCGGCCACGCGGGCCCTTGGCGGTCGGGTGGACGCGGGTGGTGATGTCCATCCCCGCTTTGTCCGCGGCTTTGATGAAGGCGGCGCGGCCTTCGCGGTAGGTGGCGGGAAAAATGCTCGCAATGCCCATGGGCGTGTCTTCAAATGGTTCTGACGGTTTATAGTCGATTTGACCTCATCCCGGCGAGACATGAACCCCTTCGGATCTTTGCAAGACTATCGGCTGCGCCCCATCCCCGATCAGGCGGGGGCTCGCCTGCGCAAGGTGGGGTTCCGCGCCCACCCGATCAATGCGGCGGCGGAAAGGTTTGCGGAACCGCTGGAGGATGCGCGCATTGCGGGGCTCGCGGGCGAAAATGCCTATTATTCCAGCCGCACGCCGCCCTATTACCGGCGGATCGACGGGGCGGTAGAGGGGTTGTTTTTGCGCCGGGGGGTGACGGCGCGGCTTGTGGCGGTGAATGCGCGGCTGGCAGGTGCCGGGCTTGAGCTGTTCCTGTTCGATGGCTGGCGGCCACGCGCGGTACAGGCCTATTTCCATGATGTGTGGATGCCGCAGCATCTGGCGGAACGGCAGCCGGGGCTTGAGGGGGCGCAATTGCTGGCGGAGGTGGAAAAATATTGGTCCGCGCCGTCCGGCACAGGGGAGGCGGGAAATGAAAAATCCCCCGCGCCCCATGCAACAGGCGGGGCGACTGATCTGACCTTGCGCTGGCGTGGTGGTGCGCCGTTGTGGATGGGCTCTTTGTTCGATGATGTGACGGCGATTGCGCATCGCGATCATTTTGAGCGTGGGGATGATTTGAGTTTTTCCGACTTTGAAGCGCGCGCCAACCGGCGTCTGCTGCACTGGGTGATGGCGGATGAAGGTTTTATCGGCCACCCGGATGAATGGTGGCATTTTTCGTTCGGCGATCAGTTGTGGGCGCGGCTGGGTGGTTTTGAGGCTGCGCTGTATGGGCTCAGCTCGCCGCCTTGAGTGGCGTGTCGCGCAAGGCGCGCGCGAGATGAAGATCGTAGAGTTTGTGGCTGGCGCCGGAAAGTTGGGACGCTTGCGCGATCAGGCGACGGGCTTCCTCAAAATTCTTTTCGTCCATCGCCGCGAAAATGCGGGCGTGAAAGGTTTCGATGGCGCGGAAGGTGGGGCTGGCACGTAACCCCGCATCGCCCAGCAGCGCGTAAATCGCGGAGGGTTCATCGCTGTCAGGCGTCGGGCGATCAATTTCCAGAAGCGCGAAGCGCGGTGCGCCGTTTGCGGTGGGCGCATCGGCAAGGGCGGTGAAACCATAGACATCGCAGGCGGCGCGCAAATCTTCGGCGCGTGGCACGCAAGCGCCTGAGACCGAATAGGCCCCGCCAAACAGGCCTGCTGTTGCCGGGCCGGTGGCAAGGCCGATGGCAAGCTGCATCGGCGGCGCGGGCGCGGCGTTGGGGCGAAGGTTCGTCATCGCATTCTGGCTGCGGATCACCTCCATCATGCGGTTTGCGGCGGCGACCGCGCGGGCGGCATGTTTGGGCTCGCTGAGCGGCGCATTCCAGAAGGCGGCAAAGCCTGCGGAGCCAAAGCGTTCGACCGTGCCGCCCTGTTCGAGCACCGCCTCATAGAGCGGGCCGAGGCGTTTTTCGAACAGGCGGATCAACTGTGCCGGAGAATTGCGGAAGGCCTGTTCGATTTCAGCGGCATTGGCGATGCGGCAGGCGAGATAGGTGATGGTGCGGATTTCGCCATCGAGCTTCAGTTGCGCCGGGCGGCGGATCAGAGCGCGCCGTGTCTGCCGTGGCAGCGCCAGAAACAGCCGCGAAAGTCGCCCGCTGCGGCGGATATAGACGGCCAGTGCCACCGCCGTGCCGACAGCCGCTACAATCAGCGCATAAAGAAGAGCGGTCACACCAGGTCCGTTCAAAGTGATTCGTAAGTTTAACATGTCGCAGGTGCGCCGTGCGGCGCGCAAATTTGCTGCGGCTGCGTTGGGGGGAGGGCGTTGGATTCAAAAAAGGACTGCGTGGCAATTTGTGCGATGCAGCAAATCGCGATGAGGAAAGGGCGGCCCTACATAGGTGACGGTACCGTCATTTTGGTTGCGAGGCGGCTGCGGCGCGCGCATAGTTCTGCTGTTCACACCGAATGCCCGGCAAAACCAATGGAGGCGCGTCTCATGGAAAACATCACCAAAGATCCTGCTTATAACGCGGTCGATCCCGACGATTTTCCGGCGATGCTTGAAGTTGAGCGGTATGGCCAGCGCTCCACCGCTTTCGACAAGATCATCTCCGCGACCCACGATCATTTCTGGGACCCGCTGGACACCAAATACATCGACTTCTCCGAAAAGTTCGACATGGAAAACGCGTACATGGTCGATCCGCAGTTGAGCGCTGATTTGCGCACCGCCATTGGTGACAAGCTCGACGAACGGCAGAAGATCAAACTGGTCAATCTCGACACGTTGTGGAGTTTCTCCTCCATCCTGCATGGCGAGCAGGGTGCGTTGTCGCTTTCGGCCTCGCTCTGTCACATTTTGCGCGATCCGGGGGCGCAGGAATATGCCGCCAACCAGACGCGCGAAGAAGCCCGTCATGTCACCGGTTTTTCGCGGTTTATTCAGGCGCGTTGGGGCAAGCCCGTGCAGGTGGGCCCGGCGCTCGGCAATATTCTGAACGAACTCGTCGCCTCCAAGCTGGTGTGGAAGAAGCTGGTCGGGATGCAGATGCTGATCGAGGGCCTCGCCATGGGGGCTTTCGCGACCTTCTATCAGTTTGGCCGCGATCCTTTGATGGTGAAGCTGTGCCAGTTGGTGATGACCGACGAAGCCTTCCATCACAAATTCGGCAAGATCTGGGCCGAGCGCACCATTCCCAATCTCTCACGCGCCGAGCATGAGATGATCGAGGATTGGGCCTGGGAAGTGTTCACCGTGCTTCTGTTCAACCTTGCCTCGCCGAACCAGAAGGAATGGCTCTATCGCGAAGTCGGGCTTGATCCGGCCTGGTGCCAGGGCGCGTTCATGGAAGCGATGACCGATGTGAACATCCGCGAGGAGATGAAGCAGACCTCCAACATCTTCCGCGTGCTCATCAAGACGCTGCTCAATGCGGGTATTATCACTGATCGCACGCGTAACAATTATGCCGCCTATATCGACATGGCCGAACTTCATGCTGAAGGGGCGCGGATGATTGGCGATGAGATTGCCGAAGAAGGCATCAAATATCTCATCACGCTCAATGGCGGCAAAATGGTCATGCCGACCACGTTGGCCGCGGAATAAATCGGACATATTATAATGAAGGGCCGGGCGATCTGCGCGATCACCGGCCCTTTGTGCGTTTGAAGCTGCGCAGAAACAGCGCCACGCCCGCCAGAAGCGCGATCCAGGCGAAGACATCTCCCATGCGGTTATAGAGCGTCTGTCCGCCTTTTAGCGGCACTGGCAGATCGCCCACCAGCGTCATCGGCGCGTCCCCGGTGCTGGTGCGGCGGTTGACGAGGCGGCCATAGCGGTCATTGAGGGTGAGAAGGCCGTGGCTGGCGACCCGCGCCACCGCGACGCCGTTTTCAATGCCGCGCAGAATGGCGATGCGGGCGCGGTCGGCGGCATCTTCCTCATTGTCGGCGGCTGACACGGCGAGAAGGCGGGTGGCGCTTGTCACATCGGCGCGCAAGCTTTGCGCAAGTTCGGCATCCTCGCCGATGGTGAGGGCGGCGCCATTGCCAAGGACAAGCGACGCGGTGCCGGGGTGTGCGTTTCCAGCGCCTGTGCGTTTGAGATAGGTCTGTGACGCGTCACCATCGGCTGCGAAAACCAGTGCTAGGTTGCGGCCACCGCCGGGCGACATGTCTTCCACGCCTACGATCACGGTGGCGTGCGCGTTTTTCGCGGCCTCCGACAATTTGGTCAGGGCTGTGGCGCGCACCGGTGGCTCAAGGCGGATGATGTGTTCTGGCAGGATGATGAGAGCGGGCGCGCGCTCGGCGATGGAGCCGATCAGCGTGCTGTAGGCATCCGCTGTTGCGATGGCGTTGTTGTCTTTGCCCTTCAGGTCTTCAGCGACGACAAGGCCGACGCGAATGGTGTTTGCATCGTCTGTCGGGCGTAGTGCGCCGAATAGCGCATTGGCGAAGAACAGGCCGAGTGACAGCGCAAGCGGCAGCATCGCGCCGGTTCGATAGAACAGCGCGATGCCTGCGGGCACGATGCAGAGGAGGAAGGTGAGGCTCCACTGGCCGAACAACGATGCGCTCTGCGCCAGCATCGGCACGGCGGCGAGGGCGGGCCCAAGGGATAAATCAAGTGATGAATAACCAAAAAGAAATTCCACCCCGGTCCACAAGGCGGCGAAAGCGAGCATGGCCGCCATATCGCCCAGGCGGCGCTGGATGCGGCGCGCGGCAAGCACCACCAGCGCGAACAGCAGCGAGGGTTTGAGAATCGCGGCGGCGAGGGCCGTCACGCTGAGGATGTCGTGGGTGGCGGGCAAGAGGTTGGTGCGGCCAATGGCGAAGGCGGCAAAGGCGGCCAGGGCGACTACCCGGCCCCGTGTTGGCCCGAAGGCCAGCCACAGCACCGGGCCTGCCGCCACAAAGGCCAGCGGCCAGATGACGCCAAGACCCGTCGACGCGAAAAAGGCCAACCCGCTCAGGCTTGCGCAAAGTATTGCAATCATTGGTATTCTCAGGAATGCCCCGGCTCCGCCGCGCCGGAACATACAAGGTTCGCGGGCCCATTCCAGCCACCTTGCGACGCGGTGGTCGCAATGGTATGAATGAACATTCATTCACTTTTGGGCTTCATGTCGTCCAGCGCCGCTCCTGATCTTTCCGCCAAAGCTGACGACAAGCGCGCGCGCCTGTTGGCGGCGGCGCTGACGCTGTTTGAGCGACGGGGGTTTGATGGTGTGGCGGTGCCGGAAATCGCGCGCGCCGCAGGCGTCGCCACCGGCACGGTCTATCGCTATTTCGCGACCAAGGAGGCGTTGGTCAACGCGCTCTATCTGCAGTGGAAGACCGCTTATAATACGGCCGTTCTTGCGCCGCTCGATGCAGAGCTCGCCCCGCGCGCAATGTTCGGGGTCTATTGGCAGCGCATGGCGGGGTTTGCGCAAACATATCCGCACGCGGTGCGCTTTCTCGATCTGCATTTCCATAAATCCTATCTCGATGCGCAAAGCCTTGCCGCGCACACGGCCTATCGCGTGGCGGCGGCGGAATTTGTGCGCAGCGCGCGCGAGGTGGGCGCAATTCGCGCACTCTCGCCGCAGCTGGTGGTGGCGCTGTTCTGGGGCGCATCTGTCGGTCTCACCAAATTCGCCCATGAGGGCGTACTCATCTTTGACGCACATACATCTGCTGAGATGGAAGAGATGTTGTGGCGCGCCATCGCGAAGGATCAACCCGTTTCAGGAGGAGGGGCTCATGAACACTCTCGTAAAAGGTAAGGGACAAACAGCGCTTATCACTGGCGCATCGACCGGGATCGGCCTCGAACTGGCCGAATGTTTTGCGAAGGATGGTTATGATCTCATCCTCGCCGCGCGCTCTGAAGGCGCCCTGACGGCGCTGGCTGAAAGACTCTCCCGCACCTATGGCATCACGGCGACAGCCATTGCGGTTGATCTCGGTGCGCCGGGCGGTGGGGCTGTGTTGGCGGAGGCGGTGGCGGCGCGGGGATTATCGGTCGATGTGCTGGTGAACAATGCGGGCTTTGGCATTGCGGGCGCGTTTGAGGCGCGTGATGCGCAAGGCCAGCTTGGCATGATTGATCTCAACAACCGCACACTGGTCGAGCTGACGCATCTCTATTGGCCGCGCATGGTGCAGAACCGGCGTGGCGGCGTGCTGAACGTCGCCTCCACCGGCGCGTTTCAGCCCGGTCCGTTCATGGCGGTCTATTGCGCGACCAAGGCATTTGTTCTGTCGTTCTCCGAAGCGCTGTGGCGCGAGGGGCTGCCGCATGGTGTTGCGGTCACCTGCCTGTGTCCGGGGCTGACGGAAAGCCAGTTTCATCTCCGCGCTGGAACCGGCAGCACAAAATTGCGCAGCTTCGCCAAAGCCATGTCGGCGCGCGCGGTGGCGGAACAGGGGTATGCCGCCTTCACCCGCAACCAGCGGATGATTGTCACTGGCGCGGCGAACAAGGCGATGGTGGGGCTGATCCCTTTCACGCCGCGCCGCGCGGTGCTGGCGCTTGCGGCCTATATTCTCAAACCGGCCTGACCCTTGCGGGGCATTGTCCGATGCGCGACTGTTTGCGCAACCATAATCGGAGGATGACATGGCAGGCCGGGTAGACGGAAAAATCGCGCTCATCACGGGCGGCGCGCAAGGATTGGGCGAGGCTGCCGCGCGCATGTTGGTGCGTGAGGGCGCACAAGTCGTCATCACCGATGTGAATGTGGCGGGGGCCGAAAAGGTCGCCGCCTCCATCAACGAAACGCATAAGGGCGCGGCGCTGGCGCTTGCCCATGATGTGACGCAGGAAGATCAGTGGGCGCGGGTGATTGCCGAGGCCGAGCGCGCTTTCGGTGGTTTGCATGTGCTGGTCAACAATGCGGGCATTGGCCTGACCAAGGATTTTTTGCAGGTGACGCTGGAAGAGTGGCGCCGCGTGCATGCGATTGATCTGGACGGTGTGTTCCTTGGCTGCAAGCTCGCCATTCCATTGATGGCGAAATCGGCGACAGGGGCGCTTGGCGGCTCCATCGTCAATATCTCGTCCATTTCGGGCATCATCGCGGGCCATAATATGGCGGCCTATAATTCGGCCAAGGCGGCGGTGCGCCATCTGTCGAAATCCGTCGCGCTGTATTGCGCACGGCACGCGCTGAACATCCGCAGCAATTCGGTACATCCGGTGTTTATCGCAACGCCCATTCTCGATGGCATGGTCACCAAGATGGGGCGCGAAGAGGCCTATGCGAAACTTGGCCGTCAGGTGCCGCTGGGGCGGATCGGCGAGCCGGATGATATTGCCTATGCGGTGCTCTATCTCGCTTCGGACGAATCCAAATTCGTTACCGGGGCGGAATTGAAAGTGGATGGCGGTATTTCGGCGATGTAGCTGAAGCGTTTTGCGCCGAAGTGGAAGCCGGTTCGGCGCCGCAAAGAGCGACCGTTAAAGACTCTATCGCGAGATGCGCATCGCGACCTGCGCCAAGAGAACGCGCGCGCCCTTTTTCTTCAGCGCGGCATCGGTGAGCCGTTGTAGCCGTGCGGAGATGATCTCCACATCCGGCTGCTTCCAGGGGCGCACGGCGGTCGAGGTGTAGGAGAGCAGGCTGCGCACATAGGCATCGCGCAGGACCGGGGCGGCGCGGGTGATCTCGTCCCTCAGCGCGCCATCCGGGATGTCGAGCCCGATATGGACCAGCAACATGCCGCACGGACGGCCCGCATCCACGATGGTGGTGTAGATCGGCTCGAACGGTACATAGGAGACCGACTGGGTCACCTTGTGCTTGGGCGCGGCTTCCTCTTCGGCCCGCGCCGGGACTGGCAGAACCAGCGGCGCGAGGGCGATCAGGGCCGGAAGGAGGATCAGGGGAACCCGCATCCGGCCCTTTTAGCCGTGAGGGGGTAAACCGGCGGTTGACGGCGCCTCTATTAGACCACCAAACCGGCTGCCAAACCTTTCCGGCCAGCTTGACACCTTCGCCCCCTGCTCCCTAAAACGCGCGCCTGTTCCGCGCCCCGTTTCCCATGTTCGGGCGCGACCCTTAGGGGCTGTAGCTCAGTTGGGAGAGCGCGTCGTTCGCAATGACGAGGTCAGCGGTTCGATCCCGCTCAGCTCCACCAGCCTTCCGGGCTGGCCCGGAATTCGGGTTCGGCGGCTACGCCGGTCGCCTTTCACCTTGCTCGTGCTTCAAAGACGCAGCTAAAACAGTTTACGTCGGCCCGAATACGTCTTCCCCCCGCGCTTTACGAAAGGTTCACCATGCTCAATCCGATCGCCTGGCTTCTTGTCGAGGTCATCGACATCTATGTCTGGGTCGTCATCGCAGCGGTGGTGGTGAGCTGGCTGATCGCTTTTGGCGTCATCAACCTGCACAACCAGCTTGCGCGCCAGATTGTGCAGACGCTCGAATTGCTGACCGAGCCTTTGCTGCGCCGTATCCGCAAGATCGTGCCGCCCATTGGCGGGCTCGACCTGTCGCCGCTGATTCTGATTCTGGGGCTCTATTTCATCCGTTACGCGATTTTCTGGACCTCGATGCGGTTCGGCATCTGATGAACCGGGTGCGCGCCATCGACGGTGGTGTGCGCGTTCATCTCCGCCTGACGCCCAAGGGCGGGCGCGATGCGCTGGAGGGCTGGAGCGCGGATGCCAATGGCGTGCCTCATCTCAAAGCGCGCGTGCGCGCGGTGCCGGAAGATGGCAAGGCCAATGTGGCGCTGATTGCGCTGCTCGCGAAAACACTGGGCATTGGCACATCCGCGGTGCGGATCGCCGCAGGCCACAGCGCCCGATTGAAGGCGGTGGATGTTTTGGGCGATACAGCCGTGCTCTGCGCAAAATTCGAACAGTTGGGATTGGCAAAATGACCGCGCGCATCCTCGATGGAAAAGTCTTTGCCGCAGGTTTGCGCGCCCGTATTGCGCAGGAAGCCACCAGGCTGAAAGCCGCGCATGGGCTGGTGCCGGGGCTCGCGACCGTGCTGGTGGGGAGCGATTCGGCGAGCGAGGTCTATGTTCGCAACAAGGGCAAGGCGGCGGCGGCGCTGGGCTTCCATGCCGATCATGTGACCTTGCCGGGCGATGCCAGCGAAGAGGCGGTGCTCGCTGCCGTGCGGCGCTTCAACGACGATGTCTCCATTCACGGCATTCTGGTGCAACTGCCGCTGCCGCGCCAAGTGCGCGAGGCAGCCGTGCTCGACACGCTGGATCCGAAAAAGGATGTCGATGCGCTGACGCCTTATAATGCGGGGCTTCTGCTCAGCGGGCGGGCGCGGCTTGTCTCCTGCACGCCGATGGGTGTGATGCTGATGCTCAAAGAATTGCACGGCGATATTTCCGGCATGGATGTGCTGGTGATTGGCCGCTCGCTGTTGTTCGGCAAGCCTGCCGCGCAATTGCTGCTGGCGGCCAATGCTACGGTGACCATGGCCCATTCCAGAACGCGTGATCTGCCTGGCTTAGCGCGACGTGCGGATATTCTGGTGGCGGCCATCGGCAAGCCGGAATTCGTGACGCGCGATTATATCAAGCCGGGCGCGACGGTGATTGATGTCGGCATCAACCGCATTGCGGGCGCTGACGGCAAGACGCGGCTCGTCGGCGATGTTGCTTATGACGAATGTGCTGAGGTTGCGGGCGCGATCACGCCGGTGCCGGGCGGTGTTGGCGCGACGACAATTGTCTGCCTGATGCGCAACACGCTGATCGCGGCCTGCGATCAAACGGGATTGCCGATCCCGGCGATTTAGGGGCGCCCAGAGAAGACGCTGTTAAAGACGTTGTGATGGCTACCCGAAATCCTTCGCCAATTCGGCGCGGGTGAGCGGCGCAAGAATCGCGATGTGACCATAAGCGGGGTGATTGACGGCCAGCATGACGCGGCCATCGCTGCCTTTGAATTTTGCAATTTGTTCGGGCGTCAGCACAAAGCGCACCCAATGCACCGATGAGGTTTTGCCATCGGGCGTTGTGCGGTCTTCATAGTCGGTCGGCGTTGCCGTGATGATCTCGCCATCTAGTTCAAGCGACACGCTCTCCTCAATCCCGGCAAGGCGAAACAGCATGGTCTCGCGGCGCTTGGGATCGTCAATCTCCAGCATCAGCGTGGCGATGAGTTCGTTCCCTTGTGGGATCAGCGGATTATAGACCTCAAGCTCGCCCGCCAATTGTTCGGCGCCGCCCTTTTCGATGCGCAGCATTTCCTGCACCTGCAACCACATCGTCTGGTAATTTTCGAAATAGAACGTCGCGACCGGGCCCACTTCGACCCGGCGGTTCTTTTTCGTGGCGATGGACTGTGCGCGCAAAGCATTGCGCTGCGCCAGATACTCGGCATTGGGCAGAATATCGGCGGGGGTGATTTTTCGGTCCTGCGCGCTCATGTCAAATGCTCCGTCAATCCAAAAGCGCGCGCTAGAATCTCGATCGGGTGTTCGGCTTTGGTCGCCACTGTCACACCGTCTTTCTCAGCCAGCGCTCTGGCATTTTCCACAATGTGCAGACCGGCCAGCGGACAGTCTGACGCGATATGCCCGCGTGCCTGTTTGACGACCTGACGAAACACCGGGCGGCCCACTTTTTCGGCCAGATCATGGGTTTCTTTCATCACGCCGAAGGTGCCGCCATGGCCGGAGCAACGCTCGATCACATCGACCGGCGTTTCCGGAATGAGCCGCAGCATTTCCGCCGCCTTCGGTCCCATATTCTGCGCCCGCGCGTGGCAGGGAATATGCACCGTCACCCCTTCCGGCAGCGGGTTCAGCGGCGGCAGACCCTCGGTCTTGGCCACAGTCACCACATATTCGTCAATATCGAAGACGTGTTTGGACAGCCGTTGCACATCTTCATTCTCTGGCACGATCAGCGCCCATTCAAATTTCAGCATCAGCCCGCAAGAGGCTGTGGGCGTCACAATGTCAAAGCCTTCGTCGATCAGCTTGCAAAGGTCTTTTGAAACCTTCGCCGCCTGTTCGGCCACTTTGTCCAGCTGCGCCTGTTCCAGATAGGGCATGCCGCAGCAACCAGGATAGGCGCTGCGTGTTTCCACGCCGATATGATTGAGCACCGCGCGCGCCGACATGCCGGTTGCGGGTTTGTTGTAGTTCACCGAACAGGTGGCAAAAATCGCGGCCTTGCGTTTGCCGAAGGCGGGCGCGTGTGGGTTGGGCGAAACGGGATCGCTGCGATCCTGCGCCATGAAGGTGCGGGTGTGGAATTTCGGCAGCACCGCATCGCGGTCCACCCCAATGGTTTTTTCCATCACCGTGCGGGTGAAGCTGTTGTCTTTGGAGCCTGCCCAATTGACGATGGGGGAGGCAATCGCCGCCAGTCGCCCGTTGCGATCCATCTGCGCCAGCTGGCGCTGGGTGAAATCGGTTTTGCCCTGTTTGGCTTCCGCCGCGCGATAGCGCAGCATCAGATGCGGAAAATCCAGATTGAACGCATGGGGCGGCACATAGGGGCACTTTGTCATGAAGCACATGTCGCACAGGGTGCAGGCTTCCACGACGGCGGAAAAATCTTCGCTTTTCACGCTGTCCAGTTCTTCGGTCGGGCTGTTGTCGACCAGATCGAACAGGCGCGGAAAGGATTCGCATAAATTGAAACAGCGGCGGCAGCCGTGACAGATGTCGAAGACGCGGCGCGATTCCGCATCCAGTTTTTCGAGGTCGGTGAAATCGGGATCACGCCACGCGATGGGATCGCGTGTCGGAGCTTCAAGACTGCCTTCCTGGGCCATGAATCAAACCTTTTGTCATCCCCGGCCTTGCGCCGCTTCAGCGGCACAAGGGGAAGGGGACCCAGGTGGAGAACATTGCGCGGTGTTTCCCGCCTGGGTTCCCTTCCCGCGGGCGAACTTCAGTTCGCCCGCGCCGGGAATGACATTTAGAGTTTTACTTACTTGCCGAGCGTGTCGAACGCCTTCTGGAAACGACCAGCATGGCTCTTTTCGGCTTTTGCGAGGGTTTCGAACCAATCGGCGATCTCGTCGAAACCTTCTTCGCGGGCGGTGCGCGCCATGCCGGGATACATGTCGGTATATTCGTGGGTTTCGCCTACGATGGCCGACAGGAGGTTCTTGTCGGTCGGGCCAATCGGCTGATCGGTCGCCGGATCGCCGACCTCTTCCATATATTCGAGATGGCCATGGGCATGGCCGGTTTCGCCTTCGGCGGTGGAGCGGAAGACGGCCGCGACATCGTTGAAGCCCTCAACGTCGGCCTTTTGCGCGAAGTAGAGATAGCGGCGGTTGGCCTGGCTTTCGCCCGCAAAGGCGGCTTTCAGATTGTCGTGGGTCTTGGTGCTTTTCAGGGACGCCATATGGTCCTCCTTGGGTGTCGGTCTAATTCATCGGCGCGTAGATCCGCGCGCGGATCTACGATGCAGCCTTGGGGCTCCCAAGTCAATGAAATTAGAACCATTCTAAAGAAGATTTCGGGGGTTTAACCGCGGCGCAAGCGCACTCTGTATTCAGGCGCGGCGCAAGCGCACGACGACATCGACCCGGTCCACCACCATGCCGCTGGGCGCAGCGGGAACACCTGACACCTCTATGGACGCACCGGGGATGTCGATCAACATCCCTTCGTCTTCCAGATAGAAATGCTGATGTTCATGCACATTGGTGTCGAAATAGGAGCGCCCGGCCTCCACCGCGACCTGTTTGAGCAGGCGCGCCTCGGTGAACTGGTGCAGCGTGTTGTAAATGGTGGCAAGCGATACCCGCACGCCAGCTTTGTGGGCTTCTTCCTGCAGGGTTTCGGCAGTTAAATGGCGGTCATCCTCCCGAAAAAGCAGCCGCGCCAGCTCCACGCGCTGCCGGGTCGGGCGCAAGCCTGCTTCCCGCAACCGTTCGGTCGGGGAGGGGCGTGTTTCGGGATGATTGGCACCTTGCTGGATGACACCCATCTGCCTGAACCATATACCTTTCTCTCGCCATTGCTGGCTGACACTGTAGCTACAACCCTGCTATGGTGCATCCTGACAATGCTTCGTTAGAATGCTTCTAAGTAACAGATGATCGACAAAAAAGCCAGCCCCCCGGGCCAGGGCTCTTTGGGGCAAGGACATGCAGGTGAGACGTTCGAATTTCGATCTTGAGGGCCTTCTGGCCTGTGCCAGGGGGGAACTTTTCGGCCCCGGCAACCCCCAGCTTCCCCTGCCGCCGATGCTGATGTTCGATCGCATCACCAAAATCACCGAAAATGGCGGGTCCGTCGGCAAGGGCGATATTGAAGCCGAGTTCGATGTGAACCCCGATCTGTGGTTCTTCAAATGCCATTTCCAGAACGATCCGGTGATGCCCGGCTGCCTCGGCCTCGATGCCATGTGGCAGTTGGTCGGCTTTTTCCTTGGCTGGATGGGCGGGCTTGGCCGTGGCCGCGCGATCGGCGTGGGTGAGGTGAAATTTTCCGGCATGGTGCTGCCGACCGCCAAAACGGTGAGCTATTCCATCGATCTGAAGCGCGTCATCATGCGCAAGCTCGTCTTGGGCATCGCGGACGGCATTATGCGTGTCGACGGCAAGGTGATCTATGAAGCCAAGGATCTGCGTGTCGGCCTGTTCAAGGATGCGGAAAGTCCGGCCGCTGCCTAATATCGTCATCTATCTGGTCAAGGAGAACGCCCCATGAGGCGCGTCGTCGTCACCGGCATGGGCATTGTCTCGTCCATCGGCAACACCACGCAGGAAGTTGTGGCTTCCTTGCGCGCTGCGAAATCGGGCATCACCGCGGCCGAGACCTATCGCCAGATGGGCTTTCGCAGCCAGGTTGAGGGCAGCCTGAAGATTGATCTCGATGCGGTGGTGGACCGGCGTGCCCGCCGCTTCATGGGTGATGGCGCAGCCTATTGCTGGATCGCGATGAACCAGGCGATTGCCGATGCGGGGCTCGAACAGAGTGATGTCTCCAATGACCGCACGGGTTTGATCGTCGGCTCGGGCGGGCCTTCCACCAAAGCGATTGTGGCGGCCGCCGATACGGCGCGCGATCCGGCCAAAGGTGTGAAACGCATTGGGCCTTTTGCGGTGCCCAAAGCCATGTCGTCCACCTGTTCGGCCAATCTTTCGACTTGGTTCAAAACGCGTGGTGTGAATTATTCGATTTCCAGCGCCTGCTCGACCAGCGCCAATTGCATTGGCAATGCGGCGGAAATGATTCAATGGGGCAAGCAGGACATCATGTTCGCTGGTGGCGGCGAGGAACTGGACTGGTCGCTCTCCGAATTGTTCGACGCGATGGGCGCCATGTCCTCCAAATATAACGACACGCCCGCCACCGCTTCGCGCGCGTATGACAAGAACCGCGACGGCTTCGTCATCTCCGGCGGCGGCGGCATTGTGGTGCTCGAAGAATACGAACACGCAAAAGCGCGCGGCGCGAAAATCTATGCCGAACTTGTGGGCTATGGCGCGACCGCCGATGGCGCGGACATGGTGGCCCCGTCCGGCGAAGGCGCGGTGCGCTGTATGCGCATGGCGATCGAAAAAGTGAAAGGCGGGATCGACTACATCAACCCGCACGCGACCTCGACCCCGGTGGGCGACATTCCGGAGATCAATGCGATCCGTGAAGTCTTCGGTGAAACTATGCCCCCCATCAGCGCCACCAAATCGCTCACCGGCCATAGCCAGGGCGCGGCAGGCGTGCATGAGGCGATCTATACGCTGCTGATGATGCAAAACGGCTTCATCTGCGAAAGCGCCAATATCGAGGAGATCGATCCCTTGGTCGCCTCCGCCAATATCGTGCGCAAGCGGATCGACAATGCATCCATCCGCACCGCGCTTTCCAACAGTTTCGGGTTTGGCGGCACCAATGCCAGCCTGGTTTTTCAAAAGACCGACGCATAAGCAATCGGCACATCACCGTACCCAACCGGTACAGATGCGAGGATAGAATGGCTGAGGCCACAGGACTGATGCGCGGCAAACGCGGGCTCGTAATGGGTGTCGCCAATGACCACTCGATAGCGTGGGGCATCGCGCGTTTTCTCGCGGCTCAAGGCGCGGAAATTGCCTTCACCTATCAGGGCGAGGCGCAGGCCCGCCGTCTGAAACCGCTGGCCGAACAATTGGGCTCAAAACTCATGCTGCCCGGCGATGTCGAGAATGATGACGAGCTGGATGCCGCGTTTGATCGTTTGAAATCGGAATGGGGCGGGATTGATTTTCTGGTCCACGCCATCGCCCATTCTGACCGCAATGAATTGAAGGGCCGCTATGTCGACACGACACGGGCCAATTTCGCGCGGACGCTCAGCATTTCCTGCTATTCCTTTACCGCTGTCGCCCAGCGCGCGGCCAAGTTGATGACCCCGCTCGCGCAAGGCGGTACGGGCGGTTCGATGATTACGCTGACCTATCTTGGCGCGACGCGGGTGCAGCCCAGCTACAATGTGATGGGCGTGGCGAAAGCGGCGCTGGAAGCCAGCGTGCGGTATCTCGCTGCCGATCTGGGGCGCGACGGGATTCGCGTCAACGCGATTTCGGCCGGGCCGATGCGCACGCTTGCAGGGGCGGCGGTGGGCGATGCGCGGATGGTGTTCAAATGGAACCGCGCTCACGCCCCACTGAAGAAAAACATTGAGCTGGATCATGTGGGCGGCGCGGCCTTCTATTTGCTGAGCGATTTGTCGGCAGGCGTGACGGGCGAAATCCATTTTGTCGATGCTGGCTATAATGTGATCGGTATGCCGCCGATTGCAGACCTCAAAGGCTGGGTCGCGCCTGAAAATGGTTTTGAGCAGGGCGATGGGGATGCACATGCAAAGGGTGACGCTGCATAATCTTGTTCTCGCGCTGATGGTATGCGCCACACCTGCATGCGCAGGCTGGCAGGATCACGCTACGCAGCACGATATCGAACGCCTGTCCCAACTGGATAAAGCCCGCGCCGATGGGTTGCGGGACGCACAAGGCGCAAGCGAAGCCGATCTTTCCGCACTGCGCGCGGTGCTCAACCGCAATGTTCAGCCTGCGAGCCTTACTGCGCTGAAAGGCGATTGGCGCTGCCGCATGATAAAACTCGGCGGCATGGAGGCGATTAAACTCTATGGCTGGTTTACCTGCCGCATCGGCGAACGCGATGGCAAAACGTATTTTGAAAAAACCAGTGGTTCGCAACGTATGGGCGGTGTGCTTTACGCGCGGGAAAAAGGGTTTGTTTTTCTGGGCGGGATGAATGCGGCGAAAGACAAGCCTGTTCAGTATTCCGGGCCGGGCGCGTCACTCGGTGCAGACACGACGCCGGGGGATGTGGCGGGTGTGCTCAGCCTCACTGGCCCCAGCAGTGCGCGGATGGAGTTTCCCTATCCGGCGCAAGAGTCTGTGTTCGACGTGATCGAACTCAAGCGCTGACCTCACTTGTCATTCCCGGCCGAGCGGTGCTTCAGCACCGCGAGGGGAAGGGAACCCAGGTGAGAGATAGTGACAGGTGTTAGACGCCTGGATCCCCTTCCCTCATTCCGCTGCGCTACATTTGCCGGGGATGACAGAGAGAGTGTGTGTGAGGAGCGCGTCAGCCTGCGAATTTTTTTGCGGCTGTTGAGAAACGCTGGAACAGATAGTGGCTGTCCATCGGGCCGGGGGATGCTTCGGGGTGATATTGCACGCTGAAGACCGGCTTGCCTTCGACGCGCAGGCCGCAATTGGTGCCGTCGAACAGCGAGACATGGGTTTCCTTCACGCCCGCCGGAAAAGTTTCGCGGTCTACCGTGAAGCCGTGATTCATCGACACGATCTCGACCTTGCCAGTTTCCAGATCCTTCACCGGATGGTTCGCGCCGTGATGGCCTTGCGCCATCTTGCGGGTCTTGCCGCCCAGCGCCAGGCCCAGCATCTGATGGCCAAGGCAGATGCCGAACACCGGAATATTGCTCTCCACCAAGCTGCGGATCACCGGAATGGCATATTCGCCCGTCGCCTCCGGGTCGCCCGGCCCGTTGGACAGGAGCACGCCATGGGGCTGATGGCGCAAAACATCCTCAAGCGAAGCACTCGCCGGAACAACGGTGACATCCGCGCCTTCGCCCGCCACAAGCCGCAGGATGTTGCGCTTTACGCCATAGTCGATCACCACGCAGCGCCAGCTCGGCGCGGCGACGCTGCCAAAGCCTTTGCCCCAGGCCCAGGGTGTTTCGTCCCATTTCACAGTCTGGCGCGTCGTCACCTCTTTGGCGAGATCAAGCCCGACCAGCCCGGTAAAGGCTTTGGCCTGTTTGACCAGCGCCGCGACGTCGAATTTGCCGTCCGCCGCATGGGCGATCACGCCATGGGGCATGCCTTTTTCGCGGATCACATTGGTGAGCCTGCGCGTATCAATGCCCGCAATTGCCGGGATGTTGTGGGATTTCAGCCAGCGGTCGAGCGCGGCAATGGCGCGGTAGTTGGACGGATGGGCCGCATCGGCGCGCACGATCATGCCGCGCACCGCCGGGTTCAGCGATTCAATATCTTCGCTATTGGTGCCGACGATCCCGATATGGGGAAAGGTGAAAGCCACAATCTGTCCGGCATAGGACGGATCGGTGAGGATTTCCTCATAGCCCGTCATCGCGGTGTTGAAGCAAACCTCCCCGACAGAGGCGATCTCGGCGCCGAAGCCCTGACCCTCGAACACGGTTCCATCGGCCAGAACCAGCAGAGCGGTTGTTTTGGCGCGCGAAAAAGGCGCCGCCGGTGTTACGGCGACAGGGGCGGGGGCATCGGTCATGGGGGCCTCGAATTTGGCGGAAAATAGAAATGTCGGGGGCCGGGGTCAAGCAGCGCCTATGCGGCAGATTTCCGATAGCCGTGGGTATTTGGTTTGTTTGGCGGCAATCCTGCCGTAAATTCCGCGCCCCACATAACCGAGGTCGCCCATGTCTTTGCGTGAAACGTTCACCGAACAGATGAAATCCGCCATGAAGAGCGGCGACAAGCAGCGCGTGGCGACCCTGCGGCTGGTGCTGGCGGCGCTGAAAGACCGCGATATTGCCAACCGCACCGAAGACAGCCGCGAATTGTTGGGCGATGACGAGATTCTCACTTTGCTCGCCAAAATGATCAAACAGCGCGAGGAATCGGCGGAAACCTATGACAAGGGCAATCGCCCTGAACTCGCCGCCCAGGAACGGACCGAAATCGCCATCATCCGCGAATTCATGCCGAAACAGATGGATGAGGCTGAGGCCAAAGCCGCCGCTAAAGCCGTGATCGCCGAACTGGGCGCAGGCGCGATGAAGGATATGGGCCGCGTCATGGCGGCGCTGAAAGACCGCTATGCCGGACAGATGGATTTTGCCAAAGCCAGCGGTCTCGTGAAGGACCTGCTCTCCGGGAAATAAACGCCATGGCCGATTTCACCGTTCTGCGGGCGCAAAACGATGCCGATATAGTCCGCTGTTTCCCGGTGATGCAGGTTTTGCGCCCGCATCTGACGGGTGCGGAGGATTTGCTTGCCCGTGTGCGGCAGATGCAAGCGCAAGGCGACTGGTCGCTGATCTATGTCGAGGATCAGGGCGCGCCTGTTGCCTGCTCCGGCTTTCGCATCGCCGATTATCTCGCTTATGGCAAAACGCTCTATGTCGATGATCTGATCTGCCTCGAAAGCCATCGCGGCAAAGGCTTTGCCGAATGCCTGATGCGCTGGCTGGAATCCCATGCCCGCAAGGAGGCTTGCGCCGTCCTCCATCTCGATTCCGGCACCCATCGTCTGCCCGCCCACCGTTTCTACCACCGCCTGAAACTGGGCATCACCTCCTTCCACTTCGCCAAAAACCTCTAAAGCACCCCCCTTTTTTCCTCCCCCGCAAAGCGGGGGAGGTGCCCAAGCAAAGCGAGGGCGGAGGGGGGAAGTCAGCCATTTCGCCCTGTGACAGTCTCAATCCGTGAGACATCGCGCAAAAACCGCTACACTCTCCCCCATGCGCTACGGACAGGGCCTTCTCGACGAAATCCTGCAGCGGACGGATATCGTCCAGCTGGTCGGGCGGCGGGTGAAGCTGGTCCGCAAGGGCCGGGTGATGTGGGGCTGCTGCCCCTTCCACAAGGAAAAATCGCCCTCCTTCAAGGTCGAGAACGAGCGCCGCAATTATAAATGCTTCGGCTGTGGCAAGGGCGGGGATGCCTTCAAATGGCTGATGGAGACCGAAGGCCTCACCTTTCCCGAAGCGGTGGAGCGGCTGGGAGCTGAGGCCGGGGTCGAGGTGCCCAAATGGACCGAGACCGACGAAGCCCGCGAACAGCAGAAAAAATCGCTCTACGAGATCATCGAGGCGGCTTGCGTCTTTTTTGAGGATCAGTTGCGCGGGCCCGGCAGCGGGGCGGCGCGGGAGTATCTGCAATCGCGCGGGCTGAACGGCGAGGCCGCCAAACAGTTTCGCATCGGTTATGCGCCGGGCGGCAATGCGCTGAAGGATTTTTTGACCGCGAAAAACGTGACCCTCGACGACATGATCGCCGCAGGGGTGCTGCGGGCCGCCGATGGCGAGCGGGGGCCGCGCGATTTCTTTTTCGACCGGATCATGTTTCCCATCAGCGATCCGCGTGGCCGGGTAGTGGCCTTTGGCGGGCGCGGCCTTTCCCCCGATGCCAAGCCCAAATATGTCAACACCGGCGAGACCAGCCTCTTTTCCAAGGGGCAGATGCTCTACAATTTCGCCCGTGCCCGGCCTGTGGCGATCAAAGAACAGAACATCATTGTCGCCGAAGGCTATATGGATGTGATCGCACTGGCTCGCGCAGGGTTCGAGGCAGCGGTCGCGCCCTTGGGCACGGCCCTTACCGAGGACCAGCTTCATTTGCTGTGGCGGGTGGCCGCTGAGCCGGTGCTGGCCTTTGATGGCGACGAAGCGGGTCTGCGCGCCGCCCACCGGGCCGCCCATCTGGCTTTGCCCCACATGAAGCCCGGCCATTCCTTGCGCTTTGCCTTTTTGCCTGGCGGCGAAGACCCGGACAGTTTCATCCGCAAGGCCGGGGCAGGGGCCATGCGCAAGCTGGTGGAGGCAGCGGAACCCTTGGGGAGCGTGCTGTGGCGGGAGCTGACCGAGGGCAAGGATATTTCCACCCCGGAGCGGCGCGCGGGGCTGGAACGGGCGCTGGCCGAGATTACCCAGACCATTGGCGACACAACAATCGCCGATTATTACCGCCGGGATTTCGACAACCGCGTGTTCGAAGCCTTCAAACGGCGCAAATCCGCGCCCAAACAGGCGCGCACCGGGTCAGGTCAGGGCTTCAAGGACAAGAGGGGCCGCAAAGGGTTTGACCAGCGCCCCGGCTATGGACCCGGGCCTGCCGTCTCCGCCGAGGTCAAAAACAGCGTTATTGCCAAGGGCGGCAAATCGGCCTCGCGCCGGATCAAGGAAATGGAACTTGCGGTGCTGACATGGGAATTACCCGCCATTGCCGCCCGTCATGGCGAAACGCTGGCGGCACTGCCCATTGAGGACCCCGTCCTTGACAGGTTGCGGCACGAACTTTTAAACCTCGCCGCCTCCGGCGGCAGGCTTGAAACCGGCACGTTGGAGAACCATCTCGTGCGCGTAGGGCTTACCGAGCTTGCCGAGCATCTGGCCCGGCGCGCCTCCGGGGAAATTGCCTCCGTGACCGGGGCGGACGATTCCGATAGGGGACACGCCGATGCCGAAGATGTGGAGGCAAGGTGGCTACGCGCCGCGCAACAACTCCGGGATATTGTGGAGCTTGACCCCGAAAGGGCCCGTGCGGTGGAACGCTTCCGCAACGAGGCCAGTGAAGAGAATTGGCGCGATGTCCAGCTTCTGCTGGAGCAGCGCGCCGCCCAGGGCGAGTAATCTGCGTTCTACGCATTAAGGATAGGAGACATGGCCCGGCGTGAAGGGTTGAACCCCCGCGCCAAGGCCCTTTGAGAACGGACCGACCTCCAAGTGGTGACCAAGACAGCTTCTGCGAAGAAAAAGCCCAAACCCGCCGTCAAAGCGGCGCCCAAGGCAGCCTCCAAGGTGCCGCCCAAAAAGGCAGCGCCGGTGAAGCCTGATTCCAGCGCGAAAGCCGCCAGCGCAAAACCGTTGAGCAAATCCGCGCCCAAGAAGCCGGAAGCGAAAAAGCCCGAACCGAAAAAGTTGGACGTGAAAAAACCGGACGTGAAAAAGCCTGAGCCAAAAAAAGCCGAAGCCAAAAAGAGCGAGGCGAAATCCCCCGCCAAATCTGTGAAACCTGCCGCCGCCAAGCCTGTTGCGGCGCCTGTAAAGAAGACCGAGTCAAAAGTGGCCACGAAGCCCGCCCCCCAGTCGGAGAAGAAGCCTATTCAACCCGAAGTTCTTGCCAAGCAGTTGGTCAAAGCCGTTCCCCCCAAGCCGGGCATGAAGCCGGGTTCGCAGGATAATCAGCCACCCCAGCCGGACGCGGATTCGCCGCTTTTGGACATGTCGGATGTTGGCGTCCGCAAGATGGTCACCCGCGCCAAGCAGCGCGGCTACGTCACCTATGACGAGCTGAACAAGGTTTTGCCGTCTGACAAAGTGTCTTCTGAACAGATCGAAGACACGATGGCGATGCTCAACGAAATGGGCATCAACGTCATCGAAAGCGAAGAACAGGAAGACCAGCCCGAAGGCGGGCTGCCTGCCGTTCCCGAAGGCGGCAAGGCTGTCACCACCAAAACCGGCGACGGCGAAGAACCCTATGACCGGACGGACGATCCGGTGCGCATGTATTTGCGCGAAATGGGTTCGGTGGAACTGCTCTCCCGCGAAGGCGAAATCGCCATCGCCAAGCGCATTGAGGCTGGCCGCGAATTGATGATCGGCGCGCTGTGCGAAAGCCCGCTGACCTTTGAAGCGCTCACCGTGTGGCGCGATGAACTGAACGAAGGCCGCGTATTGCTGCGCGATATTATCGACCTTGAAGCCATGTATGGCGCGGGGCCCGATGGCCAGAACGCGACGCCTGCCGTGCCTTCCGACGGTACGCTGAATGCCAATGGGCATGATGCGACCATGGCCGCCCTGATCGCGCCGAAAAAACCCGAACCGCTGCCCAAGCCCACACCTCGCCCGGCCCCGCCGGCCGAAGGTGCCGAACCCGGCGAAAACGCAGCCGCCACGGATTCGCAAGCCGATGATGATGGCTTTGACGATGAGGGCAATCTGCCTTTGTCGGCGATGGAAGCCGCGCTGAAGCCGCAGGTTCTGGAAACACTCGACCAGATTGCCAATCTCTACAAAAACCTCGGCAAGCTGCAGGATGCGAGCGTTGAAGCAGCTCTTGGCGCGGATGAGCTTTCCACCAGTCAGGAACGCCGCTTCAAGAAACTGCGCAGCGAGACGGTTGATCTCGTCAAAAGCCTGAAGCTCAACAACAACCGTATCGAAGCCCTTGTCGATCAGATGTATGGCATCAACCGCCGTCTGGTGAGTCTTGAGGGCCGTCAGCTTCGTTTGGCCGAAGCTCATGGCGTTGAGCGGGCGGACTTTCTGAAAGAGCATTTCGGCAACGAGCTGGACCCGAACTGGGCCCGCCGTGTCGGCCGCCTCTCCCGCCCCGGCTGGAAGGATTTCGTTCAGGAAGAACGCGACAAGCTGCACGCGCTGCGCGAAGAAATTCAAACGCTGGCGCAGGAAATGCGCCAGTCCATCGTCGATTTCCGCCGTGTCGTGCACACGGTGCAAAAAGGCGAACGCGAAAGCGGGCAGGCGAAAAAGGAAATGATCGAGGCGAATTTGCGCCTTGTGATTTCCATCGCCAAAAAATACACCAATCGCGGCCTGCAATTCCTCGATCTTATTCAGGAAGGCAATATCGGCCTGATGAAAGCGGTCGATAAGTTTGAATATCGCCGTGGGTACAAGTTCAGCACGTATGCGACCTGGTGGATTCGTCAGGCGATCACCCGCTCCATCGCCGATCAGGCGCGCACCATTCGTATTCCGGTGCACATGATCGAGACGATCAACAAGCTGGTGCGCACCAGCCGCCAGATGCTGCACGAAATCGGCCGCGAGCCGACGCCGGAAGAACTGGCCGAACGCCTTGCCATGCCGCTCGAAAAAGTGCGCAAGGTTCTGAAGATCGCCAAAGAACCCATCTCCCTCGAAACGCCGATCGGCGATGAGGAAGATTCCCATCTGGGCGATTTCATCGAGGACAAGAACGCCGTCCTGCCCATCGACGCCGCCATCCAGGCAAACCTGCGCGAAACCACAACGCGCGTGCTGGCCACCCTCACCCCCCGCGAAGAGCGCGTGCTACGCATGCGCTTCGGCATCGGCATGAACACCGATCACACGCTGGAAGAAGTGGGCCAACAATTCAGCGTGACCCGCGAACGTATTCGTCAGATCGAGGCGAAAGCGCTGCGCAAGCTGAAACATCCGAGCCGTTCACGGAAATTGCGTAGCTTTCTGGACAATTGAAGGTTCGCTTCAATGGCACTCGCCAGACGCTTTCGAGACAAGCCAATGGAGCGAAATTCAGTTCAGGTCGAGATCAAAGCTAACCTATCTTCATTGGATGGGCGACGATTTCTACAGATCGACACCTATGGGGCGACCGCCAAATTTCCGGCAAGAAACCCAATTATTTTTCTGTAGAACTTCTTTCCGCATAAGCATCCACCAGCGCCCGTATCATCCGCTGATACGGGACATGCCGCTTGCCCGCCTCACGCTTGAAAAAATCCACGCTGCGCTGACTGAGCGATAGCGTTACCTTCACATTGGATTCGCGCAAGACAAGCTGATCCGGTGGGGGGAGAAAATCTTTCACCACCTTCACCTTGCCGATTTCGCCCTTTGTGTACTTAACCGTTTTCTTGCTCATAGATTTTCTTACCCTTGCGCCAGAACCCTGCGCCGATGATGCGAATGGTGTCGTCGCGGAGTGTGAAACGCACCGTCATCACATTGCCGTCCACCAGACCGAAACAGAAATAACGCGGCTCCTTTTGGCTGTGCTCCACATCCTCCGCGATCACGCGCGCAGGGTCGAGAAAGGCGCCCTGCGCCTCCTCGAACGACACGCCATGTTTGGCGCAGTTGACGCGATCCTTCGCGTCGTCCCATTCAAAGCGTCCCGCATATGGGTGAATTACCATATAAAAGTATGGCTGTCATCTTTCGCAAGAAAGCGTGCCTTCCCGCCGTCCCCTTCCCGCGCTAATCACCCCCATGACCCAGCCCATGCTCTTCGATTGTGACGGCGTTCTCGTAGATAGCGAGGTGTTGGTGCATGAGGTGGAGGTGCGGGTGCTCTCTGCCATTGGGCTCACCTATGACGCTTCCGCCTTCAAGGCCCGCTTCATGGGCATGAGCGATGCCGCCTTCTGGGCGGCGCTGGAGGCGGATGGGGTGGCGCGGCTGGGGCGGTCCATTCTTGGCGAGGTTCAGGGGCCGATGCGGGCGCAGATTGCGCAGGCTATCGATACGCGTCTGGCCCCTATGGCGGGCGCGGTGGAGGCGGTGGCCGCTGTGCGCGGGGCCAAGGCGGTGGCGAGTTCATCGTCCATGCCTGCGCTGGAAAAGAAGCTGAAGAAAACTGGGCTCTGGGAGCATTTCGCTCCACATGTCTATTCCGCCCAACACGTCACCCACGCCAAGCCTGCGCCCGATCTCTTTCTTCATGCGGCGGCGGCGCTTGGCGTTGCCCCCGACGACTGCCTTGTTCTGGAAGATAGTGTGAACGGCGTGCGCGCCGCACAGACTGCCGGAATGCAGGTCTGGGGCTTCATGGGCGGAGGGCATATGGATGATGCGGCCCGCGCCCGGCTTTCGGACGCGGGTGTTGTGCGCATCATCGAAGACTGGCCGCATTTTGCGCGGGCCATTGTCGAAGCTGGTTAGACGTTTCCGTCCGTTCCATTACGAATACGCCATGGAATGGTCAGGCGGGTGATTGCATGGGATCGGGGAACCTCGTTGCGCGTTGAGGCAGCGAACCTTCGCAGGAGTTCCCTATGCGTCTTTCGATTTTAGCCCTCGCCGCCACACTTACGCTCGGTTTCGCAGCCACCCAGCCTGCGCTTGCCGCCAATGCGGGTGCCAACAAAATGAAGGCTTGCGGTGCGCAATGGAGCGCCATGGCCCCTGCGCAGAAACAGGGCATGACCTATCAGCAGTTCACCTCTAAATGCATGTCGGGCAAAGCGGTGGCGACTGCGCCGATGAGCGGGCCCATGACGGGACCGATGACGCCGCAGCAAAAACTTTCCGCCTGCGCCGCCAATTGGCAGAAGGCCAAGACTGCGCATACGACTGGCGGGCTCAGCTATCAGCAATATACCGCCAAGTGCACCAAGAAGAGCTAAGGTTCAGCCCAAGCCGTAATTGAAGCTGACCGATATGCGCGTTTGCCGCGCAGCATTGGTCAGCACTTCATGGCGCAGCCAGCTTTCCCACAGCAGCACGGTGCCGGGCTTTGGCGCGAGCGCGACAAAGCGTTGTTCGGCGCGTGGGGCGTTTGGCTTTTTCGGGGGTGCCGCCATCATCAGCGGCAGACGCGGGTCTTCAAAACGAATGGGGGCGGCATGTGCGGGCACCGCCACATAATAGGTGCCGCTGATTACCGCATTGGGGTGAATATGTGCCGCATGATGCGCGCCCGATCCCATCACATTGATCCAGAGGGAATCGAGCCGCAGCCTGCGGCCTGAGAGGTCGAAGGCAAGAACTTTCGCAAAAGCCTTCGCGTGCGCATCGAGATGTTTTTGCAAATCGGCGAATACCGGCGCGCGAACCGGCAGATCGTCGAGCGAGGCATAGGACGTATAGCCCCTATAGCCATGCGCTTTGGACCAGCTGCGCCCGGCTTTATCTTCGCGTGCAATCGTCAGGCAGGTGTGTTCGAGATCTGCATTGAGGGCGTTCGCGCGCGGCAGCACCTTTTGGTACAGCCGCGTCGCGAACAGGGTGTCGATGCCCATCGGCAGGCGTTAGACGTCGTCGCCTTCGTCCTGATCTTCTGCCGGGTTGTCTTCGAGTTCGACGTCCGCTTCTGGCTCTTCTTCAATCCAGCCCGCTTTGACACGTGCTTTCATGATGATGGCGTTGGCATCGTCCGCCGTCAGCTCAAAGCCTTCCAGCGCACCGGGAACGCGCACGCGCTCTTTCTCCTTGTTCTGCTCGAAATAGCCGAGCAGATCGTCGGTGGCGCAACCGGCCAGGTCTTCCAGCGTCTTGATCTCGTGCTCGCCCAGCGCCACGGCCATCGGGCCGGTTACACCGGCAACCTCCAGCACCTCGTCACTGACGCCGAGTTCGCGGCGCTTCTCATCAATCTCGCGGTTCTGCGCTTCGATATGTTCCTGCGCGCGGCTTTGCAGCTCTTGCGCAGTGTCATCGTCAAAACCTTCGATCATGGCCAGATCGTTCACCGGCACATAGGCGATGTCCTCGATGTCCGAAAAACCTTCCGAAGCCAGAAGCTGCGCCACGGTTTCGTCCACATCGAGCGCGCCCATGAACAGGTTGGTGCGTTCGGTGAATTCCTTCTGGCGGCGTTCGGATTCTTCCTGCTCGGTCAGAATGTCGATCTGCCAACTGGTGAGCTGGGAGGCCAGGCGCACATTCTGCCCACGGCGGCCAATGGCGAGCGAAAGCTGCTCGTCCGGCACCACCACTTCGACGCGGTGGGTATCTTCATCCAGCACCACCTTGGAAACTTCGGCGGGCGCCAGCGCATTGACGATGAAGGTCGCCGCTTCGCCATTCCACGGAATGATGTCGATGCGTTCGCCCTGAAGTTCCTGCACCACCGCCTGCACGCGCACGCCGCGCATACCGACGCAGGCGCCGACCGGATCAATGCTCGAATCTTTCGAGATCACCGCGATTTTTGCGCGGGAACCCGGATCGCGCGCCACGGCGCGAATTTCGATAATGCCGTCATAGATTTCCGGCACTTCCTGCGCGAACAGGCGCACCATGAATTGCGGATGGGAGCGGGAGAGGAAAATCTGCGGACCGCGGGTTTCGCGGCGCACGTCATAGATATAGGCGCGGATACGGTCGCCGGTGCGGAAGGATTCGCGCGGGATCATTTCGTCGCGGCGCACCACACCTTCGGCGCGCGACAGATCCACCACCACAGAGCCGAATTCGGCGCGCTTGACGACGCCATGCACCACTTCGCCAATACGATCCTTATATTCTTCGTACTGACGTTCACGCTCGGCATCGCGCACCTTCTGCACGATCACCTGTTTGGCGTTCTGCGCATTAACGCGGTTGAAATCGAGCGGCGGCAGGGTTTCGGCAATAATGTCGCCCACCTGCGCCGCCGGGTTGCGGGCGCGCGCATCGCCAAGACTGATCTCAATCTTGTCGTTGTCCACCAGCTCGACCACGTTCAGATAGCGCGAGACATGGGTTTCACCGGTCTTGGAATCAATCTCGACACGAATGTCGTTTTCGCTGCCGTAATGGGCCTTGGCGGCGCGCTGCATCGCCTCTTCCATCGCGTGCAGCACGACCTGCTTGTCGATCGACTTGTCACGGGCGACCGCATCGGCGATCTGCAAAAGTTCAAGCCTGTTTGCGGCAACTCCGGCAACCATCACACTCTCCTGTCACGCGCACATCCTGGCGCGGGTTGAACGTCACGCGTGTTTGCGCGCTTTCAAATCTTCTTCAATCAGCCTGTCGGTCAGAACAAGTTTCGCTTCGGTAATGCTGCGAAAGCTGAATGTCATATCGGCGCCAGCGCTTCTGAACAGCACATCATTGCCATCCAGCCCCATCAGCGTGCCGCGAAATCTTTTGCGGCCCTTTTCATCGGGCACGGCAATCTCGATCTTTGCGTCATGGCCTGCCCAGCGCGCAAAATCCATCAACCGCGTCAGGGGCCGATCAATGCCGGGCGAGGAGACTTCGAGAGTATATTCGCCCGCAATCGGGTCTTCCTGATCCAGAAAGTCGGACAGGGCGCGGGAAAGTTTGGCGCAATCTTCCACATCCATCAGGCCATCGGGCCGTTCGGCCATGATCTGCAAGGTTTTGATTTTGCCGCCCATCATCCGCACGCGCACCAGCCGATACCCCGTCGCTTCCACGATGGGGGCAATCACGGCTTCGAGTTTGGTCTGCGCAATGCTAATCGGCGTCGTCCTTGGTTCAAGACCATCTGGCCCAAACCGGCGGCTTGAAAAAAGGCAAGCGTTCGGCCCGCGGCGGGTCTTGCGACCGCCACACAACAGTAGTTTCTGTTGTTAGGGATGCCCGCGATATAAGCGTTTGGCGGTACTTTGGCAAGTCAGCGGCGGATGGCCTTCAAATAAGCGGGCTTGCCGTGCAGTTCTTTGGCCTCGTAGCGGGTCTGGGGCCAGCCTTGGGGCCGCGCCAGCCAGTCGGCGGCTGAGGTGGCGGTCCACTCAAAGGCCGGGTGGGCGCAGATGCGTTCCAGCGTCCATTCGAAATAGGGGGCGTCGTCGCTGGCAAAGCGGAATTCCGCGCCCGGCCGCATTACCCTTGCCAGCGCATCCAGCAATGCGGTCTGCACGAAGCGGCGTTTGTGGTGGCGGGTCTTGGGCCACGGGTCGGGGAAAAGAATGAACACAAGCCCGATGCTGGCATCCGGCAGCGCCTCGATAATGTCGCGCGCATCATCGCTGTGCAGCCTGATATTCGGCAGCGGATTTTCATCGAGCTTGGAGAGCAGCTTGGCGACGCCGGAAATATAGGGCTCCGCGCCGATCATCCCGACATGGGGATGGTGTTCGGCCTGCCATAACAGATGTTCGCCTGCGCCGAAGCCGACTTCGAGCCAGACGTCGCTCACTTCGCCCTGTGGGGTGGAGGTAGTGCCTGCGTGCCGACCTGAAAAAGTTGAAGAACTTTTCGGGTCGGGGGCTGTGCTTGCAATGATGAGCGGCCCCCCGCCCGGATCGCTGCGCTCTCCGACCTCCCCACAAGGGGGAGGTGAGAAGTAGGTTTTTGGATCGCGCCCCTGTTCCAGCCGCAGTGCAAGCTGGGGCAACAGCGTTTCGATCAGCCGGTCTTGATGGGCCGAAAGTTTGGGGCCCTTGCGGCGGCCATAGAGCTTGCGCCTATGGCGTTCGGGGTGATCGGTGGTGGTGCGATCACCCACGCCGCAATAATCCTTGGCTGGCCTTAAAACGCGCCCCGAAGCGCGTCGGCAAGGTCGGTCTTCTCCCAGGAGAAGCCGCCATCGGCTTCCGCAGGGCGGCCGAAATGGCCATAGGCGGCGGTACGCGCATAGATCGGGCGGTTGAGCGCCAGATGTTCGCGGATACCGCGCGGCTTCAGATTCATCAGTTGCGGCAGGATGGCTTCGAGCTTGGCTTCATCCACCTTGCCGGTGCCATGCAGATCGACATAGAGCGACAGCGGCTCGGCAACACCGATCGCATAGGCGATCTGGATGGTGCAGCGGTCGGCCAGTTCAGCGGCCACCACGTTCTTCGCCAGATAGCGCGCGGCATAGGCCGCCGAACGGTCCACCTTGGTCGGGTCTTTGCCGGAGAAGGCGCCGCCGCCATGCGGGGCTGCCCCGCCATAGGTATCGACAATGATCTTGCGGCCTGTCAGCCCGCAATCACCATCCGGCCCGCCGACGACGAACGCGCCAGTCGGGTTCACATGCCATTCGGTCTTGTCGCTCACCCATTCGGCGGGCAGCGCCTGACGGATATAGGGCTCGACGATGCCGCGCACGTCCTGCGAGGTCATGTTCTCATCGAGATGCTGGGTCGAGAGCACGATCTGCGTCACCGCGACCGGGCGGCCGTCGACATAGCGCAAGGTCACCTGGCTCTTGGCGTCGGGGCCGAGCTTGGGTTCCTTGCCGGATTTGCGGGCCTTGGCCAGCAATTGCAGAATTTTATGGCTGTAGGCGAGCGGGGCCGGCATCAGTTCCGGGGTTTCGCGGCAGGCATAGCCGAACATGATGCCCTGATCGCCCGCGCCTTCATCCTTATTGCCGGACGCATCGACGCCTTGCGCGATGTGGGGCGACTGGGCGTGCAGCAACACTTCAACGTCGCTTTTGGCCCAGTGAAAGCCGTCCTGCTCATAGCCGATGTCGCGGATGGCGGCACGCGCCAGATCAATCACCACATTGGGGGTGATCTGGGCCGGGCCACGGGTTTCACCGGCAATCACCACCCGGTTGGTGGTGGCCAGCGTTTCGCAGGCGACGCGGATGTCATTGGGATCGAAGCCGTGTTTGGGGCCTTCGCGGAAGAACAGATCCACCACTTCGTCGGAAATCCGGTCACAAACCTTGTCCGGATGTCCTTCGGAAACGCTCTCGCTGGTGAAAAGATAGTCTTTACGTGCCATCGGCCGACCCTTTCAAACTCAAGGTGGGCCTTTTTGCAAGAACGCCCCCCCGGGTCAACCGCCGCTAGAGCGTTTTCCGCCGAAGTGGAAGCCGGTTCGGCGCCGGAAAGAGCGACAATTCAAGATTCAAGCGTTTTCCGCCGAAGTGGAAGCCGGTTCGGCGCCGGAAAGAGCGACAATTCAAGAGTCTAGAGCGCGCAACCGAGTCCATTCAAATGAACCGCGCTCTAGAGGAAAACCATGGCAACCGGCGCAAAGCCTGCGATTCAGAGGATAAAGCGCGACAAATCCTGATCCTTGGCAAGGTCTTCCACCCGCTCCCGGACATAGGTCCCGTCGATGGTGACGCTTTCGCCCGGGCGGTCGGTGGCGTGGAAGCTGATTTCGTCCAGCACCCGTTCCATCACCGTCTGCAAACGGCGCGCGCCGATATTCTCGACCGTGGCATTCACCAGCGCCGCGATGTCGGCAATTGCGCCGATCCCGTCTTCGGTGAAATGCAGCGTCACGCCTTCGGTCTGGAGCAGCGCCACATATTGCTTGATAAGGCTGGCCTCCGGCTCGGTGAGGATGCGCTGCAAATCATCGCGGGTCAGCGCCTTCAACTCGACACGGATCGGCAACCGCCCCTGCAATTCCGGCAACAGGTCAGACGGTTTGGCGGTATGAAACGCGCCCGATGCAATGAACAGAATATGATCGGTCTTCACCGTGCCGTGCTTGGTGGCGACGCTGGTGCCTTCGATCAGCGGCAGCAGATCGCGCTGGACGCCTTCGCGGCTCACATCCCCGCCGCCGCGCTGTTCGGTGCGGGCGCAGATTTTGTCGATCTCGTCGAGAAAGACGATGCCGTCATTCTCCACCAGTTCAATCGCCTCACGCACCATGGCTTCGTTGTCGAGCAGCTTGTCGGCTTCTTCGGCGATCAGCGGGCCATGGGCATCGCCCACCTTCATGCGGCGCATTTTGGCCTTGCCGCCAAAGGCTTTGCCGAACATGTCGCCGAGATTAATCATGCTCACTTGTGCATTCGGCATGCCGGGAATTTCAAACGCTGGCGCGCCGCTGTCCCGCACCTCGATCTCGATCTCCTTGTCGTCCAGCTCGCCATCGCGCAGCCGCTTGCGAAAGGCCTCGCGCGTTCCGGCGGAGGCCGATGTGCCGACCAGCGCATCGAGCACCCGTTCCTCGGCGCGTGCCTCGGCTTGCGCCTCCACATCCTTGCGCTTGCGTTCACGCACCTGTGTGATGCCGACTTCCACAAGATCGCGCACGATCTGTTCCACATCGCGCCCGACATAGCCGACTTCGGTGAATTTGGTCGCTTCCACTTTGAGAAACGGCGCTTGCGCGAGCTTGGCCAGGCGGCGCGAAATCTCGGTCTTGCCGACGCCGGTGGGGCCGATCATCAGGATGTTTTTCGGCTGCACTTCTTCGCGCAAGTCCGCTTCAAGCTGCTGACGCCGCCAGCGATTGCGCAGGGCAATGGCGACAGCACGCTTGGCATCGCCCTGGCCCACGATGAAACGGTCGAGTTCGGAAACGATTTCGCGCGGCGTGAAAAAACTCATTCGGCTTTCAGGCTTTCAACAGTGATGTTGTGGTTGGTGTAAACGCAAATGTCGGCGGCGATTGCCATCGCGCGGCGGGCAATCTCCTCGGCGGAGAGATCCATCGGCATCAGCGCCCGCGCCGCGGCCAGCGCGTAAGGCCCGCCGGAGCCAATGCCGATCAGACAATCATCGGGCTCCACCACATCGCCATTGCCGGTAAGGATGAGGGAGGTTTTGGCATCGGCCACCGCCATCATCGCTTCCAACCGGCGCAAGTAACGATCCGTCCGCCAGTCTTTCGCCAATTCCACGCAAGCCCGCGCCAGATTGCCGGGATGCTGCTCGATCTTGGCCTCCAGCCGTTCGGAGAGCGCAAAGGCATCGGCGGTCGCACCGGCAAACCCCACAATCACATCGCCCTTGGCGAGGCGGCGCACCTTGCGGGCGTTGGATTTCATCACGGTCTGGCCCGCACTCACCTGCCCGTCGCCCGCCACAACGACCATGCCAGCCTTGCGCACGGAGATGATGGTGGTGGAGCGCCATTTCTGATCGAGGTAATGGGTCATGTGCCGTTTCTCGTTTACGCCATTTCTCGTTTACGGGGGGCCTGTTATACAGCGCCGAACGCCTCACATAGGGTCCGCCCATGCGCACTGCAACCGTCGAACGCAAAACCCGCGAAACCGAGATCACCGTCTGGGTCGATCTTGATGGCTCGGGCGAAACCGACATCGACACCGGTATCGGCTTTTTGGACCATATGCTGGACAGTTTTGGCCGCCATTCGATGATCGACCTGAAAGTGCGGGCCCAAGGCGATCTGCATGTCGATTTTCACCACACGACCGAGGATACCGGCATCGTCATCGGCCAGGCCGTCAAAAAGGCGCTGGGCGATTTTTCCGGGATCAGCCGCTTCGGCTCCGCCCTCATCCCGATGGACGAGGCGCTGACCCGCGCCACCCTGGATGTGGCGAACCGGCCCTATCTGATCTGGCATGTCGATGTCCCCAAGCCCAAGCTGGGGGAGATGGATACGGAGCTGTTCAAGGAATGGTTTCAAGCCTTTGCGCAGAATTCCGGCATCTGCCTGCATGTCGAGAACCTCTATGGCAGCAACAGTCACCACATTGTGGAAACCTGCTTCAAGGCGGTCGCCCGCGCCCTGCGGCAGGCGGTGGAGCCCGATGAGCGGCTGGAAGGCGGCGTCGCCTCGACCAAGGGTACCCTCAGCGCCGAAGATTAACTCCGCGTCAACAAGTTGACGCAGGCGTCATTTTTCTTGACTCCCATGTTGGCAGAGGCATAATTGGCCCACGCCAAAGGGAGAATGACGCATGGCCCAGATCACCAAAGACGAAGTGTACGACGCGGTAGCCCCGGATGATTTCCCGGCCATGCTCGAAGTTGCCCGCTATGGCGCGCGCTCGACTGCCTTCGACAAGATCATCTCGGCGACCCACGACCATTTCTGGGACCCGATGGACAAGAAATATATCGATTTCGCCGAGCCCTTTGACCTGACGAAGGAGATGATCCTTCCCGAAGAATTCTTCCCGATCTTCAAGACCCGCATCGGCGACACGATGACTGAGGCGCAGAAGATCAAATTCGCCAGCGAAGCGACCCGCTGGCAGATTTCGGCGATTTTGCACGGCGAACAGGGCGCGCTCGCCCTTTCCGCCTCGCTCTGCCACATTTTGAAAGACCCCGGCGCGCAGGAATATGCCGCCAACCAGACGCGCGAAGAAGCCCGCCACGTCACCGGCTTTGCCGCCTACATCAAGGCACGCTGGCAAAAGCCGTTGCCCGCCGGTGAAACGCTGCAAAGCCTGCTCACCGAAATGGTGCTGGCGCCGGAAGTCTATAAAAAGATCGTCGGCATGCAGATGCTGGTCGAGGGCCTTGCCATGGGCGCCTTCGCAACGCTCTATCAGAAATCGCGCGATCCGCTGCTGGTGAAACTGTGCCAGCTGGTGATGACTGACGAAGCCTTCCATCACAAATTCGGCAAGATCTGGGCCGACCGCACAATCCCCAAACTCTCGCCCGAAGAACACAACATTGTGGAAGACTGGGCGGCGCAATGCTTCCAGACTTTGCTGTTCAACCTGATCAATCCGCTTCAGATGCACCCGGTCTATACCGCTGTGGGCATTGATCCGGCAGAAGCCATGGCCGCCATTCAGGAAGCCTTTGGCGATGATGCCCGCCGCGAGCAGATGAAGGAAGGCGCGAACATTTTTCGCGTGCTCATCAAAACCCTGCTCAATGCCGGTATCATCACTGACCGCACGAAAAACTTCTATGCGATGTATGTCGACATGAATGAGCTGAAGAACGAAGGCGACCGCATGATCGGTGACGACATCGCCGAAGAAGGCATCCGCTTCCTGCAGACCATCAACTTCACCAATGGCAACGCCCAGCAGATGCTCGCCGCCGAATAAGCGGCCCTGCAACAGAGTCGAAAAAGCCCAGCGCGCAAACGCCGGGCTTTTTGTTATGGTTTACTTCAGGCGCTCGACAAATGCGCTGAGCTGACTGATCGCTGTTCCCCAGCCAGCTTGAAATCCCATCTCGTCATGCTTGCGGGCGTCCTCGGCAGTTTTGTGCAGCACGCGAGATGTGTAGCGCGTGCCGCTGCCTTCCGCCTCAAAGGTGATGATCGCCGTCAGCGCAAGCCAGGGCTCAATCGGTTTCCAGCCTTCCGATAAAACGGTGGTGAAGACTAGCCGGGATTGCGGAACGATCTCCAGGAAACAGCCTTCGACATGCGGCTGAAATGCGCCATCGCCCTCGCGCATCAGCGTTTCGAATCCACCACCGGGGTGCATGTCCAACTTGACGACCTTGCATTCGATGGGCGCAGGTATCCACCATTTCGCCAGATGCTCGGGCGTGCTCCACGCCTTCCAAACAACAGAAGGCGGCGCGTTGATGAAACGCGCAATGGTCAGTTCGGACGTATCACCCGGCATCTTCATCGTTCTCCTTAGGCATTTCTGTTTCAATATAGTCAGCAAGGCGGTCGGCTCTCGCCTGCCAAAGTGCACGTTGTGCGGCAAGCCAGCCTTCGGCGGCCGCCAGCGCTTCGGTATTCATCCAGCAGGTGCGGACCCGCCCAATCTTCTCGGACCGGATCAATCCATCGCTCTCAAGAACCCGTAAGTGCTTCAGGAACGACGGCAGCCCCATTGAAAAAGGCGCCGCCAGCTCTTTCACCGGCGCAGGCCCTCGCGTCAGGCGATGCACCACGGCCCGTCTGGTAGGGTCGGCGAGTGCGCGAAATGCAGCATCAAGAGGCTGAAAGTTTTCCATACGGAAAACTATATCCAACACTGTGCTACTTGGCAAACTATTTGAACTGCCACCTCGGCTTGATCTGATGTTCCCTGAATGTTCCAATGCAGCATGGAAACTGCTCAACAGGTCGCTCGCGGCGTCAGCCGATTGCTTCGGCAGGAAGGTTTCAGCCCGATCCTGGAATTCACCCTCGCCAACGGGCGCAGGCTGGATGTGGCGGCGCTGGGGCCGGATGGCACGGTTCTGGGCGTCGAAATCAAGGTGGCGCTGGGCGATCTCAAGGGCGACCTCAAATGGCCCGAATATCTGGAGTTTTGCGATCTGTTCTATTTCGCCATCCCGCCCGATTTCCCGGATGAATTCGTGCCGCCGGGCACCGGGTTGATCGTGGCGGACCGTTATGGCGGGGCCATTGTGCGCCCCTCGCCGGTCGCCCAGATCCATCCGAGCCGCAGAAGGGCCGTGACCTTGCGCTTTGCACGGGTGGCCGCAGAACGGCTCGCAACCATTCTTGATCTCGCTGCCGATCCGAACAGCGCGATGGTGACGCCCAAATGAAAAAGTCCCTTGCTCGTCCCAAAAGCCTCTCCGAAGCAGATGTGAAAAAGGCGGCGCTCTCCTTTCCGGGGATTATCGAAAAACCATCCCATGGGCGGCCCGCTTATTTCGTCGGCAAGAAATTTTTCACCCGCGTCCGCCTTGAAGATCAGTCGGTGGTGATGGGCGTCGCCAGCATTGAAGAGCGCGATATGCTGCTGGAGCTTGATCCTGAGACTTATTTCATCACCGAGCATTACAGGAACTATCCCGTTCTGCTGGTTCGTCTGTCCCACATTACCGCTGTGGAATTGCGCACAATGCTCGATCGGCGCTTTCGCGCGATTGTGCCGAAAAAGTTGATCCCCGATAGCGGCCCGGTGTCGCAAGGGCGTAAAATGCGCGCGCTAACCAAACGCTAACCTCACGCGCTCAAGATGCGCCTACGAAATGGCGCAACGATGAAATTTCCCACAGCCGACCCAAGAGGCGTGTTCGCCAGCGTCTTTGTGCCGGAATGGCTGGGGCTGGCAGCGATCATTGTGGTCGCAATGCTTTGGGCGCGGCTTATCGACTTTCACATTTCCATCACGACCAGAGATTTTCACGTCTTTGCAGCCGTCATCGCCAGCATGGCGCTCCTGCGCCTGTTTGGCCAAAAGCGCGGCGCGCTGATGGCGGAATTCCTCGCCCTCACCCTTGCGATGGCGATGGTTTTCACGGTGCTGTCCTATCTCTCCATGGCTGTTTCGCTGTCGTTGGCAGATCGCCAGTTGCTGGCGATTGACCATGCGCTAGGCTTTGATTGGCTCGCTGGCTGGCATTTTTTGACGGCGCATCCCCTTGGGCTGAAGGCCGCGAATTTGCTCTACAACAGCCTCACCTGGCAGGCGCTCTATCTATGTCTGTTCCTGGGCCTGATGGCGCGCAAGGCCGCCATGCGCGAATTGTTCTGGCTGCTTTTCGTCTCGGCGCTGCTGACTGACCTGATCGCGATTGTGCTGCCCGCCTATGGCCCGTTTGAGATTTTCGGCCTCGCATCCCATGCCGAATTCCTGCCGGACATGAAGTATCTCAAAAGTGGAGCCGCGCTAAATTTCGAGCTTGGCAAAATGACGGGCGTCATCAGTTTTCCGTCGTTCCACACGGTGATGGCGCTTTGTTATGCCTATGGCGCGCGCAAAACCGGAATCATCGGCCACATCGTTGCCGCCATGAACATTCTTATGCTGTTCACCGTGCCGTTTATCGGCGGCCACTACCTGATCGACATGATCGCGGGCGCGGGCGTGATGTTGCTGGCGCTGGCCATTGTGACGGCAATTCGGAAATTACCCTCAAACGCAGCCGCGACGAGTGGTCAGTCGGTCAGCGCGGAGAGCGTTTCGCCAGAATGCGCTGCAAGGTCCGGCGGTGCATGTTGAGCCTGCGTGCTGTTTCCGAGACATTGTGGCCGCAGAGTTCATAGACCCGCTGAATATGCTCCCAGCGCACCCGGTCTGCCGACATCGGGTTTTCTGGTGGCTTGGGCTTGCTGCCGGGCGCGGCCAGAAGGGCGGCCAGAATGTCGTCCGCATCGGCGGGCTTGGGCAGATAGTCGATGGCGCCATATTTCACGGCGGCAACCGCGGTTGCGATATTGCCGAAGCCGGTCAGCACCACAACCCGCGCTTCGGGGCGCGTGCGGTGCATGACTTCCACCACGTCGAGCCCATTGCCGTCTTCCAGCTTGAGATCGACCACGGCAAAGGCCGGTGGGGCTTCCTTAGCGCGGGCCATGCCTTGGGCCACGCTTTCGGCGATGGTGACGGTAAAGCCTCTGGCTTCCATTGCGCGGGCAAGCCGCTCACGCAAAGGGCGGTCGTCTTCGACGATCAGAAGCGTCTTTTCTTCGGGGATTGGTGTGTCGCGCGTGGCCATGAGGGGCCTCCTTAATGCTGCTTCGCCGGTAATTGCAAGCCCGTTGCTGACACTATGGTGAATGCGGGCGGTTGGGGGACGCCCCGTCAATGGCGCCGCGCGGCCAGCGGGCGCTGACCCGCGCCCCTCCGGTTTCAAGGTTTCCGGCGCTTAAGGAGCCTCCGGTCCGCTCGATCAGGGTTTTGGCGATGAAAAAACCGAGCCCCATCCCCTCATGCTTGTCCAGATCGTCCTCAGGGGAAATCTGGGTTTCGCCGACCGCAAAATGGCCGGGGCGGGAGGTGGTGTAGGGCTCGCCGATCCGTTCATAAATTTCCGGCAGGAAGCCCGGCCCATCATCCTCCACCGAGACGCGGACCCAATGCTCATCCCAGCGTAAGTGCACCGAAACCTTGGAGCGGGCAAAATCGGCGGCGTTCTCGATGATATTGCCAAGCCCGTGCAGCAATTCGGGCACCCGCCAGACCTGTGGCTCAGGCGGCGGATTGCCATCGGCAATCTCGATCACAATGTCCACATCCTCGCCGCGATAGGGGGCGGCGATGTCATCCAGCAGCGCACCAAGGGGCAGGCGCTGGGCTTCATCCAGCATCGCCTGTTCGGGGTGGGAGAGTTTGGTGAGGATGGAGCGGCAACGCTCCGCCTGCTCGCGCAAGAGCCTCGCATCATCATATTCGGGCGAACCCTTGGGCAGCGCCCGCTCCAGCTCGCGTGCTACCACCGCAATGGTGCCGAGCGGGGTGCCGAGTTCGTGGGCGGCCGCGGTCGCCAGCGCGCCGATGGCCGAAAGCCGGTGCTCACGCTCCAGCGCAAGCTGGGTTGCAGCAAGGCCGGTGGACATGCGGGCATTCTCGCTCGCAATGCGCCAGGCATAGATCGAGGTGAAGCCGATGCCGATCACCAGCGAGGCCCAGATCCCCGCCTGATAGAGTTGCGGCAGGTCCAGATGTTCGGCCACAGCCCAGGGTAGCGGCTCATGCCACACCGCAATCCCGCAGACCGACAAAAAGGCCAGCGCCGCCAGAAACAGGGTGTTTCCAAGATCGAGCGTGCCTGCCGCAATCACCACTGGCGCAATGAACATCAGCGCAAAGGGATTGGAGATGCCGCCAGTTAGATAGAGCAGTGCCGCAAGTTGCAGAATGTCATAGGCGAGATAGGAGGTGGCATCGCGGCTGGAGAGCCGGTGCGAGGCCGGATAACGCAAGGTCAGCGCGACGTTGAGCAGCCCGGAGGTGGCAATCGCCCCCAGACATTTGAACAGCGGCAACGGATAGCCAAAGCCGAAATAGACGATGAGCAGCGCCATCGTCTGCCCGGCAATGGCCAGCCAGCGCAGATTGCTTAAGGTCCTGAGCCGTACCCGCCCGCGCGCGGCGCGCGATCCGACCTGTTGCTGCCAGAACCGTGGTGTTGGTGCGGGCTCTTCGCCGTCTAATGTGACCACTTTTCCCCCTGTACCTGCGCCTGGCGGCCTTTCGCCCCTTGGGCGTCACAGCGTCAGAGCATATCAATAGCGGGCAGCCTTACCACACCCGTGACGTTCCGTGATCCGCAACCCGATTGCTTTTGCCCCCTATCTCATCGCGCTGGCGGCGGTGATTGGCGGGCTGTTGTCCTATGCGGGGGACAAAGAGGTGGGCATCAGCACCCAGCCTGCCGCCATTGGCGGGGATTTCGCGCTGGTGGATCAGACCGGCGCGCCCCGGACGGCAGAGGATTATCGCGGCCAGTATCTGCTGGTCTATTTCGGTTTCACCTATTGCCCGGATGTCTGCCCGACAACGCTGGCGGTGATCTCCGGCGCGCTGGAGCGGCTGGGGCCTGCGGGTGCGCGCCTGACGCCGATCTTCGTCAGCGTGGACCCTGCACGCGATACACCCGCGGTGCTGAAAACCTATCTCGCAGGCTTCGGCCCCCGCTTTGTCGGCCTGACGGGCAGCGACGCTGCAATTGACGCGATCAAAAAAGAATACCGCGTCTATGCCGTGCGCGCGCCGCTGGACGGCGGCGGCTACACGATGACCCATTCCAACACGCTCTATCTGATGGGCCCGAACGGCAAATTCATCACCCATTTCGACGAAACGCTGGGGCCGGAAAAGCTCGCCGACGCATTGCGCAAATATCTCTGATACGCAGCGCGCCCGCCATGACAGCGATGGTTATGAACTGAGATTCATCCCCGTCGCCGCTTCCAGTGCCGCCACCGCTTGCGGACCGCTTTCCACCTTGATCGTGTGCATACCGAGCGCGCGGGCCGGTTTCAGGTTGACGCCCAGATCGTCCAGATACACGCAGGCCTTCGGGGCGACCTTCAGCGCTGCGCACATCATTTCATAAATCCGCGGGTCCGGTTTGCGGATGCCGACTTTGGAGGATTCAATGACGTGTCCGAACAGGCTCATCACTTCTTTTGCGTAGAATTTGCGCCCTTCATCGGTATCGCCCACCCGGTTTGCGGGCACGTTGTTGGTGATGCAGCCGGTTTTGAATTTGGTGGCGATGCGTTTCAGCGCCTCGATCATTTCGGGCCGGAAGCTGCCCTTGAGAATGGGGATGAGATCGCGCCCCGGAATGTCGTGCCCAAGGCTGGCGGCTTCGGCGGCAAAGGCTTTGTCAAAGCCCTCCAGATCCAGTTCCGCCCGCTCGAACAGCGCCCAGGCATTGTGTTCGTGATTGGTCGCGTTGATGGAACGGATAATATCTTTCGGTAGGCCGCGCTCCGCCTCATATTTGGTGAAGGCTTCAAAGGGGGACGAGGTGAACACCCCGCCAAAGTCGAAAATTACGGCGTCAATCATTTGGGTCTCTCCAGATAGCTTGCGTGGAACAGCCACGCGCGCGCAGGATGCGTCAAGAGCCAGATGGGGGACGGTATGACGGAACGCAGCATCTATGTGCCGAAACATTCAACGGGCGAGGCCCCGGCAGCTGCACGGCTGAAAGGTCGCCGCATATTGGTGGTTGGCGGCGGACAGATGGAGATCGGCGAGGCCGATACCCCTGCTGGCAATGGCCGCGCCATGAGCGTGTTGTTTGCCCGCGAGGGAGCGGCGGTTGCGGTGGCTGATCGTGATGCGGCGGCGGCTGCCGCCACAGTTTCCCTGATCGAAAAGGAAAATGGTCAGGCCTTCGCCATCGAAGCCGATGTCACGCGGGAGGGCGACGTGCGCCGCATGGTGGCGGAGGCGCGCGAAGGGCTCGGCGATCTCGATGGGCTGGTGCTCAATGTCGGTATCGGCGCAGGTGGGGCCTGGCTTGAAGGCACCAGCCTTGAAAGCTGGAACGCTGTGATGGCTGTCAACCTCACCAGTCATATGCTGACGGTGAAATATGCGTTGCCGCATATGGCGGAGGGCAGTTCCATTCTTTTCATTTCCTCCATTGCGGGGATGACGGCGGGCAGCCGCTTTCCGGCCTATGATTCCACCAAAGCGGGGCTCTTTGGGCTTTGCCGCCATGTGGCGTTTGAAGGGGCGCGCCGCGCCATCCGCGCCAATGTGATCGCGCCGGGGTTGATGGATACCGCTATCGGCAGGCTGGCCTCACGCGGGCGGCCCAATCGCGCCACCACGCCTATTCCGCTGGGGCGGCAGGGTACGGGGTGGGAAACGGCCAATGCCGCACTATTTTTCATGTCAGATGAAAGCGCCTATGTCACCGGCCAGATTCTGGCGGTGGATGGTGGCCTCTCAGGATTGTGAGCATGGAAGCAGAACCGCGCCTCAGCGATTTCGGCAATGGCAGTTTTGCCTGGCTCCAGCCAGATGGCGGCTGGGGCCTTGCCAATGCCGGGCTGGTGAGCGATGCCGGTGAGGCGCTGCTGATCGACACTTTGTTCGATAGCCAACACACACGCGCAATGCTGGATGGTTTTGCCAAATGCAGCAGCGCCAAAATCCGTACCCTCTTCAACACCCATCAAAATGGCGATCACTGGTTCGGCAACGGGCTGGTTGAAGGCGCGGAAATCATCGCGACCGAACGTGCCGCCCATGACATGCAACATGAAGAGCCGGACAGGCTGGCCCTGATGATGAAGGCGGCGCCGCAGCTTGGCCTCACCGGCGAGTATCTCGTGCATTGCTTCGGCCATTTTGATTTTGAACATGCCGCGCCGAAATTGCCGGATACGACCTTCACGGGCAGCTTGAGCAAGCATGTCGGCAACAAGCTGGTCGATCTGATCGAAGTCGGCCCCGCCCATACCGGCGGCGATGCAATTGTGCATGTGGCGGCGGATCGCACGGTGTTCACCGGCGATATTCTGTTTGTCGACGGTCATCCCATCATCTGGGCCGGGCCGGTGAGCAACTGGATCGCGGCCTGTAACATGATTATCGATCTTGATGTCGAGACCATCGTGCCGGGGCACGGACCGTTGACGGATAAAGCGGGGGTCGCCCGGTTGCGCGATTATCTTGGTTATATCCGCACCGAGGCGCAGTTGCGTTTCAAGGCAGGGCTGGGCCCGCTGGAAGCGGCGCGCTCCATCGCGCTTGATGATTATGCGGGCTGGGGTGATGCGGAGCGGATCGCCGTGAATGTGGCAACGCTCTATCGCGAGTTCGGCGATACCTCCGCGCCGAGCGATGCGGCGGTGCTGTTCGGCTGGATGGCGCAATTGTGGAAGGACAAAAAGTAACGCCGCTTCACCTTCGCGGGAGCATCTTCGGCGTTCACGTTCAATTCTCCAGCATTACCTTGCATTGATGGGTGGGTTTGCGCAGCGCTTCAAATGCATCGGGCAATGTGTCCAGCGAGACGATGTCTGTCACCATATGCGCGACGTCGATACGGTTTGATGCGATCATGTCGATCACATAGTCGAAATCGGCGGGGGTGTAGCCAAAGACAAATTGCAGTTCGAGTTCTTTGATGATGCCCATCAGCGGCATGATCGTGTCGGGTTGTTGGCACACACCGGCAATCACCAACCGGCACCCGCGCGGAGCATCCATCATCGCGGTGTTGATGAGGCCCGGCGCGCCGACACATTCGAAAATAATGTCCGGCCCCTTGCCTGCAATCTTTTCCACCTGCGGGGTCAGCGGCTGATTGGGATCAATCGCATCGGTCGCGCCGAATTTGGCGGCCATGGCGCGGCGTGTCTCGGCCCGCTCGCTGACGATGACATGGCGCGCGCCCAGAAATTTCGCCCAGAGCATCACGGCAAGACCAACCGGTCCTGCGCCGATCACCAGCACGGTTGCGCCGCGCTCCATCCGCGCTTTGTCCACCGCGTGCAGACCGACGGCGAGCGGCTCAACCAGCGCGCCTTCGAGAAAGGACACCGTTTGCGGCAGGCGATGCGCGCCCCATGCGCCGATTTTCACATAGTCGGCATAGGCGCCATGGCTCTGCCCAAGGCCGATGCCAAGACCTTTGCCGCACACACCGCGTCCGCCAAAATTGGCGCACGGGCTCTGTTCGCCGCAACAGATGTATGGAAAGCCCGCCAGCCGATCTCCTGGTTTCCACAAATGTTTGACCGCGCTGCCAACCTCGATCACCTCGCCTGCGAATTCATGGCCCATCACAGAGCCGGTGGGCAGCGGCATCAGGGATGTCGGTTCCGTCATGTGCAGGTCGGATCCGCAGATGCCGCAATTGCGCACTTTCAGGATCAGATCGTTCGGCCCCGCCACCGGATCGGCGAGGGCGGCGATGCTCAGTGGTTTGGACATTTCTTCAAACACAGCAGCGCGCATGGCAAGCCCTTTGTCTTTTGACATCCCTCATCACTATGACATTCTTCCGGGTAGAACAAAAACGGGAAACGCCAATGGCGATCGACATGTTTTCAACCGCGCGCAGCATGTTGGCCGATCTTGCCGCCAAAAAAATCTCGGCACGCGAACTTCTGGAGGCGCATATCGCCCGCAACACCGCGCTGCATCCAAAACTGAACGCGGTGATCGCCACAGATATGGAGCGCGCGCAAAAAGATGCGGCGGCGGTCGATGCGGCGCGCGCAAGCGGCAAGCCGCTGGGTCCGCTCGCCGGTCTGCCGATGACGATCAAGGACGGGTTTGATGTCGAGGGTCTGCCCGCAACCTCCGGCGCGCCTGGTTTCGCCAACCGGGCGAAAGATTGCGTCGATGCCGAGCTGGTGGCGCGCGCGCGGCTGGCGGGCGCGGTGATCTGGGGCAAGACCAATGTGCCCTTCATGCTCGGCGATATTCAGAGCTATAACGAAATCTACGGTACCACCAACAATCCTTATGATCTGTCGCGCACGCCGGGCGGCTCGTCCGGCGGTGCGGCGGCGGCTTTGGCGGCGGGGATCACGCCGCTGGAAATTGGCTCGGACATTGGCGGTTCGCTGCGCCACCCGGCAAATTTCTGCGGTGTCGTATCGCTCAAGCCGACCTGGGGGGTGTTGCCGTCGCGCGGTCACATTCCGCCCGCGCCCGATGCGTTTTGCGAAGTCGATCTTGGCGTCATGGGGCCGATGGCGCGCAATGTGGGAGATTTGCGGCTGTTGTGGGATGTGCTGCGTGGGGCGCGCGCGAATGAGCCACGCTCCGTCAGAGGCGCGCGGATCGCGGTGTGGGATGCGGACCCGGATTTTCCTCTGGCGGAGGAGGTTGAGAAAGCGGTTGGCCGTGCCGTCACCGCCTTTGCCGATGCCGATGTGGTGACAGGCAATGCGACAGTGCCGGTGACGGGCGCGGAATTGATGGCGCCTTACATGCAAACACTGCTCGCGGTGATCAATGCGGGTTTGCCGGATGGTGCCTATGCCGCGTTCGAAGCGATGCGCCCGCAAGATTTGAAAACCGTGGCCGAAGGCGGGCCGAGTATGGCGGATGCTTTGACGCGGCTTTCCAGCACCGCGAGCTATCGCGACATTCTGCGGGCGCAGGTGCTGCGGCAAAAGCAGAGGGACGCGATGAATACGCTGTTTGACGATGGCTATGACGCGGTGCTGATGCCCATCGCCCCGGTTGCCGCCTTCCCGCATAACCAGAAAGGCAGTTTCAACGACCGGGTGCTCGATGTGGATGGCCGCGAGGTCCCTTACGGCAGCCTGCTCAACTGGATCGCGCTGGCGACCTCGCTGCATTTGCCCGCGCTGGCGGTGCAGGCGGGGCAAACCGCCGCCGGTCTGCCGGTCGGGGTGCAACTCGTCGGGCGGATGCATGGCGAAGATCGGCTGTTTGAACTCGCCGCTGCGCTGGAAGCCGAAACGGGTGGTTTCCGCCCGCCGCCGCTCTAGGACGTGTCGCGTCTTGTTGGCGGAAAACGCCTTTGACGGCGCGCGCAGCGGCTGACAATATGTCAGAAGGGGCCAGCAAAGGACCGACCATGACCATTCGCCTGCGCAATGGAATTTTTCTCGCGCCGTTTCATCCGGTGGATGAAGACCCGACCTTGTGCATCCAGCGCGATATGGAGCTGGTCGAACATCTCGACCGCCTTGGCTACGAAGAAGCCTGGATCGGGGAGCATCATTCGGCGGGGTTTGAAATCATTTCCTCGCCGGAACTGTTCATTGCGGCGGTGGCTGAACGCACCAAGCGCATCAAACTTGGCACCGGCGTTGTGTCGTTGCCCTATCACAACCCGCTGATGGCAGCGAACCGCATCCTCCAGCTCGATCATCAAACGCGTGGGCGGGTGATGTTCGGCGTTGGCCCCGGCCTGCTGCCATCAGATGCGTTTTCGATGGGTATTGATCCATCGGTGCAGCGCGACCGTATGGTGCAGGCAATCGAAGTGATCCTGCGCCTGTTCAAAGGCGAGCGGGTGACGGAGGATGCGGGCTGGTTCACGCTGAAAGATGCGGTGTGTCAGGTGAAGCCTTACACCTGGCCGCATCCTGAAATCTGCGTGGCGTCATCGGTCACGCCCTCGGGCGGCAAGCTTGCGGGTCGTCATGGCTTTGGCATGTTGTGCGTCGCCGCCACGCAGGCGATGGGTTATGACGCGCTGGCGATCAATTGGGCCATTGCCAACAAGACCGCCGCCGAATATGGGCTTGCGATGGACCCCGAACGCCTGCGCCTTGTCGGCCCGGTGCATATCGCAGCCACGCGTGAACAGGCCTATGAGAATTGCAAATTCGGCTTCGATCAATGGCGCGATTATTTCTCTGGCATCAGCGCGGTTGCGGGGCGTGAAGCGACAGAGAACCAGCCGCTTGAAAAATTGGTGGAACAGGGCATCGCCGTGGTTGGCACGCCCGATGATGCAATCACCCAGATTCGCCGCTTGCAGGAAAAGCAGGGCGAATTCGGCTGCTTCCTCCAGCTTGGGCACAATTGGGCCGATTTCGAGAACACCAAGAAATCCTTCGAAATGTGGCAACGCTATGTGACGCCCGCCATCCACGGCGCCAACAGCGCGCGCGAAACCGCCCTCGATTGGGCGCGTGATAACAAGGAGCGTTTCATCGGCGCGGCCATGAGCGCGGCGATGCAGACCATCCAGAAGCATCACGAAGACGAGGCGAAGAAAGCCGCAGGTTAAGCCTAGAGCGCGATTCATTTGGATTGAATCGATTGCGCGCTCTAGATTCTTGGATTGTCGCTCTTTCTGTCGCCGAACCGGCTCCACTTCGGCGGAAAACGCTCTACAGCTTCACACGGCCTGTCGTGATCGCTTCATATCCGGCCTTGTCGAGCTTCTCGTAGCGGCAGGTGATTGGGTCCAGCACGTAGAGCGGATCGGCAATCGTGTCCGGGTTGAAGCCTTCTTTCACCAGATCGACCTTGCGCAGTTTGAAGGTGCCGGTGATTTCCTGCTCCGGTTGCAGGCGCAGGAAAATCGGGCGTGCATAAGCGGGCAGGTTGGATTTGAGTTTTTCGCCCAGCGTCGAAAGATCGAAGTCCGGCCCGGTCGAAATGGACGCCATGCCCGCCCGGCCATCCATCCCCGGCACCTGCACGCCATAGATATTCACATCGAGAATGCCGTCAATGACGCCAAGAACTTCCGCCACTTCGCTGGTGGCGACGTTCTCGCCCTTCCAGCGGAAGGTATCCCCGATCCGGTCCACGAAATAGAAATAGCCGTGTTCGTCTTTGCGCATCAGGTCGCCGGTGCGAAACCAGTGGTCGCCTTTTTCGAAGACGTCATCGAGTATTTTTTTCTTGGTGTCTTTTTCCTGCGTATAGCCCTCAAAGGTGCGGCCCGGCTCATCGACGATCTTGCCGATTGCCTCGCCCGCCTCGCCATCGGCGCATTCGATGCAGCGCCCATCGGGTCCGCGCACCGGCATCTCGCTCTCGATGTCGAATTTGATGACCCGGCAAACAATGACATTGCGCATATAGCTTGGAATGCGCCCGACAGCGCCGACATGGCCGTCATAATTCAGCATCGACACATTGCCTTCGGTCGCGCCGTAAAATTCCACGATCTTCGGAATGGCAAAACGCTTCTGGAAAGCAGGCCAGATTTCGGGGCGCAGGCCATTGCCGGTGATGGCGCGGATTTTGTGGTCGCGCTCATGCTCGGCGGGCGGCGCGTTCAGCATGTAGCGGCAGAGTTCACCGATATATTGAAACAGCGTCGGCTCATATTTGTGCACATCGCTCCAGAATTCGCTGACGGAGAATTTGCGCTTGATGATGACCGAGCCGCCGGTGAGAAAAGCAGGCCCCAGCGCGCACATGCCGCCGACCGAATGATACATCGGCAGCACATTATACATGCGGTCCGTCGCTTTGGCGTTCAGCCCGCCCGCAAAGCCGTACATCATAAAGAGCATACGGGTGTGGCTGATATTGGCCGCCTTGGGCAGGCCGGTGGTGCCGGAGGTGAAGATATAGAACACCCGGTCCGCGCAAGTCGGCGGATTGGGGATTTCGGGGCGCGTGGCGGGCAGGGTGTTCACAGCCGCGTCCAGATCTTCCATCCCGTCAAAGGCGCCGCCGGCGCTCCAGGCGGTTGGCCGGTCGCTCAACTGACCGGCGATTTCGGCATAGTTGGCTGCCAGCTCCTGGCCCACGATCACATGCTTCACACCGGAAATATTGATCGAATGGCAAAGCGGCTGGCCGCGCAGATTGGTGTTGATGAGGGCGGTGATGCCGCCCACCATGACAACGCCCATCCACGCCATCAGATATTCGGCGCGGTTCTCCATCAGCAGGGCCACCACATCGCCCTTGCCGATGCCTTGGGCTCTCGCCCATTGGGCGTGGCGATTGGCGCCTTCATTCAGGTCGCGATAGGTATAGGTCCGTTCCGGGCAGATCACCGCCAGCGCATCGGGCGTCTTTGCGGCCTGCTCGGCGATGATGGTGGTGATGATCCGGGTGGAATGCGGCTTCACCTTCCGCATCCTGTAAAAGGTGCGGATGATTCTGGAGAGATAGATATATTCGCGTGTCACGCCCGCGAGAAAACGCATCCGTTTCCGCCCCCTGATTTTGGATTCAAGCATAGGTAGCAGGGTTTTATGGTCAAGGTTGTCAATAGCCGCAGGCGGCCATGGGCGTGGTGACGCGGCTGGATCTGAGGGGGCTCAAATGCCCCATGCCGTCGCTTCTGGCCCGCCGCGCACTGGAGCGGGCCGAGGCGGGTGGCACAATAGAGGTCATCACCGATGACCCGATGGCCCCGATCGACGTGCCCCACATGTGCCGACAGGAAGGCTATGAATGTGTTGAGGTCCGACGCGGCGAGGGCGAAGACCGGATGATCCTGCGCCGCCCGGCTGAACCGGACAGCGCAGAACCCTTATCCTAATTGTTAGGCTGGTTGTTGGAGGGTGGGACCGCCAGACGGCCCACATGATCGACAACCTCCCGCGCATCCAGCGCGCGGGGCTCATCTTTTGCCTGATCCGGGGTCAGCATCACGATTTCCGCATAAGCCTGATAGCGGGTGATCGGATAGCTATCGACCGTATCGAAAGGCGGGCCGAACGGGTCGCCATAGGCCCAGCTGTGGCGATACCAGAAGCCACGCCCGCGCCAGCCTGGCCAGCCCACAAAGTCGGAGCGGTAGCTGGTTTTGGCTTCGGTATCGCGGGTGTCGAACACGAAATAGCGGAAGCCCGATTGCAGGGTGACTTCGGCGGAGCGCAGCAGAAGGTAATCTTCCACCGTTTCGCGGCGGGTCACCGAATTGCCGGTAAAGGTAACGCGATAGCGGTTCTGCTCCAGCCGCTGGTCGGTATAGCCGGTAGAGCCGCCGGGTTCGCGCGGGGCATAGGGCGCGGGCGTCGAACACGCCGTGAGCGCCAAAAGACCAAGTGTTCCCAACAGCTTGGCGTGGACGGACAGAGACATGGGTTGGTCCTTCGCATAAAATTTCCGAGACCGGAATTCTATAGAAACGAATCTAGCTACAGCATGAACAAATTGGTCTTCAGCTATTTATAAATGACCAGTCATTTAGTAATGTCCCGCCATGGCAGACGAAATCCCGCCCGAAGCGGCCCGCTGGCGCCGCCGTAAAGATGCAAGGCCGCAGGAAATTCTGGAAGCCGCCCTCGCGGTCTTTGCCGAAAAAGGGTTTTCCGCCGCGCGGATGGAAGACATTTCCAAACAAGCAGGGGTGACCAAGGGCACGCTCTATCTGTATTTCGCGAGCAAGGAAGACTTGTTCAAGGCGCTGGTGCGCCAGTCGCTCACGCCGTTGATCGACGCCATCTCCGCTCAGGCACGCACCTTTGAAGGCTCGTCGCGCGAATTGCTGACCCTGCTGCTCACCATGGCGGGCGGTTTCGTGCAGAGCAGCGACCGTGTGGTGTTGCCCAAGATCGTGATCGCCGAAGCAGGTAATTTTCCCGAACTCGTGCGCTTCTATCGCGCCGAGATCATCGACAAAGGTTTGAGCCTTCTGGAGGAGATCGTGGCGCGCGGTGTGGCGCGGGGCGAATTTCGAAAAGTGGAGCCTGCCCATGCAGCAAGGCTGTGTATCGCGCCGGTTCTGCTTGCCGCTTTCTGGCGCATCACTTTCGCAAGGCTCGATGCCACGCCTTACGATTACGACGGGCTGATTGCCACCCATGTTGAAACGCTGATGTGCGGGCTTGCCGCCAGAGACACGCAATGCACGAGAGAAACGCCATGACCGAGAGAAACGCGATGAAAAAAATTGGCGTGCTGGTCGTTCTTGTTCTGCTCGCGGGGTGCGGTGAGCAAAAGCCGTCCGGCTGGCTTGGCTATGTGGTGGGCGACAATGTGTTGATCGCAGCTCCACAAGCTGGCTGGGTCGGCAAGCTGGCGGTGGCGCGCGGACAAATGGTCAAACAGGGTGATCCGCTGTTCACGCTGGATGATACGCGCCAGCAAGCGGGCCGCGGCGAGGCCATTGCCACCATCGCGCAGGCGGGCGCGCAAATGCGCGATGCACGCGCCGCCCTCGCGCTGGCGCAAAAGGAACTCACCCGCCAGTCCGGCCTTTTGGCCGCCCATGCGGGCACGGCGCAAAATTACGATGCGGCAAAATCCACCTATCAGCAGGCGCAAGCCCGCATCGCGCAAATTGCGGCGCAGGAAAAACAGGCTGAGGCTGTTCTCAGCGATGCGCGCTATCAATTGACCGAACGCGCGGTGACGTCGCGCACGCAAGGCCGTGTCGAAGATATTTATTTTCGCGAAGGCGAATATGCGCCCGCGGCGACCCCGGTTGTCTCGGTTCTGCCGCCCGGCAATATCTATGTCCGCTTTTTTGTACCGGAAAATGAATTCGCCAAAATGAAACTCGGCCAGAAGGTCGCCATATCGTGCGATTCCTGTGCGCCCGGTATCACCGCCACGGTCACCTTCATCGCGCAGCAGGAGGAGTTTACCCCGCCGGTGATTTTCAGCGTCGGCAGCCGCGAGAAACTGGTGTTCAAGCTGGAAGCGCGCGCCCCCGCCGGGCTCAAACTCCATCCCGGCCAGCCTGTTGATGTGCGCGCCCTGTGAGTACACTCGCCATTGATGTGCATGGGCTGACCAAACGGTTCGGACAGAAGATCGCGGTCGATCACATCGACATTCAGGTGCCGCAAGGGGAGGTGTGGGGATTTTTGGGCCCCAACGGATCGGGCAAGACGACCACCATCCGCATGTTGTGCGGCTTGCTGCGCCCCGATGACGGCAGCGGCACCTGCCTCGGCTATGACATCCGCCGTGAGAGCGAACAGATCAAACGCGAGGTCGGTTACATGACCCAGCGGTTCAGCTTCTGGGAAGATTTGTCGATCCGCGAGAATCTCGATTTTGTGGCCGAGGTCTATGCGCTGAAAAACGCGCGTGCGCGGGTGGATGAAACGCTGGCACAGCTTGGCCTTGAAGCACGACAGCGCCAGCTTGCGGGCGAATTGTCCGGCGGCTGGAAACAGCGCATGGCGCTTGCCGCCTGCATGTTGCATGCGCCCAAATTGTTGTTGCTCGATGAACCGACTGCGGGCGTTGACCCCAAAGCGCGGCGCGATTTCTGGGATGAGATTCATCGCTTGAGTGAAGAGGGGCTCACCGTCCTCGTCAGCACCCATTATATGGACGAGGCGGAGCGTTGCGACCGCATTGTCTATATCAACCAGGGCAAGCTCATTGCACGCGGCACGGTGGCCGAGGTGGTGCAGCAGTCCGGCCTCCACACCTTTGTGGTAGAGGGAGCGGGTGCGCGCGGCCTTGTTTCCCGTCTGCAACAGGCGCCGGGGGTGGAATTCGTCGCCTTTTTCGGCGCGGCGCTGCATGTCAGCGGCCATGATCGCGCAAAACTTGCCGCTGCTTTGCAACCCTTCGACGGTGTGCAAGGTCTCGCGGTGCACGAAACCGCCCCCAGCCTGGAAGATGTGTTTATCCAGCTTCAGGGGCAAAGCTGATGGGCGCGCGGTTTTCCTTCACGCGGGTTTTCGCGGTGCTGAAGAAGGAATTCATCCAGATGCGGCGTGACCGTGTCACGCTGGGGATGATCCTTGGCGTGCCGGTGATGCAGCTATTTCTGTTTGGTTTCGCGATCAATCTCGATCCCAAACATCTCCCGACCGCGCTGACGCTTGAAGATCCTGGCACCTTTTCCAATTCCATTGTCGCGGGGCTGATGAATTCGGATTATTTCCGTATCACCCACATCACTGCCACGCCGAAGGAAGGTGAGCGCCTGCTTGATGAGGGCAAAGTGTCTTTCGTCATCGACATACCGGCCAATTTCTCGCGCGATCTGGTGCGCGGCCAACACCCGCAAATTCTCCTCGCAGCCGATGCGACCGATCCGGCCTCCGGCACCCGCGCGGTCGGCAGTTTCGCGCAGATCGCCTCAAGCGCCCTTGCCCGCGATCTCACCGGCCCGCTGGCGATGCGCGCCGGGGCCGCCCCGCCATTCGATGTCGTGGTTCAGCCGCGCTACAATCCTGAGAACAACACCCAGTATAATATTGTGCCCGGCCTTCTGGGCGTGATCCTCACCATGACCATGGTGTTGATGACCGCGATGGCGGTGACGCGCGAGCGCGAACGCGGCACGCTGGAAAATCTTCTGGCCATGCCCGCGCGCCCGCTGGAGATCATGCTCGGCAAGATCGCGCCCTATATCGGCGTCGGGGTGGTGCAGAGCGCGCTCATCCTGCTGGCCGCGCGTTATATCTTCGGCGTGCCGATGCTGGGTTCGCTCACTTTGCTTGGCGGCGCGCTGGTTCTGTTCATCGCCGCCAATCTCGCGGTCGGCTTCACCTTCTCGACCATCGCCAAGAGCCAGCTTCAGGCGATGCAGATGATGGTGTTCTTTCTCTTGCCTTCGATCCTGCTCTCCGGCTTCGCCTTCCCCTTCCGGGGGATGCCGGGCTGGGCGCAAGGGCTGGGCGAGGTGTTGCCCATCACCCATTTCCTTCGCATCGTGCGGGGCGTGTTGCTAAAGGGCAACGGTTTGACCGAGATCTGGCCTGAGCTATGGCCGCTTGCCCTTTTCATGCTGGTGGCGGGCGCGCTTGCGATGGCGCGGTTCCGCCGCACGCTGGATTGAAGTCAAGTCTTTTAAGCACTTGCGAAACACAGCGCTCCGCCGCACATTCCGGGCAATCTGTATGGGCTTGGCGCATTGTGCGTCGCGGGCTCGCTCCTCGGCTCCGCCGGACCCTTCGGCGGAATTGCGTTGGATAACGAATTGGGGGTCCCCGCGGTCCGTCATGGAAGGTCTTTCCCTGATCCTGCATTGCGCTTTGGCCTGTGTGTTGGTGCTTTTGGCACTTCTCTCGGTGCAGCTTGCTGCGCTGGGTTTTATGCGCGTCTATCTGCCTGCCCGCCGTGTGCGGACGCCCCATTTGCCGGATGAGGCCTTGCCCCGTGTTCTGGTGCAGCTCCCCGTGTGTGATGAAGGCGATCTGGTCGTGCGCGTCGCCGCCGCCGCCGCAAGGCTGGACTGGCCGCTCGACCGGCTGGAAATCCAGGTGCTGGACGATGGCAAGTTCGAGAATCACGCAGCCCTGGTTGCTGCTGTGCGCAAGGTCGTGCCTGCCGGGGTGAACCTTTCTATCTTACGGCGCGGCGAACGTACCGGCTTCAAGGCGGGCAACCTCGCTTTTGGCCTTGTCCATTGCGATGCGCCCTTTGTCGCCGTGTTCGATGCCGACTTCGTGCCCCCGCCCGATTTCCTGCGCCGCATGGTGCCCGCTTTGGTTGCCGATTCCGGCCTCGCCTTCGTGCAGGCGCGCTGGACCCATGCCAATCGCGGCCGCAACTGGCTGACCTGCGCCCAAGGCCTGCTGCTGGATGGTCATTTCGCGGTCGAACAGGAAGCGCGGTTCCGCGCCGGCCTGCCCATGTCGTTCAACGGTACTGCCGGCATCTGGCGGCGCGATGCGATCGACAGTGGTGGCGGCTGGACCGGCGACACCCTGACCGAAGACCTCGATCTGTCGATGCGCTGTGCCCTCAAAGGCTGGCGCATGGCCTTCATGTCCGACATCGAAGTGCCGGGCGAACTGCCTGAAACCGCTGCCGCCTGGCGCGCCCAGCAGGCCCGCTGGACCAAGGGGCACGCGCAATGCGCCCGCAAACTCATTCCCTCGATCTGGCGTTCCGACTTTCCGGTGTGGAAGAAGATCGTCATGTCGGCGCAGATCTGCCAGTTCGGTTTTTACACGCTGGCCGCCATCAGCGTGGCGATCAGCCTGTCGCTGATGGCCATGGGTGTCGTCTATATGCGCGCCGTCGCCCATCTGGGTTTGCTGGTCACCGCGTTCGGCTTCACCGTGTCTATTGGCTATCTCTATCTTGCCCAGTCCATGCTGGGCCGCCAGCATGAGAAGCGGCTGGCCCGCTCTATTCTGCTGGCGCTGATCTTCCCCAGCGGCCTTGTGCTCTCCAACACCCGCGCCGTGATCGAAGCCTTTCTCGGCACCCGCATGGTGTTTGTGCGCACGCCCAAAGCCGGTGCCGCCTATGCCGGTGGCTGGCGCGGCTGGCCGGAAATTGTGGTCGGGCTGTTCCTGCCGATCTTTGCGCTGAGCGAACAGGCCTGGAGCGCGCCCTTCTTCATTGTGGCGGTGGCCGGGCTCATTTCCATCGGTGGCATGGGCCTCTCTGGCTCGATGCCCGCACGCTCCATCGCGCGCGATACGGCCCGCGATTCGATACAGGCCTGATCCTCCGGAATATCCTTCGCATTTTAACGATTTGACTAACGCCGTTTTGTGCGGACACTCTTGTCTTGTCTGAGGGTTGGCCGCAGGGATTGCGGCGCGTGGGTGGCGTGCATGAGGCATTTTCCAAAGCTGATCGTTCTGGGGGCGCTGGCTCTTGGCGCCGCCGGTTGTGGCACGACGCAACTCTCTGCTCCATCTGCCCGCCCGGCCCCCGGTATCGGCCGAATCGAAACACCTTCAACGCCGCTCGAATGTGTCACCTTTGCCCGCGCCGAATCCGGCATCGGCTTGCGCGGCGATGCCTATACCTGGTGGGATCAGGCCAATGGCCGCTATGTGCGCCAGCCCATGCCCGAAACCGGCGCCGTTCTGGTGCTCACCGGCTATGCGGGCAAAACGCGCGGTCATCTGTTGGTGGTGCGCAAACAGGTGTCGCCCCGGCTGATCCGCGTCGATCATGCCAACTGGCTGAATGACGGGCGGGTCTATCTCGACAATCCGGTCGCCGATGTGAGTGCCGCCAATGATTGGTCGCAAGTGCGGGTCTATAATCTGCGCGATGGCGGCTGGGGCCTGAAGACCTATCGGGCGCAGGGCTTCATCACCGCCAGGCCCGGCAGCGATGCGCCGCGCTATGCCCGTGTCGACGAAATTGCCAAATTAATTCAATCGGTTGAATAGGTGCCTGCGCTATTCTGACGGGCGCTCTATTATCCGCTAAGGTTCGAGACTAGGTTCCCGCGCCTTGAACGGGCCGGTGTCCGTGTCGAAGCGACAGCGCAGCAACGAGCGATCTTGAGTTCAACCGCGACAACGCCCCCCGATACCAATCCCCCTGCTGCCGAAGCGGGGCAGGTTGCGCGCAAAACCACCTTCAAGCGCGAGGCGATGCTCACCATCGGCGCGCTCGGCATTGTCTTCGGCGATATTGGCACCAGCCCGATCTATGCCTTGCGCCAGACTGTGGCGGCCACCGGCGGCGCCTTTCCCGGACCGCTTGCGATCATGGGCGCGCTGTCGCTGATCTTCTGGGCGCTCATCATTGTCGTGACGCTCAAATATGTGCTGCTCATGCTGCGCGCAGATAATGATGGCGAGGGCGGCACGCTGGCGCTGGCGGCGCTGGCTCATCGCTCGCCCGGCCTCAGCCGCCGCGCCAAGAACGCCATTGGCACCACCGCTATTCTTGGTCTCGCACTATTTTATGGTGATGGCGTGTTGACGCCTGCGGTCTCGGTGCTCAGCGCGGTCGAAGGGCTTGGCGTCGACAGCCATTTCTTCCGCCCGCTGGTCATACCGCTGACGCTGGGCATTCTGATCGCGCTGTTCCTGATTCAACATCGCGGCACCGAGAAAATCGGCAGACTGTTCGGGCCGATCATGGTGCTGTGGTTTCTGGCGATCTCCGCGCTCGGCCTGACCGCCATCATCACCGCGCCGGAAGTTCTCTGGGCGATATCGCCGACCTATGCGGTCAATCTTTTCATTCACGAGCCATGGTCCGCGTTTGTGGCGCTGGGCGCGGTGGTGCTCGCGGTCACAGGCGTCGAGGCGCTCTATGCCGATATGGGCCATTTCGGCCGCAAGCCGATTCAACGGGCGTGGCTGTTCATTGTGTTGCCGTCCCTCTTGCTGAATTATTTTGGGCAAGGGGCCTTCGCGCTGCATCATCCCGGCGCCGCGGCCAATATTTTTTACGAACTCGGTCCGGACTGGGCACATTACCCGCTGGTGATCCTGGCCACGCTTGCCACCATCACCGCGTCGCAGGCAGTGATTTCGGGCGTGTTCTCCATCACAAGGCAGGCGGTGCAGCTTGGGCAATTGCCGCGCATGGAAATCCGCCACACCTCGGCGACGGATTATGGCCAGATCTATGTGCCGCTCGCCAATAAGGTGATGCTGGCGGGCGTGGTGCTGATCGTGCTGATCTTCCACACCTCGGCGGCGCTTGCCTCGGCCTATGGCATTGCCGTATCCGGCGTGCTGTTGATTGATACCTATGCCGCATCCGTCGTTGCCAAGCGCCAGTGGAAATGGGCGGCCTGGCAGGTCATGCTGATTTTCGGTGTGGTGGCGGTGATTGATTTTGCCTTCTTCACTTCCAACACGCTCAAGATCGTCGAAGGCGGCTGGGTGCCGCTGGCGATTGCGGGCGGCGTCTATCTCATCATGGACACCTGGCGGCGCGGGCGCAGAGCCCATGTCGAGCGCATCCGCAACGAATCGCTCCCGCTCGATCTTTTTATGGAGCGGGCTGACAAAACGCCCACCCGCGTTGCCGGAACGGCGGTGTTTCTTTCGGCGCGCAACGATGCGGTGCCCGGTGCGCTACTGCACAATCTCAAACACAACAAGGTGCTGCACGAACGCGTGATCCTGATGCATGTCGATGTTGCCGACACGCCGATGGTGGCGCCCTCGCGCCGCATCGAGGTTGAGAAACTCGGCAAAGGGTTCTTCTCCGTGCAAGTCCATCGCGGGTTTCTCGAAACGCCGGATGTGCCGCGCGCGCTCGAAGATGTGCGCGCCTTTGGCCTTGCGGTCGATATCGATACCGCAACCTTTTTCATCGGCCATGAAACGCTGGTGCCGTCGGAACATCCCGCCCTCGGCCGCTGGCGCACCCGGCTTTATATGACGCTGGCTGGCGGCGCGCTGTCGCCCGCCCGCTTCTATCGCCTGCCACCCAACCGCGTGGTCGAACTCGGCACCCAGGTCTCGATCTAAGGTTTCAGGATATGGCACTACCCTCCCCTTGAGGGAGGGTCGAAAAATCCGGTTGGATTTTTCGGGGAGGGGTGCTTCGCGCGAACACTCCAGAGCGCGATCCATTTGGATGGAATCAAATATGCGCTCTGGAGCCTTGAATTGGCGCTATTTGCTGACGCCGAACCGGTCTCCACTTCGGCGGAAAATGTTCTAATCCAGCGCGTAAACCAGCGCCTTCAAATACGCCGTTTCCGGCAGCATCGGATGCACCGTGTGATCGGGCCCCGCGCCGCCCTGGCGGATCAGCGTCGCTTTGCGGCCTGCGCGCGTGATGCCCAGCGCACATTCATCGGCAAAGCGCTCCATCGGAATATTGTGCGAGCAGGAGGCTAAAAACAGAAAGCCGCCCTTCGCCGTGACCGATGCGGAAAGCCGTGCCAGCTTGCGATAGGCCCGCGCGCCCGCTTCCAGATCTTTGCGCGCTTTCACAAAAGGCGGCGGATCGGCGATCACAATGTCGAAGCTCTGGGATTCGGCGATCAGCCGCGCCAGTTCTTCCGTCACATCGGCTTTGACGAAGGTGCAATTCAGTTTGTTAGCCGCTGCCGCTTCACCGGCAAGGTTCAGCGCGCCTTGCGAAGAATCAATGCCGATCGTCTCGCGTGCACCGGCGCGTGCCGCCGCGATGGCAAAGCCGCCCGCATAGCAATAGGCATCGAGCACGCTTTTGCCTTTGGCGAGTCCCGCCATGAAGGCGCGATGCTCGCGCTGGTCATAATACCAGCCGGTCTTCTGGCCGCCTGTCAGATCGGCGAAATAGCGCGTGCCATTTTCCTCGATGCCGATGCGTGCGGGCATCTCGCCAAGTCCGGCGCGGACGTAATTCTCCAACCCTTCCAGCGCGCGCGACGGCGCATCATTGCGGAGCACTACGCTGCGCGGGGACAGCACCTCGTTCAGTCCTTCGAGCATGGGGGCGATCAGCGCCTCCATCCCGGCGGTGGTGACCTGCGCCACGCAAATATCGTCAAAGCGATCCACCGTCAGGCCGGGCAACCCGTCCCCTTCGGCATGGACGAGGCGATAGAAGGGCCGGTCGAACAAAGCGCTGCGCAAGGCGAGGGCGCGCCGGAAATGGCGGGCAAAAAACGCGGCGTCGATGACGGCGTCTTTCTCCGGGTCCAGCAGCCGCACGCCGATCAGGCTGCGCGGATTGAAATAGCCGGTTCCGAGCACCCGCTCATCGCCTGCAACATTGACCAGCCGTCCCGGCTCAAGCGCCTTGGCCTCGGCGGTCATGTCGATTTCGTTGGAAAAGATCCAGGGCGCGCCGGCTTTGGCGCGGCGACCGGATTTGGGTTTCAGGCGAATGGTCTTGTGTTTGGGCATGTCGCATCGGTTAGCATGTCTGGAGGAAAAAAGGGGAGTCATTGATGGCGCAGAACCCGGCCACGAAATTCGGCGAAATGCGGGGCAAAAGCCCGGAAGAGGCCAAGTTCTTCTGGAGCGGCGGCCCGGTCGATGTGGCCCCGCGGACCTTTTTCCAGTCCATGTTCTCTGGCGTCACCGCGTTTGAGACCGATGAAGGGCTGGTTCTGGTCGATACCGGGACCAAACAATTCGCCCCCGTGATCGCCGCCATGTTGCGGCAGAAGACGCAAGCACCTGTCCATACCGCGATCTATACCCATGGCCATATCGACCATGCCTATGGGCTCGAAGCCTTTCTGGTGCCGGGGCAGAAGCGGCCCCGCGTTATCGGTCAGCGTGCCATGCCCGAACGCTTTGCCCGCTATGCCGCCACCGCCAAGCATAATGCGGCGTTGAATGCCCGCCAGTTCGGCGGCACGGTAGAGGCGCAAAGCCAGGAGGCTTATGCCAGCTTTGCCGCCCCGCCCATTCCGCCCGACACGCTCTATGACGAGCATATGTCGATCACGGTCGGCGGCGTGCGCTTTGAACTCAACCACTGCAAGGGTGAGACCGACGATCACACCTGGATCTGGTGCCCGGAACGCGGCGTCATCTGCCCTGGCGATCTCTTCATCTGGGCGGTGCCGAATGATGGCAATCCGCAAAAGGTGCAGCGTTATGCATGGGAACGCGCGAAGGGCCTGCGCGCCATGGCGGCGCTGAACCCTGCGAGCTTCTGCCCTGGCCATGGCGGGCCGGTGGTGAATGATGCGGCGAAAATCGCGTTGATGCTGGGCGAAACTGCTGATTTCCTTGATACGGTTGTTTCGCGCACCCTCGCAGCGATGGAAGCGGGTGCGCCGCCGCATGTCGATATTGTGACCGGCATCGAGCTGCCGGTCTCGCAATCGCCCTGGCTGCAACCGGTCTATGACGACACTGAATTTCTGGTGCGCAATGTCATCCGCTTTTATGGCGGCTGGTGGAGCGGCCGGCCATCCGAGTTGAAGCCTGCGCCGCGCGCGGAGCTTGCTTGCGAACTGGCGGCGCTGGCGGGCGGTGCGCTGGTTCTTGCCAGCAGGGCAGAGGCGCTTGTGGCGACAGGTGATTTCCGTCTTGCTTCACATCTCGCCGATACCGCGTTGGAAGCAGCGCCCAGCGATCCGCAGGTGCAGGCCAAGGTTGCGGCGGTCTATGAGGCGCGTGCCCAATCCGAACAAAGCCTGATGGCGATCAACATCTTCAACTCCGCCGCCGCCTATGCCCGCGCGGGCCGCCCGTTTGTCTGATGCAAAAAAAAAAGAGGCTGGACCTTTTGGGTCCAGCCTCAAGGTGCGCGTTCGGACACCGATGGGGCTGTGGGATGGCCGACCGCGTTCGGCTCACCGGCAGCCTGAGGCGGTGATCGAAAGGTGAAGCGGCGGCTGACGGGCAGATATTGGCTGGGACATGGTTTGCTCCTGTCACCCGGCCCAAAATCGGGCCATGGAAGACAGAGAGCAAAACCGATGCCTGAGTTATCTATCTGAAATAAAAGGAATTTACTGATTATTTACAACTTGGAATTGTGCCATAGATGAGCACATCTTTCGGATGTGTCCCGTATCAGGCCAGTCAGTCCCGCTGCCGCCAATACGCAGCAAAAATCACCAGCCCGATCAGCACCGGAAACAGGAAATAGAAAGCGCCCAGCGCCTGATCGCCCAAGGTGAGCGGGTCTTTTGCCCGGAAGAAAAAGGCATCGAGCTGGAAGAACACCTGAATGACCCCGGAAATGCCGAATATCCCGAACAGCACCGAAAGCAGCTTGTCACGATGTTCCTCGCGTTCGCGCGCCAGTTGCTGGCGGTTGCGGGCCAGATCGCGGGCATGTTCTTCCAGCGAGGCGAGCGCGCTCTCATAGGCCTGCTTCAGACGAAAGGTGCCGCGCAGGCGTTCCATCTCATCAAACACATCGCGTTCGGTGTCGTAGCGGAACGGATTGATGTAGCGATGCTTCTCATACAGCTTGAACGCATCCAGCCGCACGCGGTTGATCAAAATTTCAGCGCTTCTGAAGCAGGCCGCGCTTTTGCGCGGATCGGCTTCACCCTCGCGGATAAGCGCGTCGATGTTTTCAATTTCCGTCAGCGTCGCGTTCTCTTGCGCGCGGGCCAGTGCCTCATTGTGCATCGACAGCGCATGGATCAGAAACGCATAAGGGCATGTGCCGATATGATCGTTGCCCACCTCCAGCGTGCGTGAGCGCGAGACATAGGTAATCATCGCCCGCGGATTGGCATAGCGGATGAAAAATCCTTCCTCCATCTGCGCGTCCGAATGCGGATAGATCGGGTCCAGACTGTCCAGAACTTCCGAGGCTTCCTGATTGGTGAAGTCGATGATGTTCTGGTTGAAGCCGGAGAGAAACAGATAAGCGAGCCGCTCAAGCCCCGCCGCATCCTTCATGACCGTGCGCCAATAATCCGGCCCCAGCACAATCTCGTCCGCCTTCTGTTTTTTGACCTCTTTGGTCACCAGATTGGGATAGATCGAGAAATCCTCATCGGCCACCCGTTCGCGGCGATGGACCAGCTTGTGATGCTCATCCTTGGGCTGGATCTGCGAGAAGAACGCGCTGTCGCGAATAAAGAACAGCGAGCGACTGTCCCGGCACAAAAGCTTCGGTACCTCGATGGATGTGATCTGCGGAATCAGCGCATCGAAAGACGGCGAAACCTGATTGGGATGCAGCTTGCGCAGCAAAGGCGCATCCGTCGCAAAACATTTCGCAACAAAGTCCCAGAAAGCAATTTCAGCCCCGCCCTCTGCCGCGACTTTGATGCCGATCAGATCGTCAATCGTTTTGCGCGTTGCATCACAGCGAAATTCCTTCGGCCAGGCGAGCTTCTGCAACAGCGACAAAAAGTAATAGGTCGAGGGCGTGCCCTCGCTGAGGTCGCGCGCCAGATCAGGCCCGTAATGCACCGCAAAGCTCAAATTCCACGACAGCGAGCCATTGCCATGGACATACCAGAACCGGCGCAAGCCCGCTGTGCGCCGCCGATGGGTGGCCGGAATATCGACACGGAATGTCCGCCCCTCGGTGGACCATCTGACCTTTTCAGGCATCACAAAGGTGAGGTCTTCCTGCGGCGCGCCCGCATAAAGATAATCTTCCACATGGCCGCGCCGCGACCGGTCGGAAATATCGTTGAACAGCGGCTCAATGGCATCGCGCAGTTTCAGCGTGGGTGCATCGGGCTCAATGTTGCGGGCAGGTTTGCCCGCATCCGAAACAGTGGTGACCGGCATGTAGAAGGACAGGGTCCAATACAGTGTGCGGTCTTGCCCCGTCTCGGTGGTGTCGCGCATGTCGAATGTTTCCGGATCGGTCGTCACGCCACGTCCCCCAAACTGCACAGCACTATTGGCAATCAGCCCGCGCGTGTAAATTCCCTGAGTGATGTCCCGGCGGGGCGTGCGCCGAGCGCCCGCAGCCGCGTCAGCGTATCGCCCAAGGCCAGAAGGTCGATTGTCTGACCCGCCTGCGCCATCGCCCGCAGACACGCAAGCTGGGCTTCGGCAACGCCATCCTGCGCCGGGTCTTTGCCCTTCAAAACCGAAATGCCGAAAAAACTCTCAAGATGATCGTGCAGATAGGCCGCATCCATATGCGCTGCCGGAAAATCCACCGCCGCATAGGCAAGTCCCGCATCGCTGCGCTGCTCCGCCGAAAGGGCAGGCTGGACGTAAGGAAAATCCACCAGTCTCGCTCCCAGCCGCGACCAGATCTGCAAACGGTCGATCTGGTCGATCCCGGCATGGGCCGTATCGGCGGCATAATCGGCATCCGACATTTTCAGCGGATCGTTCTGTTCAATGAAAATGGCGGGCCACAGCGTTTCGTCCGTCTGTTCCACCGCGCGGTTGGCAAGCATCGCCACCGCACCCAGAATGCGCCGCGCAAGCCCGCGCCCGCGTGCCGCGCTTTCGACAAAGACATAATTCAGCGCCACAGCAACGGGTGGATGGTTTGGCCGCGCGCCCATCCCCGTCGCCAGAAAATTCGCGCCGCCCAACAACCTGCCGCTCTCCCGCTCGTTCACCACCAGCACAAGCTCGCGGTGCACCCGGCCAAAGCGGTGGCGGCATTCAGGGTTCAGCGCAAGACAGGCGGCAAAGCCTTCCAGTTCCTCGCGCTCATTGGGCAGCACAAAGGCGCGGTCATAACCTTCGAAAAAGCGGGCGAGAATGGGCGAATTCGGGCGCTCTGTGCCCTGCACCAAAAGCCCGTCGCCCAAATCGAGCGACCAGCGCGCATCCCCGGCAAAGCCCGTGTCGGCCATCCACCCACTCCTCAAGGCCACCGGAGACTTTTTGCGCCAAACCCGGGCGCAATCACAAGCCGTCCGCCGGACCTCGTCCAATGCAGAGAATTGCTGATTTAATACAATGAGTTAGATGGCTGGTGCCGCTTAGGTGACTCGAACACCTGACCCCATCATTACGAATGATGTGCTCTACCAACTGAGCTAAAGCGGCCCCTTGCGAGGCGGCGGAACGTAGGCAAAGCCGCAGCTTCCCGCAACCATTATCATAAGGGTTCCCACCCCCTATCTGCGGCCATTGCGTCCGCCCACAGTAAGCGCAGGATTGCGAGTGCCCACCGGCGGGGCCATGCTTTCGGGCGCTCATGGAGCATGACCATGCTGACAAAGGCCGATGACTATCCCGTCCACCAATTGCCAGAGCCCATTGCGACCTCCGGCACCGACCGCAATTTCTATGACCGCTATTTTTTCAACGGCTACACGCTGGATGGCCATGTCTTCTTTGCGGCGGCCTTGGGCGTCTATCCGCATCTGAATGTGATGGATGCCGCCTTCTCGGTGATCGTCGATGGGGTGCAGCATAATCTGCGGGCCTCGCGCCTGCTCAATATGGAACGGCTGGATACGCGTGTGGGGCCCATTGCCATTGAGGTGATCGAACCGCTCGAACGTCTGCGCATCCGGGTGCACGACAATGAACACAACATCACCGCCGATCTCACCTTTCATGCGCGTGCGCCTGCGGTTGAAGAACCGCGTTTTACGTTCCGCGATGGGCCGCGCACGGTGATGGATTATACCCGTCTCACCCAGAACGGGGCCTATGAAGGCGTGATCGAGGTTGGCAATCATCGCATCGACATAGATCACGGCACGGTGCTCGGCACGCGGGACCGTTCCTGGGGCGTGCGCCCCATCGGCCTTGCCGATCCGCAAGGCGTGGCGCCGCCGCATAGTCCGCAATTCTACTGGCTGTGGGCGCCGCTCAATTTTCCGGATCGGTTCATGCTCTATCACAACAATTCCAATGGCGAGGGGGTGCCGTGGAACACCGCCGCCGTCATGGGCACGCTGGAAGGTGAAGCGCCGGTGCATATGGCGTCCTGCGGCGCGGAGCTGACCTTCAAATCCGGCACCCGTCATGCGCGCCATGCGGTGATCGAGATGCGCGACCCGGCGGGTGAAACGTGGCGGGCCGAGCTTTCGCCACGCTTCAATTTTTATATGTCGGGCATCGGTTATATGCACCCTGAATGGGGCCATGGTCAGTATAAGGGCGAACTTGCGATTGGCTATGACACCTATGATCTGGCGAACATCAACGAAAACGATCTGCGGTTTCTGCATGTGCAGGCCTTCGTTACCGCGCGCCTTGCGGGGCCCGGCGTCGAGCGGGTGGGGGCGGGCGTTCTCGAACAATTGATTATCGGGCGGCATCTGCCATCCGGTTTCAAGGATGTCAGGGACGTCGCGCCGTGAGTGAGGATATTGTTCCCCGGCTCGAATCCTATTTGGCGCGGGTGCTGGCGCAGCCCGATCTTGAGGTCAGCGCACTTGCCCGCATCCCCGGCGGAGCCAGCCGCGAGACCTATCGCTTTCGCATCCGCTATGGGGGCGGCGGGGCACAGACCGAGCGTGGGTTGATCCTGCGCCGCGATCCGCCCGCCAGCCTGATCGAAACAGAACGCGCCACCGAATATCGCGCCTATCAGGCCTTTCACGCGCTCGGCCTGCCGGTGCCCGAACCGATCGCGCTGGAAGAGAGCGGCGATTTTCTGGGTCGGCCATTTTTCATCATGGAGGAGATCGAGAATTGTCAGGTCGGCAATATCCTCGCGAGCAATCCCTATGGCGATCATCGCGATCAGATAGGCCAGCAATTCTTCGGCGCTCTGGGGCGCATCGCGCAGGCCGATGTCGATGCCATTGGTCTGGGCGATCTCGATGGCACGCGGGACCCGGCGCGGTGCTGGTCTCACGAACTGGAGCGCTGGCAAAAGGTGATCGAAGAAGACGAGACCGAACCACAGCCCATCGTCCATGCGGGCTTGCGCTGGCTGCGGCGTAATCCGCCGCCGCCTGCCCAACGCATTTCGGTGGTGCATGGCGATTACCGCACCGGCAATTTTCTGTTCGATGCCAAGGGCGACATCCGCGCGATACTGGATTGGGAGATGACCCATCTGGGCGATCCGCTCGAAGATCTTGCCTGGGCGCTCGATCCCTTGTGGAGCCATGGCGATCCGTCCCGCCCCGCGGGCACGATTGCAAGGCCGCAAGCCTTGGCGATCTGGGAGAAAGAAAGCGGCATCCGCCTCGATACGGCGGCGCTGGCCTGGTGGGAGATTTTTGCCAGCCTCAAAGGCTGCGCGATCTGGATGTCGGCGGCGCGCGAATATGCGCAAGGGCGCAACACCGATCCGGTGAACGCTTTTTCGGGCTGGTACTGCCTTGCCTTTCATAACAACGTGCTTGCCGAAAGGCTGGGTGCCGCATGACGCCGGAAACCGATCAGATTTTAAATCTTTCGGCGATGAAGCTCATCACCGAATTCGCCCCCGCCCTCGGCACCCAATATGGGCAGGGCATGGCGCAGGTCGTCGCTGTGCTGCTGTTCATGGCGGGACAGGACGTGGAACGCGGCGCCGCCATTCGCGTGGCCGAAAATGCCGACATGCGGACGCTGTTCGGCGCGCTTGCGCCGCAAATGGCCGATGAAATTTTGCGCAAGGAACTGGAAACGGCAGCGCGGTCGCCAGAGGGGGCTCTCACCATCTCCGCCCTCAACACGGTCAATGCGCGTTTGCGCCGCCTCCTCATTCGCCTGCACGCCGCATTGGATGATAGCGGCGCGGATGCGACTGCGGTATGGACGGTGTTGAAGGCGATGGCCGCACGCCGAACTGTCACCCTGCCGGCCTTATGAGCTGAGAGTTGCGCGGCATTGCGTTGCGTCTGTCCCTCGCCCAAGGCGCGGTGGGGTTGTTTGGGGGCGCCTATACGCCGTTCTTCGGCGCATGGCTGGCCTGGAAAGGGCTGAGCCCTGTTGCCATCGGCGTGCTGCTGGCAAGCGCCATGCTGCTGCGGGTGGTGGTTGCCCCGCTCACCGGCATGATCGCCGATGCCCGCAACGACCGGCGCTCGATGATGCTTGTGCTCTGCGCCATCATTTTTGCCGGTTATGCCACGCTGATTTTCGCGACGGCCCAAAGCACCATTTTCATTGCCTCCATCCTTGCCAGTGTCGCGTCAGGGGCCATGAGCCCGCTGCTCGAAAGCGCCAGCGTGCGTCTGGCCGACCGGCATAAATTCGATTACGGCCATGTCCGGCTCTGGGCCTCGTCGCTGTTTGTGGTGGCCAATGTGGTGTCGGGTTTTGCCAAGCGGCTGTTCGGCTTTGGCATGTTGGCGCCTTGGCTCACCGTTTCGGTGCTGCTCAATTTCATCGCCATCTATTTGTTGCCGCGCCCGCGCCGCGAACGCGCCACGGGGCGTTTTCCTTCCCGCTTGCGCGCCACCTTCGCCGAGGCGCGCGAGCTTTTGCGCGCGCCGGTGTTTCTGATCTTCCTCGTCGCCGCCAGTCTCGCCCAGGGCTCGCACGCTTTTTACTATGGCTATGGGGGCCTGCATTGGACCAAGCTCGGCTATAGCGGCCCGCTGATCGGTATTTTGTGGCCGCTCGGCGTCTTCGTCGAAATTCTCTTGATGTCTTATTCGCTCAAAGTCTTGCGCATTCTCGGCGCGACGCGGCTTCTGTTGATCGGCAGCATCGGCTGCGTGCTGCGCTGGACCATTCTGGCCTTTGATCCGCCGCTGGCGCTGGTCGTTATCGCCCAGCTTCTGCATGGCGCGACATTCGCGATGGCGCATCTGGGCGCGATGTATTTCATCGTCAAAGCCGTGCCGCCACGGCTCACCGCCACCGCGCAAAGCCTCTATGCCGTCTGCTGGTCCGGCATGGCAATGGGCTTTGCCACACTCGCCTGTGGCCCGCTCTACGCCCATTTCGGCGGCCTCACCTATCTGCTGATGTCGCTGATGGGCGTGGGCGCGACAGTGTTCGCGTTCCTGCTCGACCGGCGCTGGAGCGGCGCCCGTATCACCGAAAGTAACCTCATCGACGAAGACCCCGACGCGGTTTAAAATTTGTTATTGCCGCCCACGCGGATGCGCATCGGCATAAATCGCCATCAACCGCGAGGTCTCCACCTCGGTATAGGTCTGCGTGGTGGACAGCGAGGCATGGCCCAGCAATTCCTGCACGCTGCGCAAATCCCCGCCATTGGCGAGCAGGTGCGTCGCAAAAGAATGACGCAACGCATGTGGCGTCGCCTTTTCCGGCAGCCCCAACCGCCCGCGCAAATTCTGCATCAGCAATTGCGCCTCACGCGGGCTCATCGGCCGACCTCTGCGGGAAAGGAACAGCGGCGTGCTCTTCGCTCCCACAAACGGAATCTTCGCCGCATAATCGTCAATCGCTTCGGCCACCGCAGGCAAAACCGGCACGCTACGTTCTTTGCGCCCCTTGCCCAGAACGGTCAGTGCCCGCCCCAGCGGAACATCGCCGCGTTTGAGACTGAGCCCTTCGGAGATGCGCAAGCCCGCGCCATAGAGCAGCGTCAACAACGCCACATCGCGCGCCGCCAGCCACTCAACATCGTGCTCGCCCGCTTGCGCCAAAGTGCGCGCTGCATCCACTTCGCTCAAAGGCCGTGGCAGGCTCTTTTTGATACGCGGCGTGCGCACGGCGCGCGGTGCTGGATTGTCCAGAATCTCCTCGCGCCCCAGCCAGCGATAAAAATTGCGGATCGCCGCAATCGCCCGCTGCACCCCGCGCGGCCCCAGCCCGTCGGCGCGGCGGTCGGTGATGAAGGCGCGAATATCGGCTGGTGCAACATTGCCCAGCGCCGCCTCGCCAATTTCGCGCCCCAAATGGATGTGCAGAAAGCCAAAAAACCGCGCAAGATCGTCGCCATAGGCGCGCAAAGTGTTGGGGCTGGCGCGTCTTTCATGCGCCAGCGCCGAAAGCCAGGCCGTTTTCAGATCCTCACCACCGCGCGCCATGGCGGGACGATCACTCGTCCCGGATGCGCAAATTCGCCTTCTTGGCATCGGCGAGGAAAGCGGCAAGCCCCTTGTCGGTCAAAGGATGGCTAATCAGCGCGCGGAAAATAGCGGGTGGCACAGTCGCCACATCGGCGCCCGCCAGCGCACATTCACGCACATGGCTGATGCTGCGGATGGAGGCCGCCAAAATCTCGGTCTTGAAACCATAATTGTCATAGATTTGACGAATGTCGCGGACCAGCTGCATCCCGTCCTCGCCCGTATCATCCACCCGGCCGATGAAGGGCGAAATAAAGGTCGCGCCCGCTTTCGCCGCTATCATCGCCTGCACCGGCGAGAAGCACAGCGTCACATTGACCATCAGCCCCATGTCGCGCAGCGTGCGGCAGGCTTTCATGCCATCCCAGGTCATGGGAACCTTGATGGTGATGTTTTTCGCCACCTTGGCATAGCGTTCGCCTTCCGCGATCATGCCTGCGGCATCGGTGGCCAGAACTTCGGCACTGATGGGGCCGGGCACGGCGGCTGTGATGATCTTCAGCGATTCGAAGATATCAAGGCCGGTCTTGGCCGCGAGCGATGGGTTGGTGGTGACGCCATCGACAAGGCCTGTTTCAGCCAAATCGGTGATGTCCTTGGGGTCTGCACTGTCGATAAAAAGTTTCATGTCCTCATTGACCAATCTGATTGCCGGACGAAATTGTAGCCTATGACAAGGCCAACCCTAAAGCCCGAAGCGCAGGCTGCGCGAGCAAGCGTGCTTTTACCGCTTCCGCTCAAGGGGCCCTATGATTACGCGCTCGGCAGTGGCCCGGTTCCGCGTGGCACGCTGGTCATGGCGCCGCTGGGTGGGCGCCAGACCCTGGGTGTGGTGTGGGGCCCAGCAGAAGGCGGTGTGGCTGACGAAAAGCTCAAAACCGCGCATCCGCTCGACGGTTTTCCCGCCCTTCCCCCCAGATTGTGCGATTTCGTGGATTGGGTGGCGCGCTACACTTTGGCCCCGCAAGGCTCGGTTTTATCGCTCGCTTTGCGCAGTCCCGCCGCTTTTGCACCTGAAATCCCGCGTATCGCCTATCGCAGAGGCCCGGCAACGCCGGAGCGGATGACGCCTGCCCGCGCCCGTGTGCTGGCTGTAGCGCAAGATGGGCTTGCCCGCGCCATTCCCGCTCTGGCGGAGGAGGCCAATGCCTCCACCGGCGTCGTGCGCGGGCTGATCGACTGCGGCGCGCTGGGCGGCGTCGCCCTGCCCGAATTTGCGCCGCTTCCCCAGCCCGATCCTGATTTTCAGACGCCTGTCCTCAATCCCGAGCAAAGCCACGCCGCTCATGCGCTGAAGCAAGCCGTTACCGCGCACAGATTCAGCGCCCATCTGCTTGATGGCGTCACCGGCTCCGGCAAAACCGAAACCTATTTCGAGGCGATTGCGCAGGCTCTGCGCCACAACCGTCAGGTTCTGGTGCTGCTGCCTGAAATCGCGCTCACCATCCAGTTTCTGGATCGTTTCGCCCCCCGCTTCGGGTCGCGCCCCGCCGAATGGCATTCCGATCTTTCGCAAAAGGAGCGCAAGCGCGTCTTCCGTGCGGTGATGACTGGTGAAGCACGGGTGATTGTCGGCGCGCGTTCCTCGCTCTTTCTGCCCTTTGCCGAGCTTGGTCTCATCGTGGTCGATGAAGAACACGAGCAGGCGTTCAAGCAGGAGGAGGGCGTTATCTATCACGCGCGCGACATGGCGGTGGTGCGCGCCCATGCCGAAAACTGCCCCATTGTGCTGTCCAGCGCGACGCCCTCCATCGAAACTTTTGTGAATGCGTCGAGCGGGCGCTATAGCCATCTCACTTTGCATCAGCGCCATGCCAATGCCGCGCTGCCCGAAACAAAATTGATCGACTTGCGCAGTGCGCGCGGCGAACCCGGCACCTGGATTTCCGAACCCTTGCGTGAGGCGGTGGCCGCAACGCTCGAACGCGGCGAACAGGCGATGCTGTTTCTCAACCGCCGTGGCTATGCGCCGCTCACTTTGTGCGGCGCCTGCGGCCACAAAATGGTGTGCCGGGATTGTTCGGCCTGGCTGGTCGAACATCGCTATCGCAAAAGATTGATGTGCCATCATTGTGGTTATTCCATTCACACGCCGCCCCACTGTCCGGCCTGTGCCGCGCCCGCCAGCTTCATCGCCTGCGGCCCCGGCGTGGAGCGCGTGGCCGAAGAATTTGCCGCCGTCTTTCCGCAGGCGCGCATGGCCATCGCCTCCAGCGATACGATGCACGGCCCCGCCGAAACGCAAGTCGCCATCCGCGCCATGGCCAAATGCGAGATAGATGTGTTGATCGGCACGCAGATCATGGCCAAAGGTCATCATTTCCCCGATCTCACACTGGTCGGCGTGATCGACGCCGATCTCGGCAGCGCCGATGGCGATATGCGCGCGCGTGAACGCACCTTTCAATTGCTGCATCAGGTGGCGGGCCGCGCAGGCCGCGCGCAAAAGCCCGGCCTTGTGTTGCTGCAAACCCGCAACCCGGAAGACATTGTGATGCAGGCGCTGGCGGCGGGTGATCGCGATGCTTTCTTCCAGCAGGAAATCGCCTGGCGCACCCGCGCCGCCGCCCCGCCTTTTGGCAGGTTAGCTGCGATCATCCTGTCCGGCCATGTCGCGGACGCGGTGCAAAAAGTCGGGCGCGATATTGCCAAGCTCGCCCCCCATGCACGCGGCGTAAAAGTCTGGGGCCCGACACCTGCCTTCTATCATCTGTTACGCGGCCAAACCCGCGAACGATTGTTGGTACAGGCCGAACGCAGCGTCGATATTCAAGCCTATTTGCGGGCATGGATGGCCGAGGTGAAACTACCGTCTCAAGTGCGCGCGGCGGTGGATATTGATCCAGTGAGTTTTTTCTAGAGCGAGACGCTTTCAGCAAACATATGTTCACCCTCCCCTTGAGGGAGGGTCGAAAAATTCATTTGAATTTTTCGGGGAGGGGTAAGGCGCTCGCGGAGAAAGACCCCTCCCCGAAATTTGCTCCGCAAATTATCGATGTCGGCACGCTGTCGCTACCTTCACCCTCAAGGGGAGGGTAAATGTGCGTTTCGAACTAAGCGGTTTCCGTGTCTTCTACTCCAAACACCAAAAAGCCCGGCCCGCTTTTCGCAGACCGGGCTTTTTTTTTATGCTCTACCGCTTACTGAAACTTGCGCACATCGACGAGATGTCCGGCAATCGCCGCCGCCGCCGCCATGGCGGGGCTCATCAGATGGGTGCGGCCACCGCGGCCCTGGCGGCCCTCAAAGTTGCGGTTGGAGGTGGAGGCGCAGCGTTCGCCCGGTTCCAGCCTGTCCGCATTCATCGCCAGGCACATCGAGCAGCCGGGCTCGCGCCATTCAAAACCGGCAGCGGTGAAAATCTGGTCCAGACCTTCTTCTTCGGCCTGCGCCTTCACAAGGCCGGAGCCGGGCACGACCATCGCGCCGACATGGGCCGCAACCTTCTTGCCTTTGGCAATGGTGGCGGCGGCGCGCAAATCCTCGATGCGCCCATTGGTGCAGGAGCCGATGAACACGCGGTCGATCTTCACTTCATTGAGCGGTGTGCCGGGCTTCAGGTCCATATAGGCAAGCGCCCGTTCAATGCCCGCGCGCTGGCCGTCATCGGCGGTGCTGGCTGGATCGGGCACGCGGCTTGTCACCGGCAGCGCCTGTTCGGGGCTGGTGCCCCAAGTCACCATCGGCGGAATGGAAGCAGCATCGAAGCTGATCTCGGAATCGAACTTCGCATCCGGATCGGTCTTCAGCGTGCGCCAGTACAAGACGGCATTTTCAAATGCCCCAGCCTTGGGCGCGCGCGGGCGCCCCGCAACATAGGCAAAGGTGGTTTCGTCCGGCGCGATCAAGCCTGCGCGGGCACCTGCCTCGATGGTCATGTTGCACAGGGTCATGCGCCCTTCCATCGACAGCGAGGTGACAGCCTCCCCCGCATATTCGATGACATAGCCGGTGCCGCCCGCAGTGCCGATTTTCGCGATGATGGCGAGCGCAAGATCTTTCGCGGTCACGCCAATCGGCAGCTCGCCGTTCACGGTGACGCGCATCGTCTTCGACTTGGGCATTGAAAGGGTTTGTGTCGCCAGCACATGCTCGACATCTGAGGTGCCGATGCCGAAAGCCAGCGCGCCGAATGCGCCATGGGTCGAGGTGTGGGAATCACCGCAGACCATGGTGGTGCCCGGCAGGGTCCAGCCCTGTTCGGGGCTCACAATGTGCACGATGCCCTGACGAATATCGTCCATGCCGAGATATTCGACGCCGAAATCATGGGCGTTCTTTTCCAGCGTGGCGATCTGCTCGCGCGATTCCGGGTCCGCAATCCCTTTGGCGCGGTCCTTGGTGGGCACGTTATGGTCCGGCACGGCGAGGGTAAGGTCGGTGCGGCGCACTTTGCGGCCAGTGTTGCGCAGGCCCTCAAAAGCCTGCGGGCTGGTGACTTCGTGCACCAGATGGCGGTCGATGTAGATGACCGGGGCTTCGCCTTCGCCCTGATGCACCACATGCGCATCCCAGATCTTGTCGTACAGTGTTTTGCTCATCGTCCTGCTCAATGTTTTCCGGTGATATAGAGTACCGCCATGATAATGAGAATGGCGATGAATTGCGCGAGCACGCGAATCCGCATCAAGCGGTTCGACCAGGTGCGCGAAACATCGCCCCCCACCCACAGCGTATAAAGCCCCGCGCCAAGGATCAGCGCGACGGCGAAGATGGCAATGGCTACTACAATACCGCCGGTCATACTGGCCTCACATAAGAAGTGTCCGCCGCCCCCGCAACTGGCCCCGTAACTGGTCGGGCAATCCAGCCCGCGGCCTTCTCACCCAGTTCGCGGAACTTTGCGGAGGCGGAATTCAGTCTGGCGTCCCATTCGGGATCGGGAAGCTGCCCCTCGATCCGGCGGAAGAACACCTGCATCAGGGCGGCAATCGCCAAGGGCTCCAGAATTGCAAGTTTCAGCGCCCAGGCAAAAGCAAACGCAAAGCCGATGCCCCACCAGCCATGATGGCCGGGCAGGGCGGCGGCAAAGACAATGGCGGGCGCAAGGCACACGGCGAAGATTGACAGTGTGATCGCCCAGAGGATCAGCCACAGCCACAGCGCGTTCTTGAGAAAATACCCGTAATTCTGCGCATAGAGCACCAGGCCCTCTTTCGCCGTTGCCCATGGGTTTTCGCTGCCCTTGCGGATCAGATAGGCAAGGATCAATTCATCGACATAAGTGAGCGACAGCCGCACCACCGCTTCGGCAAGCCGCATCAGCGCGGCAAGGCCGGGAATCGGCACAAAGCCAGTCAACCGGTTCGCCAAATTGGTCAGGGTGCGGATTACCGCCTTGATGAGCTGATCAACGCCGAACAGCACAGAAGACTGGGCGAAATGCGCCCGCACATAGGTGGCGCCATGGCGAAGCTGGCCTTCACCGGCGGGAATGGGTTTGCCGTCGGTCAGCTCCACCAGCACCGCGATATGCGCGGCCTTCACCAGATAGAGCACATATTCGCGCGCCAGCCGGTAAAGCCCGATCAGCAGCACAAAACCGCCAAGCCCGCCCCACAATGCGCCATGCGGCAGTGAAAACATCCGCCCCGCGATCAGCCCGAAACCTGCCCCCAGCGTGGTGAGGAGAACAAAGCTGAACGCCATGCCGACATAAACGACCAGCCGCAAAAGGAGGAACGGCGCGGTACGGAGCACCACGCGCAAGGCATCCGATAGGCTGAAATCCCACATCCGAACCTTCGCTTTCGAAGGTCATATCGTCTGTCAGGGCGGCCCCGCGCAAGGTGGCACAGCGTCAGGGCGTTTGGTTTGCTTGGAACAGAATGGGTACGAAATCAGCCGAGGGCGTCGATCTCATCGTCCGACAGGCTTCCGGGCACGATGGTCACTGGAATGGGGTTGATCCCCGCCGACTGGCCGGCAAAGGCGGAGACCAGCGGCCCCGGCCCTTCCTTCGCGGTGCCCGCCGCCAGCACAAGAATCGACACGTCCTTGTCCGCCTGCACCAGTTCGGTGAGGCATTCGGAGGTTCGGCCATGGGCGATGATGATTTCGGGAATGATGCCCGAAAGCTCGTTCACCGCTTTGGCGGCGGAAAAAACCAGACTTTCCGCTTCGGCATGGGCCTCATCGCGCATGATCTCCTCCACCCCGCGCCATTGCTGGAAGTCGCCAAGTTTGGCGACGCAGAGCAGCGTCACCCGCCCCTTGGTGTGCTGGGCTCTACGGGTGGCAAAGCGGATGGCGACACGGCATTCCGGCGTCTTGTCCACCACCACCAGAAATTTGCGCGGCCGATCCGGCGCGCTCCGCATGGAGGCATTGGGATCGGGGTTTGAAACAGCATCGCTCATAGAGCGCGATGCTGCATCGGGAGGGCCGGGCGGGGCAAGGCCATCATGTGAGATGGGCCTTCAGCGCATAGAGCACTTCAAGCGCCTGCTTGGGGGTCAGCCCATCGGGATCGACGGTTTTGAGTTGCGCCTCCACCGCGCTGGCGGCGGGCGCGGGGGCGGATGCAGGCTGCGCCGCAAACAGCGGCAGGTCATCAATCCGCGCCAATGGCTTGTGGCCTTCGCGCCCTTCTTCCAGCGCGCGCAACACCTCCTCCGCCCGCCCGATCACGGCAGGGGGGAGGCCTGCGAGTTTGGCGACATGGATGCCGTAAGAGCGATCCGCCGTTCCCGGCGCGACCTCATGCAGAAAGACAATCGTGTCATTCCATTCGCTCACCCGCATGGTGACGCAAGCCAGCGAGGACAACCGCTCCGATAGCGCCGTCATCTCATGGTAATGGGTGGCGAACAGGGCGCGGGATTTGTTTTTCTCATGCAGATGCTCAGCGGCAGCCCACGCAATCGCGAGACCATCAAAGGTCGCGGTGCCGCGCCCGATCTCATCGAGAATGACAAGGCTTTTTTCCGTCGCCTGATTAAGGATCGCCGCTGTCTCCACCATCTCCACCATGAAGGTGGAGCGGCCAGAGGCCAGATCGTCCGCCGCGCCGACGCGGGAAAATAATTTATCGACAATGCCGATATGGGCAGAGTCCGCAGGCACGAATGCGCCCATCTGCGCGAGGATGGCGATCAATGCGTTCTGGCGCAGAAAGGTCGATTTACCGGCCATGTTGGGGCCGGTGACCAGCCACAACCGCCCGACGCCATCGCCCGAAAGATCGCAGCCATTGGCGACAAAGGGGTTGGCGTGGGCAGCAAGCAGCGCCGCCTCCACCACCGGATGTCGCCCCCGCACGATGCGGAACGTGGTGCTGTCATCCACTTTCGGGCGCACCAGTCTCTGTTTTGCGGCAAGCTCTGCCAGCGCGGACGCAACATCGAGCACCGCCAGCGCATCGGCAATGCGTGAGAGTGATGGGGCGGCCTCCAGCACGCGGGCAACCATCCCATCAAACAATTCGCGCTCGATGGCGAGCGCGGAATCGCCCGCCTGCGCAATGCGTGTGGCCAGCGTCGCCAGTTCATCGGTCGAAAAGCGCACCGCGCTGCCGATAGTCTGGCGATGGCGAAAGAGTTCGCTCGATGCCATCAATCTGTCGGCATGTTGCGGCGTGACTTCGATGAAATAGCCCAGCACGCCATTATGTTTGATACGCAGTTGCGTAACGCCGCTTTCCTGGCGATAGCGCGCTTCCAGCCCCGCCACCACGCGGCGGCTTTCATCGCGCAAGCCGCGCACCTCATCGAGCGGGGCATGGGCGCCTGCCGTGATGTAGCCGCCATCGCGGGTCTGGAACGGAGGCTCCGCGACCAGAAGGTGAGACAGCACATCGCTCACCGGTGTCGTTGCGCCAAGTCCCTGCACCAGATCGTCATGCGCGCGGCGCAACTCGCCATGCGGCGGCGAAAGCGCATCCTCCACCTTCAATCCGTCGCGCAGGTTGCGCGCGGCCTCCAGCCCGTCACGCAAACAGGCCAGATCCCGTGGGCCGCCGCGTCCCACCGAAAGGCGGGCCAGCGCGCGCGCAATATCCGGTGCGCGGCGCAAGTCATCGCGGATGGCGTCGCGCAAATCGCGATTGTCGGCAAACAGCGCCACCCCATCCTGCCGTTCGGCAATCACGCGCGGCTCGGTGAGCGGGGAGGCAAGGCGCAACGCCAGTTCGCGCGCGCCCGCCGCCGTCACCGTTTCGTCAATCACATCGAGCAGGCTGCCTTTGCGTGTGCCTGAAAGTGTTTCGGTCAATTCGAGATTGCGCCGTGTCGCGGCGTCAATCGCCATGAAGGCCTGCGCCGAAACCACCGCCAGCGGCTTCAGTGCGGGGAGTTTGCCCTTCTGCGTCAGATCGAGATAGCCGACAAGCGCGCCAGCCGCCGAAACCTCCGCCCGCGAAAAACTGCCGAAGGAATCGAGTGTGGCGATGCGATAGAGCGCCTTCAGTGCCCGTTCGCCGGTACCGGACTCGAATTTGAGGCTGGGCAGCGGCGTCAGCGCCGGGCCAAAACTTTTGAGGATCGGCGCGATGGTCTCATCGGCAAAGAGCGCATCGGGGGCCAGAAGTTCGCTGGGGGCAAGCCTGGCCAGCTCCGCGGCGAGCCCTTCGGCCCCGATCTCGCTGACCCGGAATTCGCCGGTGGACATATCGGCCGCCGCCAGCGCCAAAACCCCGCCCGACCGGCCAAGCGCCGCCAGAATATTGGCCGACCGCGCCTCCAAAAGTGACTCTTCCGTCAGCGTCCCCGGGGTGACCAGCCGCACCACTTCGCGCCGGACGACAGATTTGGCGCCGCGCTTCTTGGCCTCCGCCGGATCCTCGGTCTGTTCGCAGACCGCGACCCGGAATCCCTTGCGAATCAGTTTTTCGAGATAGGCTTCCGCGGCATGGACCGGTACCCCGCACATCGGGATGTCCTGCCCCAGATGCTTGCCCCTTTTGGTCAGGGCAATGTCGAGGGCGCTTGAGGCTTTGACCGCATCGTCAAAGAAAAGCTCGTAAAAATCCCCCATCCGGTAAAACAGCAGATAGCCGTCATGGCCGGATTTGAGGCCGAGATATTGCGCCATCATGGGCGTGGCTTCGGGGTCGGGCGGTGGGGTGATGTGTTCGTTCATGGGGCGCGATCCTAGCAGAGGCTTTTGGCCTGCGGCGCTCCTGCCATTGAAAGGTGTGCCTCCAAAAGACGATAGTCTGTGGATTGGTTCAACAGAAAGCTCATGACCCCCAAACGCCCCTCCTTCACGCAGGAAGAAGTTCTCGCCTTTCACTCCCAGGGCAAGCCCGGAAAGATCGAGATTACCCCCACCAAGCCGATGGCCAGCCAGCGGGACCTAAGCCTCGCTTACAGCCCCGGCGTGGCAATCCCCGTCCGGATTATCGCAGAGCGGCCAGAAGCTGCCTATGATTACACCGCCAAGGGCAACCTCGTGGCGGTCATTTCCAACGGCACCGCGATTCTGGGGCTGGGCGATCTGGGGGCGCTCGCCTCCAAGCCGGTGATGGAAGGCAAGGCGGTTCTCTTCAAGCGTTTCGCCGATGTCGATGCTATCGACATCGAGGTCGATACCAAGGATGTGGAGCAGTTCATCAACTGCGTGCGCTATCTTGGCCCCACCTTTGGCGGCATCAATCTGGAAGACATCAAGGCGCCGGACTGCTTCGTGATCGAAGAACGCCTGCGCGAATTGATGGATATTCCGGTCTTTCACGACGATCAGCATGGCACGGCGATCATCTCGGCGGCCGGTGTCATCAATGCGCTGCATCTGACGGGGCGTGAGCTCAAAGACATCAAGGTGGTGGTGAACGGCGCGGGTTCTGCCGGTATCGCCTGTCTCGAACTGCTCAAGTCGATGGGCCTGCCCAACGAAAATGCCATTCTCTGCGATACCAAGGGTGTGATCTATCGCGGTCGCACCGAAGGCATGAACCAGTGGAAATCGGCCCATGCGGTGGAAACAGCCCATCGTACGCTGGCTGATGCGCTGGAAGGCTGCGATGTTTTTCTCGGCCTTTCCGCCAAAGGCGCGGTGACGCAGGACATGGTGAAATCCATGGCCAAGGCGCCGATCATCTTCGCCATGGCCAATCCCGATCCCGAAATCACCCCGGAAGAAGCAAAAGCCGTGCGCCCGGATGCGATTGTCGCCACGGGACGCAGCGATTACCCGAACCAAGTGAACAATGTTCTGGGCTTTCCCTACATCTTCCGTGGCGCGCTCGATGTGCGGGCGACCACCATCAATGAAGAGATGAAGATCGCCGCCGTCTACGCGCTGGCCGAACTTGCGCGCGAAGATGTGCCCGATGAAGTGGCGCTGGCCTATCGCGGCGCGCGCCCGGTCTATGGGCCGGATTATATTATTCCCGTGCCGTTTGATCCGCGTCTGATTTCGCGCGTGTCCTCGGCGGTTGCCGAAGCGGCCATCAAATCGGGCGTCGCGCGGCGCGAGCTGAAGGACGCCGATGCCTATCGCTATCAGCTCTCCGCCCGGCTCGATCCGAGTGCGTTGCTGTTTCAGAGCATCACTGCGTCTGTCCGCGCCAACCCCAAGCGGGTGGTCTTCGCTGAGGGCGAAGAAGAATCGGTGATCCGCGCGGCGGCCGCGTTCCAGAATTCGGGCCTTGGCAAGGCAATCCTGGTGGGCCGCGAAGACATCATCAATGAACGTATCAAGGCCGCCAGCATTGATGACGGCGCGCTCGAAATCCGTGCCCCTGCCTCGGCCCGTCAGGCCTCGCCTTACGTCGATCTGCTGTATAAACGCCTGCAACGGCGCGGCGCGCTGCATCGCGATTGCGTGCGCATGGTCACCAATGACCGCAACATCTATGCCGCCTGCATGGTCGCGGCGGGCGATGCCGATGCCATGGTCACGGGTGTCACGCGCTCTTATTCGGTCGCGCTCAACGATGTGCGCACGGTGCTCGATGCGCCCAAGGGCCATCGGCCGATCGGCGTGATCCTCACCTTCGTCAAAGGCAAGGTCGTGTTCGTGGCCGATACATCCGTCCACGAAATGCCGACCGCCGATGAGCTTGCTGATATTGCCATTCAAGCGGCTGGCGTCGCCCGCCGCTTCGGCCATGTGCCGCGCGTGGCGATGCTGGCCTCCACCACCTTCGGCTTTCCGCGCAGCGAGCGCAGCGAACGCATCATCGAAGCGGTGAAGATTCTCGATAGCCGCGGCGTCGATTTTGAGTATGACGGCGAAATCGCGGTGGATGTGGCGCTGGATCAGGAGCGGATGGCGCTCTATCCCTTCTGCCGCCTCACCGATACGGCCAATGTGCTCATCATGCCGGCCATCCATTCGGCCTCCATCGCCACCAAGCTGTTGCAGGAAGCAGGCGGTGTCACGGTGATCGGGCCGCTGCTGATGGGGCTGGAACGCTCAGTGCAGATCGCGCCGCTTGGGGCCAAAATGAGCGACATCTTCAACACCGCGGTGATCGCGGCGTATGATATCAACAGATAGCGGTACCATGGCCAAGATCGTGCTCCCTGCATTTCCTGTCGAAGGTGGGTGTGCATGTGGTGCGGTCCGGTATGAACTCACTGCGCCGCCCATCGCGGTTTATGCGTGTCATTGCAGTGACTGTCAGAAAATAACCGGCAGCGCCTTCAGCATGGCGATGCCGGTTTTCCGCAAGCATTTGCGTATTTTACGAGGCAACCCGCGTTTATGGATACGGACGGCACAATCGAAGCGGCGCATACCTCAAAGGTTCTGCGCTGATTGCGGGACGCGACTGTTTACGGAACCTGATGGGCAGCCGCCGACCTATACGTTGCGCCCGGGGACACTCGACGACACAAGCTGGCTTAAACCTGTCGCCGTTTTCTGGCGGCGAAGCGCGCAACCCTGGATCCAATTCGACAACATATTGGTCTATGATACCCAGCCGGAGTCCGATTTCACGCCTGTCATAGATGCCTGGCGGGCAAGTTTAGTGGAGCACTGATGCACGCCGATAAAATGCCCGGCTTCGTAGAGCGCATGTGGGAAGATGAAATCCTTCCCGCGCTGGTCGATTACATTCGCATCCCCAACAAATCCCCTGCCTTCGATCCCCATTGGGCCGCCCACGGCCATATGGATCGCGCGGTCAATCTGTTCGCCAACTGGGCGCGCGCGAAAATCGCAGGGCTCCCCGGTGCGACGCTGGAGATTGTGCGTTTGCAGGGCCGCACGCCGCTGATATTCATCGAAATTCCCGGCACGACAGACGACACGGTTCTGCTCTACGGCCATCTCGACAAGCAGCCCGAAATGGTGGGCTGGGCCGAAGGCACTGGCCCGTGGGAGCCGGTGCTGAAAGATGAAAAACTCTATGGCCGCGGCGGGGCGGACGATGGCTATGCGATGTTCGCCTCTCTCACCGCGCTGCTCGCGTTGGCCGAACAGAACATCGCCCATGCCCGCGCCGTCATTCTGATCGAGGCGTGTGAGGAATCCGGCAGCTTCGATCTTCCCGCCATCATCGACCACCTCACGCCCAAGATCGGCACGCCATCCTTGGTGGTGTGTCTGGATTCTGGCTGCGGGGATTATGAGCGGTTATGGCTCACCACCAGCCTGCGCGGCATCGCCTCTGGCACGCTCAATGTACGGGTGCTGACCGAAGGTGTGCATTCCGGCGATGCCTCCGGCCTTGTGCCGTCGTCTTTCCGCATTTTGCGCGAACGACTTTCGCGCATCGAAGATGAGGTGACGGGCGTCGTAAAACTCGCAGACCTTCATGTGGAGGTGCCGCAGGATCGCCGCGAACAGGCCGCGCAATCGGCGGATGTGCTGGGCGATGCGGTCTATTCCAAAATGCCCTTCGCGGGCACCACGCGCGCCGTCAGTTCCGATTTGACAGAGCTTGTCCTGGGTCGCACCTGGCGTCCGCAACTGGCCATCACCGGCATGGCGGGCTACCCGCTGCCGCTGGATGCGGGCAATGTGATGCTGCCATTCTCCGCCGCCAAACTTTCCATGCGCCTGCCGCCCACCTGCAATGCGGATGCGGCGACACAAAGCCTGAAGCGTGCGCTCGAAAGCGATCCGCCTTACGGGGCCGAGGTGGCGTTCACGGTGGATGGCGGGCAGGGCGGCTGGAATGCGCCCACACTGGAGCCCTGGCTGGAACAGGCGGTGTCGCGTGCCTCGCGTGCCTGTTTCGGCAAAGCGCCCGCTTATATGGGTGAAGGGGGCAGCATCCCCTTCATGGCGATGCTGGGCGCAAAATATCCCGCCACGCAATTTGTGGTAACCGGCGTCCTCGGCCCGCACTCAAATGCCCATGGCCCCAATGAGTTCCTTCATATTCCGATGGCCAAAAAGCTGACCGCTGCCATCGCCATGATCCTTGCCGATCACGGCAAGCGTTGATCCGGTCTTGGTTTCTGGCCCATAAAGCGAAACACGCGAGCAGAGGATCTCCCTTGAATCACGTCCCGCCGAACCTGCGTGGCCGGTGACACCCCCCTTACGGCTGAGCTGAAAAAACCGGCGCGCCTGCGCAGGGTTGTGATCGCTGTTGCGTTGTCGACGGTGCTTGCATGCGTCGTTCTGTATGTTGGCCGCAGTTTTGTGGTCGCGCGTCTGGCCGAACTTTATCTTCTGGGGCGCGGCGTGCCCTCATCCATCCAGATCGACCGGTTGGACCGCGAGGGGCTGGAGGCGCGGGTGCGGCTGGGCGGGGGGCGCGCGCCCGATCTTGCCATCGGCCATCTCAGCGTGGTGTTTGAAGATGGCTGGAGCCTGAAACCGCGTGTCGTCACCGTGTCTCATGCGGTGATGCGGCTGGGTTTCGATGGCGAGAAGCTCTCCTTCGGCACATTGCAGCGTTTGGTGGAATCCATTGTCGAAAGTGGGGAAGCGCCGCCCGCGGTCCCCGCCGCGCCCGCGCAGGCGCCGATGCGCATCGTGCTCGAAGATGCAAAACTCCTGACCTTCACGCCTGCGGGCGTTATTTCCCTCGCGGGCCGCGGTGTCGTTGCCGGACGTAACGTCGAACGCTTTTCCGGCACCATTGGCCGCGCCAATTTGCGCAGCCCCGGTTTTGCTCTGCTCCTGTCGGGCGGCAGTATCAGCGCACGCAGCACGGACAAGGGTGTCGAGATGCATTTGCGGGCGCGGGGGCGCGGCCTGTCGGTGCAAAAACTGCGCGCCGCCGAGGTACAGTTGGGCCTCGATCTGTCGGGCATCGGCTGGAGTGGGCAGAACCTGTCTTTGGCCGATGGCGTTGTCCGTTTTAGCGCTGATGCGCTCAACGGAAAGAACCTTTCCCTCGCTCATACGATCATGCAGCTGCGCCTTAGCGCCTGGCAGATGGAACGCAACCCCGAAGGTACGCGCGCCACCGGCACGCTGAATGGCGCTGTTCGTTTTGAACAGGGCAGAGGCAAAGGCTGGAGCCTCAGCAAAGCGGCACTCCACACATCTGCCAGCGCGCTGTCGTTGCAAACAGGTGTCGCGGGCTGGCGGGTTTCCGGCCCGGTCGTCACCATGGTTGATCTGTCGTCCGCGCGCTATGGGCTGGGAGGCACGCCTCTTATGGCCGATCAGTTCAGTGCCACGCTGCAGGGCGATATTGGTCTCAGCCCGGATGGTGTTGCCGGAACGCTCACCGGCGCACTCAAGAGTGATCTTTCGGTCGCGCCCGCCGATGCGCGCAAAGCGGTGCGCAAACTTCCCCTCATCGGCACAGATACGCGCGGCCGCGCCACAGCAATTGCCGCCTTGCGCAACATGCATCTCGAAGCGCCGCATTTTTACATCGGCAAATCCGCAGGCCCGCTTGTGCTCACACTGCCTGAGCCAGTGACCCTGACAAGCCGCAGCGGCGCACGCGCAAAGCTCACCCAGTCCGGCGTCTTCCTCCTTTCGCGCGCGACTGATGGCCAGATGAAAGGCGGTTTCGACGCAACGCTCAGCGGCGGTGGCCTGCCTGTGATTGATTTGCACGTTCCGTCTTATTCCGCGCGCCAGCAGGGCGGCGCGCTGGCGCTCACCTCGGGCGTTGCGTTGAAGGTGCGCGCCAATATGCATACATGGCGCGCACTTACGCTCGAAACCACCGGCGCTTTTACCGCCCAGAACGGCGCCACTGCCTATCGCGCCGCTGGTTGCCCCCATGTCGGCGTGGGCGCCTATCTGTCGGACAGCACCGTGATGTTCAGCAAATTGCGCACCACTATCTGCGCACGGGAGAGCATGCCACTCTTCACTTCCGATGAGGCAGGCTGGCATTTCGCAGGCAGTTGGAAAAATCTCTCCGCCCATCTCGATGCCGCAGAGGCCGACGCCAAAAGCAAAACAGGCCGTATCGACATCACGGGCGATTCTCACGGCATGTCCGATGGCATCGTTCAAAGCCACGGCGCAATCCTCACCGATGCGAAAACGGAAAAGCGTTTTGTGCCACTCACCGCAACAACGCGTCTGGTGCTGAAAAAGGCCAAGTGGCGCGGCGAACTCAACTTTGCCAGTGCAAAAACCGGGCGCAAAGTCGCCACCACCACAGTGCAGCACGATCTGCGCAGCGGCAAAGGCACGGCGCAGATCAGCGCGGATATTGCCCTTTCGCCGGATGGTTTGCAGCCCGCCGATCTTTCGCCGCTGCTGGCCTCGCTCAGCAATGCCAATGGCCGCGCAAAATTTCGCGGCACATTGCGCTGGACGGCGCATGAAATGGTGAGCCGTGGAACGCTGTCGGTGCAGCAGACAAATCTCACCAGCCCGCTCGGCGCCATCAAACAGGCAGAGGCCGAGATCAGCTTCTCCTCGCTCCTGCCGCCGGTCACCCAGCGCGCCCAATCCATCACCGCCCAGCGGATCGACTGGCTGGTGCCGCTGTCCGATCTTCTGCTCAAATTCCAGCTCGCCAAAGACGCGGTGCGGGTTGAGGCGTTCAAAGCCGCCGTCGCAGGCGGCCATATCGCGATCACGGCCATGGAGGTGCCGCGCGATCCCAAGGCAACAATGTCCGGCACGTTGACGCTGGATGGCGTCAATCTCAGCGCGTTGATCGCGGCCTCCAACCTTGCCGACAAGGTCTCGCTCGATGCGCGCGTCAGTGGCGAAATTCCCTTCCGCTATGGGCCGGATGGCTTGCGGTTGCAAAACGGCCATTTCGCCTCCATCGGCCCGGCGCGCCTGTCGATCCGCCGCGAGGTCTGGACAGGCGACGGCAGCACGGACAAAGACACGGGCAAAGACAATGCGATCCGCGATTTTGCCTATCAGGCGCTGGAAAACCTCGCCATCGACACGCTGGAGGCAAAGCTCGACAGCCAGCCGCATGGACGGTTGGGGCTGGTGTTCCACATCAAGGGCCGCAACGACCCGGCAAAGGCCGAGGAAGCGCGCATCGGCGTGTTCAAGCTGATCGAGGGTAAGGCCTTCGACACGCCGCTGCCGCTCCCCAAGGGCACGCCTGTCGATCTCACCCTCGACACCTCCCTTAATTTCGACGAACTTCTGGAGGCATATCGCCATGCCTTCTCGGCCAATCTGGCAGAGGCTGCCGCGCGTACAGACCAGGACAAAGGGAAATAACCATGAAGGCTTCGGGACACGCCGCCATTGCTGCGATACTGCTGGGCTTAGGCAGCAGCGCCCTGCTGGGCGCCTGCACCCCCACGGTGCGGGTGGAAGTCGCGCCGATCAATATCTACGCCAAGCTCGATGCCGATGTCCGTGTCCGGCTGGATAAAGAAGTCCAGGCCGTGATTTCGCAAAACCCCAATTTGTTCTGATCCGAATTTCCGAAAGGATGCTGAAAATGGTTGAAGCTCTCAAAATCCGTGGCCTCGCTGGCGCTTTTGCCGCTTTTGCTCTGTTGGCTGCGCCCATCGCTGTGCTGACAGCGGCCCCGGCAAGCGCCCAATCCGCCGATGCCAAATCTGTTGTCGATGCCGCCAAGGCCAAAGGCGTGGTGGGTGAGCAGGGCGATGGGCTGCTGGGCTTTGTTACAGGTGCGGGCGATGCGGCCACCACCGCCGCAGTGAACGAGATCAATACCGGACGGCGCAAAGTCTATGCCGCCACCGCCGCCAAATCCGGCGTCACCCCGGCCGCCGCCGGGGAGGCCACGGCACAGATCCTGCTCAAAAAGGCCCAGTCCGGCGAGTTCTACAAGCCGCTCGGCGGCAGCTGGACAAAAAAGTAAAACCAGCCGCCCCGGCCTGAACTGGCGCGCCCCCCGCGACACATCGCGGCCTGTGCCGGGATTTGCGAATCGTCTGAATGGCTTGCGGGGCGCGCGCCCCCTCCCTATATACCCCAATGATAGGGTGAGGCTCTGGCTGAACCCAAATCTTTTAATGATTTCAATGGGGACGGCCCGGAGGGTGCTCTTTGGAGGCCAGGAACCCGTCGCCCGGAGAGAGGAACACAATGGCCAAAGTAATCGGCATCGACCTTGGTACGACCAATTCCTGCGTATCGGTGATGGAGGGCTCCGCCCCGAAAGTTATCGAGAACGCCGAAGGCGCGCGCACGACGCCCTCGATCGTTTCCTTCGCCCAGGATGGCGAAAGGCTGACCGGCCAGCCCGCCAAGCGGCAGGCCGTCACCAACCCCGAATTCACCTTCTTCGCGATCAAGCGCCTGATCGGCCGCCGCTTTGAAGATCCCATGACCCAGAAAGACATGGGCATGGTCCCCTACAAGATCATCAAAGCCGACAATGGCGATGCCTGGGTCGCGGGCCGCGAAGACAAGAAATATTCGCCATCGGAAGTTTCGGGCTTCATCCTTCAGAAGATGAAAGAAACCGCCGAAGCCCATCTCGGCGAAAAAGTCACGCAAGCCGTCATCACGGTCCCGGCCTATTTCAACGACGCCCAGCGTCAGGCCACGAAAGATGCGGGCCGGATCGCGGGTCTCGAGGTCCTGCGCATCATCAACGAGCCGACGGCGGCAGCCCTTGCCTATGGTCTCGACAAAAAGCAGTCGGGCACGATTGCGGTCTATGACCTTGGCGGCGGCACCTTCGACGTGTCGGTGCTCGAAATCGGCGATGGCGTGTTCGAGGTGAAATCCACCAATGGCGATACTTTCCTCGGCGGTGAAGATTTTGACATGCGGTTGGTCAACTATCTGGCCGACGAGTTCAAAAAAGAAAACGGCATTGATCTGCGCTCCGACCGTCTGGCCCTGCAACGGCTGAAGGAAGCCGGTGAAAAGGCCAAGATCGAACTTTCCAGCGCGATGCAGACCGAAGTGAACCTGCCCTTCATCACGGCGGACGCCTCGGGCCCCAAACATCTGACGATGAAGATCACCCGCGCCAAGCTCGAAGCCCTGGTCGATGATCTGATCCAGAAAACCATCACGCCAGTGAAGCAGGCGCTGAAGGATGCCGGTGTCTCGGCGAGCCAGATCGACGAAGTGATTCTGGTCGGCGGCATGACCCGCATGCCCAAGGTGCAGGAAATCGTGAAGCAGCTCTTCGGCAAGGAACCGCATAAGGGTGTGAACCCCGATGAAGTGGTGGCCATGGGGGCTGCCATTCAGGGCGGCGTGCTCAAGGGCGAAGTGAAGGACGTTCTGCTCCTCGATGTGACCCCGCTCTCGCTGGGCATCGAAACCCTTGGCGGCGTGTTCACCCGCCTGATCGAGCGCAACACCACCATCCCGACCAAGAAGTCGAACATCTTCTCGACGGCGGAAGACAATCAGACCGCGGTGACCATCCGCGTCTTCCAGGGCGAGCGTGAAATGGCGGCGGACAACAAGCTGCTCGGCCAGTTCGATCTTGTGGGCCTGCCCCCTGCTCCGCGCGGCGTGCCGCAGGTCGAAGTCACCTTTGACATCGACGCCAACGGCATCGTGTCGGTGACGGCAAAGGACAAGGCGACCAACAAGGAACAGCAGATCCGCATTCAGGCCTCTGGCGGTTTGTCGGATGCCGACATCCAGCAGATGGTGAAGGATGCCGAAAGCCATGCCGCAGAAGACAAAACCCGCCGCGCACTGGCCGAAGCCCGCAATCAGGGCGACTCGCTGATCCACAGCACCGAAAAAGCGTTTTCCGAACATGGTGACAAGGTCGATCCCGCAGATCGTACCGCCATCGAAGCGGCGCTCGCGGCCCTCAAGGATGCGCTGAAGACCGAGAATGTCGAAGACATCCAGCAAAAGACGCAAGCCCTTGCGCAAAGCTCGATGAAGCTGGGCGAAGCAATGTACAAGGCGCAACAGGCCGATGCCGCTGCCGGTGGCGAGGCCGCTGCGGAAGCGCCGAAGGATGACAATGTGGTCGATGCCGAATTCTCGGAAGTCGATGACGATAAGAAGGGCGCCGCGTAAGCGGCGGCCGGGCTGAGGCGATGGGATACGCCATGGTCCAGACGACAGTGCAGATAAAGCGGGCGCGTCGCCCTTCGTGGAGTGCACCTCGCGCCCGCGAAGACGGCGCGCTTATTTTTTTTGCAGAACGCGCTCATGTAAGGTGGCGCGCTTCTGTTTTAACAGGTTGAAAGCCTGACGGATGCCATGAGCCAGCGTTGTTTTTATGAAGTTCTGGGTGTGGAGCGCACAGCCTCGATTGAGGAGCTGAAGGGCGCCTATCGCACACTCGCCAAGGAACTGCATCCCGACCGCAATCCCGGCAATACCGAATGCGAACATCGCTTCAAAGACATCAACCACGCCTATGACATTCTGAAAGACCCCGACAAGCGCGCCGCCTATGACCGCTATGGTCACGCAGCCTTTGATGGCGGCATGGGCAATGGGCGCGGTCAGGCTGGCGGCTTCGATTTCTCCTCCACTTTCACCGATATTTTCGACGACCTGTTCGGCGATTTTACCGGTGGGCGCAAAACACGCCGCCAGAATCGCGGCGCGGACTTGCGCTACAATCTCGAACTCACGCTGGAAGAGGCTTTCGGCGGCAAACATGCCGAGATCAGGGTGCCGAGCGCGATTGCCTGCGAGCCCTGCGGTGGCAGCGGGGCCGAGCCCGGCAGCAAGGTTGAGCAATGTCCCACATGCGCGGGCATCGGCAAGGTGCGCGCGGCGCAAGGTTTCTTCACTGTCGAACGCACCTGTCCGTCCTGCCGTGGTCAGGGCCGCTTCGTGCGTAATCCTTGCAAGGCCTGCAAAGGGCAGGGCCATGTGCAGAAGGAGCGCACCTTGGCGGTCGATATTCCGGCCGGTGTCGAGGAAGGCACGCGCATCCGTCTGTCCGGCGAAGGACAAGGGGGCATGGGCGGCGGCCCCAATGGCGATCTTTATATTTTCATCGCACTCGCGCCACACCCACTCTATCAACGCGATGGCGCGGATTTGCATTGCCGCGCGCCGGTCTCTTTTGTCACCGCAGCCCTTGGCGGCGAAATCGAAGTGCCGACGCTTGACGGCAAACGCTCCAAAGTCACCATCCCCGAAGGTGTGCAGTCGAACCGCCAGGTGCGCTTACGCGGCAAGGGCATGCCGGTGTTGCGCGGCGGCGGTCTGAAGGGCGATCTTTATGTCGAGATCGCGGTGGAAACGCCGGTCAAACTGTCGAAGAAGCAGAAACAGATCTTGCGCGACTTCGAAGAGGCAAGCACCGAAGGCACCCACCCCGAATGTGAAGGTTTCTTCGCGCGGGTGAAAGAGTTTCTCAGCGGCGACCCGACGCGCTGAACTGTGTGTCCAGGCTGGGCAGTTCGGCTGGCGCTTGCTGTGGCGCCATCCCAGCCATTGGGCAAGACAAGACATTTGCCCGGTGGATGCAACTTCCTGAACAGAGCGGTCTTTTCATTAAGTGTGGGCATGGCGTTGCATCGCCCTTGGCGATGCGCAAGGCTCAAGACTAACTGGTTCGCGCCGACAATCGGCGCTTGCGGTCTATCGGCTCTGTGGAGCCTGCATGGGAGGGAAGACGTCGGGCTGGACGGTCTCGTTCATCCAGACGCATCGCAGATATGGCTTCACCCGGTTTTCAGGACGAATTGAGGTTTTTGCGCGGGGCGCTGGCGCGTCCGCGTAGTGTCGGCGCCATCGCGCCATCCAGCCCGGCGCTCGCCCGCGCCATCGCGGCGCAGATTGATCCCATCCTGCCCGGCAAGGTGCTGGAACTGGGCCCCGGAACAGGGGTGGTGACGCAAGCCATCCTCGCTATGGGCGTCGAGCCGGAACGGCTGGTGATGATCGAATATGATCCGCATTTCGCGCAAGCTCTGGCCCAGCGCTTTGCGCGCGCGCAAGTGATTACCGGCGATGCGTTCGATCTTGCAAAAACGCTGGGCCCTGGCTCGTCGGCCCCGTTTGCCGCCATCGTTTCAGGGCTGCCGCTGCTCAACCAGCCGCCCGAACGGCGCAAGGCTCTCATGGAAAACGCGCTCGACAGGTTACTGCCGGGCGCGCCCCTTATTCAGTTCTCTTACGGCCTTAAACCGCCGGTCCTCGGCACGCTGAAGGCGCCTGTTCAATTGGGCGCCTTCGTCTGGCGGAACCTGCCGCCAGCGCGTGTCTGGGTTTACCGGCGGGTCTGAACCTTCTCGAATTACTCCGCCGCTTCCGCAAGCTGGGGAGCTGCCTGAAGCACGTCGGGACCGACATGGGCCTCGAAGATCTTGAAGTTTTCGCGGAACATGCCGACCAGTTTCTGCGCCTGCGCGTCATAGGCTGCTTTGTCGGCCCAGGTGTCGCGTGGGTTGAGGATTTTGGAATCGACGCCCGCAACTGCCACCGGCACGCGGAAGCGGAAATTCGGATCGACCCGCATCTCCACATTGGCGAGCGAGCCATCCAGCGCCGCCGCCAGAAGCGCGCGCGTCGCCTTGATCGGCATACGCGAACCGGTGCCAAAGGCGCCGCCGGTCCAGCCGGTGTTCACCAGCCAGCAATCGGCCTGTTGTTCGGCGATGAGATCGCGCAGCAGGTTGCCATATTCGCTCGGATGACGCGGCATGAACGGCGCGCCGAAGCAGGTGGAGAAGGTCGGCTGCGGTTCTTTACCAAGGCCCTTTTCGGTGCCCGCGACTTTCGCGGTGAAGCCGGAGAGGAAGTGATACATCGCCTGGCTCGGCGTCAGCTTGGCAATCGGCGGCAACACGCCAAAGGCATCCGCCGTCAGCATGATGACGTTTTTCGGATGACCGGCTCTGCCCGTGTCGCTCGCATTGGGGATGTAGTCGATGGGATAGGCCGCACGGGTATTTTCCGCATGGCGCGCATCGTCGAGATCGAGCTCGCGCGTGTCCGGGTCCATCACCACATTTTCGAGCACGGTGCCGAAGCGTTGGGTCGTCGCATAAATTTCAGGCTCGGCTTCGTGCGACAGGCGGATCACCTTCGCATAGCAGCCGCCTTCAAAGTTGAAGACGCCATGCTCGCCCCAGCCATGCTCATCGTCGCCCACCAGCGTGCGCGTGGCATCGGCCGAGAGCGTTGTCTTGCCGGTGCCCGACAGGCCAAAGAAGATCGCCGCTTTGCCATCCTTGCCGACATTGGCCGAGCAATGCATCGGCATCACCCGCTTGGCGGGGAGCAGATAGTTGAGAATGGTGAAGACCGACTTCTTCATTTCACCGGCGTAAGAGGTGCCGCCAATCAGCACCATCTTCTTGGTGAAGTTCACCGCGATGATGGTTTTGCTCACCGCGCCATGGCGGCCCGCATCTGCTTCGAAGTTCGGCAGATCGACAATGGTGAATTCCGGATTGAAGCCTTTCAGGTCGTCCGCCGTTGGGCGGATCAAGAGCTGATGCACGAACAGCGAGTGCCAGGCAAATTCGGTGACAATGCGCACCGGCAGGCGGTGACTGAGGTCTGCGCCGCCGAACAGGTCTTTGGCATAAAGCTCGCGGCCCTCGGCGAATTTCATCATGTCGGCGTGGAGGGTGTCGAACTGCTCCGGCGTCATGGGCTTGTTATTGTCCCACCAGACCTGATTTTCGCTGGCGTCATCGCGCACCACGAATTTGTCGCCAGCGGAGCGTCCGGTGTGTTGGCCGGTCAGCACGACCAGCGGGCCGTTCTTGGCCACATGGCCTTCGCCCGCGGCCACTGCGCGCTCATACAGCGCTGGGGCCGAAAGATTCCAGTTCACAGCCTTCAGATTCCGGAATCCATGACCCTCAAGCCCGTACGCGCCCGATTGTCCTGCGTCCTTCGACATGATCGCTCCTGTTGACGCCCGGCCTGCGGGCAGCATTTTCGTTGTGTAAAGTATGGACCTAGCATAGGCGTTGCCCGCCCGGCCCGACAAGGAAAGCCCTACTCCCTCTGACGGAAAAAGTGCAAGGCAGAGCGAAGGTTAAGGTGAAGACGCAACGTCGCGGCGCGCCGGGTTTTTCGCAAGTGCGAAGGCGGTTGTAAGAGTTTGAAATATGAGCCTTTCTGACGACGAAGTGGAGAGATATGCGCGCCATATTGCTTTGCGCGAAGTGGGCGGCGTGGGGCAGGCCCGGCTGAAGGCAGCCAAAGTGCTGGTCGTGGGAGCAGGCGGACTGGGGAGCCCGCTGATCCTCTATCTGGCGGCGGCTGGTGTGGGCACCATAGGGATTGTGGATTTTGACACCGTCTCCCTCTCCAACCTCCAGCGCCAGATTGCCCATCGCACCGTCGATATTGGAGCCTTGAAGACCGAATCCGCCGCCCGCGCCGCAGGCGCGATCAACCCCGAGATACGACTAGTGCCGCACACGCTGCGGTTGACGCCCGAAAATGCGCAAACGCTGATCGGGGCCTATGATCTGGTGGCCGACGGGTCGGACAATTTCGAGACCCGTTTTCTCCTCAATGATGCCTGCTTTTTTGCCGGGAGGCCGCTCGTTTCCGCGGCGGTGACCGAATTTGATGGCCAGCTTGCGACCTACCGCGCTTTTGACCGGTCAGGTGCCTATCCCTGCTATCGCTGTCTCTTTCCGGCACCCCCTCCGCCGGGGACGGTGCCAAGCTGCTCCGAAGCCGGGGTGCTGGGCGCGGCTGCCGGGGTCATGGGCACGCTGCAAGCCATGGAAGTGCTGAAAGAGATTCTGGGGCTGGGCGAGCGGCTGGCCGGTAAACTGCTGATCTATGATGCGCGCGACACCAGATTTCGCACCGTCCGCGTGCGTCCCGATCCGGCCTGCGCTTTGTGCGGGCATCATCCAACCATTCGCAGTTTGGCGGCTCCTTTAACCGCGGTTTAAAGCGGAACCTTCACACTGACCTGGCTTCCGGGGCCAGGCATGTCGCAAACACATTTCGAGATTTTCCGCCGTCATGGCGCCAAGGGCGGCTGGACGTTGCACGAGATTGTCAGCGCCCGGCAAACCGCGCTCGACATGGCCACCGCCCTGATGGTGGCGAAAGAAGCGACCGGCGTGAAAGTGGTCAAAGAGACCTATAACGAAGCCTCGGGCGAATATCAGACGTTGAAGATTTTTGAAGACGGGCACAACCAGATGAAGGTGGAGCCTGTTGTCGAAGATGCGCCGCACGCGCTGCCCTGTTTCAAGCCCGACGATCTGTATTCCTATCACGCGCGCGCCACCATTGCGCGGCTCCTGAGGGATTATCTCGCGCGCCAGAAGCTCACGGTGACAGAGTTGATTCACCGCGCCGATGCGTTGGAAAAATTCGAGGCCACCGGCACGCAATATCAACACGCGATTCAAAAAGTGGCGGTGGCACAGGCCTCCTCCACCTCTATGCCGGTGGCGCAGATCGTGAAAAATCTGAACGAGCTGGTGACCAATGCCATTCACCGGGTTTACCGCGATGCGCGCAAAGACATTTTCCCCAAAGCCGTTGCGGGCCAGTTTGGCGCATTGGCGAGTAAGCTCGCGGCGGCGGGCGACGGGCGTTATCTGTTCAATGGCGCGTTGGCGCAGCATCTGGCCGCCACCAACGGCTGGGATCAGAAACTTGCCCATCTGCTCGCTTTGATGGATGAGGCACCGGTAGATGAAAAGCCGCGTGCGCTGCTCTTGTCAGCGGTCGATGCGCTGATCGCCGAAATTCTCAATGGTTCTGCCGCGCTGCATGACCTGATGGGTGCGCGCGAAAATCTGGGCGATGCGCTGCTCGCGCTGGTGGATCTGTTCATCGGCCAACACAGCAGCGGCGTCCAGGACAGCGGCATCGAAAAACTGGCAGAGCGGTTTGCGCGCGACGAACTGCCCGAAGCGCGCAGCGCCGTCGCCAACCGCATCATCGCCGAATTGAAAAGCGTCAAACGCCTGACCCAGGGCCCAGTCGTCGAAGAGCTGCAACGCTTGCGGGCCGTCGCCAACAAGCTCGTGATGGCACAAGGCAAATATCTCGCCCATGAGGATATTCTCGCAGTCTTCACCTTGCGCTCTCGCCGCCTGATCAATCACGAAGCGATCAACGCACATCTGGATGGGGCGGCGACACCCGAAGAAAAGGTCGAGCGTCTTTTGATGGTGGAGGAGAACATCATCGGGCAGGAGAACAAGCGCAATCTCGGCGCTTTTGTGATGCCCATCGTCACTTCGGCTGCCTTCGAGACGCAGTTCCTGCAAGGCAAGGCACCACCAACCTCCCGTCTTGCGCGGCTAACCGCTTTGCAGGGGCGGGTGCGCCGGTCCGCGTTTCAGGATATTCAGCGCCGCGAAATTTGCGAGATACTGGACATGTTCGCCTGCCAGATAGAAGTGCAGGCCAAATTGTTCGAGACCATCGACACCCGCTCACCCGCGCCAGCGGATAAGGTTGTCGCCCTGCTCAATCTCTTCATCGGGCAGCTTGTGACAGAGGGCAATATGGCGGCGCGGGCGCGGCAGATGATACTTGCCTGCCTCAGCCGCCAGGGTTTTCTCACTGCCTATGCCGCGCAATTGCCGCGCGAAAAAGACGGTGCCGCACCAGATGCCGCGGCGGCCATGGCGCTTTTGACTGACCTGTTGCAAAAAGCGGGCATCACCGCCGAGACCGGGCTCAGTGCAATCGCCGCTTAATGCGCCTCATCCCAGTTCTGGGCGGCGCGCGCATCCACCACCAGCGGTACTGAAAGTGCGAGCGCAGGCAGGGAAGATTTCTCCATCACCGCGCGCACGGTCGCAATGGTTTTGTCAGTCTCCCCATCCAGTACCTCAAACACCAGTTCGTCATGGACCTGGAGCAGCATTTTTGCAGCAAGTCCGGCGCTTGAAAGCGCATCCGGCACGCGGATCATCGCGCGGCGAATAATGTCTGCCGCGGTGCCCTGAATGGGCGCATTGATCGCCGCCCGTTCCGCGCCGCCGCGCGCGCCCGGATTGCTCGATTTGATCTCGCGGATATGCACGCGCCGTCCGAACAGTGTTTCGACATAGCCGTGGTCGCGCGCAAACGCCTTGGTGTTTTCCATATAGTCGCGAATGCCGGGAAAACGCTGGAAATATTTCTTGATATAGTCGTCGGCTTCCCCGCGCGGAATACCAAGCTGATTGGCAAGGCCAAAGGCCGAAATGCCGTAGATAATTCCAAAGTTGATTGCCTTGGCACGGCGGCGCACATCCGACGGCATGTCCTTCACAGGTACGCCAAAAATTTCCGAGGCCGTCATGGCGTGAATATCGGTGCCGTCCGAGAACGCCTGTTTCAACGCCGGAATATCGGCAATGTGCGCGAGCAGCCTGAGTTCGATCTGGCTGTAATCGGCACTGACCAGCTTTGATCCAGCAGGCGCAACAAAGGCCGCGCGAATCTTGCGCCCTTCCTCCGTGCGAATCGGGATGTTCTGCAAATTCGGATCGTTGGAGGAAAGCCTGCCCGTGCTGGTCGAGGCCATGGCATAGTACGTATGCACCCGGCCCGTCTGCGGATTGATATAGGTCGGCAGCGCGTCGGTATAGGTGCCGCGCAATTTCGACAGCGTGCGCCAGCCCAGAACCTGCTTGGCAATATCGTGGCCTTGCGCCGCCACGTCTTCCAGCACATCGGCATCGGTGGACCATGCACCGGTTTTGGTCTTGCGTCCGCCGGGCAGGGCGAATTTGCCGAACAGAATGTCGCCCAACTGTTTGGGCGAGCCAATGTTGAAGGTGCCGCCAGCCAGTTTGTAAATGTCCAGCTCCAGCGCCGCCATCGCATGAGCGAATTCGTTGGAGAGTTTGCGCAGGCGATCCGCATCCACCATGATGCCGCGCTGTTCCATATCCACCAGAACCTGCACCAGCGGGCGTTCCAGCGTTTCGTAAACATTCACTTTCGCATCGGCCACAAGTCTGGACTTAAGCAGGCGATGCAGCCGCAAGGTCACATCCGCATCTTCGGCGGAATAGCGCGTCGCTTCCGGCACGGCCACGCAATCAAAGGTGACCTTCTCTTTGCCCTTGCCCGCCACCTGGCCAAAGCTGATCGGCGTATGGCTTAAATGCAGTTCCGAAAGCTCATCCATGCCGTGGCCGTGCAGGGTCGCTTCCAGCACATAAGACATCAGCATCGTATCGTCGAAAGGCGAAACCGTGATCCCGCGCTGCGCCAACACCAGCGCGTCATATTTGAGGTTCTGCGCCACCTTCAACACGCTGTCATCGGTGAGCAGGGGTTTAAGCCGCTCCAGAACAACCGCTTCGGCAAGCTGTTCAACCTTCGCGGTCTGCGCGAGGTCGAGCCCCGTGCCGCCATTATGGCCGCAGGGAATGTAACAGGCTTCATTGGGCGTCACCGCCAGCGAAACCCCGCACAACACCGCCTGCATCGCATCGAGCGATGTGGTTTCGGTGTCGATGCTCACAACACCTTCGGCCCGCGCCCGCGCGATCCAGTGGTCGAGCCGCTCCAGCGTCGTCACAGTTTCGTACAGGCTGTGGTCAATCGCCTTCAGCAGCGCGTCGCGATGCATCACCGCGCCCGGCGCGTTTTCGCCGGATGCTTCCGCCTTCACCACCGCTTTGGAGGTGGGCAGCGCGGGCGCTGAAACATTGCTGCCTTCGCCCGGCGCGGGCAGAGCGATTTGCGCGGGATCGGCGGCAGGCGCAATCGCGCCAATATCCTCGATCCCGAAATGGCTGGCGACACGCTTTGTCAGCGTGCCGAATTCCATCGCCTTGAGAAAGGCAATCGCCGTGCCTGCCTCCGGCTCATGGGTTTCCATCTCCTCGATCTGGCAGGTGATGGATACATGCGCATCCAGCGTGACGAGCCTGAGCGAGATGCGGGCATTCTCCGCGTTCTCGATCAGTGTCTCGCGCCGCTTGGGCTGCTTGATCTCGCCAGCGCGGCTCAGCAGTGTTTCAAGATCGCCATAGATACCCAAAAGCTCTGCTGCGGTCTTGATGCCGATGCCGCGCACGCCGGGCACGTTGTCGGTGGAATCCCCCGCCAGCGCCTGCACCTGCACCACTTTGTCCGGCGTGACGCCAAATTTTTCCAACACTTCGGCACTTGCGATGCGCTTGTTCTTGACGGGATCGAGCAGCTCAATCGCGCCGTCCTCCACCAGTTGCATCAAATCCTTGTCGGACGAGACGATGGTGACCCGTACCGATTGTTCGCGCGCCAGCCTTGCATAGGTGGCGATCAGATCGTCGGCTTCAAAGCCTTGTTTCTCGACACAGGCAACGCCAAAGGCGCGGGTGGCATCGCGCACCAGCGGAAATTGCGGGATCAGGTCTTCTGGCAGTTCGGGCCGGTTGGCTTTGTATTGGGGATAGATTTCGTTGCGAAACGTCGTCTTGCCCGCATCGAAGATGACAGCAAGATGGCTTGGCTTATCGCCGCCCTTGGTGTCTTCGAGCAGCTTCCACAGCATGTTGCAGTAGCCGGAAACCGCGCCGGTCGGCAGGCCGTCCGATTTGCGCGTCAGCGGGGGCAGCGCGTGATAGGCGCGGAACAGGTAGCCGGATCCGTCGATCAGATAGAGGTGATCGCCCTTTTTGAGCGGGCGGCCCTTCAGGGGTGCGCTCAATGCGCCGCCGCTCCGGTTTTCAAGACAAAGCGCCGGTCGCAATAGCCGCAATCGACGAAACCTTCCTCGCCGATCTGTAAAAAGACTTTCGGGTGGCCCAACGCGCCGCCAATGCCCTCACAGGCGACGCGGGTGGTCTCCGCCTCAATGGTTTCGGGCGGTTCGCGGTTTAAGGCGCCAATATCTTCGGCCATATTCTCGCTCTTTGCTGGGCGTTTTGACGGGTCGCGGCGGATCATACCGGGCCAAATCCGCACCGCAAGCGCGCAAAACAGCCGCTTTGCGCGGGAGCGGCGCTTTGCGCTAGGTTCCGGCATGGTCACATTGAACCGCATCTACACCAAATCGGGCGACAAGGGTGAAACCGCGCTGGGCGATGGCTCCAGACTGCCCAAATTCGCGCTTCGAATCGCCGCCTATGGCACGGTGGACGAAACCAACGCCACAATCGGCCTCGCCCGCCTCCACACCGAAGGCGAGATGGACGAGATGCTCGCCCGCATCCAGAACGATCTGTTCGATCTCGGCGCCGATCTCTGCGTGCCCGAAGATGGCCGCAGGGCAGAGGGGCGCTTGCGCGTCGCCGAAGCTCAGGTCGAGCGGCTGGAGCGGGAAATTGATGCGATGAACACGGAGCTGGCCCCGCTCACCTCCTTCATCCTGCCCGGCGGCACGGCGGCGGCAGCCCATCTGCATCTGGCGCGTGCCACAGCACGGCGGGCCGAACGGCTGATTGTCGAACTGTCGCAAAGCGAAAAACTGGGCGAAGCGGTAATCAAATATATCAATCGCCTGTCAGATCATCTGTTCGTCGCCAGCCGCTTTCTCAACGGCAAGGGCAAGGGCGATGTGTTGTGGACACCGGGGGCCAACCGCTAGAGCAAACCGGAGTCGCCGCCGCTTTAGCGAACCCCATTACGGCCCGCAAGAAAAGCAATCAGCACACCCAACACGCCGGTGATTCCCCAGCCCGGCAGCGCCAGAACCGATTCCGCCGCCGCCAATCCGCCATGCCCGGCGAGCCAGCCGGTGACGCGGGCAAGGCTAGCATCATCGGCCAGCGCCCAGACCTGTTGCAGCGATCGCACCACCAATGCGCCGCTTTCGAGCGAACTCAGCATGTCGATGGCGAGCAGCAGAAGTGCCGCCGCAATCAGCGCAAGGCTGAACAGACGCAATGTCACCGCAACGGCGCTCGGCTGGTCGGGATCGCGCTTTGCACCGAGTGGTCTTTCGGGCTTTCGCTCCGGGTTGTCCTTGCGGGAAAGAAAAGCAAACCTGTCGTTCATGTCCGCAACCTAGCGCGAATGCCCCCCGCCCGTCATGCCGCCGAGGTCGCGGGGCCGGGCGCCAAAATACGTTCCAGCATCCCGCGCGCGATTTCCCGTTCACCCATTACAATGAAGCTCGCGCCATACTGGCGCAGCAAATCCACCTCACTGTCGAAATGGGCGCGGGCGACAATCTCCAGTTCCGGGTTGCCGGTATGGGCCTGCAACACAATCTGCCCGGCTTCAAAAGCATGAGGAATCGCCACCACAAGGGTTTGCGCGCCCTCAAGGTTGGCGGCGACCAGCACGTCGGGCTGGGCGGCATTGCCTGAAATCACCTCAATCCCCGCGCCACGCGCTTTGTCGACCAGTTCCTGCCGCTCCTCGATCACCAGCAGCGGGCGGCCTTCCAACAGCAGCCGTTCGGCAATCAGGCTACCCACCCGCCCATAGCCGACAATAATCGCATGTCCGCTGAGCCGCGTGGGGGCCCAGGTTCTTTCGTCACCCGGCACCGTGGCAGGGGCATCTGGTTCGGCGGCGGCCCCTTTCCAGCGGCCGAGCTTCGGGCCGACGCGCGCCGCCAGCCCAAAGATCAGCGGATTGAGGCAAATGGAAAGCAGTGCGCCGGCCAGGATCAGGTCATTGGCCCGCTGCGGCAGAAGTTCGAGATGCAGGCCAAGGGCGGCGATGATGAAGGAGAATTCGCCGATCTGCGCAAGGCTGGCCGAAATGGTCAGCGCGGTGGACATCGGGTGGCGGAAGGCGAGCACAATGCCAAGCGCCGCCAGCGATTTGCCGAAGATGATGATCGCCACCGTCGCCGCCACCGGCCAGGGATCGCGCAGGAGGATGGAAGGATCGAACAACATGCCGACCGAGACAAAGAACAACACCGCGAACGCATCGCGCAGTGGTAGCGTTTCTTCGGCGGCGCGCTGGCTGAGTTCGGATTCGCTCAAGATCATGCCGGCGAAGAACGCACCCAGCGCAAAGGACACATCGAACAGCGCGCTGGCGCCGAACGCGATTCCCAGCGAGATCGAAAGCACCGCAAGGCGAAAGAGTTCGCGCGAGCCGGTATGGGCGATTCTGTGCAGGACCCAGGGCACGATACGGCGGCCCGCCACCATCATCACGGCGATAAAGACCACCACCTTGCCAATGGTGAAGCCCATGGTGAGAATAAAGGCCTGCACGTCGAACGCAGCACCGGCGGCCTGGGTTTTGTTCAGGTGGGCAATGGCGGGCAGCAACACCAGCGCCAGCACCATCGCAATATCCTCGACGATCAGCCAGCCCACCGCGATGCGCCCGCGCATGGTTTCCAGAAGACGGCGTTCCTGCATTTCCCGCAACAGCACCACGGTACTCGCGGTGGACAGCGCCACGCCAAACACAATGCCCGCGGAGAGCGACCAGCCAAGGCTCCAGCCCAGCGCCATGCCAAGCAGGGTTGCAACCGTGATCTGCACCAGCGCGCCGGGAATGGCGATGGCTTTGACCGAAAGCAGCTCCTTGGGCGAAAAATGCATCCCGACGCCGAACATCAGCAGCACCACGCCAATTTCGGCGAGCTGCGGGGCCAGCGTCTGATCGGCGACAAAGCCGGGTGTAAAGGGGCCTGCCGCAACCCCCGCAAGCAAATAACCCACCAGCGGGGAAATACGCAGCCGATTGGCAATCGCGCCCAGGATAAAGGCCAGAACCAACCCTATGACGATGGTTGAGATAAGGGTGGTCTCGTGCGGCATCCGCGATATTTTCCCGTGTCTGTGACCCACCGCCTTCAGCGCACACTGCGCCAGTCCCGTATCTGGCACCCCCGCGCCCGGTGTTTTCAGCAAAATGGATCGTGATCGCGGCAGTGTTGCATCCGGCGCGCACAAAAAAAACCGCCCGCAGCCAAAAAGGCTGCGGGCGGTGTCTTTTATTGCTCTATGTGCGGAGCTTATTCAGCCGGAGGGTTGGCGGCTTCCTCAGCCTGCTTCTTGCTGAGGTCTTCGCCGGTTTCCTGATCGACCTGCTTCATCGACAGGCGGACCTTGCCGCGATCGTCAAAGCCGAGCAGCTTGACCTTCACGGCCTGACCTTCGCTCACCACGTCGCTCGTCTTGTTGACGCGCTTGGCGGCCAGTTCGGAGATGTGGACGAGACCGTCCTTGGGTCCGAAGAAGTTCACGAAGGCGCCGAAATCCATCACCTTGACGATCTTGCCGTCATAGATTTCGCCGATTTCGGGTTCCGCCACGATGCCGCGGATCCATTTCAGCGCCGCCTTGATGGATTCGCCATCGGCAGAGGCGATCTTCACGGTGCCGTCATCCTCGATATTGATCTTGGCGCCGGTCTTCTCAACGATCTCGCGGATCACCTTGCCGCCCGAGCCGATCACTTCGCGGATCTTGTCGGTCGGAATCTTGATCTGTTCGATGCGCGGGGCATGTTCGCCGATCTCGGAACGGGCCGTGGTCAGCGCCTTGGCCATCTCGCCGAGGATATGGATGCGGCCATCATGGGCCTGATCCAGCGCCACGCGCATGATCTCTTCGGTGATGCCGCTGATCTTGATGTCCATCTGCAGCGAGGTCACGCCGTTTTCGGTGCCCGCCACCTTGAAGTCCATGTCGCCCAGATGATCTTCATCACCCAGAATGTCGGACAGAACCGCAAAGCGCGCACCTTCCAAGATGAGCCCCATGGCGATACCGGCAACAGGCCGTGTCAGCGGAACGCCCGCATCCATCAGCGCCAGCGAGGTGACGCAGACAGTGGCCATCGACGACGAGCCGTTGGACTCGGTGATTTCCGAGACCACGCGCAACGTATAGGGGAACTGTTCCTTGGTCGGCAGCATCGGATGCACCGCGCGCCAGGCAAGTTTGCCATGGCCGATTTCGCGGCGGCCCGGTGCGCCCATGCGGCCCGTCTCACCCACCGAATAGGGAGGGAAGTTGTAGTGCAGCATGAAGTTCTGCTTGCCGGTGCCTTCCAGACTGTCGACGAACTGTTCGTCTTCGCTGGTGCCGAGGGTGGTGACCACGAGTGCCTGGGTTTCGCCGCGTGTGAACAGCGCCGAACCATGGGTGCGCGGCAGGATGCCAACTTCGGCCACGATGGGGCGCACCGTCTTGGTGTCGCGCCCGTCAATGCGGCGGCCGGTATCCAGAACCGCAAAGCGCATCACATTGGCTTCGAGATCATGGAACAGATTGCCAAAGTCTTTGGCCGTCAGTCTGCCTTCGCCTTCGCCGACGAATTTTTCGGCCGTGGCTTTGCGGATCTGCGCAATACGGTCGCGGCGCTCAAATTTGATGGGAATTTGGAACGCGGCCGTCAGATCAGCGCCCGCAACGGCTTTGATCTTCTCAAGCTGGGCGGCATTGTCGCTGACCGGCACGTCGCGCGGGTCTTTGGCGGCTTTTTCGGCCAGGCGGATGATGGCGTTGATGACGGCCTGCATTTCGCGATGACCAAACATCACCGCATCGAGCATCACCTTTTCGCTCAGTTCCTGCGCTTCGGATTCGACCATCAGCACAGCGTCCGCCGTTCCGGCGACAACGAGTTCGAGCTTGGAGCCCGCCATCTCGTCGAGCGGCGGGTTCAGCTTGTATTCGCCATCGATAAAGGCGACGCGGGCAGCGCCAATCGGGCCCATGAACGGCACGCCCGAAAGGGTCAGCGCGGCAGAGGCCGCGACCAGGCCCACAATATCGGGATCGTTTTCCATGTCGTGGGACAGAACCTGCACCACGACCTGCGTTTCATTGCGATAGCCATCGGCAAAGAGCGGGCGGATCGGGCGGTCGATCAGGCGCGAGATCAGCGTTTCGCGCTCGGTCGGCGCGCGCTCACGCTTGAAATAGCCGCCGGGGATTTTACCGGCTGCGTAATAGCGTTCCTGGTAATTCACGGTGAGCGGGAAAAAATCCACGCCTTCACGCGGCGCCTGCGCGCCGACAACTGTGGCGAGCACCACGGTCTCGCCATAGGTGGCGAGCACCGAGCCGTCCGCCTGACGGGCAACCTTGCCGGTTTCGAGCGTCAGGGTTCTGCCGCCCCATTCGATGGTTTCTTTGGAGATATTGAACATTCTTTTCAGTCCTTCATTTCCCAGCGCCGGATTGCGCTAGGGGTTGCCGTCTCAAGCCTTCTTGAGATCGGCGAAAACGCCACACGCGCGGGCGCGCAAAGGCGCACCCACGCGAGCGGTGTAGATTTTACGGGATTGGCCCCGCCTCAGCGGCGCAGGCCCAATTTGGCGATCAGCGCGGCATAACGCGGCGCGTCATGTGCCTTGATGTAGTCGAGCAACTTGCGGCGCAGCGAGACCATCTTGATCAGGCCACGGCGCGAGTGATTGTCTTTTTTATGGGTTTTGAAATGCTCGGTGAGGTTGGTGATGCGCTCGGAGAGTACAGCCACCTGCACGTCGGGCGAACCTGTATCGCCTTCTTTTTGGGCGAATTCGGTCATGACTTCGAGTTTGCGTTCGGCAGTTATCGACATGTGTCGGTCATCCAGTTCCAAAGTTAAAAACACGGAACGGTCTCAGCTCACCTTGTTCAAGCGCGGCCAACGCGACCGGCTCTCCCTCTGTTGTCGAGCAGAAGACCGTAAGCCCTTGAAGATCGTCCCCTGAAACGGCGTCCACGAGCCGGGCGAAAATATTCGCGCGGACGAGGACGGAGTTGCCGCTTTTCAGGCGAACCGCATCCGGACCTGTAACGGCCAACGCCGGGATGCCGTCCAGCGCGGTCGAAATGGGCCTCAAGTGCTCAAAAGCGGCGGGACCATGCCCTAAAGCCTTGAGCTTTTCCAGTCCAATCGCGGTTTCGGCGCAAAAGCCGCCAATCCGGGTCCGCCTGAGCTCGCAGACATAGCCGAGTGTGCCCAGATGCCGGGCCATATCGCGCACCCAGGCCCGGACGTAAGTGCCTTTGCCGCAAAGGATTTCGAACTCGGCATGGTCTGCGTCGGGGGTGGAAATAAGACGGGCTTCTTCAATGAACACTGTTCGGGGTTCCAGTGTCACCGTTTCCCCACCGCGGGCCAGATCATAGGCCCGTTCGCCCTGCACCTTGATGGCGGAATAGATGGGGGGCACCTGCGAAATTTCGCCGGTGAAGGCGGGCAGTGCCGCCTCGATCTGTTCGTGGGTTGGGCGAACAGGACTGGTGCCGGTCACCGCGCCTTCGGCGTCGTCACTGTCGCGCCCTTCACCCCAGCAGGCGGTGAAGCGATAGGTTTTAGAGGCGTCCATGGCGTAGGGCACGGTCTTGGTGGCCTCGCCCAGCGCAATGGCCAGAACCCCGGTCGCCATCGGGTCCAGCGTTCCGGCGTGGCCGGCCTTCTGGGCATCGAACAGGCGGCGCACGATGCCGACCACTTGCGTCGAGGTGATGCCCAGCGGCTTGTCGATCACCACCCAGCCATTGACCGGGGAGCCCTTTTTTCTACGTCCCATCGTCTAAATTTTCTGGCAAATCTTCTTCTGGTCCGTCTTCGCCATCTACGCTCAGATCGGCGGCGACGCGGCTGGATTTGAGCAAGGTCTCGATCCGCTGTGCCTCGGCGAAAGAGGTGTCTTCGACAAAACGGAATTCGGGGGTGAATTTGAGGGCGATGAGATGGCCGATCTCACCGCGAATGAAGCCCTTGTGCCGGTTAAGCGCGGCAATCACTTCCTTCGCCTTCTGCCCGCCCAATGGTTCGACAAAGGCGGTGGCGTGGCGCATGTCGGGCGAGGGCAGTACCTGTGTGACGGTCACCGAGACGCCCGAAAGATCAGGATCGCGAATTTCGTCCCGGCGCAGAATATCGGCCAGCGCATGGCGCAACATTTCACCCACACGCAACTGGCGCTGCGAGGGGGTGCGGCCTGTGCCGTGTTCGTGTCCACGCTCGCTCCCAGCACGCCCTGCTCCGGCGTGGCTACGCGATCGCGGTGCGTGGCGGCGAGGCATGGTCAACTCCTGCTGAAGCGCGGCATAAGCGGTTTGCCGCCGACAGCAAACTGTCGGCGGCGTGCCCGTATCGTTCGGTCAGAGCGCGCGCTGAATGGTCTCGACTTCGTAACACTCGATCACGTCGCCCTTGGCGATGTCGTGATAGCCCGCAAAGCCCATGCCGCATTCCTGGCCGGTCTGCACTTCGCGCACTTCGTCCTTGAAGCGTTTCAGCGTCGAAAGTTCGCCTTCATGGATCACGACGTTGTCGCGGATCAGGCGCACGCGCGCACCACGGCGCACAACACCTTCGGAGACGCGGCAGCCTGCAACCTTGCCGATCTTGGAAATATTGAACACTTCCAGGATTTCGGCATTGCCGAGGAATTTTTCGCGGACTTCCGGTGCCAGCATCCCCGACAGCACGGCTTTGATGTCATCCACGACGTTGTAGATGATGTTGTAATAGCGCACTTCCACGCCATCACGCCGTGCCCGTTCGCGGGCCTGCGCATTGGCACGCACGTTGAAGCCGAGAATGGCGGCCCCAGATGCCTGCGCCAGAATGACATCGGATTCGGTAATGCCGCCGACGCCCGATTGCAGCGTCTGCACACCCACTTCATCGGTGCCGAGTTTTTCGAGCGCCCCCTGAATGGCTTCGACTGAGCCCTGCACGTCCGCCTTGATGACGAGCGGCAACAGCCGCTTCTCGCCATCGCTGCGGCTTTGCAGAAGTTGGTCCAGCGTCTGGCGCGACATCGACTTCTGGCGCTGTTCGCGGCGTTTGCGGGCACGATATTCGGTGACTTCGCGCGCACGGGCATCGGATTCGACGACGACGAATTCGTCGCCCGCTTCCGGCGCTGCTGAAAGGCCCAGAACTTCCACCGGAACCGATGGGCCAGCACTGGTCACCGGTTCACCGTGATCGTTCACAAGCGCGCGCACGCGGCCCCATTCCGATCCGGCAACCACGATGTCGCCCTGTTTCAGCGTACCGCGCTGGACGAGGACAGTGGCGACCGGGCCACGGCCCTTGTCGAGCTTGGCTTCGATCACCGCGCCTTCGGCGGTGCGTTCCGGATTAGCCTTGAGGTCGAGCAGTTCGGCCTGAAGCAGAATCGCTTCTTCGAGCTTGTCGAGATTGGTGCCCTTGGTGGCCGACACTTCGATGGCCAGGGTTTCACCGCCCAGATCTTCGACCTGAATCTCATATTGCAGAAGCTCGGTCTTGACCCGCATCGGATCGGCGGCGCCCTTGTCGATCTTGTTGACGGCGACGATGATCGGAACGCCCGCTGCCTTGGCATGGGCAATAGCTTCCACCGTTTGCGGCATGACGCCGTCATCGGCGGCAACCACCAGAATGACCAGATCGGTCACCTTGGCGCCGCGCGCGCGCATCGCGGTAAAGGCCGCGTGGCCCGGCGTGTCGAGGAAGGTGATTTTGGCGCCGCTGTTCAGGGCAACCTGATAGGCACCGATATGCTGGGTGATGCCACCGGCTTCGCCCGCGACCACATGGGTCCGGCGCAGCGCATCAAGCAGCGAGGTCTTGCCGTGGTCGACATGGCCCATCACCGTTACAACCGGCGGGCGCGAAACCAGCGATTCCGCCGCATCATCGGTGCCCTGAAGGCCCGTCAGCACGTCGGAATCGGCGACCCGTTTGACCGTGTGGCCGTATTCGGTGGCCACAAGTTCGGCGGTGTCGGCGTCGATCATGTCGGTGGCCTGCGCCATAATGCTGTTTTGCATCAGCACTTTGATGACATCGACAGCGCGGCGCGCCATGCGGTTGGCCAGTTCGGCGACCGAAATCGTCTCAGGAATCGTCACTTCGCGCGGGCCAGCGGGGCCTGCGGGCTGCTGTTGCGTGCCTTTGACGCGCTGCAGATGGCGGCGATAGGCCGAAAGCGAACGCTGGCGTTCATCGTCGCCCGAAAGGGCGCGGGTGACGGTCAGCTTGCCACGGCGCCGGTCATCCGGCGATTTACGGGCCGGTGTGGCGCTCTTGGGCGGAACCTTGCCACCAGGGCCTTTTTTGACGGAGGATTCTTCTTCCTCCTCCATGGCCGCCTTGCGGCGATGGGCGTCGGCCGGGGCTGCGGTAACCGGGGTGTTGGCGGCCGCGGCGGCTTCCTTTTTTTCCAGCCTGCGGCTGGCTTCTTCTTCGGCGTGACGCTTGGCCAGGTCTTCGGCGGCCTTGCGGGCGTCTTCTTCGACTTTGCGCTTTTCGGCGGCAGCCCGCTCGATGGCCAGGCGCGCATCTTCGACGGCGCGCAGCTTGGCGTCTTCTTCGGCCCGTTTGCGGGCTTCCAGTTCCTCGACGCGGGCACCGGCAAGGGCGCGGCTGCGGGAAACTTTTTCTTCCTCGGTGAGCTGGCGCAGCACGACACCGGGGCGCGGCGCATGGGGCGCTTCACGCGGGGGTGTGGGCGCGGGCGCGGGCGGAGCCGGTCGCTTGACCTCTGGCGCTACGGGGCGCTGAGGCTCTGCGGCAACCTTGGTTTCTCCGGCGGGTGCGACACGGGCGCGCTTCTTTTCCACCACCACCGCTTTGCTGCGGCCATGGCTGAAGCTCTGTTTGACGGTGGACGTTTCCGTCTTTTTCAGTGACAGCGGCTGGCGCCCCCCTGGGCGGGCAGTGCGTGTCGGGTCGTTCGAGTCGTTCATCCGCATCCTTCAAATGTGAGGCCAAGCCCCACAAACAATAAATGTGAGGCCAAGCCTCACGAAACAAACATGAGGTCCAGCCTCACAAACAATGCGAGGCCAAGCCTCGCCTCACAAAACGCCATGGTCGTCGGGGCGAAAACCGCCGCCCCGTGCCCAAATCTCAGCCTTTTGGGCTAGCCGTTCCGGTTTGGGCCCGCGTGTATCACATTTTAGCGGGCCGCGGCCAAGCGCAATTGCTGGGCCACGTCGGGTCAGGCTTCATTCTAACACAAACCGTGTTCGGATTGTCAGGTCACGATATCAAGGGTCCGCCGCGTCATGCGGTCCGCGGCGCGAAAAAGGGCAACGCCTGCCCGAAGATCGAGTTCCGCTTTTTTCAGATTGACCGTCCGGTCCGCCAAAAGCGTGTTCTCCATGGCTACATGCAGCGGCTGATAGCTAGGGGCGCTGACCGCTTCCACCGGCGTGATGGCGGGCTCCCCGCGCACAAGCTGGGCTGCCGCCGCCCGAAGCCGGGTTTCGGCGCTGCGTACCGCATGGGCAGCCATGGCAACGGCCTCGATCATGGCGAAAGTCTGGGCCCCCCACCTTGCCAGAGGCTCAAGAAATTAACCGGTCTTTAAGTCAAACTCTCCAGACCGCAGCCTTGCCTTTCCGCCGAAGTGGAGGCCGGTTCGGCGAAAGAAAGAGCGGCAATTGAAGAATCTAGAGCGCGCAATTGATTCCATCCAAATGAATCGCGCTCTAGATTGCGGCATCAAGGGGGTATGTGTGATCAGCCATCAGACGAGATGTCGCCAGCTTTGGCCCGCGTTGCACGCGGCGGCGAAACCCCGATGAGTGATCCGCTGTTTCAGCAAGTCAGGAGCGCAAGCCCCGAATTACACTGGCCACCTCTCCTGCGCGGGCCGGAAGCTGTGTTGGAATCGCTGCTGCACCAACTCGATGCCAGCCAGTGGCAAAGCGCGCGCGAGATTCAGCACCGCCAACACACGCAGCTCTGCCAGCTTGCGCAGTATGCATCACGCCACAGCCGCGTTTTCCGTCAGCGATTGCAGGGCGCGGGGCTCACGGTCGCTGATCTGGCCAGCCCCGAAAATTTTCGCCGCCTGCCGCCGCTCAGCCGCCGCGATCTTCAGCGCGGCGACGCGCATTGCCATGATGCGCCCGCCCATCATCATCCGGTGCGCGAATTTCGCACCTCCGGTTCCACCGGCGAGCCGGTCGTCGTGCGACGTACGGCGGTTAATCAGTTGTTCTGGCATGCGCTGACGATGCGCGAATATTTCTGGCATGAGCGCGATTTTTCCTATCGCTTCTCTGCCATACGTCCCTTTATCGAAAGCTATCGGCTGCAAGACGATTGGGGCGCGCCTGCAAGTCTTCTGTTCACCACCGGACCCTCTCAGCTTATTCCGATCGGCCTGCCCATCGCCGAGATTGCCAGTCTGCTGCAAAGTTTCGCGCCGCAGGTCCTGCTGCTGTATCCCAATGTTCTGTCGGCGTTGCTCGATCATCTTGAATCTGCTTCGCAGAACTTGGCTGGGCTCAGGTTCATCCGCTCGATCAGTGAAACGCTTGACCCGGCCTTGCGCCAAAGAGCCTCCGCGCTGACCGGTGCGCATATTGTCGAAAACTATTCCTCACAGGAAGTCGGCATCATCGCGGTGCAATGCCCGCAAGGGCCGGGCCTGCATGTGATGTCCGAAAGTTTGATCGTTGAGATCGTGGATGATGCTGGCACCCCCGTCTCGCAGGGGCAGACCGGGCGTGTCGTCCTCACCGACCTGCATAATTTCGCAACACCCTTGATACGCTATGTCATCGGCGATTATGCGCAAGCGGGCGCGCCATGTGCCTGTGGCCGCGGCCTGCCGGTGCTGGACAGCATTCTCGGCCGTGAACGCAATCTCGTTTTGATGCCGGATGGCGCGCGCCACTGGCCACGGGGCGGTTTTGCGCGGCTGCGTGCGGTCGCTCCGGTCACCCAATATCAGTTTGTGCAGACGGGGCGCGAAACAATCGAGGTGCGGCTGGTGGTGGAGCGGCCCCTCAGCGCCGGTCAAAAGGCCGATCTGACGGCGCTGATCCAGTCCGCGCTGGGTTATCCCTTCGCACTCAGTTTTGTCATTGTCGAAGGGCAGATACAAAAAGGACCGCGCGGCAAATTCGAGGAATTTGTCTGCGCGGTCCCGCTATAGAGCGTTTTCAGCCGAAGTGGTTCCGGTTCGGCATGAGAAAGAGCGACAGTTAAAGATTCTTAGAGCGTTTTCAGCCGAAGTGGTTCCGGTTCGGCGTGAGAAAGAGCGACCATTAAAGACTCTTAGAGCGCGCAATGGATTCAATCCATTGCGCGCTCTAATTGGCAGCTTACTGCGAGAAGCCGATCTTGAGGAACGGCCCGTGTTCGATGCGATCCACATCGACGCGCTGGAAGACGCCGCCATCGAGCACGCCAAAGGCGGCATCGACCCGGTAGCCAAAGCTCACCTTGAGGGCGGAATCGGCAGGGCGATAAGACAGACCGGCAAACCCGCCGAGTTCCGGGATGGTGGCATTGCGGCTGCGAGCGGTGGCAAGCGTATAGCCATCGTCATAGACAAGAATCCCGGCAGAGCGTTGCTTGCCGAACAGCACCGCGGCATTGACGCCCCAGTCGATGCTGATGCTGTCGCTGCCCATGGCGCCAAACGGAGCCGAGGCTTCCCACGAAATCATCGGGCCGACGCCGGTGAAGCTGCGCCGGGCGGTGGTGGCGCCAAAGCCGGTGAAATATTTGGTCGAGGTGCTGAAGCCCGTATTGGTCCGGGCGGTGAAATGGGCATAGCGCAGACCGGCGCTGAACACCGAGCTGCCTTCAAGCCCGAACATACCGAGGCCGAAATCCTTGCCGACCTGGAAATCGAGATTCACATGGCTTTCGCGATGGGTCGAAACGCCGGAATAGGTGCTGGTGCCGTAATCGGTGGTCTGGGTAAAGACCGCGCCCGTGTTGTGACGGGCGGTGCGACCGAATTTGACCCCGGCGGAGAAAATGAGGTCGCTATCGGCGGGCTGGAATTTCAGGGAGCCCACAAAGTCCCAGCTCTGGCGGGCTTTGGTCGGCAAAACGGCGCCATTCGGCCCGAAAGGAGAGTGGATGCGCGTGGCGTCCCCGCCTTCGCCGCCCTCACCACCTTCACCGCCGCCGCCGCCGTTGTTGCCGGGCGCAGCGAAGGGCAGGAACCAGCCGGTCGAGCCGCCAGCCTGCATGCCATAGCTGCCACCGAGTTCGATGGAGAAATGGGTGTCGTCGGCAACTGCGGCTGGTGCGACCGCCAGATTGGCCAGAATTGCCAATGCGGAGGCGCTTGCCAGCAACTGCCAGCGGATTGCAGGATTATGTTTGGAATAAGCCAATTCGCTCATCTGTGGAGCCCCTAAAGAACCGGCTTTTATGAGCATGCCGCAGCGCACGTGTCATCCCATGCTACCGCAGCGCGTACAAATTGTGGATCATAGCAACATTCTGGTCACAGTCGGGTAATCCCATGGAACTTTCAGCCTCTGTCGCCGCCCAGATACGCACCTATTCTTCCAAAGAGGAGCGGGCCGATACCGCCATCCACCTTCTGGGCGTGGTGTTCGCAGTCGCGGCGGCTATCTGGCTTCCGGTCCATGTCGGCGGCGGGGTGGTTGTGGCGGCGGTGAGCGTCTATTGCGCTGGGCTGCTGGCCATGATTCTCGCCTCCGCGGCCTATAATCTGGCCCCCTCCGGGGGGTTGAAGGATGTGCTGCGCCGCTTCGATCATGCGGCGATCTTTGTGATGATTGCCGCCACCTACACCCCTTTTGCCGTCGCGCGGCTGGGAGCCCCGGTGGGGCCGGTCATTCTGGCTTTGGTCTGGCTGTCGGCGGCGGGTGGCGTGGCGCTCAAAATGCTGTTTCCCCGCCGCTTCGAGAAAATCGGGCTCGTGCTCTATCTGGCGATGGGCTGGCTGATCGTCACTGCCATCATCCCCTTGTCTGCCTCGGTCGCGGCAGTGGATTTCTGGCTCCTGATCGCGGGCGGGGTCGTTTATTCGGCAGGCGTCGCGTTTTATGTGATCGAGCGCATCCCCTATCACAAGGCGATCTGGCACGGCTTTGTGCTGACTGCCGCCTTGCTCCATTTCGCGGCCATCGCCTTGGAATTTGCTTTCTAGTCGATCTCGGTGTGATCGAACCAGGCGACACGAATCTGCTCGTCCTGTGCTGAATAACCGACAAACACCATGCCGCTGGCGTGCCAGATCGGGCGCTTTTTCTTTTCGTCCAGATTGGCGGTCTGTATCGTCGTGCCGAGGCCCATCACGCGCTCATCCTGATGGGCACGCGCCCAGTCTTCCACGACGCCGCGCGCAAAGCGGCCCATTTCGGTCGAAAGATGCTGCCCGCGATGGGCCGGCGTGATGGCACAGCGCCACATGGCGATCCGGCTGCGCAGAAAGCCGACCTCGGTGAGCTTGGCGGTGGAAATGGCGATCATCTGCCCGTCCGCATAAGCGGCACAGCATAATTCGCTTAGCCTTTTTGCCGGGTCGGCGTTTTTCGGCATCAGCCGATGGGCCTCCCAAAAGGCAAGCGCGTCGCGCTCGGCGGCAGGGTCGGCTTTGCGCCAGAGGTCTTTGAACTGAATATCAGGCATGGCAGGACGTTATTGCGAGTTGCCGCCGCCTGCAACGACATGTCCCTCGACAGGCCAGCCTCGTTTCTATAGCGAACAGGCGAAAGGTGGCTCCATGGACAAACTGATCACAGGCTATCGCGCCTTCATGGCCAATCGCTGGCCGCAGGAACAGGCGCGTTACGAAGAACTCTCCAAGGGCCAGAACCCCGATTATCTCGTCATCGCCTGTAGCGACAGCCGCGCCGATCCCGCCACCATCTTCGGCGCAGGCCCCGGCGAATTATTCGTGATCCGCAACGTTGCCGCCATCGTGCCGCCCTATGAAGAAGGTGGCGGCTATCACGGCACCAGCTCGGCCATCGCCTTTGCGGTGCTGCATCTCAATGTGCGCTTCATTTTGGTGATGGGTCATGCACAATGCGGCGGTGCTGCTGCCGCGCGCGACATGCAGACGGCCGATAACACACCCTTTCTCGGACCATGGATCAGGCTGCTCGAACCGGCGGCCGAAAAATGCCGTCACAGCCCGCAAGTTGAGCTTGAGCGCGAAACCGTCCGTCTTTCGCTGAGCCGCCTGATGACGTTTCCTTTCGTCGCCGAACGGGTCGAACAAGGCGTGCTGCATCTCGTCGGCGCGCGCTTCGGCATCGCCGATGGCCAGCTCGAACTCCTCAACCCGGAAACCGATACGTTCGAGACCGTGCCGCCCCGTTAGCTGTTGTCCCTAAAAATTATCCTTGCGGTGCCGCGTTTCGGCGAACACATCGACATTGCTCGCTTGCTCCATGCCGAGCGTGCGGCGCAGCTCCGCCGAATCCGGGCGCAGGAACGGGTTGGTCAGTTTTTCCAGCGCAAGCGTTGAGGGCACGGTGGGTTCATTGCGCGCGCGCATCTCTTCCACCGCACGCATCCGCGCCTGAAGCGCGGCATTGTCCGGCTCAAGCGTCAGCGCGAAACGGCCATTGCTCAACGTATATTCATGGCCGCAATAGATTTTGGTGTCGTCGCCCAGTGTCATGAGCTTGGAAAGACTCGCCCACATCATCGGCGGATCGCCTTCGAACAATCTCCCGCAGCCCATCGCAAACAGCGTGTCGCCGGTAAACGCCATATCGCCGAAGACAAAGGTGATCGCCCCGCTTGTATGGGCGGGCACTTCCAGAATCCGCCCCAGATGCGGGCCGAACTGGAAGGGAGCGGCCTCGCTCACCCCTTCGTCGATACCGGGAATGCGCGCCGCATCCTTGGCTGGGCCGACAACCCTGGCGCCGAACTCGGCCTTCAACACCTCATTGCCGCCGGTATGATCCCAATGGTGATGGGTGTTGAGGATATGGGTGAGGCGCAAGCCTTCTCTGGCCAGTGCTTGCCGCACCGGCTCCGGTTCCGAAGGGTCCACCACCGCGCAGAGCCCCGCCGTCCTGTCCGCCAGCAGATAGGCGTAATTGTCTTTCAGGCAGGGAACCAGGGTGACAGCAAGGCTCATGGGCGGAACTCCTTTTCAACCAGTCTAACAACCCCCCAACTTAACAACCACCAGGCCGGCAGTGTATTGCCTTGCCCGATAAGGTTTGGGGACCATGCATCTGAACGCGCGCAAACTCGCCGATTTCTATGAAAGCCCGATGGGGCAGCTTGCAAGGCGCATGATTCACCGCCGCCTGCGGCAGATGACGCCCGCCCGCCACCCCGCCAATGTGCTGGGCTATGGCTTTGCGGTGCCCTATCTGCGCCCGATGCTGGCAGAGGCCGAGCGTGTGGTGGCGCTGATGCCCGCCCGTCAGGGCGTGGTGGCCTGGCCTGCCGGGCGCCCGCTTTGCGTGATGGGCGATTGTCAGGCGCTGCCCTTCGCCGATGAAACCTTCGATATGGTCATCATGGTCCATGGGCTCGAAAATGCCGATGCCGCCGGTCCCCTGATGCGCCAGATCTGGCGGGTGATGGCGCCCGAAGGGCGGCTCCTGCTGGTGGTGCCCAACCGCGCCAGCCTGTGGGCACAAGCGGAACGCTCGCCCTTCGCCAATGGCAGGCCCTATTTGCGTGGCCAGCTCGATCTGCTGCTGCGCGAATCCATGTTCGCGCCGCAGCGCTGGGAGAGCGCGCTCTATTTTCCGCCGCTCAAATCTCATCGGCTGATCGGCACGGGGCAGGGCTGGGAACGGATGGGCCAGATATTCTGGCCGCGTATGGCAGGCGTCCATCTGGTGGATTCCACCAAATCGCTGTTCGCGGGCACGCCGGTATTGGTGCACGATCAAAAGAGCCAGCTCGCCCGCGCCTGAGCCCGCTTGTGTGTAGCAATGGGCACCGCGCATGAGGGGTTTGCGCTGAGCGCAGGGCTTGCAAAAATTATGACCTGCTTCGCTTGCCGCGCGGCCCGCATCAAATCTTACACGACCGTCATTTCGATCACGCGCGCATGTCCTTTCAACCCTGCCGGAAGCACCTATGTGGAGTGCATCGGCGAATGGTCGATAGCGCATCACGATGGAGGGTCATCATGAACTATATCAAATTCGCAACTGTTACACTTTTGGCAACGAGCCTTGGAACATTCGCGGCCACAGCCTCGGCGCAGGAGCCCGCCACCTCGCTCAATTGCCTGAAGATGTCGCATCAGGTGAAAGAGGCGCTGGCGCGCGATGCACAGAGCCCTGCCATGCAAGCCGCAACGCAAGAGCAAAAAATCGGCACCGAACTTTGCACCAAGGGCGCCTACAAAAATGGCATGGCGCATTATGAAACGGCGCTGAAACTGATCGGCGGCGGTACAGCCGCGGATTCCACATCTACAGACGCCAGCTAGGCCGTAGGCGCGTTCTTCGACCGTAGAAAGAAGATCGCGCCTTCCGCCATCAGATTCGGGGCCCAGGAATGGGCGCGCATCGGCTCTGTATGGCCGTCTTGGCGCAGCGCCAGTGCGCTCTCCACCACACCGCCTGCCTCTTCGGTCAGCGCCACAAAATCGGCGATGGTGCAAAGATGGATATTGGGCGTTTCGTGCCAGTTATAGCCGAGCGTCTTGGTCTGCGGCATCCGCCCGTTGACGAGCAGCGACAAACGCACCTGCCAATGGCCGAAATTGGGAAAGGACACGGCGGTCAGCTTGCCGATGCGCAGCAATTGCGCGAGCACCGTCTTGGGTGAGCGCGTAGCCTGAATGGTCTGGCTGAGGATCACCACATCAAAGACCTGCGCCGGATAATAACCCAGATCGGTATCAGCATCGCCCTGCACCACCGAAAGGCCGCGCGCCACGCAGGCATTCACATTCTGTTGCGAAAGCTCAACCCCGCGTCCGTCCACGCCCTTGGTCTCGGCCAGATGTTCGAGCAGCGCACCATCGCCGCAGCCAATGTCGAGGACACGCGCGCCTTGCGGAATAGCCTCTGCAATGGCGACAAGATCGGGCCTGAGCACGCTCATGCCCCATCCTTCTGGGGGAGCCCAAGGCTTGCCGCAACCGAAGTGAGAAAGCCGCGCACGGTTGCAAACATTTCCGGCTCCTCAAGCAGAAAAGCATCGTGCCCGCGATCGGTCTCGATCTCGACAAAGCTCACATTGGCCGCCGCCGCATTCAGCGCATGGGCGATCTGCTTGTTGCCTTGCGGCGGGAACAGCCAGTCGCTGCTGAAAGAGATGATGCAAAAGCGCGTCGCGGTGCCGCGAAAGGCTTCCGCCAGCACGCCGCCATAATCGGCGGCGAGGTCGAAATAATCCATCGCGCGGGTGATGTAGAGATAGGAGTTGGCATCAAAGCGATCCACAAAGGTCATGCCCTGATGGTGCAGATAGGATTCGATCTGGAAATCCGGCCCGAAGCCAAAGGAGATCGCATTGCGATCCTGCAAATTGCGCCCGAATTTGCGCTGCAACGCC